>Ga0164290_1000020_pt1 | contig 617791 bp, 496 predicted proteins | sample Micstemetagenome_FD_108782 | JGI IMG/M metagenome (GOLD analysis project Ga0164290, IMG submission 108782) | Contaminated culture microbial community from soil near Moab, Utah, USA - Microcoleus steenstrupii SON62 (Illumina Assembly) | ecosystem: Environmental > Terrestrial > Soil > Soil crust... | reverse complement strand
GCAAAAGCTGATGTGAATGCTTATGCCACAAAGCTCAATGAGATTTACGGACCACTGGGTATTACCTGGCAGGTGAGCAGCGACAACATCAGCTACACGGGCCAGCTGAAAGACTTCTCCAACCGCACGGGGCTCTCCACTTACAATGAAACGATGCGCGCACTCAATGCCGCATACCGTGAGAAGAAGGGAGAGAGTTTTGACAAGTCAGCGAGCGTCTTATTTATCATTCCTGAATCCGTATCCGGAAGTGACGAAGATCGACGAGGTTTTATGCCGCGTCGTTCACAGTTCGGCTACCTGATGGACGGCGAGCTCAGTGCGTCACAAGCGCCGATCCGCGCGGCACACGAACTTGGTCACGGACGCTTCACGCTCTATCACACCTTCGACGACACCTACGGCGTGACGCGAACGATGGGTGAGACGAGCAACCTGATGGACTACAATGGCGGCACCCACCTGGCCAAGTGGCAATGGGACGTTGTGCATGACCCCGCGCTTGTCCCTGGAGTATTTGAGGGGGATGGGAACTCAGCAATGATAGAAATCTTAACGGCTGAAGAACCCTCGACTACGTGGGAGGATGTAGAAATTGGTGACAACATAAGATATATCTATTGCTTCACCCCAGCCGGGAAAGTATTCGCTCTCCCTTCGGGGGCAAAGTTAAATTTTACAAATAGTTCTACCGTGAAAGTTCCATACGGCTCCCTGGTGAGCTATGAACTGGACGGGAAGCAATATTTCGGCAAATACGAGAAGAAAAACAATAAATGGTATTTCATCGGGTACTTTACTAAGGAGGGAAGCCGAGGCTACTCCTATGTTTCTCAAGAGCAACTAGAAGCTCAAACCGGCAAAGCCGACATCCAGATAACAACAGCGTCATTGAATGGGGCACTCGTGATTCCGCTAGAACAAGCGGTACTGCAACGGTGGACAGCAACATTAGGAGCTGAGGCTGCGAAAAATCTAAAGACGGCAGGCCGCGTGACAGTTGTGACTATTGCGGCTTCTATGGTTCTGGAACTATTCATAAGTACATCTAGTCTTGAATATGGTGTTGGGGAAGTAGTACTAGAATTGCCATTACCCGCCATAGCAGTTCCTGATGACGAAAATTATGTGACGAACCCACCTACAACTTTACCGATAGCAATTCCCCATGCGATACAGAGAAACAAAGGAAGATGTGGTGTTTATATAATTTGGGGGGTTAGAGCCGATGATTCCTTTGTCGCAAAATACGGGATGACATGTCAAGATGATTATGATGACCGACCTGATTGTAACCCTCGTCCAGATTTACAATGCAATAAGTTTCGCCGAGAGAATACCGATCCGACCATTTTAGATTATAATTACAGCTGGGTAATTAGAGACGTGGATAAGCCTGTGGCAATCGTTGTGGAAAGAAGTATGACTGCTTCCTATGTTATTGCCAAAAAAGGGAAGCTTCCACCTAACCATTATCTACCTTGTTTTATTCGCAAAGACGATTTTGATGAAAGAGTGGATCGTGCCACAGAATGGATACATGAACAACTTAAAAAGTTTGGCAAATGATACTAGAATCGGCAACACAAATACTGTACTGGCTTAAAGAGTTCGATGGCTTTGCAAATGCAAAGTTGTCTTATCAAATAAATCGATTAACAAAGCATCTTTTTTTTCAAATAGAATATCTTCATAGGACATCACTAGCAGGCGAAAGACAATTGGTTAAAGTAATTTCAGCAGAAGCCTCAGGAGTTGAAATTATTGAGGGTGATCCCCTTGATTCGGAAATTAATGTACCGATTTATAAAATTTATGCGCTAAAAGAAAAGTCTGGACTGAACTTCGATACATGGACGGAGAATCGATTCTCGATCACGTGCAGGGTTATTGCTATTACCAAAGTTCAGGAAATCGAACGCATAACTAAACCTGCTCTAAGCAAAGATGCCCTGACGTTTAAGATTCGAATGAACGAAAAGCCAAGTGCTGAATATTGGATTAACCACCTACATAAGAAAGGATATGATGCTACATACTTTGGCTATTTCGGGGATGAAATGCCGATTGAAGAAATACGAGATTATACTGGGGCAAGTATAAGACCTAAGCATACAAAGGACAGCATGGACTTAGGTATTAAGTTCTGCAAAGTTGCTTTCGCAGATGGGGAATTCGAACTCACTATTGAATTACAAAATAGTGCTCTAAATAGTTTTTGGAAAGGCCTTGTTGAAGTTATTAGCGAGATGGAAATAATGCAGGTAAAGAGTGGAAACGTAGTTTTTAATAAAAGTGAGTGGCTTAACTTTTTGGAGACAGAAACTCTGCCGAAGCGGTTGCTGTAGGCACTCTAAAAGACTTCGCCAACCGCACGGGGCTTTCCACTTACAATGAAACGATGCGCGCACTCAATGCCGCATACCGCAAGAAGAAGGGAGAGAGTTTTGACAAATCAGCGAGCGTCTTATTTATCATTCCTGAATCCGTATCCGGAAGTGACGAAGATCGACGAGGTTTCATGCCCAGGCGATCACAGTTCGGCTACCTGATGGACGGCGAGCTTAGCCCGGCACAAGCGCCCATACGCGCGGCACACGAACTTGGTCACGGACGCTTCACGCTCTACCCTTCGACTTCGCTCAGGGCATCGCCTTCGACTTCGCTCAGGGCGTCGCCTTCGACGACACCTATGGCGTGACGCGTACGATGGGCGAGACGAGCAACCTGATGGACTACAATGGCGGCACCCACCTGGCCAAATGGCAATGGGACATTGTGCATGACCCAGCGCTCGTACCGGGAGTGTTTGAGGGGGATGGGAGGAGTGAATACTCATCGGGAGAAGCCTTTGCAAAACTTCTACAACTATTGCGCTGCGCCTATGCTTCTGGTGACAATGAACTGAATGTTCCTGAACAGTTTCTCACTTCATCGTCGGGGGAGGTCGGCGCATTCGACTACGGACTGACAACACAACCCAACGAGATCGATGGATTAAAAATTCGAAGTGCAAGTTGGAAAAGAACCGGTACATCAATTACTGGAATTAACAATCCTAAGATCGATGCTTCGAGAGGCGAGATTAATTACAACGGGTTCCTGATCAAAGTATCCCCCGCTACATTTAATCTCAATAATGGCGTTTCTCCTTTTGAACATCTGCGTCAATATCTGCAGCCAAGGGCCCCTGACATACAGGCGGAATTTAATAAAGTCTGGAGCACAGGCTTAAGTCAAAAACTCCAAAACAAAGGGTCGCTTTCATCGACCGACATTGCTCAACTCAAGCAAATTGCTTCGTGCGCATCGAGGCATCTGGATCCAACTTCAAGATTTGAAATTGTAAAAGGCGTGTTGGAATACAGCACCCGGGAATACTATGAAGACCTCATACTTGATTTAATCAGTTCTACACCGGCAGGCGCACCATCAAAGGACCTGTTCACGCGCATAAATAGCAGCAAAGTATTACTTGATGCGCTGATTCGAGGGATGGACAATCTTGGAGGAAACGAGCGAAATTTTGATCGTCTTGCGATCGAGTTTTACAATCTTTTCAATAAGGCATACTCCGAGACGGAGCAAAAACAGCTATACACTTCCATTCCCGATCACCGTAAGTTCTTTTTTTACGGATTTGGAGAGCAGGCTGACTTATGTAAATGGTTAATTGAAGCAAGTCGGGAAGACGCTGTTGTCACCTTCGAAGAAACGCAAATAGTAGCGTATCAGCCCAGAACATATTCGCCTCTTAGCGATGGGTCATCAGTCCCGCTATGTGATACAAAGACCGAAAAGTACACCGTAGGACTCGACCAGCTCATTGCGGTAACATTTTTGGCAGATAATACCGTCGCGAAGAAGGGCGAGACAATATTGCTTCCTGCGTCGGTGTATTACATTCTGATTAAGAGTTATTGGAATGATCAGCGCTATCAGGCTGCGGCTGCCATTTGGACAGTCATCGGAATTGTTACCCCGGTTGATGAATTCTACCTATTAGGCAAAGCCATACAGCTCGGCGCGCGGGGCTTCCGCGCTGTTCGCCTCAACAGCGTCAAACTCTTTGCCACGAACAGGAAGATTATCGTAAATTTAGGTGACGAGGGCAAAGCGCTGAAGCAGGCGGCTGAAGAGCGCGGTGTAGCCCTGGAAAAGTATGTTGAGTGGGGACTTGCGAAGGGAGCGGATGATGTGTTTAAGCATATCAACGTATCTGATTTTACGAGTCTTCACCAAGCTACAACCGTAGCAAGATCAGGAGGTGTAAGGGCAATTAATAATGTTAAGATGTTAGTCAACGAGCGCAAGGCCTTGGTTGTATCACCAAAAGTAAATACTGAACTTGCGAAAAAGGTTGATGATTATGTAGCCGCATTCAAGAACGGGAACAGCACGCAACAAGGCCAACTAGGGGAAGAGATTGCAGAATTGTTAGCGAAAGAAGTTGACAACGGCGATGTACTGAATGTGAAGATCAATACTAGCGGACATGGTTTCGATGTGCTCCAATTTGAGAACGGTGTTGGCAATCCCTCTAAGATAAGAATGATTGAATCAAAGCCTCTCAGCGGTACATCGGTAGAACTACCAAGCACAAATACAGGAACTCAAATGAGTGCTCAATGGCAACGAGCGAAAATTGATGAAATGCTGAACAGCACAAACTCTGAGATTAGAGCTTTGGGCCAAGTATTGGATAACAGTGAACATCTTGTTGAGCGATATGTTCTGACTGTGGATAAAGACCTAAAGCAGGTGATAGTAGTAAGGCTTGATAATTTTTAGAACCTAAATGGCAGAACAGATTGAGCATTTAAAAACTCTGTATTCTGAAAATCAGGAGAGGGAGAAAAAAAAACTTGAAATAATTGCAGACCCTATTAGGAAGCCTTTTCATATTCTATCCTTCAAAGGGATTAACGCTATATTCTTTCTACACAAGGCATTTATAGAAAGGGATTTTCAGGCGAGTAAGGCATTCTTGTACAAAGTAGCTATGACGAATTCCTATTATCATGAGAAACTGAACGGCGAGATTTTTAACGTACTAGATACATTTACGTATCCTCTACTGAGCGATAGCAGCAGCTTAGTAGATCGTTATCTTCATTATGAGAAGACAGAACATCCAGATTCGTTTTCTACTTATTTTGGTAAAGCCGTTCAGTCAGTTCTAAAGGATGATAGTCAAGGGCTTCAAGCGAATATTGATGGTTTGATGAAATGGAGCGAGAAAGGATGGGCGAAGCAATATTACGGAATCGTGACCACGCTTGAAGGCTTTCTTGCTGAGGACAAATCTGTAATCGAGAAAGGTTTACATGAAATCGCAGCCCTGCATGCAAAGCAAGAACAGCCTGCAGTGGTTAAGGATTACTTTAATCTGGAAGCGACTGCGCTTGCCAAGTTAGCGTGGCGTAAAGGATTGGAAGTAGGAGTCAATAATCGCCTCGTTCCGCATGAACTTCTTCCTGTGAGAGAGTTATCAGTTTACCAAGGCTATGAATTTTTTAAAGAGATAGAGAGATAAAAGTGTGAGTCTTTTCTTAAAGATATTGTATGGAACGGAAGCAGAATTAGCTCCCCCCGCGCGAGGGACAGCAGTGGAAATACTGCCTGCAACTTTACAGGTAAATTAATACTTCGCGTTATTGCAGGCAGTATTGTAACGAATGGCCCGACCCGGAGTGCTGCCCTTCACACGCTATAAAAATCTTACGACCTTGCAGCACGGAGGGACGCGCCCAAATTCTTATTGTTGTAACGAACCTACTTTTCTAATTCCCGCCCAACGAATGCTTTCGCTGGAGCTCAGGGCATCGCCTTCGACTCCGCTCAGGGCATTGCCTTCGATGATAGATTTGTAACAAAGCATACTTAAAACGGCAGAGATATGCTTGAATCAAATCTCCCGTTCAATCCGATGCATCACTTTGCCATCGGACTTCACAACAACCAGGTGATGGAGTGGTGGGCGGGTAATGGCGTAGACGCGGTCGGTGTCGTCGGTTTGGAAAAAAAACGGATAGGCCTGACGCTCTTCATCCGGAATTGTCGCGAGGTATTTGCTCATCGATGCCTGATCGATTTCATAATAGTTGACGTCTGAAGAATCAGCATGTATTTCAAAGGGTGACAGGCGCAAGGCTTCAAGCAGTCGTTCTGCTTCGACGGCATAGCCAAAATAACGGACATCCTTTCCGTGGTCAGCAACCATCACGCCATAGCCCCGCACGTCGTTGATGGCGAGTTGTTCAAATGTCTTTTTGGGAATGGAGTCGGAGAGGAGCACGGTGCGATAAACTTCTTCTCTCAGCATGCTTCCTTGCAGGCGTGAATTCCGGGAGTCACACGCACCGAGAGCGAACAGGAGCAACAAGGCAAAAGGAGACAGGATTTTGAAATTCATCATATGAAATTACGAGTCTGAATGAAAAGGGTTGGGACTAAAATGAAAAAGCCCTACCCGAAGGTAAGGCTTTCTCAAATATGACGAAAGATGTTGATTACATCATGCCGCCCATGCCGCCGCCGTGAGGCATAGCAGGAGCTTCTTTCTCTTCAGGAATTTCTGAAACAACAGCTTCAGTTGTTAACAGAAGACCTGCAATCGAAGCTGCATTCTCCAGTGCAAGGCGAGCAACCTTGGTAGGGTCGATGATACCTGCGTCGAAGAAGTTTTCGAACTTGTTCTCGCGCGCATTGTAACCGAAGTCTTTCTTGCCTTCGCGTACTTTGTTCACGATAACAGAACCTTCCTGACCTGCGTTTTCGGAAATCGTACGGAGCGGAGCTTCCAGTGCGAGACGGATGATGTTCACACCAGTTGACTGGTCATCATTATCTACAGCCACTTCTTTCAACGCTTCAATAGCGCGTACGTAAGCTACACCACCACCAGGGATGATGCCTTCCTGAACAGCAGCGCGTGTGGCGTGCAATGCATCGTCAACGCGGTCTTTCTTCTCTTTCATTTCCACTTCAGTTGCAGCTCCTACGTAGAGAATTGCTACACCACCTGAAAGCTTCGCCAGACGTTCCTGGAGCTTTTCCTTATCGTAGTCTGAAGTCGTTGTTTCAATTTGGGCACGGATTTGTGCAACGCGTCCCTGAATGTCTGCCTTCTTACCAGCGCCATTCACGATTGTTGTATTATCCTTGTCGATGTTGATCTTCTCTGCGCGGCCGAGCATATCCAAAGAAGCGTTCTCAAGTTTGAAACCACGCTCTTCGCTGATTACCTGACCTCCAGTGAGGATTGCGATATCTTCAAGCATCGCTTTTCTTCTGTCTCCGAATCCAGGAGCCTTCACCGCAGCAACGCGGAGTGCGCCACGAATCTTGTTCACTACCAATGTAGCGAGGGCTTCACCTTCAACCTCTTCAGCGATGATCACAAGCGGCTTGCCAGTCTGAGCAGTTTGCTCAAGAACGGGGAGAAGCTCCTTCATGCTGGAGATTTTCTTGTCATAGATCAGGATGAATGGAGCATCGAGTTCTGCTTCCATCTTCTCTGTATTGGTCACGAAGTAAGGGGAGAGGTAGCCACGATCGAACTGCATACCTTCTACAGTCTTCACTTCAGTTTCAGTTCCTTTAGCTTCCTCAACGGTAATCACACCGTCTTTACCAACTTTGTCCATTGCGTTGGCAATCATCTTTCCGATCTCGACATCGCTGTTCGCAGAGATGGTAGCCACCTGCGCGATTTCGCTGGAATCCTTAATCTTCTTAGACTGCTTCTTCAGGTTTTCGATTACCGCAACGACAGCCTTATCGATACCACGCTTCAGGTCCATTGGGTTTGCACCTGCAGCCACGTTCTTAATACCGTGTGCGAAGATTGCCTGAGCAAGAACGGTTGCCGTTGTGGTACCGTCGCCGGCAGCATCGGCAGTTTTGGAAGCAACTTCTTTCACGAGCTGAGCGCCCATGTTTTCGATGGCATCCTTCAACTCAATTTCCTTAGCAACTGAAACACCGTCTTTTGTAACAGTAGGTGCACCAAACTTCTTGTCAAGGATAACATTGCGGCCCTTAGGACCGAGTGTTACTTTAACGGCATCTGCCAGTTTATCTACGCCTTTCTTAATTCTGTCGCGGGCGGTTGTATCAAATGTAATTTCCTTAGCCATAGTAATTTGTAATCTTTTGGTTGATTGTTAGATGATTCCGAAAATGTCAGAGTTTCTCATGATGAGGTACTCTTTGCCATCGATGGTGATTTCAGTACCGGCATACTTACCATAGAGCACATTGTCACCAACTTTTACTGTCACAGGCTTATCCTTCAGGCCTTCGCCAACAGCGACGATGGTACCTTTCTGGGGCTTCTCTTTTGCAGTATCGGGGATGATAATTCCGGATGCAGTTTTTTCCTCAGCGGCTGCAGGCTGAACAAGCACCCTGTCCTCGTTTGGTTTGAAGTTAATTTTAGCCATATACTCGAAAATTGATTAAGGTTGAACAAATAGGTTTCGCACCCTGCCTATCAGCTATTATGCCAGTCGCGAAAAGCGAGGCGAATAACGGTTTTTTCCGCGTAGAATCTGACAAGTTTCGTGCTTTATTGCAGGGGCGCTGTCAGTTTTTCCTGATGCCCGTGGCAGCTTGTCAGTGTGCGGAACTCACGAAACATCAATTCCAGCCGCAATCATGCATTGACTTGACCAGTCTGGCAGAGTTTTCTTAAATTCCCTGAAAGGATTTTTAAGCTATGGAAAGATTGTCAAAAGATTGGCTGACGCAGGGACTGATTGATTTCGAATACAAGAAGTATGTCCTGCTGGCTTACCTGAAGTCGGTGCGCGAGTCATTTGGCCGGGTGGAGTTGTATCCCTTCATGTCTGATTTGGTTTTTCACTATCGCAATCTCATTGCCGTTCGGGACAATAAGGCGCTGATCCGCGACTCGTTCCCGAAAGAGCTTTCGCTGGAAGACATCCGAAAGCTGGAATTGAGCTACCGCGAGATGGTGGCGGACGATGCGTTGATGGCCGAGCTGGAGTCGATTATTGAGTTCGCCATACCGCAGATTAAGGATTCGCTCCAGGAAGGCAGTGAGATTTATGAGTTCGTGGAGTCGCGCTGCGAAATCTCACCCGTGGGCGTGACGCCCCTGTACGCGAACGAGGGGTACCTTTTCGTGACTCAGCCACCGGAGCGGGAAACAAGCGTGTATCGGTATCAGGTGAGCATATTTGAAGACGCACAGGATCCGTTGCGGAGCCTGAATACCCGATTTGTTGAAAACATTGAGAAGCATCCGTTTGATTCTTATGAGCGCATCAAACTGGAGTTGATTCGAAAATATCGGGATTTGCCCAATCCGGCAGCCTTTCTGCTGTTGAGCAAGCTGAAAGTTCCCTTCAACCAGACGTTGATGCCGGTAGCCAAGCGTCTTTTCGTGAAGCACATCTCGAAAGCAGCATAAAAAAAGCCTCCGGAGGGAGGCTTTCGTATATCTTCTGCAAACCGGCTTATTTGGCCGTGTCTGAAGGTGTTGTCGTTACAGGTGCTGGGGTGGTTGACTCCGGAGGCGCTTGTCTTGCGGCCTCTTCAAGAATCTCATTTGTCCCGGCAGATCCGCTTTCGTTGATAAAGTCTGTTGACAAAGACAACAGCATAATTGCACCGATAAATCCCCACGTTAATTTTTCTAACAGGTCGCCGGTTTTCTTAACGCCAATGATGTTGCTGGCTGAACCGCCGCCGAACTGGCTTGTGAGTCCGCCTCCTTTTGAATTTTGTACAAGAATTACAAGGATCAAAAGAACCGCGAAGAAAACAATCAGGCTAATGATAAGCGTAGTCATACTTTACTTTTTCAAATCTTCAATTTGGGACGCAAAGTAAGCCTTTTTTTGAGGATATTTCCAAATCAATTTCTTGAGGACCTCCACCGCCCGGTCTTTCTTCCCCTGCTTAACGAGGATTTCTACCAGGGTCTCCGATACGATGTTCTCGCCAAATTCACCGGACTTCACGGAATTCAGGTCATTCAGTTGTGCGGGTAGTTTATCTTTAAACGTGGCGATGGAAGGAGCGGAGCGGATGAAGTTGTCTATCAGTTCTATTTGCTCTTTTTGTTTCTCCGATTCGAGCGGCAATACTTCCTTATTCTCCTGAATTTCTTCGATCAACTCATCCACCGGATTTTCCTTCTTTTTCTTGCGCGACTCTCCGGCGCTATGTGCAGTTTTCACAACGCCACCACCCGCCGCCCGGGCGAGTTCAATCATACGCGCGCGTCGTGTCTTCAGGTCGGTTTTCTCCTTCTTTTTTGCCGAATCTGTTTCTGAGCTTTCTGTTTCGGCTTTTGACGCCGCGACGACAGTCATTGGCTCGGCTTTGGGTTCTGACGTAATGACTTCTGGAAATACGATGGGGTTATCACCGAATAATTCCTCGAAATGATGCCTGGATTTAGAGAGTGCCTCCATATCGCGAAGCAACATTTCAGCGAGATCAGCATCACCAGGTGTCTTCTGAAGATAAATCTCTTGCAGTTCTGCCTTGACAGTCTTGTCGGAGACAGGAACTTGAGCAGATTCGATTACGACTTCAGTCTTGTTCGCCACAGGAGCGTAGATCATAATCTCCTTCAGAAGCGAGCGATCTGTTGCATATACCGCAGCACTTTGAAGTAATGTCTGTGCCGGCGGCAACTTAAAATCCTGTGCAACCTTTGCTGCTAATGCCTGCAGCGCCTGGCAGTAGGGGTAGACTTCATGCAGCTCAATAACCTCTACGGCTTCCGATTGGTCAGAAGCTGCAATGTTGGTCAGGGATTGAATGAGTCTGGAATTTTCCACGGGGTTACGGTAGGTAAAAATACAAAATTTTACCAATTGGCCACAGACGCGTTGAAGATATCGTTGATGATTCGGGTGAAGATCTCACGCACATATTGCTCTTCAACGTCGCTGAGATTGACGTCGTTTGTAAAATCCCGGTAGAATGAAAATGTTTTGTTTTTAAAGCTCATTTTCTCGTCGAGTGTATTGACGTAAGTCGCCTTCACGGTGATTGTTAATCTAGTGGAAGCAGCGTTCGTGATGTCATTTGCGTTGCCGGAGGACACCGGGGCGATTGGCGTCAGTCGGTAGTCGGTGATTTCGCCTTCCAGTTGAAGTTCACCCTCTTCCGCGACAATACTCAGCGGCGAGTTTTGCACGAAGAACACCTTCATGCTGTTGGTCAAATCCTGTCCCATGGTGGCAGGACCTAGCGAGGCATTGTTGTAGAAATCGGTAATTGAAATTGTCTTTGCCTGAGTACCCACGCCGGTCAAAGAATAGTTGACCGAAACCCCGCACGAGGTGCTGAGGCCGATACAGGCAAGCATCAGGATGGCCGAAAAAAAACGGGCTGGCTTCGCGTTACTCTTCAAGTTCGTACTGTTTGATTTTTCTGTAAAGCGTCCGTTCGGAAATTCCCAAATCCCGTGCCGCGTATTTATGTTTGTTGTTATTTTTTTGGAGGGCGCGAATGATTAATTCCTTCTCTTTCTTCTCAATGGACAAAGAATCATCTTCCATCTCGTGCGTAATGTCGTGTATATCCTCCACTGGCTCCGCATCTGTGATTTGCGCGTTGCTTTGAATAGAAGGGATATTCAAAAACACCTGGTCTGATCCGCCAGATGCAGAACCATCGACCTTCACATCTTCAAAAAGTGAGGGGTTACTTTTCAACAATTCACCGGCCTGCTGTCCACGACCATTTAATAATTCCACAACGATCTTCTTTAACTCGGTCACGTCCTTTTTCATATCGAAAAGAACTTTGTAAAGAATGTCGCGTTCAGAGAGTTTTTCGTTCTCTGACTGGGCCACGCGATACAAGGCAGGTAAACTACTTTCTGCAGGAAGGTAATGTTGCAGTATGGATGCACTGATTTCCTTATCGTCTGTCGAGAGCACAGATATTTGCTCGACAAGATTCTTCAATTGTCGGATATTGCCAGGAAAGCGATATTTCAAGAGCTGATCGCGCGCGTCGTCCGTGAGTGCAATTGGCTTTACTTTGTACTTTTCAGCGAAGTCGGTCGCGAACTTTCGAAACAATAATTCGATGTCCCGTCCTCTTTCACGCAGCGGAGGAACATAAATCGGTACTGTACTTAATCGGTAGTAAAGATCTTCCCGGAATCGCCCTTCCTCAACGCTTCGCATCAGGTTCACATTCGTGGCTGCGACGACGCGTACATCCGTCTTCTGAACTTTGCTCGAACCTACTTTAATGAATTCACCATTCTCAAGAACACGGAGTAGTCGCGCCTGCGTGCCAAGCGGCATTTCACCGATTTCATCGAGAAAAATCGTTCCTCCATTTGTGACTTCAAAATATCCTTTCCGGGCTTCGTGCGCGCCGGTGAAAGAGCCTTTCTCGTGGCCAAACAGTTCCGAATCAATGGTGCCTTCGGGAATTGATCCGCAGTTGATCGCAATAAATTGTCCATGTTTCCGCGGACTTGAATAATGAATGATCTTCGAAAAAGATTCTTTTCCGCTTCCGCTTTCACCTGTGATCAAGACCGACATCTCCGTTGGCGCAACCTGCAGGGCTACACGCAATGCATGGTTGAGCAGCGGCGAATTGCCGATGATGCCAAATCTTTGCTTAACGCCTTGAATTTCTGATTCAGTAATGGTCATTTTTTATTCTGCAACGTCTCCAAACAATGTGGCCCCGGTACTGCGGTCCACGTGTATCATTACATACTGTCCTTTTTCAAAATTTCGTCTCGGGAAAACAACGACTTTGTTCGCACTGTTCCTTCCCTGAAGAAAATCATCTGACCGCTTTGAGAAGCCTTCGATTAAAACTTTGTGCACCTTGCCCACGTCGCCCTGGTAGCGGATGCGTGAGTGCTCTGTCTGCCGGGAAATGATTTCATTCAGACGGCGCTTTTTGGTTTCCAGATCGATATCGTCGGCAAATTTCTTTTCTGCCAAAGTGCCGGGGCGTTCTGAGTAGAAGAACATGTAGGAAAAGTCAAATTTCACCTCGTCCATCAATCGCAGGGTATCCTGGTGTTCTTCCTCGGTTTCAGAGCAAAATCCGGTGATCATATCGGAAGAAATGCCGCAGTCTTCGCCAAGGATGGATCGGATACTTTTCACTTTGTCGAGATACCACTCACGTGTGTACCCGCGGTTCATCATTTCCAGAATGCGGTTGTTCCCGCTCTGCACGGGCAAGTGGATGTATTTGCAGATGTTGTCATAGCGCGCCATGGTGTGGAGCACATCATCTGTGATGTCTTTCGGGTGGGAGGTCGAAAACCGAACGCGCAGGTCCGGGTGAACTTGTGCAACGAGTTCCAGCAGGTTTGCAAATGTGACAACCTGGTGAATACCCTTCTTTTCCAGCCAAGCCTTGTTATTTTCTTCCGGGCTCCATTTGTATGAGTCCACGTTCTGCCCGAGAAGCGTTACTTCCCGATAGCCTTTCTCAAAAAGCGTTTTTGCCTCCTGAACGACCGATTGGGGATCGCGGCTGCGCTCACGACCGCGCGTGAACGGCACCACGCAGAAAGAGCACATGTTGTCGCAACCCCTCATTATGGAAATAAAGGCCGTAACGCCGTTGGAATTCAGCCGAACCGGGCTGATATCCGCGTACGTTTCTTCACGGGAGAGGAACGTATTAATTGCCTTCTCGCCATCGTCCGCCTGGCCGATCAGTTTCGGGAGGTCGCGATAGGAATCAGGCCCGGCGACAAGGTCAACAATCTTTTCTTCTTCCAGCAGCTTCGACTTGAGACGCTCTGCCATACAGCCGAGTACACCGACGAGCAGCTCTGGTTTGTGCTTTTTCAGCCCATTGATGTGGGTGAGACGGTTCCGGACGGTCTGTTCAGCTTTTTCGCGGATAGAGCAGGTGTTAAGAAATACAACGTCGGCTTGCTGAATGTCGGAAGTGGTGTCGAAGCCTTCCTTTTGCAAAATAGAGGCGACGATCTCGCTGTCGGAGAAGTTCATCTGACAGCCGTAGCTCTCGATGTAGAGTTTGCGGCCGTGCCCGAGGTGCGTATCTGCGCTTGTTTTAAACGTTTCACAGGCTTCACCTTCCTGCACGAGACCAATATCTTGAATCAAATTATCCATGAGGCATTTTCAGAGTCGCAAAATTACAATTTTTAATCTATCGTCGTGACATTATGTCAGGTGAAATTTCCGTTAATTTGTGCGTTATGGCTATCATTAAAACGGTTCGGGGCTTTACGCCGGCATTTGGTGAAAATTGTTATTTGGCGGACACCGCCGTGGTTGTCGGGGAAGTGTCGATGGGCGATAATTGTACGGTTTGGTTTAACGCGGTGGTCAGGGGAGACGTTCACCGGATTACCATCGGGAACAATACAAACATTCAGGACGGAGCCGTCATTCATTGCACGTACCAGAAAGCAAGCACAACCATCGGGGATAATGTGTCAATCGCCCACAACGCCATCGTGCACGGCTGTACCGTGGAAGATAACGTGTTGATTGGAATGGGAGCCATTATCATGGATGATGCGTTGGTTGGTCATCACTCCGTTGTGGCGGCAGGGGCGGTCGTACTTCCGGGTACGAAGATTGAGCCTGGAAGCATCTACGCCGGTGTGCCGGCGAAAAAGGTCAAGGACATTACGGATGAGATGAAGGCGGTGATTGAGCGGACGGCACGCAATTATCCCATGTATGCAGAGTGGTTTAAAGATTAAAAATTAAAGAAAGAATGAAAGAAAACAGTGGATTTGATGCCCGGAACGTCGCGGACTGGAAGGCCCGGATTGGTGATAAGGGTTATGTTCTCGATGAATCAGACGAGCGCAGCGACGAGTATGCCCATTTTTATTTTATAGGAGAGCACGAGGGAAAGGAAGTTGTTTTTGATACCATCATGTACACGCTGAGACTTCAGCATGAGAGTGAAATTTTCGAGCTGGCGGAAGAGCAGGCGCGTCAGGAATTCCCTGATTACGACGACGTGATGAAAGAAGAAGAGGTGGAAAGCGGTGGCCCGAGGGAAGAAGAGATTGGTGTTTTTCTGGCCGAGACCATAGCAGATCTGGAGGAGGAAGAGGCCGTGAAAGTTCGGGAGCATGTTGATATTGATACCGATGCGGAATTTGGAATTGCCATTGATGTCGGGCTTCATGTGACCAACATTACCGAGGAACACATCATCAAATTTATTCATGACTATAAGGCGGATACCCTGGAGCTGGACCAAACCTTATACACCTTTCAAAACGAGGAGAACGACGCTGAGTGACAGGGATGTGCAAGATTTCAGCAACCCGGGCTTGATATGTGAATAAATTACGTTCATATTTGCGCCCTGATTGAACCCTGCATTCATGAAAAATATCAATTTGATACTGAACATTGTTCTGGTGGTTGCCGTAGCGGTGTTGTTTTATTTCCAGTTTTCTAAACCCGGAAGCAACACGGCGACGTCTGCGAGCGGCTCAGCACTGGCCGATGTTAAAGTTGCGTACATTAACTCTGATACTGTCCTCAAGTACTACGATTATTTCAAAGTCAATTCGGATAAGCTCGAGGCTAAAACTCAACAGCTTGCTCAGGATTACCGCAATCGCGAGATGGGTCTTCGCAATGAATTTGATGCCTATCAGCGCAGTGTCAACAGCATGACGCTTGGACAGGTGAGGGCTACTGAAGAAAACCTGGCAAAGAAGCAACAGAATCTTCAGCTCTATCAGCAGACACTTTCGCAGCAGTTGATGGAAGAGCAGTCTAAGCTGAACAAAGAACTGTATGACAGAATCACCAAGTTTCTGAAAGGATACGCTGACGAGAAGGGCATCCAGATGGTATTGAAGTATGACCCGACCAGCGACGTACTCTACGGTGGTCAGGCATTGGATGTAACCCAAGACGTTATCAAAGGTCTGAACGACCAGTTCAAGTCAGAGGGCAACGCCCCAAAGTCTGATACGACTGCAACGAAATAATACCCGACCCAACGGTACGGCTATTGGAATATTAAGCCGCCTTTCACCAAGGCGGCTTTTCTTTTATATTTGAATACTTATGGCCTTTCAGCTTTCTGCAAAACGTTCTTCCCACGAACGCAGGCAAATCGCGCTCATGCTCGCGATGGGCTTCTTCATGGGTGTATTCATCGCCACGTATCAGGTAACCGCCGACTCCATGTTCCTGAATCGTCTCGGCGATCAACTGAACAAGGCATTTTTGTGTTCGGGTGCGTTGGGAATCGTTGCGACTTCGCTGTTTGCATTTTTTCAGAATCGCGTCCGATTTACATCTGTAGCGCTGGCAGGTCTTGCCATCATTTTCTCCATCGTGCTGAGTGCGTTCATGTTGCTCGAATTCGGGGACAGCCAATACCATAATGCTTACATCTTCGTCCTCTACTGTATGTCTGCCCCAATCACAGCGGTATTATTGCTCAGCTATTGGGGGTTGTTCGGCCGCCTTTTCAACTTCCGGCAGTCAAAACGAATTATTGGATGGATTGACACTGGTCAGCTGGTTGCGGCGATCATGGCGACGCTCTTGTTAATTCCATTCACCTCGAAGTGGATTGGCAACACGGCTGAGTATCTGCTTTTCTGTACGGTCAGCATTCTCGTGGTGGGCGTGCTCTTTATCATTATTACCCGCTCATTTAATCTCTCCAAAGATGATCCGCGCGAGTTTGGATTAACCGTTCGGCAGGCCAGCTCTCTGAAGGCCATCTTTCGCGACAAATACATCTTGTCGCTTTGCTTCTTCCTGTTGATTTCGACTGTAACCCTGATGCTCGGACAATATTCTTTTCAGGAGCTTGTCAAGCAACAGTATCCTCAGGAACGGGAACTGACAAATTTCAACTCATTCTTTACCGGTGCGGTCTATGGCTTGAGTTTGATCATGCAGACTTTTATTAACAGCCGAATCATCGGGAACTATGGTTTGCGCATTGCCTTATACCTTCTTCCGATGGTTGTTGGATTCTTCGCAATCGGCGCCGTATTGACCGGAATTTTTGCGGGATACGATTCGGTGACGTCGCAGGCCGGCTTCATTTACTTCTTCCTGTTTATTGCCATCAGCCGATTGTTCAACTGGACTTTGCGCGATTCGATGGAGAACCCTGTGTTTAAATTATTCTTCATACCCCTGGATGGCCGCGTGAGGTTTAATATCCAGTCAAAAGTTGAGGGTCTGATTAATGAAAGCGCGCGATTCATTGCAGGCGCGCTGATCTTTGCACTGGCATTTATTCCCCAGTTCAAAATCATTCATGTCGCGGGAGTGATCGTTGTGTTGACCGGGTTGTACGTCTTATTGATCAACAAGATCTATCAGGGCTACCGCGGAAAGATCAGACAGAAACTCGAATCATCAGATGAAGAACAACAGCAAAAGCTTGAGCGCGGATTGAAGCAGGTCGTGACCCGCCTGGAGGGCATGCTCACATTCCCGAACCCGGGCAGAGCGGTGTTCAGCTTTAAGCTTCTGGAAAAGATCAATTCCGGTTCGCTACCTGCATGGATGAACAGTCTGATTAGGAATGAAGATGAAGCCACTCGTGTATTTGCACAGGAGCGTATTAATGAGCTGAAGGGTCTTTCGATTTCAGATCAATATGTTATCAAACTCGATCGCTCGCGGGTGACGGATGATAAGAACGTACTCAGTGAATTCGATCTGAATTTAATTCTCGAGAATGATGGCGAGATTACCAAGAGCCGCATTCAACGGCTTTGCCGGTCTGGCCGCGCCGCGGACCGCCACTATGCCGCCGAGTTGTTATTGCATACCAGACGTGAAGAAGGTATGTCTTACTTACTGGACTTACTTAACGACAACGAGCCTAAAGTAAGAATCACAGCAATCAAGACTTCGGTGAAAAGATATTCCAGCGAGGTCATCCATATCTTGATTGATAACTTGTCCTATACGCCGTACAGCGCACAGGCCATGAGTGCCCTCATTCAGATAGGAGCGCCGACGCTGCAGCCACTCGATGCGAGCTTTTACAGAATTGGACAAAGTACCCAAACTATGTTGAAGATTGTGCAGGCGATGGGTAAGATAGGAGGGCAGCGCGCAAAAGAACTGCTCTGGAACAAAATAGATTACCCCAACAAGGTAGTGGTGTCTCAGGTGCTTTTGTCACTTGGGGAATGCGGTTTCAAAGCCGGTATTTCCCAGATTACGCGTATCAAATATGCCATCGAAGCGGATATCGCCGACATTGCGTGGAACCTGAGTGCAATTCAGGAGGTTGGTAATGAGGGGTTTGCTGAACAAATTCGCGACTCTTTGCGCTGGGAAATTCAGAATGACATCGAACACATCTACATGCTGCTGGCCATGTTGTACGATACCAAGTCCATTCAGCTTGTAAAGGAAAATATTGATAGCGGGACAACCGATGGCATCACTTACGCGGTCGAGATGCTTGACGTGTTCTTGTCGGAGCAGCTGAAACAACGCGTGATTCCGATCCTGGATGATTTGTCCGAAACGGAGCGCATCAACAGGCTCGAAGTGTTTTATCCAAGGGTCCGCCTCGACTCGAAGCTGGTGTTGAAGTTTATGATCAATCGCGACTTCACACAGTCAAACCGCTGGACAAAGGCGTGCGTGCTGTATCAGATCGGTCTTCTGCGTATCGCTGAATTCAAAATTGATTTGATTGCTCAGCTGTTCAACCCGGATACATTGATTCGGGAGGTAGCTGCATGGGCGCTCTTTCAGATCGAGCCTCAGGAATACCTGGAACATAGCCGGCGATTGCATGAAGGCCAGCGACGTGCCCTCGACGACGTCATTTTGCACAAGCGCAGGATGTCAACTTTTGAGAAGGTACAGTTCTTCCGCCGACTCGCCATTTTTGAGAATATCCCTGGGATCACGCTCTCATATCTGGCGGATATCACCGAGGAGAATGTCTTGAAAGACAATGAAACCCTTTGTCTGGACGAGAAGATAAACAGGTTCTTTTATGTGGTCGTTTACGGCAAGGCGAGGTTGTTCCAGCGCGGTAAATTTATCTGCGAGTATCGGGAAGGTCAATTTCTGGGTGAGATGCTGTCAATGCCTTCGTTTGTGAACACGAACCTTTTGATAGCGAACGAAAAGGTGCTGATTTTGAAGTTTGATAAAGAACAGTTCTATGAATTGTTGTCTGATAATGTGAAACTTGCAGACAAAATTGTAGAATACATATGACGAGATCGAAGAAGATATTTGCGGTGATTGCGTTCGTGTTTCTTGTTGCTCTGATATACGCCAGCTATGATATCTCAACACGGACCACCTTTCCAGGGTCAAAGTCCCAGTTGAAGGAAAGAATCCGCCAAAAATTTTCCGAAAACGATTCCGTAAGCCAAAAACTGCCCGATCGGGGAGCGGATTCCACAAAAAATCGAAAATAATTTGGTTTTTCTTGACTCAAGTGTGGTTACCTACTTGACCGGAACCACTTTTGTCGTATCTTTGACTCATTAAAGCCAACTATAGACATGAAAATCCCCCATTGTCGTGAACTTTTGTGGGATTTTTATTTTTAGTCGCGTTAGCATTTTCAGAAAACGGTTGCAGTTTTTATCCGGAATCCCAAAGTTCTTTTGCAATCTACCTTCATCTTCAGCATTTTATCTACCTAAAAACACCTGCGGCCGATGTCTCTTTGGCCGGGGGAAGGTCGTGAATTATCTTTGACTCAAGATTAAAGCCAACTATAGACAATGATTATCCCCCGTGGTCAAGGACTTCGGGGGATTCTCACTTTATAGGGGTAGCTCTTTACAATTGTCTGTTTCTTCTTACTTTTAAAACCTGAAGAACAGTTCAATTCATTGCTCCTCGCGGCCATCATTGTCTATCTCCTGCTGACGGTTTTCGTCGGATATCTGGCGTCGAGGCGGGTTCATACCAGCAGCGATTTTCTCCTTGCCGGAAGGAGTCTTCCCGTCATGTTAAGCTCAACAGCATTGTTCGCTACCTGGTTTGGTTCCGAAACTGTATTCGGCGCGTCTTCGGAGTTTCTCTCCGGCGGCCTCTTCGCCGTCATCGAGGATCCGTTCGGGGCTTCCCTTTGCATCCTTTTGTTCGGTTTGTTTTTCGCGCGCAAGCTCTACAACATGAACTTGCTCACGCTCGGTGATTTTTTCAAGGCGCGATTTGGACGAAGAACCGAACTTGTGGCTAGTATCTTCCTGGCGCCTCCATATGTCGGATACATCGCTGCGCAATTGGTGGCCATGGGCATCATACTGAACTCGGTGACGGGGATGGAACTGTGGCAGGGCGTCTCTGTCAGCGCGCTGGTGGTCACCATCTACACCTACATTGGAGGTATGTGGGCCATTACCATTACCGACTTCGTTCAGACGGTCATCATTATTGTCGGGCTTGCCGTTCTCGCGGTAGTCCTCACCATGAAGGCAGGGGGAGTGGACACGGTCCTGAATCAGGTTCCGCCCGAGCGACTGAAGTTTCTCCCGGATGGAAATGCCAGAGACGTCGTGGCCTGGCTGGGCGCATGGTCCGTTCTGGGACTTGGTTCAATTCCCTCTCAGGATGTTTTTCAACGCAGTATGTCTTCTGCCTCGGCCAACGTCGCTGTACGTTCTTGTTACATCGCAGCGGCGCTGTATCTCACCGTGGCCATGCTTCCTCTGTACATTGCTTTGTGTGGGCAGTACCTGTTTCCTGAACTGCTCCAGGGCGACACACAACAAGCCTTGCCTACGATGGTACTTCAACACACGGCGCTACCGATTCAGATTTTGTTTTTCGGATCGCTTCTGTCTGCGATCATGAGTACGACGAGTTCTGCCATACTGGCTCCGGCTAGTATTTGTTCCGAAAACATCCTGAAGCCGCTTTTTAACAAACAGCTTTCAGATCGCAGCTTGCTGTTGGCGACGCGCGTTTTCATTTTGATTTTTGCTGCCATTGCCACGGTCATGGCGATGCTTCGCTCGAATATTTATGAGCTGGTAGGTGAATCATCCATCTTCAGTCTCGTTTCTTTATTTGCTCCTTTGGCATTCGGGTTATACTGGAAAAAAGCGAATGCAGAAGGAGCCCTGCTTTCCATGGTAGCCGGAACAGTTTCATGGTTTATATTTGAAGCGTTGGAGGTCTCATGGTCTCCGCACCTTCTGAGCGTGTTCGTTTCGATGGGCACTTTGGTGGTGGGAAGTTTGTTATCTGAGAAATTAAAAGTGAAATGGCAAAAATCGAATTAAATCGTTTGAATGACGCGTATCATTTTGAAGCAATTAATGATACAGGCAACAAGGTTGAGATGGACGGGTCGCCGGACATCGGCGGACAAAACAAAGGAATTCGTCCGATGCAGATGTTGCTTGCCGCCGCGGGTGGTTGCAGTGCCATTGATGTAATCAGCATATTGAAAAAGCGGAAGCAGGATTTGAAGGACATCAAGATAACCGTTGAAGGAGAACGCGAGCCGAACGTAACGCCGTCTTTATACACCGATATCCACATCACATTTAGACTTTTTGGAACGATTGACCGCGACAAAGCCGAAAAAGCAGTCGCGTTATCGTTGGAGAAATACTGTTCCGTTGCAAAGACATTGGAGCTGAAGGCAAAAATCACGTCGAGCATCGAAATCATTCCGGCCTGAACCATGACCCGAAAGAAAAAGCATTTTGAAACGGAGGCGATCCGCTTGCAGCAAGAGCGTACTGGATTTCGTGAACATGCGGTTCCATTGTATCTCACATCAAGCTTCGTATTCGATGATGCCGAACAGGCACGCGCCATGTTCGCGGACGAAATTCCTGGCAACATCTATAGCCGATACTCAAATCCAAACACAGACGAACTCATCGCAAAGCTTTGTGCGATGGAAGGAACCGAAGACGGAATCGCGACGGCCTCCGGGATGGCCGCGATGTACACGTCGATGGCAGCGTTGCTGAAAAGTGGTGATCATGTACTGGCGTGTCGTTCCGTTTTTGGATCCACGCACCAGATTCTCAATACGCTTTTTCCCCGATTCGGAATTACCCATACCTACGTTGACGTGGATAAACCAGAGACCTGGGAGGCACAGATTCGACCAAATACGAGGATGATTTTTGCAGAGACGCCAAGTAATCCTGCGCTGGACATCATCGATCTGGAGTGGTTGGGAAAGCTGGCTGCAAAACACAAACTTATCCTGAATATTGATAATTGTTTTGCTACACCTTACTTACAGAATCCTGCTCGCTGGGGCGCACATATTGTGACGCATTCTGCAACCAAATTCATCGACGGACAAGGACGCGTACTCGGCGGAGCCGTGTTGGGAACGAAAGAGCTGATTAAAGAGGTGCGTTTTTTTGCAAGACATACCGGGCCGGCTATGTCCGCGTTCAACGCGTGGGTATTGTCCCGGAGCCTGGAGACGCTCGCACTTCGCATGGAGCGTCATTGTCAAAGTGCGTTGCAGATCGCATCGTCACTGCAATCAAAGGCAGACGTGGTGCTGGTCAAGTATCCTTTTCTTGAGTCACATCCTCAGCATGAACTTGCCAGGAAGCAGATGAAACTCGGGGGCGGAATTGTTACGTTTGAACTGAAGGGTGGGGTTGAACACGGCAGGAAGTTTCTCAACAACCTGAAAATGATTTCTCATACGCCCAATCTGGGTGATTCGCGTACGATAGCTGTGCATCCAGCGTCGACCACCCATTCTAAACTCACGGAAGAGGAGAGACGCGCGGTTGGCATCACTCCTGGATTGATTCGAATTGCTGTAGGATTGGAGCACCCCGATGATATTCTGGAAGACATCACGCAGGCGATCCAGTCGTAAGCTGGGAACTAGTACGTGGGCATCGAGGGATCGATGTCCTTTGCCCAGGCCAGGATACCACCTTTGAGGTTATAAAGATTATCGAAGTCGTGGTTTTTTTCGAGCCACAGCAACATGTCTCCGCTTCGTTTTCCACTTCTGCAATGAATCACGACCTGACGATCTCTTGACACCTTGTCTACATGGTGCGGCAGCTCTGACATGGGAATCAGTTCGCCACCGATGTGGCAGATATCATATTCATAGGGCTCGCGCACGTCAATCAGTTGGAAGTCGGCGCCTGAGTCCTTCATTTCTTTCAATTGCTGAACGGTGATCTCTTTCATGGCATTAGCTTTATGCGATAAAGATTTACTTTTCTCCGGACTAATGCCACAAAAATCTTCATAATTGATAAGTTCCTTTATCGTCGAGCGTGCTTGTCTGTTTTTGATGTTGTACACGCTTTGTTGCATCGAGGCGGCGTCAAAAATGAGAAACCGATCGGCAAGCAATTCCCCTTCGCCCGTGATGAGCTTGATAACCTCGCCAGCTTGTATTGCCCCGATGATTCCGCAGGCAAAACCAAAAACGCCCGCTGATTCGCAGTTCTGGACGGTTTCTGGCTCGGGTGGCTTTGGAAAAATGTCGCGGTAGTTCGTTGAATACGTTCCTGAACCGGATTTCACATTAAAGACGCTGACCTGCCCTTCATATCCCAGACAGGATCCAAACACGATCGGTTTGCCGGCCAGAACCGCCGCATCATTCAGCAGATATTTCGCGGGAAAGTTGTCGGTACAGTCGACTACAACGTCATAGTTGCCGAGTAACCCAAGCGCATTCTCACGGTGTACGCGGTCTAGGTGGGTCATCATGACGGAGCCAGAATTCATTTCGCGCAGCTTCCCGGCTGCGGTTGTTGCCTTGAGCTTGCCCAGGTCATGCTCGGTAAACAACATCTGTCGCTGCAGGTTGGAGAGGGATATGACATCGTCATCAGCAATGCCTATCGTGCCCACGCCCGCGGCCGCAAGGTACGTCAGAACAGGACAGCCCAATCCTCCGGCACCGACGACAAGCACACGGCTGTTTTTCAGAGCCTGCTGCTTCGAGCTGGTAAACCCGGGAAGGCGAAGGTGTCGGCTATACCGCTGCAGCTCTTTACTGGTCAATTCCATGGTATCAAAATTACAACGGGATGGGAGTGGGGTTGATATCGGGGAACGAGATTTTCGCCGATCATGGAAGATTTGTGTTTGATTTGGTTAAATGCAAAGATTTTCAATAATTTAGATGCTCCATGTTAATTTTTTAATCTAATGCTATGAGAGCTATCTGGCGTGGACACATTCAGTTTTCCCTCGTTACCATCCCGGTCAGGATTTACAATGCCATTGATTCGGCGCAGACGATCAGCTTCAACTTGTTGTCGAAGGAGGGTCACAATCCGGTGAGCTATGAAAAGAAAGACAAGGTCACAGGAGAGCCGCTGAAGACGGATCAAATTGTCAAGGGTTATCAATATGAACCCGGTCAGTATGTGATCGTTGATGACTCAGACTTTGAGAAAGTCAAGCTCAAGAGCGAGAAGGTCATTGAGATACAAGGCTTCGTAGATGCGGGGGAGGTTCAGCCGACGTTGTTTGAAGCACCATATTACATCGGACCGGATGGCGATGTGGCGGCGAAAACGTATGGACTGTTAGCGGAGACGTTAAAACAGTCGAATAAGATTGGCGTCGGGAAAGTGGTGCTGCGCGATCGCGAAACACCATTGCTGCTTGCTCCTTATGAGAACGGAATTGTGATGTATCGCCTTCGGTTCCCCAATGAAGTTCGGAGCATACGGGAAGTTCCCATGCTGCAGGATGTCAAAGCTGATAAAGAGCAACTCAAGCTGGCGAAGACGCTGGTGGACTCGATGAGCGTGAAGTTTGGAAACATCGAAATGAAGGATCAGTACACAGAGAAGTTGCGTGAAATCATTGAAGCAAAAATTGCAGGAAAAGAAGTAGTGGTTATTGAGGAAGAGGCACCGAAAGTGGTCGATATCATGACCGCCCTCAAAGCAAGCATAGACGCAGCTAAGAAAAAACCGATGGAGAAGGCGAAAGGCGAGAAAGCTAAAGAAGAAAAGGCTGCTAAACCAGCCAAGACGGCCAGGCGAAAAGCCAGCTAATTTTAACTTTTTCTGCCCCTTAATTCTACGGCATTCGGATTATCTTTGCGGCATGGCCCGCATTATCCAGTTTCCTTTAAAGTCCACACCGGTAAAACTCGGTTTGCAACCGGTAGGGAAACGTCGTTCGCGGACATCGACGAAACAAACCAGTCAGCTGGATCTTTTTACAGGCGGGAAAGTTGTCAGACTGAATCAACTTTCTGCGTTTGAGGAAGCGCTGCTCCTGGATGAACGCGGCGAGAAATCTGCAGCGAAGTCGGGTTATCAAAATGCCATAAAAAAAGAAGAATGCGTTGCCGATGCTTATTGCAACCTGGGAATACTAGAGTTTCAGGAAGGTGATCAGGCCAAGGCAATCGACTGTTTTACGAACGCATTGAAATATCAGCCTCGTCATCATGAGGCGCATTACAACCTCGCTAACCTGTACGCAGAAGCGGGTAATCTTCCCTTGGCAAAAATGCACTACCAGGTTGCCATCGAAATCGCGCCTGATTTTTCAAACAGCTATTTTAACCTGGCCTTGGCCCACGCGATGTTGCGTGAGTATAAAGAGGCCATGAAAGCGCTCATCACATTTAAGGAATTAACGCCGGGCGAAGATCACCAGCCGACGGATAACCTTATGTCCCAGCTCGAGGCCATGGTTTAAACAAGCCAGAACGTGAGCAGAAACAGAATCAGCCGGTAGATTTCCAGTGACACAAAAAGACTGATCATTGCCAAAACCACCTTGACGACCAGGGCAAAATTCTTTTGATGATAATACAACCTTGAAGCTGAGAACAGAAAGTACAGGTTGGTCAACACAAAGATGATGGTCAGCGTAAAGTCATCCAGGTAGCGTTCCCACCCGGAATGTGTCCAGTGCAGTATCTTATTGATTCCAATAAGAATAACACTCAGGGCAATCGCGTTTATCGCGAGATTGAAACTCACGAGCTCCACGGCGAAGGTCACATGCTCCGTGAACATCCTTTTGCTCTTCATAAAGATGACGGCCATCGGGATACTCGCGATCACCACGAAAACGACCAGAATAAGCTTTGCCAGGCTGGTTGATCGTTCGTTATACATGAGGCTAAAACCTTCATAGCTCAGATGTTCCTTTTTCAAATGATTCTGAACCATCTCCTTCACCAGCGGGCTGTGGGTACGCAAGTGCATTTGCGTATTGAGCGAGGTGTTGAATAGCTGTAAGAGCGGGAAGAGAAAATAGATGAGGTTTAGAATGAAGAACATCTGCAAAGGACGCATATAATTGACGCGTCGTCCCTCTGCATATTCTGATGACATGAATCCGGGGCGGAGAATGATGTATTTCAGCGTCCTGATGAACTTGTTATCCGCAAACGTAACAATCAGAACAAACTGACTCAGCAGCGCACGAAAAGAGAAGTCACTTTTTTCAAGGACTTTCTCTCCGCACTGATTGCAGTACAACCCGATAAACGAGTTACCGCAACTCTTGCAGATATGAGTTGATGTGTTTTCCGGCATACGCGCAAGATAAGAAGGATGTCAACGCTTTTTCATGGCTGTCTTGCGGGATTTTTGCCAGGAAGGCAACTAAATTTTCGGGGACATCATGAGCGCGACAATAAACGAAATGATCGCAGCCACAAATCCGAACATGAAGATGTTGTAGGCAATTCTCAAATAGCGGTACTTTTTACCCAAAACAATGCCCAGGTAGTAAATGTCTTTGATCAAACTTCCATACAGGTAATCGCCATCTTTCATCATCTCTTTCATGCTCCATTCATAATCTTCGATGTTCATGGCATGGAAATTCCCAAAGAACAGGAGGTTGGTTGATTTATTCTTGATGTCTTCTCGTGTAAACCTTCCTCTCGATATGTTTGGTCTTGTTGCCAGGATGGCAAAAACGGTCGTTGCCAGACATACGATAACGAGCAGGATCGTCGGGACGACAAGTCTGGGGTTTTCTTCCAGTTTGCGCACGAGCACGGACACGACGACAGAGAGAATAATGGAATTGATGGTGATCAGAATATTCGCCTTGTTATCTGCCATCTGGCTCAGCATAAGATGGTTGGTGCTCGTGGTTCGAAACATGGTTTCGATGCCCCGGTCGGGCTTTAGAATCTTTGCTTTTTCAAGTTTTGAGCGAAGCTTGATATTTTCATCAACGAGTTCTTCAACGCGCTTGTCACCTTCGTCGGGGTGCAATTTCTGTCGGAGTTTCTTCACGTTTTTCTTCTTTCGTTTCTGCAGCACGCTTCGGCCATAGGGAGTATGGTATCGGTGCGACTCCATAAAATCAAGATTCGTCTGAAGCCATGCCCCGTCATCTAATATTTTCTCCCCGGTCATATTCCATTCCTCCCGGAGCTTCTCTGATTTCTCAATGCACTTATCTGAAGACAGGTGATACAGATCGGCATCACAAAGTACTTTAGCCACCATCGATTCCGGACTTTGGGGCATTCTTGTGGCAAGAATTGCTTCAATCACCGCCATTATTTTTCTGGGTGGTGCACCCCAGGATCTCAGTAAGCGCTCTGCGGTGTCGGCGGATTTTTGTTCGTGGTCCGTGGCTCCTTCCACATAGCCAACGTCATGAAGCCAGGCGGCAATCAAAACGGATTCTACTTCATCCGGTGTGAGCTCGCAATGTGTCGCTATTTCTTCCCCCGCTTCGACTACATCAATGGTATGTTTCAGGTTATGAAATGGGCGATGAAGGAAGGCCTTATCCTCAAATACAGATTCTGCGTATTGCCTGGCTTTCTCAATGAGTTCCGATTGCATTTGCTAAAGGTAAATAAAATTCAGTAGTCCTGACGTTGGGCATTGTTTTGAAGTACACGAACGAACTTTTATATTGACGGTACGTGTTTGATCTGCGCATTCAACAATTCATGCGACTGTATTTTCTTCTTCTAACCCTCTCCCTGATGCCTTTGCTAACAATGGCACAGGCTGACACCACGCATCTTTTCCTTGTCGGGGATTGTGGTGAACCCTATATCGAAAAGCAGAAGCTTGGTGCATTCCTGAAACAAAAAATACAAGACGCGGGTGCCCGCTCATCCCTTATATTTCTTGGGGATAATATTTACCCGCGTGGACTGCAGAATAAAGGAGACAAGCGAAATCCATTATCTGAACAAATTCTCCGGATGCAGTTGGCATGGGTCGATGGACTGACGAATCCGGTTTATTTCATCCCCGGGAACCACGATTGGGCGCAGGGACGAAAGGACGGTCTTCAATATGTTCGAAACCAACAACTTTACATCGACAGCATCGCTCCGCGCAATGTGCAATTCTTTCCCAAGTCGGGATGCCCGGGGCCAGTAGAGATACCGTTGTCGGACGGGGTCATGCTGCTGATTATCGACACGCAGTGGTTTCTTCACAGTTGGGAAAAGCCTGGAACCGAAGACGGATGCGATTTCAATTCCACGGGTGAAGTACTCGCGGCGATTGAAGATGCCTTCGCGCGTCACCGCGACAAAACAGTTGTAGTGGCCGCGCATCACCCGTTAGTTTCTTATGGTGAGCACGGCGGCTACTTTTCTCTCCGGCAACATGTGTTTCCGTTGACGGACATGAACCATCATCTGTATATACCCTTGCCTGTTCTCGGCTCAATCTACCCGGCGTATCGCAAATGGATTGGGGATATTCAGGACACACCAAACCCGGGGTATAAGGAGTTTGCAGACGGAATTAAATCGATATTGAAAAAATATCCTGGCAACTTTTATGTTTCCGGACATGATCATACACTGCAGTATATTCAGCTGGACAGCAGTCACTTGATCATTAGTGGCTCGGGGGCAAAAACCGGTCATGTGAAGAGGTTTGACCGGAGCGATCGATTCACTCGTTCCGCCCAGGGATTTGTTCACCTGGCCTTTACTTCTGAATCAGTTTCGCTGAAGTTTTTTGAGGTTGATGATGACGTCCCGGAGGGTAGAACCATTTTCGAAAAAAAGATCTCCGTGCAACAACGCACCCAATCATCTGCTTCTACAGAGAGAGACTTCACCAACAAAACCGTAAAGGTCCGGGCAAGCAGTCAATATGTGGCGGGTAACAGGAGGAAGAAATATTTGGGAGAAAACTACCGGGCAGAGTGGTCAACTGAAGTAGAAGTTCCTGTTTTCGATCTGAAGACAGCGCAGGGAGGATTAAAAATTCTGCAAAAGGGAGGCGGAATGCAAACGCTGTCGCTTCGCCTGGCGGATTCTTCAGGACGGGAATTTGTGTTGCGCTCAATTGAGAAATTTCCCGAACGTGCCGTTCCGGAGATGTTTCGAAAAACCTTCGCGCAGGATCTGGTTCAGGATCAGATCTCAGCTGCTCATCCCTACGCAGCGCTGGCGATTGCCCCCATGGCTGAGGCGCTTGGTCTCTACCACACCAATCCAAAGCTTGTTTTTGTTCCCGACGATCCGCTGCTGGGCATTTACCAAAACCAAATGGCAAATACACTTTGCCTGTTCGAGGAACGGCCCGCGGGCGACTGGAGCGATGCAGCACACTTTGGGTTTTCAGAGAAGATCGTCAGCACCGATAAAGTGTTGGAGAAGTTGCAGAAGGATGGGGACAACCAGGTTGATCAAAAATTTGTGCTTCGGAATCGGCTATTTGATATGATCATTGGGGATTGGGACCGCCACGATGATCAGTGGCGGTGGGCTTCGTTTGAAGACAAGCATGGTGATGTGTACCGTCCCATACCACGGGATCGGGATCAGGCTTTCTTTGTGAATGAAGGAAAAATACCAAAATGGTTTGGAAGAAAATGGGCGTTGCCAAAGCTGGAGGGATTTGATGAGGAGATTTCCTGGCCCTCTGGATTGTCATTCAACGCCAGGTATTTTGACAGAAGTTTTCTAAACGAATTGGAAGAAGAAGACTGGAAGAAAGTTGCGCAGGAGGTGAAGCACATGTTGACGGATTCGGTTATCGATGCTGCACTTCGGCAATGGCCTGATGCCATTTATCAGCTTCACGCAAGTCGTATTGCAACTGCCTTGAAGAAGCGGCGCGATAATATCGAGTCGTATGCTTTGTCACATTACAGATTTCTATCGCAGGAAGTTGAAGTAGTCGGTTCGGATAAAGACGAATGGTTTGAAATTGAACGAAAGGATGGCGGTCGCACGGAAGTGAAAATTTTCCGGATAGGTAAAGACAATCAGCGAGGCAGAAAACTTTTTGAACGTGATTTTTTAATAGATGATACCCGGGAGATTCGGTTATTTGGGCGAGGTGGTTCCGATCGGTTTACAATTACAGGGCAATCAGAAAACAACAGCATCATTCGCATCATCGGAGGGGAAGGCGTGGATCACATTGAAGATCAGTCATCGGTTTCGGGATTGTCTCGCAAAACCGTCGTGTATGATCAGCCTGATGTGGTGCTGAACAGAGGCAGAGAATTGCGCAGGGAGATTTCTGAGAGTCCGGCAGTACACAACTACAATCGCAAATCGTTTCAATACGACAAACTACTCCCGCTGGTATATTTGAATTATAATCCGGATGATGGTCCTTTTGTCGGTGGCGGGTTTATGCAGGTGAAGCATGGCTTCAGAAAAAATCCGTGGAAGAGCCGGCATATTTTTCTGGGAAGTGCCGCGCCGGCGACGTTGAGTTTTAACTTCAGGTACACCGGATCGTTTACCGAAGTTGTGGGTCGTTGGAACCTCGACGTCGACATGAACATCAAGTCGCCCAATTATGTCAACAATTTTTTTGGATGGGGAAATGAGAGCGTCTTCGATCGGGATATTGACAATCGCCCTGATGTTGACGAAGATCGCGCAATAAATTATTACCGATACCGGTTTCAGGAAGTATCCACCTCGGTGCTTCTTACACGGCGTCTGGGAAGCCGCGGATTTTTTCAAATTGGTCCGTTGCTTCAGCGCGTCGAAGTTGAAAGCCCTGAAGAACTGGATGATTCGAGATACATTCTGGAGTATGCTGCCTCGCTGGATCGTCCATTGTTTTCTCAAAACGCCTGGTTCGGCGGACTACAGTGGCAATTCAAGTTTGAAAAGAGAGATAAGCAGGTCCACACCACACGCGGAGTTGTCTTTAATGCTTCTGCGAAACACCTCAGGGCAATGAGCGATGCGGCAACAGACTTCTCTGGTTATGATGGAAGTCTTTCGTTTTTTCAAGTCCTCAACTTGCCCGCCAAACCTGTCTTCGCATTTCGCACCGGTGGTGGCTTCAACAGAGGTGCATACGAGTTTTATCAGGCTCAGATTCTCGATGGAAAAACAGAATTGCGTGGATACCGGAAGACAAGGTTTTATGGCGACTCCAGGCTTTACTCCAATATGGAAATGCGCCTGAAGCTCTTTTCCTACCGCTCTTACATGTTTCCAGCAACCGTTGGTCTACTGGCGTTTTATGACGTGGGACGCGTTTGGTATGAAGATGAAAACGGCGTCGATCCGTCAGCCGCTTCGGGTAAGTCATCCCTCTGGCATCAGGGAGCTGGTGGCGGTATCTGGTTCACGCCTTTTGGACTTGCAGTCGTTTCAACAGAAGCGGGCTTCTCCCGTGACGGCATGATGGTCTACGTTCGACTCGGCTATATGTTCTAGGTATGAGTTTTAAGCATGCGTTGATGAAATATTGCGACGCATGGACGAACGATTGCACTGGTACAAAGACGCTGTTATTTACGAACTCCACATCAAGGCATTTCGGGACAGCAATAAGGATGGCTTCGGCGACTTCAACGGCCTTATCGAAAAACTTGACTATCTGAAGGATCTCGGCGTTACTGCAATCTGGCTCCTTCCGTTTTATCCCTCGCCGCAGAAGGATGATGGATATGACATCTCGGATTATTATAACATCAATCCGGCATACGGATCGCTGGAGGAATTTCAAACGCTGCTTGACGAGGCACATGCACGACAGCTGCGCGTGATCACGGAACTTGTCCTGAACCATACTTCTGATCAGCATCCCTGGTTTCAACGTGCACGGAGAGCTCCCCGTGATTCTTCCGAGCGACAATTCTACGTCTGGACGGACGACCCGGCTCAATACAAAGATGTGCGGATCATCTTTCAGGATTTCGAAACAAGCAATTGGACATGGGATCCTGTCGCTGGTCAATACTACTGGCACAGATTCTACCACCATCAACCCGATCTGAACTACGACCATCCTGCCGTGCAGCGCGAGGTTTTTGACATCATTGACTATTGGTGCAAACTCGGTGTCGACGGATTTCGTCTGGATGCCGTTCCTTATCTCTACGAGCGCGAAGGAACAAATGGTGAGAATTTACCCGAAACACATTCCTTCCTGAAGCGACTCCGTTCCTATGTTGATGAACATTATCCGGGCACCCTATTACTGGCGGAAGCAAACATGTGGCCGGAGGATGCCGCGAGCTATTTTGGCGAAGGTGATGAGTGTCATATGAACTATCACTTTCCGGTGATGCCGCGCATGTACATGGCGTTGCAAACGGAGGATCGTTATCCAATCACCGATATCTTCGATCAAACACCCGACATTCCTGAGAATTGTCAATGGGCAATTTTCCTGCGAAACCACGACGAACTCACGCTGGAGATGGTGACCGATGAAGAGCGCGACTACATGTACAAGACATATGTGCGCGATCCGCGTGCGAGAATCAATCTTGGAATACGGCATCGCCTTGCTCCGCTTCTTGGTAACAACAGGAAGAAGATCGAATTGATGAATTACCTGCTGTTCTCGCTGCCCGGTACTCCCGTTTTGTATTATGGTGATGAAATTGGAATGGGCGATAATGTGTACCTCGGCGATCGCAACGGAGTCCGCACGCCCATGCAATGGTCTTCCGACCGGAACGCCGGCTTCTCCGAAGGCAATCCGCATTATCTGTACTTACCGGTGATTCTTGATCCGCTGTATCACTATGAGTCGGTCAACGTTGAACTGCAATCGTCCAACACCTCATCGCTATGGTGGTGGATGAAGCGAATGATCAGCAAGCGTAAACAATTCAAGGCATTCGGAAGAGGAAGGATGGAGTTCGTAGCAAATGAGAACCCTAAAATTCTTTCTTTTATCCGCTCGTGGGGTGAGGAGATAGTCCTGGTGGTTGCCAATCTGTCGAGGTACACGCAGCCAGTGGCTCTGGACCTCAATACCTATTCCGGCTATCAGCCATCCGAGCTTTTCAGTCGCAATAAGTTTCCGTTAGTGAGGAATGAGGTACCTTATTTTCTGACGCTCGGAGGTCACGACTGCATGTGGTTTATTCTGGAGAAGGTACATGAGACGCCGGGTGCGGATGAGGATATTCCGGCCATTGAAATCTCTGCGCTTAGTGATTTCGTTCAGCGTCCCGTTGTTGAAAGACTGGAGTCGGACGTGTTGCTTCCCTATATGAAAACGATGAGATGGTTCGGCGGGAAGGGAAGAGTTGTTGAACGGATTGAGGTGTTAAATACTGCAACGCTGCCACTGAAAACAGGTCAGTGTTTTATTTTCCTTATCGAGATCCAATACCAGAGTGGCCTTCCGGAATTGTATCAACTCCCGCTTGCGTATTGCACAGGTCTGATGGCAGAAAAGATCAAAACAATGTGCCCTAAAGCGTTGGTCGCTCAGGCGCTGGTCGGCGATGAGCGGGGGATATTCTATGATGCTATTTACGGTATCGACTTTCAGGAGGCGTTGATAGCCTATATGGGAAAATCCCGTATCATCTCCGATAAATCCGGAGCAATACGTTTCCAGGCAACGGAGTCGGTAACATCTTTTGTCAGTGAGACCAATAGCATTCAGCCAAGGGTAATTGCGGCTGAGCAAAGCAACACCTCAATTACTTACAACGGCAAATTCTTTCTCAAGCTGTTCCGGAAAGTCGATAAGTCGATTAACCCGGACGTGGAGTTATCCAGATTTTTGTCCGAAGAAGCAAACTTTAAAAATGTTCCGGCCTATGGCGGTTCTTTCGAGTGGAAGTTATCCTCGGGAACATTGGTGTTGGGAATGCTTCAGGAGATGGTCGAGAATAATGGCGACGCCTGGAGTTACATGCTGAGTCAACTCGACCAGTACAACGATGAGATACTGATTCGCCGCGGAATGCCGCTGCCGGAACTGGCAGGTTCCCTGACGCAACCACTGGGCTTTGAGTACTTTCCACCGGTGATTCAGCAATTGCTCAAGGCTCCTGTTGCCGAGCATGTACGAATGCTTGGCGTGCGTACGGGCGAGATGCACCTCGCCCTGGCCTCACGACCCGAGCTTCCTGACTTTGCGCCTGAGCCGTATTCGCTTCATTACCAGCGATCTTTGTACGCAGGACTGCAATCCCTGGTGCGCACCGCATTTGAAAACCAAAAGCAAAATATGGATTCGCTGGATGATGAGTTGCGGGCAGACGTTCAGGAACTGCAATCTCGCAAAGGCGAGATATTGTCATTCCTCAAAGCGATTTATAGAAAGCGCATTGAAGTTGCCAAGATCAGAATTCATGGGGATTACCACCTGGGACAAGTTCTGTTTACAGGAAGAGATTTTGTCGTTACGGACTTTGAAGGCGAGCCTGCACGGCCTTACAGTGAGCGAAGACTAAAGCGCTCGGCGCTACGGGATGTTGCCGGCATGATCCGTTCTTTTCATTATGCCGCACACGCGAGTTTACTCACGGACGACCAGATGCCACCGGACGAAATTGCAACGCTGACGCCCGCCGCCGAGATGTGGCACCACTACATGAGTCAGGTTTTTCTGAATGCCTATCTCAAGACAGTTTCAGGGAGTGCGTTCATTCCTTCATCGCAGGAGGATTTTGAAATTCTTCTGAACACTTTTTTGATGGAAAAGGCTGTGTATGAGCTGAATTACGAAGTGAATAACAGGCCAAAGTGGCAGGCGATTCCCATGAGAGGGATCAAATCCGTACTGGGCAATCGAGTGGTTGGAGAATTCGCTTAAGGATTGATTTCAAATGTTCTTCCATTCATCCTTTTTAAATACTTTTGAGAATGCCCGGCTGGGCTTGGACGCAACATGAACGCTGGCCTGAATAATTTTTTTGATGATTTAAAAAGGACGTACAGAAAGTTTCTGGAATATTCCCGGCCTTTTCGTGTTCCCGTAGCGGAAGAGTGGGGCAGGTTGATGACCTACCTGCGTACTAACCGGAGAGCGAAGTTTCGTGTCGTCTTTGTCGGAATCCCAACGCTGTTATTTTTTATTTTATTAACGGTCGTACTGGCCGACACACCCACAACGGAAGACCTGCAGTCTATTCAAAACCCGATCGCAAGTGAAGTGTACACTGCCGATAGTGTATTGCTCGGACGTTACTACATCCAGGACCGGACGCAAGTGAAGTTCGATGAAATCAGTCCTTTGGTGATCAAGGCGCTGGTGGCGACTGAAGATGTGCGGTTCTATGAGCACGGAGGCGTTGACTTCCGAAGTTTGGGACGCGTATTGATTAAGTCAGTCATTATGCAGGATGAGTCGTCGGGCGGAGGCAGCACCATTACCCAGCAACTCGCGAAGAACTTGTATCCGCGCAAAAAGTACCTGATGCTGACGATGCTCGTCAACAAATTGAAGGAGGTCATCATCGCGCTGCGCCTGGAGTCGATCTATTCCAAGGAAAAAATCATCGAACTTTATCTCAATACCATTCCCTTTGCAGATAATACCTACGGGATTCAATCGGCTTCTCAACGTTTCTTCTCGCAGGATGCACGCGACATTTCGCTCGATCAGGCCGCCGTGTTGATTGGCATGTTGAAAGCGACGCACTATTACAACCCGCGATTATTTCCTGCCCGATCAAAGAACAGAAGAAACGTTGTTCTCGCACAGATGGTGAAGTATGAGTTGCTGACCAAAACAAACGCTGATTCCTTGTCAAAGACTCCGCTGACCTTGAAGTACCGGAGAACACTCCACGACGATGAGCTTGCGCCGTACTTCCGGGAGTTCCTGAAAACAGAACTTGAGAAATGGTGTGAACAGAATAAAAAGCCGGACGGTACCAATTACAATCTTTACGCCGACGGTTTAAAAATCTATACAACGATTGATTCGCGCATGCAGCGACATGCGGAACAGGCGATACAGAAAGGTATGTCTGAGGTGCAGCAACAGTTCATCCAGCATCTTGGTCGCGACAAGCCCTGGATTAAAAACGAAGATATGGTCAAGCAGGCGATCAGGCGCAGTCCGAGATACCGGAAGCTCAAGGAAGATGGGATGAACGAGGAAGAAATCATCGAAGAGATGAGCAAGAAAATGCCTATGCGCTTGTTCAACTGGAAAGGTGAAGAGGATGTTAAAATGAGTCCGATAGATTCCATTCGTCATCATCTGCAGTTTCTCAATGCAGGGTTTATTGCAGTGGAGCCTTCGACTGGAAAAGTATTGACGTGGGTCGGTGGAATTCAGCACGACTTTTTTCAATATGACCACGTCAGACTTGCAACGAAGCGCCAGGTCGGTTCCATTTTCAAACCACTGGTGTACGCAACGGCTATTGATGAGGGGATCGACCCCTGTGAATTGATTGCGGCGGGGCAGGAGACCTACATCGACGAAGAGGGAGACTTGTGGACTCCGCGCAATACCCAAAATGACTACAAAGTTAAATACACGATGCGCGGCGGTCTGGCTTATTCAGTCAATACGGTAACGGTAAAATTGATTCAACGTGCGGGTGTACAGAAGACCATCGATCTCGTCAGGAAGATGGGTGTGACCAGCGAGATTCCAGATGTGCCCAGCATCGCGCTTGGTGCTTCATCATTATCGTTATTCGAGATGGCCGCTGCTTATGCCTGTATCGCAAACGAAGGACAGGTATCTTACCCGTTTTTTATTAATGCCATCGTTGATCGCGAAGGTAAAAAGTACACGAACTTTAAGCCGGCAATCAACGGGAAACGTGCGATGCCAAAAGAGACTGCACTGCTCGTTCGTCAAATGTTACAGACCGTTGTGCACGAGGGAACGGCTTCGAGAATACGATGGAAGTATGGCGTCATGAACGATGTGGCTGGCAAGACTGGAACAACACAGGACAATACCGATGGCTGGTTTATGGCAATTACGCCAACACTTGTTATCGGAAGTTGGGTTGGCGCGGACGATCCGCGTATTCGCTTTCGCTCAACCGAGCTGGGTCAGGGATCCAACACGGCTTTGCCGCTGGTGGCTTATTTTCTTCGAAACATTGATGGTGACTCTGTCCTCGAGTCTTATACGGACTCCTCATTCTCAAGACTTCCAAATGACCTCAGCGCCCGGTTGAATTGCGACCTGTACGAACTTGATGATGATTTGATGCAGGAAATTGAACGGTCCATATTTCAGCGCGACTCGATTATCAGTCTTGATACCGCAGCAACACCACCTCCTCAGACATTTCTTCAGACATTGTACAAGAGAAAGGTTCGCCGTACGCAGCCGGCGCAGCCTTCTGAACCGATGACGGAGTCAGAAGTGAAAGATCTCCTTAACCGAATTCAATTCGACCAGTAGCCGTTACGTTGATACGGCTGGATTTTGCATGACTTGCACCAGCTCCGATTCATTCGTGAGGTCGAGCCGCAGCGGTGTCATGGAAACATAATGATGCTCGACGGCCCAGCGGTCAGTGCCCTCCTCAGCCGCTTCCAGGGGAATGACTGTGTACCAATAATGCTTTCGTCCCATCGGATCAACACCGGGGACAACTTTGCCGTCATATTGACGAACAGATTGTCTTGTCCATTGAAATCCTTTTGGTGTTTTCGGAAAATTCACGTTCACCAGTTTAAAATCATTGTTGGTCAGCAACATTTCCAGTGCCTGCTCGACGAACGGTTCCAGCACCGAAAAATCAGGTTCGGTCTTTCCTATCTGCGTACTCAGCGCGATACCCCTTAAGCCTAGCAGAACAGCTTGCTTGGCCCCCGCAAGTGTGCCTGAGTGCCACATCGAGTTCCCGAGATTCAATCCCATGTTAATTCCCGACAACACCACATCGGTCTCCTCCAGCAGATGGGTGCCTAATCCGACACAGTCCGCAGGAGTTCCATTGACCCGATAAGCATCGACGCCCTCAAAATGAATGGGCGATGTTTTCACGTGAAGCGGTCTGGCGGCGGTGATGGCATGCCCCATTGATGATTGTTCTACATCCGGAGCCACAATGGTAACCTCTCCAAAACGCGCTGCCACCCGCGCGAGTGATGCAATGCCAGGGCTATAGATACCATCGTCATTTGTCACAAGAATTTTCATAGCGCTATTTTTTGTCGAAAGCACCATAATCATTCCATGGTATGTTTTTCTTAACACGCCCAGTTTGGGAAATAAAATATGAAATCCGTCAAGCTCTTCTACAATCCCACGGCCGGCGACGGTTCGTTGGACGAAGTAACACTGAAGCAGTCAATCACAGCCGAAGGATACACCTGCACCACCGCCAGCGTCAAGGAGAAAAATTCAATTCATGCCGGGGGTAGTCCTGATCTGCTGGTGCTTGCAGGAGGGGACGGTACCATTCGCAAGGCAGCGCTTCGATTGCTGGACGAAGAGACGCCGATCGCCGTCTTGCCGTTGGGAACGGCAAACAACATCTCGCGAACGCTGGGTATCAGCGAGAATGTTGAGGAAAGTATCCGGAGCTGGAGGACAGCGCGTATCCAACCATTTGATGTGGGCGTTATTCATAATTCAACGGACAGGGCAAACTTTCTGGAGAGTTTTGGATTCGGCTTATTTCCGGCACTCATGAAAGAGATGAAAAGTTCAGGAGCCGAGGAGATTGAACAGCCTGACGAAAAATTACGTGCGGCACTGAAGCTGCTCGTTCAGCTCATACAAACTGCGGAGGCAAGTGCGTGTACCCTCACCGTTGATGGAATGGATTGCTCAGGTCGCTTTCTCCTGCTGGAAGTCATGAATACCAGATCGATCGGCCCCAACCTCGTCATCGCCCCAAATGCGGACCCTGGCGACGGGGAACTCGATGTTATCTTTATACAGGAAAATCAGCGGGAGAAAATGAAGACCTATATTGAGAATAAGCTGCGGGGCATTGAAGATCCGCCGATTTTCCACACGATGCGTGCAAAGAAAATTTCGGTCTTTTGGAATGGTGTGCATCACCATGTGGACGATAAAGATGCTTACATGGCTTTGCCGATGGAAATTCACATCGATCTCATGGTAGGAAAACTGAGATTTTTGAAGCCTTAGTTTCTATTTGTACTCAGGTATTGTAAATTAATTGTTGAATCTTAATTCGAATGAGCTATGCGTTGGATAGGCAGACAAGGAAGCGGTAATGTGGAAGACAGGCGTGGAATGGGAGGTAAGTTCGCCATTGGTGGTGGCATCGGCGGAATCATTGTACTGGTGCTCTCGCTGTTGATGGGCGGTAATCCTCTGGAAAACCTAAATATTGATCAGGCCATTCAGACGCAGTCGCCTGGGCAAACACAAGCCGATGACGAGGCATCTCAATTTGTTTCCGTAGTGCTGAAAGATACCGAGGACGTGTGGAACACGTTGTTTGAGCAGGAGTTCAACGCGGACTATCAGGAGCCTGTTCTCGTCCTGTTCTCACAGTCCGATCAATCTGGTTGTGGCTTTGCAAGTGCAGCTACCGGACCGTTCTATTGTCCGCTGGATCAGAAAGTGTATATCGACCTCAGCTTCTACGACATGCTGAGTGAACGATTCGGTGCCTCCGGTGATTTTGCCATGGCCTATGTTGTCGCGCACGAAGTGGGCCATCACGTGCAAAACCTGATGGGAACATCGACAAAGGTTCACGATGCGCGGCAGCAATTGAGCGAGGCCGAAGGCAATAAACTTTCCGTCGCACTAGAACTTCAGGCAGACTTTTACGCGGGCGTGTGGGCGCATCATGCCAACCGGATGAAAAATATCCTGGAGGAAGGCGATATCGAAGAGGCGCTGCGTGCTGCGAACGCCATCGGTGACGATAAGCTTCAAATGCAATCACAGGGATATGTCGTGCCGGATGCCTTCACCCATGGCACCTCCGAGCAGCGAATGTATTGGTTTCGCAAAGGCTGGGAGTCCGGACGGCTTGCCGAGGGCAATACCTTCGAGGAGCTTCGCAACTGAAACCTCTGCCGATAAAGAGTTTTTTTTACCCTTCATTCTGTTTTTCGGACGCTCCTCAGGAAGTCTTTTGTTCGAATGAATTGCCGGTCGTTATTCGCCCGCTAACTTCATTTAAACATGAAAAAAATAATACTCTTTCTGGCAACCATATTGCCGGTTTTTTGTTTCTCGCAAGCCAAGCTTGTAGAGAAAGTTGAGCAAAAGCCCGGGCAAATTATTATCCCTTATCAAAAGTATATTCTTCCGAATGGTCTGACCGTCATCATTCATGAAGACCATAGCGATCCCGTTGTGCAGGTCGACGTCACTTATCACGTCGGTTCTGCGAGAGAGGAAATCGGAAAATCTGGTTTCGCTCACTTTTTCGAGCATATGATGTTTCAAGGTTCCGATAACGTCGGAGACGAGCAGCACTTTAAAATTGTCACCGAAGCGGGTGGTACCCTGAACGGATCAACCAATCGCGATCGGACAAATTATTACGAAACTGTTCCCAGCAATCAACTCGAGAAAATGATTTGGCTCGAAGCGGATCGCATGGGCTTTCTGCTAGACGCAGTTACCCAGAAGAAATTCGAAGTACAGCGCGAGACGGTGAAGAACGAGCGTGGCCAGAACTACGATAACCGTCCTTATGGTCTTGTGTCGGAAGTAATATCGAAGAACCTGTATCCCTACGGTCACCCTTATAGCTGGTTGACAATTGGCTATATTGAAGATCTGAACCGTGTAGACGTTAACGACTTAAAGAACTTCTTTCTCCGGTGGTATGGTCCTAACAACGCGACACTGACTGTTGGCGGTGATGTTAATCCTGCGGAAGTTTTAAAGCTTGCAGAAAAATACTTCGGTGGAATCCCTCGCGGACCGGAAGTTAAAAACATGAAGTTGCCGGCACCTGTACTCAATGGTGACCGTTACGTTTCTCTCGTCGACAACTATGCGCGTCTGCCTCAGCTTGCCATTACTTACCCTACCGTCCCCAATTATCATAAAGACATGGCTGCGCTTGCTTGTCTTTCACAGGTTATCGGACAGGGAAAGAATTCTGTGTTTTATCAGCAACTGGAGAAGAAACAAAAAGCACTCAACGCCTCCGCGTTCAGCTCATTGTCTGAACTTGCCGGTGAATTCACGCTGCGTGTGACGCCGGCGCCTGGTGTCTCCATGGCAGAAACGCATGGACTCGTGAAGGCTGCACTCGATTCATTTGAACGTCGCGGAGTTACTGACGAAGATATTCAGAAATTTAAAGGTGGTTATGAAGCACAAACCATCAACAGCCTTCAAAGTGTTTCTGGTAAAGTATTCCAGCTCGCCCAGTTTCAGACGCTTGCCGGCGATGCCAACATGATTGGAAAGCTCCTGGATATGTACAACGGTGTTACCAAAGAAGATGTGATGCGTGTGTACAAACAATACATCAAAAATAAACCAGCCGTTATTCTTAGTGTCGTTACCAAGGGCAATGAAAAGAACCTGGTCGCTCCCGATAACTATACCGTAGACAAGACAAAATACAAAGCGCCTGACTACGGATATGCAGGATTGAAATACACCAAGGCAAAAGACAGCTTCGACAGAACAAAGATGCCCGGAAACGGCGCTAACCCTGTCGTCAAGGTGCCCGCATTCTGGAAGAAAGATTTGGACAATGGCATCAAAGTCATTGGAACTGAAAGCAAAGAATTACCCATTGTAACTTTGTCGCTGACCATTCCGGGCGGTCACTTGTTACAAGCCTCCGACACTTCGAAGGCAGGTCTTGCAAGAATGTTCGCTTTCATGATGAATGAGGACACCAGGAATTATACGGCGGAGCAGATGCAGGCGGAATTGCAAAAGTTAGGAAGCTCCATTGGCGTGGGCAGCGGACTTGATGGAACCACGTTCACCGTGCAAAGCCTGCGCAAGAACCTGGACAAAACACTGGCTCTGTTGGAAGAGCGGATTTTCAACCCGCTTTTCACCGAAGCTGCGTTCAACAGATTGCAGAAGCAAACGCTGGAGTCATTCAAGCTGCGGAAGTCACAGCCTGCATCAATTGCCAATGACGTCCTTGCAAAGTTGTCTTATGGCGAGGGTCATATCCTTGGAATCAGTGAGACTGGAACGGAGTCATCTGTGAAGAATCTGAAGTTGGCTGATGTCCAGAGTTATTATAACAATTACCTCACCAGCCAGGGCGCCCGCCTTGTTGTGGTAGGCGATGTAAAAGAATCCGAGATTCTGAGCAAGCTCGCATTCCTGAAGAAGCTGCCAAACAAAGAGGTGAAGCTTCCCGTCATTGCCAATCCTGGTCCTGTTGACAAAACAAGAATCTATCTTGTCGATGTTCCCAAAGCCGCGCAAACAGAATTCCGCGTTGGTTATGTGACTGGTCTGAAGTATGACGCAACGGGTGAGTTCTTCAAGCTTGGTCTGACAAACTACGCCCTCGGCGGCGCATTCAACTCACGAATCAACCTGAACCTGCGCGAAGATAAAGGATGGACGTACGGCGCTCGTTTTGGTGTCTCCGGTGATAAATATACTGGCGACTACTTCTTCAGCTCCGGTATCAAAGCAACCGCAACCGACAGCGCGCTGGTTGAAGTGATGAAGGAAATCAGCAACTATGCGAAAAATGGAATTACCAATGAAGAAATTGCCTTCATGAGAAGCGCGATCGGCCAGCGTGATGCGCTTCGTTATGAAACGCCGTTCCAGAAAGCGGGCTTCATTGACCGCATGCTGGAGTATGACTTGCCTGGCGACTACGTCGATCAGCAAAGCAAGATCATTGCTTCAATTTCAAAAGAAGAGATCAGCAAACTTGCTGCGAAGTACCTCGTTCCAGAGAAATTGAACATCCTTCTCGTCGGAGACAAAGCCCTCATCAAACCAGGATTACAGAAACTTGGATTTGAGATTATTGAACTCGACGTGAACGGTCGTCCAAAAATGGATGTGACTGTTCAGGGAATGAAGTAAACAGAACCCAAACAAGTTGATTAAGGTCAAACGGCTTCGTGCTGTTTGACCTTTTCTTTTTAAATTCGGGTTCAAACCTAATCACTAACTATGACCATCACCGGCAAGGCTCAGGAATCAATGACTTATGATGCCATCGTAATCGGTTCAGGTATCAGCGGAGGCTGGGCCGCACGTGAACTCTGCAGAAACGGATTGAAGACGCTCGTGCTCGAGCGTGGCCGACCGGTGAAGCATAAAGATGACTACCCAACTGCCATGCTTCATCCGTGGGATTTCAAATACCACGGGCGGCTGAGCAAGGCTACGCTGGATGAAAACCCAATACTTCGGAAGTGTTATGCCTACGAAGATGCAACCCAGCATTTCTTCGTCAAGGATAATGAACATCCCTATGTCCAGGAGAAGCCATTCGACTGGATTCGCGGCTATCAGGAAGGCGGCAAGTCGCTGATATGGGCGCGCCAGACGCAGCGATGGAGCCGGTTTGAATTTGAGGCGCCGGCGCGCGACGGTTTCGCTGTGGATTGGCCCATTCGCTATCCCGACCTTGCGCCATGGTACAGCCACGTCGAGAAGTTTGTCGGCATCAGCGGTAACAAGGATGGTCTTGAGACATTACCCGACTGCGAGAGTCTTCCGCCTTTCGAGATGAACTGCGTCGAGAAGGAGTTGCAGACGAAGATTATGCAGAATTACAAAGACCGCTCTGTCGTCATCGGTCGCTGCGCACATTTGTCAAAGCCGACAGAAGAACACATTGCCTCAGGACGCGGGCAATGTATGGCGCGTTCTCTGTGTTATCGCGGCTGTCCGTTCGGTGCGTACTTCAGTTCCAATTCATCAACGCTTCCTGATGCCGCCCGAACAGGTAACCTCACCATGCGCACGCACGCCGTGGTGCACAGCATCATTTACGACGAACAAAAGCAGAAGGCAACAGGTGTCAGGGTTGTCGATGCGAACACGAAGGAAATGACCGAGTACTATGCACGCATCATCTTCGTGAATGCGGCCACGTTGAATACAAACCTCATTCTGCTCAACAGCACTTCCAATCGTTTCCCCAACGGTCTCGGAAACGACAATGGACTGCTCGGCCACTACATTGCGTTCCATAACTATCGCGGCCGGATTACCGCAAAGTTTGATGGCTTTGAGAATGAGTATTATCTCGGAAGAAGACCAACCATGGTCATCATGCCAAACTTCAGAAACGTGTATAAGCAGGAGATGGATTTCAAGCGGGGCTATCTCGTTGCCTTCTCGGCGTCCCGCGAAGGATGGGGAAGGGGAGACGACGCCATTGGTACGGAGTTAAAAACAAATATGTCGAAGCCCGGACCGTGGGATATTTTCATGATGATGCAGGGCGAAACGATTCCAAAGAAAGAGAACCATGTGCGCCTCAGCAAAGACCTCAAGGACGCCTGGGGCATACCTCAATTGATCACATCGGTGGATTATGATGAGAACGACGATAAGGTAGTCGAGGACTTCTTGAAGACAGGCGTGGAGATGCTCGAGAAGGCAGGCTGCCGCGACATCAACCCGCAGGATTCGAAGCAGGCCCCCGGCCTGGACATTCACGAGATGGGCGGGGTCCGCATGGGCAAGGATCCAAAAACGAGTTTGCTCAATAAGTGGAATCAACTGCATGCATGCAAAAACGTGTTCGTTACCGATGGCGCCTGCATGACTTCCGTCGGTACCCAAAACCCCAGCCTGACGTTTATGGCCATCACCGCACGTGCCGCAAACCACGCCGTTGAGGAGTTAAAGAAGAATAACCTGTAAGGCAGACTTTAAAGACGCCGGTGCTATCTGAGACGCTCAAACGATCATTATGTACCGGAGTAAACCTATTTTTTTTGGTTTTCCTGTAATGTTCGATTGGATACTTAGGTTCTGGGCGCGTCCCTGGCGCTTGGGTACCCCGAGCGAAGTCGGTTCCCCGAGAAGTCGGTTCCCCGAGCGAAGTCGGTTCCCCGAGCGAAGTCGAGGGGGAGCGGAGTCGAGGTGACCCCCGAGCGAAGTCGAGGGGGAAAAAAAAAGCTGCCCTTTTGAGGCAGCCTTCTTCACAGTTCAATTTCCAAATTACTTCAGCGACTTGATGAGCTCTTCGTTCATCATCTGGTAGTCGCGGTTGTTTGCTTCTTTTGAAATGCGGAGTGACTCATTAGCGGTAGCAAGAGCACCAGCCTTATCACCAAGACCCTTTTGGATCTTAGCCTTCTGATGGAGAATCCAGAAAGCCTTAGGGTTAGCCTCTGCAGCTTTGTTCACCCACTCCAGCGCCTGCTTCAGATCTTTGCCTGTTTCGAGGTAGTACACAGCAGCCTGGAAATAGTTGTTCGGGTTCACTTTGGTGAAGGTCTCGATGGACTTCATCACCTTGGCGTCATAATCCACCTCAACCGGGATGCGCACAGAAGTGTTCTCCCAAACGATCTGGATGTTTGCTTTTTTGCTGTCATCAGAAATGTCGCTGATGTTGATGGTGAACGTCTCCACCTTCTCTGTCACGCGCTCAGCCTTCACTTTGAAATTCGCAACTTCATTTGCCTTGTTGTAAGCTCCGGTGTTGCCACCGAGCGTGATGTCTTTATACAACGCAACAGTCCACTCAGATGCTGCTGGCCAGGTGAAGATCAAATACTCACCTTTTGCAACAGCCACACCGCCAACTTTCACCTCATCGGAGAATGATACTTTTGTTCCGTTATTTGCACCGGTTCTCCAGATCGTTCCAAAAGGCACGAGGGCACCTTGTGAAGCTTCGCCGAAGATCTTTCTGCCCTTTGCTTTAGGACGGAAATAATCGATTTTGATGTCGGTCAATCCAACAGTGAAAGACACGGAACCAGCAGGACTTACTGAAGGAGTCTGGACCTGCGCCTGTGTTGACAACACGGCGAAGATCAACAGCGCATGGAGTAATACTTTTTTCATGGTGGATAATTTTTTCAGGTCGCAAAGTTAAAAAAATTCATGTCCTTGAAAACGTTTGAGAAATTGTCTGAATCCTTTTATCAAAACGACGATGTTGTGCACGTAGCCCGTCAGCTCCTCGGTAAGATGCTGATAACCAACATTGGGGGGCAACTGACCGGAGGGTATATTGTGGAGACAGAGGCTTACTCGTGGACGGAACGCGGCTGTCATGCCTATCAGGGAAAGAAAACGGCGCGCAATGCCGTCATGTTTGAGAAAGGAGGCCACGCCTACGTGTATCTCTGCTACGGAATTCATCATCTTTTTAATGTGGTTACAAACCGCGCAGGAATTGCCGATGCGGTTTTGATTCGCGCGCTTGAGCCCGCCCTGGGGGTGGAGTGGATGCAGCAACGCAGAGGTGAAAACGTGCCTCAGAAGCAACTTACCTCTGGCCCCGGTAAACTGTCTGATGCCATGGGCATTAACCGAATCATCAATGGAAAATATCTGACCGGTTCGGAAGTTTGGATTGCTGAGGCTGAAACTCAAGTGCGCTCGTCCGACATCGCATCGGCTACCAGAATCGGTATAGATTATGCAGGAGATGACGCGAAGCTCCCATGGCGGTTCTACTTGCGCGACAGCTTATGGGTGAGCAAACGGTAGTGGATTTGTTTTATATTTGAGGCGATTGTCATGAAACCCTGTCTTATTTTTTTAGTGTTGGTTTGCTTTGGGGTAGGAGCATTTGGTTTCGAAGTGCGATACTCAGGTTCACCCCGCTCACTTTTTATCAATACGCCATACGATGAGATGAATCCGGTACTTAGTCCGGACGGAAAAACACTCTATTTCACCATTGCCAATCACCCCGAAAACATCGGAGGGAAAAAGGATCCTGGTGACATATGGCTCTCCACAAAAACTTCATCGGGTTGGTCAGCTCCGGTTCACGGCGGTACACTCATGAATGACCGTGGATTCAATTCAGTCGGAGGGATTACGTTCGATGGCAACATGCTGTTTCTGTTAAATCATTTTGGCGCTAATGGCTCTGCCGCAAAGACGCAAGGTATCTCCGTGATGACGAAGCAGGCAGACGGATGGTCGACTCCTGAAAACATTGTCATTCCTTATTTTCAAAATCGCTCAGCGTTGACGACCGGGTATATCACTCCTGATGCCAAGGTCTTTGTCTTCTCAGCCGACACCTATGGTTCAAAGGGCGTGGATGACATCTACGTGTCGTTCAACAAGGATGGCGCATGGACGGAGCCTCGTAACCTTGGCGCTGGCATCAACTCGAAACTACAGGAGCTAAGTCCCTTTTTGGCTGAAGATGGCGAGACGCTGTACTTCTCCTCAAACGGGTTGAAAGGTAAAGGGAGCTTTGACGTGTTCAGCTGTACCAGACTTGATGAGAGCTGGACGAAGTGGACTGAACCAGTGAATGTCGGTGACGTGAATACAGAAGCTCGCGATCTGTTTTACAAAGATTTTCCATCACTTGGCACTAAGCTCTTCACGAGTACCAAGAACAGCGACGGCTATGGAGATGTTCGCTTTATGTCGCGTGAGACGGTATTGACCGACATGAAGGAAGTGAAGGGCACAAAGGACATGAAGGAAAAGGACACTCTCCTGGTGATCAAACCGGTTGAATACAAGAAGGACGTACCGTCATATGCGGTACGCTTGTACGGTTCCGTTCGTGATGCAAAATCGGGAGCGCCCATTTCTGCGGTGATTGAAGTCCTTGCGGCGGGAGCGACAGCAGCCATGGGCACATCATCGGATCAGGGCTATGAGATTGGCGTTCCGTCGAGAGGAAAGTATGGCGTACGTGTTCAGGCGAAAGGCTACATCAGCACGTTTGATAAGCTTGATCTGAATACTGTTCAGCTTGATCGGCTTGAACTCAATTTTGCGTTGCAGCCGATTGAGATTGGTACGACCATCAATTTGCGCAGCGTGTTATTTGCTCAAAGTAAAGCCGACTTACTGCCGGAGAGCTTCGATGAACTCGATCTGGTTGTTTCCTTCCTGACGAGTAATCCGAATGTGTCCATTGAGTTGTCCGGGCATACCGATAACAGGGGCGTTGCTGCGGATAATCTGCGCTTGAGTCAGCAGCGCGCGGATATGGTCCGCCAGTATCTGATCTCAAAGGGCATTGAAGAGAAGCGCATCACTGGAAAGGGATACGGCGGTGCGAAGCCGATCTCAAGTAACGATACGGAACAATCGCGACGATTGAACCGTCGTGTTGAGTTCACCATTAAAAGAAATTAATTCGACCTGGTGAACAGGGTTACTTTACAGGTTATTTCCTTCATGGGTTTGTCCTGTTCATAAACCTTAACTGCAGCAATCTTGTCAACGACGTCGAGCCCTTCCACCACTTCGCCGAAGACGGTGTAGTGTTGGTCGAGGGACATATAGCCGCCCTGCGTCATGTAGATCTGTTTCTGTTCCGGAGACAGTTTAAGCTTAAAGTTAGCCTCATCATTCTCCACTTGGTAGTCGGTGTACGGAGCCCCGTGCACGATGAAAAACTCGGTAGCGGAAGAGCGGCGCTCAGGGTTGTTCTCGTCCGCCTGAGCCATCGAAAGCGCGCCTTTTTTGTGAATCAGATTCGGATGGTACTCGGCAGGAATCGTGTAGGGCAATTCTTTTGGGAAAATACCACCCTGGATCATGAACTGATAAAAGACGCGATAGAACGTCGTCTTATTCTCCTCGTATGTTCCTTCCTTAACGTGCTTCACAAAGTTGGCGCGATGCAAGGGCGTCTCGTCGTATAATCGAATCCGGATGTTGCCGAGCGTTGTTTCCAGCAGTACTTCATTCTCAGGATTACCGGCCGCGTATTTCTTTAGTTCTTCCACGACGTTGTCATTGTTGAGGACGGTGCCCTTCTTTTTAGCCGGCGAACAGGAGAGGAGGACAGCAAGCCAGAGGTAAGTAAATCGCTTCATAAGTCAAAATTAGCGCAAAAAGATGGTCTTCCAGGTATTGTTGACATGGTAGTTAAAAGGGACTATAACAGGGCATTTCGAGGCGGTAACGGCAGAAACAGCTGTTTCGTGAAAAACGCAAACGTTTGCGATACCGATTCCTAAAAAAAAACCAAATAAATTTGTGTGTTATACCAAACACTTCTTTCTATCTTTTACGCGGTTTTGAAGTGATTCGATGGTAGAACTGCTTCAACTCCGAGTGAATTTTTTAACCCAAACCAAAACAAACCGTATGATGAAATTTTATCTGTCTTTTAGCAGGTATCTTGCGGCTCTGCTTGTGTTTGCGACGTCCGTCGCTTACTCACAAGGCAGGTCCGTATCGGGGAAGATCACGTCGTCTGATGATGGGTCTTCGTTGCCCGGTGTGAACGTCTTAGAGAAGGGAACGAATAACGGGACCGTATCTGATGCTGATGGAAACTTTACAATTTCCGGACTTGGTGCAAATGCAACACTGGTTGTATCGTTTGTAGGCTACAAGTCGCAGGAAATTGCTGTAGGTGCTCAGACGAGCTTAAGCATCGTTCTCGAGCCAGATGTGACTGCTTTGAACGAAGTGGTGGTGGTTGGTTACGGTACGCAGGAGAAGAAAGAGATCACCAGCGCCGTGGCCAGTGTAAAAGCGGAAGATTTCAACCGCGGTAACGTAAACGATCCTTCTCAACTCCTTCAGGGTAAAGTTGCTGGTCTGACCATCGTTCGCGAAGGTTCTAACCCTAACCAGGGTTTTGCCATTCGTCTCCGTGGTCTTTCGTCTCTTAATGCAACCGGTCCACTCGTTGTTATCGACGGTGTTATCGGTGCAAGCCTAAGCTCAGTAGATCCTAACGATATCGAGTCCATGGACGTTCTTAAGGACGGTTCTGCGGCTGCTATCTACGGTACACGTGGTTCTGCTGGTGTCATCCTGATCACAACGAAAAAAGGTAAAGCAGGTGCTCCAACCGTTGAGTACAACGCATATGCGTCTGTGGAAAGCGTAGCGAGAAGAATTCCTGTATTGACTGCAGGTGAATTCCGCGACTTCCTTGCTGAGCAAGGTATTACAGATGGCGACCGCGGTGCAAGCACAGACTGGTTGAAGGAAATTACACGTAACGCAGTTAGCCACGTGCACACCATGTCCTTGAGCGGTGGTACCAATCAGACATCTTACCGTGCATCTGTTAACTTCCGTGACATAGACGGTATTCTTAATGGAACTGGTTTCCAGAACCTGAATACTCGTTTGAATGTGACTCAGAAAGCATTGAACGACAAATTGACCATCAATGGTCAGTTGGTAACGACAAATCGTGAGTCAGTATTCGGTTTCAACGAAGCGTTCCGTTACTCAACAATTTATAACCCAACTGCTCCGGTCAGAACTACTGATCCTGCTTTTGCAACTTACGGTGGCTACTACGAAGAAACTCGTTTTGACTTCCTCAATCCTGTTTCTATTCTCGAGCAGAATGTCAACGAAGGACAGTACTCAAGACTGAACCTGAGCATTGGCGCTACTTATAACATTACCAACAGCCTGTCTTATACTGTGAATTACTCCAAGCAGACTGAAGACGAAATTTTCGGTCGCTATTTCGGTAAGACCAGCTTGTTCGTAGGTCGTGGGCGTAATGGTTTGGCTGAGCGTAACTCTAACAAGTTCCAGTTCGACCTCTTCGAAACAACGGTTAATTTTAACCAGAACTTCGGTGACCTGAACGTTGCTGCAGTCGGTGGTTACTCATTCCAGGAATTCTTCAATGAAGGTTTCGGTGGTTCAGCCGGTAACTTCGTTTCTGACGCATTTACTTACAATGACCTTGGTTCAGCGCTCGACATTCCTAACGGTGTTGCGTCAATGTACAGTTACAAGAATTCCAACCGCTTGATTGCGTTCCTCGGACGTGTGAACTTGAACTATAAGGACACTTACCTGTTATCATTAGCAGGTCGTTATGAAGGTTCAAGCCGCTTCGGTACAGACAACAGATGGGCATTCTTCCCTGCAGTGAGTGCTGGTGTGACAGTTTCTAACCTGGTTGAGATTCCTATGGTGAATAGCTTGAAAGTTCGCGCTGGTTACGGTGTAACTGGTCAGCAGCCTAACCAGAGCTACTTGTCACTCGATCGTTATTCAAGAGCAGGTAGCTTCCCTGTAAATGGTCAGTATGTTCCTGGATATGCTCCTCAGAGAAATGCTAACCCTGCACTGCAGTGGGAGCAGAAGGCGGAGATTAACGCTGGTATTGACTTCACCATGTTGGATAACAGACTGACTGGTTCTATTGACTGGTACACAAGAAGTACAACAGACTTCATTTCAGACCAGCCTGTTCCAGTTCCACCGAACGTTGCTCCTCGTACATTCTTAAATGCAGGTGAGTTGAAGAACTCAGGTTTGGAAATTGCTTTGAACTATGCATTGGTTCAGAAAGCCGACTTCAGTGTAACAACCGGTATCAACCTTGCAACCTTTACAACAGAGATTGTTGACCTTGCAGGTGATGCACAGGTTAGCTTCAGAGCTGGTGTTGGTTCTCCCGGACAGAACAACTCGAACATGATCCGTGTTCGTGAAGGTGGTCCAGTTGGTGAAATTTTCGGTCCTAAATTGATTGGTATTTCTGAGGCTGGCCGCTGGCAGTTCCAGGATACTGACGGTAACGGAACAATTAACGAAAGCGATTACGTAGTACTTGGCCAAGGTCTTCCTGATTTCACTTTGAACTGGAATGCAAACATCACGTACAAGCGTTTCGATGTTAACTTCCTCGTTCGTTCTGCATTCGGTCATGACCTGGTGAACCAGTACCGCGTATTCTATGAAGCTCCTGGTGCTGTCACAAGCTACAACGTTGTTGAATCAACTCGTGACCTGCCATTCCTTTTGGATGCTCCTCAGTTCAGCAGCTTGCATGTGGAAGATGGAGATTACATCGCTCTGGATAACATCACACTCGGATATACGTTACCTATGGGTACAAACTCACTCTTCAAGAAGGTGAGAGTTTATGGAACGGCTCAGAATCCTTTCATCATCACGAAGTACAAGGGTGCAGATCCTGAAGTTCGTTATGGTGACTCTGAGAACGGTGACGATCCGCTTTCTCCTGGTATTGACAGAAGAAACACATGGGTTCGTACAAGAACATTTACTGTTGGTGTAAACGTGTCGTTTTAATTAATTGAGAAAAAGAACTATGAAAGGATTATTGAATATGAAAAGGCTAGCATCTCTGTTGCTCGTCGCTGTGTTCAGTTTTTCATGTACCGATTTGGATGAAAAACTGTATAGCGAGGTAACCAGCGACAACTTCTTCCAGACGGATGAAGAGCGGACGACTGCCCTCGCGGCGGCGTACACAGTCCTGTATTTTTGGGGAAGCCACAACGGCTATTTCTCCTATCAGGAAGTTCCTACGGACGAAATGGCGATTCCTGTAAAAGGTAATGACTGGTTGGATGGAAACCAGTGGGTATTTGCTCACCGTCATACTTATACGCCTCTTGCTGAAGGTTTGAATAACATGTGGAACGATTTGTTCCGCGGTGTTAATACTTGTAACCGTTTGCTTGCTCAGTTCGCGACTATCGAGAATGCGGAAGCAACGCTTGCTGAAATTCGTGTATTGCGTGCGTTCTACTACTCTTTGCTGATGGACAACTTTGGTGGTGTTCCGTTGGTGACGAGCTTCGAAGGTGCTGAAGAGCGTCCGTCCCGTGCAACAAGACAAGCTGTTTACGATTTCGTCGTAGCAGAACTTGAAGCAAACGTGCCTTTGTTGACCAAGAACAAGGATGCCTCTACTTACGGAAGATTTAACTTCTACGCGGGTCAGGCGCTTATTGCAGATGTGTACCTCAACGGTTTCATCTACAAAGGTCAGGCTGCTGCGTCAACGGCGGATATGGACAAGGTAATTGCTGCATGTGATGCAATTATCAACGATTCGAAGTACTCTCTTGAGCCTAACTTCTTCAGCAACTTCTCACCGACGAACAACATGGCAGCGGAGCATTTGCTTGCCGTTCCTTACGACGAAAAGTTTGCGGGTGGTTTCAACATCGCTCAGATGACTTTGCACTATGAGAGCCAGAAGACTTATAACCTGGTAGACCAGCCTTGGAATGGTTACACCACTCTCGAGGATTTCTACGAGTCTTATGATGAGGATGACGCTCGCCGTCGCTCCATCATCGTTGGTCCTCAGTTCTCTTCTTCAGGCGTTCGTCTGGAAGATACTGGTGCAGAAGGTGCTGACCCTGATGGAAGACCATTGACCTTCACCCCTGAAGTGAACGAACTCACGCCTAACGCACTCCGCCAGGCTGGTGGCCGTGTAGGTAAGTTCCAGTTCAAGCTCGGAGCTCGTAACACACTGGACAATGACTTCCCGATCTATCGTTATGCTCAGGTGTTAATGATGAAGGCGGAAGCTCTTTGGAGAAAGAACAACGCGGACGCTGCTGCGCTTGCATTGGTGAACCAGGTTCGTGCACGTGCGTTCTCGCCTGCGCAACCTCTTGCTTCACTTGGAACAGTAGGTCAGACTACTTATCCTGGTCCAGTTCTTCTTCAGGAACTTGGCCGCGAATTCTTCGCAGAAGCGAAAAGACGCAGAGACTTGATCCGCTTTGGTGTGTACGGTTCTACATGGTGGGAAAAGCCTGCTTCAACTGCAGCGAAGACCATCTTCCCGATTCCTCAGCCTCAGATTGTGGCTAACCCCAATCTGGCTCAGAACCCTGGTTACTAATCGTATTCTAACCTTTATTTTATCTATAAGAATGCAAGTCGAAAGGCTTGCATTCTTATCTTTATGCCTCTTGTAATCCATGAGGCTTTCTGTTTTTTTCGCGGTTGTATTGGTGTCGGCGGCGTGTTCCGTAAAAGAAAAAGGGAAGTCGGGCACGTTGTTTCATTTTGCAGACGACACAGGAATTAATTTCCGAAACGACCTGTCCTACACAGAGGAATTTAACCCTTACACGTACCGAAATTTTTATAACGGCGCCGGCGTGGCCATTGGAGATATCAATAACGATGGCCTTGATGATGTTTTCTTTGCCGGCAATCAAACCAGTAATCGACTTTATCTGAATCAGGGTGAGTTGAAGTTTAAGGACATCACAACGGAGTCTGGTTTATTTTCAAATGACGTCTGGTGTACTGGAGTCTCCATGGCGGATGTAAACGCAGACGGGTGGCTGGATATCTATGTATGCAAATCTGGTGCGCCGGGCGTGAACGGTGTCCGGCATAATGAGCTCTTCATTAACAATAAAGACCTGACGTTCACGGAACGATCGAAAGAATATAATCTTGACGTTACCGGGCTGTCCACGCATGCTTCCTTTTTTGATTACGACCGCGACGGAGACCTCGACGTTTATATCATTTCCAACAGCTTGAGGTCAATAGGCGGTTTTGATTTGATTAAAGATCAGCGAATGGTCCGTGATACTTCCGGTCAGGGGACGAGGTTGATGCGCAATGATCGGGGCACTTTCATTGACGTTACCGAGAAGGCCGGGATTTACAGCAGCAAAATTGGATTTGCTTTGGGCGTGACGGTAGGAGATGTCAACGGGGACTACTGGCCAGATATCTTCGTGAGCAATGATTTTTTTGAACGGGATTATTTATACATCAACCAAAAGAACGGCTCGTTTCGCGAGGAAGCGGAGCACTGGTTCAAATCGTTGAGCCTGGGATCCATGGGAGCCGATATGGCTGATGTCAACAACGATTTGCAGCCCGATATCATTGTCACGGAAATGTTGCCCGCCCGTGTTGATCGGTATAAGACAAAAGCAGTTTTTGATACATGGGACAAACAACAACTTGCCGTCAATTCGGGATATGGTTATCAGTTTCCGAGGAACATGTTTCATCTGAACACCGGCTCCGGTTCATTTGCAGAGGTGGGACGATACGCCGGCATGGAAGCCACAGACTGGAGTTGGGGCGCGTTGGTGAATGATTTCGATGGCAACGGGTATAACGACATCTTCGTGGCAAATGGAATCGGGAAAGATTTATTGGACCTCGACTATGTCAACTTCATGGCGAATCCTCAGAAGGTGCGTGAGATGCTGCAGCAGAAAGGGAAAGCCATCCGCGAGATGGTGGATATGATTCCATCAGAAGCGCTGAACAACTACATCTTTGCTAATTCTGGTTCACTCGCCATGGCCGATAGTTCAGCAAAATGGCTGGGGGAAAGACCGGCGTTTTCAAATGGGGCGGCCTATGGGGATCTCGACAACGATGGGGATCCGGATTTGATCATTTCAAATATCAATGATGAGGCGTTCGTGATGAAGAATATGGCGCATGAACAGGGGAGGAAGTTCTTGCGGGTGTCTCTGCGCGGAAGTACGGAAAATCCATTTGCAGTCGGGTCGAAAGTAATCCTGTATGCGGGCGGTAAGCCGCAGATGAAAGAATTGATTCCAGCGCGTGGGTTCATGTCATCGGTGTCGTACACCATGACGTTCGGACTGGGCAACCAGAATGCCGATTCGATTGTCGTCGTTTGGCCTGACGAGTATGTGACTACTACCCGTCTTGCCGGAACGAGCGCGGGTGAAACCATCAGGATAAACTACTCTGGCGACGGTTTGATCAAAATGTCCCCTTCGAGTGGAAAGCCGATCTTCACTTCGGTGAAGGGGCCGTTTGTTCATCGCGAAAGCGGATTTAGTGATTTTGATCGCGACAGGCTTTTGTTCCACATGGTCAGCAACGAAGGACCTAAGATTTGTGTCGGTGATGTTAATAATGACGGGCTGGAGGACTTTTACATCGGAGGTGCCCGCGGACAGCAGGGTTCCCTCTTTGTCCAATTAATAAATGGAAAGTTCTCTGACACAAGACAACAGGCATTTCAATCAAATATTGGATCAGAAGATTGCGGATGCGCATTTGTCGATGTGGACAGCGACGGCGATCAGGATTTGTATGTCGCCAGCGGTGGAAATGAATTGACAAAAAACAGCACTGAGCTTATCGATCGCCTGTATATCAACCAGGGAAAGGGGGCGATGGTGAAACGTGAAGTTCTGCTTCCGACGCCGGCTTTTGAAAATAGCGCGGTGGTGAAGCCAGCCGACTTTGATGATGATGGTGATTCGGATTTATTTGTGGGAATCAGAAGCAAGCCGGGTGAATATGGACGTCTGGCAAGTTCGTATATACTCGAAAATGACGGCCGCGGAAATCTGGCGGAGAATACATTAAATGTTTGCCCCGGCCTCAGGGAAGTGGGTATGGTGACGGATGCGACCTGGTCTGATCTCGATCGCGATGGAGACGACGACCTGATCGTGGTGGGTGAGTGGATGAGCCCGAGGGTTTTTGTAAACGAGAAAGGAAAGCTCGTTGAGCAGTCATCGTCATGGCAAACTGATAAATTAGCGGGATGGTGGAATGTCATACACCCGGTGGATATGGATGGAGATGGCGATGTTGACTTCGTCCTTGGTAATCACGGACTGAATTCGCGCATGAAGGCCTCCGTGCGTGAGCCGCTTCGGATGTATGTTCAGGACTTTGATGACAACGGCACCATTGAGCAGGTGATCGCACGGTGGTGGGATGGAAAGGAGTATCCGCTTGCGCAACGCTCGGATCTGATTTCGCAAATTCCGGAGATCAAGAAACGTTTTGTGAAATACGAGTCGTATAAAAATGCGACGATGGAAGATGTCTTTGGTGCAGCGAAGTTAAAATCGAGTACGATATTGTCTGCAACGGAATTTCGTTCGGGGATTCTGCTGAATCAAGGGGCACGGTTCGATTTTGTCCCGCTCCCTGAGGAGGCGCAGCTGTTTCCAATTTATGCAGTGTCCTCGGACGATGTGAACAGCGACGGAGTGCTGGATCTGCTGGTGGGAGGCAATCAATTTAAAGTGAAGCCAGAAGTTGGTCGCTATGATGCCGGCAACGGACTATTGCTCCAGGGTTCTACCGGCGGATTGAAGGCGCTGGCGCCGAATGGCTCGGGCATCTATCTTCCGGGCGAAATCAGAGATATCAAAAAAATACGAGTGAATAAGAATAATTGGTTTTTGGTTACACTAAACAACGACACCGTTCAATGGCTGGTAAAAAATTGAACTCCGTTTTTTTTATTGTTTTGCTTATCGCTCTTGCCGGATGCATTGGCAAGTCGCCATACGAGCAGCTCGTGGCAGATGAGCTCGAGACAGGTATCCGACACGATAGCTTGTTTCATGGCATTCATTTTCAGATGGATCGAAAAGCCTTTCAGGAACGCAGCCATCAATTAAACCGGGAAGGGGTTTTTACAGATGGCGAAGCAGCAAAAGTTCGTTTTAAGATACTGGAGCTGCGGGATACGGCGACATTTCTTTTCTACCCGGACTTCCATGAAAACAAAGTGTATCAAATTCAGGCGTTGGCTGAGTATGATGCCTGGGCGCCGTGGAATAAGAACCTGAATGCGCAGGCACTCGGTGAGGATCTACGAAAGCTTATGTTGAAATGGTATGGGGGCAACGATTTTCTAAAAGTTGAAAGTGACGATAAGCCGACGCTCTGGGTGAAGGTGGATGGCAACAGAAGAATCACACTGACCGAAGACGATGACGCCCGCGTCAAAATATTTTTCAGAGACTTAACTTATCAAGGTGACAAATAAATCGATCATATATTTTTCAGTCTTTTTCTTGTCGGCGTTTCTCGCGGCATGTGATCGTCCGGACGGCACAGAGGCTTCGACGCCGCCGGCGAATGCATTATTTGAAAAGGTTTCTCCTGACGTGTCGGATATTGACTTCTCAAACGATATCAAGTTTGACGAAGACTTCAATATCTATACCTATCGGAATTTTTATAACGGAGGGGGCGTCGCCCTGGGCGACATTAACAACGACGGGTTGGTTGATATATACTTCACTGCGAATCAAAAAAAGAACAAGCTCTATCTGAACAAGGGCAATTTTGAATTTGAAGACATTACGGAAAGTGCAGGTGTCGGTGGCAACAGGGCATGGTCCACGGGTGTCGCGATGGCAGATGTGAACGGGGATGGATTTCTCGACATTTACGTATGCAATTCAGGGGATGTCAAAGGGGATAACCGGGAGAATGAACTGTTCATCAATAATGGCAACCTCACGTTCACCGAGAAGGCAAAAGAGTACGGTTTGGCAGACGAGGGATATACAACACACGCCGCGTTTTTTGATTTCGATCGCGATGGTGATCTGGACGTGTATATCCTGAATAATTCTTATCAGTCCATAGGAAGTTTCAATTTGCGAAAGAACGAGCGTCCCAATCGTGATCGGCTTGGTGGAGATAAACTTTTTCGCAACGATGGCGGCATCTTTACCGATGTCAGCGAGAAGGCCGGGATCTATGGCAGCGTGATTGGTTTTGGTCTCGGCGTGACAGTAGGAGATGTCAACCGCGACTCGTGGCCGGACATTTACGTTTCGAATGATTTCTTTGAACGGGACTACCTGTATATCAATAACCAGGATGGGACTTTTAAGGAGGACCTCACCAGCCAGATGACCAGTATTTCCGCAGCATCGATGGGCGCTGATTTGGCTGATGTAAACAACGATGGATTCCCCGATCTGTTTGTGACGGAAATGCTGCCGCGTGAATACAGGCGATTAAAAACCGTCACCACCTTTGAGGACTGGAACCGGTATCAGTACAACATCTCAAATGATTATTACCATCAATTCACGAGGAACACATTTCAGATTAATAATCAAAATGGAACATTCTCAGAAGTTGCGCGTCTCGCGGGAGTGGAAGCAACCGATTGGAGCTGGGGTGCTTTGATGTTTGATATGAACAACGACGGCCTGCGAGATATCTTTGTTTCAAATGGTATCCGTCAGGATCTGACGAATCAGGATTTCCTGCAATATGCGGCGAGTGAAGAGTTTGTAAAGACCGTCGTATCAAATAATAAAGTGAATTACAAAAAGCTGGTTGAGGTCATTCCAACAGAAGCGGTACCCGACTATGCTTTCCTCAACATGGGTAATCTCACCTTTCAGGAAAAGGGCAGAGAACTGGGGCTCGGTGACAACAACTTTTCCAATGGTGCAGCATACGGCGACCTGGATAATGATGGCGATCTTGATCTGGTTATCAATCACGTTGATGCTGTTGCCAGTCTCTTCAGGAACAGGGCAAGTGAATTGGAAAAAAACCATTACATCAAGTTTAAGCTCCTTGGCCAAGGTAAGAATGCTTTTGCGATCGGGGCTCAGGTGGAGTTGAAGGTGGGCAACCGCACCATGTTCGCAGAGCAGATTCCGACGAGGGGATTTGAGTCGTCGGTCGATCCGAGAATTCATTTCGGTTTGGGAAAAGACGCTCTGGTGACAGACGTGAAGATTATCTGGCCTTCCGGAAAGACTACGAGAGCTTCCGGACTTCGTGCTGATTCAACTTATGTATTTGACGAACGCCACGCGACGGATTCAATCCAATTGGATTTGAACCGCACAAGGTCATCACAGTTATTCCGTAGCGTGCAGTTTGAATCGACGTTCGCGAAGGACACGGAAAATGTGTTTAATGATTTTGATCGGGAGAGACTGCTTTACACAATGATCAGCAATGAAGGCCCGCGCATGTGTGTGGCAGATGTCAATGGGGACAAGCGCGACGACATGTTCATTGCTGGGTCGAAAGGGGAGGCAGGACGTCTCTTGGTTCAGACACCAATGGGAGAGTTTACACCGCGCAGCCAGCGTGTGCTTGAAGCCGACGCCAACTCGGAGGATTGTGGCTGTGCCTTCTTCGACGCCGACAAAGATGGCGACCAGGATTTGTATGTAACATCAGGCAGTTCTGAGTTCCCTGGGGCTAGCACGGATCTAATCGATCGGCTTTATATCAACGATGGCCAGGGTAATCTTTCGAAGGTTAACAAAGTTTATCCTGTCGAGGCTTTCGAAAGCAATTCAGTTGTGGTGGCCGATGATTTTGATAAAGATGGGGATCAGGATCTATTTGTCGGTGGACGAATGGTCGCCATGCAGTATGGTGTTCCTGCAAACAGTTATCTCCTGCGTAATGACGGGCGAGGCAATTTCACAAACGCAACGAACGAAATTGCGCCGATGTTGACAAGGCTTGGTTTGGTAACGGATGCGGTCTGGAGCGACGTTGATCGCGATGGATACAAAGATTTGATTGTGGTAGGAGAGTGGATGTCACCGAAAATTTTCCTGAATAAATCAGGTAAGTTTCAGGACGGCACGGCTCAATTTGGATTGACGGCTCTGAATGGTATGTGGAACCGCATCGTGGCGGCCGATCTGGATAATGATGGGGACGAAGACTATGTTTTGGCAAATCAGGGATTGAATACACGATTCCGTGCCGAGGCGGCGAAACCGGTTCGTATGTATGTTTCAGACTTTGATCGCAACGGGTCTGTCGAACAGGTTATCTGCAGATGGTGGGGGGATAAGGAGCTGCCATACGCCCTGCGTCATGATCTGATTAGTCAGATGCCTGAACTGAAAAAGAAATTCGTGACCTATGAAAGTTTTAGCAAACTTGGTTTGCCTGAAATTTTCGGTTTGGAGAATATTAACTCGGCGTTAAAGCTGGAGATCCATGAGGTTCGGACAGGCGTGTTGTGGAATGAGGGTACTCAACTGAATTTCAAAGCGCTGCCCGTTGAAGCTCAGTATTCCTCAGTATATGCGGTGTATGTAGACGACGTCGATGGTGATGGAAGAAAAGACATTCTTATCGGTGGTAATCAGTACCGTGTAAAGCCTGAAATTGGAAGATTCGATGCCGGCTATGGTGCGTTGTTCTCGGGAACGAAAGATCGCCAATTTTCATTTGTGCCTTTTTCTCAATCAGGTATTCACATCAGGGGAGAAATCCGGGATATCAAAAAGCTTTCAGTTGCCGGCAAGCCGCGCATCATGGTCTTGAGAAATAATGATTATCCCATCATCCTCGAAAAGCAATGAGGCGTGGTCTGGTCATATTGCTTTCCATCGTGGGACTAGTTTCCTGTGAAGAGAAAAAGTTTCTTCTGACGGAAGTGTCCTCCGAAGAGAGCGGAGTTACTTTTTCAAATACACTGACGGAAGACAGTAAATTTAACATTCTCGAGTATCTGTATTTCTATAACGGGGCAGGTGTCTCCGTGGGGGATATCAATAACGACAGTCTTCCGGATATCTACTTTGTTTCGAATCAAGGCGAAAACAAACTCTATCTGAATCAAGGCGACTTTCATTTTAAAGACATTACAGGTTCTGCCGGAGTCCCGGGAGTCGGAAACTGGGAAACTGGAACGACCATGGCTGACGTGAACGGTGACGGCCACCTGGACATATTCGTGTGTGGTGTCGGAAATTATAAGGGGTTTAATTCGCGAAACCAGCTTTACATTAACAATGGAGATTTGACATTTTCAGATCGGACGAAAGAGCTGGGACTGGACTTCGTTGGTTTCTCTACTCACGCAACATTTTTTGACTACGACAAGGACGGAGATTTGGATATGTACCTGCTCAACCATTCCGTTCATTCCGTGCACTCGTATGGCCGCGCTTCGCTTCGCCTCGAAAGGGACAGCGCTGCCGGTGATCGTCTTTATCGAAATGAATTTTCGCAGACCGGGCGAACTTATTTTACGGAGGTAACAACACAGGCCGGTATATACTCAAGCCATATTGGTTACGGTCTTGGTGTTGGAGTAGGTGATGTCAACGGAGATAACTTTCCCGATATCTATGTGTCCAATGACTTTCATGAGAATGACTATTTGTATATCAACAATGGTGACGGCACATTCCGCGAAAGCATCAAAGAATCAATGGCGCACACCAGCAGGTTTTCCATGGGTAATGATGTAGCCGATATTAATAATGATTTACGACCGGATGTGTTCACCACCGATATGCTCCCAAGAGATGAGTCGGTTATCAAGACCTCATCCTCGGAGGATCCGTATGAAATTTTTCAGTTTAAATTGAAATACGGATATCATCCGCAGTATTCCAGAAATTGTCTCCAGATGAATCGCGGGAATGTCTCAGGTACACCCGTGTTCTCAGACTATGCTCCTTTATCAGGATTAGAGGCAACAGACTGGAGCTGGTCGCCCCTGCTCACGGATGTGGATGGGGACGGCAGGAAAGACGTTATCATTACAAACGGAATCTTACGGCGCCCGAACAACCTCGATTACCTGAACTTTATTTCTGCAGACTCCGCACAACAAGCACTTCGCACATCAACACAAGGCTTTGAACAACTCATCAGACAAATGCCGGAAGGGCGCGTATCGAACTTCTTTTTCAAGAATGAAGGAGAAATGAGATTTTCCAATCAGTCGGGTGTATGGATTGAAGAGAACGGCAATTATTCTAACGGTATGGCTATTGCCGACTTTGATCGCGACGGGGATCCGGATTATGTCATTAACCAACTGAATGCCGTGGCGTCCCTGATCAGGAATAATTCAATTGAAGAGCATGGAGGTCAATTCATCAAGGTCAATTTGTCCTACAGTGGAGCGAACCCGAGGGGAATTGGGAGCAAAGTCATCCTGTATGGTTCTGCGGGTGCGCAACTCCAGGAATTGTACAATTCAAGAGGGTGGTGCTCGTCCTCCGATTTTCCGCTGATATTCGGGATAGGGAATTCAACGATAGATTCAGTTTCAGTTATCTGGCCTGACGGCAAATCCAGCTTAATTGTGAACCCCTCTGCAGGAGAGCTCAACATCCGCTACGCATCTGCTTCGCGCGACGTGACAAAGAATCAGCAGGAAGATTCCCGCTGGTTCACGCGCAGCGAATTCGATTTTATTCATCGGGAAAATGAATTTAATGCATTTAATCGCGAGAGCCTGATGCCACTCATGTCCACGGCAGAAGGTCCGCCAGTACTTGTGGGAGACGTAGACGGCGACGGGCTCGACGATGTGTTTACGGGTGGCGGACGTGGCCAACCGGCCGTCATCATGAAGCAGCTTCCTTCTGGTGCATACATACAAATACCCCAGCCTGCGTTGGTGAAGGATTCACTTGCTGAAGATGTTGCTGCGGCATGGATTGATGCCAACTCAGATGGGAAGCCAGACCTTCTCGTTGGCGGCGGCGGACAAGAGTTGCTGAATTCTGCTGAAGAAGGATTGCTCCGTCTTTATTTGAATAATGGAAAAGGGGTGTTTGCGCGCGCAATCAACTTTCCATCACTGCAACTTAACGTGTCTTGTATTGTAGTGAAAGATTATGATTTGGATGGTGATGAAGACTTTTTTGTAGGTGCTGATGTAACGCCTTTGCTTTACGGTATTGCGCCTCCATCCTACATGGTTGTTAATCTGGGCGATGGAAAATTCTATCCGAATCCTCAATGGGCCGGAAGAAGCACGTTTGATAATGCGACAATAACACGACCGGGCATGGTTAAAGATGCGGCGTGGGCAAATCTGAATGACGATGAACTTCCTGACCTCGTTCTTGCAGGAGAGTGGATGCCCATAACGATTCTGATTCAGAACCGGGATCATTCATTTTCCAATGCGACTGATCAATTCGGTTTTTCAAAAAGTCATGGCCTCTGGAATACCGTGGAAGTCAATGATCTGAATGGTGATGGTCGCGATGATATCATTGCAGGCAACCTCGGGTTAAATTCCCGCCTGAAAGCCTCTGAGGATTTACCCCTGAAGATGTACGTCGGGGATTTTGATAATAACGGAAGCTCGGATCATATTCTGATTTACAACAATGAGGGCAAGCTTTATCCATTCGCTTCAAGAGATCAGTTGATCAAGCAGTTGCCTCACCTGAAAAAGAAGTTTTTGAAGTATGAATCTTACAAGAATGCACGCCCTGAAGATGTCATCGAGATGAAAGACAAAAAGCGTGTATCGGAACTGCAGGTAGAAATTTTGGAAAGCTGTGTCTTCTTAAATCAAAAACAAGGTTTCATAAGAACAGCTCTTCCATGGGAAATTCAAGCGACAAGTATTCAGGATATTAAAGTACTTGACTTAAACGGAGATGCACGACCCGAGATTTTATTTGTCGGGAACACGAGTACAGTGCAGCCGGACATCGGCGCCTATGACGCCGGCCTGGGGGGAATCCTTATTAATAATGGCAACGGGGCTCTTCAATATGTGGATTGGCAAGAGTCAGGATTTTATGTACCTGGAGAGGCAAGAAATATAGCGTTTGGAAAGGATAAGGCGAATAAGCAATTTGTATTGGTATCAAGAAACAACAAATCACTGCTGAGATATGATTACAACAAATAAAAAGTTCATGACAGGGCTTTTGGTGCTCATTGTGACCGCCGGAGCATTTGCTCAAAACAAAAACGACTGGCAGATCGATGCAGCGCAAATTGATCCTTCAAAATATTTCGGAGTGACTGTCGCCAACGGAATGGTGGGCATTGTGTCATCTCCGGATCCCATGCGTGTCAATGATGTCGTGCTTAACGGCGTGTACGATTATTATCAACGCGGTCGAGTCTCCAACATACTCAAGACCTTCAATCACCTGAACATGAACCTCGATGTCGATGGCAGACGCATCGGTCGTGGAGATATTTCAAATTATAAGCAGACGCTGGACATGCGCTCTGCCATGTTGGTCACCACCTTCGACGTCGGAGATAAATTATCAGTACGTCACAGCATGATGGCCCTTCGTCATCTTCCATACACGGCCTTGTCGACTGTGGAGATAACAGCCCGGAAGGCCGTGACGATTACACCTATGTCTGTGATTGAAGCGCCAACGCATCTTGTGGATGTTCGCAACCTGTATAGTGAAATTGACAGACCACATGTGTTGATTCCGCTGATGACATCCGTAGCGAAGAGTCCATCGGGCAAACACACCATTGCGGTAAGTAACAGCATCATCTTTCAGGAACCTCATGGCAGCGAGCCCCGTCTGATTCACGAGGATTGGGACTATAATATGCATTTAATGAAGTTCACGAAAGTGTTGAAAGCAGGGGAGAAATATACTTTCAGCGTGGCCGCTTCCGCTACGTCTACTGAACATTTTCAGGATCCGATGAACGAGGCGGAGCGCCTGACCATATTTGCAAAACTCGAAGGAACACAACGTCTCATGAGCCGTCATCTGGAAGCATGGAATAAGTTGTGGGAGAGTGACATTGTCATTGATGGTGATGCCGACGCGCAACGGGCGGTTCGGTTTGCACTTTATCATCTCTACTCATTTGCACGTGAAGGAACAGCCTACAGCCTTTCTCCAATGGGTCTGTCGGGACTGGGATACAATGGCCATGTGTTTTGGGATACCGAATTGTGGATGTATCCGCCATTGCTCGTGCTGCAGCCGGACATTGCAAAATCATTACTCGAATACCGGTACCAGCGTCTGGAGGCAGCGAAACAGAATGCGTTTTCTCACGGCTACAAAGGCGCCATGTTTCCGTGGGAATCCTCAGACGACGGCACGGAAGATACACCCGTATGGGCGTTGACCGGTCCCTTTCAACATCACATCACCGGATGTATAGGGTGGGCATTCTGGAAATATTATGAGGTCACGAAGGATAAGACGTGGCTTCGGGATCGAGGGTATCCGGTGCTGAAGGAAGTCGCTGCATTCTGGGCAAGTCGTGTGGAACGCAAAGGCCCCGGCAGATATGAAATCAACAACGTGATTGGCGCGAATGAGTGGCAGGAAAACATTGACAACAATGCCTTCACAAATGGAATGGCGATCACGGCCTTGCGTTATGCAAGCCAGGCAGCGCGCGAATTGGGAATCACTCCCGATCCCGACTGGGAACATGTTGCTGCCAATATCCCGATACTCAAATTCCCTGACGGAACCACGCGGGAGAATGCGACTTACGATGGCGTGGAGATCAAACAGGCGGATGTCAATCTGCTCGCATTTCCGTTAGAACTGATTACCGACAAGCAGCAAATCGAAAAAGATCTGCGTTATTATGAGCCACGCATGTCGCCCAACGGACCCGCTATGGGAAATTCGGTATTGAGCACGCTTTACGCGCGCCTGAACAATCCGGAAAAAGCTTATGAGTGGTTTGTCAAGAGTTATAAACCCAACGAAGTTCCCCCATTCGGCGTGCTCGCAGAAACTGCCGGAGGTACCAATCCTTATTTTGCCACCGGAGCAGGAGGGATGCTTCAGGCGGTGTTGTTTGGTTTCGGTGGATTATCAATCACGCCAAATGGAATTCAACAAGGAAAGATCGTGTTGCCTCCGGGGTGGAAGGCGATCAAAATTACCGGCGTCAAAATTAACGCTACTAAACCTGCCCGCGGAAGGTAGTGTAATTGCACGTTTGTCTGATGAATGTCATGTTTTTACGCCTCTGAAAATGTATTTTTGAGGCAGTTTGAAAATGGTTATGGTAAGATTCCTGGTTCTGTCGCTGCTTTTAGTCGGTTTCGTTTCGTGCGAGGATAAAAAGCAGCAGGATTGGCGCGCAGCGGCGAACAATCCAGCTCATATACACCACACGGTCAAGAAGATCACAGACGTCATTGTACATGACATCTTTTCGCCTCCTGTGGCTGCCCGTATCTACACCTACATGAGCGTTGCGGGTTATGAGGCATCCGTTCCCTCGAATAATGCTTACCGCTCCCTTGCAGGTCAGCTTACCGGCTTCCCGGAAGTGCCGCAACCAGATCCTGGTGTTGAGTATTGTTATCCACTCGCTTCTGTTCAGGCGATGTTGAACGTCGGAACCACGCTGGTGTTTTCGGAAGATAAGGTAAAGCCCTATGCAGACAGCGTTATTGCTGTGTTCCGGGATTCAGGAATGCCACAGGATGTATTTGAGCGCTCAGTAGCGTATGGTAACAAAGTCTCTGCGCACGTGATGTCATGGGCTGGAAAAGACAACTATAAGCAAACCCGTTCCTTTCCGAAGTATAGCATTGAGAACGATCCTGCCACCTGGAAGCCCACGCCGCCAGCTTACATGGATGCAGTAGAACCTCATTGGAATAAGATCAGACCTTTCGCCCTGGATTCGGCAGCTCAGTTTGCACCACAGCGCCCCACTGCTTTTTCGAAAGACAAAACAAGCCAGTTTCACAAGGAGGCGATGGAAGTTTATGAAACAACCAGGAACCTGACTGAGGAACAAAAATCAATTGCGTTTTTCTGGGACTGCAATCCGTTTATGATGAACGTCAAAGGCCATGTGATGTTTGCAACGAAGAAGATTTCACCTGGTGGACATTGGATGAACATCACGCACGCGGCATGTAAGAAGGTTAATGCAGATGTATTACAAAGTCTGGAAGCATATACGCTGGTTGCCGTATCGCTCGTTGACGGGTTCATCAGTTGCTGGGATGAGAAGTATCGTTCCAGGCTGATTCGTCCGGAGTCGTATATCAATCAATACATTGATGAAGACTGGCTTCCGTTGTTGCAGACACCTCCGTTCCCGGAATACACCAGTGGACACAGTGTGATTTCGGCTGCTTCAGCCGTCACACTAACAAAACTTTTCGGTGACAACGTTGCATTTACAGATTCAACAGAAATTGAATTCGGTTTGCCGCCACGTTCGTTCTCTTCTTTTACACAGGCAGCTGACGAAGCCGCAATCAGCCGGATGTATGGAGGAATTCATTATCGCCCTGGTTGCGAGGTTGGAAAGTCGCAGGGCAGAGCATTGGCGCAGTTCATCTTGAGTAAGGTGAAAACCAAAAACGAGGAAACACTCGCAAGCCAGACCAATTAACCGTCAGAACCAGGGCGGGGGCACATTTGTACTATTGGGAAGCACAAGGCAGTTGAGGCATTCCGTCGCGTAATCTTCAATCGGTTTCCCCGGTTCGAAGAAGCAGATTTGTTCCAGAAAAAACGGAACGTCTGAAGCAAACAATGGAATTCGCGTGAGTATAGTATTCCTCGCTTCAAAAAATCCGAAAACCCGCTCATTGGGATTTGTCGTTGATGCGATATTGCCCGTAATAAGGGCCGGTGGCACATCGAATATTGATCCTACCTGATTGGCCAGGATGTTTACCTTGCGCCAGTATTCATAACTCTCGAAGTTGATGGAGTGTTGCTTGACGATGAAGTAGTGTTTTTCAAGGAAGCTCCGGTCAATGATCCTAAGCGCTACGGGCAGCGTCTCAATGTTCCGCACGGAGTTTTGGAAACCACTGAAGATGTTTATTTTTTGTGGATCAACAGCTCCACCTGCAAAACAAGGCGGAGGGATGGTGTTAAAGGCATCTGGAAAATCGGTTGGCGATCGCTGATAAACCTCTTCTACAGTCCATCTCAGAAACAGGGATTTTGTTGGAAGGGCAGAACTTGCCTGGACTTCAAAGTAAGGACGATTGATCACCACACCGTCCACATCGGTTGTCGCGATGTTCTTGTAAACGGCCTTCGCAATAACCGTGTCTGCATTTAGATCCGGTATTCTCTGAGCCCTCGAACGATAATTTCTACCGTCACTCAAAGTAACGTCCACAACATAGCTGCCGCCTACGACACCTTCGAACTTATCCTGAAGCTGGTATTGTCCGCTGCCAATTGGTTCATAGCGAAAAGCTCTGCCAAGGTCATCAAACAAATAGGCAACAGCATCATCCACGGGGATTGGCGTCCGGTTCGTGGAAGCCGTGATCCCTATGTTGAGCTTATGGAATTCCGCCTCAGTGGAGATCGTGCCAGAGATAACGACTTCTCCTCCTGTTGGCTTGACAGGTACTTCATATGGCGAAATACAGCATGTCGCTATCGTCACCAGTAATAACGAAACACTTTTCCTGATTATGGATTTCATTTACGAAGCTTGATGTTATAGGTAATAGAAGGGAAGGCCGCGCCAATTACAGCAAGCTTGAACGGCTTGGGAATGGCGAAATTGGAATTTGGCCTTCGATAAAATATAGAATATGCGTTTTCGCGGCTCAGCAAATTATAAATGGAGATAACAAGGCTGTTGTTCTTACTGCCAAACACTCTGCCGATGGTAAACGACAAGTCAAGACGAACGTAATTGGGAATCGTGTATCGGTTGCGATCGGAATATATGGGAACAACGGTACCATTGACCATATAATTATTTTCAAGAGCGGTTAATGGTCTTCCTGACTGATAAGTGAAGATGAAAGAAAAACTGCTCTGTCTGTTCATTGCTTTGCTCAGAACGATATTTAAGGTGTGCGGCTTGTTGTAGTTCGACGGAAACCATTTCCCCCTGTTGATCTGCTCTTCTGCAGCTGTCCCGGTCGTCTGTACACGAGTCTGGGAATAAGTGTAAGAGACCCAGCCGGTCCAGTTTCCTTTCAGCTTGCGTACAAACAATTCAAGTCCATAAGCGCGTCCGCGTGCAGCAACAAGTTCTGTCTCAAGATGCGGGTTAATGAACAACTCCGGGAAATCTTTATACTCGATCAGGTTGTCCATTTCCTTATAAAATACTTCCGCGGATGTTTCCCAGGTGTTGTCTTCAAAATTCATAAAGTAGCCAGCAGCATAATTGTCGGCTATCTGAGGCTGAATATATTTTCCACTGACCTGCCATAAGTCGATGGGCGTGGGAGCGGTGGTATTGCTGATCTGCTGGATATACTGGTACATCCTGTTATACGATACCTTGATGGACTGATTGGCAAAAAAACTATAACGAAGCGAAATACGCGGCTCCCAACCCTGGTAGGAAGCAACGACATCTCCGCGTCCATAAGTCTGATAATCTATGGCGTTGGATAAATTTATCGGTTGTCCCGGCTCATAAAGAAGAATAGAGTCTGCACCGAGTTGAACAAATCTCGAATAGCGAATTCCCGCAGAAACAGAGAACTTTTCAGATACTTCAAAATCGTCGTGAATAAAAGCAGCGAATTCAACACCCTGGTCCTTATCAGCGGATGAGTATAGAATACCGGTATTACCATTGTATCCGGTTCTCTTTTCATCTTCAGGCAAGTAAGCCATCATTGAGGCGCCTGCCACAATTTCATGCTTCTCTGTTGGAGAATAATTAACATAGGGCTTGAATTGCAAGTACTTCATGTTATTGCGAACTGCCGATGCATCAATGCCAGATGGATCGAAAAAGGTAGTTTTAAATCTCCCGTAGGAAAGAGAAACCGCAGGAGAAGCCTTGCGATCGGCTAGCGTCTGATATTTTAATTGCAGCGCATCGTTCAGCCAGCGATAACCGAATTGATCGGAGAATTGAAATTCATCAGTAGTTGAGTAGTAGGAGAGATCCAGATAACTTGTTTCGGAAAAACGATGATTGACCTGAAGGAAGTAGTCGTTGAAAACGGAGCTGCTTTTATTGACGTCAGGATCACGAACGGAACGCAGAAACCAATTTGCATATGACGCCCTGCCCGAAACCATAACCGAAGTTTTGTTCGGAATAATGGGTCCTTCAACCGTTAGCCGGCTTGATATCGCGCCAATACCAGCGTTGTAGTTCCACTTTTCGAAATTTCCCCTGCGCGTGTTGATCTCCATGACGGATGCAGCCCTTCCGCCGTGATTGGCAGGGACGTTACCTTTAAACAGCGCAAAGTCCTGGATGACGTCCTGATTAAATGATGGAATAAAGCCAAGAGCATGAGATGTGCTGAACATGGGAAACCCATTCAGAAGAACAAGATTTTGATCCGTTCGTCCCCCGCGAACATTAAATCCGGAGGAGCCTTCACCAACACTGGTGACGCCGGGCATGAGTTGCAGTGAGCGAACAACGTCTACTTCTCCCGCCAGCGTGGGGAGTGACTTGATTTCGGCGATGCTCATTTTGGTCACTCCGCTTAAGGCACCTTTGACATTGCTGTCAATGGGGCGGGCAGTGATCACAACTTCATTCAGGTCAATGCTGCCGATTTCCATGGTAACTGGTAACACGCCGTCAGAGACAACGCGAATACGCATAAAAACCGGTTTCATTCCAAGTTGACGAACCTTCATTCGATAACGGCCCGCAGGAATTTCCAGAAAGAAAGACCCGTTCGCGTCCGTATAATCGAAAAACTTTAAGGAATTAATTGACACCAAAGCTCCTGCAATTGGTGTGTTTCCAGGGGTTTGAAGAACTCTGCCCGTCAACCTGACCGTGCTGCTACCTAATCCTTTTGTAGTATCCCCAACGACAATTTCCGGAACATCCCATAGGTCGTTACCTTCTTCTTCAACCTGAGCAACCAAATCTGTAAATAATGTGAATATCAAAACTGCGCCCAACCACGCCGACTTGCACTGTATCATTTGCGAATTATTTAGAGAAGGTTCGGATTTTTAAAAATAGTACTTAGTTTCGAAAAACATTTTCCGCTCATATGAAGATTTGGAAAATTTTATTGGTGTGTCTCGTTGCCGCAGGATGCAAGTCAAAAGAGGCGTCATCAGACTTTTATCGCTCGGAACTCTTCAGGGATGTCCAGCTGTCTTCGATATTTCCAGATTCAAAAACATTTGTTGATTGTGTTCCGCGCCAACCCGTTGGTGTAATAATGAAGAAATATGAGCGGGAGAAACAGTCGCCTGATTTTGATCTCGAAAGGTTTGTCGGTCAGCATTTCGATTTGCCCAGGCGCGCACTGTCCACCTTCGTCTCAGATGTCAACGCATCCATGGAAGACCACATCAGTTCCTTATGGCCTGTCCTGACAAGGCACACGCATGACTCCAGTCGCTATTCTTCCCTCATCCGCTTGCCTCATGCGTATGCGGTTCCGGGTGGTCGGTTTTTCGAGATGTATTACCTCGACAGTTACTTTATTATGCTTGGCTTGCAGGCCCAGGGAAATACAGAACTGATGCGAAACATTGTAGATGACTTTGCGTACTTGATCGATTCAGTCGGGTTTGTGCCCAACGGAAACCGCACGTATTACCTGACTCGTTCTCAGCCTCCGTTTTTCGCAGCAATGGTCGCCATGCTCGAGCAATCCGTGCCAGGAACGCTACCGAAATATTTACCACAACTTGAGCGCGAGTATAAGTTCTGGATGAAAGGACAGTCGGAGGCAAAAACAAACGACGGAGCATCTGAAAGAGTCGTCATCATGCCGGATGGTTCGATACTGAACAGATATTGGGACGCATCAACAACCCCCAGACCCGAGGCTTTCAAAGAGGACGTCGCGATTCAAACACAGTCTGATAAAGAGCCGGAAGAAGTTTATCGCGACCTGCGCGCCGCAGCAGAGTCCGGATGGGATTTCTCCTCAAGATTTTTCTCCGATCAAAAGACGCTGAGTTCCATCCGCACGACACGAGTCGTTCCTGTTGATTTGAACGCGCTCATGTTTAATCTTGAATCGGTTCTCGCCGCTGCCTACCAGGAAAGCGGAGACCTTACGCGCGCATATGAATTTCGGGATAAAGCTGAAGCACGGCAGAAATCAATGTTAAAGTACTTGTGGAATCCGTCACTTGGTTTCTTTTTCGATTACGACATTGACAAAAAGCAGATTACAGGTGTGTACTCGCTCGCAGGCATGTATCCTTTCTATTTTGGAATTGGTAGTGATGATCAGGCAGCTGCTGCGGGCCGGATCATTGAAAAGGATTTTCTGAAGCCAGGCGGGCTCATTTGTACGCTTGGCGAAACCGGACAACAGTGGGATGCGCCCAACGGATTTGCTCCTTTGCAGTGGATTGCATATAAAGGACTGAAGAGGCACAATCAACACGAACTGGCGACAACGATCAAGACACGATGGCTGAAATTGAATGAGCGCGTATATAAGCGCACGGGTAAGATGATGGAAAAGTACAACGTCGTGGATACGACCTTATTGGGCGGAGGCGGAGAATATCCTAACCAGGATGGATTTGGCTGGACCAACGGGGTTGCGCTTGCACTACTGAAGGAAAAGTGATTGAAGCTTGCTATCTTTTCGGTTATGAATCCTTACATAGCCGAATACCTTGGGACGCTCGTCCTTGTTTTGCTGGGCAACGGTGTTGTCGCCGGCGTTTCGTTAAAATCTTCCAAGTCTGAATCTGCCGGATATCTTGTTGTGGTCATCTGCTGGGGACTTGCCGTGATTACCGGAATTTATATCGCGGGTCCGCATAGTGGCGCCCACCTTAATCCTGCAGTAACTCTCGCGTTTTTTCTAAACGGATCATTTCCGGGTTCGCAAGTTGCGGGTTATATGATCGCACAATTACTCGGCGGGATTAGTGGCGCCGCTCTGGTATGGCTCAATTATTATCCCCATTGGAAAATCACAACTGATGCCTCCGCTAAACTGGGATCGTTCTCAACAAGTCCTGCTATCCGAAACACATTCTGGAATCTCTTCAGCGAGTTTCTGGCAACGTTCGTCTTGATTATCGGACTCCTTTTTATAGGACAGTATAAATTTACGGACGGACTTAATCCATTGGCCGTGGGCGGTTTGGTTGCCGTCATCGGACTTGGACTTGGTGGAACCACCGGATGGGCAATCAATCCTGCGAGAGACGCCGGACCGCGCATAGCCCATACGTTGCTTCCGATACCCGGCAAGGGTTCGGCAGACTGGTCCTATGGTTGGATACCCGTGGCAGGGCCATTTGCCGGAGCAGCGTTTGCAGTCTTTGTTTTCAATGCATTATTCTGATGAAGGAAGATCAATATATCCTCGCGATTGATCAGGGAACGACAAGTTCCAGGTCGATATTGGTTGATAATGCCGGAGTGATTGTCGGAATCAGCCAGAAAGAATTTACCCAGATTTTTCCGCAGCCAGGTTGGGTTGAACATGATCCCGCCGAAATCTGGAAAACTCAGAAAAAGACAATTGATGAAGTTTTGCACCAGTGCAACGTTGCGCCCTCGCAGATTGCTGCCATTGGAATTACCAATCAACGGGAAACCACAGTGGTTTGGGATCGGGCAACAGGACAGCCAATATATAATGCCATTGTCTGGCAAGATAAACGCACGGCTGCTTTTTGTGACCAATTGAAAGCAGAAGGATTATCAGATAAAATCAGAACCAACACCGGACTCGTCATCGACTCGTACTTTTCAGCGACGAAGATCCGATGGATCCTCGATAACGTCCCAGGCGCAAGAGCCCGCGCTGAAAAAGGTGGACTGGCTTTTGGAACGATCGATTCGTGGCTCATCTGGAATCTTACTTCCGGCAAGCACCACCTCACCGACGTGACCAATGCATCCCGTACAATGGTGTTTAATATTCGTACCCTTCAGTGGGATGAAGAATTGCTGCGCGCCATCGGAATACCACCATCGATGATGCCATCGGTGAAAATGAGCGCCGATGACTTCGGGACATTTCATCTTGGAAACAACGAAGTGCCTATACGCGGTGTCGCCGGGGATCAACAAGCTGCGCTCTTCGGGCAGGCATGTTTTGAGCCCGGTATGGCCAAGAATACATATGGCACCGGGTGCTTTATGCTGATGAACACCGGAGAAACACTTCAGTTGTCGAAGAATGGTTTAATTACGACCATTGCCTGGGGCCTTGACGGCAAAATATCCTATGCGCTGGAGGGAAGTGTCTTCATCGCTGGCGCCGCAGTTCAATGGCTGCGCGATAGTATGCACCTGATCGATCAGTCGAAAGACTCGGAATATTTTGCTGCGAAAGCGCTGGGATCAAATGAAGTTTATGTCGTTCCTGCGTTCGCTGGACTGGGTGCGCCTTACTGGGATATGTATGCGCGGGGAGCAATTTTTGGATTGACGCGCGACACGGGCAAGGACCACATCATTAAGGCAACGCTGGAATCGCTGGCTTATCAGACCAAAGACATTTTGAATGCCATGCAGCACGATGCAGGCATCAACCTTCGCACGCTTCGCGTGGACGGCGGTGCATCCGCGAATAATATGCTCATGCAGTTTCAGGCCGACATCCTCGGCACGGTCGTCGAAAGACCTGTCGTCATTGAATCAACGGCTATGGGCGCCGCGTACCTTGCTGGCATCGGCTCGGGGGTTTGGCGTCCATCCGATATCACAAAACGCAGGCGCATCGATCGTCAGTTTTCTCCTGCGATGGATGAAGCCCTCCGTTCCAAATTGTACCATGGATGGAATAAAGCCGTGCAGCGGACGATGAACTGGATCGAATAACTTCACTTTGATAAATTATAAAGACCTTGGAATTCTCGAGAGTAAACAGATCTGCAATACGTGAAAAGCTCTCAGCGGAGCAGTTCGACGTTCTTGTCATCGGAGGTGGCATCACCGGCGCAGGAATTGCTTTGGATGCTGTCTCTCGTGGGCTGAAGACTGCACTCATCGAGCAAGGCGACTTCGCCAGTGGTACCAGCAGCAAATCAACCAAGCTGGTACATGGAGGCCTGCGCTACCTGAAACAACTCGAGTTCGGTTTGGTGAAAGAGGTTGGGAGTGAGCGCGCCATCGTTCACCGTCTTGCACCGCACCTCGTCGTTCCCGAAAAAATGCTTCTCCCACTTTATGAAAGGAGAGGCCTGGGGTATTGGCTCACCTCTATCGGATTGCGCATCTATGACTTTCTTGCCGGAGTTAAATCGGAGGACCAGCGAAGGATGCTCACACGCGCGCAAACGCTCAGCGCCGAGCCACTTTTACACACGGAAGGAGTGAAGGGCGGAGCCCTGTATGCAGAGTACCGGACAGACGATGCACGGCTGACGATCGAAATCATCAAGACTGCGGTTTCAAAGGGTGCCACAGTGTTAAACTATATTAAGGGAGAACGTTTCGTGTATCGGGACGGACGCATCGCTGGCATCGTCGCAACGGACGGTACAGGCGGTCTTTCACTGGAGATCAAATCAACTGTCGTTATCAATGCTGGAGGCCCTTGGGTGGACCTGATACGCGCCATAGAGAAGCCAGTGACGGGGAAGCGCCTCCATCACACCAAAGGAATCCACATTGTCGTGCCCCATGAACGCTTTCCCGTCAGACAGGCGATTTACTTTGATGTGGAAGACGGCCGGATGATTTTTGCAATTCCGCGCGGCCGGACGACCTATATTGGAACAACGGACACAAACTACAACGGGGATCTGAACAACGTGGTGGCTACACGCGACGATGTTGATTATATTCTTCACGCCGTCAATCAGACCTTTCCGGCAACAGCCCTCAAGCTGGAAGACGTGGAGTCGTCGTGGGCTGGTCTTCGTCCTTTGATTCACGAGGAAGGAAAAACAGCTTCTCAGCTATCGAGAAAGGATGAGATATTTGAGTCAGAAGCTGGGTTAATTTCGATTGCTGGTGGTAAACTGACGGGCTACCGGAAAATGGCGGAAAGGGTTATTAACCTTGTTGTGAAGCGGCATTTCCCCACTGCCTCCGGAAATACCGGAACAGGAAGCATTGCACTCACCAAGGCGTCCTTTCAAAACAGACGCGATGTCGCAGAATATGAAAATCGCGTCCGCGCCCGGCTAACGAACCTTGGATTACCAGACATGATCTCGCGGTATCTGGTGGAAAATTATGGGCAGGGAACGGACGAAGTGCTGGATACTTTCGAGCGCGAACCCCAGGATACACATCCGGATTTCCGGCTGATCAGTTCCGAATTTAAGTTCTGCTTTTCCAATGAAATGGTCGTCCACGTGGACGATTTTCTCGAGCGACGCACGGGGCTGCTGTATTTTCACATCGGTCGGGCTCGCCATTTCGCTCACCCGTTGATAGACCTGCTCAAAAATCTCGACCCTTCCGTCGACGGCGCTCTGGAGGCCCAACGCGTAGAACAAGCTATTTCATCTTGCATCAATTTTAAATAGGTAATTTTTTTTGCTTATTCGTAACAGCAAGGGTATTCACCAATATCACTATGGGAAAAAGAACATCGGCATCGCAACCCCTTTGGGGGATTGACATGGGCGGAACTAAATTGGAAGGAGTGGTGCTGAAATCAATCCGCGAACCGGAGGTGCTGATCAGAACCCGCGTCCCTACGGAAGCCGATCAAGGCTACGAGCACATCATTCATCAGGTGGAAAAGCTGGTGGGAATCATGTCCGATGAAACTGGTCTGAAGCCTGCACATATCGGTATCGGGACACCCGGAATTTACGACCCCAAAAGAGGCTCCATGAAAAACTGCAATACGGTTTGTATGAATGGCAAGCCGATGCGCGACGATCTCCAAAAAGCCTTGAAAATTCCGGTGACCCTCGCGAATGATGCCGACTGTTTCGCATTGGCAGAAACGCAGCTTGGTGTCGTGAAACAAAATTTTCCAGAGGCGCGCGTGGTCTTTGGTGTCATTATGGGAACCGGCGTCGGTGGCGGCTTGGTGATCAACGGCGAGCCCATCATCGGATTGCAGGGAATTGCAGGAGAGTGGGGGCATAACTTTTTGCACGAATCGGGAGGGCCATGCTATTGCGGGAAATCGGGTTGTGTGGAGCAGGTTATTTCAGGCCCTGCGCTGGAGCAATATTATTTCCGGGAAACCGGAAATCGTAAGCCATTAAAAGATATCGTAGCCCTTGCAGAATCTAAAGTTGATCCGACCGCTCAGAAGACCATGTTGCGGTTGATTGAATATTACGGAATTGCACTCAGTGTCATCATCAACATCATCGATCCGGATGTGATTGTCATTGGCGGCGGTGTGGGCAACATCGATCTGTTGTACGATCGCGGGCGCGATGCAGTAGCGAAAAATGTTTTTAACCATACGCTTGATACGCCCATCGTTCAACCCCTGCTCGGTGATAGTGCAGGTGTGTTTGGTGCGGCATATCTTAACTCGAAATAAACGTTTATTTTTCAGTCATGGCCAACAAGAAGAAAATTGCTGTCGTCGGTCCGATTCCGCGAGACCACATTGTTACACACCAGGGAGAGTTGATTCAAAAATGGGGATGTGTTACCCATCCCGTGATTGCGCTGTCCGTCATGGCAGGCAACGATATTGAAATCATTCCGGTCTCGCATGTGCGCGGTGTTGATAAAGACAACGTTCAGGAAGTGTTCAAAGGATATCGAGGGATTAACCTGAAGCACATTACCAGTACGAACGATCAGGGCGACATCATCAGCCTTCGGTTCGTTGATGTGAATACTCGACTTGAACGCCAGACAGGATTCATGGATCCGATCGTACCGTCGGATGTCGACGCCATCGTGGATTCGGATGTATTTGTGTTCATCCCGATCAGTGATTATGAAATTTCATTAGACACACTCAAGTACATAAAAAAGAAAAACAAAAAAGCCATCATCGTTTTTGATGCCCACGGTCCGACGACGGCGTGTTTGACAAACGGTGAACGTAAATTGAAGTTCTGGATTGATCGCGATCAATGGTTGCCCTACATCGATGTTCTGAAAATGAACCTCGAGGAATCTGAAGCCTGTTGGTTCAAAAAAGAATATGAAAGTGCTGGTTCTGAGCATGCCCAGACCGCGGAAGATCGCGCTGCCTTTGCACGGCATTGTCTCGAACGCGGCGTGAAGTGCGTGGCCATCACCATGGACTCGCGTGGATGCATGGTCTACTTTAAAAACAAAGGGAAAGTCGTGGAAGAAATGGTTCCGGCCGTTAAAGTCTCCAACGTGATTGACACCACGGGCTGCGGGGATTCGTTCGCGGGTGGCGTTGGCTTTGGATTACTGCATGACCCTAAAAATTATATTCAGGCAGTCCAATATGGAAATACCCTTGGAGCCCTCAGAACGCAAGGGAAAACGTTTGCAGTATTTAAATCACTGGAAGAAACGAACAAAATCATCGCCGAGACCTATCAGTCCAAGGTTTTTTGAATTGCTCAACTTATTTTCGAAACATTTTATCAAACACAACCGATTTAAGTGAAGAATTTTAAAGCAATCAAGGCCTGCATTTTTGATCTCGATGGCGTTATCGTAGACACCGCTCATTACCATTTTCTCGCATGGAAACGTCTCGCCGGTGAACTTGGAATTGAATTGACACTAGAGGACAACGAAAAGTTAAAGGGCGTAAGCAGAATGGACTCGCTCGATATCATTCTCAAAAAAGGTGGTGTTGAAATGGCTCAACCAGAGCGCGTCGCCCTGGCCGATAAGAAGAACGGATGGTTTGTGGAGTACATTGAGCAGATGAAGGCCGATGAGATTTTTCCCGGCGTAGCACAGTTGATCCAGACATTAAAGCAAAATGGAATTAAGGTGGCGCTCGCATCCAGTTCAAAAAATGCGCCGAGAGTACTTCAGCTTCTGAAGATTGAAAACTTATTTGACGCAGTTGTTCACGGCGGCATGATCACCCATTCAAAGCCCCATCCTGAAATTTTCGAAACAGCAGCTGCCATGCTGAAAGTATCTCCGGAATATTGTCTTGTGTTTGAAGATGCAGAGGCGGGTGTTGAGGCCGCTCTCAATGCGGGTATGCCTGCGGTGGGCATCGGCTCACCGGCTGTATTGACAAACGCAAACATGGTCGTTGAAAGAACAGCGGACTTCGATCTTTCGCTGCTCCAGCTTCAACCCGCGTAAAACGATTTAAATTGATCATAACTTCTTTATGAAAAACTATATTAAACACCACGAGTGGCAAATCATTGAAGAGGGTTTCGATCCCCACTACAATAAAATATCCGAAAGTCTTTTCAGTATAGGCAATGGCCGCATGGGCCAGCGGGCAAATTTTGAAGAAGAATTTTCCGGCGATACACTGCGAGGAAGCTATGTTGCGGGAGTCTATTATCCGGATAAGACAAGAGTAGGATGGTGGAAAAACGGCTACCCGGAATATTTTGCCAAAGTGTTGAATGCACCGAATTGGATCGGTATTCACCTGACTGTCGGGAATCAGGTTCTTGACATCGCAAAATGCAAAGTTGAAGACTTTAAAAGGATTCTGGATATGAAGACGGGGCTTCTGCACCGGTCACTTGCAGCCACGCTTCCGGATGGTAAGAAAGTGCGTATAGATTCAAAGCGTTTCTGCAGCATGGCGCATGGAGAGATTGGTGCTATTCGTTACGGCATCACGCCAATAAATTTCAGCGGCGCAGCGACTCTTTCAATTTACGTCGATGCCGATGTAGTCAATAAGGATTCCAATTACGACGAGAAATTCTGGGAAGAGATTTTTAAAGAAGCGAAGGATGGTGAAGCCATCGTCACCGCGCAAACTAAAAAAACATTCTTCCACGTAACAACCGGCATGCGCTACACCATAGCGACGAACGGTTCCCACATTGCTCCGGCAAAAGTACAACAGGAGACACGCGAGAAATTTGCCGGTAATATTGTGCAGGTGAATCTCGAGCAGGGAAAAGAGACTGTTGTCTATAAATACGGTGCTATATTATCTTCCGAGAATCACCCCAAAGACAAATTGGTAACCAATTGCCGCGGCGTACTCGATATTGCCGTAGCGAAAGGATTTGATAAGTTATATGAAGAGCATGCTGCAGTGTGGGCGCATAAGTGGGAGGAATGCGACATCACCATTGACGGAGACGTCGCCGCGCAGCAAGGTATCCGATTCAATATTTTTCAACTAACACAAACCTACACGGGCGAAGATGAAAGATTGAACATTGGCCCGAAAGGATTTACTGGCGAGAAATATGGCGGAAGTACCTATTGGGATACCGAAGCGTACTGTTTGCCCTTCTTCCTCGGGACGGCGGAACAGAAGGTCGCAAGAAACCTGCTCGTGTATCGCTACAAACACCTGGAGAAAGCGATTGAGAACGCAGGTAAGTTAGGCTTCACCAACGGTGCTGCCCTTTATCCCATGGTGACCATGAACGGCGAAGAATGCCACAACGAATGGGAAATTACGTTCGAAGAAATTCATCGCAATGGAGCAATAGCCTATGCGATTTTTGATTACATCCGATATACCGGAGACCAGAAGTATTTGAATGAGTATGGTCTTGAAGTACTCATCGGGATATCAAGATTCTGGGCTCAGCGAGTGAACTGGTCGAACAACCTGAACAAGTATGTGATGTTGGGTGTCACGGGACCCAACGAATACGAGAACAACGTCAATAACAACTGGTATAGCAATACGATTGCTGCCTGGACATTGGAGTACACCCTTGAGGCGATTGAAATTGTTCGGAAGGATGATCCGAAACGTTATCAGGAGATTATCAGTAAGTGTAAGGTCGACGAGAAAACAGAGCTGCCAAAGTGGAAAGAAGTATCTGAGAGAATGTATTATCCTCAGGATTCAGCTCGTGGTATTTTCCTGCAACAAGATGGTTTTCTCGATAAGGAAATACTGACGGTTAATGATCTGCGGAAGGAAGATCGTCCGCTGAACCAGAAATGGTCGTGGGATAGAATTCTTCGCTCTTGTTTCATCAAACAGGCTGACGTTTTACAGGGACTTTATTTCTTTGAAGAACGATATGATCAGGATACACACCGCAAGAACTTCGATTTTTATGAACCCATGACGGTACATGAGTCGTCGTTGTCTCCCTGCGTGCACGTCATTCTTGCATCCAAGCTCGGTTATAAGCAAAAGGCCTACGAACTTTACTTGCGCACCGCACGACTCGACCTCGATGATTACAACAACGACACAGAGGACGGGCTGCACATCACATCGATGGCTGGTACATGGATGAGTGTGGTTAAGGGATTTGGCGGAATGCGCGTGGTCGATGGAAAACTGTCATTCAGTCCATACCTCCCGGATAACTGGAAATCCTATTCCTTCCGCCTCGAGTTCCGCGGTCGCGTAATCAAAGTGAAGGTAACAGGTGATGGAATCGAGACGAAACTGGAATCCGGTCAACCGATGGATATCATCGTTAAAGGAGAGACGTTGACGCTGAAGTAATCGAAATACAATCTTCTTAAATTAAAAGGGATGCATCAGTTTGCATCCCTTTTTTATTATCCGTTCAGTCATTTAACATGAATCTGCTTTGCGATGCGTTCAACCCAGAGCGTGTACATCTTCGCTGAAGGATGAAGTTGATCGCCCGCGACAAGTTCAGGATCTTCGAATCCCCTTCTGGAAATGTCCGTGATATTGACAAAGGCGACTTTGTATTTTTTTGCAACCCGTTCTGCAATGGCGTTATACTCATTGAGTGCTTTCGAGATGGATTCCTGCTTTGCTTTGCCAAACGGAGTGAATCCATAATCCGGAATCGACACCACAAACACACGTGACGCATCGCCGCCGGCATGTGCAATCGCCATTTGTAATAACGTTTCAAATTCCGGCTCGTAGCTGATCGATGATTTTCCCTGATATTGATTGTTAACTCCAATCAGTAACGATACCAGATCATAATTCTTCTCCAGCTTCCGCGCCTCAATCGCTTGCTTCAGTTGATCCGTTCGCCATCCCGTTGTGGCAATAATGTCCGGCAATGAAAAATGAAATCCCTGCTGGTTCAAAGCCGCCACAAGCTGATGAGGCCAGCGGCCTTCAGGCGTAACACTTTCACCAATGGTGTACGAGTCGCCAAGGGCGAGGAATTTCTTTTGTGTGGAATTTTGCGACATACAAATAAATGGGATTAGCGTAACAAGCATCAATAATACACAGGTGCGGCGAAAGAAGTACTTCATGGCATCAGGATCAATATCGGGAACGCTTTTTTAAAAATTGTTCATCAAAATAACAGCATTATGAGATTACAAATCAACAACGTGCGGATTTTATTACTGGCGCTCGTGATCGCGTTCACAGGATGCCAGAATATGAACAAATCGCAAAAGGGGACATACATTGGCGCCGCGGGTGGTGCGGCAGCGGGTGCAGCCATTGGTAAGGCGGCAGGAAATACCGCCATGGGAGCCATACTTGGGGCTGCCGTGGGAGGAGCTGCCGGATACGGTATTGGCAAGTATATGGACCGCCAGGCCGCTGAGTTGCAAAAGGATTTGGCCGGAGCCGAAGTGGAACGCGTAGGAGAGGGAATCAAAATTACTTTCCGCGAAGGCATTCAGTTCGATCTGAACTCGACGGAGTTATCAGAGGAGACCAAATCAAACCTGCGCGATTTTGCAGAAACATTGAACAAATATGATGACACAAACGTGTTGATAGAAGGTCACACCGACATCACCGGAGCAAGAGAATACAATCTTGACCTTTCTGACCGGCGCGCTGAAGCAGTTGCAAGTTATCTTCAGACACTGAATGTTGCGGGCAAACGATTGACAACAAAGGGCTACGGCCCTGATCAACCCGTTGCCGACAACCAGACCGACGAGGGGCGTGCTCAGAACCGCCGTGTCGAAGTGGCAATTTTTGCAAATGACAAACTGAAGAAGAAAGCAGAGCGTGGTGAACTTGGCGAAGTGAGCGCCTCTGAGGACGACCAAGAAAACGATAACTAAGAATATCCGTATGCAGTTTAAGAAAAAGGGGCGTCGCCATCGACGTCCCTTTCTTATTTATTCGCCCTGTTAGAGCGACCTCGTCCCCTGAGCGTAGTCGAAGGGGGAGCTTATGCCACTTTCGCTTCCAGCTTTTCTTTCTTCTTCCCGCGCATGAAGAACACCAGCGCGGCAAAGGCTACCGACAAAATAATCGGGATAATCATAGTAAAATTAATTACCTCGGGACCCGCTGCACGCTGTGCCTGTAGTAATTGCTGGGCCATTTCAGGTGTGGCATTAGAAGAACTATACGTCGCCAGGTCCGCACCAGCGGGTAACTTTGAAGATAACAATCCGTCATAAAACCCGCCCATGAACATCGTGTAGATAGAAACGGCAAACATCCCTGCACCGCCCATGAGGTTTAGACCGACAGCGCCAGTCTTTGGAAGATACTCTGCAACAAATCCCAGCATCGTCGGCCAGAAATAACAAACACCCATTCCAAAAACGAGTGCACCGACAAATAACATATTTCCGGTAGAGTGCCCAAGAATATATAGTCCTGCGGTTGACAACACGGCCGACATAAACAATACACCCTGTGGTGAAAATCTGTGCACCACTGGCTCAGCAAGACCGCGTCCAATCACCATCACACCTGTAGTAAGTGTCAATATCAGCAAGGCGTTATCATTAATGCTGCGCAGCAGGAGGTCGATCCATGTTCCGGTAAACAGCTCCGTAATGGCTGTTCCGAACATACATACGATCATGAACAGGAACAGTGGATTGAGTAGCGACTTGTACATCTCTCCGGTTGACACGCCAGATGCCACACGTTCTGTAACCGGGAAGTCCTGCTTGAAAAACAGGTAGCCGTAAATTAAGGTCGGGATAATCATGGTAGCCACTTGAACTTGCCATCCCAATCCGATCTGATTAAATAGAACAACGACAAGCGTTCCAATAACTATACCGCCCGGGAACCATAAATGGAAGTGATTGAGCTTCGTTGTTTTGTTGTCTGAATAAATGGTTGCAACGAGGGGGTTACACGCAGCCTCAACTGTCCCGTTGGCGATACCAATCAACAGTGTGGACAGGAACAGCGTCCAATAACCCGTTGCAAAGATGGTCAGCACAATGCCGAGTAAATGAAAAACGAAGGCGGCCACCAGGAGCTTCTTCATTCCGATGATATCGACCACCATGCCTCCGAGAATTACCGCCAGTGGAAAGCCCCAGAACGCGGTTGCCGCGATGACGCTGAGTTCACTGGCACTCAGTTGAAATTCAACGCCGAGTTGATTTAAAATTCCCGCACGGATTCCAAATGATAACGAGGTGACAAGCAATGCGAGGCAACTGGCCCAAAACAATGCTGTCCGGTTTATTTGAGGTTGTGTCATGATTGTTGGTTTGGTAAGTAATGTTGTATGAGTGGAATTTAAAGTTCAAAAGAGAATCCTTGCTCAGTGAGTTGTTTATAAATTTTCTTATCAAATCGATACAAACCCGCTGCGCGATGGGAAACATCCTTTTGTTTCTCATCACAAGGTACAAGCAAATTCATTTTTAACAACTTTCTCCTGAAGTTTGGCTTGTCCAGTTCCTTTCCGAGAATGGCCTCGTAAAGTTGCTGAAGTTGATGAAGGGTAAATTTCTTTGGCAGCAGGTTGAATCCAATGGGTTCGTGTCTCACTTTGTGCTGAAGATGCGAAAACCCGTACGAAAGAATTTTATCGTGGTCATACGGCAGCCGCGGTACTTCATGCATCTTAAACCATTGCGCAGCAGAAGCCGTGAAGCCAGGGTTCAGATTATAATGGTCTGCATGAATCAGGGCAAAGTAGGCAATTGTCACTACGCGATTTAACGGATATCGATCTACTTCACCAAACGCCCGAAGTTGTTCCAGATAAATATTGGATAAACCCGTCAACGACTTGAGCAGTCTTGCCGCCGCTTCATCAACACTTTCATTGTATTGAATCCATCCGCCTGGCAATGCCCAACGGTCCTTACTGATTCCATCAGCATGACGGATCAACAATACATCAAGTTCACTGTCCCGAAATCCAAAAATCAGACAGTCAATCGAAAGCGCGTCAATGATATGTTCAGAATAAGTGGTCGCCATGGGCTGCTCTCTATAACGCGGTATGAATATATAAAAAACTAATAAATTAATGGTCATTTTGACTATTTGTATGTAGTATTGTTAAGCAATCAACCACTGCGCATGGCTCTATTATTAGGACTTGACATCGGCAGTTCGTCCATCAAGGCTTCCATACTGGATTCAATTACCGGCGAGACGATCGCATCAGCGCAGTCGCCTCAACAGGAACTCGCGATGGTGGCAGTCCAGCCAGGCTGGGCGGAACAAGATCCGGACATATGGTTTGAGCATGTTCTATTGGCCATTCGGCAATGTCTTGCCAACCCGAAAGTAAATGCGCAGCAAATCCGGGCGATTGGCATTGCCTATCAGATGCATGGTCTGGTTGTTCTCGATAAGCACGGAAAACCACTTCGTCCTTCCATCATCTGGTGCGATAGCCGGGCCGTTGGAATTGGTGACAAAGTGTTCCGGCAACTTGGTTCTGAGTATTGTTTGAATCATCTGCTGAACAGTCCGGGTAATTTCACGGCTTCCAAACTGCGATGGGTAAAAGAGAATGAACCGAATATCTATCAATCAGTCGCCAAAGCGGTTCTTCCTGGTGACTACATCGCGTTCAAGCTGACCGGGTCATTATCTACTACAGCCACAGGATTATCGGAGGGCATCCTTTGGGATTTTAAAAATGATCAGGTTGCTGCACCGCTACTCGAACAATTTGAAATTTCAGCTGAATTACTTGCGGATCGCGTGCCTGTGTTTTCCAATCAGGGAACACTGCTCCCTGAAATCTCTGATGCACTCGGGTTACCGCGCGACGTCATCGTGGCCTATCGCGCCGGAGACCAGCCCAACAATGCCTTTTCATTGGGAGCGCTGCGTAACGGCGAAGTGGCGGCCACGGCGGGGACATCCGGTGTTATCTACGCCGTTACCAATCGCGTGACCCGTGATGCGGCATCGCGCGTGAACACATTCCTGCATGTCAATCACGAGCATCATCATCCGTCTTATGGCGTATTGTTATGCATCAACGGTACGGGTATTGGAAACAGCTGGTTGAAGAAAGTTACTAATTCAGGACAGGAGAGAACATACGAGGCAATGAATGAAGCGGCTGCGGCTCTTCCTCCCTGTTCCGATGATCTATTTGTACTGCCATTTGGCAACGGTAGTGAACGAATTCTCAATAACAAAACGCCCGGCGCGGCTTTCCTGGGAATAGATTTTAATCGCCACTCCCAGGCTCATCTCTTTCGTGCAATACAGGAAGGAATAGTGTTCAGCATGCGCTATGGCTTTGACATCATCCGCGAGATGGGAATTGAAGTCAACGTGATCCGCGCCGGTATGGCCAACATGTTTTTGAGCCCTGTATTTCGCCAGGCATTTGTGAATACACTCCATACACCGCTAGAATTATATGATACCGATGGCGCCTCGGGTGCGGCGCGGGGCGCCGGAGTAGGGGCCGGAATTTTCCCAGGGGAGAAAGAGGCATTTCTGGGACTAAAACGAAAGCATCTCGAGGTACCTGACAACAATCTCGCGAGCATCTATCAGGAGGGCTATGTGCGTTGGAAACACTTACTCGAACAACAACTCTAATTCAGATACCACAACAACCAGAACCACCTATGAAAGTAACCATCGGAGACAAAGAATACTTCAAAGGCATCGGAAAAATTGCCTATGAAGGAAAGGAGAGCGATAACCCATTCGCATTTCGCTACTACGATGCCAGCCGCAAGGTAGGTAAGAAGACAATGGAGGAGCATCTTCGTTTTGCAATAGCCTATTGGCATACATTCTGCGGAACCGGAGGCGACCCTTTTGGTGCAGCAACTAAAAACTTTCCCTGGCTACGAAGTGCCGATCCCATTCAGCGCGGGCTCGATAAAATGGATGCTGCCTTTGAATTCATATCCAAAATCGGTGCGCCATTTTATTGCTTCCACGATTACGATCTGGTTGACGAAGGAGAGTCGTTGAGTGAATCCACTTCCCGTCTGGAAAAGATGGTAGCGTATGCAAAAAAGAAACAGAAGGCTTCCGGTGCGAAACTGTTATGGGGAACGGCGAACCTGTTTTCTCATCCGAGATACATGCACGGCGCGGCAACAAATCCGGACTTCGAAGTCGTGTGCTATGCTGCGGCACAAGTGAAAAATGCCATTGACGCAACGGTCGCCCTGGGGGGCGCAAATTATGTTTTCTGGGGCGGAAGGGAAGGCTATCTGTCGTTGCTGAATACCAATATGAAACGCGAGCAGGAACACCTCGCAAGATTCCTTCACGCAGCAAGAGACTATGGTCGCGCAAATGGTTTCAAAGGAACGTTCCTGATCGAGCCGAAGCCCATGGAGCCGACGAAACACCAATATGATTTTGATGCCGCTACGGTGATCTCCTTTCTTCGCCAGTATGATCTGATGGACGATTTCAAACTCAATCTCGAAGTCAATCACGCAACGCTTGCCCACCATACGTTTCAGCACGAACTGCAGGTTGCTGCCGATGCGGGAATGCTGGCCTCTATTGACGCGAACAGAGGGGATTATCAGAATGGCTGGGATACCGATCAGTTCCCGAATAACCTGTATGAACTAACGGAGGCAATGCTGGTGATTTTGCAGAATGGCGGATTCAAAACCGGAGGCATTAACTTCGATGCAAAGACACGTAGAAACTCAACCGACCTCGACGACATCTTTCACGCGCACATTGGCGGAATGGATTCGTTCGCCCGCGCACTCCTGATCGCGCAGGCAGTCATCGAAGACGGTCGCTACGACCAGCTGCGGAAGGAACGTTATGCGAGCTTCGACTCCGGAAAGGGAAAATCATTTGCCTCCGGAAAACTTGGTCTGGAAGCACTGGCCGGGCTCGCGGGAAAGAACGGAGAGCCTGTACAACGCAGCGGACGGCAGGAGTTTTTTGAAAACCTGATAGCAAAATTCATATAAAAACAGCAGTATTGAATATTAGCCCCTCAACCCTTAGTGCAAACGATTTCAGCGAATATTTTGGTTAATTTTTAAAAACAGCTTTCAAACTCTACCTCAACTTATAATTTTAGACTTCATGAGCAGAAAACTACGCATGGGTATGATCGGTGGAAGCACCGACGCCTTTATCGGAGCGGTCCACCGTAGGGCCGCCAACCTGGATGGTCAAATTGAATTGGTATGTGGTGCTTTCAGCAGCAACCCTGAAAAATCAAAAGCGACCGGTCAGGCACTATTCCTCAATCCATCACGCGTGTACGGGAGCTTTGAAGAGATGATTACGAAGGAGAAAGCACTTCCGGAAGGGGAGCGTATGGATTTTGTATCTATCGTGACGCCGAATCACGTGCACTTCGCGCCCGCGAAAATGGCACTCGAAAATGGCTTTCATGTGATTATCGATAAGCCGCTTGCTTTTAACGTAGCCGAAGCCAAGGCGCTCAGGAAAGTGGTTGAAAAGACAGGCCTTATCCTCGCGCTGACGCACACCTATACGGGCTACCCGCTTGTGAAGGAAGCGCGCAACATGGTGGCTACTGGTAAACTTGGTAAAATTCGCAAGGTGTACGTGGAGTATCCACAGGGCTGGCTTTCGACTTTCGTTGAGGGTTCCGGAAACAAACAGGCTTCCTGGCGGACAGACCCGAGCAAGTCAGGCGCAGGGGGAGCGATTGGCGATATTGGTACACATGCTGCAAACCTGGCGGAATACATCTCCGGTTCTAACATTACTGAAGTCAACGCGATGCTGAACATCGTGGTGAAGGGAAGACAACTGGACGACGATAGCTCGATGCTGGTGAAATTTGATAACGGCGCAACGGGGGTGCTACTGGCGACGCAGGTCGCGGCAGGGGATGAAAACAACCTCAACATCCGCGTGTACGGAGAAAAGGGTGGACTGGAGTGGAGACAGGAAGAGCCGAACACGCTCGTGGTGAAATGGCTCGATCGCCCGAAGGAAATCATCAGAGCCGGATGGGGTTATTTGTCAGATGCAGCCAAGCTGAATTCAAGAACGCCTTCCGGACATCCCGAAGGTTATCTGGAGGCTTTCGCAAATATTTACGCAGCATTTGGACGAGCCGTGCGCGCGTACAAACCAGGTAAGAAGATCAACGCAGCCAAATTTGATTTCCCTGATGTGGAAGACGGCGTTCGCGGGATGGCATTTGTAGAGTCGGTGGTCAAGTCATCCGCTTCTTCTAAAAAATGGACTCCTATAAAATTCTAAATGCATGGCTTCAACGATGAAAACAATAAAAGGTCCTGCCATATTCCTGGCGCAATTCATGGGCGACCAGGCACCGTTTGACAATCTCAAAACAATTTGCAAATGGGCTTCTTCTCTTGGGTACGTTGGTGTCCAGATTCCAACATGGGATCCCCGTTGTATCGACCTTCAAAAAGCTGCGGAGAGCAAGGACTATTGTGATGAATTCAAAGGAATCATTGAGTCTGCCGGATTGCAGGTCACTGAGTTGTCTACGCACTTGCAAGGTCAGCTCGTCGCCGTGAACCCGGCCTATGATGATTTGTTTGACGCGTTCGCACCGGATGCGGTAAAGGGAAATCCGAAAGAACGGCAGCAATGGGCCGTTAATCAATTGATGTACGCAGCGAAAGCAAGCAAGAATCTTGGACTGAATGCACACGTAACATTCAGTGGGGCGCTGATGTGGCACCTGGTTTATCCCTGGCCGCAACGTCCTGCTGGTATCGTCGATGACTGTTTTAAAGAATTGGCGAAGCGGTGGCTGCCGATCTTAAACGCTTTCGATAAAGCGGGTGTCGATTTGTGCTATGAAATACACCCCGGTGAAGATCTTCACGATGGTGTTACGTTCGAAAGATTTTGGGAGGCGACGGGCAAGCATTCCCGCTGCAATATTCTGTACGATCCCAGCCACTTCGTTTTACAACAACTGGACTATCTTGCATACATCGATCATTATCACTCTTTCATCAAGATGTTCCATGTGAAAGATGCGGAGTTTAATCCCACTGGAAAATCCGGTGTATATGGTGGGTACCAGGATTGGGTGAACCGCCCTGGAAGATTCCGCTCGCTTGGTGATGGTGAGGTCGACTTCAAATCAATCTTCTCTAAACTGACGCAATATGGATACGACGGATGGGCCGTGTTGGAATGGGAATGTTGCATCAAACATCCTGAACAAGGTGCGGCAGAAGGTGCTGGATTCATCCGCGACCACATCATTCGGGTGACGGAAAAAGCATTTGATGATTTCGCGGCGTCCGGAAAGGATCAGAAATTCAATAAAAAAGTACTGGGTATTTAGAACAAACAACAACAAACCAAATAAGTGATATGAAAAAAGTATTTGTGATGATGCTGGCTGCAGGAGCGTTCTCCTTCGCGATGATGAGCTGCGGCGGCGAGAAGAAAGAAACAAAAACAGAAGATACTGCGGAAGGTGTAGAGACAGAACTCGCAGAGCCGGATAAAGCATCGACGGATGATTTGATCAAACAAGGGCAGGCATTGGTGGAAGGAAGCGACTGCAAAACATGCCATGGACTGAATAATAAAATTGTTGGCCCTGCGCACGCAGAGGTTGCAAAGAAGTATGAGTTCACGCAAGCCAACGTTACCATGCTCGCCGGAAAAATCATCAACGGAGGTTCTGGTAACTGGGGCGAGATTGCGATGACCGCTCACCCTGATTTGTCACAGGCGGACGCCGAAAAAATGGCGATGTACGTCCTCTCGTTAGACGGCGAAAAATTAAAGTAAGTTTATGAGACCTATAGTCATCTGCTGTGCGGCCTTCCTGTCGTTGTTCGCGGTGAAAAATGTGCTTGCACAAACCGCATTGACGGAGGCGGAAAAGAAAGAGGGTTGGAAACTTTTGTTTGATGGTCAATCAACGAAGGGCTGGCGCAAATACAATTCAAAAACAATCGGAGGCGCCTGGAAAGTGCAGGATGGTGCGTTGTATCTCGATACCTCGGTGAAAGAAGGCAAAGATCGCGGTGATATCATTACCGACGGTGAATACGAAAACTTCGAATTGTCACTGGAGTGGAAGATAGATGCTTGTGGCAATAGCGGTGTCTTCTTCAACGTGGTTGAGGATCCGAAATACAATGCCGTGTACTTAACCGGACCAGAAATGCAGGTGCTGGATAATACATGCCATCCCGATGCGAAAATCGATAAACATCGTGCAGGTGATTTGTACGACCTCGTTCGCTGCTCACAGGAAACCGTTAAGCCGGCGGGAGAGTGGAACAAGGTTCGCATCGTCTCGAATAAAGGACAATACGAATTTTGGCTCAACGATGTGAAAGTTGTTGAATTCACCATGCACAATACGGCGTGGAATGAAATGGTTGCCGCAAGTAAGTTCAAGTCCATGCCTGACTTTGGAAAGGCAAAACGCGGACATCTGGCGCTACAGGATCATGGCGATAAAGTATGGTTCAGGAATATCAAGATCAAGGAATTGAAGTGAATGTAAACCAGGGTACTCAAACGCCCTGGTTTTTAATTTTATAAACTACCTCATGGCTTCTGTTAAAAATATAGTGCGCTGGATTCTCTTGCTGTTCATTGTCTCTGGCATGTTGATTTCCTGCGCGGAGAAAAAGAAAAAGCTTTTGGTTTTTTCTAAAACTACCGGATACCGGCACGAGAGCATCGCCGATGGCAAGCTTGCGCTGATCAAATTGGGACAAGAAAATAATTTTGAAGTAGATACAACCGAGGATGCTTCGGCATTTCAGGAAGAGAACCTGAAGCAATATGATGCTGTCGTGTTTCTGTCTACCACTCAGGATGTGCTCAATCCTGTCCAGCAAGGAGACTTCAAGCGCTACATTGAGGCCGGCGGCGGGTTCGTGGGAATTCACGCGGCTGCCGATACAGAATATGAATGGCCGTGGTTTGGTAAACTGATTGGCGCGTATTTTAAGAGCCATCCTGAAATTCAGGAAGCAACGCTCAGACGCGTAGGAAAGTTTGACGATAACAATTTACCGGAAACATGGACACGCAAAGATGAATGGTATAATTATAAGAACATCTCTAAAGACATCAACGTCATTTATCAGCTTGATGAGACCTCTTACAAAGGAGGAGAGAACGGTGAAAACCATCCCATTGCATGGTACCATGAATTCCAGGGTGGAAGAGTCTTCTACACCGGGCTTGGCCATACGAAGGAGAGCTATGCAGACTCATTGTTCCTGAACCATGTGCTCAGCGGTATTAAGTATGCAGCCGGGGATGGCAAGCGCGACTACACCAAAGTAAAGTCACAGCGCGTTCCCGAAGAGGATCGGTTCACTAAAACGGTTTTGGATTTTAATCTAAATGAGCCCACGGAAATGACCATTCTTCCGGATGGTAAAATTTTGTTCGTTGAAAGAAAGGGGCATATCAAATTGTACACACCCGCTGACAATAAAGTATCGCTTATTGACAGCTTGAAAGTAGGGACAAAATTTGAAGACGGAATCATCGGCATCACCGCCGATCCGAACTTTGCGCAGAATAACCTGGTCTATATTTTCTATTCCCATCCGGAAAAGTCAGCGAATATATTGAGCAGGTTCGCTTTCAGGAATGACAAACTGGATCACGCCAGTGAGATTGTGATGCTCGAGGTGGCGACACAACGCGAGACGTGCTGCCACACCGGTGGATCATTGGTCTTTGATACCAAAGGCAACTTATTTATATCGACAGGAGACAACACGAGTCCATTTGAATCAGATGGATACAGCCCGTCGGATGAGCGTAAGGGACGGTACCCCTTCGATGCACAGGGTTCTTCTGCAAACAGCAATGACCTGCGCGGGAAGATTCTTCGGATACATCCTGAACCGGACGGAACGTACACCATACCGGATGGCAATCTGTTCCCAAAAGGAACGCCCCAAACGCGACCTGAAATATATGTGATGGGTTGTCGCAATCCGTACAGGATTTCGCTCGACCAACGTACGGGCTACCTGTACTGGGGCGAAGTTGGTCCGGACGCAGGCCAGAATGATTCACTTCGCGGGCCCCGGGGTTATGATGAGGTGAACCAGGCAAGAGGCCCCGGATTTTTTGGCTGGCCATATTTCGTCGGGAACAATTACAACTATGCAAAGTATGATTTTGCATCGCGGAAAGTTGGTGCAAAATGGGACCATAACAAACCGATTAATGAGAGCCCGAACAATACAGGAATCAGGGAGCTCCCTCCGGTGAGTCCCGCATTTGTGTATTACCCCTATGCGAAGTCTGATGAATTCCCGATGGTGAAAGACGGCGGCCGAAATGCAATGGCTGGCCCTGTTTATTACAGCGACGCCTATCCATCTTCATCTGTTGCTTTTCCGAAATATTTCGACGGCAAACTGTTGATGTATGATTGGATGCGTAACTGGATGTTTCTCGTCAGTATGGACTCCGTTGGTGACATTATGGACATCGAACCATTCATGCCTAACACCAGATTCAATAACATCATCGACATGGCCTATGGCCCGGAGGGCAAGCTCTATATGCTAGAATATGGTACAGGTTGGTTTAAACAAAACCTCGACGCACGACTGGTACGAATTGACTACAATGCAGGCAATCGTCCACCTGTGGCGCAATTATCAGCGGATCGCTATAATGGTTCGCTTCCGTTAAAAGTTACATTTGATCCTGCCGGAACACGCGACCCTGATGGCGGTGAAATCAAACTGGAATTGAAAGTCGCCGGAAAAACGTACCAGCCTGTGAATGGAAAGTTTGAGGTTTCCTTCGACAAGCCCGGATCTTACCAGGCAACGCTGGAGGCGAAGGACAAAGAAGGGGCGACGGGTACTTCGAAACTGCAAATTATTGCCGGCAATTCACCTCCTGTGGTGACGGCAAAGATTATCAAAGGCAACAGCTCGTATTACTTTCCGAAATCTGAGGTTGTGTATGAAATTACGGTGACCGATGAAGAGGACGGAAGTTCAGCAGATGGAAAGATTTCTGCAGACCAAATCAATATAGGTTTTGATTTTGTCAAAGGATATGACATGACGGGCGTTGCACAAGGACATCAGCGGTCGCCGGGCGATCTTCCTGGTAAAGGTCTGATTGATCAAAGCGATTGCAAGTCTTGTCACTTGATTGACCAGCGTTCTGCAGGTCCGGGCTACAAAGAGGTAGCGAAAAAATATCGCGGACAAGATGGAGCCGTGGATCGCCTTGCCGCAAAAATTATTAAAGGCGGCGCAGGTGTTTGGGGTACTACAGAAATGGCCGCGCATCCGCAGATTAGTGTGGACGATGCAAAGCTCATGGTAGAGTATATTCTCTCGCTGGGCGAAGATAAACAGGCCAAGCGTCTTCCGCTCAAGGGAAGCGTGCGGGCCGGAGCAGAGACAGATGGCGCATACCTGCTCACCGCTTCTTACATGGATAAAGGTGTGGGAAGTGTGCCGTCACTCGGTAATTCGGCAACCATCGTATTAAAGAATCCATTGCTTAAAGCAGAGACAGCCGCCGACCTGAAGAACGCAAGGTTGCTGAGGATTGACGGACAAACCGCATTGGAGGGTATTGTCCACGGGTCTGGCGCTAGTTTTAAGGATGTCGATCTCACGGAAGTTCGTTCACTCGCGCTTACCGCCTACATCGATCCGCGAATGCCATTACCTGGAGGATATGTTGAGGTCTACCTGGACAAACAGGAGCCAGCATCGTTGCTGGGAACTGCTGAACTGAAGGGAACAAATTTGATTACGCGGAAAATGAATATAAAACCCGTATCGGGTAAACATACCCTGGTATTGGTTTTCAAAAACGACAAAGCTGGTGAGAAGAATCTATTTTACTTCGGAGGCATTCAGCTTGAAAACCGGTAATGAACTACTAAACCTAAACCTTATGAAAAGAAGAGAATTTATTCAATCATCTGCGCTACTCGGAGCCGCGATGTTTGCCATGCCCTCCGTGTTGCAGGCAGCCAAGGGAAAATCTCCCGTTGGACTGCAGCTGTACACACTGCGTGACGTGATCAACAGCGACGTGAAAGGAATTCTGAGGAAAGTTTCAGAATACGGATACAAAGAACTGGAGACCTATGGGTACCGCGATGGAAAACTCTTCGGGATGTCAGCCAAAGAATTTTCTACCTATGTAAAGAGCCTCGGCATGAAAGTCACCAGTGGGCATTACGGAACAGACCTGGTCCAGAAAGGCTGGGAGCAGGCATGTGCGGATGCTAAAGCCATGGGGCAGAAATACGTGGTTGTTCCATGGATGAACAAGGAATTCTACTCCTCGCTCGATGCCTTGAAGAAAACCTGCGATATGTTTAACAAGGCCGGTGAAGTTGCGAACAAGCACGGCCTGCGCATGGGCTATCATAACCACGCGTTCGAGTTTGAGCAGGTGGAAGGTAAAGTGATTTTTGACGCGATGCTGGAGTATCTTAATCCGAAAGCGGTAAGTATGGAGATGGATATTTATTGGGTTGTGCGCGCAGGTCAGGATCCCATCAAGTATTTCGAAAAATATCCTGGACGTTTTGAACAGTGGCATGTGAAAGACATGGATAAATCCGACAAAGACAAAAATGCTGATGTAGGCACAGGAAGTATTGATTTCAAAGCGATATTTGCGAAGGCAAAAGTCGCAGGGATGAAACATTATTACATCGAACAGGAATCTTACCCAGGTGCGCCTATCGATTCCGTTGCAAACAGCATCAAGACGCTTCGAACAATCATTTGATTTTTTTGAAACATATTCATCAGGTAGCTGCAACCGTGGCTACCTGATTTTTTTAGCCATGAGATATTTTTTTGCATTGACTGTTACCGTACTGATGTCGACCGCAGCGTTTGCTCAGGAGATTAGCCAGAAGATTAGTGGGAGGGTCGCGCATGCGTACTCGCTTCTTCCCATCGAGGGAGTTAACGTACTACTCGTGCAGGGAGATAAACAATTTCAGGCGCAAACCGACAACAAAGGTCTTTTCACCCTGGAGGCTCCTGTTGGCCGGTATCGCCTCGTTGCAACCTTTACCGGGTTTAACCCCGCTAACGAAGAACTCCTTGTGGTCGCCGGCAAAGCTTCTGTGATTGATATTACCCTGACTCCATCGCGCACCGAACTTCAGACAGTGGAAGTAACCGCACCTGCAACAGCGGAAGAATTTCCAGGGGCATATTCCTTATCGATCGAAAAGACATTACGCATACCGGCGAACTATCTGGATCCCGTTCGTGCGATAACAGCTTATCCCGGTGTGATGGCAACCAACGATCAAAACAACTCGATCATTGTCCGGGGTAATTCTCCCAATGGTTTGCTTTGGCGGGTAAATGGTGTGGATGTTGTCAATCCCAATCACCTCGCGAATGCAGGTACGTTAAGTGACCGGCCCGCCAGCAATGGCGGAGGAGTGAATATACTCAGTGCGCAGATGTTGGGTAACACCAGCTTTTACACAGGCGCAATACCAACTGCTTACGGCAACGCAACATCCGGAGTAATTGATTTCACACTTCGTGAGGGGCAACCCCGAAGAGCATTTACTGCCCAGGCGTCTCTCATCGGTCTTGATGTTGCCGCAGAAGGTGCCTTGAGAAAAGGAGGGAACAGTACCTATCTCGTCAATTACCGTTACTCGACCGTTGGCTTACTCAGCGGACTCGGCCTCGACTTCGGTGGCGAAGCCATCGGATTTCAGGACTTATCATTTCAAATCGCCATTCCATCGGCGCGCGGAGGAAAGTTGAAAGTATTTGGTTTTTGGGGAGATAGCCGAAATGAGTTCAATGCTCCGGAAGAGGCGGAACGCGAAGAGCAAAAAGATAACTTCAATATTGATTTCAAAGGCAATACCGTCACTGCGGGATTGAATTACACCGTCCCGCTTGCAAAGGGTACGCTCATGATCGCAAGTGCTTTCTCATCAAGCGATCAGAGTCGGGCAAGCACCCCCGCAGCCAATGCACCAAACAATATCTTTTGGGTATTAAACGAGGATATGGAGGCTAGAAACCAACTCATCAGCAATCACGTCCGCTATCAGCGCACGCTCGGCTCGGGTGCACTGGAATTGGGCATGATCGCCAACGCGTATCAGATGGAACTTGAATCGATGCAATACGTCGGATGTCAGACGTGCCTCACCGATCGACAAATCAACTATGACGGCTCATTTTCAGGAATGCTGTTTCAGCCCTACACGAATGTCATGTTGAACTTATCAGATAAGTTAAATCTCGACGCGGGAGTGCGTTTCGTATATGACTCCAGGAACGGCGCATCGGGCGTGGAGCCGCGCACAAAATTAACCTATCAATATTCACCTCAGTCGTCGTGGTCATTCTCATACGGATTGGTGAGCCAACAGCAACAAATTCAGATATTGTCCGCCGAGGGTAATGAGGATCTCGGTTTCACAAAATCGCATCGTCTTGATCTTCAGTTTGCCAGAACCTTCGTGAATTCGTGGCAACTACGAACAGGATTGTTCTATCAGCAATTATTTGATGTGCCTGTTGAGCGCATCCCATCTGCATTTTCTGCCTTGAATGTCCTCGAGGATTTTGCCCCGGCTAACCTGGTTCAGGAAGGAAAAGGAAAAAATTACGGATGGGATTTCACGTTGGAGAAGTCATTTTATTCCAATCAGTTCGTAGTCGTCGGAGGATCTGTCTATGATTCAAAGACCACTGGCTCTGACGGTGTTGAACGAGATTCACGATTCAATGGGCGATTTACTTTTTCAGCCGTCTATGGCAAAGAGTGGACAAAGACGGCGAAGAACCGAACCATATCCGCGAATACGAGGGTGTTGTATCTGGGAGGGATGCGTGAGCCCGGTATCGACGAAGCGCAAAGTGTGCTTGCAGGAGAAACAGTTTATGGAAATACATTCACCAACCAACTCGGTGATTATACCCGGATTGATTTCCGTATTGCCTTCAGAAAAAATAAGCCCGGCTACACCAGAACATTTGCCATTGATATACAGAACCTGCTCAGTATCGAAAACGATGGGTTGATGTACTATGATTTCTTCCAGGCGAAACGTGTGCGACGTTATCAGCTTGGGTTGATTCCAATACTTGTCTATCGCATAGAATTTTAACCGTACACAATGAAGATAGTTAACTTAGTTCTCGCGGTCATGTTTTTGTTATTCGCCTTTGTTCAGGTGAACGACCCCGATCCGATTTTATGGATATTGATTTACGGCGCGATGGCAGTCGTGTGTATCCTTGCCGCATTTAAAGTCTACCAAAAGTGGGTGATGGCGGCGATGTTGGTTGGGCTTATCGCGTACAGCTCGGTGTTCCTCGATGGCGTGCAGGAGTGGTGGTCCCAGGAAGACAAAAGCGCGCTCTTCGATGATGTTGCCAAGATGGAACACCTGTACATCGAAGAGTCGCGCGAATTTTTAGGATTAATGATCTGCGTGGCTGTATTGATTTTTCAGCTGATACGCTCCAGATCAATTACTCGATAACTACCTTCTGCGTTTTCTGGAAACCTTTCGTTTTCAAGCGCAGGATATATAAACCTTTCGGCATACTGGCTACATCAATCGTTGCAGCGCCACCATCGACGTCGACATCCTGTTGGTTGATGCGAACGCCATTTGCAGTCACCCATTCCGCATCGACTGAAACCGCATTTGCCGGAAGGCCATTCACCAACAGCCTGCCATTCTTAACAGGATTCGGATAAACACTGACTTGGGCCGCTTCCTCTTCAACCGAAGTCACAATGCCAGGGCGGGGCAGAGGCTGCTGTACAGAAGTGAAAATGTGAAATTCACCCGGAGCAAATCTCATCGTTGTAGAGGGCTGCGCAAGCGTAATGGAGTAGCCAGAGAAATAGTCGTACCATGTGCCTGCAGTTCCGAAGTTCACAATGCCTTCTTTGTACGTTGTGGCAAAATTACCAACCACAACCACTTTCAACTCAGGGTGAGTAATGTTGATCCGACGAATATCGCCTTGCGGAATCCATGAGGTGAACTCACCGGATTCAAACACCTCAGGATTCGACAAAACCAGTTTATTGATAGCAGCAAAAGTTTCAAATAACTTCTGACGCTCCTCATTCTCATAATACTGAAGTCCGCCAGCGCCCCACGGCAAGGGCTTATTGTCGAGGCGACAGTCACCTATTGAACCGTTTCTGCAGGTGTTGATGCTCTTGTCGTAGCCGAGCTCCTGAAACTGCCATAACATTTTTGCCCCTGGTAATGGCAATAAGAATGCAGCACCAAGTTTCGCACGGTCCAGCATCGTGTTGATATCGCGGATATTATAGTCGCCGCTGGATGACCCATTGGTGACCATGTCAAAAGCGGTCCGCTCTTCGTCATGGCTTTCCGAATAGGAAACATGAATCACAGATCGCGCATCACCGAAACTTTCGTTCACGTTTCCATTCAAAGAATTGCGGTAATTGTAATTCAGATTACGCCACATGATCATGCCTTTTTCTCCAAGCACAATTTCTTCCGATTCGTCTGCGAAGTGTTCGAGTATCACATAAGATGTCGGATCGATGTCCCAGATCTTTTTGGAGATTCGGTCCCACAAGGCAATACGGGTTGCGTCATAGGCGCTCCATGTGCCGACATTGCTTCCTGAATTCTTTTGCGTGAATCCTTTGCTCAAATCAAAACGATACCCGTCAATATGGTATTCTCTGATCCAGTAGCGGGTAACACTGTCAACGATGTTTTTTGTATGGATGCTTTCATGGTTAAAGTCATAGCCCACATTGAAAGGGTGGGTTGCATCGGGGTTAAAATAAGGACCACCCGCCATTGGCTTGCTCAGGGCTTTGTCCCAATACATCTGTACCCACGGATTTTGCCCGAAGGCGTGATTCAAGGCGATGTCAAGAATGACCGCGATGCCCTGTTTGTGACATTCCTGAATAAAGTTCTTGAGATCATTCTTTGGGCCGTAATATTTGTCCGGTGCAAAGAAGTAAGAGGGATTGTAACCCCATGATTCATTGTTCTCAAATTCCATGATGGGCATCAATTGGATGGCGTTGATGCCGAGTCGTTTGAAATACCCAATGGAATCCGTAAGTGTCTTGTAGTTTCTTGTGCCTACAAAGTCGCGGACCAGAAGTTCATAAATCCTGAGTGTTGTTTTAGGAGGACGTGTCCAGGAACTTTCAGTCGCAGCCCACGCGAAGGGAGTCTGATTGGTTTGCAATACCGAGGCAATCCCATGTTCTGTACGTCTGTATTCGAGAAGTCCCGGGTATGTCGTCGCCGGAATATTTTGATCCTGCCACGGGTCGGCTATCTTATCCGCATAAGGGTCTCCGATTTTTATGGTACCGTCAACCCAATACTGAAAGGCATATTCCTTCCCGGATTCCAGTCCCGTGACCTCCAGCCAGAAATATTTTCCGTCCGCGGTTTTCTTCATAAAGTAGTTGGGGTTTGCACTCCAGTTATTGAAGTCGCCGGCGACATACACAAAATCTTTAGTGATTGGCGTTTCGAGCACCAAGGTCGCCTTGGTGGGGTCGGCCTGGTAATTAATTCCTGGTCGCACTCCCGCAGGCAATGCGGCAATAACAGGAGAGGCGGGTTTAACGAACATATCCACCGTGCGCTCAACGACTGACGTCGCTCCGGATATCACGGCAGTTGAACGGAAGACTTTGGTGCCAGCGGCTGCAGGCGTAAAAGCAACGGTCAGGCTGGACGCGCCGTTATTGCTTCCGATTTCATAAAACCCGGCTCCTTCGTTGACTTCCAGCTTTAAAGAGGTTGCGGCAGCGCAACTCTCCGTCCGGATATTCACGCTGCTTCCCTGATTGACGAAAAGCTGGGGCGCAGCGGGCTCCGGAATGCTCAGGGGCTGATTCAGCCGAATAAAGATGTCAGAGGTTTGCTTACTTCCCGCAGCATTCCTCACCACCATGGCCAGGTAGTTGATGTTCGTGGCCGCAGGGACGCCAAAATAATTGCGAAGAGAAGTAGGGCCCAGTTCAAGTCTCCATTTTCCGTTCACGAGCGTCATCTTGCCGACACCGTTGTCGGTACCCCATGTTCCTTTCACAAAATCCCAGTCAGAACCAGTAGGGGAGTTGGTTTCCTTCGTCACCACGCCAGCGTGCAGATAAACATTAGTTTCTCCCGCCAGAGCGGTCCCGGTGGGGTCAAACACCACGGTGACCAGTCCTTCCGAAGAGGGGCTTTGGCAAGGCTCAAGCGTAACACTTTGCGCTTGGGAGAACTTGGAAATTGCGAACAAAAGTAGACACAGTACAATGCGCTTCATATCAGACAGTTTTTTCTAAAAGTACAACAGGAATTTGAAACCGTGCGTGAAAACACACAAAAGACAGATCGGATACGTTGCCGCAACCGTTTCCGTAAAAATTACTTAGAAAAAAAGTTGGTCAAACAGCTATCGATATATAACTTTCAACATCTTATTAACCCAAATCAGAACTATGAAAAGATTTTTTACGGCTATGTTGAGTGTAGCGTTCGGTTTGTTGATTTCCTGCGAAGAGGATATTACACCGGCTACCGTTTCATCAGCTCCCACTGCGCAATTGACGTCGCCTGCAGCAATCAATGCAGGTTCGAACACTGCCATCACGGTGCGCGTGAGAGACGGAGTGGTTAGCCCGCTCGCAAGCGGAACCATCACGTTGAAGAGAGGTGCTACGGTGATTTCGACCAATTCTGCTGAGCTTTCAGGCCAGGAGGCAACCCTGACCATCCAAGGTGCAGTGGTCGCTCCCCTGACCCCTGGTGCTTATAAAGTTGAAGTAACAGTGACAGACACTGAAGAACAGACAACTAACTTCTCCGCTGACGTGGTAATTTCTTGCCAGGCTCCTGCTTCTTGCGTGCAGACTGGCAAAGTAACGGTTATTTTGATTGCGCCTAGCCCCGGAGCAAGCTCAATCGGTTTGGTTGGCGAGATTAACAACTGGGGCGGTTCAGCAGATATCCCGATGACTCCGATTCCAGGAGCTACCGGCTGCTATTGCGCTGCAGTGTCATTGTCTGCCGATGCCAACGATTTCAAGTTCCGTCTGGATAGCGACTGGGGTAAGGAAGAACTGAATGCTACTTGTCAACCAACAAGCAACAGAACGTACACTTCTGGTTCAACTACAGTCCAGACTGTAACAGCATGGAAGACAGTTGCTCCTTGCGCAGGCTAATAATTCTGTAACAGTTATCAAAAGCCACTCCCGGTGAGTGGCTTTTTTATTTCTGCCACTTGCCGCTGTTACGTGATTCTTTCTTATTTTTCGATGTACACCAATCCGACCAAAATGAAGAATTTCTCCTGCGCCTTTGCGCTGATTTTTCTCTTGTTCTGTGCTTGCTCAACCCCCAAAGAAAAAATTCCTGACCACATGCCCGATAACCAAAATTCAGGTAAACCTGTCGTTTACCAATTGATGACCCGTTTGTTTGGCAACAAGCAGACTGCAAACAAAACCTACGGTACCATCGAAGAAAATGGTGTCGGGAAGTTTAACGATATCGACGCAACTGCACTGAAAGGAATTAAAGAACTGGGCGTTACCCACGTTTGGTTCACAGGTGTTATCGAACATGCGGTGCTCACCGATTACACCAAGTTTGGAATTCCTCTCGATGATGCTGATGTTGTTAAAGGTCGTGCAGGATCGCCCTATGCGATCAAAGATTACTATGATGTAAATCCCGATCTCGCGGTAGATGTCCCCAACCGCATGAAAGAGTTTGAGGCACTCATCGAGCGCACACACGCTGCGGGTATGAAGGTCATCATCGATTTCGTACCCAACCACGTGGCGCGAGCTTATCGCTCTGATGCGAAGCCACAAGGCGTAAAAGATCTCGGAGAAGACGATGATAAGTCTGCAGCCTTCAAACCCTCTAACAACTTTTATTATCTGCCCGGGCAGTCGTTTCAGGTTCCGCAGGGATATCAATCTCTTGGATCGTTCAGTTTCCCAACCAAGGATGGAAAATTTGAAGAAACTCCTGCTAAAGTCACCGGCAATAATCAGTTTACGGCAAGTCCCGGCGTGAATGAATGGTTCGAGACGGTCAAATTGAATTACGGCGTCGACATTCAGGGAGGTAACAGAAATGTGTTTGATCCAATTCCGGACACGTGGAATAAAATGCGGGACATTCTTGTCTTTTGGGCAAATAAGAAAGTGGATGGATTCCGGTGCGATATGGCAGAAATGGTTCCCGTCGAGTTTTGGCATTGGGTAATACCGCAGGTGAAGCAAGCAAATGCAAATGTTGTCTTTATTGCCGAGATCTATAACCCTGACCAATACCGAAACTACATTGACAATGGCAAGTTCGATTTCCTGTATGACAAAGTTCTCTTATACGATACCCTTCGTCTGATGCTCAACCGACACCGTCATGCATCAGACATCGCCGACATTCAGGAAAGATTAAAAGGCATTAACAAGAACATGCTGCACTTCCTGGAGAACCATGATGAGCAGCGCGTTGCCTCTGCCGATTTTGCCGGAGACCCATGGAAGGCAGTTCCTGCGATGGTCGTGAGCGCAACAATTGATGAAGGCCCGGTGATGATTTACTTTGGCCAGGAGGTAGGCGAGCCCGGCGCTGGTACAGAAGGATTTCAGGGCGACGATGGCCGCACCACCATCTTCGATTACTGGGGCGTACCACAACACCAGAAGTGGATGAACGGAGGAAAGTTTGATGGCGCGTTGCTGTCGCCTGAACAAAAACAACTGCGCCAGTTCTATGCTGATCTCCTGAATCTTTCATCGAACAACCCGGCGCTTCACTCGGGATCGTACGCCGACATCACGCGTGCGAATGTAGCAAGTGGAAATTTTGATCACCACGTTCATGCATTTGTTCGGTACAAAGACAACGAGCGTCTGCTCATCTTAACCAGCTACAACGACACCGACAAAACTGTGCGTGTACAAATTCCCGCTGAAGTCGCCGCCCAAATGGGGTTGTCTGAGAGCGAGGACTATATTGCCCGTGATCTCCTTTTCCGCGAAGCTGAAGTTGGTATCGGAAAGGATCGCGCTTTTGAAATCAAGCTGAAACCCTATAGTGCATTTATCTTTAAAATTAAATAACCTCTGATGAAACGACTTTCGTTCATTTTTCTTTTTACCCTTCTTCTTTTCTCCTGTGATAAAAAGGAAGACGTGGTCAAGTGGCCGTATGGTGTGAAGTACGAAATTTTTGTGATGTCATTTGCCGATGGAGATGGCAATGGAAAAGGCGACTTCAAAGGACTCACCGCCAAGTTGGATTATTTGAAAGATTTGGGAATCAACGGAATCTGGCTGATGCCGATCATGCCTTCGGATACCTACCACAAGTATCACGTGATTGATTACAAAAATATTGATCCGGACTTCGGTTCACTGGAGGATTTTAAAAAGTTTGTTGAGGAAGCACATAAGCGCGACATCAAAATCATCACGGACTTTGTGATCAACCACACCGGAAATCTCCACCCTTGGTTTATCGAATCGCAGAAGGGCAAGGACAATCCTTATCGCGACTACTACGTATGGGCGAAGAAGGATTCCATCCGTGACCAGATCAACAAAAAAGAAAAAGCACTGGATTCGGATAACATTCGCAAATGGCATCCGGTCAATGGAGATACCCTTGGTGAACACTATTATGGCTACTTCAACGGACTCACACCAGATCTTAACCTGGATAATGAAAAAGTACGCCAGGAGATCGTCGACATTGCAAAGTTCTGGTTGAACGAAATCAAAGTAGACGGCTTCAGAATGGATGCGGCTCGCCACATTTTCCCCGACGAACGCGCCGAAGACAACCATGCATTCTGGGTATGGTTTAAGAAAGAAATGGAGGCCATCAAGCCTGATGTATATCTTGTGGGTGAGGTGTGGTCCAATGCGCAGGTTGTCGCGCCCTATCTCAAGGGCTTGCCATCTCTGTTCAACTTTGATCTCGGCTATGCCATCACCGATGTCGCGCGCGCCGGACGCGATACCATCAATCTCGTCGGACGCTACAAAGAGATCCGCGATTATTACAAAGGCATCACCAACGATTACCTCGATGCCACGTTTGTGAAGAACCACGATCAGACTCGTCTGTTGACCGAGCTTAAGGGCGATCAGCAAAAGGCAAAAATGGCAGCTTCATTACTTCTGACCATGCCTGGAACGCCTTATCTCTACTATGGTGAAGAAATCGGGATGGTGGGGGATAAACTTGCCCAGTACGCTGATATATGGGGCCCCGATGCCTACGTGCGCGAGCCGTTCATCTGGAATTCCGGAAAGTCTGATCCCATGCAAACAGCCTGGGAAGAAGCCAGATACAGCACGGATAAGACAGTCGTTCCGTTTGAGCTCCAGAAAAATGACAAGCAATCGCTCTTCAATTTCTATAAAAATCTGATCAGGTATAGAAATTCCAGCAAGTCATTAACGTACGGCGATATTGAGCAAACAGATTTGAACAGGGTGGAAGTTGTTTCATTCCTGCGCAAACATGAAGGCGAAGAGACACTTGTCCTGCATAACGTATCTGATGTAGAAGTGACCATTCCCCTGACGGAGTCGCTAAAGGCATTTCAAAAAATTGGCTATGCTTCCGCAGAACGCATTGCCTTCACAGAAGACGGCTTGAGGATTCCAGCCTACGCTACAGTTATTGTTGAAAAGGATTGAAAATAACGAAGATGAATATTAAAGGTCAGTCGAGAGTCATTATTGAGAATGTTCAGCCACAAGTAGACGGTGGAATTTACCCTGCGAAGCGAACAGTAGGTGAGTGGGTACACATCACAGCCGATATTTTTGCCGATGGTCACGATCACCTGCGCGCGCGCGTCCTTTATCGAACCAAGGGATCAAAGCAATGGTCAGAGACAGCAATGCATGCCACCTTCAACGACTCGTGGAATGCTTCATTTCAGGTTCATGAAAAAGGTATGTACGAGTTTATGGTGCAGGCCTGGGTAGACCAACTGGACACCTGGTACGATGGTTTCAAAAAGAAAGCAGACGCGCGTCTGGATGTGAAAACTGAGTTGATGGAAGGTGCAATACTGCTCGGACAGCTGCCAAAGCAAACGAAAGAACTTCAATCGGCCGCTCAAATACTGTCAGATAAGGATGCCTATGCGAAAGCAGTTCAATATATCCTCAGTGAAGAGTTCCACGACCTCGTTCACAAGCATCCATTAATTGCTTTTGAGGCTTCATCAAGTACCTATCTCGTATCGGTTGAGCACCGCAAAGCAAACTTCAGCACGTGGTATGAATTATTTCCCAGATCTGCAGCGCTCGAACCGAGACATGGCACATTCAAAGACGTCATTAAGCTGTTGCCAAGAGTGGTTGCCATGGGATTTGATGTATTATACCTTCCGCCCATTCACCCCATCGGAAAAGTGAACCGGAAAGGGAAGAACAACAATGTGCGCTCTCAGCCCGGTGAGCCAGGATCGCCTTGGGCCATCGGAAGCGATGAAGGTGGACACAAATCAGTTCACGCAGAACTGGGAACACTGGAAGACTATAAAACATTAATTGCAGAAGCAAAGAAACTCGGAGTCGATATTGCACTGGATCTTGCGTTTCAGTGTGCACCCGATCACCCGTACGTGAAAGAACATCCTGAGTGGTTCCGCCAGCGTCCCGACGGTACCATTCAGTATGCGGAAAATCCTCCAAAAAAATATCAGGACATTTATCCGTTTAATTTCGAAACGGAATCGTGGAAGCCTTTGTGGGAAGAATTGAAATCCGTTATTGTGTTCTGGATTGAACAAGGTGTAAAGATATTCCGTGTCGATAATCCGCACACCAAACCAATTCCTTTCTGGGAGTGGGCAATTGCTGAAGTGAACAAGCAGTATGAAGACATCATCTTCCTCTCAGAAGCATTCACGCGTCCGAAGATTATGGCTTCTCTTGCCAAGATTGGATTCACACAATCCTACACCTATTTCACCTGGCGTGTTTCAAAACAAGAGCTGACGGAATATATGACGGAACTGGTCTACGGTCCATCCAGAAACTATTTCCGTCCGAACTTCTGGCCGAATACGCCCGACATTCTGCCTTATCACCTGCAGCACCAGGGCGAGAATATCTTCATCATTCGTCTGGCACTCGCTGCAACGTTGTCGTCGAACTACGGTATGTACGGACCTGTCTATGAATTCTGCGACAACAATCCGGTTCCCGGCAAAGAGGAGTATATGGATTCGGAGAAATATGAGATCAAGCGCCATGATTGGAAGAGAACCAACCGCATGACAGATTTGATTACACTCCTGAACAAAGCACGTAAAGAAAATGCCGCGCTGCAGAGTACATGGAATATTCATTTCTGCCAAATCGAGAATCCAAACCTCATTGCGTTTGTGAAAGTCACACACGATTTGACGAACGTCGTTCTCGTGGTGGTTAATCTCGATCCGCACTCCCGGCAGATGGGCTTCGTTCAGGTTCCAAAACAGGTTTTGAAAATTGGCGACCAGATCAATTTGAAATTGCAGGACGTAGTCACACACGAACATTATACCTGGACGCAGGAATGGAACTATGTCGAATTGGATCCATACAAACTGCCGTTCCATTTATTTAAAGTTGAAATTCATCAGTCGCATATGTGATTGATCCATGAAGCCTGAAAACATCATGAGTAACGTACAAAAAAGCACCGACCCGTTGTGGTTTAAAGACGCCATCATCTACGAGCTTCACGTTCGTGCCTTCAACGACAGCAATGGCGATGGCATCGGAGATTTTCCCGGGCTGGTTCAGAAGTTGGACTACCTGGAGGATCTGGGTATCAATACCATCTGGTTGCTGCCGTTCTATCCTTCGCCTTTGAAAGACGATGGTTATGATGTTACCGATTATTACGATGTACACTCCGACTATGGTACGTTAAGTGACTTCAAGGTATTTTTGAAGGAAGCACATCGCCGGGGTATCCGCGTGATCACCGAACTGATTCTGAACCATACTTCCGATCAGCACGCGTGGTTCAAACGAGCCAAGAAATCAAAAGCAGGATCGCGCTTCCGCGACTACTATGTCTGGAGTGAATCTCCCGAGCGATATAAAGACGCAAGGGTTATTTTCAGTGATGATGAATCCGCCAACTGGACGTATGACACAGAGGCAAAAGCATATTACTGGCACCGTTATTACCGCCATCAGCCCGAACTCAATTTTGAAAATGCGGAAGTGCAGCTGGAAATGATCCGCGTTGCGGACTTCTGGCTGAAAATGGGTGTCGATGGTTTCCGTTTACCAAGTGTGGCTTTCCTTTTTGAAGAAGAAGGTACAAGTTGTGAAAACCTCCCGCAGACACATGCATTCTTAAAACGGCTGCGTGCGCACATCGACAAGCATTACAAGAACAGAATACTCATCGCTGAGGCGAACCTGTGGCCGGAAGATGCCGCTACGTATTTTGGAGACGGAGAGGAATGTCACATGAATTTCCATTATCCGCTGATGCCGCGACTGTTCCTCGCATTACGAACAGAAGATAGTTATCCGATTGCAGACATCATCGAACAGACTCCCGAAACACCTGACAATACGCAATGGGCATTGTTTCTCCGTAACCACGATGAGATGGGCCTCGAGATGGTGACAGAGGAAGAAAAGGACTATCTCTTTAAGGCGTATGCAACGGAGCCGAATACTAAATTCAATCTTGGAATCCGTCGACGTCTTGCGCCGCTGCTGAATAATGACCGGCGCAAAATTGAATTGCTCTATACGCTGCTCTTCAGTTTGCCGGGCACACCGGTCTTGTACTATGGTGATGAGATCGGTATGGGCGATAATGTGTATCTCGGCGATCGCTATGGGGTTCGTACGCCGATGCAGTGGAGTATGAACCTGAATGCCGGATTCTCGGGTGCCAATCCGCAGCGTCTTTATCTTCCGGTGATTTCCGATCCGATATACCGCTATGAGTCGGTCAACGTCGCTACGCAGGAAGAAAATCCATCTTCGCTGTTGTGGTGGCTGAAGCACGTAATCGCAATGCGCAAGCGATTGAATATTTTCGGTCGTGGCGATATGAAGTTCATAGAGACATCCAATGCCAAGGTGCTGGCTTTCGTACGGTCCTATGACAAACAACGTTTGATTGTCGTTGCCAATTTATCGCAGTTCTCTCAGGCGGCCACGTTGAATCTGAGTGCCTTCCGCGATTGTGACATCACGGAAGTATTCAGCCAGAATCGTTTTCAGAATGTCGAAGAAGGACAATATCCAATCACCATCGGCCCATATGGATACTTCTGGTTCCAGGTCGATAGTGCAGATAATAAAGAGAAAGGAGAGGCCAGTGGTGAACTGCCGCTTCTGAAGACAGAGATCAGCTGGGAACGATTATTTGACAACTACAACGAGGTTCGCTTCATGGAGCGCAAAGTATTGCCTCTGTTCATGAAAAAATGTCGGTGGTTTGGCGGAAAAGCAAAGGTTATCAGCAAGATTGGTATTCATAAAACCATTCCCTGGAAGGTGGATGGCGATACGCATTTTCTGGCCATCATCGAAGTTCATTATGTACAACGACTGCCGGAGTTATATTTCCTTCCTCTTGCGTTTGTGCTGGCGGACTCCATTTTGGAACGTGTTGAGTACACGGTACAAAGCGTCGTTTGCCGTGCAGAGATCCAGGGCAAGGCTGGCTTCATCATGGACAGCTGCTATGACAAATCATTCCGCGATGCGTTGTTCCTCGGAATGAACAAAGACATCCGGGTGAAGGATGACGAAAATGGTGTACTTGAGTTCAATTCAGGTGTTTTTGCCAAGTTCCCGGATAATAAGACGGTCGATTCACGAATTCTGAAATCCGATCAGAGCAATACAGCGATCATCTATAACGACCAATTCTTCTTCAAGTTCTATCGCAAACTGGAGAAAGAGATTAACCCTGATCTGGAAATTGTGCGCTTCCTGTCCGAGCACACGACCTTCGGAAATTGCCCGCGATATGCCGGCAGTGTGGAGTACCGCGACCCGGAAGGAAAGACCATTGTGTTCGGTCTGCTGCAGGAGAAAGTAGACAACCAGGGTGAAGCCTGGGGTATGTCCGTCGACTCCGTGGGGCGTTACTTTGAACGCGTGATGACCAAAGCAAAAAACCTCAAACTTCCTAAACTCGTGAATACGCCATCCATTAAGTTTGAGGAAGCGCCGGAATTGATTCAGGAGTTTATTGGTCCCGGGTTTTATGAGCGCGTCGTTCGCCTTGGACAACGCACTGCAGAGATGCATCTCGCGCTGGCCTCAGATACATCGAATCCTGCGTTTGCGCCAGAGTATTTTACCGCGAACTACCAGCGTTCATTATATTCTTCTCTGAGAAAACTGTTGCGTGATCGCTTCGCAATCCTTGAAGCTTCATTAAGTAAGTTGAACCCCGATACACAGGATTTGGCCAAGAAGGTTCTTGCCTTTGAAGACACCATCCTCGATGCGTTTAAGGAGGTTTACGAAGTTCAGATCAAAGCGATCAAGACGCGTATCCATGGAGATTATCACCTCGGACAAGTACTGTTTACAGGAAAGGATTTTGTGATCATCGACTTTGAAGGTGAGCCCGGCTTCTCCTTCTCCGAGCGACGTCTCAAGAAAAATCCATTTAAAGACGTGGCCGGAATGATGCGTTCGTTTCATTACGCAGCATTTGGCAAGTTGTTGCTGAATGAAAACTACCGCGATCGGGATATCGAACTGCTCGGGCAGGCCGCAGAACAGTGGCAGCACTATGTCAGCCGGTTCTATCTCGGCGCTTACATGGAAAGAATGGGCATGGGCACCACGCTCTCGAGGGAAAACGATATCCTCATTCGTACCTTCCTGATCGAGAAGGCCATTTATGAATTGGGTTATGAATTGAATGGTCGACCTGAATGGACCATCATACCCCTGCGTGGCATTTACTACCACGTCAGCCGATACATTCAGGAAAAAGAAGACAGTAAAGGAAAAAAATCGTCGAAGCAATAACCACATCAACGCAATTGCATGGGAAAAAAGATTACAACTTCACCTCCTGAAGCGGGCCATTTCAGTTTGTTGTCCGACTTCGACATTCATTTGTTCAAAGCTGGAAAACACTTTAAGCTTTATGGAAAGCTTGGCGCTCACTGCGTCGAACACAATGGAACAGCCGGAACCTACTTCGCTGTATGGGCACCAAACGCCAGGAGTGTCTCGGTCATTGGTTACTTCAATCATTGGCAGAGCAACCACCACAACCTCGCACCCCGCTGGGACGAATCCGGAATATGGGAGGGTTTCTTTCCGGGCATTGGCCACGGAGAAGCCTATAAATATTGCATCCATAGCAACACCGGCGAAGTACTGGAAAAAGCCGATCCATTTGCCGCATATGCCGAGTTGCCACCGCGTACAGCATCTATCGTGTGGAACGCAAAGTACGATTGGAAAGATCAAAAATGGTTAGAGCAGCGCCGAAGCACCATCGGAAAGCAAAAGCCATATTCTGTTTATGAAGTTCACATGGGTTCGTGGAAGCGTAAGGTTGAAGAAGACCGCTCGCTCACGTATCCGGAGATGGCCGACGAGATGGTGAACTATGTCAAGGACATGGGCTTCACCCACGTGGAGTTTCTGCCCGTGATGGAGCACCCGTTCTATGGATCGTGGGGTTATCAGCTCACCGGCTACTTCGCACCGACCAGTCGCTATGGCAGCCCGGAAGATTTCATGTATCTCGTAGATAAGTTTCATGAGGCGGGCATTGGTGTCATCCTCGATTGGGTGCCATCCCATTTTCCAGGCGATGCCCACGGGCTCTACCGGTTTGATGGCACGCATCTCTATGAACATGCCGATCCGCGAAAGGGATTTCACCCCGACTGGAGCAGCTATATCTTCAACTATGGAAGAAATGAAGTTCGATCGTTCCTCATCAGCAACGCGATGTTCTGGCTCGATCGATACCACATCGATGGTTTGCGTGTAGATGCCGTTGCGTCTATGCTGTACCTTGATTATTCACGGAAGGCAGGGGAGTGGATTCCGAATCAGCACGGAGGCAATGAAAATCTTGAAGCCATTTCTTTCCTCAAGGAGATGAACGAAGTCGTGTACAATGCCTTCCCCGATGCCGTCACCATTGCAGAAGAATCCACATCATGGTCAGGCGTATCCCGGCCAACGTACCTCGGTGGATTGGGCTTTGGACAGAAGTGGATGATGGGATGGATGCACGACACGTTATCGTATTTTAAGAAAGATTCCATTCACCGAAAGTATCACCAGAACGAGATCACATTCTCGATCATTTATGCATTTACCGAAAACTTCATGCTGCCGCTGTCACACGACGAGGTTGTTCATGGAAAGGGTTCCTTGCTCGGAAGAATGCCCGGTGATGAATGGAAACGCTTCGCTAACCTGCGCCTGCTGCTGACGTATATGTACATGCACCCGGGTACGAAGCTGTTGTTTATGGGCGGCGAGTTTGGACAATCGGCCGAATGGAATCACGATAAAAGTCTGGACTGGCACCTGCTCGATTACCCTTTTCACCGCGGTGTGCAGCAGCTGGTTAAAGAGCTGAACAAAATCTATAAGACGGAACACGCACTGTTTGATTTTGCTTTCGAGGCGCGTGGCTTCCAGTGGGTCGATTACAACGATCGCGAAAATTCAATCGTTGCCTTTCAGCGACAAGGCGAAAAGAAAGAAGATTTGTTGGTTGTGGTCTGCAACTTCACACCGGAGGTGCGTCATCATTACCGGATAGGCGTTCCGTACCGGGGGATATGGAAGGAGGTATTCAACTCCGATGCTGCAGCCTTCGGCGGGTCAAATGTCCTCAACAACGCTGCGCTGACGACGTCACCGGTAAAATATCATGGCGGAGATTATTCCGTTTCATTAACTTTGCCACCGCTCGCCGTCACTGTTCTTAAACTTGAAAAAGAAGTAGCGGAGTTTGAACTCGAAGGACTCGGCACCTGACCGATGCCTTAAAAATCTTGACCATTGAAAAAATATCTTTGCATACACGGGCATTTTTACCAGCCACCAAGGGAAAATGCCTGGCTCGAAGTCATTGAAGTGCAGGATTCTGCACATCCTTATCACGACTGGAATGAGCGGGTTTCTGCGGAATGTTACGCACCGAATACAGCGTCGCGTATCCTCACAGAATCGGGGGCCATCACAAAAATCCTGAACAACTACTCGCGGATCAGTTTCAACTTTGGGGCGACGTTGCTCTCGTGGATGGAGATTTATGATCGCGAGACCTATGACGCTATTCTCGAAGCCGACCGTCAGAGTGTGAAGCACTTCAATGGTCACGGCTCAGCGCTCGCGCAAGTGTACAACCACATCATCATGCCGCTCGCCAACGCGCGCGACAAGGAGACACAGATTCGCTGGGGCATCAGAGATTTCGAATATCGCTTCAAGCGCAAACCGGAAGGAATGTGGCTGGCGGAAACGGCCGCTGATACCGACTCACTCGAATTACTGGCAAAGCACAATATTCGATTCACCATTCTCGCACCGCGGCAGGCTAAAGCCTTTAGAAAGATTGGTGAGAAGGAATGGTCGACAACAGAATCAAACGGAATCGATACACGCAGACCGTATCTGTGTCAGCTGCCCTCCGGACGATCGATTACATTGTTTTTCTATGACGGTGATATTTCCCAGGGCGTGGCCTTCAGCGGGCTCCTGAACGACGGAAAGAAGTTTGCCGACCGGCTTTTCTCCGGGCTGGATGACGATCCCTCCGAACCGCAGCTCGTGCATATTGCCACCGACGGGGAGACGTACGGTCACCACCACAAGCATGGCGACATGGCGCTGGCGTATTGCCTCGATCACATTGAAAAGATTAAGTCCGTCAGACTAACCAATTATGGTGAGTTTCTCAGCGAACATACGCCCGAGTACGAAGCCGTCATTCATGAAAACAGTTCCTGGAGCTGCGTTCACGGTGTAGAGCGCTGGAGGAACGACTGCGGATGTAATTCCGGAGGTAAGCCCAACTGGAATCAGAAGTGGCGCAAGCCCCTGAGAGAGGCGCTGGATTGGCTGCGCGATGAACTTGCCGTGCTGTATGAGCGCGAGGCTTCTGACTTTCTGCGCGACCCCTGGGCAGCGCGTGAAGATTATATCAACGTCATTCTGAACCGCAGCGATGAAACAATCAAACGATTCATTCGCGACCATTGCATCAAGCCGGTCGAACTGAACCGCGTATTGCGCCTCATGGAGACGCAGCGAAATGCCATGCTGATGTACACCAGCTGTGGATGGTTCTTTGACGAAGTGTCGGGTATTGAAACCACCCAGATCATGCAGTATGCCTGCCGGGCCATGCAGCTGATGTCTCAGATTACATCGAACGATCTGGAGGTAGAATTCCGCCGGCTACTGGAGGATGTCCCGAGCAACGTGCCCGGCCTCGACAATGCGGCCAACATCTACACACGGTATGTCCTGCCATCGCGAATCAATTTGCAGCGGGTGGGTATGCACTACGCCATTGCGTCTATCTTCGAGGAAGACCCGGATTCATTCCCGGTGTTTAATTACTCCACGCAGAACGATGTATTCATTCGCAAGGAGGCAGGCGATCAGAAGATGGTGCTTGCATCGACGAAAGTTAAGTCCAATGTAACCCGCTCAGAACGAAAGTTTGCATTCGCGGTGTTGCATCTCGGCGGACATAACATCATCGGTAATATATCTCTGGAGATGGAAGAAGAACGATTTGCGAGCATGCAGGCGCGCATGGTTCACGCTTTCGACGAAGGAAGGATAGGTGATGTGATTGGTTTAATGCAAACTTACTTTGGTCCTGAGAAGTTTTCCATCTGGCAACTTTTCCAGGACGAAAAGCGCAAGGTGTTCAACACGATCACCATGCAGAGTATGCGCGATCTGGAATATTCGCTGCGTCGCGTGTACAACCGCGATGCACCTCTGGTGATGGCGCTTGCCAACAATGACATTCCCATTCCGAATGCCTACAAGACCTCCTTCGAGGTGATTCTCAATACCGATTTAATCAATTGTTTTGCAACGGAAAAAATCAACATCCGGCAAGTCGAGCGCATCATGTCCGAATTGACCAAGTGGGATTTGAAAATTGAAGATCCAGGCAGACTTGAAAAAATTGCCGGCGACAGCATTTTCAAAGAACTCAAGCGCATTGCCGCAGAAGGGGAGAGTGCGAAGCGAATCGAACGACTGAACAGATTGTTCCCGATGCTCGTGCGTTTCAATCTTCGCCCGAACCTGTACAAGAGCCAGAATCTGTATTTCGAAATCAGCAGGATGGTTGCCCAGAAAAATGGCCGTACCGACGACTGGAAACGCCACTTCACCCTGCTGGGAGAAAATCTGGGGGTGAGGGTGTCGGAGGATTAATTTCGGAGATGATTGCGTCACGGTTTGACCTAACTGGTTATTCCGAAGTATGAGCCCTGCTGTTTGTACCGGGTCGGTAATGAAATAAATTTACGTTATCATGGGCTTTGTTTTCCAATTGCTGATTGTGATGCTGGCCAATGGCGATAATCTTCACAAGCAGGTTACCATCATCGGAAATGCGCAGGATACAAAATCAGGTGCAATTGTCGTCGCCAGGGATACCAAAGTGATATACTACCTGGATGGGGTGAGCCACTGGGACGAGCACATTGTGGAGCACGAAGTGAGCGTGACGGGTCGACTTTCCCTTGAAAAAACGACAGCGGATGATTCGCAAGACATCAGGCAAGAAATTGTCGGAGTCAAACGCGTGATTAAGAAACCCCGCTGGAAAGTTCTGAACTGAGCACGTATAATTTGCTTCAGAATTTTGAAGTCAGGTATGAAGACTCTAACCCTACTGGCCTTATCGTCCTTTCTATTTCTGGACCGATATACGTCTACCTAAATCGGCTTCTAAATTTTTGGCAAACATAAAATTAAGGTCTAATGGAAGTAAAAAGCGACCTATTCTTATTGCTATGGCCTTTCATCCTAATCGGTTTATTGGTGTTTCTTATCTTCACGGGTTTCAAGAGAGTCTATCGGAAAAAAAGTAAGACCCATTTAAAGAAAGATAAATGGCAACTCGGTGACGCTGCTGATTATGTCTTTCATTAGTGGGTGTTGACGCCACTGCAGGTTTCAGATACTGTTACTTGCAATGAAAAAAAGACGGGCAAAAGATTTTCGATTCTTAGTTTTAGATGAAGGGGAGATTGTAGGAACTGTAAGTATCCCAGATCAATGAATGTTATTGACTTATTTGCACAGAAGTTTAATTATCTTCTTGATCACAAGAGAGCTGATGGCCTCATTATGGGTAAGTCTTTAGAACGTTTACCCGGAGCCGAAAGACATAAAGGACTCCAATACTACCTCAGGGGATACACCTCTAATGGGATAGTTGGATTTTATTGGTTTTCACCGTTCAGTTCAATGAATCTCAAAATACCAGGACATCTTTTGTGGATTGCTTCCTGCCCCGCGTATAACCTTGAATATGTCCTCGATACAGTAACAGGTGAAGTTTTGACTTTTTCCCCTGAATATTACGCTACCGAATGGCCTTGTGCTATCGATTATGAAGCTTTCTTTAAGTCGTTGTTGATTGTAGCGGAAAATGAAATTGAAAAGGCGGAGAAAAAAACTTTCGAGTTGCCTGAATCGGTTTTGAGGCAACGATACCGAGAGTGTATGACGATCAACGGAAACGACAACAAGTATTCCGCTTTCTACGAGCATATAATTGGTGTAGATCTAAATCCGGGTTAGCTACTCTTCTTACCGGATTAGTTCAGCACACGCAAGTCTTAATTGCGGCATCGGCGGTGAGTCCGACCAGCAACAAGCAACTACGATCCTGATGATGAAGAAGATCCCCTGTGGAGCGGTGGGGTATTAGCAAAGGCTGCCAAACTCTGGAGTGACTTCGGTTTTGATGTCGATGTTCGTGGAACTGATCTGGGGTGGGCAATAAGCGGTCCAGCTAAAATAGCTGTGGTAAAAGAGTCCTTGAAAGATCATGACGTAGTTTTGTTTGTAAATTCCGGGGCTTTTAAGAGAAACGAAGGTCCAAATTTATCTGCAACCCATTTCATACATGTGGAGTCGATTACCAAGATCGGTAACGACTATATAATTACTTATTGGGACTACGGCTCCACTAATCATGTTACGATAGACGCAGATCAGTTTTTCTGGTCTGTATATGGTATTATAGAAATTCCAAAAACAAATGATTAACTTAAAAAAAGAAAAATCAATGATCTTGTTAAATTCACTATTTTCGATGATACTGCTGATAAGTTGTGATTCTTCACAATGTATGAAAGATTACTATGCATCAAATAAGACTAGCCTAGCGAGGATCCGTTCATTGAGCGAAAATTTGGCAACAAATTATACTTTCGAAAAAGTAACAATTAGAAAAAAGCGTGACGAAATAGAGGTAATGTTTCGTAATGGATCCAGAAGTAACGTGACAATGTACTTGAGTGTCGATGACTTCAGTTTAATCAGAGAGCTTGGAGCAGGAGAAGCTGAATCACAAGTGCTACAAAAGTTTCGATTAATGCTTCAGAGTCAAGCTTTCAAAGAAATACTCCAGCTTTTCAGAATGACTAGCCCGAAAGCCCTTAAGCTCACTCATCGAAGTATATTCATAGCACTTGGGCCGCCCCTGAAATCATCAAATAGAACAGAATTAGAAGGCGGACTTCTGATGACCTTTCAGGCAGCTGTTGAAGATCCAAAGATTGTTGAAAAAATTCATGAAAACGTCTTTTTATATGACACATTAGTCTACTAGATACATTGCGCTTCTTTATCGTAAAGTTATACGTACGAGTATAAATCTCTATGTTCTTAAAGCGGTGCTTTGATCTCTATTGAGTTTTGCAAATCAAATGGAAGAAATTTTTGAGCTTTTTGGGCAAGGACTAGCAGATGCAATTCCTTCAAGTCAAAAGTACATGAAGGCGATTTTGAATATCATGCGCATAGACAAAGTCGCAGAGTTCAACGGCTACCTAATCGATAAGCAAGATAAAAAAATCAATCTTGAGATTAAGTTAGCATATACTCATGCAAAAGCTGTCCACAAACTTCATGAGATAACACAAAGCCACCCGCTAGAACATCGGAATTGGAACAGAGCTATTTTTACGTTGTATCCGGATGGCAAGTTTGAAATAGAATACATCTGGGACCAGGAATTACAAGACGAAATTGAGAAGTACGACAAAGAGAGCCAGCGATGAAGCGTGGCTTGTAGTTCGTTTAATTCGAATTCCAGTGCTGCTCGGGAGGGTTCGCTGCAGGCGTTTCTGTTTCAATTAGCCTCTTTGAAGAGCGGTGGGCCGAATGAGGGCAGGTAATACAAGCGACAGAATAACAGTCTGGGAATTTTGATACTTGGCTTGCAGAATTCCAACTCAGGGTTCATCCAGCCTCGCCCTACAAGTCTTACTCCCGGCATCGGCGGTGAGTCCGACCAGCAACAAGATAATCTCACTTTGACTTCGTCCGACTTACGAGCACGCCGATGGAGCGTGGGCAAGACGTAGCCCACGAGCGGATGGCCGCTACCTTCGTTGTGAAACAACCTGGCTATGTGTACATTTACCTATCCAATGATGAGACAGCACCATTGGAAGTGTTCTTTGATGACTTTTCGGTAACGCATGCGAAAGGGCCAGTGGTGCAGAGCCAGGATTATTATCCGTTTGGGTTGACGTTTAACTCGTTCAATAGGGAGAACTCATCGCCCCAAGATTACAAATACAATGGAAAGGAGCTTCAAGATGAATTGAATCTTGGTTGGTTAGACTATGGAGCGCGTATGTATATGCCGGAGATTGGAAGATGGGGTGTTATTGATCCACTGACTGAGCTTGGAAGAAGGTGGAGCCCCTATAATTATGCATTGAATAATCCAATTCGATATATTGATCCGGATGGAATGTATTCAACAGAAGAATGGAAGAAGGACAATGGTATCACCGATGATGATCTAATTACAATTTATCAAAGTGATGAGAACGATGATCCAAAAAAGAAGGAGAATGCTGTTCAAAAGACAGCTCGAACTACTATTACTGCAATTGCGGAACAAGGAAATGTAGCTAGTGGTGGTGAATGGGCAAAGGATGCAAGTGATAGCGATGTAACAGCGTATCAACTTTTTTATCAATGGGTGAAGGGTACAGGTCCGAGCGTACGAAATTTTGATGAGAGTAGTGTTATGGGGCAAGAGATGTTGCGAGCACCTGAGATTACTGGTGCAATAGAAAAGGCTGCTTGTAACGCTATTAGTGGCAATTGTTCAAGTACTGATTTTGCTCGAAGTCTGTCCAAAGAGAATCCTATCGAATATGCGTTAAGTGACTTCCCTAAAGATGTATCTGGGAGGAATCCCGCTAGGGGATTCCACGGGAGCTTTGCAGGAGTAATAACTGTAAGTGATGTAATCCCGGTGGAAGACGGCCGCACGATGATCAAGATGAATATTTCAATGAGGGATTGTATGACGGCAACTTCAGGCACACGTTTGTCGGGAACAGCTGGAGGTTATGATAAGGAAAACCCAACAGCGGTTTATAAAAATGAGAATCCATATGGTGCTAATGGACAGTTTAGAACGATCACTGTAAATTACTTCATGCAAATAGCAATCATCAGATGATAAAGACTGGTCAGGTAAATTTTGGATTTACCGTGTTACTCAATTTCCTCCTAATATCCTGCTGGGAGTCGAAGGAAATACAAATTGATGAGTTTATAGGTACCTATGCCTTTACTTACCCTTCGGGCGAGGTGGAAGTTCTTTTAATCAATCATGACTCCACTTACAGAAAAGATATTTATCTTACCTCTGTTGACTTTCAGGAGGAAGCAGTTCCTAAATACTCAAGCAAGGGCAGGTGGTTAATAGTTCGAAAAAATGAACTAGAATTTGATAATTGGTTAATGTATAGTAGTCTTCGTAATCCTCATTCCATTCTCTCAGAGCCATTTTGTGCAACAATGCTTAATACCTATTGGATTAAGAGGTATGGCCGTAATCCCGAGATTTTGATATTCGATGAAACGGATTATGTCTTTAAAAAGATAAATTGACTCAATTCAGATACGCTTTTGAAGCGACATTTACCTATCCAATGATGAGACGACACCATTGGAAGTGTTCTTTGACGACTTTAACGTAATGCACTCGAAAGGACCTGTGGTGCAGAGTCAGGATTATTATCCGTTTGGGTTGATATAGTGTTAGTCTATGTTTCAAACCCAAATTCAGTTACCAATGTTGAGTGGATTAAATATCTGAATAGTTCAAAGAGACTTGATGACAACTGGTACTATATAGAAAACTAGTTTGCGTTTCTCTTTAAATTTGTAACTATTATCCATTCGGATTGACTTTTTAAGTCATATAACAACGGGTGTGAGCTTCCCTAAAGGTCGGCGGTACCTGGCTGGTTTTTTCGAACAGGTTAAAAATAGAGATTTCTTAAATTTAACCGTTCAATTCAGCTATGAAGAAGACAAAAGTCACCGAAGCCCAGATCATCGGAATTTTAAAAGAGCAGGAACAAGAGTATCAACCCCCTAATGATTGGGCAGCTTTCAACTTTCCTTATCAATGATTCTTACGCTCTCTGAACACTGCTGCCCTCGTTTTATTTGCACACTTCGGGAGCCGAGCGCGCAAGGGATGGAAATGGAAAGCCCGCAGCGGGTGGGCGGTGCGATCGGCGGACTTGCAATGGACAGCCCGGCCCGAGGGTGCGCGACGTAAGGAGCGCCCCCGAGGGATGCGCCCAAATTGCATTTCAATTATTCATTGAATAAAAAAACCGCAGGCTCTTCGTGAACCTGCGGTCTCCATCAGCATCAGCGCTTATCCGCTATGCAAACATCGCTGTCTGCTGATTCTTGTTGTTCTCCAGATAATTCCAAACCAAACTGCTTGCGCCCAGAATGGGTGCGGCCTGGTTTTGTAATCCCGACGGAAGTACCTTCACTTTGCCTCTGAACAACGGCATCAGGTTCGCTTCCATATGCTTAACCGTTGGCTTGAAGATCAAATCACCGGCAAGCGATAATCCTCCGAAAAGGAAGATCGCTTCCGGATCCGTATGAACGACAGTCTCCGCCAACTTCATTCCAAGTATTCTTCCGGTATATTCAAACGCAGCCAGCGCCACCACATCACCCCGCACTGCCGCCTCGGTGATCATCTTGGTATTCAGGTTATCGAAGCTGATGCCACGAAGTTCGCTCGGCTCAAGGTGATCCGCGAGCAGTTTATATACGGTTCTCTTTATTCCAGTCGCACTCACATATGTCTCGAGACATCCGCGTTTTCCACAATTACAAAAACGACCTGCGGGATTGACAGAAGTATGGCCAACTTCCCCGGCAATGCCGTGCTTGCCATTCAGTAACATGCCATTCGCCACAAATCCACTTCCGAGCCCGGTGCCCAGCGTAATGACGATGAAATCTTTCATGCCTTTCGCTGCGCCATAAACCATTTCACCAACTGCCGCCGCATTCGCGTCATTGGTCACCACAGCAGGCATATCAAACTCTGCTCTGAGCATATCTGCCAAGGGAATGATGCCTTTCCATGGGAGGTTTGTTGCGCGCTCAATCGTACCCTTATAGTAATTACCGTTCGCTGCACCGACGCCAATTCCGAGGTACTTATTTTCCCCGGGTATGTCGGTCATCGCCTTTCTGATGGCCGACGACAACGTCTTGAAATAATCTTTAAACTCAGTCGACTCGGCGGTAGGGATGCTGCCGTGGAAAGCAACAGAGCCGTCCTTGTCGACAATTCCATATTTTGTATTTGTACCTCCGATGTCGATTCCAATGGTCAGTTCTCTCATGTCGTTGTCTGTTAGATGGAAAGAATTTTGGCTATACGGAGGCTCTCTTCGTCAATCTCGTGGTGCTTGTTGGTCATGATGGTGTTGAAATCATTATAGACCATTTTATTGTCTTTAATGCCGACCATCACATCGTTTTTGCCCTGCAACAATCCTTCAACCGCTGCGATACCCATTCGGCTCGCAAGCACGCGATCAAAGTAGGTGGGGGCACCGCCGCGTTGCAGGTGACCAAGAATCGTCACCTTAATATCAAAGTAGGATGAACGCTCAGCAACCATTTTGGCAAGCTGATTGGCATCACCGATTTTCGAACCTTCAGCAACAACGACCAGGTTGGATTTTTTATTCGTGACTTTGTCTGCCCCAAGCAAATGATATAAGTCATCGAAGGTCATGTTCTCTTCAGGGATCACGATAACGGTCGCACCACCGGCGATTCCGGAATTGATGGCGATGTAACCGGAATTTCGCCCCATTACTTCAATAAAGAACAAACGGTTGTGGCTGAGCGCAGTATCGCGTATTCTGTCAATGGCTTCCACAGCGGTATTCGTCGCCGTGTCGTATCCGATCGTGTAATCCGTTCCGGGAAGATCATTGTCGATTGTTCCGGGAATACAGACAGATGGAATTTGATACTCTTCGTAAAACTTGTGCAGACCGGTGAATGTGCCGTCGCCGCCAATGGCGATCAACGCATCAATACCTTCTTTCTTAATTTGATCGAAAGCCTTCTTGCGTCCTTCCTCTGTGCGAAACTCCTTGCTTCTGGCCGATTTCAAAATCGTACCACCACGCTGGATGATGTTTCCTACAGAACGCGCGCCGAGCTTGACAATATCTCCTTCAATCATTCCTTCGTAGCCCCGGACTATCCCGAAACATTCCTTCTTGTAGTACGTGCAGGCGCGCACAACGGCGCGTATGGCGGCGTTCATTCCTGGGGCATCTCCCCCCGAGGTGAACACGCCAATCTTCCGAATATTATTCTCCATCAGTATTAAAAATCGATCAAAAATAGCGGAACAGATCGAGTTTGCAATCGCAAATCAATTAACTAAACTTCAAACGTTTGAAATAGTTAATCAGGCCATTTGTGGATGAGTCGTGTGCAGTGACATCACCGGGAGACTGGAGCTCGGGCAGAATTTTCTTCGCAAGTACCTTTCCCAATTCAACACCCCACTGATCGAAACTATAGATGTTCCAGAGCACACCCTGTGTAAAAATTTTATGCTCATACATGGCGACCAGGGATCCGAGTGTGCGCGGTGTCAGCTGCTTGAAAAGGATCGTATTGCTCGGACGGTTTCCATCAAACACTCGATATGCCGCGTGGAATTCGATCTCCTCGTTGCTCATGCCGGCTTTGGTCAGATCAGCCACAACTTCATCGTAGGTTTTTCCATTCATCAACGCCTCAGTTTGTGCGAAGAAGTTGGACATCAGCTTCTCGTGGTGATCGCCAATGGGATTATGACTGATAGCCGGTGCAAGAAAATCACAGGGGATAAGTTTCGTGCCCTGATGGATCAGCTGATAAAATGCGTGCTGTCCGTTCGTTCCAGGCTCACCCCAGATGATCGGACCTGTTTGATAAGTAACGGCGTTGCCATTGCGATCAATAGCCTTACCGTTGCTTTCCATATTGCCCTGCTGGAAGTACGCTGCAAAGCGATGCAGATACTGGTCGTAGGGGAGGATGGCCTCCGACGCTGCCCCGAAGAAGTTATTGTACCAAAGGCCGACAAGCGCGAGTAATACAGGAATATTCTTATCAAATGACGCTGTGCGAAAATGCTGGTCCATGGCGTGTGCACCTTCGAGCAACTGCACGAAATTGTTGTAGCCTATGGTGCATGAAATCGAAAGACCGATTGACGACCACAAAGAATATCGTCCACCAACCCAATCCCAGAATACAAACATATTCTCGGGAGCAATGCCAAAGCGTGTTACCTCCGCTTGATTCGTCGAGACCGCCACAAAATGTTTTGCGACTTCTCCGCGACCTTCCGTTTTCTCCAGGAACCAGGCGCGTGCGGATTCCGCATTGGTCATCGTCTCCTGTGTGGTGAAGGTTTTAGAAGCAATGATGAAGAGCGTTGTTTCCGGGTCGACCTGTTTGAGTACTTCTGCCAGGTGGGTTCCGTCAACATTAGAAACGAACAAGGGCTTGATGGTTGTCCAGTAGGGGCGAAGCGCTTCGGTAACCATATACGGTCCAAGATCTGATCCGCCAATACCAATGTTTACAACGTGGGTTATGCGCTTTCCTGAGAAACCCTTCCATTCGCCCGACAGAAGTCTGTTAGAGAATGTTTCCATTTGCCGCAATACCGCATTGACATCGGGCATCACATCCGCACCATCAACAATCACCGGCGTATTGCTGCGATTTCTCAGGGCCGTGTGCAATACAGCGCGATTCTCCGTTTGGTTAATGCGCTCGCCACGGAACATGGCCTCAATCGCGTCGCGCAATTGTACCTCCTGGGCGAGTGCAAGAAGTTCTTTCCTGACTTCGTCGTTGATGATGTTCTTGGAGTAGTCGACGAGAATATCCTCAAACTGAACGGTGTATTTATTGAAGCGGTCGGGATCGTCGGCAAACAATTCCTTCATGGTTGTTGCCTGAAGCGTGATGAATAACATCTCCAGCTTGCTCCATGCGCCCGCCTCGGTTGGGTTGTGATTGGGTAATGACATGATGGTATGGTGGTTATTTTTTGAACTTACTGACCAGCATAGCAAGCTTTTCTTCCATGCTCATCTCTTTCTCCTTGGGCTTGGGACGTCCCTTATTGCCTTTATCCTGAGTCTGCCCCGGCTGTGCAAATGGATCGCTCTTCATCGACAAACCAATTCTCTTTCTGGCAACATCCACTTCCACCACAGTGACCATCACTTTCTGCTGAACGGTAACGGCCTCTTTTGGATCTTTGACAAATTGATCAGACAGATGGCTGATGTGTACAAGACCATCCTGATGAACGCCGACATCCACAAAAGCACCAAAGTTGGTAACGTTGGTTACGATACCAGGAAGCTTCATTCCAATCTTCAGGTCGGCAATGGTATTGACACCTTCCGTGAAACTGAAAATTTCAAACGTCTCGCGTGGATCGCGTCCGGGCTTTTCAAGTTCTTTGACTATATCTGTCAGCGTCGGGATACCGAATTTCTCGGTCACATAATTTTTCAGATCAAGCTTTGAGCGCAGTTCGGCACTGCTCATCAGATCTTTCACCGAACACCCGAGATCGGCGGCCATCTTCTCAACGATGGGATAACTTTCGGGGTGAACCGCACTGGCATCCAGGGGATTTTCCGCTTCGCGAATACGAAGGAACCCCGCGGCTTGCTCGAATATCTTCTCACCCAAACGCGGTACTTTCATCAGCATTTCCCTGCTCTTAAATGGACCGTTTTCGTTCCGGAATTCAACGATGTTTCTGGCAAGGGAAGAACTCAGTCCCGATACATAAGAGAGAAGTTCCTTGCTCGCTGTATTCACTTCAACACCAACAGAGTTCACGCAACTCATCACCACATCATCCAGACCTTGCTTCAGTTTCATTTGATCCACATCGTGCTGATATTGGCCTACACCGATTGACTTCGCGTCAATTTTTACCAGTTCTGCAAGTGGATCCATTAAACGACGTCCGATGGAAACAGCTCCCCGTACAGTAACGTCTTTATCAGGGAATTCATCCCGCGCAACCTCCGAAGCCGAATACACCGAGGCTCCGCTTTCATTCACCATAACTACTAAAACCTTTTGGCTCAGTCCGATCGACTTCACAAATGATTCTGTCTCTCTGCTTGCCGTTCCATTGCCGATGGCAATCGCTTCGATGTTATGCTGAATCACCAGTTCCTTAATCATTGCCGCTGCCTTCGCCGTCTGGCGCTGAGGTTCGTTAGGGAAAATGGTATCGTGGTGAAGCAGTTTTCCCTGGCGATCGAGACACACCAGTTTGCAACCTGTTCTGAATCCAGGATCAAGTGCAAGGACATTCTTCTGGCCAAGGGGAGCGCTCAGGAGAAGTTCTTTCAGATTGGACGCGAATACTTTAATCGCCTCTTCATCAGCCTTGATTTTCGTTTCCATGCGAATCTCCGTCTCAAGTGATGGACGGAGGAGGCGCTTGTAGGCATCCTTGACGGCTAACTTGATCTGCTGACCAGCTTCATTTTCCGTTTTCACGAATTGACGCTCAAGGCCTGCGACTGCTTCTTCTTCAGGAGGGTAGATGTCCAGGGCGAGAATACCTTCTTTCTCGCCGCGGCGCAACGCTAGCAAACGATGGGAAGGTGTTTTTGCAATTGGTTCTTTCCATTCGAAGTAGTCTTTATACTTCTGTCCCTCGCTTTCCTTTCCTTTCATGACGCGGGATTCGACGACCCCCTCTTTCCAGAACAGTTCCCGTACACTCTTGCGGACCTCACTATTTTCACTGACCATCTCCGCGATGATGTCGCGCGCGCCCTCCAGCGCCTGGTCGACATTTTCAACTCCTTTCTCTGCATCCACAAACGTCGCCGCGAAATCGGCAACGCTGAATTTGTCCTGTTCCAAAATCTTCAATGCCAGCGGCTCAAGACCCTTTTCACGGGCAACGGAAGCTCTCGTCTTTCTCTTGGGCTTGTAGGGCAAATAAATATCTTCCAACTCAGCCAGACTGGTGGCGGCAACGATGGCTTGCATCAGCTCGACAGTGAGCTTTCCCTGTTTCTCTATCGATGATATGATCGCCTCCCGACGTTTGTCAAGTTCGCGAAGCTGCTCGATACGGTCGCGCACATTGGCAATTTGTACTTCGTCCATACTCCCGGTTGCTTCTTTCCGGTAACGGGCAATAAACGGGACGGTAGCACCTTCTGCCAATAACTCTGCTACTGCCTTGACGTTCTTTTGCGCAAGCGTCAGCTCCTTTGCAATCTGCTCAATCCAGCGTGATAAGTTTTCTTGTTCCATAAAATTAAGGCAGGCAAAAATAGGGGATGGCACCAAACCTGCAACAGCCTGTCATAAGATAATTGGGTAATGGAATTCGGGCCAGCATGCTTTAAAATTTTTCAATGAGTTCGCGCCGAACAGGTTAGAAATTCACCGGCTAAGTGTTGCTTCAATCGGCCGAAACTGCCGTCGGTAGTTTTTTTGCGTTTCGAATAGGAGGTATCCAATAGAAATATATACCTTTAAACACCTCCCCACCGGCCAACACCTCAATTCTTTACGATGCAAACAGATGCGCGTGTGTACGCGGGGCAGGGTACAATTGATGCCTGGGAACTCCTCGACGGAGTGCCAGTACCAATGGCTTTATTGTCGCGCCGGGACTTCCAGGTCTGTCATGCCAACGAGCAGATGCTGCAATACGCGGCAGACCCAAAAGTATTTGCCCACCTCAGGTCGTTAGCGGATCGATTCGTTAACGCTTCATCCTCCAAATCTCATTCGGTCCAGACGCGATTTCCGGGAAAACCAGGAGAATGGGTTGTCGGCTTACGAAAAATGAGCGGCGCCAATGGACAGGAATTCGTTTTGGTGAGCGTAACGTCGGTCCAGAAGAACGCAACGGATCGCTCGAACAGTAAGTACACGGCGGCGCTGCTGCCCGATCAACTTATCGACATGGCCGACTCCATGCCTCAGCTGGTATGGATGGCGGACATCAGCGGACGGACGTTCTACTACAATACCCGTGCGGCCGAATTCGATGGCTTTACCGTTTCTGAGGATGGAACCTGGAATTGGCAAGCGATACCCCATCCGGACGATCTTCAACGCACAGCGGCGGCGTGGCAAGAGGCCGTGATGACAGGGCAAACCTATGAAATCCAGCACCGGCTTAGATTAAAATCGGGCGAATACAAGTGGTACCTCTCGCGTGCCATGCCCTCGCACGATGCCGATGGGAAAATTTTAATTTGGTACGGCACAGCAACGGACATCGATCTGGTAAAGACAGCAGAAGCGAAGTTACGCGAGAGCGAACTGAGATTCCGTTCCCTCGCCGAAAATTCCCCGGACTGCATTTCACGGCACGCGCCCGATGGCAGATTCCTATATGCCAGTCCTGCCGTTGAGAACTTGTTTTCAATCACACCAGTGCACCTGATTGGCAAGTCCTGGCGTGACGCCGGGTGCGACCAGGATACTGCAGCATTCTTCGAGCAGCAAATTGAGATCTGCGTACACAAGCGGTCGGCGCAATCGGCCGAGTTTCATTCAGTTGGTCTAGCGCGGCACCTGCTCGTTAGGACGGTGCCCGAATTGAATCAGGCCGGTGCAGTTGAATCCGTTCTCGCCCTGACCACTGACATCACCAAAAGGAAACGGGAAGAAGCACGGTTGCTGTATCTTGCGGCCCTCGTAGAAAACATCGCAGATGCCGTCATTGGGACGGATGAAGAACATCGGATCATCTGGTGGAATCGTGTCGCAGAGGAGATTTATGGATGGAAACAAGAAGAAGTACTTGGAAAATATGCGCGTGACGTCTTGCACAATGAATTCAATCAGGACGATCAAAATCAATGGAAGGAGTCGTTCGATAAGACAGGATACTGGAGAGGCTTGGTTACGCAAAGGACAAAAAATGGTGAGCGGATTCAGGTTCTCGTCTCGGTTTCGTCCGTACGCGATGAGTCAGGTAAGGTCATCGGCGGCGTGGGCATCAACCGTGATATCTCGGAACATAAGCGCGCGGAGCAGGAACTCGTCGCCATTAAAGAACAATTCGAGCAAACATTTGCCAATATTCCTGCCGGCGTTTTGTTAATAGATGAAGACAATCGCGTGCGTTTCATTAATCAAGAGGCACGGAGAATATTTGGGGCGCGTGAGGAAGAACCATTCAAGTTCACTGATGGAAATTTGTTCAGTTGCATGGCACCCGCACACGACCTGTACACGGATTACCATGTGCCGTTGAAAGATGCAGACAATCCGGTATCGATCGTCCGCTCTTCGGGGAAGCCCATCAGCATGATGATCAAACGGGTTAGCCGCGACGATGCACGAGCGGAATGGTATCTGACGAATTGCTCCCCGATCACCGACCCGGCAAGGCGTGTTGAAATGGTTTTGGTCGTCATGACGGACCTCACGATACAGAAACTTGCTGATGAGAAGATCCGCACAAGTGAAGAGCAACTTCGCATTGCACTCGAGGTAGGAGAATTAGGCTTCTTTGATTTTTATCCGCAAACAGGAAAGTTGTACTGGTCGCCAAGGACCAGGGAGCTGTTTGGTGTGGACGCGGACTGCGAACCAGGATTGAAAGTATTTGAACAGGCGATTCACCCGGAAGACTATCAACTCGTGTACGATGCCAACGTGGCTTCATTAACCGATCCACAAAAGCACGGACGGTACGATGTAGAGTACAGGGTTGTCGGCATTAACGATCATCGCATCAGGTGGGTGAGGGCGAAGGGCCGTGTTTTCTTCGATGACCTCGGCAAACCGGTGCGTTTCATGGGCGTGATGCAAGAAACCACGCGCCAGCGAGAGACCGAGCTTGCGCTTCGCTCAACCAAAACCCAGCTAGAGGCCACGTTCAATAATTTCTTCTCGGGAATTTATTTGTTCGATGGCGACGGCAACATTTTGATGGCGAACAACGCGGTCGCCTCTTTGTTCGAGTATGAATCCAGCGAAGCGCTGATGGCAGAGAAACACATTCTCCGGATTCATGAGCACACCAACGTGCGATTTCAAATTCTCAACGAGCGCGGTGAGTTCATAGAGACTTCTGAGCTTCCTTCAAGAATCGCCTTGAGGGAGCGAAAGCCCGCCGAACTTGTGTTTCGGTTATACAGCGAAAAGAAACATACTTCACGGTGGCTATGGGCAAAAGCATCGCCGTTGTTTGATCAGCAGGGTGCGCTGTCGATGGTGCTCACCTCGCTCACGGACATCACCCAGCAAAAGATCGCCGAAGACAAGATCCGCGAAAACGAAAAAAGATGGCAACTACTCGCCAATACAATTCCCTCTTTCGTGTGGTCCGCAGATCCAACTGGTGAACTTAATTTCCTGAACGAAAATTGGTACCGGTTCACGGGACTGACCAGGGAGGAGTCACTCGGCACAAAGTGGACGAACGCCATTCATCCCGATGATCTTGAGCATTGTCTCCTCCGGTGGCGTCAGTCGCTGGAATATGGATTGCCTTACGAAATAGAAACGCGCTACCGTAGATATGATGGTGTTTACCGTTGGGGTCTTAGCCGGGCGCTTCCCTTGCGAAACGATGCGGGAGAAATAACCGGTTGGTATGGAACGTCCACCGATATTCATGATCAGAAAAACCTCTCCGATCGGCTTGAGAATCTCGTTTCGGAAAGAACGCGAGCGCTCGAACAGTCAAACGAAGACCTGCAGCAGTTTGCGCACGTGGCGAGCCACGACTTGAAAGAACCGATTCGCAAAATCAAAACGTTTTTGAACTTGCTGGAACTCGAAACAGCCGGCACATTGTCGCCGCGTGCACAGCAGTTTCTCAACAAGATTGGAACATCTGCTAACCGAATGCATGAAATGGTAGACGGCGTCCTTCGGTACTCGTCGCTCGGCAATGTCAGCGAAGGCAACGAGGTGATCAGTCTGACCTCCGTCGTTGAAAACATCAGCAGCGACCTCGAATTAATAATAGCTCAAAAAGATGCGCGTATTTTGGTGACACGCGAAGTCATGTTGCACGGATCGTATCTGCTTGTTTATCAGTTATTCTACAACCTTGTAAATAACGCTTTGAAGTTTACCCGCCAGGGTGTGAAACCAGAAGTCACCATTGATGCAAGAAGAACTGCCGATCGGGAAATGGTTGAAGTCATCGTTCGGGACAATGGCATTGGATTCAACCAGCGTTTTTCACAAGACATATTCAAGACATTCACGCGGTTGAATTCCAAAGACAAATTTGAGGGATCAGGTTTAGGTCTTGCGTTGTGTAAAAAAATTGCTGAAAGACATGGCGGCAGCATCAGCGCAACAGGTGAGGAGGGGAAAGGGGCAACCTTTTACGTTCACCTTCCCGGTTCTTTTTAGCACAGCATGCGCAAACAGTTTTGTGTTTTTCATCCAACTTCTTATGTTTGCGCTCCGTTTCAACGGCGCGGTAGCTCAGGTGGTTAGAGCGTTGGATTCATAACCCAAAGGTCGGGGGTTCAACTCCCCCCCGCGCTACATCAGGCAGTCTCGCGACTGCCTTTTTTGTTTCTCGTCTCTTCGGAGAATAATCATCGGCACTTCTTTGGATTGGTTATTAATTAACATAAATTCAAGTCATTCTGCCATGAGTTCAAAAAGTATGTTCACTGCTGATTATGAGGTTCATGCATCCATCAAGATGCTGTATCCCTACATACAGACAGCGAGCGGACTTTCGGAATGGTTTGCAGACGACGTGCGCATCAATAATCAGGATAAAACCTTCACGTTCATCTGGGAGCAGGAACAGCACAAAGCGAGACAATCTGCCCACCGCACCAACCACTATGTCCGATTCGAATTTCTTCCCGAAACGGCGGAGGATGAAGATGACCCTGCCTATTTCGAACTGCACCTGGAGTTCAACGAACTCACGCAATCCGTTTTTCTGAAGGTATTTGACCACAGCGAAATGGATGAAGAAGAGTGTCAGGATTTGTGGGACGGTCTGGTGGAGAACCTGCGCAAAACTGTCGGAGGTTGAATCGTTTTTCAGACTTTAGCGTTACTTTCGGACCGGTTTTTGTGCTCCGCTGCTGCTGAATTACGATGAAAAAACTAGACAAGCTTGTTCTCGGCTCTTTTACAGGTCCCTTCGTACTGACTTTCCTCGTCGTGGTCTTTATCCTGCTCACGCAGCACATGCTCAAGTATTTTGACGACATCATCGGCAAGGACCTCGGTTGGGACGTGCTCGGGCAATTGCTATTCTACTTCGCAATTTTCATGACGCCGGTTGCGCTTCCGCTGGCCGTCCTGTTGAGTAGCCTGATCACCTTTGGAAACCTCGGCGAACACTTCGAACTCACGGCGATTAAGAGCGGTGGCATCTCCATGCTGCGTACCCTGCGTCCGATATTTTTCTTCGTACTGTTGCTCACCGTGGTCGCATTCTTCGCCAACAACAACCTGGTACCTAAAGCAGCGCTTGAAGCATATTCGCTTTTGTATGACATCAAACAGAAAAAGCCAGCGCTTGATTTGAAGGAAGGCGCCTTTTACAACGGGCTTCCCGACATCAGTATTAAAGTGAACAAGAAATTCCCTGATGGTAAATCAATCAAGGAAATTGTTGTTTACGATCACAGGCAAAATGATGGTAATCGAAAAGTGACGGTTGCCGACTCAGGACGGATGTACACCATCCTGAATGAGCGGTACCTGAAGTTTGAGCTCTATTTCGGATACAATTATACAGAGGGAGGAGCAGGGCAACGTGGATTCGTTGGCGGAAGCGAAAGCAGCTCTAAGGAGACCATGACCAGAATGAAGTTCGATAAATCCGAGGTGGTCTTTGACTTATCTTCATTCGTACTTCCCCAGACGGAAAAGGACCTGTTCAAGGGCAACCGGATCATGAGAAACCTGTCGGAGCTCGAAACAGACATTGACTCCATACGCCGCGAAGTACTTGACGCTGAGCTGAACACCTACATCTATAAGCGCACGTTCTTTAACTTCTACTTCAAGAAAGACAGCACGGCCTTGCCTGCAAGACTAGAGGCTCATAAGACCTGGAAGGAGAAAGAAAGGAACATACAGACGCCAATCATCGATCAGCCTCTCGAGGCTGTTCAAAACAAAAGCGATGTTGTTCAGCGCGCTTCAGATTCGCTGCTGACTGCCCCTCAGCCCGCGGTCATTGCGACCCGCAAAAAAAGGATGAAATCGCTGGCACTACGTCAACGCGTGGCGCAAGAAAGCACGCTCCAGCCGGCGGCAGACGCGACCGTGGTCACTGACAGCGCACTGTTGGCAAAGATTGATAGCCTGTTCAACGCGCCGATAACCCGCAACGTGGCAGTAGCGGCAACGAATATGGCGCGTCAGGTGAAGAGCCACTTCGCCAATGCGAAAACTACCCAAAAGTCCATTGACGCTGAACTCGCGGTTTACAGGGTGCAATGGCATAAGATTCTGGCCAGCTCCATGGCGTGCATCGCCATGTTTTTGATCGGCGCCCCACTCGGTGCCATTATTAAAAAGGGCGGGCTTGGCGTTCCTTTTCTTGTGTCGATCCTGTTTTTCATTATCTACTACGTCCTGAACATGCAGGGCGAGAAGCTGGCAAAACAAGGCGCGATCAGCCCTGCAGCAGGGGTTTGGTTCTCAGACGTTATCCTCTTCGTTGTCGGGATGTTATTCCTTCGTCAGGCGCGCAACGATGCACGGCTGTTTGAGGGTGATTTCTATCGAATCTGGTGGGATAATGTGCGCAAAAAGCTGTCCGGAAAGGCCAAAATGGCTAAAACAATTGCCTGACGCGTTTGGAGTTTTCCTTCCTGTCTTATACTTTTGCACCTTGAAATAAGAGAAAATAAACTTTTGCGATGTATTTGACTACAGAAATCAAGCAGGATCTTTTCAAGAAGCACGGAATTGGAAAGAAGGAAACAGACACCGGTTCTCCGGAATCTCAAATCGCTTTATTCACCCATCGTATCAATCACCTGACCAGCCATTTGAAATCCAACAAAAAGGACTTCTCTACCCAGCAGGGTCTGATGAAGTTGGTTGGTAAGCGTAAGAAGCTTCTGAACTACCTCCAAAAGACGAACATCGACAGATACAGGTCGATCCTCGCGGAGCTTGAATTGAGAAAATAATCACCACAGGGAATCGCAAGGTTCCCTTTTTACATTTTTTATCAGGGCGATACTTCACACCAAAACCCGGAGTGAGGTCGCCATTATCATCATTTTATGAAACCAACAGTAATTTCGAAATCATGCAAGCTCCCTGACGGCCGGGAGATTACCGTAGAAACCGGCAAGCTTGCACGCCAGGCAGATGGTTCTGTCGTTGTCAGAATGGGTAACACCATGCTCCTTGCTACCGTAGTGTCTTCTCACAAGCCCGTTGAAGGTGCAGACTTCCTTCCATTGTCCGTGGACTATCAGGAAAAATTTGCAGCCACAGGAAAAGTCCCTGGCGGATTTCTTCGCAGAGAAAGTAAACTTTCAGATTATGAAGTCCTCATCAGCCGACTGGTTGACCGAGCGATAAGACCCATATTCCCAGACGATTATCATGCCGAAACTCAGGTGATGATTTACCTCATTTCCGGAGATTCATCCGCATTGCCTGACTGCCTCGCGGCATTCGCGGCATCTTCTGCACTCTCAGTTTCAGATATCCCGTTTAACGGACCAATCTCTGAAGTGCGCGTGGCCCGGGTCGATGGCAAGTTTGTGATCAATCCGCCGCTTGCCGAAAGAGAGCGTGCCGATATCGATTTGATGGTCGGTGCTTCTATCGACAACATCCTGATGGTGGAAGGCGAGTCAAAAGAGGTGAGCGAAGACGACATGCTCGAAGCATTGAAGGTCGCACATGAGGCCATCAAAGTTCAGTGCCAGCTTCAGATTGAGTTGACTCAGGCAACTGGAAAGACAGTGAAGCGCGTCTACAGCCACGAAACACACGACGAGACACTTCGTGAGACCGTTTGGAAAGACCTTTACGACAAAGTGTACGAGCAGGCGAAAAAGCAAATCAAGAACAAGTCTGAGCGTTCCGAAGGCTTCAAGAAGATCATCGAAGACTATCTGGCTGCCATTCCGGAAGATTCAACCATCAACCGCGACCTGGTCGAGACCTATTATCACGATATCCAGAAGAAGGCTTCCCGTGACCTCGTGTTAAATGAAAGCGTTCGTCTGGACGGACGGAAGACAAACGAGATTCGCCCCATCTGGTGCGAAGTGGATTACCTTCCTTCTCCTCACGGCTCGGCAGTGTTCACCCGTGGCGAAACGCAGTCGCTGACCACCGTCACGCTGGGAACCAAGCTGGATGAACAGCTTATCGACGGCGCCATGTTCTCCGGATCAAACAAGTTCATGCTTCACTACAACTTCCCTGGTTTTTCAACAGGTGAAGTGAAGCCAAACCGTGGCCCTGGCCGTCGCGAAGTGGGACACGGCAACCTCGCACTCCGTGCATTGAAGCAGGTGCTTCCTCCGGACGCCGAGAACCCCTATACCATCCGTATCGTGTCCGATATCCTGGAATCAAACGGTTCGTCATCAATGGCCACCGTCTGTGCGGGTTCACTCGCGTTGATGGACGCAGGTGTACCTGTGAAAGGCCCTGTTTCTGGTATTGCGATGGGGATGATCTCCGATGCAAAGACAGGCAAGTATGCCATCCTTTCCGATATTCTTGGTGATGAAGATCACCTGGGCGACATGGACTTCAAGATTACCGGAACCGACAAAGGGATTACCGCTTGTCAGATGGACTTGAAGGTAGAAGGACTCACTTACGATACGCTTCGTCAGGCTTTGAACCAGGCTAAGGAAGGCAGACTCCATATCCTCAATGAAATGAAGAAGGCCATTGACGCGCCTCGTGGCGACTTCAAGCCTCACGCACCACGTGCCCACACCATGATCATCGAGAAAGAGTTCATCGGTGCGGTAATCGGCCCTGGTGGTAAAATCATTCAGGACATCCAGAACACCACCGGAGCGACCGTCGTTATCGAGGAAGTCGACCAGAAAGGTGTGGTCAACATCTTCGCGACCGACAAGACCGCGATGGAAGGTGCAGTCAACCGCATCAAGGCAATTGTTGCCGTTCCGGAAGTTGGTCAGGTTTATGACGGAAAAGTAAAATCCATCATGCCATTCGGCGCGTTTGTTGAATTCATGCCCGGCAAGGACGGATTGTTGCACATTTCTGAAATTAAGTGGGAGCGCCTGGAAACCATGGAAGGCGTGCTTGAGGTTGGAGAGGAAATCAAAGTAAAATTGATTGAAGTAGACAAGAAGACCGGCAAATTCCGTCTATCCAGAAAAGTATTGATTCCGCGCCCTCCGAGAAAGGAAGGCAAAGAAGCAACACCACCGACAGAATAATCGTATTAAGCAGGATTGACAGGAACTAAATTTTGGAGTTATATTGTTGAATTAACGTATCAAGGATCTGAATGAGACAGCTAAAAATCAGCAAACAGATTACCAATCGCGAGAGCCAGTCGCTGGATAAGTACTTGCAGGAAATTGGAAAGGTAGATCTGCTGACGCCGGATGAGGAAGTAGAATTGGCGAAGCGGATTAAGGAGGGGGATCAAATCGCGTTGGAGAAGCTGACGAAAGCGAATTTGCGTTTCGTTGTTTCTGTTGCAAAACAGTACCAGAACCAGGGTCTGTCACTCGGTGACTTGATCAATGAGGGAAATCTTGGTTTGATTAAAGCGGCTCAGCGCTTCGATGAGACCCGCGGTTTTAAGTTCATTTCTTATGCCGTATGGTGGATTCGTCAGTCTATCCTGCAGGCTCTTGCCGAACAATCCCGTATTGTGCGCCTCCCGCTGAACCGGGTAGGTTCGTTGAATAAGATTTCAAAAACTTTCTCTGAACTGGAACAGAAGTACGAGCGCGAGCCTTCTCCGGAAGAATTGGCGGAAGTACTGGACGTAACCACAGCAGAGGTGGTGGACACCATGAAGATCTCTGGTCGCCACGTGTCGATGGATGCGCCGTTCGTTCAGGGTGAAGAGAACAGTTTGCTGGATGTGCTTGAAAACGACAGCGAAGAGACACCAGACTCAGGTCTGATGAATGACTCCCTGCGTCGTGAAGTACAGCGCGCTTTGTCTACGCTGACGCAACGCGAAGCCGATGTCATTACCCTTTACTTCGGCCTGAACGGTGAACATTCCATGACCCTCGAAGAAATCGGGGAGAAGTTCAACCTGACCCGCGAACGTGTGAGACAGATCAAGGAAAAGGCAATCAGGCGCTTACGCCACACCAGCAGAAGTAAAGCTTTAAAGCCTTACCTCGGTTAAAATTCCATTGAAAAACGAAAATTTAAAGGGTCTCGATGAGGCCCTTTGTTTTATCTTGCGACTCCAAATACTGAAGCGAAATGAATAATGACGTTGAAAAAGTACTGATCATCGGCTCCGGACCTGCCGGATATACCGCTGCTATTTACGCCGCCAGAGCCGGACTCAATCCCGTTTTATACACTGGCGTCCAGCCAGGAGGACAACTTACGACGACCAACGATGTGGAGAACTTCCCGGGCTATCCTGAGGGCATCAACGGACCTCAGATGATGGTCGACCTGCAAAAGCAGGCCGAGCGCTTCGGGACCCGAATCGTGTACGGCATCGTGACCAGCGTTGACTTCTCCGGTTATCCGCATAAAGTCATCGTCGATGAGACTAAGACCGTCGTAGCGGAAACCATCATCATCGCGACAGGCGCTTCCGCCAAGTATCTCGGCCTCGAATCCGAAAAGAAATTTTACAACCACGGTGTTTCAGCCTGCGCGGTTTGCGATGGCTATTTCTACCGTGGAAAAGATGTGGCCGTCGTCGGTGCTGGTGACAGCGCAGCGGAAGAAGCTACATACCTCGCCAAACTTTGTACGAACGTTCACCTCATCGTCCGCCGGGATGAGATGAGGGCATCGAAGATCATGCAACAGCGCGTCTTTAACACGCCGAATATAACCGTCCACTGGAACACTGAAACTGAAGAAATCCTCGGCGACGATTCAGGAGTTACAGGAGTCCGGCTGGTTAACACGAAGTCCGGTGAAAAGACAGAGTTGGCCCTTCAGGGATTTTTCCTCGCCATTGGCCATAAGCCCAACACCGACATCTTCAAAGGATATCTGGATATGGATGAGACTGGTTATATCAAGGTTCAGTCGGGTTCTACCAAGACGAATATTCCAGGCGTATTTGCAGTAGGTGATGCTGCGGACAAAGTGTATCGCCAGGCCATCACGGCGGCAGGTACGGGATGCATGGGTGCCTTGGACGCAGAGCGTTACCTTGTTGCAAAAGAATCTGCAACCACAGCAACGAGCGTGGCAGAAGTGTCCACGCATTAATCATCACATTGATGAAATTAGATCTGTTGGTTTTGTGCGCGCATCCTGACGATGCGGAGCTTGGCTGCGCGGGCACACTGGCCAGCCACGTTGCGATGGGCCGTAAGGTCGGCGTCATTGATCTCACCCGGGGAGAGCTTGGCACGAGGGGCACGCCTGAAACAAGAGCAGAAGAAGCAAAGGCGGCATCAGCGATCATGAAGCTGACGCTGCGCGACAACCTCAGCCTTGAAGACGGATTTTTCCGAAACGATCAGGCAGCACAGCTTCGTGTTATTCAGGCCATTCGCACGCATCAACCCGAGATAGTCATTACCAATGCCACACACGACCGGCATACCGACCATGGGAAAGGCGCACAATTGGTGGTTGATTCAAGTTTTCTCTCGGGACTTGCTAAAATTGAAACACGAGGAAGCGACGGAAAGCCACAACAGGCCTGGCGTCCTAAAGCGGTATATCATTTCATTCAAAGCCAGTTCATCGAGCCTGATTTCATTGTCGACATCACGCCTTACTGGCAGGTGAAAATGGATGCCATTAAAGCCTACAGAACACAGTTTTACGACCCGACAAGCAGCGAGCCTGAAACATACATCAGCAAACCCGGATTCATGAAGATGATTGAATCAAGGGCAATTGAATTTGGTCATGCGATTGGTGTGGAGTACGGTGAAGGTTTCACGCTCAACCGATACCCTGGTGTGAGGGATTTATTTCATCTCCTGTGACCGCTGATTTAGGGGGCGAGCCGGTGGATCTTCCACTGCGTTCCATCTAAGACATATTCAATCCGATCGTGTAAACGGCTCGGTCGTCCCTGCCAGAATTCCATTTGATATGGTTGCACCTGATAACCTCCCCACTGGGCGGGTTTTGGCAACGCTTCTTTTCCTTCGAAACGTTTTTCAATCTCCTGTACGCGTTGCTCCAGAATGGTGCGGCTTCCGATTACCGCGCTTTGCGGAGAAGACCATGCACCGACCTGAGAAGCTCTTGGTCGGGATTGAAAATATCGTTCGGCCGCGTCAGATGAAACGCGTGAGGCAACGCCCTCTATGCGCACCTGACGCTCGAGGTCAGGCCAGAAAAATGTGAGCGCACACGCGGCGTTATTTTCCAATTGCTGTCCCTTGCGACTCTGGTGATTGGTATAGAAGATGAACTGGCCATCCTCAATTCCCTTGAGCAACACAATGCGCGCGGAAGGACGACCGGTTTCGTTTACGGTCGCCAGAAACATCGCATTGGGCTCTGCTACTTTTGCGTTCACCGCCTCTTGAAACCAACGCTCGAACTGAGCAACCGGGTTGGGCAGCACAGTGGAGATGTCAAGACTTTCAAGCGTGTATTCTTTTCGGATGCCGGCTATATCACTCATGAATTTGTTGTTACTGTCGGGCATAAATTTTATCAAAGTAATCAGATTTGCATATCGCTCAGCGAATTTTTATTTCAATATTTTGATTCGATTTCAATTCATGTTTTTATACCTTGAAAAAAAGAATTAATAAGTCTACTAAAATTCACGCATGGATTTTTTCAAGTACAGGAACAAACTTACCCCTGAACGAGGAAGGCTTCTGATCTCCGAACCATTTCTTCCGGATCCGAATTTTGAGCGCACGGTTGTATTGCTCTGCGAACATAATGAAGATGGATCATTTGGTTTTGTGTTAAACAAGCCTTCCATTCTGAAGTTGAATGAGGTGATGGATGAACTGGGAACCCTTGATTCTGTTGTTTATGTTGGAGGTCCCGTTCAGCAGGATACGCTCCACTATATCCATCGAAACACTTCCATCAATAATGCCGTTGAGATACAAAGCAATATCTACTGGGGCGGTGATTTTGAACTCGTTCTGTCCGGCATTGATACACGACAGATTGTTTCCGACGATTTCAGGTTCTTCCTGGGATACAGCGGATGGGGGCCGGGGCAACTGGATGCCGAACTGCAGGAGGACTCGTGGATCGTGTGCGATTTCGTAACCGATCACTTGCTCTTTGATACCGACCCTCAGGAAATGTGGAAGAGGGCATTAGCGAATATGGGCGGTAGATTTTCGGTTTACTCCAACTACCCGATTGATCCGCGTCTGAATTAGGCAATTTTGTTAACTTAGCACAGGTTTGTAATGGATATGTTGACCATGGATATTGAAAAGGAAAAAAGAGATGAATCAGGAAAGGCGTTGCCCGTTGATGGTGGCGTACAAAATCATCCCAAGGCATTGACTCAGGATGCTGATTTGTCGGAGCATGAAGATCACGCCGAAGAGGTACATCTTGATGAGGATGATCACAAGCATATCGATTACAGCAATCATTCTAAAGCGGAATTGCTTCAGATTGTAAAGGATGCTGCAAAAGAAAATGATTTCAAAAAGTTTGAAAGAATTCTGAAAGACCTGAAGCCTGCTTATGATGAGATGCGCGAGAAGGAAAGACAGAGCGCACTTCAGAAGTTCATCAACAATGGTGGCGTCCAGGAAGATTTTGAGTTTAAGGGTGATGAAACGGATGTCGCCTTTGATGCCAATATTCGTCTCATTCGCGACAAGCGTGCACAGCACCTGCGCCAGGAAGAAGAGAAGAAGACAGATAACCTTCGCAAGAAGACTGATTTGATCGAAAAGATTCGTGTGCTGGTAGACTCTCCGGAGAGCGCAAATCAATTTGAAGCCTTCAAAGAACTTCAGCGCGAATGGAAACAGATTGGACCAGTTCCCAACGCCCAGGCGAAAACATTATGGGCAAATTACCATGCGCTTGTTGACCGCTTTTACGATAACCAGAGCATCTACTTCGAGTTGAAAGAACTCGATCGCCGGAAAAACCTGGAAGCAAAACTCGAACTGTGTGCACGCGCGGAACGTCTGGTTGATTTGGAAATGATCAAGGATGCCATTCGGGAACTGAACGAATTGCATCAGGAATTCAAGCATGTGGGACCTGTACCCATCGAGGAGAAGGAACAGGTGTGGAACCGCTTCAAGGCTGCCTCAGACGCCGTGTATGCAAAGCGTGATGCATACCTTGCCACACTGCAACAGGAGCTTGGCAAGAACATGGAACTGAAGGCGAAGCTCGGAGACGACGTGCAGGCATTTGCCTCATTCACCAGCGATCGCATTAAGGAATGGAATGAGAAGACGAAAGAGATTCTTGATATCCAGAAACGATGGGAAACCGTAGGAGGGCTGCCGCGCTCAAAAGCCAAAGACGTTAACAAGAAGTTCTGGGCAGCGTTCAAGCAGTTCTTCAACAACAAGAATGCATTTTTCAAGAAGCTCGACGACGAGCGTGATCAAAATCTGAAGTTGAAAACAGAACTTGTTCAACGGGCACTCGCGCTGAGGGAAAGTAATGATTGGGAGAAAACCTCCAATGAATTAAAGGTTCTTCAGCAGAAGTGGAAAGACATTGGTCCTGTCCCTGAAAAACACCGCGAACGCATCTTCAAGGAATTTAAAGAAGCGTGTGACCATTTCTTTGCACAGCGCCGTGGTCAGCACGATAAAGAAGAGCAGGAGCAAATCGGGAATCTGCAGTTGAAAGCCGCTGTGTGCAGCGAGATTGAGTCGCATGCGGCGAATGGCACAGCGACGACCGGGTTGCTGAAGGAACTCCAGGACAAATACAATCAGATCGGATTTGTTCCCCGCAAAGATGTCGCCGCGATTAAATCACGTTTCCACGAAGCCGTGGAGAAATTTGTCAATGCGATACCTTCGATGACAGAAGATCAAAAAGGGCGACTGGTACTCGAAAGTGAACTACACGACTTGAAAAACGATCCGAATGCAGACCGCAAATTGTTCCAGAAGGAGCAAAACATTCGCAAGAAGATCACCAAAGTCGAAAACGACATCGCACTCTGGAAGAACAACCTCGAGTTCTTTGGCAAGTCGAAGAATGCAGATTCTGTGCGCGATGAATTCAACGAAAAAATCAAAACCGCCAACGAACACCTGAAGGAGCTGAAGCAACAACTGAAGCTACTCCGCACGGTTTAATTTTTCAATACAGACTTCATATGAACGCAGCGTGGTTTCATTTCCCGCTGCGTTTATCTTTTTATCAGTTTCCGTCAGGTTGATCAATATGCGGTACATCACGGGACCGTTATGAATCTCCATACCCAGGACTTCGCGTGGTTCCGAACTCGACATACACGACACAGAGCAACGCTGAAATGGCGCAATTGCAGCCAGCGTGTGATATACAGGAAATGAGTCCTCGTCCATGATACCCTGAGCTCCCTGAGTGGTGAAAAAGGAAGCGCAGCCCACGCCGCCTTTAACCATAAAATACAAGGCCGCTGCGGCCCAGGCACCACATAAGGGATGTTGCTGTCGTGGATCAGCGCGATCCTCATCGCTCATGATGCGCTTGTCGGGGTTGTTCGTGTAGGGATTGAATCGCTTGCGGAGCGTGATTGGAGAGAGCTGAACATCCGCTGATGGATATAAGGCTTTTGTACTTCGTCCGATGTCGAATAAGGATTCGATGTTTTCGAAAAGTGAGCGATCATCGAAGGAATGTTCTTGCGGATGGTACGCCAGCGTGATAAAATCTCCATGCATCGCCGGCAAAGGATTCTTATTGATCTCGGTAAAATTAAATGCGGTTCCAATTCCCACACGTGCGTTGGGAAAGGCTTCGCGCAACCTGGGGATCAACGCCACAACATGCGCGGGTGTCACATCTTCGTGCACGGAAAGTAAGGATATGTCAGCAAGCCGGACGCGGTTCTGCTGCGCCAGCACGACGAACGCGTCAAGCTCTTCAACTGCATTAGAAGTCAGGAACAGAGAGACGTGGAGCAGCACACCTGCTTGAAATGCCGTCTGGTACTGCGCTGATAAATCTTCCACCCAGCTTCCCTGAAGTGGAAAAACATCGGCGTGCAGATAGGCTGGCCTTAGCTCGGCAATCCGCGCCGTTACGGAGGCATCAAAATACCGTGTCGCATGTAAACCAATGGAAGGAAAAATTCCACGATGGTCGTTGGTTCGTACATCAATCACTTTCTCCCGAATCTTCGGTTCCTGAACCGCTTGTGTTGAAAATCTCACGGACTGATGCACCTTAAAGTCAGGATCAATGTCGACAGGGAAGGGGAGTGCGAGTGGTGTGCAAAATGTTTTGAACGATCCATCGCCCCAGTTTCTCTGATCCTCTGTCTCGAAAACATCTCCCGTAAACTCAAGCACGTGCTGTCCTTGTGCAGAAGTCCATTCCATCTTCTTGATCTGCTTGAAAGGATTAGCAGCCGCAATCAAATCAGGAAATCGAGCGGTATGGCGAACGTCTTTCGTGTCGGTGATCACCACCTGCGCGTTTCTCACGCCATCGAGCGGATGAAGCACACAAAAACCTGCCCTGTTCTTTCGAAACTTTTTCAGGCAGTTGCCGTCAATGACAAAGTTGACTTGTCCGTCTGAAGTACCTGTAATCTGAACATGCCATTGAAATATCGTATTGCCTCCTTCAACATTTTCCGCGTCGTAGGAGATATCAAACGAGTGCTCATCGGAGCGTATCTGTTCGTTGCTGATTACTAAAGGAATCGTTCCCCAGTTCTCATCGCGAAGCGCAAAATAGATGCGTCGCAGAATTTCTGAACTGCCTGATTCCAAGTACCGGAGAAACCCGTCCTCATACAACATCCGGCAAGGACCCGCCTGAAGAATACGCATAGGCATTAATTGATTTTACGCGGGTATTTTCCGCCATCGACAACCAATACCCAGTCGTTTCCATACCCTGTTGTCGGAGGCGTAAATTCCTTCGTGCCTTTGTTGGCGAAAACACCTGCGTCGCGGCTTTCACCTGTTCTAGGATCATACCAGAAGGCACTCAGCTCTTTGCCCTTGATTTTCCCATTGACCAACGTGAACTTTCTGCCTTGCGATGAATAGACCATGAGGTAGTCGCCTCCACGTGTCGCCTGAATGCGGTTGTGTTCGTGAAGCGCGTCGGTGATCAGCGATTGATCGGGAACCCGTTCAAGCATCGGCCTGGATTCCATCAAGGCCCGCAGGTATTGCATCTGACCCGCGCCCGGCAAATCGAGCGCAACATACCACGGCAGATGCGCGCCGTTGACTGGCTTTTGATGTGGCGCATACATTTGCCAGATGTCGTGGCAACCATAGGTGTGACCGAAGGCGCCAGCGAACACATCCAGCCACGCATGCTTGCGCACATCATAGGCGCTGGAGATGCCGAGATCTTTTGCGTTGAAGCAAACAGGATGATCTTCGTATATCGTCTCGCCGTCAAGCACGGGTTTCACGGGCGTTTTATTGTAAGCCACCTGAATGCGATCCCAGACATTATTTTCACGGCAATGGCCCGTTTGAAACATGTTGAAGTCGAGCCAGGTTTGCAGGTGAAACCACTTCGATGAGCCGCCGTCTTCGAGGTTGTTGGGCTGGGGGTGGAAGGTCATCAATACCTTGTCATCGTCGCCCACGCCTGTGGTGATGCCATCTGCCATGGCATTCCAAATGCGTATATCCTGATCGTTGCGCGGGTTGCGATCGCCTCCGAGGACCCAGATGATGTTCTTGCGATCCTTATAGCGGTTTCCGAGCCACTCGCCGTATTCGCGTGCGTTCTCTTCATTAAAAATCTCCGGCCCGACACCCCAGCTGTCTTTGAAGAGTTTGTCTCCCCACGTGGGCAGCAAGGCGATGTAGAGACCAAGTTGTGCGGCCTGATCGATGACGAAGTCGACATGCTCAAAGTAAGCACCGAGCGGTCGCGCAGGGTCGTCAAACTCGAGCGGAATGTGACCATAGAAATTGGGCGTGTGCAGTCCATCGAGTTCGGCCAGCACAACGGCCTGGATAACAGTAAATTTCTTATCGGCGCGATTCTTCAGATACAGGAGGGCTTCTTCGCGACTGAGTCGATGGAACAATTCCCAGGCAGTGTCTCCCAGCCAGAAGAACGGCTTTCCCTCCTGGGTGATGAGATAGCGGCCATTATCGCTGACGCGGAGTTGAGCGGCGAGATGCGTTGTCAGAGAAGCGACCAGTACAAGTGCGAGGATGAATCTCATGTGTGTTTCGTTTTTTTGAATTTAGAAAATTTCCGGAGTTTGGTCGTGACGCATTCTTTGACCGGGCGAAAGAAGAGTTTGAAAAGAAATTTTGGTTTAGGGCGAATGATTTTTTTCTAAAAGTTTGCACTATTTCCTTCTTCACCTATTTTTGCACCTCAATTTTACGCCTCCTTAGCTCAGCTGGTAGAGCAACTGACTTGTAATCAGTAGGTCGTTGGTTCGATTCCGACAGGGGGCTCTTGAGAATCAGGCACTTACTCGAGTAGGTGCCTTTTTGTTTTCAGGGATTTGAAAACATTTTGAAAAGCAGTACCACTGAGGACAAAGTTCCCTCATCTAATTTCTCACTGCGATTAACGCATTTCCGGAGCGAGTTTGAAACCGACCGAGGCAAACACCTTTTTCTGAACGAACTTCGTACCACTGGTTCCTCCCAGATTGCTCAATTACAAAATCATGAGGCCCTACCGAAGCCAGGGATTCCGCCGGATCAATTGGCACGTTTTGGTAGCGCTCATAAACTCGTATTGTTTGTTGTGTATTGTTTCTGATGATCAACACTGCGTTTGCTTCATGCCAATCAACGGACGCGAAAGAAGGTCCATCGTTGCTGCAAACCTGCAGTTGCAGTGTATCCTGGATGTAGACAATATCAGAAATCTCAGAAAAAATGGAGTCACTGGAAATCGAATTGCGCACCCTCAGCTTTTTAAATAAATGCAATCCGTCCAACCGGGCTTCGTTCAAGACACTCAAAGCATTTCGGGTGTTCGTCAAAAAAGTCGTTGCTTTATTCTTATACTCGGTGCTGTTGAGCAGATAATTTAACCTTTCGCTATTGACAGCAGTGTCCGACCTGTAGATGGTGCCGTACCACGCGTATTTACTTTCCCAGTCCTCGAGGGTTTTCCATACAAATCGCTCTTCTCTTTCGAAGACATAACTGGAACCCTCTGCCTTGTAGAGGTAGTAATCAGAAATTTCGTCCGTTAGCTGTTTTAGATCTTTTGGTGTCTGGGCAATTTTCTGCTCCAGGGCCTGAAAGCCAATCTTGTGGATATAAAAACCTCTTGAACGCGTGATGAGCGATCGCAGTTCTTTCCAATTGCTTCTGTAGTCATTTTCATTGATTTGATTTGAAGTAATTCGGATGAGAAGGGAGTCTTTGCGATCCAAATCTGAAATCAAGAGATCATACTGACTTACGTCTTCTTTCAGATCCCGTGCTACCGTGTTTAGATTCTCGGAAAAGTCGATATAGTTTTTACGCTCTTCATTCCAGTTATCAATTTGTACTGCAACGAGAATCCCCAATACAACGAGTAAAACCTCACCCAGAGCATATACAAGGTATTTGGAAAATTTTTCCCGGAGCAGTCGATAGTTGCGGAGATTTCTGAACATAAAACATTTTTTTTATTGATCATTAGTGGAGGTAGGACACGTACGTGTTCAATTAGTCTTTCAATTGGTGGAAGTCCCATGACTAACACCAGTTGGATTCGCCAGCTGCAAATTAATACACTCGCCTTTCAAAGACCAGCAGCGTCAAATGCTGAAGCGCGGTCATGTACGGCATCGTCCCTTAGTAGTAGGAACCACCTCCAATCATGCACCGATCAAGATTTTTTTAATAACCGCTCACGCATTTCACTACCGTATTAAAATTTTCTTTGTACTTTCAATTACAAACATAAAAACGACCCATATGAATTGTTATCCAATGAAATCCATCGTACGCGCTTTTGTCGTGCTGGCCTTTGCTGTAACGCAATCCCTGGCACAGACTCCCGCTCCAAATCTGCCGGCAAACCTTCGATCAACTTTCACCCTGCAGGATATGTCCAACGGCATCGGTACATCCGAGATCTTGTATGGCATACCTATGGAGCCGGGAAAAGTAGTAGGCGATCCCTATCTGCATTCCGGATGGCGCCCCGGGGCAATCCGTCTTGCCACCGGAAAGGTAGTAACCAATCAACAGATTCGGCTCAACATACTATCGAATGAACTTGAAGTCAATACTGCCAGGGGCATAAAAGCACTTCCGGCCAACAAAGTCACCAGCTTCATCATGCTCATTCCGGACTCTGTGTTTTTCTTAAATGCATCTGAGTTTGAGATGGACAACGGGGTAAAAATGTTGGGGTATTTTCAACTCATATCGGGAGGCAGTGTTCCTGCGTTCAAAATGACGGAGGGTGATATCAAGCAACCCACGTACAATGTGCAGATGGATGTCGGGCGCAAAGAGGCCAGAATCATCAAAAAGGAAAAATTCTATTTCCTGTCTGATGGCAAAATGCGTGAGGTCTCTTCCAAGCGGAAAGAATTCCTCGCGTCCCTGCCGGGACATCAGTCAGAGATAGTTACGTATATGGATCAACGGAAGCTCGGACTTAAGAGTGAAATTCATATCCGGTTGATCTTTGATTACCTCAGTGGATTGATGGAGAATCCAAACGGATAAAACGTTTGCAAGCATCGCCGTCGAGGCGTATCTTGGAAACAATATCAACCCCACATGCCTTTTTCATTAGCTATTTCGGCACATCGTGTCGCGCTTGCCAAAAATCGCTGGCTTCAACTGTTTATACTCGTCTTCCTGACAGTCTGGGCGACCACGCTGATAGGAACAACAGACATGAGCAATTGGCTGCTGGAGAACACACTCGTATTTATATTTCTGGCATTCCTGATCATCACTTACCGCAAATATCAGTTCAGTGACCTCACGTATTTATTGATCTGCATATACCTCTGCCTGCATGTGTATGGCTCAAAATATACGTATGCAGAAAATCCCTTCGGTTATTGGCTGATGGAGACTTTTGGAATGGCGCGAAATCATTACGATCGGATCGTCCATTTCAGCTTTGGATTTTTGCTGGCCTACCCGATGCGCGAGATGTTCCTCAGTTGGTTGAAATTTCCGGTCTGGGTTGCCTGGCTTTTGCCTATAGAGATCACGTTGTCGATAAGTGGTGCTTACGAACTTATTGAATGGGCGGTGGCAGATGTTTTCTTTCCTGCGCAGGGTGATGCCTATCTGGGAACTCAGGGAGATATCTGGGATGCACAAAAGGATATTTTTCTGGCTACAACGGGGGCGGTACTGGCAACCACCATCGTTTCGTCCATCAAGCGACTGTTTGACATCAGGTAAGGCGTATTACCGAATTGTGAATTCGCGTATTTCCGGCGGGGCCGTTGTGATTCGCCGTTCAGAGTAAATACCTTTGCGCCAAATTGAACTTACAATTGGAGCAAACGCCACTATCTTTCCCTTCCAATTTCATCTTTGGAACGAGTACCTCAGCTTACCAGATTGAAACTGCCTTCGAGCACGACTGGCAGGGCGTGAAAGCCGCAGACGGTTATGTATTCGACAAGACCACAGACCACGAGCACAGACTGGACGAGGACTGCGACATCATTGCGCAGCTGGCGCCCAACTACCGCATGAGCCTGATGTGGAGTAAACTGCAGCGTGAACCCATGGGGCGTCTCCATGAAGAAACACGACTCCATTATCATCAATTGCTTCAAAAGCTTCGCGATAGAAACGTCAACATCATGATGGTGCTGTATCATTGGGGAAATCCGACCTGGTTCGCACAACGGGGAGGCTGGACGAAAAAAGAGAACGCGTCTCTGTGGCTGGACTTCGCGCGGAAGGTGGTGGACGAATATGGTCATTATGTATCGTACTGGAACACTTTTAACGAACCCAACCTGTACCTGACGATGAGCCTTGGAATAGGAGAGTTTCCGCCCTTCAAGAGGAACCTGTTTCATGTTCTGCGGGCAGTGAACCATGTGAGTCTCGCACATGATGACATGTACCGGTACATCAAATCGAAGTTTCCGGACTCGCCCGTTGGCATATCACACAACTGTAGCATATTCAGCGGTGAGAACTGGCTTGGGAAAATTCCTGCCTCCCTCGCGGACTACTGGTATATGAAGTTTCTCCCATCAAAATTTCATCAGGCAGACTTTGTCGGACTGAGTTATTATGCGAGGATTCGTTTTGATCCATTTCCGAAAACCCAATTGTACACGCCGGACAAGATGAAGTCCATCGCTCACGATGACATCTGGGAGTTGTATCCGGAAGGGCTCGGGGAAAACATCGAACGCTACTGGAAAATTTACAAGAAACCCATCATCATTACCGAAAATGGGGTGTGTACAAAAGACGATGCGCTACGGGTGAACATGCTCCGGGCCTATCTTGAACAAATCCGGCAACAACTCAATGCCGGCGTTGATGTTCGGGGATATTTTCACTGGAGTACGTGGGATAATTTTGAATGGACTCTTGGCCCCACTTATCAATTTGGTCTCTACGCATGCGACCCGGATACCTACGCAAGGAGTCCGAAGGCAAGCGGGCAACTTTATTCAACACTAGCCTATAACAAAACGTGGCCGGGTAACGATCACACCACACAATAAACCCCGTGTTTTTTTTCCTGAATAACGCCGGGACCCAGTTTCTTTTGAAGATGCAGAATTACGTTCCTGACTTCAGATTCATCCATAAATGTCTCTGAACCCCAGATCGTGAAAAGCAATTGCTTGATTGAGATCTTCTTGCCACTGTTTTGCACAAGAAAGTATAGTACTTCAAATTCCTGGGCGCTGAGAAATATTTTATTACCGTCCTTGTACACCGTCTCCGCCACGCGAAACAATTCGATCTTACCGTGTGTGATCTTCAGGTCGCGTTTGCTGATGCGGAATTTCTGGACAAGCACCGCGTGAATTTTGGATAACAAAGGTTTCAGTCCTGTTTTCTTTTCCACGAAGTCGTCGCCCCCCACATTGAACACTGCGTTACGGTAATACTGTTCGCCTTTGGCAGTGAGAAAAAATACGTAAGCCTGACGCAGTATTTCGGAGCTCCGGATTTTTCTGCAAATATCAATGCCATTGAGAAAAGGCATCATCAGATCCAGGACAATGAGATCCGGTTTGAACGACGTCGCTATGGGGATGACCTTCGTGCTGTCCGCGAGGGTTAACACGGTGAAACCCTGCCTCACCAGATTATACTGCAGCACATCGAGGATGTCTTCATCGTCATCAACAATCAAAATCCTGCCCACATCTTCGCGGTCCTTCATATTACAATTTCACCATCTACCATTACACCAGTTTTATCTGGTTATGATGATTGTGTGAAATTATACTTTGGCCAGGCTGAGCGCACGACGCACCGCCTCTGCAGCAATGTCTTTGTAATTGACCTCAACGATTTTTTCATCGTCAAGCCAATCTTCAATTTTATCCAGATGTTTCTTTTTCACCTTCTTCAAAACCGGGACGCCGAGTTCCTTCAACGCCGCCGCGTTGTAGTATTGCTCGTACTGCTGCTTCATGGGGACGACCAGCAATTTCTTCCTCAGATACAAAGCCTCCGCGGGGGTCTCAAATCCAGCTCCGCACAGGACTCCCTTTGAGCTTGCCATCGAGGCAGTGAAGGCTTCATTGTTAACTGGAAAAACAGAAATGCGGTCAACGCGATAAGGCTTGCTGATGTGTTTGGAAAAGATTTGCCAATACACTTTGGGGAAACGCCCCAGCAGCGACACCAGCTTCTTGTCGTCATAGGCCGGCAAATAGACGGTATAGTGGTCCCTGGCTCTGTTATCCGCCTGGCGAACGCGTGCACGAATCACCGGTGTAAAAATATGATCATCAAAGTTGCTGAAGTGGAACCCAACATGAAGGCTTGTAGGCGCATAGTTTCTCAGAATCCAACTGCCAACAGGATCGAAATGTTTTGGACGAGGCACGTGAGGCGAAAGCAGTGCCGATTGGTGACTCAGTCCAATGCACGGCACCTTTTTCTTCAGGCAAGCCCACGCGGTAATCGGCTCAAAATCATTAATGATGACGTCGTACTTGTCGACAGGAAACTTTTTGATTTCATGAAAAACATCCCGGGATTTATTCTTCTTGAATGTCTTCATTAAATCGACACCACCATTTTTACCAAAATAAAAACTAAGTCCTTTCGACTTGTACTTGATGTCGTAAGGGAGTGCGATATCCGCTTGCGCGCCGCTTACAAACAAATCCAACTCACCGTACTGGCGCAGAACGGGTACGATGTCCTCAGCGCGAGCGAGGTGGCCGTTGCCGGTGCCCTGAATGGCATATAAGATTTTCACTTCTTTAAGGTTAGGAACTGATCTACTAAACTCTTAAAGATCTCATCATTGTCCTTATTTTCAATTAGTCTTTTCGGAATTTTTATTGACTGAGCATAAAAATCATCCGAATAGCGGTAAATCTTCCATTCTTTTCCATTGTACTCCAGGGCAGTGAGGTTCTCCACCCAGTCCCCGCTGTTCAGGTAGGTGACCTCGCCCTTGTCTGTTTTGATTTTTCGAATCTCAGGTTGATGGATGTGGCCGCAAATCACGTAATCATAACCGTTCTCGATAGCAATATCAGCAGCCGTTTGCTCAAAATTATTGATGAACTTTACGGCCGACTTGACACTGTTTTTCACCCGCTTGCTCAATGAAATTTTTTCGCGCCCGAATTGCCGGAGGATCCAGTTGACGCAGGAATTGATGAGAATCAGCGTGTCGTATCCAACCGCACCAAGGCGTGCAAGCCACTTACTGTGCTGCATCGTCACATCGAAAACATCACCATGGAAAAACCAGGCGCGCTTTCCATTCAATTTCAGGACGAGCTTATTGTCAATCTTAAACGTGCCGAGTTTGAAGCCGGCAAATTTTCTCAACATCTCATCGTGATTACCCGTGAGGTAAGTGACTTTCGTATTTTTTGTCAGCAGCCCTGTGATGTGCTTGACAACCTGCATGTGTGCTTTCGGCCAGTAACGCTTGCTAAACTGCCACATGTCAATGACATCACCGTTGAGGATGATGCGATTGGCACGAATTGACTTTAAGTAGCGAATCAGCTCCTGTGCATGACAACCATAGGTGCCGAGGTGTACATCGGAGATGACGACAATATCGACTTCTCGCTTTTTCTGTTTTCCCATAAAATCGGTGAAGCAAAGATACGGCGTATTCATGGCCGTGGGAACGGGCGCTGTCGGCAGACAAATTACCAAACCATAAACATTCGATGATCGCAATGTTAACAGTCGTTTTTGTCAGATGCTGTTCATCCTCACCATAGCGTGTTCAGCGTGCACCACTTCGGCTGATCGGAGTTGTTTCGGGGCTGGCATCTCATTTTTAAAAGTACCGGTATGGCACCCGATCAGTTTAACAGTCTGAGCATGGACGACCGATTTGAACTCGTTACGAAAAAAGGGACATTCCTTTTTGATGTCTCTTATTTTGGATATCGCTGCCTGCTTTTTGTGTTAGAGACAGGTATGTTAATTGAAGTGACCTGGGATATGCATAACGGCCTGATTAACCGGGTTATCATTCCAAATGAAACGCAGCTTGCAAAATTCCTGGATCGGATGGAGAAGTTGCTGCGACAGGACGAGCACTAACCGGATTAGCTAATCCATTTTTAGTTTGCCGGCGATAAACATATTTCGAACATAAACGATGGTTCCAAGCGATTGGGCGACAATCAACACCGGATCAGTTCCTTTGAAAGGATGCCAGATGGAATAAGCCAGCACCAGCAGCGAGGCGATAACACTGATGATCCAAAAACCAACAGGGAGGAAAGACTTCCTCAGGCGCTCAACGAAATACCATTGATAGACAAAACGGAAACTCAACAAGATTTGTCCCAGAAATCCAGCGAAGAGAATGGGGCTGTTCATGTTGTCGGTAACCGCGGACCACGCCTCATGATATTCCCCCTTTACAAACCAAGCACCTGTCAACATCACTGGCGCCAGCAGACAGATGAGTTGCAACGGTATCCCTAGACGACGCCATTCGTCTTTTATCTGAAGATTGCGGATATAAATGTAGTAGCTAACGATTTGCCCAAGAACAACGACGAGGTCGTTTCGCAGAAATCCATACACAAGAAACAGAAACGACGCAACCAATGAAAGATACCAGAAGAGCGTCGGTGTGATGGCCGTCTTCTTTCGCTCCGCGACCACAAGCTGCACAATTAACCTGAGGCCGAACAGCGCCTGTGCTCCAAAACCAAGCACAAGAACTGCCGCATCAAAACTCATGAGGAAACGATGGAGGGCAAAGAAATACTGCCAGGGTTTTGTTGGATGCTGGTAACATGGTTGGGGATGGAAATATGAAAAGTAGTGCCTTCACCAAATACGGATTCAACGTCAACGTGTCCCTGCAGTTTACGAATATTCTCCCGAAAGATAAACAAGCCGAGGCCCGATCCCGTCGATTTCAGGTTCGCCCGGTAAAACATCTGGAAAATCTTATCCAGATGGTGTGGCTCGATGCCGACACCGTTATCCGAGAAAACAATGTCAATGGACTCCTCCTGCACATTCACGGTAACCCGAATCCAGGGCTGAGGTTTTTCATGGTCAGCATACTTGATGGAATTGGAAACCAAATTATTGAAAATGGTCATCAAACGTCCCTCGTCAGAAAATACTTCAGCATGGTGGTTGATTGAAATATGTTTTCGAATTTTAAAGGCACCTTCCATGTACCGGTGGTGATCGAATGTATCGTAAATCAACTGACGTACATCCACGCGGGTCAACTGAACATCGAGCCGCTTGTTTTTAGAATACCCGACAATCTGTGAGATGAAGTATTCCATCCGATGAATGCTGCTGCGCATCATTTCAAAATGAGGAGCCAGTCGTTCATCCTGGTTCTCAAACTTGATCAGGTTAAGCAAACCGAGCAAAGAGGCGAGGGGAGAGCGCAGATCGTGCGCCGTACTATAAAGAAAATTGTCGAGCTCGCGATTCAGTTTCTTCAGTTCTTTGTTGCGATTTCGAAGCAGTTTCGTTTTTAACTTAATCTCTTTCATTTGCATTTCCGTTTGCTCCATGAGCTGCACGAAGGACGAAGTCATTACGCCAACTTCCTCTGCGGCATTCGGAAACTTGAGCAACTTCCTTCGCACTTTCACGCCATTGCTATGTTTGTGAAGAATCCTGGACAGCCTTGCGATCGGTTCAGATAGTTTTCGGCTGATCCAGATGCCCGAAAGAATTGAGAAGATGATGGAGCATGCCAGCACGAGTGTGACGATCGCCTGTCCATTTTGCTGCGATTCCTTGGCTAACAATTCCGAAAAGTTGGATAGACTGAGGAACTGCCGGCTGATTTGAAAGCTGATGGCATTGAGGTCACCTCGCAACCCTGTTGTGCCACTGGCTCCAATTTGCTGCTGAATTCCTGCAAGCTGATTGAACAACGTCCGGTAAGCATTAAGATAGAATAATGAAGAATCACTTACCCCTCGTTGAACAAGTTGCCTTCGTAATGATTCTGCTTTACCGTTGAACTCATGCAGATATTGCTCATCGTGCCGGAGCAAAAAATCTTTTTCATGCCTGCGCAAGGTCAGCAAGGCAATTTGCGACACGATTTCTTCCTGTTCGATCCGGTGGGCGTAAGTGCGCATCTGACCTTCCAGGCCGGCGTCTTTGAACCCTTTCCGAAATACCAAATTCTCCAGTTTGCGGAATTTGAACTCATAGGTCAGCAAGTCGCGTTGAATGAGCCGCAAACTGGCGCTGAGCTCCGGATGTAACGTGTTTGAGGTAGCAATCAATCTTTCAACCTTAGAACGAATCTGACGGTACAGACTGTCGTGGTTTTGAAGCAAAGAACTTTCTCGAGTGCTGAAATAATGGTCGTTGATGGTCTCAATGTCAAAGAACATATTGTCGACCTGAAACATATTGAGCGTATAGCCCTGGAGTTGGCTGATACCCGCATGGCTCGTTGCTGCCTGACTGGATTTATTCTGAAAGTAAATCGTGACAATAGACAGGAACACGATCAGACTGCTAAGAAACATAAATCCAACGATCATCCTGCTTCTTATTGAGTTCAACCGAAAGGGTAGTTGCATAAGCTTAAAAAATTGCCGCACAGAGACACAGGTACGGGAAAGGAAGCAATTAGCAGCGAGGGACCATGACATTAAAAAGGGCAGCCGTTACCAAATCTTTATCATTAGTGCTAAACCAGGTAAAGTCTCCGTTCGGGGCAAATCAAAAAAGTTAATAACTTGCTTAATTGATTGATTATTAAATTCTTAGTATAAGGCAATGTTAAGTTTATGTTAAGTCCTTTACCTTTAAATGATCAGCCATTAGCTTAGCTATCCAATTAGACCTAATTAAATACCTCATGAAAAAGGTTTCAAAAAAAGAAATCCGCGCCTCCGTTAAATCAGCGTTGATGAACGTAGCAGCTGCGGTGGAGATCCAAGCACCTTCAAAAAAAATGAGTAAGCTTATTGATAAGCTAAGCAAGAAATTGTCCTCCGGACTTCGCGATGAAGTGAAGAAACTTGCCCGCAAAGAAGGCAAGTCCAAGTCCATGAGCGTGAAGAACGTTGCGGCCGCCTGACGGCGTTTCAACCGAAGTAATCAGTAACGACCCTTTGTGAAATCCGAAGGGTCTTTTTTTTAGTTCGAAACTGATTTTTCAGCCACTGCCTCCGCCGTAAGATTCTCCTTTGTATCCCCCAATATCAGACGCATACTGCTGTTGTAATTGAAATACCTGTCCATCCAGTTCACAAGCACAAAGAAGCGATTCCGAAAGCCAATAATGGAAATGAGATGGATGAGTATCCAAATCAACCAGGCAAAGAACCCACCTGTCCTGAATTGCGTGCCTAAAAGTTTGAGATCCGCCACGGCACTGTTTCTTCCGATGGTCGCCATGACACCCTGATCTTTGTATTGAAATGGAATTAAGGCTTTGCCCTCAAGGCGACGTTTGAAATTCCTCGCAAGATGGCGTCCTTGTTGAATGGCAGGCTGTGCGAGCATGGGCAGTCCATTGGGATAATGCGTTGTTTTCATGAATGCGATATCCCCGATCGCGAAAACATTTGTAAGACCCGACACTTGGTTAAAGGCATCCGTGATGTATCGGCCGTCTTGTATCGATTCTGATGAAATTCCTCTTAACAATGCGCCTCGTACCCCGGCCGCCCAAATTAAGGTATGTGAACTTAACCGCTCTCCGGTGTCCAGCATGACGGATGTGCCATCGTAAGACTTCACTCTTGAATTCAACCAGACTTTAACACCAAACTGCTCCAGGGTTTCCAACGCAATGCGCGATGCCTTTTCCGACATTCCTTTCAGCAATACATTCCCGCTCTGTACGAGATGAATGTCCATATTCACAAAGTTCAGTTCCTTGTAGTCTTTTGGAAATACGTGCTTTTTAAGTTCACTTAAAGCACCCGCGAGTTCAACCCCGGTGGGTCCGCCTCCAACAATCACATAATCCATCAGCCTGTTTAATTGCTCCTGATCATCTGTTTGCAAGGCCTTTTCAAAATTCACGAGTATGGTATTGCGAAGCGCCTGCGCATCTTCTACAGACTTGATGCTGATGGCCTTCTGCTGAATGTCCTTATTGCCATAATAATTTGTCTCCGCCCCAGTAGCCACCACGAGATAGTTATAATGAAATTGTCCGATTGAAGTTTCAATCAGACTTTCGTTCGTTTTGATTTCAATGACCTCAGCAAGACGATAGAACACATTATCGTAACGTTCAAAAAACTTTCGGAATGGATAGATGATCAATTCAGGCTCGATGGCTGCTGTGGCAATCTGATAGAGCAATGGCTGAAACGTGTGGTGATTCTTCTTATCAATAAGCAAGACCTGCACCCGAAGTTTAGCTAGTTTTCGCACGAGTTCAAGCCCGGCGAACCCACCTCCAACGACAATGATTCTCGGATACGCTGAATCAGGAATCTTCGCTTTCTTGTCCATGTTGATTAGCGAATGTATTCCGGAATTTCACTGTCGAGCCTGAGCACTTCCGTCGTGTGTCTCCGTATGCGCTGCAGGAGCTCCCGTTCACGGGCAAGTGAACGCTGATACGAAGGAATCATTTCAGATAATTTAGTTTGCCAACTGGAAGTATTGACCAAATCAGGGAAGCACTGGTGAATGAGACTCAGCATGATCGACACTGCCGTAGAAGCGCCCGGAGAAGCGCCTAACAATCCCGCTATGGTTCCATCCTCGGAGGCAATCACTTCTGTCCCAAACTCAAGGACGCCAATCTGCTCTTTGTCTTTCTTAATCACTTGAACCCTTTGCCCCGCAATTTCAAGTTCCCAATCCTCATCTTTCGCAGACGGAACAAATGCGCGCAGCGCTTCGACCCGGTCTTCCATACTCTGCCGCACCTGATCAATTAAGTATTTTGTCAGGGGAATGTTATCAAGGCCAGCGGCCATCATGGGCAAAATGTTATCGGTCTTAATGGACTTGAATAAATCGAGATATGATCCCTTTTTCAGGAATTTAGTTGAGAAGCCTGCGTATGGACCAAACAACAAGGCACGCTGCCGGTTGATAATTCGGGAGTCAAGATGGGGCACGGACATCGGAGGAGCGCCCACAGATGCCTTTCCATACACTTTCGCGAAGTGCTTTTGAATCACGGCAGGGTTGGTGCATTTCAACCATTGTCCGCTTACCGGAAAACCACCATAGCCATTAATCTCCGGAATGCCCGATTTTTCAAGCAGCCTGAGTGCACCGCCTCCGGCACCGACAAAAACGAATGCGGCTCGAACGCGCTTGCGCTCACCCGTAGTTCGATTCTTTGTGGTCACTTCCCAAAAACCATTTCGAAGTCGCTTGATGTTCTTGGCTTCTTCGTTGAAGTGAATCCATGTGTGATCCATCTTCTCTAAACTCCGGAACATGCATCTGGTGAGCGCCCCGAAATTCACGTCTGTACCAATATCCATTCGGGTTGCGGCCACAGGCTCTCCAGGTTCCCGGCCCTCCATAACCAACGGCATCCAGTCTGCCAGTGATGCATTGGCTGTACTGAACAACATCCCGTCGAATAGATGACATGACGTAAGTGCTTCGTATCGCCGCTTTAAAAAGCCGATGTCGTCGGAGCCCCGGACGAAACTGAGATGAGGAATACGATTGATAAAATCCGAAGCAACAGTAATCCTTCCCTTAGAAATTAAATAACTCCAAAACTGCTTCGATACCTCGAATGACTCTGCTATTCGAACTGCTTTTGAAATATCGACTCTGCCATCCGGCTGTTGAGGTGTATAATTCAATTCGCAAAAAGCCGAGTGACCTGTCCCTGCATTGTTCCATGCATCCGAGCTTTCAGCTGCGGCCGCATCCAGACGTTCGATCACCCGAATGGACAGAGCAGGATTAAGTTCTTTGAGCATGACGCCAAGGGTCGCACTCATGATACCGGCACCAATCAGGACAACGTCGGTTCGGTCAGTTGAAACTTCTTCATTCATATATTCTGATTAAGACAATCCATATGCCTTAAGCGGCTCAATTTCTTATGGTGAGGAACAGTTTTTGACTTCAAGGCATCAAACTACTATTTTTTATGAAAGACCATAAAGAAGATGAATACGCTCACTTGCAGAATAAGGAGGCGATAGAAAAGATACAACACCTTGTGTCACATAATCAAATCTGCCTGTTTAGCACGCACATGAACGAACAGCCGATTCAGACACGGCCGATGAACGTCCGTCAAGTGGATGATGCGGGAAATCTTTGGTTCCTGAGCAATAAAGAAAGTAACAAGAACTGGGAGATCAAAAGTGACCCGAAGGTTCAATTGTTTTTTATTAACACCAAAGACTACGAATTCTTATCAATCTACGGTCACGCACAAATTTTTATCGATCGCAATAAGGTTGACGAACTTTGGACACCGATTGTGAAGACCTGGTTTCAGGAGGGAAAAGATGATCCGCATCTGAGCATCATCCGCGTTTCTCCAGAGGATGCTTACTACTGGGATACTAAAAACAATAAAGCAGTCTCATTATTGAAAATTGCTGCGTCGGTGATCACAGGCAAGACTATGGACGACGGCATCGAAGGACACCTTGAAATTTCAGAGAACAGGAATCAGTGATCCGCATGACACGCTGTGCTGGCATAGATTTTTTTCTTTTGTTTCATCAATAATTTTTTCCAGAAAAGCGAAGGGCTGCACGATTCATCATCTGCAGCCCTTCTGTATTTACCATCCTGCTAACGGCTATTTAAAAATGTTCCAGTTCTTAATCTGCTCAAAGAATAGTTGAATTGATTCAGGCACCATCACTGCACAGAATATTAAACCAAACAGCGCCCCGTACAAATGTGCATCATGGTTAATGTTATCGTTGGAGCGGCGTCCCTGGTACCATGAAAACAATACATATAACGTTCCCATGATAAAACCGGGGATACACAGGGCAAAGTATATGCAAATGTCCGCAAGAGGCTGGAATAGGATAAACGCAAAAATGACAGACGACACGCCGCCAGATGCTCCCAGTGAATTATATCCCGGATTGTCTTTGTTTTTAAAATAGGCCGGGACATCACTCACGACAATTCCGAGGAGAAAAAGTCCCAGATACGAGATGATACCGACAACATCACCGAAAATCATCCGGAAGATTTGTTCTACAGCGCTGCCAAAAAAGTAAAATGAAAACATATTCCACAGCAGATGCATGTGATCTTTGTGAATGAAACCAGAAGTAAGAAATCGGTAATACTGGCCGCGGCGATTGACCATATACGCATTATGGATCAAACGAGCCATCACATGGTCATTGCTGAAAGCGTAAAAGCTTACCGCGACGATTAAGCCAATAAGAATGTAGGTTACAAGTATCACGGGTTGAATAATTTATGCAAATAACGCCCCTTCGTTTGGAATCCACCGCACGTATTAAGAAAGTTTTTTTAAGTTTGAAAACTAAACACAGAAGCATGAGCAAGACTAAACTGATTGTGAACAACAACGGTTCACTTAAAATTGAAGGCGAGTTTGAAATTGTAGACAATACCGGAAAGGCATATGGTCTTGGCGGAAGAACTGCGGTTTCCATCTGCCGCTGCGGGCGCTCTGCCAATAAGCCATTCTGCGACGGGGCACACAAGGGGCATTTTGAACATGTAGCGGAAGCCTTTGATCTTCCCGAGCGGAAGGTCTGATCAGGGTCGTTTGGGAATTGGGAAACTCAGCGTAAACGCAGTTCCCCGGCTCGAGTCTAAGGTCAGGGTTCCTCTGAGTTGCTTGAGCATCAATTGAATAAGCTGAAGACCGTGGCTTTTCTGTTCTCTGGTTTCAATTTCCCGGAGACCTACGCCATTGTCCGATACAGTTAATTCGATTTCGCCATCTTCTTCTTTAACTGAAATTGTCATCGTGCCTTCTGTGTGGTCTGGAAATGCATGCTTGTACGCATTGGTCAGAAGCTCGTTCACCACAAGACCGCAGAAGGTGCTGGTGTCGTGGTCTACAAAAATTTCATGGTAGTGTTCCTCAATGCGGAGTTCGAAGTGTTTCCGCTGAAAACCTTTCACAATCTCCCGCACCAGGCTGGAGAGATAGGTTCCGATGGAGATTCGGTCAATCGAATTGTGCTGAAGCAGCTTCTCATAGATCAGCGAGACGGAGGAAATGTGCAATCGGACGTAACGCATCATCTCCTGTACCTCCGGCGTTGGATTCGATTCGGCCTTCATGAACATCAAACTGGAAATCAATTGAAGGTTGTTTTTCACGCGGTGATGAATTTCCCGGATGAGCACCTCTTTCTCTTTCAATGTGTGCACCAGCCTCTCCTCGTACTCGATTCTTGAATGTTGGTTCATACACGTGCCAATGTAACCCGCCAACGTGCCCGCCGAGTAACGCGGAATACCCGAATCAGCAAACCACTCATAGGTGCCATCATATTTGCGAAGTCGGTAATCAATTGAAAACTTCTCGTGGTTTTGCGCATGACGCAGCCAAACCTTCAGCACTTCGTCGCGATCGTCTGGGTGGACCGACTCCATCCAAATTACATCCAGTTGGTCAGAGGGAGACGTGCCTGTGTAATTATACCATTCTTTACTAAAGTACACGGTCTTATTATTTGCGTCCGTCATCCAGATGATGGAAGGACTGGAATCGGCCATTGACTTAAAGCGTGACTCACTTTCGCGAAGGCGTTCTGAGGCGATATGCTGTTCCGTAACATCCATAAACAGACCTTGCAAACGGTCGGCAATGTTCCCATCCCTGTAACGATACTTGCAAAACACCTTGAGCCATCTCTTATTACCCCGACGGGTTGTCATGCACAAAGTCAACTGGCAGTCGGTCGAAAACAACTTGGCGTAATTTAACTGGGTGAGAATGAGGTCCCGGTCATCAGGATCGAAGAAAGAGAAGATCTCGTCAAAAGTGGGCTGATAACCTGGAGTCAGATCACAAATCTCCGAACCTTCCGCCGACAACGTCATCGTCTTGTCAATCAAATCCCACTCGAAATAGCCGATGTGTGCGAGTTTGGAAACTTCATCAACCAAAACGGTTTTGGTATGGAGCTCTTCATTTTTCGACTGCAGCTCACCCTCGCGTTCAATTCGTTCACTGACGTCTTCCAACAATCCATAAAACCGGCAGATGGCGCCATTCTCGATTACGGGAACAGCAAATACACTGATTGACTTTTCTGCTCCGTCTTTTGTTTTCACCTTCCGTATGAACCTTATTGACTCGCCATCAAGTGCCCTCGCAGTTCCTTCTGCATCGGTAGGGTTCATGCGCATCAATCCACTCACTTCTTCTGCATCCTGGAGCGTTTGCACCGTACCCGGCTCGACGCCGAAAATTCTGCACGCTTCATCTGACCATACTACTTTATGGGTGGTGAGGTCGCATTCCCAAAAACCTATTTTTGCAAGATGAGATACCGCTTCTATCTGAGCATTGCGTGTAGCCAGCTCGTTGTTAACGCGCCTTAATTCAAATTCCCGGTGCTTCTGCTGCGTGATGTCCTGGTGCGTTCCAGACATCTTCTTTGGTTTGCCCTCAGCCGTCCACTCATGCACCTTTCCGCGGTCAAGTACCCACACCCAATGACCGGCACGGTGACGCATGCGTACCTCGCATTCATAATAATCTTTTTCTCCTGCAAAATGAGCCTGAAGTTCAGCATTTGATCGTGGCATGTCCTCTTCATGACAGTATTTTACCCACGTTTGGATATCGATCGGTTCTAATTCCTCCAAAGTGTATCCAATGATCTCGGCCCATCGCGGACTGAACGAAGTCCAGCCGGTTTCAATATCCCATTCCCAGGTCCCGACGTTCGTGCCCTCGATAATGTATTTCAGGCGTCTTTGCTCTTCAATCAAATTCTGCTGCGTGCGCTCCAGTTCTTCATTCTTCTGCTCGAGTTCCCGCTGCGACGTCAGAAGCGCTTCGCGCGCCATGACGGTGTCGGTCACATTGTTCGCAGTTACAATCCGGCATCGCTGCCCCATAAATTCAATGGGACTGGAATAAATATGCACATGAATGATTTTTCCGGAGCGGATTCGGTGTTCCCAAATGCCCGCGTCGTGGCAGTCCGGATCTTCGGAAAGGTACGTCTCAAGCTTCCGCTTTTCTGTTTCAGGTCGAATATCCGAGATACGCAGATGGAGAAATTCCTCCCGCGAATATCCATAGGCAAACTCTGCCGCTTTATTGACCTCAAGAATTTCAAGCGTTTCTCTTGAGTAAATCCACACGGGAATCGGAAAGATCGACAAGGCCAGATCAACGGAATCTTCCGAAAATCGAAAGGCAATCGGATCGTTTGTCGATGGCTGATTGGTCATGTGGGGCAAAACTATCGCAACAAGATGAGCAGGAAAATGAGGAACATCAGGGTGGAAAGCGACAATTGTTCTGAGCATGTGCGTTTTTGTCGCAGATTAAACTTTTTACGGAAATCACCTAAACATTTTTAACTAGGTGTTTTAGCTTAGGAGGAATCATTTCCCGGGAGAATTACAAGTAATCGATTAGTTTTGCGGGCTAATCTACAAATCGAATTGAACTACCTTTCTGCAGAGTCCATCGCCAAGTCGTATCATGACAAATGGCTTTTCAAAGACATCAACATTGGAATCAGCCAGGGCGAGAAGCTGGCACTTGTTGGCAACAACGGTGTTGGCAAATCTACCTTATTGAGAATATTAACCGGCGAAATTCAACCCGACAACGGCAAGGTCAGCGTCCGTGATGGCATTCGTACAGGATACCTCACCCAGCAGCCTTATGTCGACGAGAATCTTCTGGTGAAGGAAGTTCTCTTCGATTCGTCTAATGAGGTGGCTAAAGCCGTCAAGGAATACGAAGACTGCCTGGCGCACCCGGAGGTCAGTGCCGATCGGATGCAGGCCGCACTGGAAAAGATGGAAGAGCTGAAAGCGTGGGACTACGAAGCGAAAGTTCATGAGGTAATCGGTAAACTTGGTGTCCCCGATATGGACAAAAAGTTCGGCGCGCTATCAGGTGGTCAGAAGAAAAGGATTTTTCTTGCACAGCTCCTGCTGAAAGAGCCCGACCTCCTGATCCTCGACGAGCCCACCAACCACCTCGACCTCACCGCTATTGAGTGGCTGGAGAACTTTCTTGCCGGCCAGCAGGTGACGCTCATCATGGTGACGCACGACCGTTATTTCCTCGACAATGTCGCGACAGAAATTCTCGAGCTGGACAGGGGAGAGCTGTTCCGCTACAAAGGCAACTATGCGTACTTCCTCGAGAAAAAAGCACAGCGTGAGGAAATGCTGAAGGCAGAGGTGGCGAAAGCAAAAAACCTGTTGAAAAAAGAACTGGACTGGATGCGTCGTCAGCCCAAAGCGCGAGGCACAAAGGCAAAGTACCGGATTGAAGCCTTCTACGATCTTCAGGAAAAGGCGTCACAGGATCTGAGGAAAGACAAACTCGAACTGGATATTCAGGAGGCAAGACAGGGTGGTAAAATTCTTGAGGTCCATCATGTCCATAAAGCGTTTGGTGAGCAGGTTATCATCGAAGACTTTAACTATGTTTTCAAGAAGCACGACCGCATTGGAATTGTCGGCAAGAATGGGATTGGCAAATCAACATTCCTCGATATTTTGGTAGGCAAGGGCAAGCCCGACCGAGGAGAGGTTGTCCCAGGCGTCACGACGAAGTTTGGGTATTTTACACAGGAAGCTTTCCAGCTCAACCCCGAGAACCGCGTCATTGAAGAGGTGAAGGGCATTGCTGAATTTATTACGTTGTCGGACGGCAGCCAGGTTTCAGCGTCCAAATTTCTGGACTCGTTTCTCTTTCCTCCTGAAAAGCAATATAACTATGTCAACAAGCTGAGTGGGGGAGAGAAGAAGCGACTGCAGCTGCTGAAGTTGCTCGTCACGAATCCAAACTTTTTGATTTTAGACGAACCTACCAACGACTTTGATATTGATACGCTGAACGTACTCGAAGACTTTCTGGAAAAATTCCAGGGTTGCCTTTTGCTGGTATCGCACGATCGCTACTTTATGGACCAATTGGTCAATCACTTGTTTGTATTTGAAGGCGATGGTAAAATTCGGCACTTTAATGGAAACTATACCGACTACAGAGATTGGCAGGACGAGCAGGAAGTAGCGGCACCCAAAGTTTCTGCACCAAAGGCCGCCGAAATACAACCGGCATCAGAACCTGCTAAACGAAAACCGAGCTTCAAAGAGAAGCAGGAATTCGAAACACTTCAGCGAGAAATTGAGGCACTTGAAAAAGAAAAGGTATCCCTGAATACCCGCCTGAATGAAGGCGGCTCAAGTCACGAAGAACTCATCCGGCTCGGTCAGATGCTGCAGGACCTTACCTCTCAGTTGGACATGAAAACAATGCGCTGGCTGGAGCTGTCCGAAATCATGGAGGGCTAACGTTCTAAAATTCAGTAATTTGTTTAAAGCCGATTTCGTCCGGCTTAACATTTTTGCGGAATTTTATTACCGATGATGTAAAAAACCGAATTAATTCATGCAAACGATTAATTTTAGGCAAATTTTATATCGTCATGTACCTGAACGTAGATGCTGAAAAGAAGAATTCGTTTGATGCAATTGTGGTGGGCACAGGCATCAGCGGTGGATGGGCTGCCAAAGAGCTCACCGAAAAGGGCTTGAAAACATTGGTGCTTGAGCGGGGACGAATGGTGACCCACCCGAACTACCCGACAGCAACCAAAGACATTTGGGAACTCCCCAATTCAGATCAGCCCACGCAGGAAGATTTAAAGAGACAAGGTGTTCAAGCGAGAACCGGATACACCGTTCGTCAATCGACGAAACACTGGTTTGTCGATGACATTGATAACCCCTATACCGAGGTCAAGCGCTTCGACTGGATGCGTGGTTACCACGTAGGCGGTCGCTCCATCATGTGGGGTCGTCAAAGCTACAGATGGAGTCCACTGGATTTTGAAGCAAATGCAAAAGACGGCTTTGGAGTGGACTGGCCCGTTCGCTATAATGAAATTGCTCCCTGGTACGATTACGTTGAACAATACATTGGCGTTAGTGGACAAAATGAAGGGCTGGGCATTCTGCCCGACGGAAAGTTTCTTCCTCCGATGGAGCTGAACTGTGTGGAAGTTGATTTGAAGAAATCAATGAAAGACAAGTTTGGCCGCATGCTCACCATCGGTCGTGTAGCACACGCAACGGCCCCGCTACCGCACAGTCCGCAGCGCGGACAGTGTCAATACAGAAACCTCTGCAGCAGAGGCTGTCCTTATGGTGGCTACTTCAGCTCCAACTCGTCGACACTCCCTGCCGCAGAAAAGACAGGCAACATGACGCTGCGTCCGAACTCCATCGTTTATGAATTAATTTATGATGAGAAGCAGGGCAAAGCAACCGGCGTGAAGGTGCTCGATGCCGAAACCGGAGAGCAGCACGAATTTTACGCGAAGGTAATTTTCCTTTGCGCGTCAACATTTGGCTCTACGTTCATCATGCTGAATTCTATCTCCAGCCGCTTCCCGAATGGCTTTGGAAATGACAGTGGCGAACTTGGACACAACATCATGGATCACCACCTCTCTGTCGGTGCAAGCGCAACTGTCGAAGGATATGAGGATCAGTACTATATCGGTCGCCGGGCCAATGGCGTGTACATCCCGAGATACCGGAACGTCGATAAAGACAAACGCGACTATCTGCGTGGCTTTGGCTATCAGGGTGGCGCCAGCCGACAAGGCTGGTCATCGCTCGTTCGCGAAATGAGCATCGGTGCAGACCTGAAGAATGCAGTTCAGTCTCCGGGTAAGTGGACCATCGGTCTGGGAGGATTCGGAGAAATTCTGCCGTACCACGAGAACAAAGTGTACATCAACAAAGAAAAGAAAGACAAGTTCGGCTTACCAACCCTGACCTTCGACGCAGAATTGAAAGAGAACGAATTCAAGATGCGTAAAGACATGGCCAATGACGCCGCCGAAATGCTTGAGGCAGCCGGATTTAAGAACGTCGGTACTTTCGATCGCGAAATCGGAGTCGGTCTTGGCATCCACGAGATGGGTACGGCAAGAATGGGTAAGGATCCGAAAACATCTGTGGTCAACAAATACAATCAGGTTCACGCCTGCAAGAATGTCTTTGTGACTGACGGATCATTCATGACATCCGCTTCATGCGTGAATCCTTCGCTGACATACATGGCCTTCACAGCCCGTGCAGTTGATTATGCCGTTAGCGAAATGAAAAAATTAAACTTATAATTACGTAGTCAATCCGGAATACTATGGATAGAAGAGAAGCACTCAGGAGAACAGCATGGATCATGGGCGGCGTTGTTTCAGCGCCAGCCGTCATGGGTGTGCTGAAAGGATGTAAAGCTGAGCCTTCCATCAACTGGAAGCCCGAGTTCCTGAATACAAATCAGGCCGCGGTAGTTACACAAGTTTCAGAAATCATCATCCCGAAGACGGATACGCCTGGCGCGATTGACGCTGGTGTCCCCGGTTTCATTGATAAGTTAGTTAAGGACTGCTATTCAAAAGAAGACCAGGACCGTTTCCTGAATGGTTTTACTGAATTTGACGAGCAGGCCAAGAAGGCATATGGTGATGCCTTTGCAGAGTTGGAGCCAGAGCAGCAGAAGGAGTTCGTGAAGAAAGTTCACGATGAAGCCATCAATGCTGAAAAGAACACCCAGCCTGCACCTCCAAGACCTTTCATTTTGATGATGAAAGAACTCACCATGCTCGGTTTCTTTACTTCAGAGCCCGGAGCAACCCAGGTTCTGCAGTATCTGCCAGTTCCCGGCCAGTACAAGGGTTGTATCCCATTGTCTGAAGCTGGTAACGGAAAGACCTGGGCAACTTAACGTTTGACACATTTTGTGTTTTGTTTGAAGGCGGCGTATCGTAACAGAGCGCCGCTTTTTTTTTGCCAAGACTTTCAGAAACGTTTGAGCCTCAGGAAATCGATTGGCAGTGGTGTAGTGCCGGTAATGGCAAGGTCAGCCAGTATCTCGCCCACGACAGGTGAAAATTTGAAACCATGTCCCGAGAATCCGCATGCAATGGTCACCTGTCCATCGAACCCGTCGGGCTGATCGATGATGAAATGTTCGTCGGGTGAGTAGGTGTACAAGCATGTTCTTGTATGGGTAATCTCGCCACCGATGGTTGGGAAATAGGTTCTGAGACAGTACGTGATGCGTTCGATATCTTCCCGCGATACACCAGGACGCGGACCCTCTGCCGCGACCACTTCTCCCGGAACGTGCAACGCAAGCTTCATCCCGGAAGGCCCGCCAAGCGAAGATGGTAAAGACGGAAATCCGTAAAATGGTCCGATGTTCGGATCGTCAATAAACCAACAAGGAAGCTCGCCGAGCAGGCAACGCGCGCCCGGTTTAAAAGCAGCCCACGCGAGCACCTGTTGTGTGACACGGAGAAGTCCAGCCAGCTTCTCATGGAGGAATTGACTTGCCCATGCACCTTGTGTCAGCAGCAAGTGCCGGCACCGGTATCTTCCTGCCTGGGTAACCACCTCCATATCGCCTGAAACCCTTCGGATATCAACAACTTGTTCTTGTTCGTGAACCTCAGCTCCGGCGCGGCGAGCCTGGTCAGTCATCGCCAGGATTGTTTTATCCGGCAACATGAATCCAGCGTGCGCCTCAAACGCAGAAACAAAATCATCGGGCTTGGCAATCACACCGTCATGTTGAATGTCGCGATCAAAGTATTTTACGTCAAGGTCATATTGTCTCGCGGACTCCAGCATTCCACGAATGACCGGGGAAGTCGGATGACCATAATACATAATCCCAGTTCGGTAGAAGAGCTGTTCGCTACTCGCATGCTCGAGCCGCTCCAGTTGATGATAAGACCGTTTCAGCAGAGGGACATAATCCGGGTGTTCATAATATGCCTGACGGATGATTCGGCTCTGACCACCGTGCGATCCGTGATCGTGGGGTAAAGTGTACTGCTCAAGTCCCAGCACGTTTTGCCCGCGCTCTGCCAATTGCCATAGGGCAGACGCCCCCATTGAACCAACTCCCACAACGATTGAATCATAAATTTTATCGGTCATAAAAAGCAGTTGATTTACTGGAGGTTATTAACATCAGGCTTGTTTTAAACTTAAATGTGAATTGAAGATGTCGAAATCATGAACAACACATCATTTTTTGCCCATCTTTTTCAAAAATTACTACCATAGGAGTATTGCGCAAGCTCTTTTTGGACTTCATCTTTGCATGTCTTCTATAGTTGGCTTTCGTGATTAACCTCGCCACCCGGCGAGGTTTTTTTTGTCGCTTCTTTGATCCGGGGTTATCCATGCGCGCGAACTCCGAACATCACAATCTGCTTCGATAACAATTTTCCAATCGATATATTTACTTCAATGGGATGGCTTGAAGGTAAATATATTGTCATTATCGGAGGAACTTCCGGCATTGGACTCTCCGCCGCGTGTGCTTGCGTGCGCGAAGGTGCGCGCGTGGTTGTCGTCGGGCGAAAACAAAGCCAGGTCGATGAAACACTTCAGCAACTTAAAGAGCGCGCGCGAGGCTTCAGCGGAGATGCGGGTGAGGAAGGTGTCGCTGAAAAGGCGATTGATTTGTGCGTCAGGGAATTTGGATCTTTCGACGGGTTATACCATGTGGCGGGAGGCAGCGGACGTAAGCTTGGCGACGGTCCGCTTCATGACATGACGGTTGACGCATGGAATCAGACCCTTCACCTGAACCTCACGTCGCTCATGCTCAGCAACCGCGCCGCGATCAGGCAGTTCATTGCTCTCGGGAAAGGAGGAAGCATCCTGAACATTTCTTCGGTGCTGAGTTATTCTCCTTCACCGCAGCACTTCATTACCCATGCATACGCTGCGGCAAAGTCGGCAGTACATGGCTTCACCCGGTCACTTGCAGCTACTTATGCTACCCAAAATATCAGAGTCAACACCCTCACACCGGCGTTGATTGAAACACCAATGTCGCAGCGTGCAGCCGGTGACGAGCAGATACAACATTTCATCAAGACGAAGCAACCCCTTGATGGCGGACGCATGGGACTTCCCCAGGATCTTGACGGTGCCGCTGTTTACTTCCTCTCAGATGCGTCGCGATTTACAACTGGTCAGATGCTGACCATCGATGGAGGATGGGACCTCAGCGAAGGACAATACCGATGAATGCAATAGGAATCGACCTCGGAGCAACGCGCATCAAAGGCGTCCTTGTGGACGGCCAGGGAAAAGTATTGCACGAGTTGCTCGAAGACACGACGGGGCAGGACTGGAAAAAGTCAGTGCAAAAAATCGTTCGCGAATTGGAAAGAAATGGTGGCGACAACGGTCTGCCTGTAGGCCTGGCAGCACCGGGTTTACCAGATAAACTTCACAGCTGTATCGCTTACCTCCCCGGTCGTCTTCCGGGCCTTGAGCATCTCGTCTGGTCTGAAGTATTAGGCCGGCGTGTTTGGGTATTAAACGATGCACAGGCAGCCCTCATGGCGGAGGCATTGTTTGGCGCTGCCAGGGACGTGCAAAACGTCGTGTTGATCACGCTGGGAACGGGAGTTGGAGGAGCAGTTTTAATTGACGGGAAGCTCTATGGCGGTGAACATCAGATGGCCGGGCATATTGGACACGTAGTCGTGAATGCTTCCAACGCTGTTGCCGGAATCACAGGCATGCCTGGCAGTCTCGAAGAGTCCATCGGCAACGCTTCCATTGAAAGACGCTCGATGGGAAAGTTCAAAGACACCCAGGACGTGCTGCTGGCCATGAAGGACGGCGACGCATTTGCGCACTGGCTCTGGCTGGATTCCGTAAGAGCACTCGCCCTGGTGCTGGCATCTGCAAGTCATCTGATATCTCCGGAAGTGATCGTTGTTGGAGGCGGATTAAGCAGGGCCGGAGAGGTTCTTCTGACCCCGCTGAAACAGTTCCTGGAGATTTATGAATGGAGGCCGGGTGGCAAACAGACAGCGCTTCACGTCGCACAATACGGGGCACACGCGGGTGCAGCAGGAGCAGCGGCATTTGCGCTTCAAAAATCAAACGATGAGTCGAAATGAATGTAATTGATCAATATTTAAACCGGAGTAAATCTATTATCGACGTTGTTGAAGCACAACGCGAAAAGATTCTTGTCTCCGCCGAACAATTCGCCAAAACCATTCTGGCGGGCAGAATGGTTCACGTTTTTGGCTCCGGTCATAGTCGCATCATGGTGGAAGAGATGTGGCCACGATATGGATCATTTCCGGGATTTAACCCCATCGTTGAGCTCAGCCTCACCTTTCATAACCTCGTCGTCGGTGCGAACGGGCAGCGTCAGGCAATGTTCCTCGAGAATGTTTCCGGGTTTGCCGAACGCATCTTGAGAAATTTCGACATCAAGCCATCGGACAGTGCCTTGATCATTTCATCAGGAGGCACCAACGTGGTTCCGGTTGAAATGGCAGAAGGTTTTCGCAGGCGCCAGGTGCCCGTCGTTTCTATTCTCACCCTGCAGCACAGCGAGCGTAGTCAAAGCAAACGGGTCGACGGAAAGAAGCTCGGAGATTTCTCGGACATCATCCTCGACACGGGCGCTCCTGCGGGTGATGCCATGGTCAATGTCCCCGGTTTGGATACTCCGGTTGCGCCTGGTTCAACGCTTGGAGGAGTTTTGATCATCAATTGCATCAAAGCTGAGGTTGCGCGCTTATTGACAGAAGCAGGCAAGCCACCCAAGGTGCTCAGTGCAGCGAACGTTGTAGGGCAGGAGCGTGCGGTTGAACTTTTTGAATCCGCTTACGATGAACACGCGCATCGGATTGCGGCATTATACCAACACGTCGGAAAATCACAAAACACTTAGTTATGCAACCCATTCCTATTCGCACCACTGTGGTCGGCAGTTATCCATTTCCCGGATGGCTGGAACACGCCGTTCAGAATCTTCAGGCTTTTGGTAATGCGGATATTGAGGAAATGATCGAGGATGCTGTGATTGCGGCAGTGTATGACCAGACGACTGCGGGGCTGGACGTGATTACGGATGGAGAGCAAACACGACTCGATTTCAACTTATCTTTCTACGGATTCATTCAGGGTATTCAGGAAAACCGGGAAGCCATTCGAAGGTGGGGACCACCTGCACACGATCAAAGAGGAAAGCACAGCATCGTCGGTGAGCTTATTGCACCAAAAGGGCTGGGCACAGTCAAAGAGTTTTTGAGACTTCAACGACTTGCGCCAAAGGGACCAACGCTGAAAACAAGTGTCCCCGGACCCTATACGCTCAGCGGACGATTGATGCCCAACGATCAATACAAAGATCGTTTCGCCATCACCGAGGCTCTGATACCCATTGTGCGTTCAGAGCTCGAGCAACTGGTTGCAGCAGGGTGCATTGAGATTACCGTGGACGAACCGTCGATGAGTTGTTATGCCTACAAAGAGGACACCAAGCGTTTCGTGGACATCTTTAACCGAACGGTGAGCACGATCCAAGGTAAATGCAGACTCTCCACGCATTTGTGTTTTGGTAATTTCAAAGGTCGGCCTGTTGGTTACAGAAGCCTCAAACCGATGTTGCCGGATTTTCTCTCGTTAAATGTCGACGAAGTTCACATCGAAATGGCGAACAGAGAATTCGCTGAGATTGAATTACTCGCCGAATTTGCGCAGGTCATGGACGTGGCAGTGGGAATCGTGGATGTGAAGAACTACTACATCGAAACCGTCGAAGACATTGTTCATCGAATCAGGAAGTGCCTTCAATATGTTCCTGCCGAAAAACTTGCAGTAGCACCCGACTGCGGGCTTAGTCAGACCGCGAGATGGGCCGCGCGTCAGAAACTTAAAAACATGGTGGAAGGCGCAAACGTGGTTAGAAAAGAATTTCAGAAATAATAAGTTTACGCGTGTAAACAAATATAGGTTTTCAAAGAGGAGCCTCATATCATTGGGAAAAAATCCTCATGAGAACGTCCTCGTCTCTGCTTTTGTTAACGCTGGCCTTTGTGCTCATAGTCTGTTGTGTTCCAGGCAACGAAGTGGCTATCATCCCTGCGTGTCAACTGACGACAAAAACTATCCAAAGCGGCGACCACGATTTTGTTGTCAAGTTCACGTACGCAGCTAGCGGAAAACTTTCCGAATACCAAGTAGGGCAAGCCCCAGGAGTTCGGTATGAATATGATGAACAGGGGCGCGTTTCCAGTGCTTACCTCGGAGATAACATCAAGGAAGTCTGTACTTACAAAACCGATACGATCTTTGCGGACAGATACAATTTGACTCAGGACAAATGGTCACTCGAGGGAAGCACTGTAGTGTATCTGAACGCAAACGGGACAATTAAGGCAATCGTTAATCTCAACCGGATTGACTCAACGGCTTACACGTACGACGAAAGAAATAATCCCGTCAAAGTTGTCAACTTCATCAAAGGCGCAGTCAATTCTACCAGAACTGTAGCCTATTCCAACCTTACAAATCCAGAGGCAACGATGCCTGCCTTCGGATCTGATACCTTCTCATTTGACCCGGTGAAACAATCACCCAACCTACCCGCGGCTTACTCGGTTCAGAAGAAATATGAAACAACTTCGGCGTTTATGATCTATACCGCTAATCGCTTCGACTATCCGGACCAGGTCAGGACGAGCATTACCGCAGGCGGCGTTTCGCATACGAACACCACCTTATACTCCTACAGCATGTGCAAGTAGGATAGCAAAATCTGTTTGAATAAGACTCAAAAATAAAACCCTATGAAATCGCAGAAATTCAACAGGTATGGACTCGGTATCATCATCCTGTTTGCAGCCATCAGTTGCCATGATAATGATCTTGTTATTGTAAAGGAAGCTTGTAAAGTCAAGTCTATTGCAACAACCAAAGGCAGCATGACCGAAACAACAACATATCAATACGACGAAAGAAGAAGGGTCATTGAAGTTAATAACGATGGGGAAGTTCGAAAATATCAGTACGATGCGCAAAGTCGCGTTTCAAAGGTTGAAATATTCGGCGAGACTAAAGAAGAATACGGCTACGAAGGTGCCATGATCAAAGTTACCAGATTTTGGTGGGACAGCTCAGCGAACATGTGGCGTATCGAAAAGACAGCCACATGTTACCTGACCCCAAACGGAATCATCAAAGCGATAGCAACCACGCTCGATTCAGTCATTTATTCGTACGACACCAAAAACAACGTGATAAAGTCAACGACATATTTTGATAACATGCTTGCCTTTACTTTCGAACTAAAATATTCAGGTATTAAGAATCCCCAAGCTGTCGCACCCGCGTCAAGAAACCGTGTCCTTGCATTTGACCCGTTAGCACAATCACCGTATTTGCCATTGACAATATCCGTAAAAGGAGTAGGTGGGGAATGGAGTGGAAAAGTAGAATATGTGAAGAACAAAAACAATCTCCCCGAATCGTCAAAAACAGTTATTGCCTCAGACAATTCATTTGAGACCTATTCCTCCGTATTTACGTACTCTTGCGAGAAGCAATAGCGCAAAACGAATTACCCTGATTATTCCTTCAAAAGTCCGCGACAAACGCTGCCAATAAGTCGACGAGCACCATTTCCGATAGGGGGTGTTTCCGGTTCAATCACCACTTATACACTTATGGTTGGAATTCATCTGATGAAGTATGGAAGATACATGTACTGTCTAAGTGCTACCTGAATCCTGACGGAACGATTAAAGCGATTGCGGGAAGCTTCGGCGACTCCGTGACATACTCCTACGATACAAAGAAAACGTTGTGAAGATGGGTAAATATTATGACAAAAAACTTGACACGACTTTGGAAATCCAATACTCTAACATCAAAAATCCTCTAGCCGGTTTACCAGTCGAAGACAAAGTTCTGGCATTCGACCCTTTGTTACAATCGCCAAATATGGTTCCTGCCATCACTGGCACGATGGAAAACATTCCTTTCACTGTAAAAGTAACCTATGAAAAAAATGAATATAATTATCCGGTTTCGTCAAAAGTGATTTTTACAGAAAGGAATTTAACCGAGACGACAACAAATACGTACACCTATTCGTCTTGTCGATAGGGATCATGACCAGCCCTGGTCGGTTTAACCTCACCAAGCCCGTGCTCAAACGCCGGGCTTTTTTTATCTCCATAAAACTGACGACGAGGCGAGTCTGACAACCATCACATGAACAATCTGAAAAACGGAACTCGCTTGGCTTAAGATTTAACGGATGGTGTAAGGCGCAAACGTGGGCCAGTGAAAATTTGATAAATAATTAGTTTACGCGTGTAAACAAATATAGGTTTTCAGTACAGAGCCTCATAATATTGAGGAAAACTCGAACATGAAAACAATTTACATCAGACAGTCAAGCGCACTCTTCATGATGCTTCTCGCACTATTGGGGTGTGACGGGACCAACGACCCGGCTCCGGTAACTTGCAAACTAAGTTCAACTAAAATTGAAACTAACGAATTCAACCCTGATTTTTTGCTCAAGTTTGAATATGACGCAGCAGGAAGGATTATCAAACAAATCGTAGAGTCCGATGAGCCCGATAACAACAATATATTCTCCTACACCTACGATGCGGATGGTAGAATAAATGTGATCAAATTGAAAATCTACGACAAAGATGTTACTTGTAAATTGGTCTACACAAAGTCAAAAATTACGACGGAATGGTTTCTTTCCGGAAATCCTGATGGTGAAGTCGGGAATGAAATCTACTACCTCAATGAAGACGGAACAATCAAGGCCAAGGCCATCGACAGACCTTGGGATTCCGGGGTCAGAGACTCAACGGTGTACTTTTACGACGCCCGAAAGAATCCCATCAAAATCAAAAAATTTCAAGATGGAGAGTTTGATGAAGAGTACGAGTACGTATTCGGAGATGCGCCAAACCCCATGGCCGGTGTACCGCCATACTCGACGTATTTTGGCCTTTTGAGTCCGGTTTATCAAGCACCAAACGTCATGTTGAAATACAGAGAAGTAGGAGATACAGAATGGGAAACGATAGTAACTTATACTTTGAATAAGGAGGGGTATCCGGTTTCAGCAAAGGACACCTTTGATCCTGGTGGTGGGGATGAAAGTGATACACTATTCCAATGGACCTACGAGAATTGTAAATAACACCATATCGCTGCCATCTTGCAACATATCGCTGGACAAAAACAGAACAACTAAAACAATTCCTCAGACATCTCAGCATTTTCGGGTAGTTCGTATTTTACGTTCATTAAGCCTGCTACAACGCAGGCTTTTTTCTTTCTATCGACGTTATGAAATTATAAAAATGAAACGCTTACACGTGTAAACAAATATTGCTTTCTGAAAAGACTCCACATAACTTTCAAAAAAACCTAAAAGTCATGTCGAGCCAAAAACAAATCTCTCACTTGGCAAAAGTAATTTTTGCATCCACAATCATTTCATGCAACACCGGTGAGGCACCTGAACCAAAGGCCGCCAATTGCCAGCTGAAGTCGTATCAGATTATATACAACAGCCCGCTACAACCGGACATCACGGTAAACTACACCTATAATGACGCAGGGCAAGTGACTGAAGTAAGTAATTGGACTTCTTCTGCGCGGTACACCTATGACCCGCTTGGCCGAATCATTGCCGCAACAGGACAATCGAGCAGACAAACCGTGACCTACGAAAAGAATAAAGTGGATATCAAGCAGTCGTTCGTCGCTGATAACAAATGGTATGAGGGACCGGTAAAGGTGTACTATCGGCTCAGCAGTGACGGAACAGTTCAGTCGTTGGTGCGGCTGTCCACCGCATTCAAAGATTCCACCACCTTCTCATTCGACAAGAAGGGAAACGTCAGTAAGATAAATAACTACAGGAATCGCGCCCTGTTTTCTACCTGGGAATTTGTCGCATCGGAGCACCGGAATCCGCTTCAAAATCTTCCTATTGCGGATGCCACTGGTGACCTGTTTAGCCCAACGTTGCGAAATCCAAACGTAACAGCCTCATCAAAAAAAGGCGGTGGTTCAGTGTCCTACAAATATGAGTACACCATGGGTAAGAATAAATACCCGTCGTCCGCCAAAGTAACTGAAGATAATAACGGTCGGATTAGTGTCTATACCATCACCTATACTTATCAAAACTGCAAATAACCGCCTCCTAAATCATTCCGAGAAAACATTTTTTACCATCCATGTTGTCTATGAAAAATTACCAAAGCACTTTCGCACCCATGGTGTTTGTTCTATTAAGCACTACTTTTAGCTGTGACAGAAGCGAACCTAAGCCCTATCAGGAATGTCGGCTAAAGTCGATCAGCAAAATCTTTTCGCAAGATCCGGCATTCAATGAAGTGGTCAGGTTCCATTACGATCCTGCCGGTAATGTCTCGATCAGGGAGGATAACAATACCAGTACCCGATACACCTACGACTCGGAAAACCGGATGACAACGTTGGCCTATGGCGATATTGAAATGAGATTTACTTATAAATCCAACTCATTTCTGGTGAAGTTGTATCATCTTGAAGACGGTAAGTGGATTAACCGCGACGATTCAATTCGTTACGTGTTAAATCCAAATGGCACGATCAAATCCTACGCGCTATATGGATTTAGCACGGTGAAAGAAATCCTTCACGAATTCACTTACGACGAAAGAAAAAATCCAGTTCGTATGGTGAGATCTTTTGATGGAATTGAAGAGGACGAAACAATCGTAACCTATACCACCCATAAGAATCCAGCGGCACGGTTGCCAGAGGGGTCGAATTCACTCATACCATTTGACCCTCTCCTGAGTTCGCCAAACGCAATCAACACTTGGGATCCTCCGGGATCTTCCATGTACTTGATCAAATATGACTTTGTCAACCGTGGAGGCTACCCCCAGAGTGCCACGGAAGAATGGAAAGAGGGAAAAACAGTAACCGCCAGTACCCTGCAATATCAGTATGAGTGGTGCAAATAATCTTCGGGGTGTTGAGGAATCGCTATAACAGGTTATTACGACCTATGAAACGTGAGCCCGGAATAACCCCGGGCTTTTTTTATATTCACAAAATGATTCAGCCGTGTCAATCGCCTGCTGCCCTGGTTCGGGACATCACTTCGGCAGTTAAGCGCCATCAGGAGAATAGTTTCGACCTCTGGTGGCTTGGACAAAGCGGTTTTCTGCTGGCATGGAAAGGCAAGACCGTATTATTTGATCCCTACCTCTCAGATTCTTTAACTAAAAAATATGCTTTGACGAATAAGCCTCACGTCAGGATGAGTGAACGCGTCATCGCACCTGAGCAACTCACCGGGATAGACATCATCACCTCCAGTCACCAGCACACCGATCACCTCGATGCCGAAACACTCACGCCCGTTTTCCAAAACAATGGTGCCATTGACTTCATCATCCCGGAAGCCATCCGCGAGCTCGCATCACAACGAGCGGGATGTATTCCGCAGCTGCCGATAGGAATGAATGAAGGAGATGTTGCTGAAGTTAAGGGCTTTCATTTCCATGCGATTGCTTCAGCACATAATGAACTCGACAAGGACGCGCACGGGAATTCGCTCTATCTTGGATACGTTGTCAGATTTGGAAATTTTTGCATCTATCACAGCGGCGACACGCTGTGGTACCCTGGACTTGAAAACAAGGTGCGTGCGTTCAAACCGGATGTTGTTTTATTGCCCATCAACGGGCATGTTGAGTCGCGTGGCGTGGCGGGAAATATGGATGCAGAAGAAGCTGCAAACTTTGGAAAAGCGGTTGACGCTCTTGTCATCCCGCATCACTATCATATGTTTGAATTTAACACGGCCGACCCGACCACATTCGCGCAAGCGTGTGATCGAATCGGCCAGCGTTACCATATTCTTGAACTCGGTGAACGCTTCACCTTGTCAAAATAACTTTACCACCCGATCCCGTAGTCTTCTCCATGGTTACTTGAACCTCCCCAGAAGGAATTGTGCTTCCAGTCAAACCAGATGGCATTGATAGGACCGGAGGTGCGATCATCAAAGGTGAGTCTGTAGCCCATCTTGATTAATTCCTTGCGCACGTACGGCGGTGTGCTCTCATGAAGCAAAATTTGTCCGGGCTTTGGCTTTCGGTCTTCTCCACCCAGCGATAAATAGTATTGGTACGTATTGATGTTTGGCGCCTCGGCAGCTTCCTGAACATTCATTCCAAACTCAACCACGTTGAGGAAAAACTGAAGCAGGTTTTGATCTTGTGTATCGCCGCCCTGCACTGCAAAACTTAAAAATGGCTTTCCATCTTTCATGGCAAGCGTAGGTGTCAGCGTTACGCGCGGACGTTTTCCTGGCTCGACCACGTTGTAAGGATTCAGTTTTGGATCCAGTACGAAACTCTGCATCCGCTGACTTAATCCAACACCTGTTTTACCGGCGATGCAAGCGGGAATCCAACCACCACTCGGGGTGATTGATACAACCCAACCTTCTTTGTCTGCAGCTTCCACCGAAGTCGTGCCGAGCCAAACATTATTCAGGTATTCTTCATTCAGCACATTCTCTTTTGGATCAAGCGATGCCTGACTCCATTGTTTCAGATAGTCGGAATAAGGATTCACTTTTCCCTCGAATGGATATGGATCGCCAGGGCTTGCCTTGGCATCGTTACTTTCCCAGTTGATGGCCTTCACACGCTCCTTCGCATACTCTTTCGACAATAGTCCTTTGATGGGCTCTTCTGGAGCAACGTACGGGTCACCATAGTAGAAGTCGCGATCAGCAAACGTCAGGTTCATAACCTGATAGAGTGTATGCATGTATTTGGCCGAATTGAAACCCATGCCTTTCAAATCCACTTGCTCGAGCATGTTCAATGCCTGAAGCATCATCGGACCTTGCGTCCACTGTGAGAGTTTATATACATCGATACCTTTGTAATTTACTTTCAAAGGCTCCTCCTGCAATACTTTCCATTTTGCCATGTCATCGAGCGTGATCAACCCGCCCTGTTCCTGGACACCACGAACAAACTCCTTTGCGATGTCACCTTTGTAAAAGCGATCCATAGCCGCGTAGATTGCTTCCTTTCTGTTCTTGCCCTTCTTCAGTGCCTGTTGTTCTGCTTCGACCATCTTCCTGAGGGTTTCGAGCAAATCAAGTTGCTTAAAGATTTCGCCAGCCTGCGGGGCTTCACGCTTCTCACCAAGATGGGGGAGAAAGACGGCTTTGGAATAGGGCCATTCCTTAATCCGATCCTTATTGCGCTCAATTGAATTAGCAGTCTCTGCTTCGATCGGATAACCTTCACACAACTGCATCGCCGGAGCGAGGACGTCCTTTAAGCTCATCGTTCCAAACTCTGCGAGCATATAGCACAAACCTCCGGGAGTGCCTGGTGTGACCGCTGCAAGCGGACCATATTGAGGTGGATAATTCGTACCCTTGGATTTGAAGAAATCCGCAGTAGCCCCCGTTGGAGCAACGCCCAGCGCATTGATGCCGATGACCTGTTTTGTTTTTGGATTGTAAATGAGTGCCTGCGTTTCTCCGCCCCAGCTGAGCACGTCCCACATCGTTGAGGTCGCTGCCAGCATGGCGCATGATGCATCAACGGCATTTCCGCCTTTTTGGAAAATCATTGCACCGGCTGTGGCTGCCAGCGGCTTTCCGGTCACGGCCATCCAATGGCGGCCGTGAAGCACAGGCTTTTGCGTCTGTTGCGCCAACGCAGCTACAGATACCGCAAACATGATTAAAGTCAGTCTTGCTTTCATAAGTGATAGGTTGCTGAAAATGTAGAAGGATTTTAGTCTAAAACAAAAGTCTTTTCCTCTGCAGTCGGCTTCGTTTATGTGATTTGCGTTATTTTTGAATTTTAGACTACAACATGGCTGACGCATCTTTGTTCCTTCGGAATCTGTGGTATATGGCATTTCACAGTTCTTTTCTTCCCAAAAACAAGCTTGTCGCAAAGGAGATTCTTGGAGAGCGGATTGTGTTTGGAAGAGATTCAAACGGGGAGGCTTTTGCCTTGCGCGATAACTGCCCGCACCGGGGAGTTCCGCTATCCGAAGGCTGGTATAAAAACGATACATTGCAATGTTGCTACCACGGATGGGAATTTGGAACCGATGGGGTATGCAAGAATATTCCCGCCATTGCGCCTGGCAGTAAAATCGATTTCAGCAAAATCCGTGTTTTCAGATATCCGTTGCGTGAGATCAGCAATACCATCTGGGTGTACATCCCCGAGAAAAAACTGCACTATCAGGCAGAGCCCAAGTGTGAACCACCTAACCTGATTCTGAATCCGGAAAAAGACTTTCTGCATGTAGAGTCCGTTGTGCTTCCGGCCAACATTGACCATTCCGTGATTGGCCTGATCGATCCTGCGCACGTGACATTTGTTCATCAATCCTGGTACTGGCGTTCAGCGAAGAAACTTAAACTTAAGGAGAAAAAGTTTGAGCCGACACCGATGGGATTTAAGATGGTTCGTCATGCTCCTTCCAATAACTCCAAAGGGTATAGTGTGCTGAAAGGGAATACGTCGACAGAAATTACTTTTGAAATTCCTGGCAACCGATACGAACACATTCGAATGGGGGAGAAGCACGAGGTGATCTCCATCACCTTATTGACTCCGCTTAACGAACGGGAAACGGAGCTTCACCACATCTTCTATTCAACCTTGCCCGCGACACGATGGCTTTGGTGGCCATTGAAAAGATTAGGCAAGAAGTTTATTGGCCAGGACCTGGGCGTTTTTATGAAGCTGAGCAAAGGGCTTGAGAGCAATCCTACGTTGATGCTTATCGGAGAACCTGACGCGCAGGCGAAATGGTACCACGAGATCAAACGCCTGTGGCAAAAAGCGCAGCAGGACAATGTCCCATTTGAGAACCCTGTCGCTCCGCAGATTCTGCATTGGGTGACTTGATTACTTTTTTAAGCGCGCTAATTCCGCCGCAATAAATTCGGGAGACAACCATTTGTTCCCGCGAACAATACCTGAGATTTTCTTCGTGTTGCTGATGTTCTCTAATGGATTTCCGTCGATGAGAAGCAGATCGGATCGAAACCCAACTTTCACGGCACCGGTGTCATTCAGTTTAAAATATCTGGCAACATTCACTGTTCCCGTTTGCAAGGCCTGGAATGGCGTGAGTCCTGCACCGACCAGGTATTCAAGTTCCTGGTGTGTGGAGAACCCGGGGACGTTGAAGATTTGAGGTGCGTCGCAGCCGAGCAGTAAATCTACACCTCCGTTCTGGCACGCCTTAATGAGCTTTCTTCGTAAATCAACAAATCGCTTTATCTGAGCCGCATCATATTGAGGATTGGCGATTAAGTCCTTTTTCACTTGTACCCATTGGTTGACGGTTTCTGGCTTCATATACAACCGATTCGGGTCATTGAGAAACTCCTCAGCACGATAATCCGGATGCATCCAGCGCTCGGCCAGTGCCTGTGTTGGCACCACCCAAACCTTGTTGCTTCTCAGCGTCTCAATCAATTTTGGAATCATGGTCGTGTCTGCCCGATCACCGACGAACATGCCGAACAATCCGGTTTGCTGCTCCACCATTTTCCCGATGTCGGGAACCATCCCTTCAATAAAACCATCGAGATGATCGATCGAGGAATAGCCCGAGGCGGCAGCATGCCAAACACCAACGCCGAAGGATACATGACCCACGAACGGTATATTCAGCTCGTGTGCAGTTTTGGCTATGGAATCAAACTTCATGCGGCTGAGACCCGGGTGAAGTTTCAGGAAGTCATAGCCGGCTTTTTTCTGGTTTCGCACCATTTCTGCACCGGCTTCCGGGGACTTGACACTCATTCCGTTGAAGGAGGGACCAGTGGTGTAAAAATTGGGTGCAAGTACTTCGTTGCGTTGAATTGCCCCGCGGAGTTCCAGGTGTTTTGGATGACCGAGCATTCCACGAATGGTCGTAATTCCGTTCAGCAGAAATAGTGAGGCAACCTCCTTCATCGCCTGCACGTCGTCAACGGGGGGTATATGCGCATGCATTTCCGCCAGACCAGGCATCAGGTATTTGCCCGCGCCATCAATTACCAGCGCATTCCGCGGTATTTTTACATCAGAGGCTTTGCCCAACGCGACAATTTTGCCATTTTTGACGATGACTGTTTGCTTTGCGCTAACAAGCTCTGTGTCCATAGCAACAACGTTCACGTTGACGATGGCAAGCGAACGCTTGGTTAGATCGACAGGTTGAGCAAAACCAGGGGCAATGGCGCAGAAGAGGAGGAGAGAAAACAGGAACCGCATAGGCAAACAGAGTGTTATTAAGTTGAAAATTGATTTTTTATTCTTTCTCGGGCAGTACGAATCGGCTAAAGGGTTTGAATTGTTTCTGAAAGGCAATTAATGCGTCAGGTCTCATGGATAGTGGAATAAACCCAAGCGAAATTTTTAAGTCCTGCCAGCCGGTATTGTATCGGGTAGCCGTCAAGATGCTGAAGAATAAGCAGGACGCAGAGGATGTGGTGCAAGAAACTTTTGCGAAGTGGCTTGTGATCAGCAAAGAAAACATCAACAATACCAAGGCTTATCTGGTCCGCGGGGTAATGAATAATTGCATCAATTACCTGAAGTCATCGCGGGTTGTGCACACCACGTCGCTCAACGATATTCATGATCAGGAACTCAGCAGCGCCGAAGAAGATCGATCTCCTATGGAAATGGAGCAGATGCTGCACACTGCGCTTAATGTATTAAAAACGAAGCTCGAACCCATGGAACGCTCGGTTTACGTTCTTCGGGAAATCTTTGATTTCGATTACCAGTCTCTCCAGGAATTGCTGAACAAGAAGCAGGATAACTGCCGGCAGATGTTGTGTCGCGCGAAGAAGAAGCTGGAGGAAGAAAAGGAGCTTCTTTCTCAGAAACTGGAGCCAGTGAAAGAGTCGGTTCTCGAAGCCTTTCGCAAGGCAACCGAGGCTAATCATCCTTCTGATATTGTCCGGCTGCTTTCTTTCGAATAATTTTTAATTTTTTTTCGCAAAATCTGTCACAATACGGGGGTGGCCCTGTCATAGTGTTAGTTACTCTATTAACCAAAAACCATGACAGTCATTCTAGTATTTTTTGTAGCGCACTGGTACCTCTCTCTGTTTTTCCAAACATTTTTCCTGCACCGCTACGCTGCTCACCGTGCTTTTACGATGAGCCCTTTCACAGAGAAAGTATTTTTTGTGCTCACCTGGATTTTCCAGGGCTCAAACTACCTGAGCGCCTACGGCTACGGTGTGATGCACCGGATGCACCATGCATTTGCCGATACTGAGGATGACCCGCATTCGCCCAAGTACGATGAGTCCATCTGGAAAATGATGTGGAAGACCAAAACCATCTATTCAGCCATTGCCAATCGTAAGATGCAGGTAGACAAGCGCTTTACCGATGGCGTTCCTCAGTGGGAAGCATTTGACCGGATTGCGCGCTCATGGCCGTCCAGACTGTTCTGGGGCATTTTGTACACCCTGGTGTATGTGCAGTTTGCGACCACATGGTGGCTGTGGCTGTTACTCCCGATTCAATTCCTGATGAGTCCCGTGCACGGAGCCATCATTAACTGGTTTGCTCATAAGTACGGTTACAGAAACTTCGAGGTGAAGGACACATCGAAGAACTTCCTGCCAGTCGACTTCCTGATGATGGGCGAAAGCTACCATAATAACCACCACAAACACGGAAACCGTGCGAATTTTGGTGGTATCCGTTGGCATGAAATTGACCCGACGTACCAGGTAATTCGCTTGTTGGATAAGATGCGTATTATCCGGATCAACCGCAAGGAACTTGTACTCGACCAGGCTGGTACCGAAGCGAAAGCAGCCTGATATCAAAAAGCCGGTGCGATTGAACACCGGCTTTTTTATTGCCGTTTAAGTAACTCGTCTCGGGAATTGGTGGCAAAATTATCATCTTCGTTTGCCTGTCCCCATGACGCAGCCGCACAACACTTCATCCTCACTTCCGTGGTGGACGTGGATTGTCCCGCCACTTGTCTTTCATTTGGGGACTCAGATTTCACTGCAGTTCCAATATGCTGAGGCCGTCAGTTCATTTTATCTTCCTACCGGGTTTCTGGTAATTCTGCTCATGTGGTGGGGACCGTGGCGGACCATTCCAGCCATGTACCTGAACGCGGCATTGTCTACTCCACTCTGGGGTGATCTTGAGTTTTATAAATGGTTTATATATCCCATTCCGGAAACACTTCTGGGTATCCTGGCGTGGTTGCTTTTCAAGCGTGCATTCAAAGGAAAATACTGGCTGCCCGATACACGCCAGACAATTCTATTTGTCCTTTTTGCAGTAGCCCTCCCGTTGGTTGTGGAACTGCTGCTTCTGCAGACCACATCAACCATGTTTGGTGCACAGCCAGCCGATGCCTTTGCCCGACAGTTTGTTCGAAACTTCATGGGCGAGTTCACGGCAAATTTTGGAATCACACTGCCTTTGCTGTACCGGTTCACTCCGATCATGCAACAAAAGAAACTGCTGATCGACCCGCCGCCATTTCAACTGCAACGCCGTCAGGGAAAGACGACCGGCGAGCATCTCTTTGTGAGCCTCGTGTACACAACGCTTTTCATCACTTCGATCACGCTGCCATTTGAACGCTTCTGGTTTATCTATGGTCTTGTGGGCCTGTTGCTCGCCTTACGATTTGGATTTGGGGAAGCGTTGTTCTGCAACTTTTACGTTTTTCTCATCACTTATGTGAGCCCCGTCGTTGCAGGAATTCATGACTTCCAAAAATTTGAACTGGACAATCCTTTATACTTTGTTTTCCTCGGCAATCTGCTGCTTTCTGTATTCGTTGCGTTGACCGGACGAGTGATCAGCGATCTCCGGCAAACTGAAGAAATTCTCCATCGTCAGAATCAGGAGCTTGAACGGACGAACAGTGAGCTCGACAAATTTGCCTACAGCGTCAGTCACGACATCAGCGCACCGCTCAAGTCCATCCAGGGGTTGGTGAACCTGATACACCTGGAGACTGATGGTGAGCTGAGAAAAGATTATCTGAAGAGGATTGAAGTCAGTGTGGCTAAGTTGAATGTATTCATTCGTGAGACACTGGATTATTCGAGGAACAACCGGACAGAAATTCAACCCGAACCGATCCATCTCGGAGAACTGATCCAGGAAGTGATGGACGACTTCCGTTATTCAGATGAATACAAGCGTATATCAATAAACATAGGCGACATGCCGTTTCAGGTGGTCACTGATCGCCTCAGGCTCAAAGTCATCCTGCATAATCTCATTTCAAATGCCTTTAAGTTTTGCAACTCGACGCAAATAGAAAACCCGAAGGTGGAGTTGTCGGCGCAGCGGCATGGAGACATGCTTCAGATAAAAGTAACAGACAACGGCGAAGGAATCCGGCCTGAAATTAAACCGCGCGTTTTCGAGATGTTTGTCAGGGGATCGTTCGCATCCAACGGCTCTGGGCTCGGACTTTACATTTCAAGAGAGGCAGCGAAGAAAATAGGCGCCACGATTGAAGTAGAATTGGAGTTTGGGATGGGAGCAACGTTCACCATCACCATGCCCTTATCGATCAATTAACACACGCTGATTGGTCGTCGCTGAGCGAATGATCGCTTCCACCACCCGAATGTCGCGCATACCTTCTTCACCCGGAACGAGGAGTTGCGTCTTATTCATTATGGCCAGCGAATCGTCATCCATTTGCTTTGCCTGCTGATTTTCAATATTGCTTTTAAATCTTTGTCCATCACTTGCGTCACCGGCAATTCCGCTGTACGCCTGAAACGGCTCAAGCCTGTACCATCCATTCGCGCAATCAACGCGGAGTGCGTTCATCGATTTACCTAAACTTGTTTCACAATGGGCGACAATGCCTTTTGGAAACTCCAGATCAAATACCATCGTCTCGTCTGTTTCCTGGTAGATCTCCGGCCGGGTTGTGGACTGTTTCGCGGTAACGGCAACGGGCTCAAGTCCAATTGTATAGCGCGCCGCATTGAGGGGATACACACCCATATCGTAAATGGCACCGCCACCCATTGACCTTTTCTGCTTCCAGTGATCACTTCGACCGTCGAAATATCCCGCCGACGCCTGCACTTTCATCAGTTTACCGAAAGGCTGCGATTGGCGGAACCCGATGATCTTTTGGGTGACCGGCTCGTGTTGCATTCTGTACCCAATGGCCAGCGAAACTTTATTGGCCTTGCAGCCTTCGATCATCGACAGACATTCGGCCTCTGTTATCGCCATCGGTTTCTCACACCATACGTGCTTACCCGCACGCGCCGCCCTGATGGTAAACGATGCATGCATACTCGGAGGAAGTACCACGTACACAACATCGATGTCGTCGTTGTTGGCGATCTCATCGAAGTTCTGATAGTTGTAGATGTTTTTATCGGGAATGTTGTATTGCTTTTGCCAAACCGGAATTTTTTGTGGAGAACCGGTGACGATGCCACGCAATTCACAGTAGCGGGTCCGTTGTAAAGCAGGAGCGAGGAGGTCGGTGCTGTAGTAGCCGAGTCCCATCAGGGCGATGCCCAGCTTGTTCTTGCTTTTTGATGGAGAACTCCACGCAGGAAACGCCAGCATTCCGGCCGCTGCGAGAGTTGATGATTTCAAAAATCGTCTTCTGCTGCTCATAAAAAAATTAAGTAACGGTTTTGGGCAAAGACCAAGTTAACGATATGCGTGCTGTTTTTTGTGCGCTCCCGCTTTGTTTTTCCCTCAAAAAAAATTGTTACATTTAGTGATACATAATCCAAACCCCATTATGGACTCTGTAAGAATCGAACATTTCAGAAATCTGGTATCGCTCATTGCTGCTGACGGAAAAATTGAGGAAGTTGAAAAAGTGGCTCTTTCTAAAATCGCTTTCGATCAGGGAATTCCGCTCGACCGCTTCAACGTCATGCTCCAGCGCGCGGATGAATACAAGTACTTGATTCCCCAAAACCATGTCGAACGTGATAAGCAACTTGCGCAAATGATCGATGTGGCTCTTCTGGACGGAGACTTTGCGAAAGCAGAGCTTGAACTTATTCATATGGTTGGAAGTAAACTTGGCTTTTCACGTGACCGCGTTGACGAAATCATCCGCAACCACAAGCGCGGATCTCAGATTTCTGTATGATTAACTTCCGATCAACATCTTGCTGCGCTCACCAAAGACCCGCTTAATCAACAGTACACCTGCAAGGGAAGCAGCAAGCACGATTACAAAAAAGAGCAGGTAAGTCGCCAGGTTGAAGTCCAGTGGAAACCCGGCAAGCTGCATGACTTTCCGGAAAATGCTGATGATCGGATAATGCAGGAAAAAAACTCCAAAACTTAATTTGCCAATCGTCGCGAGCAGTGTCATCGTCTTGTGGTTCCATTCGTAAAACAACATCATCAGCAAAATACAGAACACGAGTCCCTTAAAGTAATAGACATTGAACACCAGCATGCGGTGATACACGACCTGTTCAAAGTTCAGGTTCTTCGGTGTGTCAATTGCGCCGAGCAAATCAGCTATGGTCAGCACAGTGTAAGCGACGACAAGAGGACCAAGAAGTTTCCATCTGAGTTTTGTCAATACCTCACGATAAAAACTTGCCATCATTCCAAGCATGTAGACTGGAATGAAATGAATGAAGCCGAGCAAAGGATTCGCATTATGTTCTGATCGGAAGGTGAAGCAGCCAAGAAGCAGAACTATTGGAAATGCAAATTTATAAAAGCGTTCATTATCCGTCAGACGCAGCAGAGGGGCGGAGAGATAGATTAAGACAACGGTGCTGATGAACCAGAAGGGTGGCAGGTGGGCACCGGTCAGGAGGAAGTAAGCAATTTTTCCGGCTAATGAATTCTGTTCAAAGTTCTGGGGTAAAGCAAGATTTTCATAGGGATAATTCAGTCGCAAGAGAATGATTGGAACAGAAATCAGCAAATAGGGAACAATGACGTTCTTGAATTTTTGATGGAGATAACTCCGGTAATGAAATTTGTCTGAAGTCAGGTACTGGAAGAGAAATCCTCCAATAAACAAAAAGAGGATTGTTCCATAACCTTCGTCCGCATCAAAGAACACATTCAACACTCTGTTCGTCCCGGGGTGCGACTCCCACTCCCAGGTGAAGCCACGGGCGTGAACAGCTACAACGATCATCATGGCAAGTCCCCTGAGATGCTCAATGTACGGAAGGAACCTGGGCATTAAAGTGATGAATTTTTCTACGCATGTGAACCTGCTGGATCAAACGAACTTGAAAGTGTGATATCGTCAGAAAATTCCATGCCTCCGGTGATGGGTACGTTTTTTTAAATGGCATCGAAAAATTTTTACATGCAATTTAAAGCACTCGTTATTACCGAGACTGAATCGGGAACGTTTGAAAGACATATTCAAAAAAGACACATTGACGAATTACCTGATGGAGACGTTCTGATCCGTGTACATTATTCCGCGCTGAACTATAAAGACGCTTTATCGGCTACCGGTCATAAAGGAATTACGAAACAGTTTCCACACACACCTGGGATAGAGGCAGCTGGAACTGTAGTCAGGAGCAGGAGCGAAGAGTTCAAACCAGGAGAAGAAGTTTTTGTTACCGGATATGATCTCGGCATGAACACCTCCGGCGCTTACGCCGAATTTATACGCGTCCCTGCCGGGTGGCTCATTCATAAACCTTCTGCATTTTCCTGCCGGGAAGTGATGACCATTGGCACTGCCGGATTTACCGCTGCTTATGCACTGCACAAAATGGAAATGATGGGGCAAGAGCCGTCGCATGGGCCGATCGTCGTCACGGGAGCTACGGGTGGTGTTGGAAGTCTGGCTGTAGCGATACTTGCAAAGGCAGGGTATGAAGTAATTGCCGTAACCGGCAAAAAGGAGGCGACGGATTATTTGCAATACCTCGGCGCAGCACGTGTTGAAGACCGCTCCTTTACTAACGATCAATCCGGGCGGCCGCTCAGTCGTCATCAATGGGCTGGTGCCATAGACACTGTAAGCGGAAACACGCTCACAACTTTAATTAAACGCTGCCGGCGCGACGGATGTATTGTGGCAACGGGGTTGCTCGCCGGGACGAAATTAGAAACGACGGTATATCCATTCATACTTAATGGCATCAACCTCCTCGGGATCGGCGCGGGGCAGACCCCGATGCAGCTTCGTCTCAGTCTGTGGAATAAACTTGTGCACGAGTGGAATGTCTGTGACAAACTTGACGCGATTGCACTGGAAGTCGGACTTGACGAGCTGAAGGACGCTTACCTTGACGCCATTCTCTCTGGAAAAACGATGGGACGAGTGGTGGTCAACCTTATCAAGGAAAAGTACAAACCCCAGGAGTATTCATGGGAACTTGATCACGAAGAAATGGAGCGCAGCTTATCAGCCCACTAAGCTCCGCTTCCGCTTCCATCATCGGTGCGGCGACGGCGATTCTGCCGACGAGGCCCTTTGCGCTTTTGCGGATCGGGATTGAATTCTTGCTTTTGATCAGAATCATTGGGTCGTGATGAGTCCGGCATTGGCGGAGGAGGGTTGCGATATCGATTTTCCTTCCTTGGTGAATTTCCGCCGAACGTCCTTTTCTCAAATCGTTCATTTGGATTACCTGGATTTCGTTCATGCTTGTTTTGATCCGGAGTTTCGTGCTTACCACGCGCGGGTATCGGGTTGGGCTTTTTATTAACTATCGCTCCATTATCACTTTCACCTTCAGGAATAATCTCGGCACCGGTTGTGGGTGAAATTCTTTTGCCGCGATGGACGGTATGTACTCGTGTGTACTCGGCTCCGTACAGCAAGATCAATCCCGCATAGGACACCCACAGCATAATTAAAATAATTGAACCAGCCGCACCATACGCCGACCCCGGGTCGCTGTTGCCGAAATACAAGCCCAGCAAAAACTTCGCGACGACAAACAATAATGACGTCAGAATGGCGCCGGCCCAGACGTCGTTCCACTCCACGCGCGCGTCGGGGAGAAATTTATAAATCGCGGCAAACAACAACGTAACTACAGCAAGTGATACAACGATGTCCAGTACACTAAACACCACAAGCATTGACTCAGAGAGATTGGCCGAAACCCAGTCGCTGAGGGCATGCAGCATGGAACTTAATACCAGAGATACCAGCAGGAGGAAGCCAATAGCAAGAATCAACCCGAATGAAAAGAACCGGTCCTTTGCAACCTTCAGAAGTTTTTGCTTTGGCGCAGGACGCACGCCCCAAATTTTGTTCAGTATTTGTTGTAGCTGGTAAAAAACACCTGTTGCTCCAAACAGCAACGTAGCGACGCTGAGTATCGTAGAAAGAACATTACCATCGGTTTTGCTCGCGGTGGCCACCATCGTTTCAATTTGCTTGGCAGTCTCACCTCCGACAACACTTCCTATTTGACCGCTCAATTGACTGGTGATGGCTTCTGTGCCGAAGAAATATCCGGCAATGTTAATCATAATCACCAGCAATCCCGGCAAGGAAAATATCGTATAATAAGCAATAATGATACTGTTATTGAAAGGCTCTCGTTCGTTGAAGCCTTTGAATGCTTCTTTCAGCAGGAGCCAATTTTCTCTTATGTTAATTTTCATGATGTCATAGCGATAATGGGGCGCAGATAAAAAAACACGTGCCCCGATGGCTTGTGGTACATCCATGAATCGGCATAAATATTTTATCGGCTGGTGGCATACGACCATATTATGAACCGATACTTTCTTCTCGGCCTGTTCCTCATCATTCAAATCACTTCCTTCTCGCAGGACGATTCCCTGCGCTACGCTGAAATATTATGGTCAATGAAGCGAAAAGCTTTTATTCTTCAGACCGTAGAATTTACGGAGGCAGAGAAAGCAGCGTTTTGGCCAGTATATGAAGACTATTGCTTTTCCATTATGTACATGGAACTTGAAAACCTGGAGATGGAGCGAACGCTGCTGAACACACACGTCCGTATGAATGAGAAAGAAGGGGATGTCATGTACAGTAACTTATTGACCAATGAATACGAATTAGCCAGGTTGCGGAAGCAGTTTTATCGAAAATTCAAGCGAGCGCTTGGTGCTAAAAAAGCAGCCCGTATCATGCAGGCAGATAATGCCTTCCGGTTGAAAATTAAGCTTGAAGTATTTGAAACACCTGAATCAACTGCACCGCTGCTGACCCGTCTGCGGGACTAGCCTATCACATTTTCTGTTCGCTCCAGATTGACAAAATCAAAGAGCTTTGCATCCAGCAGGTGAGAAGGTGATATGTTCCCAAGGGCGTTGTACATAATTTCAACCCGGTTGGGATACTTTTCTTCCCATTCCTTGATCATTCCCTTCACAATCTTTCGTTGCATGTTGGGCTGCGACCCGCAGAGGTTGCAAGGGATAATCGGAAACTTTCTCATCGCCGCATAAGCTTCAATTTCCTTTTCTCGCGTGTTCGCCAGCGGCCTGATGACGATGTGGCGCTTGTCATCCGTTAAAAATTTTGGCGGCATGGCTTCAAGCTTTCCGCTGAAAAACAAATTGAGAAAAAATGTTTCGAGCACATCGTCCTGATGGTGCCCCAATGCAATTTTCGTTGCGCCAAGTTCATCTGCAATGGAGTAGAGATTGCCCCGGCGAAGTCTTGAACAAAGACTGCACATTGTCTTTCCTTCGGGTGTTTTTTCTATCACCACACTGTACGTGTCTTTCTCATAAATCTTGAATGGTACACCTGCCTGCGTCAGATACTCCGGGAGAACGTGTTCTGGAAAGCCCGGCTGCTTCTGGTCGAGATTGACGGCAATGATTTCGAAGTCCATGGCTTTTTGCATTTCCAGCAAAACATCCAGCATCGTATAGCTGTCCTTTCCACCGGACAAGCAAGCCATAACCAAATCTCCAGGTGAAATCATCTGGAATTTCTCATTCAGTTCCCAGACATCGCGACGGATCTTTTTTCCGGCGGTGATCAGGTCGTGATCTCTTCTTTCCATAACACAAATATATAAAAACGACTGTGGCCGACAGCGGCATATTATTTTACATTCACCAACCGGTTGCCCGGGCGACCGTAAATCTACCCATGAAAGACAGTCTGACAGGTGAACGTCTGCACAACCAGACCATTTTGTTTTTAAGTCTTCCGCGACATGACGGAAAATACACTTCGACTCCGTGGCAGCTAGCGGTAGCGTTGGCGGAAACCAATACCGTGTATTTTGTGGATCATCCGTTTACCGTGGTGGAGATGGTGAAAGACATTGGTAACAAACAGATCCGGAGCCGCTCAAGAGGCTACCGGCAACCGATGGTAGAGATCGACGGTGTCAGGGTGATTCGGGCACCTTTCGTTTTGCCTGTAAACTTTCTCCCTCCCGGAGCCGGCTACAGCGCTATTTCGCGTGTGAATCAAATGCTTCTGGGAAAACGAATCAGGAAACAGCTCCGTGCCGATCGGGTCAAATCGATTGTGTTCATTAACTCATTTAATTTTTATTACCCGAATCTTGAGCGTCATTTAGGCGTAGCAGTTCAATTGAATATTTATCACTGCATCGACCCCATGGTCAAATCGTTTACCCTGAAACATGGACGGCGGCTGCAAGAGATCGCCGCGCGTAAGGCAGACGTTATTATTTGCACAGCACCTGCATTGGCTGAGCAGTTTAAAAAAGAAGGTTACCCTGAAGTACATGTGGTTCCCAACGCCGCAAACTATGCGCTTTTTCACAGTGCCTGCGACGATGGAACTCCTGTTCATCAAAGTGTTGGCCAGCTCGAGGGAAAAGTGCTCGGCTATCTCGGCAATATTGAGCGACGAACAGACTTTAAGTTATTGCTGGAGTTGACTGAAATTCTGACCGACTGGACCATTGTCCTCGCAGGGCCGGTGCAGGAGAGTTATGTTCCTGAAGCGATCCGAAATTGCAAGCGAATAATTTTTACCGGACCTGTTGCCCATCAGGAAGCACCTGCTGTGGTCAAGCGCTTTGACGTTGCCATGATTCCTTTCGTGGTCGATGATGTGAGCGCGGGGATATATCCGCTCAAGCTCTTCGAATACCTGGCTTGTGGAAAGCCGGTGGTATGCACGCCCTTTAACGTCGAGGTATTAAATACATTAGCAGACGTGATGTATATTGGACAAAATGCGGCAGAATTTGCCAAACAGGTTAATTTTGCTTACGCCACCGATTCAGAAGACAGTCGGACTCTCAGAGCCCAGACGGCCGCTCAGAATTCATGGGGGCAGCGGGCGATTGTGTTCGGCTCAATCATCAGAAGAAAAATTCTTAACCGATATCAAACAAGCCAACTGAAATGAGTTTGCGAGACAAAATCAGGAACAATCCCTCGCTAAAAAAACTGGCTTTATCTCTTATCTTCAGACGCAAGCCTTATGGATCGCGCGTCCGTTGGTACATCTGGCTCTGGTTGATTCTGCCGCGTTATTTCAAGAGGGGCATCAGCTGGGATTGCCGCCTTGACCTTGTTCCATTCAACAAGCTTGTTGTCGGAAAATACGTTCGTATTGAAAAAGGCGTCGTCATCAACAACGGGATGGGGGATGTTATCATCCATGACGAAGTGCATACCGGCGTTGGCTGCGTCATCATCGGTCCTGTTACACTACATAAACATGTCGGACTCTCGCAGTATGTGAGAATTATTGGGATGCACCACGGGATGGATGCAGACATCCCGCATCACTGGCAGCCCTGCTCGCGGTCGCCGGTTATTCTGGAGGAAGATGCGTTTGTTGGAACAGGGGCGGTCATTATGGGCAAGAAGAACGGCGAGCCTTTAACACTGGGAAAATATTGTCGTATCGGTGCGAACGCCGTCGTGTTAGATGACATTCCTGCGTATAGCGTAGCCGTTGGAAATCCTGCACGGGTGGTCCGCGTCTGGGACCCGGTTGAAAAGAAATGGGTTCCGCCAATTCGAAAAGAACGACTCAGCGACGACCATAAAAAAGCCGCCCGGGCCGGGACGGCTTTCTCCTAGAATATTCAGAGGGCGACTAGTTCTTTTTCACTTCTTTCGCCCACATATCTTTCAACGTAACGGTCCTGTTAAAGACAAGCTTATCGGCAGACGAATCCGGATCCAAACAAAAATATCCTTTGCGCAGAAACTGGAAACGATCGCTTCGGGAAGCCTTGCCAATAGCTGGTTCCGCAAGCGCACCAGAAATGATCTGCAAACTGTCTGGATTCAGGTAATCCTTGAAGTCGCCCTCAGCCGCGCTCAGATCTTCGACTTTAAAAAGCCGGTCATATAACCTGACTTCAACGGGTATCGCAGTTTGCGCATTCACCCAGTGCAGGGTACCCTGAACTTTGAGCCCGGAGGTGTCCGAACCGCTTCTGCTCTCAGGGATATACGTACATTTCAACTCAACAACCTTTCCGTTCGGATCTTTGACGACCTCGTCGCAACGGATGATGTATGCGCTTTTTAATCGCGCCATTTGCCCCGGAGCCAACCTGAAGAACTTCTTCGGTGGATTCTCCATAAAATCCTCTTGTTCAACGTAGAGCGTATTCGAAAACTCGATCACACGGTTACCGCCGTTCGGATCTTCAGGATTGTTTTCGCTTTCCAGGTTTTCAGTTTTACCCTCCGGATAATTGGTCAAGGTTACCTTCAATGGATCAAAGACCACCATCCTCCGGAGCGAAGTTTTGTTGAGGTCTTCACGGACGCAGAACTCCAGCAAACCGACATCAATCAAATTCTCCCGGCGTGCCACACCGATCTTCTCACAAAACTCACGGATACTTTGGGGTGTATATCCACGGCGACGCACCCCACTTAAGGTTGGCATTCGCGGATCGTCCCAGCCGCGCACATGTCCCTCATTCACCAACTGGAGCAGCTTCCGCTTGCTCATGACGGTGTAGGTCATATTCAGACGCGCGAACTCATATTGACGGCTCGGGTAAATCTCCAATTGCCCTATAAACCAGTCATACAATTCCCTGTGAGGGATGAACTCCAGTGTACAAATGCTGTGGGTGATCTTTTCAATTGCATCACTCTGTCCGTGCGCAAAATCATACATCGGATAGATGCACCACTGGTCTCCCGTCCGATGATGATGCGCATGTTTTATTCTATAGAGAATGGGATCGCGCATGTGCATGTTCGTGTGTCCCATGTCAATCTTGGCTCTCAGTACTTTTGCGCCATCTTTGTATTTGCCGTCCTTCATCTCCTGAAACAACTTCAGGTTTTCTTCAATGCTGCGACTTCTGAAAGGACTGTCTGTCCCGGGCTGCGTAGGCGTTCCCTTTTGAGCGGCGATCTCTTCGCTCGTGCTGTCGTCCACATACGCGAGTCCCTTTCTGATTAAGACCAACGCAAATTCATAGAGCTGCGGAAAGTAATCGGATGCATAAAGTTCGTTTTTCCATTGAAAGCCAAGCCATTGCACATCGTTCTTGATACTCTCGACATACTCGGTATCCTCGGTAACGGGATTGGTGTCGTCGAACCGGAGGTTGGTATATCCACCAAATTTTAACGAGAGACCGAAGTTCAGGCAGATGCTTTTAGCGTGGCCCATATGCAGGTAGCCGTTCGGCTCCGGCGGAAAGCGAGTAATGATAGACCGGTGCTTTCCGGAACTCAAATCGGATTCAATGATTTCCTCGAGGAAGTTTAAGCTCTTTTCGTCTGACATGTACCTAATGATGAAACCGTAAAGGTAAAAAGGTAAACGAAAGAGGAAAAAACATTTTTAAGACATCAGCGCAATCGAATACGCTGTCAGGAATAGAGGTAGTTGTCTTTAAGCGGAACGATCACCTGAAGGTTCCACAAACCGGTTTCCTTGGTGACAATGGGCGAGTGGGAGCGGACAACTGCTTTGACTTCATCCAGAGATAACAGCTCGTGTTCAGACTGAACATCGGGGTTGGTAACAACCTCGTAGTACGTGATAAAACTGGAAGGGGTAAATTTTACACCGGTCGTATTCAACTTCACATGCTGCTTCTCCATTGGTGCTTTGTTAGCGTCGTCGTATGTTCAAATATAGTCACGATTTGTTCTTTTACTTACACGGGTTGTTACATTTATTTTACAAAGGAAACTACAGCTGGTGTCTATGATGGAGACAGTCAGGTCATCTGATTTCGTTGGTATTGGTTTTTGATAAACCGCCAATATGAGTGAAGTTGTTACGTTGTTCATCCTCAGTATTCCCATCGCCTGTATTTCATGGACCGTCACGCATGAGGAAGTATTTCGTGAACCGAGAAGTTATTGTGTTCGTCAGAGTCGGGAGGCACACACCTTGTTCCGGCGAAAATTCTTTTACCTTTTCACCTGTGAGTACTGCTTCAGTCACTACGTCACCATCTTCTTCTTAATCATCACGTCATTCAAGCTGCTGTATGGAGATTGGAGAGGCGTTCTCGTTGCAGGCTTTTCGCTCGTTTGGATAGCAAACATCTACATGAGTCTTTATGCGTTGATTCGGATAGATTTGAAGAAGGAGCGCATCCTGACACAGAAGGAAGAACAAAATATGGATGCTTCGTAACATGACTTGTCTTGATGCAACGCTTTTGCCATCTTCGCGCCCGCTATGGCACAGAGCAAACATTACGCGGCAGCAGTGACAGCATTTGTGGTTTGGGGATTCTTCGCCGTTCCTCTTCGTGCCTTGCAGGACTATTCATCCGGGGAAATTCTGTTTTTCCGCATTCTGTTTTCATTCGGAATACTGCTCGTTGTGTGTACCGTATTTCGAAAAGACACCCTTGCCCGGGATTGGAGCACCATCCAATCGCTCGCTGGAAAAAATCTTCGAAGATGGATAACGATTACCATCACAGGCGGTGTGTTATTAACCCTCAACTGGCTGATTTTTATTTACGTTGTCAACCATGTCAATGTGAAGACGGCTTCGTTTGCCTACCTCATTTGTCCGGTCATTACGGCCATCCTTGGATTTATGATACTGCAGGAGAGATTAACCATGATCCAGTGGATTGCGGTGGGCATGTGTGCCATGGGTTGTCTCGTCATTGGCTACGGCCATGTCAGCGAACTTGGCTACAGTCTCATCACCGCGCTGACCTACGCGCTCTATCTGATCTCACAACGACGCAACCAGGTCATCGACCGGATGAATGCGTTGTGGATTCAGGTCTCCATCAGTCTTGTAGTTCTTTCGGTTATTTTCCCGTTCATGGTTGACAGTGTACCTCAGGAGTCTCGTTTCTATCTCATCGTCCTGATCATCGCGGCTTTATTCACCGTACTTCCATTGTTCCTGAATCTGTTCGCGCTCAATCAAATTAATTCAGCCACCATTGGCATATTGATGTATCTCAATCCGTTATTTAATTTCTCCGTGGCCTTTATTGTTTTTGACGAAAAAACAGATGCAGCTTTATTGACGGGATATGCCATCATTCTCGCAGCACTTGTCGTTTTCAATATACCCGTGCTGCGCTCCCTGAAAACGCGCTATACCGCTACCCGGTGATGTATATTTGCTGATCTTCAGTGAACACCGGACTGTTCAACGTCGAACACTGCCTTTCGCAAAATCCTCAAGAATTCAATTCATTCCGCATTCCTACAAATGGCATGTATTTCGCGATTTAAAAGAAATTGACGATCTAATCCTGACCTTTTTTACACATGCGCCACGTGACTCGATTTTTTTGGTTTTGCTCTGGTTCCGATCCCCGCCTCATTGAACAATCTTCCGTTGAACATTCGCGGTACTTCGGCATCGGCGCAACGGTGTTTTTCACGGGTGTTTTTGCTGCGCTGGCAGCTGGGTATTTCTTCTTTACTGTATTTGACAGTATTCTCATTTCTATTGGTCTTGGTACCCTGTGGGGTTTAATGATCTTCAACCTTGATCGGTATATCGTATCAAGTATGCGCAAGGAGGGACGGCCATTCAAAGAATTCGCCATGGCCTTGCCCAGATTGGTTTTGGCCATATTAATTTCTCTGGTCATCGCGAAGCCGATAGAATTAAGAATTTTCAGCAAAGAAATCGAGGGAGAACTTCTGCTCATGGAGCAGGAAGCATTTGCCCGCCAGGAACAACAGGTGCGCGTGCGTTTTGACCGTATCGCCGACAGCCTCCAAAGCGAAATAGAATTGATCGATAACGCTTTGGCAAGTCGCGAGCAGCGACGCGACGCCCTCATGCAAATCGCCAGAGAGGAAGCAGACGGTACTGGCGGAAGCCGAATCAAGAATCTTGGTCCAATTTACAAAATCAAGAAGCAAGAGGCTGACAACGCCCAGCGAGAACTTGATTCGTATCGATCTGCAAAACAACCTCTGCGCGAACAACTCATGCGCCAGGCAGATTCTGTGTACGCGACATCTTCATCCACTTTACAGAATCTGAACCGCCAGCGGATGGACGGACCTGCTGCCCGCCTGGAGGCAATGGACCGGCTTTCGGCCCGAAGCAACGCGGTAGCTATTGCACATTGGTTCATCGTATTGCTGTTCATCGCGGTCGAAACTGCTCCCTTATTTGTCAAGCTTATTGGAACCCGTGCGCCCTACGACAACTTGCTCAGGGTTGAAGAACACCGCTATCGGATCGAGGAACTTGAGCAAGTGGCGGGAGCGACCGCAGCAGCGAAAAAGCGACAGCATGGCCTGGACCAAAAAGAGCAGGAATTCTTTCACAACCGGCTTGATGCCGAATTGAAACGTTCATAAAAAGAACGAAATTTGAGGATGGCCTGGTCCTGTCCATCTTCCAAGCGTGCTTATCTCACCCAGCAAATGGCGGAGGATGTGCTTATTGACTTGTGGAATAACAACGACTACGCTACTGGTCAGGGTCCGGTGAACATATACCAGTGCGAAGATTGCGGAATGTTCCATCTCACCTCGAAAGGCGAAACCAACGAAAAACTGAAGAAACATCTGGCTGAGGGAAACCACCGACTTCATCGCACAGCTTCCCGGTGGAAAGACAAGTTCAAAAACTGGTGACTTTTTGAAGGCCCATGATTTTCTGATATCTTCAAAAAACTTCGCCGCAAAAACACGTATGCCGTTCACGCCCTGTCATGCCGCTCTTGCCTTGCCACTTCTTCGTCTGAGCCCCCGGTATCTTTCCGGAACAGCGTTGATTGCGGGCTCAATGGCGCCGGACTTCGAATATTTTTTCAGGATGGAGACGAATGGTATTCATGGTCACACCATCCCAGGTATCTTCTACTTTGATGTTCCTGTTGTCATCTTGCTCAGTTTTCTTTTCCACAACATTGTCAAAAACAGTTTGATTGATAACGCTCCCGTTTGGATCCGCACACGACTGCAAGTGCTGCGGCGATTTGACTTTAACGATTACTTCAAAACGAATTACATCGCGGTCATTGTCTCTGCAGTACTTGGAACAATGACGCACATCTTCTGGGACGCGTTCACCCACAAGACGGGTTACTTTGTCCACTTGTTTGATTCGTTCTATGCCCGGAATAATTTGCAGTTCGCCGGCCTTAACATCCCTCTATACAAACTTCTACAGCACCTGAGCACATGGGTAGGCTTCGTCATTATTGTCTTCTACATCCGGGCGATTCCATCAGAACAGGTTGTCGAAGCAAGGTCAAAAAACAAAAACTACTGGCCGGGAATCGTGCTCATCACTGCGACCATTTTTGCCCTGCGTTTTTCGATCAGACCAGACGATATTTCTCTGGGCAACGTGATGGCTACCCTCATTTCGGGTGGGTGTATTGCGCTTTTGACGCTAGGCCTTTTTTTCGTTCAACGCGCTAATGCAAATTGATGACGAAGAAGAATTCGCAATGGGCTCAAATTGGAAAGCGGAAACTGGAGCTTTCAAACCTGGAAAAGGTAATTTTTCCAGAGGATAATATTGTCAAAGCAGAAGTGATTCAATATTACCTGACCATTGCGCCTACCATACTGCGGCACATTAAGGGAAGAGCGCTGACGCTCATTCGGTTTCCGGATGGGATTCACGGAGAAAGTTTTTTTCAGAAGAACCGGCCTGAGTGGTCGCCCGACTGGATAGAATATGAGACACTCGGTTCGTCAGAGAAAGATTACATCGTTGCCACCGAACAAGCCTTATTGGTTTGGCTTGCCAACCTTGCATGTCTTGAACTGCATCAACTCCATAGTCGTCGTCCAAATTTCGATAAGCCGGACTATATGGTTTTTGATCTGGATCCGCCCGAGGGTTATTCATTTCAAAAGGTTGTATCATTAGGAGTCGAGCTGAAAGACTTTTTGGAACGGTATGGCTACACACCGTTTGTGAAGACTACGGGAGGGAAGGGAATTCACATTTGCTGTCCCCTGGAAACTAAATACGACTTTAACGAAGTTTTCGAAGCAGCACAGAGTTTAGCCCAACCTTTTGTTGACGCACACTCCACGGAGACAACACTGCACATCAAGAAAGATGCAAGAAAGGGCAGGGTGCTTGTGGACATTTATAGGATTCGTTCGGGTCAGACCATCGTGTCACCGTATAGTTTGAGGGGCAGAATTGGTGCGCCAGTATCCATGCCGTTGCCCTGGGAAGAATTAACATCTGTTACGGATCCCAAATCATTCAACATACAAAACGCCGTCGCTCATGTGGTCGAGCACGGCGACGCCTGGGAGAGCATCGATGCCTTCTCGGCAAGACTGCATACTAAACGCAGCGCACAGGTATCCGTACCGAAGCGATTGCCGAAAAATCGAAAACACAAGCAACCTGAGCAGCTCGAGACGTATTCAAAAAAGCGGGACTTTTCTGTGACTCCAGAACCGGCTGCACAATTGGGCGCGGGCGAGAGCAATAACTTTGTTGTTCACCGTCACCATGCTTCGCACTTGCATTATGATCTCCGCCTCGAGCAGGACGGTGTCTTAAAATCATGGGCGGTACCGAAGGGACTTCCCCCGAGACCGGGTGTGAAGCGACTGGCCGTGCAGACGGAAGATCATCCGATGCAATACCTGACATTCGACGGGAAGATCCCGAAAGGACAATACGGTGCCGGTGAGATGTGGATCTATGCGCTGGGCAAATATCAAATCACGAAAGAAAAAAAAGACGGGTTCTATTTCCGATTGAACAGCAAAGAGATGTCGGGAGAATACCGGATGCATCGGACAAAAGAAAAAGAATATTTGCTGGAGCGCGTGGATGAACCCCAGGTTGATTTCTTGAATCGGTTTACAGAGCCGATGCTGTCTGAGAGTGCCGCGACCGTGCCGACGGGCGATTATGTTTATGAAGTGAAATGGGATGGCATTCGCGCACTAATTCTTTTCGAGGAAGGCAACATTCGAATCTTCACGAGAAACAAAAATGAAATTACTTCCCAGTTCCCTGAACTGAACATTGGTGATAAAGCCTTTCGCGCGACGAATGCCGTCTATGACGCTGAAATTGTCTGCCTGGATGAATCCGGTAAGCCGGTCTTCAAAAAGGTTATCAACCGCATGATGAGCTCCGGAGAAACCAACATCTCGAAGTTATCAAAAACCAATCCCGCCTATTGCTACATCTTCGATTGCCTGTATATGGACGGCCGGTCGCTGCTGAATGAGCCATTAATGAAGCGCAAAGAGTTGATGCGCGATTCCATTCGTAACGAGACGCCATACAGATTCAGCGAACATGTTGACGACGGAGAATCATTGCTCGAGGCGGCCAGAGCACACGAACTCGAGGGTATCATGGCCAAGCAACGGAGTAGCCGGTATTTACCTGGCAAGCGCACCGATTGCTGGGTGAAGATCAAAATCCGGCAAACGGCAGAGGTGCTCGTCATCGGTTTCACGAAGGGCAATGGAGATCGCAGTACTACCTTTGGCGCTTTGCAAATTGCAGAACGAGAAGGCGACGTACTTCAATACCGCGGGAAAGTGGGAACCGGTTTCGACTCAGCAACGATGAAAGAAATTATGAAGTTGCTGAGCAAGGTTGAAGTTGCTCCCAAGGCAAAAGCAGAAGGGAAGGTTGTTGATGGAAAAATCACGACATGGCTGGAACCGGTACTGTTTATTGAAGTGAGCTACGCCAGACTAACGCCGGATCAAAATTTCAGAGAGCCTGTGTTTCTGCGCATCCGTCCAGACATCAGCGAGTTGCCCGGCTAATTTGCACACGCTCTGGATAGTACTTTGGCTTCGACTTTCATTCCAAGCTCTTGCGCTTTCTTGATGTCGGCACATGCCTCCTGATTCCTTTTCAATTTCATCTTGGCAATGCCACGATTATAATAGGCGAGGGGATAATCGGCCCAGTACACCAGCGCTGCGGAATAATCTTCAATCGCGTCGGTATAACGCTCCAGCTTGAGTAACACGTTACCTCTGTTCATCCACGCTTTTGCATAATCTTCCTTCAAATCAATGGCCTTCGTATAATCACTAAACGCGCCTTTAAAATCTTTCAACTTTTCTCTCGCGAGGCCACGGCCAAGCCATATCTCCACATTGTTCGGATCCATTTCCAGCGCCACAGAATAGTCGTCCCGTGCTCCTGCATAGTATCCACCTTCAAAGCGTTGTTGTGCCCGTTCCAAATAAGGATACAACATCGTTGAGTCCGCCTCGATGGTGGCGGTGAGCCTTTCTTCTGCTGAAATCTTATTGCCAAACTTGACTTCCAGCGACTTGAGGTTATGGCGCGCAAGTGTATGCTGCGGATTCAGACCGAGGGCAAGCTGGTAATCCACCATGGCAGAAGAGTCATTAAGCGCCTCCTTTGCGAGACCCCGATTAACATAATAGTCTGGTTCTTTCGCGTCCGAAAGGATGGCGCTGTCGAACCATTGTCTTGCCAACTGCCATTGCTTCTTCTTCAATTCGATCAAACCCATGTAATTGAACACATGCGCATGATGACCTCCGTTTGTGGTGATGATGGGGGCTTTGGTGCCGACATTGGCATTCTTTCTGAAAAACAAGGCGTTGGTTTCCGTTGTCTTCATTCTCCGCAGCCTCACCAGATCTTCTCTTGACTGATCAAGTAAACCCAGCTGGTATCGGACGATGGCACGGCTAAGCAGCACATCGACATGCTCGGGAAACTGATCAAGGTAAATGCTGTAATCCGTAAGCGCTCCATCGAGATCGCGCAGTTGCTCCCGGGCCGCAGCACGAAGGGGATAAGCCTCATAGTATCCAGCGCTGAGCTGCAGGCATTGATTCAATAAATTCAGCGCGTCCTGGTATCGGCCGTTGTTGAACTCCTTCTCTGCCTGGTCAAACAAATCCTGAGGCGTTGGCGGCCTTTGCGCATGAACAAAACAAGCAGCGAACATGGCAAAGAGGAAAGCCAGAAAAGTCAGTCGGGTCATTTGATTTTTCACAACTCCAAATTATCAAATATTCACCTTTCCAGTAAACCCTTTGTCTTAAATTGATGTTAATGCTGGTATGGAAACGACGTCGAAAAAATCATCCAAAAAAACAGAGTCTGCGCCAGCAGATCAACGGATTCGCGAAGCATATATGAAGCATTTGCTGTTGGAAGGTCAGCGGCCGGTATCTGTTTATAAGTTTTGTCTGGAACTGGGGATTCGGGAAGAAGAGTTTTACAGCCACTTCGGTTCATTTGACGGAATTGAGCGATTGATCTGGAAGGAATTCATCGACAATACCATTCATCGTCTGCGGACGGATGAGTCGTTTGCAACCTTTTCCGCGCGGGAAAAAATTCTGGCTTTCTATTTTACTTTCTTCGAAGAACTGAAATCCCAGCGTAGTTTTGCCATCCATCAACTGGATATCAAGCCGACTCTGCAAAACGTAACGCCTCCGTTTCTAAAAGATTTTCGTGTGTCTTTTGAAGCCTTCATTGACCAGATTATGATGGTGGGAAAAAGTACGGGCGAGGTTGCGCGGAGACCCTACGTTGAAAATCAGTACCCCTCATTGTTCTGGTTTCATTTTGCGTTCCTGATGAATTACTGGAAAACGGATGACAGTAAGGGCTTTGAGCGCACCGACGCTGCGATAGAAAAATCAGTCAATCTTGCTTTTGATTTGATTGGAAAAGGCGCCTTTGATTCGGCTGTTGATTTTGCAAAATTTCTTTACCAGAGCAGGGGAAAGTAAACCAATAAGATGAAAGAATTCGAGAAGATTCCGGTGTCGAAAGTCCAGCGCGCGGGGAAGTTCATTGCGACCGGAGCGAAGATCGGAACCAATTACCTGAAACACTATGGTAAAAAGCTGGTGTCCGCTGATGCGGACAGAGAACAGCTTCACCGCGATAATGCAGCCGATATTTACAACTCGTTAAGCGAGTTGAAGGGAAGTGCGTTAAAGGTGGCGCAAATGCTGAGCATGGACAAGAGTCTGCTTCCTCAGGCTTATCAGCAAAAATTTGCGATGGCGCAATACAGCGCACCGCCGTTGTCCTATCCGCTTGTGGTAAAAACTTTCCAGCAACAATTTGGCAAAGGACCTGACCAACTCTTCCAGTCGTTTAGTAAGAGCGCGCTTAATGCTGCCTCGATGGGGCAGGTTCACCAGGCTGTCAAAGACGGAAAAAAGCTGGCAGTCAAAATTCAATATCCCGGAGTGGGTGATAGTGTGAAATCGGATCTGGCCATGGTGCGTCCCATCGCCCTCGCCATGTTCAAACTCAATCCCGTTGAATACGACGAATTCATTCAGGAGGTTGAGCAGCGCATGTCTGAAGAAACCGACTACGCACTCGAACTTCGCCGTTCGGTCGAGCTGTCGGAACGCTGTGCGCATATCCCTAACGTTGTGTTCCCGCGATATTATCCTGAGTTTTCCGGGTCGCGTGTGCTGTCGATGGACTGGATTGAGGGAAAACCGTTGGGCGACTTTTTCAAAACAGAATTCAGCAGTGAGGTTGCGGGAACCATCGGCCAGGCCCTGTGGGACTTCTACAGTTTCCAAATGCACGAGCTGAAATCTGTTCATGCCGATCCGCATCCGGGTAACTTTATTATTACACCCGACAACAAACTCGGTGTGATTGATTTCGGATGCATTAAGGTAATTCCTGATTATTTCTACAAGACCTATTTCCAGTTATTGGATAAGAAACTCTTTGACGATGAAGCGAGATTGCTCGACGTATTTTACGCGCTCCGATTCATCTATCCCGATGATTCAAAAAAGGATAAAGATTTCTTTCTCGCGTTGTTTGTGAAATTGACAGAGCTCCTCGGCCGGCCTTTCCATTCTGATTCGTTTGACTTCGCCGATACGACTTATTTCAACACGCTCTATGCTTTTGGCGAAGAGCTCGCTCAGATGAAAGAATTACGGGAGTCCAAGAAGGCCCGGGGTGTTAAAGACGCCCTGTACATCAACAGAACCTACTTCGGTTTATACAGTCTCCTGCATGAACTCAAGGCGAAGGTGAATACAGGGAATCCGTTCCTTCAAAACAACGGTTGACCTACTGGCTAAAGTTTCGCGAGCGCGATTCCCGCAACCGTTTCTCCGATTGACAACGAGGAAGTGGCAGCAGGAGAGGGTGCGTTACACACATTGACCACCTGCTTCTCCTCCAATATCATGAAGTCATCCACCAGACCTCCGTTGCGGTCGCAAGCCTGTGCACGCACGCCGGCACCACCATCCACCAGATCCTGCTCCTGAATTTCAGGAATCAACTTCTGTAGCGCTTTGGTGAACGCCGCTTTGGAAAAGGATCGGTACATCTCCCCGAGACCCGTGCGCCAGTACTTCGCGGCGACCTTTTGGAAACCAGGCCACGCCAGGCTTTCGGCGAGTTCAGCAATATTGATGTCACTTTTCCGGTAGCCTTCCCGTTGGAACGCAAGCACAGCGTTCGGACCGGCTTCAACACCACCGCGCATCATCCTCGTAAAATGGACACCAAGAAAAGGGAAGTTGGGGTCGGGGACAGGATAGATTAGATTTTTGACGAGATACTCTTTCTCTTTTTTCAGCTTGTAATACTCTCCGCGGAATGGAATGATCTTCACGGGTATATCCTTTGTCGTCAGCCGCGCTACTTTATCGGAATACAGGCCAGCGCAGTTGATCATCACCTTTCCCGTGAAGGTTTTGCCAGCCGAAATCACTTCCACCTGGCCCGCCGCATAACGAACCTCCGTCACTTTGGTTCCGAAAACAACCTCTCCGTTCATGGCGCGAATGCGCTCCGCCAGCTTAACCGCGACTACTTTATAATCGACAATTCCAGTTTGAGGAACGTAAAATCCGGCGACACCATGCACGTGCGGCTCGACCTCTTTCATCTGCTCCTGAGTCAGCATCCGGAACCCACTCAGACCGTTTTGAGCGCCGCGTTCAAAAAGGTTTTTCAGCTGCGGACGTTCCGCGTCGTCGGTAGCAACAACCAGTTTGCCCGTGATCTCATAGGGGACACCGAACTCGTCGCAGAAATCCAGCAACATGCGGTACCCGCGAATACAATTCGTTGCCTTCAGGCTACCGGGCTTATAATACAGCCCGGAGTGGATGACGCCACTGTTATTGCCCGTTTGGTGAGCGGCTACCTCATTTTCCTTTTCGATTACCACAACGCGGGAACCGGGGCGTTTCAACAAAATCTGGTAAGCTGTGGCGAGGCCAACGATTCCCCCTCCAACGATGACAAAATCAGCTTGCGGCATACGTGAAATTTGTCGCGAAACTAATGAATAAAACAATCCCTTGCTTGGCGCGCAAACAAGGGATTGTCTGAGTGTGAAATCAAGTTATTGCTTAACGAATTCGAGTGCAGCGGAATTTAAGCAATAGCGAAGTCCGGTTGGCTTGGGTCCATCATCAAAGACGTGGCCAAGATGTCCCCCGCATCTGCTGCAGACCACCTCGTCGCGCACCATTCCATAAGACGTGTCTGTCCCCACGGAGATGAGGGTATCGGACAAGGGCTTGAAGAAGCTCGGCCATCCCGTGCCCGACTCAAACTTGGTATCCGAGTGAAACAACTCCTGCTGGCATCCGGCGCAGCGGTAGATTCCATGTTCATGGTTGTTCCAAAGCGCCCCGGTAAAAGCGCGCTCTGTTCCCTTTTCGCGCAGTACATGAAACTGCATCGAAGTGAGTTGTTTCTTCCATTCCGCATCGGATTTAACCACTTTGAAAGTAGGTTTGATACTGGCTTTTTCGGATTTGGCCGTCCTGTCCTGAGAGCAGGCGGGTAGCATCACCGTTGCGGCGATGACGAACAGAAGAAGATATTTTTGCATGACCTTAGTTTTGGGAAAACGATTTATCTCCTTTAACCTTTTGCTCACCCGTAAAGTTTTGCCTAGCCTGTCCGTTGTAAGACAAATTTTCATATTTTGAAAACAATTCGGTGAATGTTAGAATTTCGCGCTTTTTTAACATTTTAACCGCTACAGACGGTTAATTTTGCAGAACCTCAGACCTTGGCCTAACTTGAAGCCCATGAAAAAACTCCACGTGCTGTTTCTCCTGCTTGTGCTTGCCTGCACCAACGCGACAGCCCAGCAGAATTACAAGATGCACTCCATGTTCATGTTCAGTTTCACGCGGTATGTGATCTGGCCCGAAGCATACAACGAGGGAGATTTTGAAATACTTGTTCTCGGAGACACGCCGATGAAAGACGCCCTCCAGGACATGGCCAATCTCAAAAAGGTGAATGAGCGTAAAATCAAGGTCACCAAAATCAATAATGCATCGGAGATTCGTAAATGCAACATTCTGTTCGTTTCCGCATCCAAGTCCTCTCAGCTGAAAGAGATCCTCGCTAAAGTAAATACACAGTCGATCCTGGTCGTCACCGAAGAGCCTGGCCTCGCCACACAGGGCAGCCACATCAACTTCGTGGAGCGCGCTGGTCGTCTGGCATTCGAGCTTAATCAGGCTGCAATCAATAAAAACAATTTAAAGGTCGCCAACGAGTTATCGCGTGTGGCCATCATCATCTAACGAGACTATGGAAGAAGTAAAGAAAAAGCTGCGTCTTCGACTATCTATCGGGAACAAAATTCTCGGTAGTTTCATCATTCTTATCCTCCTGTTCATCATTGTTGTTTCCATCATTTTTGGAAACGGTAACAACATTGACAATGTGGTGAAGAGTTCGCGGGATAATTACCGTCCTTCAAAGGATGCGGTGAACGATTTGATCCTCCTGGTGACCCGTTCCCGGATGCTCGTCACCAACTGGGTGTACCTGATGACCAACGAGGAAGACAAGAAGGCGCTCCGGCAGCTCCAGGAGAAAGACTATCCGGATTTGAAGAAGGAAATTCTTGCATTGCGCGAGAGCTGGACGGACACGCAGAAGAAGCAGATCGACACGGTATTCAATCATTTTGACTCACTCATCACCATTCAGCGGCAATCCATTATGGCAAGTCTTCAGAGCTTTGAAAGTTATGAAGATCCGACCGCGAAGTTCATGGCGGAAAACTCCATTGAAAGTGAAGTGATCCCGTTGACAAATTCGCTGATCGACCGACTCAACCTGATCGCTGCCGACCATGGAACCATCACCGCGGCATCGGACACCGATGTCATCGGTTCGATCTCCAGGCTGAAGACGCTGACCCTGATTCTGGGAGCCATATTTCTTTTGATTGCGATCGCGAGTGCGATTTACCTGGTCGTTTCCATTACCAAGCCGGTCACCTTCCTGCAAAACATTGTCGTGAAGCTCGGACGAGGTGAGTTGGTCGAGGAAAAGCAGACCAAATTCAATAACGACGAAATTGGCGACATGGCACTCGCCATGGATAACCTGGTGAATGGATTGAAGGCCACCACCACATTTGCCGAAAACATCGGTAAGGGAAATTATCAATCCGACTTCAAACCGTTGTCCGAGCACGATGTTCTCGGTAATGCCTTGATCAACATGAGGGACAACCTGTCGAAGGTTGCAGAAGATGACAAGAAGCGAAACTGGGCCACGGAAGGTCTGGCAAAGTTCGGCGAACTTTTGCGCACCAATAACAACGACCTGGCGAAACTGGCAGATCAGATCATCTCCAACCTCGTCAAGTATCTGAAGGCCAACCAGGGCGCGTTATACATCATGGACGACGTGAACGATGGCGAAGAACTGACCATGTCGATGCGCGCATGCTATGCGTGGGACAAGAAGAAGTTCCTGAATCATAAGATTTATAAGGGAGAGGGGCTTGCCGGACAGGCGTGGCAGGAGGGAGACACCGTTTACCTCACCGAGGTCCCGCAAAATTATATTAAGATTACCTCAGGTCTTGGCGACGCCAACCCGACAAGTGTTCTGATTGTACCGTTGAAAGTCAATGACCAGATTTTTGGTGTCGTGGAGATTGCGTCGTTCAATGTGTTCCAGGACTTTGAAATGGAATTTGTTCAGCGAATTGCTGAAAGCATCGCGTCCACCATTTCTTCTGTGAAGATCAACGAGCGCACCCAGAAGTTGCTCGAAGAATCACAGCAAATGACCGAACAGATGCGCGCTCAGGAAGAGGAGATGCGTCAGAACATGGAGGAATTGCAGGCCACACAAGAAGAACTGCAGCGCAGCCAGTCTGAATCAGAATCAACACTCCGAGTTATCAATGATACCCTGGCTATTATAGAATTTGATCCGGAAGGACATGTATTGAAAGCCAACCAGACTTTCCTTGACGTGATGGGCTATCGCATGGATGAAGTGATGGGAGAACATCACCGGTTGTTCGTAGCGCGGGAGGAACGGACTTCAGAGGCTTATAAGGCATTCTGGAGACAACTTGCAGCGGGCAAGCCATGGAGAGGTGAAGCGAAACGCATCAACAAGAAAGGTGACGTCGTATGGCTGAGCGCCAACTACTCACCGATGCGCGACCGCAGCGGCAATGTGGTGAAGATATTGAAGCTCGCCTCCGACATTACTGCATTGAAAGAGAACCAGATGAAGGTGAGCCTGCAGTAACCTGCTTCCGCTTCACTGCCATAAAGCAAAAAAGCTCCGCGTCCCGGAGCTTTTTTGTTACCTAAACCTAAACCTATGAGAAGAATTACTCTACTCTGAGTGTAATAACGGACAGGCTACAGGCAGGTTTCATTTTTTTAAAAATTTTATTCAACAATTCAAAGCAATTCTACTTTTTTAGTTTTGAAGCAAACACCTTCTTAAACTTTTCAAGCTTCGGTGTAATCACAAAGCTGCAGTAGGTCTGTTCTGAATTCAGGTTGTAATAGTTCTGATGATAATCCTCGGCCTTATAGAAAACCGTCGCTGGGGTTATCTCGGTTACGATAGGAGCGTCCCAAATCTTCTCATCACCGAGCTTTTTCTTGTAATATTCCGCCAACCTTTTCTGTTCCTCATTGTGATAGAAAACGGCAGAGCGATACTGGGTACCGACATCAGCACCCTGCCTGTTTAGTGTGGTTGGATCGTGCGTTTTCCAAAAAATCTCCAGCAACTCTTCGTAGGATATCACCTTCGGGTTGTAGGACAGCTGAATGACCTCTGCATGGCCGGTAAGACCGCTGCATACCTCTTTATAAGTTGGGTTCTTCACTCGTCCGCCGGTGTAGCCGGACTCGACCCGTTCTACGCCCTTGACGTTCAGAAAGATGGCCTCTGTGCACCAGAAGCAACCTGAACCAAAGGTTGCCAGTTCGAGACCTTCCGTGACTGGTGTTTTTTCACTCATGTTTTTGTTCTCCTTTTTTACATTTTGTCCGCAGGCACCGGCTGTGACACACAGCAGGGCCAGGATGATGATTCTTTTCATCGGGCTGTTTTTAGTTATTCTAATAAACTGAATAGGCCTAAAATAGTTCTGCACGACAGCTGTGGTTGTCGTGCAGAATACAATATTAAAAACGATGACTTGGAAAATCAGTAGTTCTGGTAGAACTGGCGTAGTGCAGGAATGATCTGATCGTACAGAGGCCGGGTGAATTCCAGAAACAGATCCTGCGCAACCGGAGGCTGGGTCTCGCGCTGTTTGCATAGCGCCAGCTGTTGGTCGGTCAGCGCGCGTTCGTCGCCGTTAAATCTCGCCCAGGTACTCACCCAGGTGTAACTACCTTCAAACTTGCGGTGGGTAAGAACGCCATTGGTTCGGGCATCAACGACAATCATGCTTAATAAGCCCGCCGACAAAACCTCTTTGCGGTACGTGGTTAATTTAGCCTTGACCGTGTTATAGACAGGAACAACCTTGCCTTCAATTTTCGCTTCGCCAACCTTGACACTGTCTTTTGAAACCGTTTCTTCTTTCTCGCGCAGGTTGGTGTTGCCAACCGTAAAATCATCGAACTGAATCTTTAAAATCTGGTCGGCAGTTTTCAGGTTCACCGCACGTGCTTCCTGCGGCGTATAGAATTTCACGAAATCCTGATCGGTGTACCTGGTGTGAAGGAACTCCTCGATTTTATCCTGAAAAAAGCCTCCGCTGAGATTATAGCGTGCAGGTACCGGTATTTGTTCGACAACCACTTTCAGCGTAGCCTCCCACTTCGACTTATCAAGGTATTCAATCACATCCTTGTAATTGGGAACAAAACCATTGGCATCGCGGAAGTTGAAATAAGCCTGTTTCGCATCGTTCCGCGTTCCTTTCATCAAAGCGGTTATCCCGGCATTATAGGATTCCTCCGCGGCACGTTCCTTCAATGGGCCAATTTCTGCATAGTAGTTCTTGGGTGACTTAATCACCTTCAAACAGGCCGGGCACTGACGAATTTCTTCATACAATCCGTTAATTGAATTGTAGGCCTGGATGGCATTTTTATACTTGTACGGGGAGTTGGAAGCAATTTCGTGATTCGCCTGAGCCTCCAGGGTCTCAACCGCAAGTGGGTAGGCGTTTTTAAGGGCCTCAGAAGACTTGGAATGGTTGGGATCCTTGCGCAGGCGCTGAACCGATTTGATCACAGCACCGTAGTAGTCTCCGCGCTCGTAGGCCTTTTTGCCAGAACTGCATCCGGAAAAAACAACTGCGATAATAACGATAAGTAACAGACGGGATTTCATATTCATGAGATGGTTGACGATGCGAGGTTCAAAAGTAAGACCAAATTTAACAGCAAGTGCCGGGTTGCAAAAGCCCATGTAGGATTATCATTAATTTGACCCGGAAGTGTACGGAAAAAAGTAAAGCAGGATGTCGTCGGTGAGGTCGCGCCAGTTGCCCCAGGAATGGCCCTGATTGACTTCCACGTACCGATAGGCGCACGCATTCTTGTCAAGGACGGCTTTCATTCGTACGGCGCCTTCTGATGTGTCATTGATCGTTCCGGTGGTCATAAACGTTTTCACCGGGGGATTAGACGGGTTATCACAAACGGTATAAATCTCGGGTTTCAATGAAAAAGACGGCGATTGAATTCCGGCCAGTCCAAATACATCTGGCCTCTTGAAGGCGAAAAACGCAGCGTTTAATCCGCCCATCGATGTTCCCATGATTGCCCGTTTGGACGGGTCCTTTGAAATAGAATATTGGGCAGAGACATGAGGGATGAGTTCCTCGACCATGAACCGAAGATACTTTTCGTTGAGCGCAAGCTCCTGCATTCTTCGATTGTTTGCGCGATTCACCGGCTCGCGATGATCAATAAATACGGCGATAATGGGTTCAATTTTCTTTTGACCAATCAGGTTATCCAGTGTCGTAATCATGTTGCCCATGCGTTCGTGCATGTACTCGTAACCATCGGTGACAAATACAACGGGGTAGGTACTGTTTGGACTGTAACTGCTGGGCAAATAGACACCGTACATTAATTGATAGCCGAGCGCCGGGCTGTTGAAGAGCAGATCGCGTTCAACTGCGCCCCGCGGAACACCCGGCACCAGCACACGGGACGTCGGGTCTTGCTTCCAAGCTGGCATCTTCAGCTCCGAGTTCGGGCTGCCGCCGCCAACGCCGGACCATTGGTGGTCATTGTTGAAGGGATCGAGGATCCACTCTGAACCATTGAGGACAATTTTATAATCGAGGCGTGCATCCGTGGGAAAGGCCAGCTTCAGAATCCATACATCTGTTCCTGGGATTTGTACGCCGGTATTATTAACCTTGCGCTGATACCCCCAACCATTAAAATCTCCGTTCCAGGCAACACTTCTGGCGGGACCTTTATACACAAACGCGACCGAGTCGTGCTGGACAATAGGAATGTTGTCAGATTCATGCAGCTCTTTCCAGTAGGCGTCGAGTTGCGAGCCCTTGAGGTTGTACAGCCTTCCAACTTTTTCCTGAAACATGCGGTAGTCCTGCGCGAGGAGCATGTTGGAAAAACAAATCAAAAGCAGAAGGGTCAGCCGCATCATGAATCAGGAATTCTTCCTTAACCGAATTTCGGCAGGATCATACACATAGACAACACTGATTGCGCCGCAGATCATAAAAATCCCAGCAAGCACGATGGCATAAATCGGCTGGCTATTGTACACATGCTTCACCATGGGCCCGCCCACGATGCCATTAATAATTTGAGGAATTGTGATGAAGAAGTTAAAGATACCCATGTAGATACCCATCTTTCCCGCTGGAATAGAGCTTGACAAAATAACATAAGGCATTGCCAGAATACTCGCCCACGCGATACCGACACATGCCATCGAGAAGATCAGGAATTCTTTATTGGGGGCGAAAAAGAATGATATCAAACCAACACCGCCAATCAATAAGGATAGGGCATGCGTCTGCTTTCGTCCGATACGCTGTGCAATTGCCGGAAGAAACATGGCATAGATGGCAGAGACCAGATTGTACACACCGAAAATGATCCCGGTCCAGCTTTGGGCCTCCTGATAATCTGATGAACTTCGATCGCTCGTTGGAAGGCCGAAAATATGGGTGGCGATGGAGTCGGTGGTGAACACCCACATTCCAAACAATGCAAACCATGAGAAGAACTGAACCAGCCCGAGCTGCTTCATTGTGCGGGGCATCTTCGCCAACGCCGTGAATATTGATCCCAGGCCTGCCTCATGGTCATCGTTCTTTCCGTGGTAGCGCTCATACTCCTCAGGCGCGTATTCCTTCGTGGTCAACACGGTCCAAAGAATACTGGAGATAAACACGCCGGCGCCAATGTAAAATGCCCACTGGACGTTCATGCCCACTTCGCCTGCAACATTACTAAACGGAACGTTGAAAATATTTTTGAGAATCCAGGGCAGCCAGGAACCAATAACTGCTCCTATACCAATGAGCGCGGTCTGAATTGCGAATCCCTGCGTGCGCTGGCTGTCATCCAGATTATCAGCCACCAATGCTCGGAACGGTTCCATCGACAAGTTGAAGCAAGCATCCATGATCATCAGGAAACCTGCTCCAATGAACATTAATGGTGCGAATTCGCCAAGTATCCAGGCGTTCGGCATAAGCAGCAAGGCGATGGACGAAAGGATAGCGCCAACGAGAAAATAAGGGCGGCGCCGGCCAAGTCTGTTCCACGTGCGATCACTGTAATGACCGACGATAGGCTGAACGATTAAACCAATCACGGGAGCTGCGAGCCAGAAGAAGGAAAGCTCTTCAACATCTGCCCCGTACGTTCGAAGAATACCGGAAGCATTTCCATTCTGTAACGCAAAACCAAATTGAATTCCAAGAAAACCAAAGCTCATATTCCAGATCTGCCAGAAGGTGAGTTTCGGTTTGGCGACTGTCGTAGTTGTACTCATGCCTTGAATGTGCAAAATTCTTTTGAATAATGCACATGGCAATTACAACCAGCTGATAACCATTTCGTCTGGAATATAGTCCAGACGGACAAGACGTGTATCCTCGCGAGGTGCAGGTTCTGGATCTTTGATCGGATCATACTTCTCCAATCCCGCAAAGAATGAATTCACGTGGTGCTCGGCCGCATACTCTGTTCCATTCACCGTAACTCGTTCCAGGTGTTCAAATCCGTGAAGAATAACATTCAGCTTTTTGTAATTGCTTACAAAGGTGCCGTCCGTTGAACCAATAACGATTTTATTCAAAAGCGGCTTGTATTCAATTACCCGAGTAGCAAATACACCTTTTTGATAGTCGAAGGAAATGCCGTCATCCTGGTACAAGGTAAACGAAGTATTATTTACGTCGCGGTAAATATGTAAGTCGAGCGTGTCGCTCTTTTCACCGGTATGCGCCATGGCTTTTTCCATCGGAATAATCGCTCCGGCCTTAATATATACCGGCAGGCGATGAACAGGACATTCGACAATCATTTCAGAATGACCAGAAAATTTCTTGCCGGTATATAGATCAAACCAATCGCCCTCCGGCAGATACACCTTCACAAATTCCTTATTGCTTTCAACCGGTGCTACAAGGAAGGACGGGCCGAACAAATACTGGTTTTGAAACTGACCATCATAAATCTTATAGTCGTGCGTATAGTTGATCGCCAGCGAGCGTTGAACAGGCATCCCTGTCTTTGCCGCATCAAAAAACAACGAATACAAATAGGGCATCACCTGGTACCGGAAGCGGATGAAGTTTCGGGCTATCTGCTCGACCTCTTCTCCATATGACCACGGTTCCGAGTCGCGGCTGTTGATCATGGAGTGACCACGGAAGAAAGGAGAGAAGGCGCCAATAGAAACCCACCGCGCAAACAACTTCGAATCGGCATTGCCCACGAAACCACCGACATCATAACCGGCAAAAGCAACGCCCGCCAGACCCATGCTGTTCACGAGCCGCACACCAAGAATCATATGTTCATCATACGCAACATTATCACCAGTCCACACAGCCGCGTAGCGCTGAATTCCTGAATAGCTGGAACGCGTGAGGTTGAAAGGACGCTTATTTCCCAGAAGCGAAACCGTGCCTTCGTAAGTACTCCGCGCCATCTGGAATCCGTAGATATTTCTTCCACGGCGCATCGAAGCTTTTTCGCCTTCAAAATCAAACTCCACATTTTCGGGAAGCATATTTCCCCAGGTGGCAATTTCGTTCATGTCATTCCAGAACCCGAGCACCCCAAGGTCAACATACGACTTGAATTGTTCCTTCCACCACTTCCGCGTCTTCGGATTGGTAAAGTCAGGGAAATGACACCAGCCCGGCCATACTTGTCCTGTGTAATAAGAACCATCCGGGTATTTGATAAACACATCTTCGCGAACGCCGTCTTCGTAAGCCTGATAGCCCTGCTCAACCTTGATACCGGGATCGCACATCAATACTACCTCAAAACCCATCGCCTTCAAATCATCAATCAATTTCTTCGGAGCAGAAAAATTCTTCTCATGCCAGCTGAAGATCTTATAATCCTGCATATAGTGAATGTCCAGAACAATCACATCGGCAGGTATTTCTTTCTCTCGGAAATGCCGGGCAATACTCATCACCTCCTTGTCCGGATAATAGCTGTACCGGCACTGCTGATAACCGATACTCCATTTCGGAGGAATGGGGGTGCGACCGGTAAGCAAGGTATATTGTTCCAGAATCTCAGCTACAGACGGGGCATACATCACGTAATAGTTCATCTCACCACCATCTGCTGCAAAGCTGGAGAAACGGTTGTTCGATGCGCCAAAGTTGAAGTATGACTTATGTGTGTTGTCAAAGAAAATTCCGTAAGCAAGTTGCTGGTGTATGCCGATGTAAAAAGGCAGCGTGCTGTACAACGGATCCGCTCCGGAACCATAGGCAAACGCATCGGTATTCCAGTTGGTATAACCATTCCCGCGCCTGTCGAGTGGGCCTGTTTTTTCGCCCAATCCAATAAAGCGCTCTCCTGGCTGCAGCGTTTTGTAAGCGGTCACTTGTTCACCGTTCCAAGATGTTCCAAATGCCGGATCATCTGCATTAATTAATTGTCCCTTGTCGTTGTAAAACGAAAAACGCAGCGGGGCGCGTGACATCACCAGGTGAACCGTCGACGTTTTCACCACCAGCTGATCGGCATGTTCCTCCAACGTGAAGGCTACTGGTTGTGGCTCGGCCACCACCGCGTAGGAGAACGACTCCAGTTCGTTGTGTCGGGTCAGCGAGATGCGGAAGATGCCGTCGCCGTAGAGGAGAACCCTGAATTTCTCCGCCGACGTTTCTCCTTCGAGACCGTTCGCTATTTTTCTCCACGATTTGATGTTGCCTGCACCCTGGCTGAGGATCGAATTAATTTTTGCACACATAAGTAAAACGCTTTAAGCAATATGCATCCAGGCAGCCTTCGCTGCGACGCTTTTTCTAAAACTGTTGTAATCTGAGATCCGCCGTTTCAGGGTTACTTCTTTTTGCCCTTTTTCAGCGATGAGTCACGAACCACCAATCTGGTCTTCAGCACCTTCGTCTCGGGCTGCAATTCAATGTCACTGTTTTTGGTTTTCAGCTCAATCTGACGGATGAGCAGTTTGGCTGCTTCCTGACCCATTTCAAATCCAGGCTGATCAACTGAAGTCAGCGGCGGATCGAGCAGGGCAGTGAAGAACCAGTTACTGAAACCAACAACGGCAATGTCCTTAGGAATTTTGAGACCCGCCTCCTTGATGGCCTGCATCGCACCCATGGCGGCAGGGTCATTTGTGGCAAAGATGGCATCCGGCTTTTGCGACAAAGCCAGTAGCCTTTCCGTTGCCTTCTTACCCTCTTCGATGGTGCCCAGCGGACATGGCATGATCAGGTTGTTATCGATTGGAATATTGTTCTCACGCAGCGCCTGAAGATACCCTTCGAGTCGTTGCTTGGTGATTTCCAGATTTGGAGGACCCTCGAGGTGCGCGATGCGCTGGCAACCTTGCTCAATGAGGTGCAGGGTAGCTTCTCGGGCGCCGCTCATGTCATCCACAATTATTTTACTTGAGTTCGCATTGTCGTAAACGCGATCAAAAAAGACCATTGGGACGCCTTTGGCCAAAATGCTGTCGATGTGGTCGAATGAGTTCGTCTCGCGCGAAACGGAGATCAGCATCCCGTCCACGCGTGAATTGAACAGGGCTTTGATGTCTGTTTTCTCGCGCTGCAAAGATTCGTTGGACTGGGTGATGATGACGTTGTATCCGGCACTATAGGCCACATCTTCGATACCGCTGATGACGGTAGAAAAGAAGAAGTGAACCAGCTCAGGGATGATCACGCCGATCGTATTCGTCTTGCTCTGGCGAAGGCTTAATGCAACAATATTAGGCTGGTAGTTCAGCTTTTCAGCCAGCTCGTTGACAGCCTTCTTGGTTTCCGGGCTGATGTCCGGGTGATCTTTCAGCGCACGCGATACGGTCGAGGGAGAGATCCCAAGCTCGCGCGCGATGTCCTTTATGGTGACCTGATTGTATTTCATGACGAAGCGGTTGTTTAGGACAGGGGTGAACCCGTCGTTTGGTATTACAATGTTAACTACAGAATCGCAAACGTTCCGCAACAAGAACCGCAATTTTTTCCGCAATCGTTCGAATGGGTGCGAAAGCCGTTCTTTTGTTAATATGTGGGGTTATCCCGGGAAGAATTGATGTTTGCTTGCCCGTTTGATAAAAATGTGTCTAACTTTTAGAAAAAACAACCAACATCCGCATGAAACTGAATAAGCAGGTCGCAATTGTCACAGGCGCAAGCTCCGGCATTGGCGCAGGCATCGCAAAAGCGCTGGCAAGCGAAGGCGCCACCGTGGTGGTCAATTACTCCAGCAGTCCCGAAAAGGCAGAACGCGTGCTCACCGAAATTCGGGCGGCAGGTGGAGAGGGGATGACCTTCCAATGCAACGTTGCGAATGAATCAGAGGTTGTCGCGATGTTCCAGGAAACCATCACGCGTTATGGCACCGTCGACATCCTGGTTAATAATGCGGGTCTTCAGAACGACGCAAAGTTTCATGAGATGACCCTCGACCAATGGAATCACGTGATGGACATCAACCTCACCGGGCAGTTCTTGTGTGCCCGTGAAGCCATACGGGAGTTTCTCCGTCGGGGAGTTGTTCCTGAACGTTCAAAATCTGCGGGTAAGATCATTTGTATCAGTTCGGTGCACGAGGTAATTCCATGGGCAGGCCATGCGAACTACGCGGCCTCGAAAGGTGGGGTCATGATGTTGATGAAGACCATTGCGCAGGAGTATGCGCCGCAGAAAATTCGCGTGAACAGCATTGGCCCTGGCGCCATTCGCACACCGATCAACCACGCTGCATGGCAAACTCCCGCAGCATATAACAATTTGCTGAAGCTTATTCCATCCAAACGCATCGGTGAAGTTGAAGACATAGGTGGCGCCGCGACGTGGCTCGCTTCGGATGAATCTGAATACGTCAACGGAATTACTTTGTTCGTCGACGGAGGTATGTTGCTCTATCCCGGATTTGAAGATAACGGCTAATCATAAAGCATTCTTTTCTTATGACAGAACGTGAACGTCTGCTCGACGATAAAGAGGGTCGAAAAAACTGGCGCATGTTTGGGCCATATCTTTCCGACCGCCAATGGGGTACAGTACGGGAAGACTATAGTGCAAACGGAGATGCGTGGAATTACATCACGCACGACCATGCCCGGAGCAAGGCATACCGATGGGGCGAAGAGGGAATTGCAGGATTCAGCGATGATCAGCAACGGCTTTGTCTGTCGCTGGCGCTGTGGAACGAACAGGATGCCATTTTGAAAGAACGTTTTTTTGGATTGTCAAATCCCGAAGGCAATCACGGAGAGGACTGCAAAGAACTTTACTATTATCTCGATGGCCTTCCCTCTCATGCGTATATGAAGATGCTGTACAAGTATCCTCAAGCACCATTCCCATATACACAACTTGTTGAAGAAAACAGAAAGCGCGGCAAACTGGATCGCGAGTTCGAATTAAAGGACGCCGGTGTATTCGACAACCAGAAATACTTTGATGTGTTTGTGGAATATGCAAAGGCAGACTACAATGACTTGCTGATGCAGATCACGATTTACAACAGGGGGGCAGAAGCGGCACCGTTGCACATTCTTCCGACCGTCTGGTTTCGCAATACGTGGTCATGGGGAGACGATTTCCGGCGTCCCCATATGTTTAAGGATGAAGATGGATTGATCAATATCAGTCATCATGAACTTGGACATTTCTATCTTTTTTGTGACCAGAATCCTGACCTTCTTTTCTGCGATAATGAAACCAACACGGGGCGGTTATATCAACACCACCAACCGGGATATTTTAAAGACGGCATCAACGAATATATTGTCCAGGGAAGAGCTGAAGCCGTAAACAACATTCACAAGGGAACAAAAGCTGCGGCACACTACAAAGGGACGATTGAGGGCGGCGGCAAAAAGGTCATCCGTTTGAAGCTGTCCCCGGTTTACCTGGAAGAGCCTTTCCGTGATTTCGAAAAAATACTGAAGCAACGAGTTCAGGAGACGGAGGCATACTATGCGGAGATGCAAAAGCAAATTCGCGATGCGGATGAAAAACGTATTCAACGTCAGGCGATTGCCGGGATGTTGTGGAGTAAACAGTTTTACTATTTCGACATCGGCCAATGGCTGCGCGGAGACACGGGACAACCAGCACCACCGGCCAACCGAAGACACGGACGAAACGCAGAGTGGATGCACCTGAATAATGCAGACATTATCTCTATGCCGGACAAATGGGAGTACCCCTGGTATGCCGCGTGGGATCTTGCCTTTCATTGCATACCGATTGCCATGGTGGATCCGGAATTCGCGAAGAACCAACTTCTGCTGTTGACGAAAGAATGGTACATGCACCCGAATGGTCAGTTACCAGCGTATGAATGGGCGTTCAGTGATGTGAACCCTCCCGTCCACGGATGGGCAACCTGGCGCGTGTATAAAATGGACGAAAAGATCCAGGGTAAAGCGGATCGTCGTTTTCTTGAAGAAGTATTTCACAAACTGTTGCTCAACTTCACTTGGTGGGTGAATAAAAAAGATGTCAACGGCAACAACATCTTTCAGGGTGGCTTTCTGGGGATGGACAACATTGGAGTATTTGATCGCAGCGCAGCAATGCCATCGGGTGGCCATATTGAACAATCTGACGGGACGAGCTGGATGGCCATGTTTACGCTCAATATGCTCCGCATGTCGCTGGAACTTGCCAAAGAGAATCCGACTTACCAGAGCCTTGCGACGAAATTTTTCGAGCACTTCCTCTACATCGCCGAAGCCATGGCAAATAACGGCGACGAGGGCATCGACTTATGGGACGACGAAGACGAGTTCTTTTATGATGTCCTGCATTTGCCAGACAATCGTCGGGTTAAAATGAAAGTGCGTTCCATGGTTGGGCTCATTCCGCTTTTCGCAGTTGAAGTACTTGATCAGGAATTGTTCGACTCGATGCCGGAATTCACCGCGCGTTTGCAATGGTTCCTGCATTACCGGCCGGACCTCGCAAATCTGATTTCAAGGTGGGCAGAAAAAGGCAAAGGCGAGCGTCATTTACTTTCTCTGCTTCGCGGGCATCGGATGAAGTGTTTGCTAAGACGGATGCTGGACGAGAGTGAGTTTCTTTCCGCGTATGGCATTCGCGCACTGAGCCGCTATCACGATCAACATCCTTATCATCTCAATGTCGATGGACATTCGTCCGTGATTCGCTACACGGCGGGTGAAAGCGATTCGTATATGTTTGGCGGTAACTCCAACTGGCGCGGGCCAATCTGGTTCCCTGTAAACTTTTTGCTCATCGAATCGCTGCAGCGGTTTCATCATTACTACGGCGATGATTTTCTCGTGGAATTTCCCACCGGCTCCGGCAACAAAAGAACACTGCGGGATATTGCGGATGAATTGTCTTCGAGACTGGTGAATATTTTTAAAGTTGATCATTCAGGAAGTCGTCCATGCAACGGAGATGATTCAATCTGGACCAACGAACATTTTAATTCCCACATTCAATTTCACGAATACTTCAACGGGGATACAGGCGAAGGTTTGGGTGCGTCACATCAGACAGGATGGACCGGCCTGGTCGCTAAACTCATTCAGCCGCGACGGCAAAAATCCAACGGAAAGAAACCGAACAAATCATGAAACTCTTAACCGCCGGCTTTACTCTGCTCGCCACCTTGAGTCTTCTGACGCAGGATGCACCTTTCAAACCTAAAGATCAATTTGAAGTTCGGGTTGAACTGAAATTAAGGCAACGTCCGGGGGATGACGACCAAAGCAATATGCTTGACACCCGCAACCTTTATCTCCCGAGAAACAGTGTCGCTCAGCTTCCATTTCTCATTCTTCACATCCGGGCGCTGACCTTGAACGAAAATGAAACCCGTGTTCGGATTGTCGATAACAACAACAAAGTACTTCTTAGCCGGAAGACAAAAGTCGAAGACGTCCTGAAATTGGACGTGGGTTTTACCGACGACGTAAAAGCCAGAACAACTGCGCATGCCTTCACGGTACAATACCTTGATGCGGACAAAAAAACGATCAGCCGGATTTACCTGTTCATCGCGGAAGACGGGAAATTTTTCGTAAATGATGAGCAGCGAGGCAAGTTCTGACCGCTCGTGTTAATTATTGTTAAAAATCTGTTTTTTGCCGTGCGTGGTAAATTGAATACGCATATACTTGCCGGATCAAGATTCATCCACCATGAAACGAACGACGCTGCTCTTCCTCATTGTGCTCCTCTCATCGCAAAGTTTTGCGCAGGGCTATCAGCAACCCAATGCGGCCGCCATCAAACAGAAACTGAAGAAACTGAATACACTGGCGAGTGTGCTGTACATGGCCGCGCACCCGGATGATGAGAACACACGCGTCATTACCTACATGGCAAATGAGAAGTTAGCAGCCACGGGATATCTTGCACTGACCCGTGGAGACGGGGGACAAAATCTGATTGGTCCGGAATTACGCGATCTGCTGGGCGTTATTCGCACACAGGAATTGCTTGCAGCAAGGCGCATTGATGGGGGCCAGCAATTCTTCACCAGAGCCAACGACTTTGGTTTTTCCAAATCACCAATCGAGGCCTTTCAGATATGGGGCAAAGAAGCGGTATTGTCAGATGCGATTCGCGTGATTCGTCAATTTCAACCCGATATCATCATCACACGTTTTCCTCCGGATGAACGTGCCGGCCATGGTCATCACACGGGCTCTGCCATGGTAGCTCTTGAGGCGTTTGATCTGACCGGACGCGCCGATGTTTTTCCAGAACAAGTGAAGCAGTTTGGTACATGGCAAGTCAAAAGATTGTACACAAACACCGGACGTTGGTGGAATACAAAAATTAATGAAACAACTCCAGGTGTGATCTCCGTTGACATTGGCGCATATAATCCGCTGCTCGGCTCATCTTACAACGAGATTGCCGCAAGAAGCGGAAGTCAGCACAGAAGCCAGGGCTGGGGTCAATCCGGTGCGCGCGGACAGAACGTGGAATTCTTTGAGTATCAAAAAGGCGACTCGGCAAAAAGAGACTTTTTTGAAGGCATCAACACAACGTGGACACGCGTCGAAGGCGGACAGAAAGTGGGAGCACTTGTTTCCAAAGCATTAGCTGAATTTAGTGAGGAGAATCCCGCTGCCAGCGTTCCGCTGCTTCTCACGATTCGAAAAGAAATTAAAAAACTGAAGCCCTCCGTTTGGAAAGAAAGGAAATTGCAGGAGGTGGAGACGCTCATTACCGAATGCATGGGGCTGTATGTTGAAGTGCGAACTGCTCACTACAAATGCCCTCCTGGTGAAAACTTTCAATTCACAGCTGAAGTGGTCAACCGTTCTGCGACCAATGCAACATTGATTTCGATCAATGGAGTAGGGGCAGCCAAGGATTCAACAATGACAACGCCGCTCAGGCAAAATATCAAGCTGGAATTTAAGTCAAGTGCACAGGTTCTTCAAAGCACACCATACTCAGATCCATATTGGTTGAAGAAGCCTCATGGCACCGGCTTGTTTGAAGTCGAGAACGAGGCGTATATCGGTATGCCGGAAAATGACCCCGCTGTTCGCTTTGTCTTCAGAATGACGATTGGAACAGATACCCTATCCGTTGTTCGGCCTGCGGTGTTCAAGTGGACTGATCGCGTCACCGGCGAGCGTTGGAGGCCCTTCGAAATCGTACCTCCGGTGTTCCTGAATCCGACAGAACGCGTCGTTATTTTTCCAAACGCGAACAAGAAAGTCATTACCGTCCGCGCCAGCTCAGCAAGTGGCCAGGCGCGCACGTATAATCTTCGCGTTGAATTGCCTCAGGGTTGGACAAGCGAGCCCGCCTCGTATGTCATTGAACTGAAAAAGCGCGATGAAGAAGTGATCAGGACATTCTCCATCACACCCCCTGCGGGAGACTTTTCAGGCTTCGCCCGCATAGTCGCTGAAAGCAATGGAATACGTTTCGATAAAAGTTTACAGCGTATTGAGTATGAACACATCCCGACACAAACGTTGCTTCCTCCGTCGGATGTCAAGATTGTCAGAATGAACCTGGAAAAATTCGGTTCACGCATCGCTTATATTCAAGGCGCGGGTGACGAAATTCCCGCAGCCCTGCGAAACATCGGGTATGAAGTTTGGGAGATGAAAGATTCGGAAGTAACACTGGAAAATCTGCGAAAGAATGATGCGGTGGTGTTTGGTATTCGCGCTGTGAATACCAACGAGTCGATCCGTTTGTTTATGAAAGACGTACTGGCGTATGTTGAGGAGGGCGGAACCGTTGTGATGCAATACAATACCAGTCAGGAAACACAGATTGAAAACTTTGCACCCTTCCCGATCAAACTCGGACGCGAACGCGTCACAATGGAAGACGCAGAGGTTACTTTAATTGATCCGAATCACCCTGCATTACAAACACCGAATAAAATCACAAAAGAAGATTTTTCAGGATGGGTGCAGGAACGTGGCTTGTATTTTCCCTCGTCGTGGGATGCAAACTTCAAGCCGCTGCTGTCCATGCGCGACAGATCGTTCTCAGATAAAGAAGAAAAAGTACTTGAAAGTGGAATACTGGTCGCTGCACATGGAAAAGGTCAGTTCGTGTACACTTCACTGTCGTTTTTCCGCCAACTGCCGGATGGTGTTCCCGGAGCGTTTCGCTTGTTTGCTAATCTGACGTCACTTGGCCGCGCACCTGAGCAGCCTTCAAAGGTGGACCTGAAGCTCGAAACGAAAGGTGCGAAGAAGAAAAAATCCGGACAATAGATATGGAAGAAAAACCACCGGTGTTTAAAAACTGGACAGGCTGGTATTTACTTGTGCTGGGCTTTCTTGTCGTACAAGTTATCTTCTATCTGCTCATCAGTCTTCGCTACGCATGAATGCACTTGACTGGACCATCCTGTTTGTCACGATTCTTTTCATTGTGCTGTACGGCACCTGGAAGACGCGCAAGACATCAACAATAGAAGGATTCATCAAAGGAGACAACTCCATGCGGTGGTGGATGATCGGAATCTCCATCATGGCAACTCAGGCCAGTGCTGTCACTTTCCTCTCTACTCCGGGACAAGCGATTGAAGACGGAATGCGTTTTCTTCAATTCTATTTTGGGTTACCCATCGCTATGGTGATCATCTCAGTGACGATGGTGCCCATTTATTATAAACTCAAAGTCTATACAGCGTATGAATATCTCGAGACACGCTTCGACCCGAAGACGAGAACGCTTGCGGCAACCTTATTTCTGATTCTGCGCGGGTCGTCCGCTGGCATTACGCTGTTTGCACCAAGTCTTGTGCTCTCGACATTATTAGGATGGAGCACGGGCATTACCACGGTTCTCATTGGATCGCTGGTTATCATCTACGTCGTCAGCGGAGGTACCAAGGCTGTGAGTCTTACGCAGCGTCAGCAAATGGCCGTCATTATGGGAGGAATGCTGCTTGCCGGAATTCTTGCCTTCCAGATGTTGCCGGATCACGTCAGCTTCGGAGACACAATTGATATCGCCGGGGAGCTTGGCAAATTGAACCTTGTCAATGTTGAATTCAATTTAGCGGATCGATACAACATTTGGTCTGGATTAATTGCAGGCACATTCTTATTCCTGTCGTATTTCGGAACGGATCAGAGTCAGGTTGCGCGATACCTCGGAGGCGCTTCCATCACGGAAAGCCGGCTCGGGTTGTTGCTGAATGGCTTGCTTAAAATCCCGATGCAATTCATCATCCTCTTCATCGGCATCATCGTGTACGTTTTTTATCTCTTCTTTCAGCCTCCTGTTTTTCACAACCGCGTCCTTGCGGAGAAAGCCATGCAGACGACAGAAAGCGCCAGGCTGAAGGCGATGGAAGAACAGTATTACGCGGTGTATGAAGAAAAGCGTAAGTCTGTCGATCATCTGGTAGAATCTATTCATGAAAACGACAACGTGGCGATCGAGCAGCACGCGAACCGCATCAAGGCGATCGAAAAAGACGAAAAGCAGATCAGAGACTCGGTGCGGACGCTTATTGGAAAAGCAATGCCGCTCGAAAAAACACAGGATCGCGACTATATATTTCTGAACTTCGTGCTGCACCACTTGCCCCACGGAATAATTGGTTTGCTGCTGGCCGTCATGTTCTCTGCTGCGATGTCCTCTATGGCAGGTGAACTTAATGCGCTCGCATCCACAACGACGATGGATATTTATCGACGATGGATACGTCCAGACCTCAAGCCAACACAATACCTGTCAGCATCTCGTTTATTTATTATTCTGTGGGCAGGACTTGCCATGTTGTTTGCTGTGCTTGCAAGCTTTGCGGAGAACCTCATTCAGTTTGTCAATATTGTCGGATCACTCTTTTATGGAACCATTTTGGGCATCTTCCTGGTGGCTTTCTATTTCAAGCGCATCAGCGGCTCTGCTGTGTTTTGGGCAGGAATCATTGCTGAAGCGATCGTGCTTTATTGTTATCTCGCGACCGACATTGCCTTCCTGCTATACAACCTGATTGGTCCCATCGTCGTGATTGGGGTATCGTTTATTCTCCAATACACCGTGTTCCGCGCTCGGGAATAGTTTTTACAAACATCCCCGAAAACAGTGAACATATGGACAACGATAAAGGACAGGTGATTTACACCGACGGGCATGATGTAACAGTTACAGACAAAGCCCTCAAAGTAAAGCATACTGATTACCAGATCAGCGGCATCACGAAAGCGGTACTATCGACCATACGGCCCGACAGATGGCCTGCTCTGCTTGTCATATTATTGGGAATTGCAGGAATTGTCTGCGGCTACCTTCAAATCATCCCGGAAGAAATTGATGTTAATGCAGAAGGACTGACGAACAACCAACTGGCCATGATAATCGGCGGGGCGCTACTCGTCATCGGACTCATTATTCTCGCGCTGGCGAAAGAACGGTACGCAGTGACTATTGCAACGGCAGAGGGAGAGAAGAATGCGGTGGTGAGTCACAAACGGGAATATATTGCACAGATTGTAGATGCACTCAATCGGGCATTCAGCTTTCGAACAAGCCATCAGGTGTTTGGAAATACCTCACCGAAAAGGGGAGATGGACCTGAGTATGTGACGATCAAATAAGCTGGTTTTACTGTTCAAGAGGAAGCCCTTCACAAGAGGGCTTTTTCCGTTTCCTGCCAGGCGGTGTCGTACAACGGCGTCGCTACCTGCCCACCGAAGACTTTTTCCAGTCTGATAGTATCCCCATTGCAATTAATGCCCTTCCCAAACTCAAGGATTGTATAGCCACGACAAGGCGGCAATTTATCTCCATCAACTTTACCCTTTGCTTCAGGTCTATAGGATGCGCTGACAAACAACATCACCACCACAACGACCACCAGCTGTATCAAACCTGTCTTCATACGATTTGTGGTTTAAGTACAAATGAGTTAAATCCTCGTAATCAATTGATCCGCAAATAGTTTCTGCTATTCATTCAAATACGCAGGTCAAGTACTTAAAACTGCGTGCCAGTTGCTTCTGCATCAAAAGCGTTCTGAATAACGGGGGACTAACCGGCTTCGGGAATTCGGGTATAGTGTTTTTTCCTCACCTGAAAACAATACGATTATGGGAAAAGACAGAGAAGGATCATTTCATCCCAAGAAGGGCAAACCATCATCTTCGGAGGGCGTATCCGTTATCAAAGATGTTCAATCCGATAAGCTGGATGCGAATTCACACATTGCAGAAAAATATACCGAAGGAGAGGAGGAGCCAGCACCAAACGTGAGGGTAATGCACCCCAACCGAAACGTTGACAAAAATGAAGAAAGAAAAAGTGAGAAGCGGAATAATCAGAATAAGAAAGGCGACGACACGCCCACGACATCCAACAAAAGTAAAGAGCTGACCTTCGTCGTGCGTGACGAAGTGAGCGCTCCCGAAGCAGAGGAGATCGTACAAGTGAATGCAGAGATATTCAAGAGGCTTGCCGGTGTCCAGGCGGACATATGCATTTCCATCTATTTACCAACCCATTCGAAAGGCGCAGCGGTCAACGAGCAATCCGACCAGATTGAATTCAAGAACCAACTTCAGCAAATCACCGCGGAGCTGAAGGAAAGTCACTCGCAAACAATCATTGAACAGTTGCTTCGTCCGGCTTACGAGTTACTTCGTGACGACGAATTCTGGCTCAACCAGGAGCAGGGGCTTGCCGTGTTTCTTACAACGGAGAAGTCCTGGTATGCGAGGCTGCGCTTAGAGACAAAAGCCATGGTCGTCATCAACACCAGCTTTGTGCTGCAGCCACTTGTTCCGCTTTTTACCAAACCTGAATACTACTACGTTCTGGTATTGAGCAAAAAGCAAGTGAAGTTTTATCGCGGTGATTACTTCACCATGAAATTCATTCCAATTCCTGAACTACCTAACGGCGTAGACGATGTTGTTCACTTCGAGGAAAAGGATGATGAGAAGCTCTTCCGGACAGAAACCGCAGGGGCGGGCGAAGGTGCCAATTACCACGGGATGGGCGCAGGGAAACCGGACGAGAAGAAGCACCTCGCGATGTACTTCGACGAAGTAGACGAAACGTTATGGAAAGAGATCTTAAATACAGAGAACGCACCGCTCATTCTTGCGGGCGTCGAATACCTCATTCCCATTTATAAGTCCGTCGCAGAATATAAGTACATCTGGCCCGAAGCAATTACCGGAAGTCACGAACACGATAATATTGACGGACTGCACCAGCTCACGCTTGAAAAACTGAAACCTCACTTTACGGCTAGAACGACAAAGGCACTGGAGCAATTTGGAAATAATAGCGCCGGTCCGCTGGCCATCACCGATGCACGCGAGATCATCGCAGCGGCTCACTACGGCCGGGTTGCACATTTATTCATCGCGAACAACTTCAACGTATGGGGTAAGTTCGACGAAATGGAAAACCAGTTCACCATTCATGACACCAAACATCCCGGCGATGACGCGCTCGCTGATAAAGCGGTCACCCGGACGTTGCTTAATGGAGGCGAGGTTCACATTCTTGAACAAGAGGCGATGCCTAATCAGGCAATGATGGCTGCGCTGATGCGATACCCTGAAAATCAATAACATCATATGCAAACTTATAAGATACATTTCAGGCCGGGAGATAAAGGAACAATCATCGGACTGCTGCGAGAATATTCTGACGTCATCATCAATAATGCAGATGAGATGAACATCTGGATAACAATAGAAAATGACGACGACGGATTACTGTTTGACAACATTCAGGAACGTATTGCCCGGGAAGTAAGACCGGTGCATAGCGGAAAAAATGAAACCATACTATAATGAATTAAGGTTATGAAAACGACAACAATGCCCACAGAAATACCACCCCAAAGCCAGGACAGGCAGCCGGGTATTGAAAAAGAAATGACGCCGAAGCCGGTGTATGATAATGATGAGCCTGGATTTGGCAGGTTGAAGGGAAAAGTCGCACTGATTACCGGAGGAGACAGTGGTATCGGCCGATCGGTTGCTGTGCTCTATGCAAAGGAAGGGGCCGATGTGGCCATCGTCTATCTGAACGAGCACGAAGACGCCAGGGAAACACAGGAGATGGTGCGTAAATATGGTAAGGAAGCTTTGCTTATTCCTACCGACATCTCGGAAGAACTGAATTGCCGGAATGCAGTGGAAGATACGATTAGAAAATTCGGCAAACTGGATATACTGGTGAACAACGCCGCAGTTCAGTATGAACAACATGATGTCCAGGACATCTCCGCGCAACAGCTTGAATATACGTTCCGGGTAAATATATTCTCGTATTTCCACATGGTCAGATTTGCGAGTCCACACCTGAAGGACGGAAGTGTTATTATAAATTCTGCCTCCGTGACGGCCTACAAAGGAAATCAGGTATTGATTGATTATTCTTCAACGAAAGGCGCCATCGTCTCATTCACGAGAAGTTTGTCTCAATCGATGATCAAAAAAGGAATTCGTGTCAATGCAGTTGCCCCGGGCCCCGTCTGGACACCGTTGATTCCGGCCTCCTTTGAGGATGAGAAAGTGAGTACGTTCGGACAAGATACACCAATGGAGAGACCAGCGCAGCCCGTGGAGATTGCGCCATGTTATGTATTTCTTGCATCGTCGGAAGCCGCGTTTCTATCCGGACAGGTTCTGCATCCGAATGGCGGTTCAATCATCAACACATAGCGATATCAACACCTGACAACAGTAAAGATCAAGGGGCCGGGAGGCCTCTTTCTTTTTGTGTAAAGACTATTCGATACGAGAATCAACTGACCCGATGATACTCCTTCGAAGATGGGGCGTAAAGGATCGTGTACGATATTCTATTTTCCAGCTGATCCGTTATCCGGAAGCAACTCACCGGATGTGGCTTTCACATAATCATTACCGATTCTGATCGTGTACACAAGTCCCTTAAACTTTGTCTCTCTCGGTTTACCATACACATAACCCTTTTTATCTCTATAGATCACCGGGTCGCCGTTTCTAATTTTTTCTATCATGCAACAATTGAAATTAAAAAGTATGCCCGGTAGTAAGTATCGTCAGGCATGATATTCACACCACTCCGGTAAACATAAACTATAGCACCATGAGAACGCTTTTTGCACTCACCATAGCACTGTTGCTCGGCTCTGCAAGTGCCTGGGCTCAGACCGATAATAAAAAGAAAACAGACAAACCGAGAGCTGGTTCTGGGGTAGGGAAGCAGGACGGCTCCGGAGGTCAATCGGGGAGCACAGCGAACCCTCCGACAAATAAGAAGACCGATCGAAGCAGCACCGATACGGGAGGAGAAGACAATGAACAACTCCTCGGTGATGAAAACAGTAAAGCAAAAAAAGCCGTAGACGGCGATGCCCGCAGCAGGAGTGGTAAGGCTTCGGGAAATCCGAATAACCGCAGCAGTGGAAGCGAGATGAATCAGGGAACCGGGACCTCTCAACCATCATCTTCTTCATCAGGTAGCAGCACGACTACAAGTGATGGCACCAGGCAAAACTCACCGGGCGGAACAGGCAATGCATCACCTGCCTCAGCGGACACCACGACACAAGGAGTGCCGAATACAGGCCCGATGACTGGCCAGGAAGGAGGCGGCAGCGCGGGTGGTTCTTCCGGATCATCACCCGAAACAGAGTCTGGATCGACCACCGGGACAGAGACAAGGGAAGGAGAGAATGAAGAAGCAAGTAACGTCTCAGCAATTCCTTCTTCTGATTCCAGCCCTGCAGGATCACCTGCATCACTCAGTGGAAACAACGGCGCGGAGCCTGATGGCACCAATAATAAACAACGAGCATCTTACAATATGGCCGGGTCTCCCGTACAAAACATGAAGCTTGATAAACAGGACGTCAGCACAAATGAGGAAATAAAGAGAACCCAACGAGAAGACCGACAAAATACACCGCCTGTTAACAGCCACATGCTCGAGCAACAAAAGAAGGATCCGAAAAACACAACGGATCCCGCTGGAAGCCTGAATAAAGATCTGACCGACGACGGCAATGGCGGACGCGAGGCATCATTAAATACGCAGGAAGATCCGTCAGCTGCACAATCAGCAACCCAGGAGAACACAAAAGAAAAACCAACAAAAAAGGAATCGAGGAAGAGCAAAAGAAAATCAAGAAAGAGCGACAAAGATAATTCATGAGTTGCAGCCCATATGCGATGTGAATGCTTCGTGATTTGAGTTGTCTTCTACTGCCGGTTGGTACTACTATATTAAATCAAAAGAAAAGGCTGTCTTAAAATGGACAGCCTTAATTTGCAGAGCCTGGTGCGACGCACGTTAATCAGGACGTCGCTTCAACAGGCTTACACCTGCAAGCAGAAAAATAATCCCCAACACCGAGAGCGCCCAGGGATTAAAGTCTGACATCTCGCGTCCCGAGATTTCCATGATACCCATTACCGTACCGGCTATCCCGAAAATGGCGAGTACGAATCCGAGGCCCTTGATCATATTGCGCGTTGAAGTTGATCGTTAATCACCTTTTTGGCAACATTCATCGCCCCACTTCTTACAGCCCTGTTCGATGGCACTGGATCATTATCAATCAGATTAATAACTGCCGCGGCCACCAAACCGCCGACAAGATACCAGGCGATGGTCATCGCCTGCGTGGACGTTGTTCTGTTGGTATGTTGCTCCGGTAATCCAAGCTTTCCTGGCAACACCAGGGCGCCAATACCAGCTGCCAAACCTAAAAGCGCTCCGCGCGAAACCGTATTACTGCGGGTACTTCCCTTTGCCATCGCATAGTAAAAGGTATTGGTCATCAAATCGCCTGCTAAGGGAAAAAACCTCTTCGCCGTAGAAGGCAGTAGGTCTCCACCCTTCATCAGTTTTGCGAGTGCATTTTCCCCGAGTAAATCGAGACGAGGTGCGTTCACGGTAACTTTCCGGGCGCTCTCATTCAATAGTGTCAGCGCAACGGCACCTGCCAGTCCGCCCAGTGTTGTGGTCAGCTTCATACTTATGGAGTTGTTATACGCGTTCTTTCTCAAATTCCATCGTCTTCTTTTTCGATTTGGACTCCTCATCGTTTGGAAGTGCATGTGTCAGTCCTTGCTTCAATCTCGATGAAAAATCCTTCACAGAATCTTCGACAGTATGCACAACTTCCCTCGCACGTTCTGTTCCTAAAATGCCCGCAATGGTAATTCCTGCGGCTACACCTCCAAGGGCAGCTAATAACACCCGGTTATCCGATACAAACGGCTTAAGGCTCTTCTTATAAAATGATTTCTTCTTTCCCATATCGTTACATTTTTGAGTTTGATTGATTGAAGCGACTACAACCTGTCGTATGAGATGCAGCGCTTGAACATACCTTGAGGAAAAAGGAAATGCCACCCGGAAGAAAAGAACAATTCTCCCGCTTCGAATTCGTTAAATGTTTAAGACTTTTGTGGAGTTATTCTACAGGCATATAAAAACGTGAGGATGAGGGGGAGATTAATTTTAATTTTCATAGGACTGTGCTGCACTTCTGTTGTGGCACAAACACTCGAGTCGCTGCACATACTCGAACCAGCCGCAGATGATACACTGATTACGGAGATTCATCGACCCGAGACTCCGGTTTCCGTACCTTCCGCTAATGATCAATTAAAGGCTCCAAGAAATTATTACAACCTGCTCCGAAATAAAGGTAAGTCAAGGAAGGGATTATTTTATGTTCACCGCGCGAACGATAAATATTACCTTGAAATCCCCGATACGCTTCTCGGGAGAGATCTCCTCGTCGTTACGCGAATCGCACAAGGGGCCGCTGGTGTCAGACCAGGGTTCACTGGCTATGCAGGTGATCAGGTTGGCAGCCGTGTCATTCGTTTTGAAAAGGGACCCGACCATAAAATATTTTTGAGAAGAATTACTTTCGAGGAACGAGCAGGCGAAACCACAGAGATGTTGTATAAAGCGGTCGTTAAATCAAACCTTCAGCCGCTCGTCGCGGCGTTTGGCATTGGCGCGTATAATCCAAACGGTAAGAGCAGTGTCATCGATGTCAGCGACTACGTAAATGGGGACAACGATATCCTGTTTTTTCACTCCGCGACACGCAAAGCGATGAATGCCGGTACGCTGTTGAAGCATATGTCTTACATCAGCGACATTCAGGCGTTCCCGACTAACGTAGAAATAAGAACCGTCAAAACATTTGAACAAATCAGAGGTGACGAGACATTCACGATCGAACTGAATTCAAGCATCGTACTGCTTCCTGAGAAACCCATGCGGAAGCGATATACAGACAACCGAATTGGGTATTTTTCGGAACGTTATCTTGACTTTAATGCGCCTGATGGCGTGCGCGAGGTTTCCTACATCAAACGCTGGCGACTCGAACCCAAACCCGAAGATGTACAACGTTATCTGGAGGGAGAGCTGGTTGAGCCCGTCAAACCGATTGTTTTTTACATTGATCCTGCCACACCAAAACAATGGGTCACCTATCTCAAGCAGGGCGTCGAAGCGTGGCAGGCAGCTTTTGAACAGGCAGGATTTAAAAATGCAATCCTTGCCCGGGAAGCACCTCACAACGGCGTCGCTATTGGCTGGAGCCTGGAAGACGCGCAACATTCGGCCATAGTGTACAAAGCATCCACCCATGCGAATGCCGCGGGTCCCGTGGTGACTGACCCAAGGACAGGAGAAATTTTGGAAAGTCACATCAACTGGTATCATAATCTGGTTTCGCTGCTTCGTGACTGGTACTTCATCCAGTGTTCGCCAGTTGATCCCCGTGCGCGCAAACCTGTATTTGATGATGAATTGATGGGGCAGTTGCTTCGGTCGGTTGCATCGCATGAAGTCGGTCACGCACTTGGACTGACTCATAATTTCGGTGCAAGTTCAACAGTGCCGGTTAAATTCCTGAGAGACAAGAATTGGTTAGCGCAGCACGGCATCACACCGTCGGTGATGGATTATGCACGATTCAATTATGTTGCACAAATAGAAGACAGCGTGGACGTCCAGACATTGGTTGCAGGTATTGGACCCTATGACCGATGGGCCATTGAATGGGGATATCGTTGGTTTCCGGACAGTGTGGAATTAAATCAGGAAACCAGTATGCTGAATTCATGGGTGATGGAAAAAATGAATGACGATGCGCTGTGGTATGGATCTGAATTTTCGGCGATCGATCCCCGGACTCAAACTGAAGACATCGGAAGCGATGCCATCGCGGCGGGTCAATACGGAGTCACCAACCTGAAGATTGTGATGAATAATTTGCTGGCGTGGTCCCGGGCAGATGAGCGCCACGACTACAAACATTTGGCGCAATTGCATCGTGGTATCGTCGAGCAATATCAAAATTATATCGACCATACCCGGCATCTTGTTGGTGGTGTTTACGAAAATCCCGGGGCGCGAGGCGCTGTATTTCGTCAGGTACCCGCAAGCGTGCAGAGAGATGCCGTTGGTTTTATTTCTGACAAAGTATTCGAGACGCCGCAATGGTTACTGGACACGACTGTCCTGGTCCGGACAGGAGAATCGCCGCTTCAGATCATCGGAGGCTTGCAACACAATACACTTAACGATCTGCTATCGATTACAACATTATCGCGACTTATTCATGCTGGGATACTGAATCCCAAAGAGAATTATGGTGTTGAAAGTTTGCTCAGCCAATTAGACAAATCAATTTGGACAGAATTGAACAGGAATCAAGCAGTAGACATTTATCGTCGTGGTTTACAGCGTATTTATGTCGATAAGTTAATTGAACTAACTCAAAAGTCGGGGCGCGATTTCAGGGATGTAGCACCCATCGTTTCTGCCCACCTCCATAACTTGTCAATCAGGCTGAATGCGGCGGCGACGAAGACACGTGATGAAATAACGAAACAGCATTTGAAATTTATGGTACACAAAATCGAAGAAGGGATATTACCGGCACGATAATGGGACTATCAGGTTCATGTTGATTCTATCATTCATCGCATTTCTCATCACCCAGGCTGTCACCCAGGAGCAGGTTTCCCAGGTTGAATTCAGAACCATGACCCGCGGATATCAGCGCAGTGTAGTCATCACCGCAGATTCCGTGTTTGATATAACTACCGGAAGCGATGAACGCATCATCCGCCGGGCAACAGATTCAACGGAGTGGATGGCCATACAAAAGACGATTGCCGGAATCCGGCTGACGGACTTGATGAATTTGCCCTCACCCTCTATGTCGCGGGCTTCAGATGCTGCGCGTCATTCAACAATCATTATTACGAACAATGCTGGCAAAGAATATAGTCACGGGTTTGATAATGAAAATCCCCACGATATGCTTCGGCCATTGATGAAGCAAATCAGCAGTATGATCTCGACGGAGAAAACGGACCGATAAAGAGGTTAAAAATCAACGTGATACACGTCAGATAAATTGCGACGGATATTTCTTACTTCAAAGCCACCGGGTTGCGAAATCTCTTCGATAAGGTGGAATACAGAACAACTTTTTGGCAGGCTTGAGAAAACCAGAAGAAAGGAATAAGCACCTTGGGGAATCGGAGTCCACATTGGCGCCAAGGAAATGTTCTCCGCATGGACAAGTCCGGACTTCGAACCGGAGTGTGCATCAACGAGATAGGTGGTGGGCCAAATTCGAATTAACGAACCGGACTGCTCAGAAAAGAAATTGCAGTGCACATAGACAAAGGAATCTTCCAGAAACGCCGGGTCAATACTGGCCAGAACAGCACTGTCGACTTCCGGCTTCACGCGCGGAACGATCTCGATCTCCGTTGTATTGAAAATTTCTCTCATCGATCCAATTCCAGACAAAGATAACGGAATCGAAATGAATATCAGACTGATTCAGGTTCGGGACTTCACGGCTGAAGAAGGGTCGGTGAGGAGCATCGCCAGAATTTCAATACCGCCCATGATCACGTGAGGCACATACACCTCGGCGTCAAACGACAACATCCAGGGAGAAACCGCGAGGAGGAATCCGGACAGCAAGTCCAGATACAGATGCACACGAAAACTAATAACGGGATAAAGCCCGAACTCATAGCGCGTTAGCAGACTGTAGATGATACCGAAAAATCCAACAGCGATTGGAAAGTAGGTCTCAGCGCCGCCGCGCGTGTAGCCAAGTACCCATGGTGAAGCGATGACGAAAGCACTCACCAGATAATCAAGAATTCCGTGTATTCGCGAGGAGAGGAGACGCATAGTTATAAGAGACGGTTCAGTTGAAATGGAACGGCTATAAAATATAAAACCCCCGGACGGCTTCCGGGGGATTTTATTTACCTAACCTATACCTGAAGGTTGACTGTTAGTAGTCGATGTAGATGTATAAAATAGCGTGCCGCACGAGGACGAAATGATCAATATTTTCTAAAGTGAAAAGTATTTGACGACGATCAGAACTTCACGAATCGGGCTGAAATGAGAAATCCCCGGACATCTTCCGGGGATTTTCTCGTTTGGAAACGTAATACCCTATCTACTACTGATAGATGGTTCTGTCGGTTAAAAAATTATGCCTGCTTCGTTTTGAACAAAAAAAGAAAGCCCTGCATGCGATAGACACATACAGGGCTTTACCCTCCTTGACTTTCCCACTTACTACTATGAATAGGAGGTCTTAATCAAAAATATTCCCCGGACGGCTTCCGGGGAAATTTGTCCATATCCTAACCTTTTAAACCCCACTAGTTATTATGAATATGGTTTCAAGTAGTTACGATAAAAGAACCGTGCCAATGGGAAGTCGCTTTTATCAACGACAAGATTGAGCATTTAGTTTACAACGGCACCGCTACTGCCGCTCAAATGCATTGACGGTCGGTACAGTTCTTTTTACGCCTGCCAAGTGCATACCCATAATTAAATATGAAACCATTGTTAACCCGATTTGCTGCGACGGCGATTTTGCTCTCTTCTCTGAACTGCGCCAAAAACCCGGTTACCGGAAGGCAGGAATTCATGCTCCTGTCTAAGGATCAGGAGATTGCCATGGGCCGGCAATCTGACCCGGAAATCATTTCGTTCTTTGGACTGTACGACGATCAACGCCTTCAAAAGTTTATTGAGGAGAAAGGTCAACAAATGGCGGCTATATCACACAGAAAAGACTTGCCGTATCAATTTCGGGTTGTCGACTCTCCCGTGGTCAATGCCTTCGCCGTTCCCGGAGGGTATGTATATTTCACCCGCGGCATCATGGCCCACTTCAACAATGAAGCAGAATTTGTCGGAGTGCTTGGACATGAAATCGGGCACATCACAGCGCGTCACTCTGCAAAACAGTATAGCCGGGCGATGGCAGCAAATCTTGGAATAACCGCCGGAGCTATTTTCTCTCCGGAGTTCGCTCAGTTTGCAGATGTTGCCCAGACTGGGCTTGGTTTGCTTTTCCTCAAATTTGGCCGCGACGCAGAAAGCCAGTCCGACAAACTGGGTGTGGAATATTCTTCCCGCATCGGCTATGATGCACAAGAAATGGCTGGCTTTTTCACAACGCTGGATCGCATGCGCGAAGAAGGAGGACAGGAGGTGCCCACTTTTCTCTCTACACATCCGGACCCTGCCGATAGGGAGCGAAAAGTCGCAAGACAAGCGTCGGTGTGGAAAAATCGATTGGGGGATCAGCAATTAAAAGTAAACCGCGACAGTTATTTGAAAATGATCGACGGGCTGATCTATGGAGAAGATCCGAAACAAGGGTTTACCGAGAACAACGTATTCTATCATCCTGAACTTCGTTTCCAATTTCCAATTCCTTCCGGGTGGAAAGTACAGAATACACCTCAGGCCGTCCAACTAAGCGAGCCGAACGGAAATGCTTTAGTCATGCTGACACTCAGTCAGGGCACAAGTTTGCAGGCCGCTGCCCAAAGCCTGGTACAGAAGTATCAGTTGCAGGTCGTCGAATCTGCAAATGAAAATGTCAATGGTATGAACGCCATGGCAATCGTTGCGGATCAACGTGCCCAGCAACAACAACAAAACATCCGCGCGTTGATCTATCTTATCGAATACGGCGGAAACATCTATACTTTCATTGGAGCATCAGCTGCGGCAAACTTCAATACCTATGGAATGTTGTTTAAAAACACCGCCACCGGTTTCAACGTACTGACCGACGCGTCGAAGTTGAACCGAAAACCAGAGCGCATTAAGATCAGAACAGTGGAACAAACAGCCACATTAACAGAAGTGCTCAGGCGATTTGGTACCAATGAAAAACGCATCCGGGAACTTGCCGTTTTGAATGGTATGCTTGAAGATGAGCGTGTTGAAGCCGGTACACTCATCAAGACGATTGAATAAGGAATGGTTTTTTCGCCAGTCGAAGAAAATTCAATTATATGGCCTTCACCATCATCATTCTGGTTCTCGTACTTGCCGGCTGGTTCATCTGGTCAAGCGCCAAAAACAGTAAGAAACAAAATCCTTATGGAAAAGATCCCGACAAAGAAAAGTCTGAGCCGGATCTCCCGAACCGGCAAGTTTAGATTCCTGCTGGCTGTGCTGATGACATTAAGCTTTTCATCTCATGAACCGTGGCATCCCAACTGGTAGACTCAATGATCTTCTCCTGCAACATCTTGCGCTCCTTTCGCTGCGTTGATGTTTCATTCAGGTAGTACTCGATATAGGTGGAAAACTCGATCGGGGTATAGGCGATGCGTACGACATGACGATAGTCTTTCACAACATCGGGAATTGCACTTGATACAATAGGCTTCAGGGCAGCCATATATTCCAGCGTCTTCGTCGGACTGATAAACCTCGTCGCCTCATTCATAGCAAACGGCATCATCGCAATATCAAACCCTTTAAGATACTGGGGAAGCACTTCATAGTCCCGCTTGCCGATGTAGTGTAAGTTATTTGCCTGAGGCAGCGTCCCTTCATGAATCTTTACCACCGGCCCGACAAATACAAAGTTCACAGTGGGAAGTTGAGTCGAAATAAACTCGATCAATTCCAGATCCAGACGTTCGTCAATTACACCATAAAATCCAACCACCGGCTTCCCTAACGCAGCAATGTCCCCGGGCACAACGGTTTCATATTCCAGGGCCTTTTGGAAATGATGACTATCAACAGAACTGGGAAAACAATAAACATGATGGTGACGATGACGCCGGGCTTCGTATAGGGCTTTCCCTCCGGTAAAAACAACCGATGCGCGTTCTAAAAGCTTTTCCTCATAAGCCGGGACATTGGGCGATGCATTTTTGAATGCGGACAATTCGTCCATACAGTCATAGACAATCTTTGCAGGTGAAAGATCATCCAGAACCTGAACAAACATTGGCCCATAAAACCAAAACGTAGTCATTGAAATATCCGGAACTACTTTTCTGACAATATCAACAATGACTTTATTCATGACCGGCCACGAATCCCATGTCACTGCCGGCGTGAGTATATCGAGGCCAGGTTGAACCTGCTCTACCTCCCATGTTCCAGTTTGATTCGGCGTTCGTGGTTCCACAGGCTCTTCAACGAACAGAATATGAAATTCAGACGCCAGCCGCATCATGATGTGATGCGGACGTTGAGTAACGCTATGCCACCGCAGGTGGGAAAATACGATGATGTCGTACTGCATTAGATTTTTGTTCGATCGTTCTTTTAAAAAAATTCAGGAGCTCAGGGACGTGGGTATGAAACGCAAACAGTGTGCGGGTCGACCACACCTTTTCCCTGATGACGTTCATTCTCTTCTCGTCCACAAGTTGATTTTTCAAATCTTCAAAATCAGAAAAGAAAAGTCCGAGGCCATGCTTTTGAACCAGCGACTGAGTTGCAACGATGTGCCCCGTATTGTCTCTTTGTAACATGGGCAATCCTGCTATAGCCAACGTTGCAATCCGCGCAGGATAATTCAGATCATCCCAATTTGCACGCATCAATTCTCCATCATTGGCGCTCTTGAAAAAATGAAGCCAGCCCGCATCATACTGCGAGAACTCCGCAGTCCAATCGGGTTGCGCACAATTTGGATGAATATGCAAGTGATCGCCGGCCTGTGCTTTTGATCGTTCAATCCATTGCTTCCATTGACCTTGTGTAAAGTCACCATAGAAATGAATATGAATATCGAGAGAAGCCAGTTGAGCAACGTCCTCCGGATGCAAACCAATGGGCCGTCCGGGAACAACAGTATGCAACGATCCGTCCCGCAGGGATATTCTTGGTGTTCTTTTATTACCAAACCAATCCAGATGAGGAAGATCTCCGTCAATAACTACAGCATTTTCCTGCTCCGGACGGACAAACTGTTCGAACCAAATACGCATCTCCGGACTACAATAAATCTGGCCGTCCGAATAGCGGTATAAATCGATCAGTTTGCCCCACGTTCCTTTCTCGAGACAGATGAAAGGACCTTCCTTAAAATGCCATACAAACGGAACATCAAGGCAATGCATCATTACTTCCCATGCAAACGGCACGGCTTGCCAGTTCAGTAAACCGTAGATAACGTCCGGCTTAATTGCATCTATTTCGCCGCGCCAATTTCCCGAATCCAAATCTTGTATATTTCCAAATGAGAGCGGCCCTGTGTAGTTATACCAGTATGGCTTGCTCATCCACAAGCCGTAAAGTTTACATCCCGCATCCTCCAGCGCGAGCATTCGCTCCGGATTGTAAGCCAACTCCCCGACAAGAAGTATTTTCAAATGAGACTCATCCGAAACGCGGTGTGTCTTCCCCTGACGCAATCGCTGGTAATAATCGCGTTCATCAATAAGATTACCGACCGTCGAATGGAACCGGAGCGGTTCATTCACGCCGTAAGTTTGTTTATATAAATTCAACCCGCCTTCCGGCTCGCGAATAATTTTGTGTCTTTGCTCAGGATGGTCAACCCATTCGCATGTACATGCATTTGTAGAAATAAACTTACCCGCTGTCCGGAGTTTACTCCAGAACATTTTATCCAGGTCATCAGTCACCAATTCTGCTCGTTCAATCCATCTCGCTTCTGTTTTACGATGAGCGACCTGCACCAGCTGCAACGGAAAGCCGGGTACATGACCATTTGTTTGTCGGTTGTAATGATATCTGACACCTCCATAAGCCAGAACTGCCTCTTCATCACGAATGAGTTGATCACATAAAAGTTGCAGATGATTGCCGTAAATGACATCATCACAAGGAAGGTAGGCGATTAGATCAAACCGGGATGCCTCAATTCCTGCATTCAGGGCAGCACCCAATCCCCGGTTTCTGGAGTGAGCGATATAGCGATATTCAGAATCAGGTTCCAGATGATGAAACACCTCTTCCGTATCATCGGTCGATCCATCATTGATGAAAATAAGCTCCCATTGCTGAAATTGTTGAAGTTTGAGACTGGCAATCGCTCTGGGAAAAAATCTGGACTGATTGAAACACGGCATGATCACCGATATGCCAGGGCACGAATCATTTCGCATAATGATGGGAGGGAAGCAGGTTAAAGCCGGGCCGAATACAGCGATGCGAGATCGATTCGACTCAGGAACTTGCTCAATTTATCCTCGTCAGCCACATCAATTTTTTCAATGGAAGTGGAACCCTGGTAGCAAAGAACTTCAACGAAAAAATCGTCAAGTGCATAAAGGTTCGCTTTGTACTTGTAGTAACTCACTGACTCGAGGAATCTTCCGTTATCCCAAAGTGCACTCGCTTTATCCTCAAGCGAGAGTGTTGTAAATCCTTCTTTTGTCATAGCCCCGTTGGTCTCAGGGCAATGACTAAAATATTGTACCCCTCAGAAGCCTGCTGCCGTATCGTCGCCGCGGGGATCCGCACCGCCTTCCAGTTTTCCGTCAGCGAGAACAAGGATGGCATCAACACGTCCTATACCACGTGTATAACGCTTGCTGAACTTGTGCCCCATCTCCAGCAATTTCAAACTATCTTTTTCACTTAATGCGCCTCGCTCAGCCATGATCTCGTCCGGAAGCCACTGACTATGTAATCGTTTTGAAGAGACTGCTTGCTGCATACCCATCTTATGGTCGACCACGTTCAAAATGGTTTGAAACACAGATGTAATGATGGTTGAACCGCCCGGAGTCCCGACAACCATGAACAACTTTCCATCTTTCTCAACAATGGTAGGCGTCATCGAACTCAACATCCGCTTGCCGCTTTCAATCTTGTTTGCCGTTCCCCCAATGACCCCAAACATATTAGGCTCCCCCGGCTTAACACTGAAGTCATCCATTTCGTCATTTAGGATAAAGCCAGATCCTGCAACTAAAACAGCACTGCCGTATCCGTCGTTTAAGGTTGTCGTTACTGAAACAGCATTGCCTTTCGAATCAACTACAGACAAATGGGTTGTCTGCGTTGACTCAGCGACGGCAAGTTGCCCTTCACGAATTTGTGAACTCGGCGTCGCCTTTGCCGGGTCGAAATCTTTCATGCGACTGACAACGTAGAGGCTATCGGTCAATTCGCGCACAGGAACCGGATAGAAATCCTTATCTCCCAGGTGAGTAGCCCTGTCTGCATATACGCGTCGTTCCGCCTCGGTCATCAAATGAACAGTCTTCACAACATTATGTCCCAAACTTCCTACATCATGCGGCTCAACCGACTTCAGCAACTGCATCAAAGCCACGCCTCCGCTGGACGGTGGACCCATTGAGATGATTTTATATCCACGGTATGTCCCGATGATGGGATCCCGCCACACCGCCTGATAACCCTTGAGGTCTTCATGGGTGATGAGCCCATCGCCTCGTTTCATTTCAGCAACAATATCATCCGCCGTTTTACCCTCATAAAACCCCGCACGACCCTGGTCGCGAATGCGCTCCAGCGTATGGCCGAGCTCTTCCCACTTAATCGTGTCGCCTTCTTTCCAGGAGCGAATGAGGTAATCGGGACGCACGGTGTTGTATTGGAGGAGTTCCTCCTGAACTTCATTAAGACTTTCGGCTTGTTTTGCTGTGAGTGGGAAACCATTGAGGGCCAGATCGATGGCTGGCTGAACCAAGGCTGCCCATGGCAATGACCCGAGCTTTTGATGAGCCTCAACCATCCCGGCTACCGAACCCGGAACGCCTGCCGCCTTGTGGCCTTTGCGACTTAATCCAGGTATGACGTTGCCTGCGCTGTCGAGGAACATCCGCTCCACGGCCCGCGCCGGAGCTTTCTCCCGATAGTCCAATGTATGAACCTCTCCCGAAGCAGCACGTGAAACCATAAAGCCACCACCGCCAATGTTGCCCGCAACCGGGTACACGACAGCAAGCGCAAACTGCACCGCGATTGACGCATCCACAGCGTTGCCACCTTTCCGCAGAATTTCCACACCCACGGCGGACGCGAGCGGATGAGCGGAGACGACCATCGCTGAGTCGGCAACCACTCCCTGAGCAGCCTGTTCGCGACTGGATATTGTACACGCACCCAGTACAATCGCAGGTAAAAGCAGAAAAATGCGTTTCATCATAATTTACATTGGTTAAGTCGACAGGATGCTATTACTTCAAAGGTAAAATTTACCTCAAAAAATCGAATGAGTCTTAGAAAAGAAAAAGCAGCTAGGCTGAAAGTGCAGGTTCTTGAACACACTTTGAAACTGATTGGGAAAAAAGCATTTGATGACATCTACGTGGAAGACATTTGCGAGCGCGTGAAGATCTCCAAGGTGACCTTTTTTAAGTACTTTCCTCAAAAGGAGGATGTGTTGCTGTATCATTTCAGGATTTGGTGCCTCGGTCGGTCTGTCGAACTTCGAAATAAACCAAAAGAGGGTATTCAGGGCGTGTACTATTTGCTGGACAAGCTGAGTGAAGAATGCGAAAACCATCCAGGCCTGATGCTCAGCCTTCTGGGTTATCTGTCTGATTTCAAAAGACCTCCGAAGCCTTTCCCGGTCAAGCCGGAAGAGAAGAAGCTACTCTTTCCCGAGCAGGATGACATCACTTCGATCGAAATCCTTTCACTCGACCAGATGCTGGAGAAGTTTACGCTGGAAGCATTGTTCAAGAAAGAGATTACAAAAACGAGCTCAACCAGAGACATTACAAACCTTTTCTCTACCGTGTTTCTCGGTTCAATTGTAACTGCGCATTTGAATCAACAAGCGCCGGCAAAGATGTTCTTCCGACGCAACCTCGATAACATCATGAAGGGACTGGCGGGCTAAGACCTGACCTTCAATTTTTTGATGCGAGGCGTTCTCTTATCTTTCTTCCTGTCGAAGAATCGGTGATGATACTTGGGCTTAACCACAGTGGTGGTTGGCCCTGTGTTTTTGCTGCAAGCGGGAATGAGAAATAACAGCATAATGAAATAGGACAGGGTCTTGCGCGCGCTCATGTGAATTGGTGCTTTAAAAATAGTTTTTTTTCCGATTTATCACGCCCCCTGTGAAGTCACACATTACGCACTTCATTGTTATCGAACTGCAGGGGGCAAACGGCACACGCACAGGCATACACTTTCCCAATCTGCTTAAAGTTCTGCACCTCAAAGCATTGAAGGACTTGACCCGGTGTTATCGATACAAGAGACCGGAGGCGCTGAGATCGATTGCCACTGCACGGGCAAAAATGACAGGGGTATCAATCACATCAATGCGAAGGTTAAGCGTTGAAATTTTTAAAAAATCGAATCTTTTTTTTGGAGAATCAGGGCTCACGGCTATCTTTGCGTCCGCTTTTACAGGAAAACAGCAGCATTGCAGCGATTTTGTAAGAGATTGAGGTCCGGTAGTTCAGCTGGTTAGAATGCCTGCCTGTCACGCAGGAGGTCGCGGGTTCGAGTCCCGTCCGGACCGCAGAGTCATAAAACAAAAGGGGTTTCAAGCCCCTTTTTTCATTTAAGCCATTTTTATTCTACGCCTGGAATTGCCAGGCCGACCTTTAGCAAATCCAGTTTACCGATAGCGTCTTTGGCCACATGCAAAGTTACGACGCCAGCAACAATGGCAAGTCCGAAACTGAGCAACGTTCCTATCAACACGTATTCTGTTAGCTTTCTGTCTTTAGATTCACGAAGATCTCCGAAACGAAAAACAGATTTCGCCGCAAGGAGGAACCCAATAGCTTCCCAGTTATTACTCAGGATGAATCCGAAAACGAATAATCGTTCGAGCATTCCGATGAACTTGCCCGCATCTTGCAGAGAAGCCGTCGTTTCTCCGTGAGGCAGAAGGTCGGGGGTCCACTGAGAAATGAATGTCTTGATAATGACGGAAGAGGGGATCGTGAGAAACACCACAGCGGTGAGAATGGTAAAGAACGCCGGCGAACTGAGAAACTGAAAATCGAACTGAGGAGATTCTGATGCGAACCACACCGCCAGAATAACCAAAAGATGCAGCATTTGATCCAGCACAAACCACAATCTCCGGGTGTGGTAATTCTGAATTCTGATTTTCAACAAGTCAATGATGAGGTGACTCACAGTTATGATAAGAGCGTGGACCCAGTACGTGATGTCAGCCATCAGCAGCAAGACCAGAAATCCATGAAGGAGAGAATGGGCATAAAGTTGCCACGCAAGATGCCTCTTCAGTTCCTTTTGCTCTACCCATCGCGAAGATTGGAACACGAAATCACCGAGCAGGTGGGCAAGTATCAATTTAATCAGCAGCAACATAGTTATCCGATAAGCCGGGTCACACGCTCGCGATAAAACAACTCCAACTCAGCAATCTCAGCGTAAAACGCACGCTTCTTTTTCTCGCTGATTGTAGACTGAGAAACCTTAAGTCTGGCAGCGAGCTTGCTTTGCGTGATGTTCTCATTATCCAGCATAACTCTGATAACTTCCGCAGCTCCTGTCGTCCAGAAATCCATAGCGATGAGCCCCAGACGAATATACAAATTCATCTCTTTGTCAAAGTCTTCCCACGGTGTTTTTACAGCAAGACTTCTCTTTTCATACTTCAGTTTTTCAAGCGTTTCTCCTGAGTTGATGAAGGCATCCCCATTGCTCTCGGTAATTTTGGAAGCCGTGTATCCCTTCTCTCCAATTCCAATTCCGAGGCGCACATCCATATCCTTAATGCTCTTGAAAGCAGCCTTTAATTTTAAGGCCATGAGAAACGACTTCGACGGATCCCGTACTTCTACCTGAAAGCTGTCACCTCTGAAAATCTCCCAGGTCTTTGGTGACTCTCCTTCACTGGATAATACCTTCTTTAAAGGAACGAGCCACAGACCTGGATTCTTCCCTTTTCGTGAATTCACCACATCGCCTGTAATTACACTTGTAAAAATGCGTCTCTTTGCCATACTTGTTCAATTAATGACATTCTTTTATCATGCCAGGGTGCACAACCAATTAAAGCAGATTATCGGGAAAAAACCCGATAATCAAAATTATCGGGAAAAAACCCGATAATCAAAATTATCGGGAAAAAACCCGATAATCGAAATTATCGGGAAAAAACCCGATAATCGAAATTATCGGGAAAAAACCCGATAATCTGAAATATCGGGAAAAAACCCGATAATCCGAAAATTGAAACAACCTATCACAACTCAAAATCAAAGAGACTTCAGTCGTATTTGATCGTCAATGCTGTTTGTGTACAAAGTGTGCGTACAGCCACTACGTTGTAAGTTTATCCTGATTGCTTGCAAATCATTGAAAATTCTATTTACTTCGGTTTGCCTATAACCATGAAGTACCCAGCATTACGTCAGGATATCTTGAATCTCCTGAAGGAAAAATTGCCGCCAAACCTGTATTATCACGGCGTTCACCACACCATCGACGTTTGCAATAGTGTGGAAAACATCGCTGCGGCGGAATTTGTTGTTGGCGAAGAACTTGATTTGCTCAGAACGGCTGCCGTTATGCACGACGCGGGCTTTCTGGAACAATATCCGCTAAACGAACCGTTAGCCGCGGCCATGGCTGCACGCATGCTGCCTCAGTACGGTTATCAGGCCGATCAAATAGGGGTAATCAAAGCCATCATTCTCAGTACCCAAATACCACAAAAGCCTTCGACCAGGCTGGAAAAAATCATGTGCGATGCCGATCTTGACTATCTGGGCCGCCCTGATTTTTTTGAAATCTCAGAGAGTCTCAAGCAAGAGTGGTTGGAGTACGGCGTTGTCCGCTCGGAAGATGAGTACAACAAAAAACAGATTGCTTTCTTCGAACAGCACCAATATTTCACCGAAACATCGAAAGCTAACCGGGAGCCCCTCAAACAAGTCCATCTGTCCAGGTTAAAGGAAATGTATCGATGGGTGTCTTGAATCGTCTGCCACTGATGCTTTCATCGTTCCTGAACCTCAGGAAGGGAGAGGAAAAGCCAGTCGTGCTTCTGTTGATTTTTTCGTTCTTCCAGTTCTTTGCACTGGCCGTATTCTTTGTAACAGCCAACGCCGTTTTCCTCGCCAATCATAGTATTGGTGAACTTCCGTATGTATTCGTCTATAGTGGTGTCGCCTTGACGCTGCTCGCCATTCTGTTCGATTATCTGGAAAAAGTAATCTCACCAAAGCAGCTCATCTTGTCTGAGGCCATTCTGCTCTTCATCATGGTGATTCTGCTCCGTTTCGGATTTGGCTTTAAAGAAATTGGTTGGCTTGCCTATGCCCTGATCGTGGGGCACCGCGTGATGGCAGATTACATCGCTGATGGTTTTAACCGATTAGCCCTGTTGCTTTTTGATGTCCGGCAGGGGAAACGTCTTTTTGGCATTGTAAGCTCCGCGGAAATTCCTGCCAGTATCCTTGGTTATATCACTGCTTCAAGCCTGGCCATCAGCTTCGGGACCGCAAATTTGCTTTGGCTCTCAGGTGCCGGACTCTTGCTGGCGCTGGTCGTTCTTTTTGTGCTGGTCTACAAAAGCAGGATGGTGGAGATGCGATCCCCTGCTGACGAAGACGAAGACGAACAACCGAAGCCCAAGAATTTTATTGAGAACTTTTTTCAGACACGGTTTATCTTCTTCCTTGCGCTGACTATTTTCTTTTCTGTTTCTGCTTTCTGTATCATCGAGTTTGCCTTCCTGAGCCAGGTCGATGCACGCTTCCAGGATCAGGTCAATATCATCCAGTTTATCGCCTACATCCTCATCATCGGGCAGCTGGTTGCATTCTTCATTAAAACATTCCTTTACAGCTACATCCAGCGAAAGTTCGGTATTCAGGTGACGCTGGTCATCTTGCCATTGACATTGTTATTGATTACAACAGCATCAGTCATTGAAAATACTTTTTTCGATTCCACCTATCTCGTTGTCTGGACATGGGTGGCCATTATGCTGATGGGCGAGACGCTGCGTTCTTCGATCTACAACACGACTTTCTTGTCCCTGCTTCAACCCCTGGGCAAAAAACAACGCCTGGCTGGGCATGGTATCCTCGGCAACACGGAGACCGTCGCACTCATCTTCAGCGGAGCTGTTTTGTCGTTGACCTACACAGAAGGAGAGGAGCTCCTTGAATACGGCTTCATGCTGATGGCGGTGGTGTTCGCCTGGATTATGATCATACCTGAGGTAAACAAGAATTACCTGGTGACACTCGAGGATATCATTAAAAAGCGCGTGGTCGACATGAGTTCTCTTCGCATCGACAACCCACAGACGATTCAAATCATCAATCAAAAGCTCGCGAGTGAACATCCCGGCGAAGTACTTTACGCCCTTGACGTTTTATTAAAAGAAAAGTCCGAGGAAGGCGTCCTGGTTCTGGGAAATCTTTTAGAGCACAAGCTCCCGGAAGTGCGTCGCGAGATATTCGGGCGGATCATCCGCTACAATATGTTCTCATTGCAGCGGGAAGTGAAGAACCGCATTACAGATGAGCCTATAAACGAGATCAAACGACTTGCCATTGAGACCTACTGCTTCTTAGGCGAAGGGTCGGTTGTGGATGAAATTTGTCCTTACATGGACGATGCCGATTCGCACATCCAGACCGGCGCCATTGTCGGACTGATTCGGTTTGGGGGCATCAACGGCGTCATACTGGCCGGAGCACGTTTGATTGAGTATGTGAATGATTCCGATCCGCGCCGACGGGCTTTTGGTGCGTACATCATCGGGGAAGTGGGGATTCATAACTTTTACCACCCGTTGCTGAGCTTGCTGGACGATGAAGATGGAGATGTTCGAAAAGAGGCATTGAAGTCTTCAGGACGGGTAAAACACCCGAAACTGTACCCTGGTTTACTAAAGGCCATCTATGATCAGCACTTGTTTGAGGTCGCGATTCAGTCGGTGGTGCGCTCCGGAGATGGAATTGTGCGGGCGCTCACGCAGGAGTTCAAGCGAGTCGAAAACAACCCGCGGCATTTCCGGCGTCTCGTCTATGCCTGCGGGAGAGTAGGAGGAGTGGATGCGGTCAACACGTTGAAGACACTGATTTACTATCGCAACATTCAGGTTCGAAATCAAATCCTGATGAGTTGCGCGCAAACCAATTTTCATCCCGATAATGATGACCGGCAAAGACTCGTCAGTACCATTCATGCTGAACTCACAGACGCATGCTGGTTCTTGAACTGTCTGGAAACGCTGAGCCAGACGTCCCGCTGGCTGGAGAAAAAAGACGAAGTAGAACTCCTCGAACGAGCCGTTCGTATTGAAGTCTCTTATATCAAAAAACGATTACTTTATCTGCTCGCATTTTTGTACGACAGCCGGGAGATCCTCAACGTTTGGGAGAGTCTGCAAATCAAAGACAAAGAAAAGATTGCCAACGCCCTCGAGATCATTGACGTGCGAACCCCAAAGGAGCTGTCGTCCGTCATCCTGCCCTTGTTGGAAAACTTCCCGATTACACAGCTTACCAAACTACTGAATGCCAAGTATCAGGTGCCCAAGTTGAGCCTCGAAGAATACCTGCGTCGCCTTATTTCGGGTCGCGAATGTCCGTCAGTTATAGAATGGACACAGGCAGTCGCCGCATGGTCGGTCATGCAAATCCGGGTTAAAGCGCTGACCAGTGAACTGGAATCAGCGAGAGAACAAACGAACCCGATCCTTGCAGAGACTGCCTATTACACACTTGAGAAGATTCGAAAAGATGCCGAACCCGAGGAGCTTGAGCTCGCCTCAGATACGATTGTCCACTATAGAAATGGATTTATGAAACCAAGACTACTGACCATTGAAAAAGTAATGGCCCTGAAGACAACAGAGATCTTCCGCGAGACTGGAGAAGATTTGCTGGTCGAAATCGCCACAATCCTCAAGGACATCATGTACCATGCAGGCGACACAATTGTACAGAAAAACGAGATTGGCACGTGCATGTTTATCATCTACTCCGGTTCAGTTAAAGTTCACGACGGGGAGCTGGTTTTTGCAAAGTTAAAAGCCGGCGATTTCTTTGGTGAGCTGAGTCTGCTCGACACAGAGCCGCGTTCTGCTTCGGTCACAGCACTGGAAGACAGCATCCTGCTTCGCATCGATCAACAAGCCTTCTACGAGATTATGGCAGACCGGTCGGAAGTAATCCGGGAAATCATGAAGATCCTCTGCCGGAGGTTGCGCCGTCAAAATCAGGAAGTTGCGCGGCTGAGTGAGGCCCTATCTCGTGTCCAGAATCTTTAAAATTGGCCTGTTTAAGGGCATTTTTCAACTTTATTCGGGGGCATGTTGCAATAACTTGTGCAAACGTTTACTTTAGTATCGAATTGTACTGAAGTCCCGTTTTTTGGCGAAGGCATATGAAGGTGGGGAAGAGAAGCAGCCTCACGGGTTTTGATTCGAAATAACCTCTCTGTCAATATAGTTATGTCTTTGGCTTTAACCGTTTTTCATGCAAAACCTAACCCGAGATTTAAACGTCCCCCAGTTTAAAATTCTCAACCTCATCATCCTGATCTCGTTGCTTTCTGTAGCAGACTTGTTTGCTCAAGGAAGACGAGATGTGATTCCCGTCCTTGAATGCGTCGAGTACATCGGTAACGGAAAATACCGGGCGAACTTCGGCTATGACAACCAGAACAAAGATGCCCTTTCGGTGACGTCTGATCGCTCTTTTACGAGCATCTCTGGAACACGATCGTCCGCCATGAATTCATTCCGTGCGGGTCGCCAGTATTATCAATTCTCACGGGAATTTACACCTCGTGAAGTTGTCGAATGGACGATCATTTTGCCCAATGGAAAAACCCAGAAGGTAACCGCGAGCATCAACTCAAATCATTGCCGTCCAGGTACCACACCGCCGCCGGATCTTGGTGGTGGAATCATTCAGCCTGAACCATGCTTCACGTTCACGACAGTTGGTAAGGATACTTCTTTCATCGGTCCTGAATTGAACGCACTTTATGCACGATTTGTGAAAGGCGACCCACTCTGCCCGAACAGCGTGTATCGCTATAATAACGGAAACAATTCTGTCTTGATTGAATTGGTGGCAAACAGTGTAGCAGCCAAAAACGCGGTCATCCCCATCATCTCCAACGCGCCTTACGCGCTGACAGACGTCATTGATAATGGCGCCGACAGCAAGGTGTTCAGCGGTTTTTATCCGATCAGCCGGCTGAATGAAATCGGTGCACTGAGATCGTTTCTTCGATTTGTTCGTCCAGTCTATCTGCCCATCGTGAACAGCGGGTCGGTACAAACTCAGGGCGACTCGGCCATGCGCGCAGGCGAGGCTCGCAATGCCTTCCGTTATACAGAGAATGGCGTTCTCAAAAATATTGATGGATCGGGTGTCAAGGTCGGCGTGCTTTCCGACAGCTACAACAACCTTCAGATGGCCAACACCGACGTGATCGTCGGAGAGCTTCCATCCGGCATTGATGTGATAAAAGACTTCCCTGCTAATTTCTTTTTTAAGGGAACAGATGAAGGCCGCGCCATGATGCATATTGTACACGACGTTGCGCCTGGATCGCCGCTTGCATTCCGTACAGGTTTTATCACTGCAGGCGACTTTGCAAAGGGTATTCGTGAACTGGCTCAGGGTGTCAATGGACAACCTGGTTCAGATGTTATCGTCGACGACATTACCTATATCACCGAGCCGTTTTTCACAGATGGTATTATCAGTAAGGCAGTCAACGATGTAAAAGCTCAGGGCAAAGCGTATTTCACCTCAGCGGGTAACTTCGCAGACCGCTCTTATTCTAACACCATGAGCCCTGCGGCAGTTGTTTCGCCCACCGGACGTAACGCTTTTGCACACAACTTTTCCAATGGGGACTTGTATCAGCGCGTAACACTTCGCCCTGGCGATTATACCATTGTTCTTCAGTGGGAAGACAACGTGTTCTCATTACCCGAAAGCACCTCAGGAGCCACTCAGGATCTCGACCTGTATCTGTTTGATCTGACCAATGGAAAAAGGTTCGGAGCAAACTCAGTGAGCATCGGCAAAGATCCGATTGAAGTGTTATCATTCACGGTACCCGGCGACAAAAATGCCGACGGCGAAATCCTGATTGTTAATGAAACTGGAAACGCCAACGTACGCTTTAAGTATGTTGTATTCCGCGGACGATTGACGCCGTATGAATTCCAGCAAACCGGTGCCGCAACATCAACCATCATCGGTCAGGCTAATGCTGAAGGTGCCATCACCTTAGGCGCAGTGAAGTACACCAATACGCCGGTCTATGGTGGCACCATCAGCAGACAGCGCTATTCTTCTGTCGGCGGAACTTTGGGACGCCAGAAGCCCGATTTCCTCGCAGTTGACAGTGTCTCTACAGGCGTTCAGGGATTTGGTTTCTTCCAGGGCACATCGGCTGCCGCGCCGCATGCAGCAGCGGTTGGGGCTTTGGTAAAGCATGCAGCAAAGACGTATCTCAATAAGGACTTTACGCCTGCCGAACTCGTCGCTACGTTTAAGGCTGGAGCAATTGACGTAGGCGCTCCAGGATTTGATTTCCAAAACGGTTTCGGATTCATGCAGGCCTACAACTCTATTGCGTCGTTTGCGTCGCCTGTCCCTGTGATTACTTCGCTTTCCAGCCAGCCTGCAACGGCTAACGTGGGCAGAGAAACTTTCACTGCAGTGATTGATGGTCAGAACCTGACTTCTACTTCGGTAGTCATTTTCGGAAAAGACACACTCAGGAACGTAACGCTGGTCGATGGCAATACCATTACGGTTCCTGTTGCTCCTTTCCGTGGCAATCCTCCATTGGTTATCTATAACCCGCCATCGACCCCAGGAGGCCTGGACGGCGGAGCTTCGGACCCTGTTCACTTCTTTAAGAAAGTAACGATTACCGTCACTGTGGATACCACGTACACAAAGGTTTACGGCGCACCGCTACCCGTGTTTACTTCAACCATTACTGGCTTGCCTGCCGGTGTTTCCGCAGACAGTGCGGGTCTTGGTAACATCAGATACAAAATCGGTATTCTCGAGGCCGAACAGTTCAGCTCCCTTGCTGACGTATTCGACAATTACCCGGTAACACCTTACGCGGTTATCGACTCGCTGTTGTATGAGTTCTACAGCTATGTGTTTGTGGGCTCAAAGATGAGCGTCACGCCGCGACCTGTGGTGGTGAAAGCCCGGGCAGCTTCCATGACCTATGGTGCCAGCCTGCCTGCCGTACAATACGATTATGTGTACAGCGGACCAGTTGCAGAACCATCTGCATTTGATCAGAAACTTCGCGGAGACCACGCCTTCTCGAATTTCACCATGCGCCTTGACACCGCGGTTATTTTGAATACAAAAGGCCTCGTGAATGGCAAAGCAATGGTCGCTGCCGATGGTACCACCAATTCGTTATTCTTTGTCAGTGGAACCGTCGTGGCCAATACAAAAGGTCTCGTCAACACGAAAGGACTTGTCAATACCAAAGGACTGGTGAATGCCATCTCAGTTGAGGATGCGCAGTTGAGTCCTCAGGCACTGGACACTGGTTCTACCATTACAAATACCAAAGGACTGGTGAATACAAAAGGACTCGTCAACGGAGCGTTCCAATGGTTATTGAACACGAAAGGTCTCGTCAATACGAAGGGCCTGGTCAACACAAAAGGTTTGGTAAACACCAAGGGACTGGTGAACGAAGAGGGAGAAGAGTCTAATGTCCTGCTTCTTGACGAACAAGACATTCTGGGTGATGTCGGAGTTACGGACTTGTACACCATCAGCTTCCTCACGGGTATCGATGCAGGCACTCAGTATATCATTCCGGCTGCCTTACTTTCAAGAAACTATACGGTGACTTATCAGGCGGGTACATTGACGGTGCTTCCGGCTCAGTTAACCGTGAGTGTTGATACTGCAGTCATCAACTTCGGTGCGGCATTACCCACATTCACATCCAAAGTACAGGGTCTGGTTTATAATGAGACACAAGCTGAGGTGATTGATACCATTACGTACACGCTCAACCGTGCCGTTACGGCTGCGGGTGTTTATTCCATTATTCCAGACGTTGTGTTGAATGCACCGTCGAATTACGTTGTGCGTGCGGTTAACGGTGTCCTCTATGTTAATCCTTATGGGACAGGAGCGAAGTCAGTGAAACCTTCCTTGATCTGTATTGAAGAATTGACTAACGATCCGAGCGGATTCCAGTATGTTGCGAACTTCGCTTACAGAAATGACAACACTGTACCTGTCTACGTTCCGCACGGAGCCGACAATCAAATTATCGCAACAGGAGCTTTCTCCGGAAAGACGCCAACCGTTCTCAAGCCCGGATCTGAAGCATTCAAAATCTATTTTAACGGCGACAGAATGTATTGGAGCCTGACTACAAACGAGAACGACCGCAGAAGTGCGATGGCGTCTGAGGCCAGCGCGGGGTCGAATCGTTGTCAGAAATTGGACAACTTCACTCAGGCTGCGGTGATGGTGTATCCAAATCCAGTACAGGCAACGTTGTCCATAAGCATTCCCGGATTTACAGGCAACTCCATCAACGTGGATGCAGTATCAGAACTGGATTCTAAAGTGTTCCGTGCAAAAAGCAACTACAACTCAACGACGAAGGCTTTTGAAGTCGACTTCTCCCGCTTGCGTCCTGGTTACTACCGCGTTGTGGTTACGTATGGGACCAGCTCATTTACCCAGCGCGTTCTGAAAGAATAAATTCAGCTCAGCTGCATAATCAAAACGGGGCTTCTCAATGGCGGGAGGCCCCGTTTGGTTTTTGAACTTAAACGTCGAAGTTTACGACTTGTGCATCATCGTGTCAAAATCTTGTTAACTTGGAACTTGGAAACACGCGCATGAGATTCGTCTCTACCCTGATACTGATTCTTTTACCAGTTCTGTCCTGGGCCCAGACCGAGACGGATAGTCTCCTCAATGAGTTGAAAGGGGCCCGTGAGGATACGTTAAAGGTAAAATTACTTGCTCGCCTGAGCTTGTTGTCCTCGAACACATCCGCACTGGAATGCCAACGATATGCGACACAAGCACTGGTGCTAAGCGAAAAGCTCAACTACAAGGGGGGAGTTGCCTCTGCCTACAAATCCATGGGGATGTGCTTCTATACTCAGGGAGATTTTACAGAAACGCTCACGAATTGGGAGAAGGCCCTCGTTGCTTTTGATGACGCAGGCGACCTGGTTGGAAAGGCCAACATGCTGAATAACATTGGCGTGGTCTACAAAGATCTGGGAGACGCGTCCGTAGCATTGAAGTATCTTTTCAACTCACTGAAAATTGCCGAACAAACCGGCGACAAACTCCGCGTCGCCTCTGCGCTCGGAAATATTGGAGCCACCTATTCTGATTCACCTTTGACCCGGGATAAAGCACTTCCTTTCTTGCTGAACGGTGTCAAACTTTGTCAGGAGGTCGGAGACAAACGAGGGATTGCCGTGATGTCTGTGAATGTGGGTGAAATCTATATGGCTAACGGCAAGCTGGATTCCGCCTCTTACTATTTCGACCAATGCTTCAAGAATGCGACAGACCTGGGGGATACACACACCATTCCGTATGTATTGTCTCTTATGGGAAAGTCCTATGCGCGGAGAGGGGACTTTACAAATGCCATTCGGAAACATCATGAAGCCGTGCAGGTTGCCCGGGTGAATGAGTTCGATTATGAAGAATCGATTGCCCTGGCTGCCTTTGGAGAGACGCTCACGTTGCAAAAAAATTATTCTGAAGCTTTGGAGGCATTTGAACGCGCCCAAATGCTCGCGCAACGTGTTGGGTCGAACAAAGAGTTGAAGACCATCTACGAAGGCATGGTGGACATCTACGCCAAGACACAAAACTTCGACAAGGCATTTACTTATCAGCAAAAGCTATCGGTCATCAAAGACAGTCTCTTTTCAGAAAATAACGCCCGGACCATCCAGCGCTTCCGGCTCGAATTCGACCTTGAGAAAAAACAGGCTGAAATTAATTTGTTGACGAAAGACAAGGCCTTGCAGGATGCGAATCTGCAACGACAGAAAAACAAGTTCTACGGCTCCGTAGCCATTGCGTGTCTTCTCGTCGCTGTGGCATTTTTTCTGTTGAAGAACATTCAGATCAAAACAAGAGCAAATACGATCCTTTCTCAAAGGAATAACGAAATCAATCAGCAGAAAGAAGAAATCGCTGCCCAACGCGACGATATCGAAAAACAGAAGGAGGAAATTGAAAAACTGATCCTCAACATCCTTCCGGTTGAAGTAGCCCATGAACTACAAAAGACTGGCGCTGCGAGTCCGCGATACTATGAAAGTGTGAGTATCATCTTCACCGACTTCAAAGAATTCACCCAGATCGCTGCCGGTCTTTCTGCCCAGGAGCTCGTCGAAGAACTGAATAATTTCTTCATCGCCTTCGATGATATCATTACCAAACACGGCCTCGAAAAGATTAAGACAATCGGCGACGCCTATATGTGCGCGAGTGGAATTCCTACCCCGGATCCAGATCACGCCTATCATGCGGTCCTTGCAGCCCTGGACATCAATCAATTCATTCAGGAGAACAATGCTGCTCGCATTGCCTATGGCAAACAGCCGTGGCAGCTTCGCATCGGAATTCATTCCGGTCCGGTAGTCGCAGGAGTTGTAGGCAAAAAGAAGTTTGCGTACGACATCTGGGGAAGCACGGTCAATACCGCCAACCGTCTGGAGGCCAGTGGTGAGGTCGGAAAGGTAAACATATCAGCCTCCACTTACGAATTGATCAGGGACCGCGTTCATGTCACCCATCGCGGAAAAGTACAGGCAAAAAACATGGCCGACGTGGACATGTATTTTGTTGATGGGATCAAATCCTGATCGCACTGCTGAAATCAAATGTAATGTGTTGTTAATGTTCGAACGGGCTCAGCACCATTGCGGGCCACGTTCCCACAAGTGATGCCGTGCGCGCTGCCTGGAGACATCTGCGCTTCTTCTTTTATTCCTCGCAAAAGTCGCCTACAATTGTACCCTCAACCAAAACAAAAGAACCATGGCAGGAGAAATAAACGGAAAAGTGATCTTCATCACCGGCGGTAGCAAGGGAATCGGATATGGCATTGCAGAAACCTTAGTCAGGGAAGGCGCGAAGGTCGCCATCACCAGTCGGTCGGCTGAGGCCGCCGAAAAGGCCGCTAAAGAATTGAATAAAATAAGCACCGGGAGTGCCCTAGGTCTGGGCTGCGATGTGCGTAAACTGGAGGATCAGGAATCCGCCGTTGCCGCTGCAGTCAGGCACTTCGGCAAAATAGATGTATTGGTGGCCAACGCAGGCATCGGGCATTTTGCCAACGTCGAAAACATCACTGAAGAGCAATGGAATGAAACCATCGATACCAACTTGTCGGGCGTGTTCTTCAGTGTCAAGGCTGCATTGGCAGAACTGAAGAAAACAAAGGGATACATCATCACCATTGCCAGCCTTGCCGGAACCAACTTTTTCGCCAACGGGTCAGCCTACAATGCCAGCAAATTCGGCCTGGTCGGTTTCACGCAGGCCATCATGCTCGATCTCAGGCAGCATGGCATCAAGGCCTGTACGATCATGCCCGGCTCAGTAGCAACCTATTTTAACGGCCATACACCCTCTCCAGCGGACGAATGGAAGATCCAGCCGGAGGATATTGGACAGATGGTCAGTGACTTGCTGAAGTTGAACCCGAGAACACTCCCAAGCAAGATCGAAGTGCGCCCGAGCATGCCTAAATAGGCCCTTTTAAGCCCTTTATGCGGGGATGAGGCGATTACCTAATTTCTTTTATTTTTGTGTTCCACTAAGAATTTGGAATGAATCAACTCGACTTTGAAAAACCGATTGCCGAACTGGAATCCAAGCTGGAGGACATGAAGCAACTGGCACACGACAGCGATACGGATGTGCAGGCGGCTATAAACGCGCTGGAGAAGAAGATATACGAACTCAAGAAAGAGACGTTCGAGAACCTGACTGGCTGGCAACGCGTTCAGCTCTCCAGACACCCGGACAGGCCATACACACTGGATTACATCTATGAGATCACAACCGACTTTATCGAAATCCACGGTGACCGCACCGTGCGTGACGATAAAGCGATGGTCGGTGGGCTCGGGACCATTGACGGACGCACCTATATGCTGATTGGTCAGCAAAAAGGCCGGAATACCAAACAACGCCAGTTGAGGAACTTCGGAATGGCAAATCCTGAAGGTTATCGCAAGGCCCTCAGGCTGATGAAGATCGCCGAGAAGTTCAACAAGCCCATCATCACGTTTATCGATACCCCTGGTGCTTTCCCTGGCCTTGAGGCCGAGGAGCGTGGACAGGGTGAAGCGATTGCGCGTAACATCAAGGAAATGTTCATGCTGAAAGTCCCGGTCATCTGCATCATCATTGGAGAGGGAGCATCGGGAGGAGCACTTGGTATTGCCATCGGTGACAAAGTACTCATGCTCGAGAATACCTGGTATTCGGTGATTTCACCAGAGTCCTGTTCTTCCATTCTTTGGCGCAGCTGGGACTACAAAGAGCAAGCTGCTGAAGTGTTGAAGCTTACCGCGAAGGATATGCTGCAATTGAAATTGATTGACGGCATTGTGAAAGAGCCGCTCGGTGGAGCGCACACAGACATGAAATGGATGGCATCGGAGGTGCAGCGCGTCATTACTGAGGAAACGAATAAGTTGCTGAAGCTGAGCCCTGAAGAAAGAATCCGCCAGCGCATCGACAAGTTTTGTTCGATGGGTGTGGTGAAGGAGTGATTCATCAGAAACAAATCATTAAAAAGCCGCCTGAGTTGCGGCTTTTTTTGTGTTAATAAAACTCGCATTTTTCCAATATGAAACTTCATGTCATTAACACCGGATTCTTCAAGTTGGACGGGGGCGCCATGTTCGGCGTTGTCCCGAAATCAATTTGGAGTAAGACGAATCCAGCCGATGAAAATAACCTGTGCTCATGGGCCATGCGTTGTCTGCTGATAGAAGATGGAAAAAACCTGATCCTCATCGACAATGGCATCGGAGATAAACAAGACGAAAAGTTCTTCAGTCATTATCATCTGCACGGCAGCGATTCACTTCAAGGGTCGCTGCGCCAAAAAGGATTTGATGTAAATGATGTCACCGATATGTTTCTGACACACCTCCACTTCGACCACTGTGGCGGGGGAGTGTATCGGAAGGAGGGTGGTTTTGGACTGACCTTTTCCAACGCCCGATATTGGACCAATGCCCACCATTGGAAATGGGCTACACAACCCAATCCAAGAGAAAAGGCAAGCTTCCTCAGAGAGAATCTGCTGCCGATGGAAGAATCGGGGCAACTTCACTTCATTGATATTCATCAGCCATCTCCCTTAACACAATTCGACATCTTCTATGCCTCCGGCCACACGGACAAGATGATGATACCCATGATACCCTACAAGGGAAAAACAATATGCTACATGGCCGATCTGCTGCCATCGGTGGGACACATTCCGTTGCCCTATGTGATGGGGTATGACACGCGGCCTTTGATTACATTAGAAGAAAAGCAAAAATTACTGGAAGAAGCTGCAGATAAAGAATACATCCTGTTTCTGGAACACGATCCGGTTCATGAATGCTGCACCGTGAAGCGAACCGATAAGGGTATCAGAGTTGATCAAACTTTTTCACTTAAAGACATCACATGAAAGTAGGACTGGTGCTATCCGGGGGAGGAGCAAGAGGTGTCGCACACCTGGGGGTGTTGAAGGCTTTGGAAGAATTTGGTATTCGTCCGAGCCACATCTCCGGAACAAGTGCCGGAAGTATTGCAGGCGCACTATACGCCAACGGATACAAGCCAGACGAGATATTGGAATTTATAAACAACGCAAGTCTGGTGCGTTCGATTCGCCCGGCATGGACGCTCACTGGTTTGTTGAAACTGGACGCGCTCGGTAAGTTGCTCGAGAAATACCTGCCTGAAAATTCATTTGAAAAACTTCAGATTCCTTTGCGCGTTGCGGCGACAGACCTGAGTAAAGGTCAAATTGAATACTTCGGCAGCGGAGAATTGATCACCCCATTGTTGTGCAGTTGTACGGTCCCTGCAATTTTCAACCCGATTCGGTATCAAGGTGGTGTTTACGTGGATGGCGGAATTATGGACAATCTTCCAGTAAAAGCCATCTACGATCAATGTGATCGAATCATCGGATCGCATTGTAATTTCATTTCCAATCAATACGATGTCAAAAACATCCGTTCTGTTCTTGAACGCGCTGCATTGATGGCGATTTCCGGAAACACCACGGTGAACAAGACTTTATGCCATGTGCTCATTGAGCCTCCTGAGTTGGGAACATTCAGCGGATTTGATTTGAAAAAATCGAAAGAAATGTTCCACATTGGATATGAATACACCCTCAAAAACTTTCATCCTGATCAACTGATTTAGTCATGAGCGATTTCAAGAAGGCGATTGCTGCAGGGATTCCCGAAACGTTACCGTCCCCAAAACCCTACGACACGCATGTTAGTCATGCGCCTGTACGACGGAATGTGCTCAGCAAAGAAGAGCAGCGGCTTGCCGTGCAAAACGCCTTGCGATATTTTCACCCACGACATCACGAGGAACTCGCCTCTGAATTTTTGTACGAACTCAAAACCTACGGACGAATCTACATGTACAGATTTCGTCCTGATTACGAGATGTACGGCAGGCCGATCGACGAGTACCCTCACGTCAGCAAGCAGGCAGCCGCGATCATGATGATGATCCAAAACAACCTGGATCCACGCGTTGCCCAGCACCCTCACGAACTCATTACCTATGGTGGCAACGGCGCAGTGTTTCAAAATTGGGCGCAGTACTTACTGACGATGCAGTATCTCTCGATCATGACCGATGAGCAGACGTTGCATATGTACTCAGGACATCCGATGGGCTTGTTCCCCTCCAGCAAAGAAGCACCGCGGGTCGTGGTGACCAACGGTATGATGATCCCGAATTATTCGGCGCAGGAAGATTGGGAAAAATACAACGCGCTGGGAGTTACACAATATGGGCAGATGACTGCAGGATCATACATGTATATTGGTCCGCAGGGAATTGTACACGGCACGACCATTACGGTACTCAACGCACTGCGCCGCCGCGACCCCGCAAGAACAGAGTTTCCTTTGTTTGTAAGTTCGGGACTTGGTGGCATGAGCGGGGCACAGCCCAAGGCGGCAAAGATATCCGGTTGCCTCTCCGTTGTAGCGGATGTCAATTTAAAGGCCGCAAACAAACGTCACGAACAAGGCTGGGTTGACGAAGTGATCGCCGATTTGGATCAATTGATCGTACGCCTCCAGGATGCGCGGAAGCGGAGGGAAGCGACGTCGTTTGCTTATGCAGGAAATGTGATTGACCTGTGGGAAAAACTTGATGAGAAGAACATTTTTGTCGACTTTGGGTCGGATCAAACCTCTTTGCATAACCCTTGGTCGGGTGGCTACTATCCTGCAGGTATTTCATTTGAAGAATCCAACAAACTGATTGCCCGGGAGCCTGAGCGCTTCAAAGAGTTGGTTCGCCAATCCCTTGTGCGGCATGCACAAGCCATCAACCGGCACACATCGAAAGGCACATACTTCTTTGATTACGGGAATGCCTTCTTGCTGGAAGCCTCCAGAGCAGGCGCAGACGTGATGGCTAAAAACGGAATCGACTTTCGTTATCCTTCCTACGTGCAAGACATTATGGGGCCGTTGTGCTTTGATTTTGGGTTTGGACCCTTTCGTTGGGTGTGTGCATCGGGGAAACCTGAAGACCTGGCGTACACCGATCACATTGCGTTGCAGGAACTCGAACAACTTCGCGCATCTGCACCGGAAGAAATCCATCATCAGCTTGACGACAACATGCTTTGGATCAAGCAGGCTTCATCAAACAAACTTGTCGTAGGAACCCAGGCCAGAATCCTCTACGCCGACTCCATCGGTCGAATCAATATTGCAAAGGCATTCAACAGGGCAGTCCGGGACGGGCGTATAGGCCCCGTTGTACTCGGACGTGACCATCACGATGTTTCGGGTACGGACAGTCCGTACAGAGAAACGTCCAACATTTATGACGGTTCTCGCTTTACTGCCGACATGGCCATACATAACGTGATTGGAGATTCTTTCAGGGGCGCGACGTGGGTATCGATTCATAATGGAGGTGGCGTAGGGTGGGGCGAAGTGATCAACGGCGGATTTGGGTTGTTGCTGGATGGTTCGCCGGAAGCGGAACGACGCGCGGAGCAGATGTTGTTCTTTGATGTGAACAACGGCCTTGCGAGGAGAGCATGGGCGCGGAATCCGAATGCGCTGTTTACGGTAGGACGGGAGATGAGCAGGGCCGCGTCACTTCAATTAACGGTACCACACCTGGTCGAGCCCGATATTCTTTCGAAACTGGCCATATGAAGTAAAAAACAGGCTTCAGAGTCCAAAAAGCGACAAAACCATACAGCAAGCCAATAGAAAGCAAAACAGGCATTATCTTTGATTTTGACTCAACAAAACATCAAAATCATGAGAAAAATCACAGTATTGCTTTCGTTGTTATTGATCTCTACAATGGCGTTTTCGCAAGCTCAATTTGCCATCGGCGTGAAGGGTGGGTTGAATTTTGCAAAACTCGACGTTGAAGATTTCAGCACCAAGAACAGAACAGGGTTTCACGGTGGCGCGTTTGCGTTGGTGAAACTTACCAAGATCGGAATTCAGCCAGAAATCATTTTTTCACAGCAAGGATCAAAGTTCAGCTTCAATGGTGACGAACTCGAATCCAACTTCAACTATGTGAACATTCCGATCATGCTGAAGTTGTACACCATCGCAGGGATCAACATTCAGGCAGGACCTCAGTTCGGTTTTGTTACTAAAGCAGAGCAGGAAACTATCGATTTCAATGGAGTGAAGACGACGCAAGATGTTAAAGATCAGTTTAAAGGATCTGACATCAGCCTCGGTCTTGGCCTTGGATGGGACCTTCCTTTTGGGTTAACCGTGGATGCACGCTACAACCTTGGCTTGTCCAAAATCGATGACGATGCGGCTCTGAACGCCACTCGCAACCAAGTGTTTCAACTTTCGTTAGGATACAAGTTGATCAAGATTGGCAAGTAATGCAAACGTTGGAAATACCGAATCTTTAGTTAATTTTACATATACACACGTTTAAACACCCTTATTTTTTATGAAAAAACTTATCCTTACCTTTTGTTTGGCTGTAGCTGCTACAGGTCTTTTTGCACAAGGACTCTCTGGTGGATTGAAGGCAGGTTTGAACATCGCCAACGTTGGTGGTGACGATGCTGACGGAACTGATGCTCGTCTCTCTTACCATTTCGGTGGTTATGTGAACCTCGGTATCACCGACAAGCTTTCACTTCAGCCTGAACTCTTATTGAACAATCTTGGATTCAAAGAATCTGGCAACGACCCTGATTTCGGTGATTTCGAGACTACTCAAAAGCAGACTTACTTGTCGATCCCTGTGAACTTGCAATACTCTTTTGGAGTGATCAACGTTTTTGCAGGCCCTCAGTTTAGCTTCCTGTTAAAGTCTGAGTCCACTACTGACCTCGACGGTGCTTCTTTCGACGTTGATACTAAAGATGCTTTCAAAGGTCTTGACCTTGGAGCCAACATTGGATTGGGAGCAAACTTTGGAAAGTTTAATGCCTCTGCTCGTTATACACTCGGCTTGTCGAATGTCGTAGACGTAGACGATGTTAACGTGAAGAACAACGTTATCCAGATCTCTCTCGGCTACCGTCTCTTTGGCGGCGAGTAATCTCTTGAAGAACTAAAGATTAGAAGGGCTGCGATTGCAGTCCTTTTTTTTTGATTGATTTACTACAAAAAGATCGGAGCGCTTAAATTGCGACGGGTACAATTTCAGTTGAATGCAAGTTTGGAATTCGGCGAAATGCTACTCAGGAAACCCTCTCGCAAATGAAAAGACTATTTGCTATCACCATTTTGCTTACCGTTGGATCCGTTGTCTTTGCTCAGGAAAACACCGGCGGAGTTAAGGCTGGATTAAACATTGCAAACGCCACGGGTGAAGATGCCAAGGGAACAAAAGAACTCATCTCTTATCATTTTGGAATGTATGCCAATATCGGCATCTCCAGAAGATTGTCTATTCAACCCGAAGTCCTGCTCAACAAGCTTGGCTATCGAACAGCCGAACTTGTAGGTATTGCTGGAACCTTACAACTTCGTAATGAACACACATACCTTTCTTTTCCAGTCCATCTTCAGTGCACGTTTGGTGTCCTGAATTTTCACGCAGGCCCTCAAATAGGCGTTCTTTTACAGTCGAAAGTGTTTTCAGAATTTATGGGTCAATCAGGAACAGCCAATAGCACAGAGCGGTATAAGACAATTGACGTCGGATTTAATTTCGGTGTTGGCGCCACCGTTCGCCGGTTCAATCTGACAGCTCGTTATTCCAAGGGGTACCATAATATCATTAATGAACATCGCATTGATTTCAAAAACAATGCTGTTCAGTTTTCTCTCGGCTACCGCCTCTTTGGCGGGAGATAGATCGAACAAACGTTTCGCCCAGTCGGCTTCCTTTTTTTGCGTCTCTGACATTATTTCGCCGGCGCGTCTGTCCACTTAAAGCAAACGCCGCAACCTATAAGACTCACAGTCCTCACCCAAAGAGTACGCTCTTGTTTTTATAACTTCAGCATACAGAAACCAATTAGGGACAGAAAAAAGTTGACAAAAAATGCCATTGTTTAGACAGTGCAACATGCTTACTTGAGTCCCCATGAAGTCGCCCCATTTCACCCTCATACTTCGCCTCGAATAGATGTGTAGAGTTCTTTTTCTATCTGATCCGGGACTTGCAATTCCTCAGGGCTTAGAATAGCTTTCATAAAAAAAACTCATTATGAAAAGAAATTTAACTCTTGCAATTTTCCTTCTAGGTGCATGCACCGCGTATGCACAAGGACTTTCGGGCGGATTGAAGTTCGGATTAAACGTTGCAAATCAGAAGATGTCACTTGAAGGCTTGAGCGTCTCAACCAAAGCCCTTAGTTCCTTCCATCTCGGTGGCTATCTCAACGTTTCAGTAACTCAAAAACTGAGTGTCCAGCCTGAACTTCTGTACAGTGTTGTGGGTACCAAAGCTGACGATTTCGAAAGCAAGTTCAGCTATCTGTCTTTACCGATTATGGTTAAGTACAACGTAGCTTCTGTGTTTCACATCCATGCTGGGCCTCAAATTGGTATGCTTGTAACCGCTGAGGTGGACGGGGATGACGTAAAAGACTCCTTAAAAAACACTGACTTTGGTCTCGGCATGGGTGCTGGCGTTGACCTCCCAATGGGTCTTAATTTTTCTGCTCGCTATGTAGTTGGATTAAGTGACGTGTACGATGGAGAAAGAGTTGGTACAAAAATAAAAAACAACATTTTTCAGTTTTCTCTTGGCTACCGTCTCTTTGGCGGCAAATAGCTTATCGAAGAACTGAAAATAAAAAAGGGTCGCAATGACGACCCTTTTCTTTTTGTATCAATAGCAGATCAACTATAATCCGTTCAGTAGATTTTCTATGCAACCACAATCAAATAGTAATTCTTCTTACCCTTTTGCGCCAGCAGATATTTTCCGTACAACAGGTCGCTTGAACTGATCTTCCGGTCAAGTGTGATCTTTTCCTTATTCACACTGACGCCATTTCCCTGAATGGCTTTTCTCGCGTCGCCTTTAGAATCGTATATCGATGTTAATTCGCCAAGCAATTTCACGCCATCCACTGGCTCCGGTAAAGAGGCAATCCTGTAAATGAGGCTTTCGTCAAAAGCGCTTTCAATTTCCTCCGGAGTTAACTTCTTGAAATCATCAAACGATCCACTGAAGAGGATATCGCTGGTTTCAATTGCCCTCGTGAGCGCGTCACGTCCATGAACGCGGGCGGTGACATCTTCTGCAAGTCTCTTTTGCAGCAGGCGCAAATGGGGAGCTTCAGCATGTTGCTTTTCCAGTGATTCAATCGTCTCCCTGTCCAGCAAGGTAAAAATGCGAATGAAGTTGGGCGCATCCGCATCGGAAACATTTAGCCAATATTGGTAGAATAAATAAGGCGAGGTCTTCTTCGGATCAAGCCATACATTACCGCCTTCGGTCTTACCAAATTTGGTCCCGTCAGCTTTTGTAATCAGTTTCGTAGTGAGCGCAAAGGCATCGCCTTCTGCTTTCCTGCGAATAAGTTCCGTTCCAGTAACGATATTTCCCCACTGGTCAGAGCCGCCCATTTGCAGGCGACATTGCTTGTTCTGGTACAACCAATAAAAATCATATCCCTGCACCAGCTGATAAGTAAACTCTGTAAACGAAAGACCGGTCTCCAATCTCTTTTGAACCGAGTCTTTAGACATCATGTAATTAACCGTGATATGTTTGCCCACATCGCGGATAAAATCAAGAAACGTAAAGTTCCTGAACCAGTCGATGTTATTGACCATCTCTGCCGCGTTTGAACCGGTGAAATCAAGAAACTTTTCCAGTTGCTTTTTCACACAAGTTTCGTTGTGCCGCAGCACATCTTCTGACAACAAATTGCGTTCGGCTGATTTTCCGGAAGGGTCACCCACCATACCTGTGGCTCCGCCTACCAGTGCAAAGGGCTTATGGCCTGCACGCTGAAAATGCAGCAATGTCATGATTTGGGCCAGGTGTCCAATGTGTAACGAGTCTGCCGTCGGGTCGAAGCCGATATACCCGCACGTCATCTCTTTTGCCAGTAGTTCCTCGGTACCGGGCATGATGTCGTGCAACATCCCTCGCCATCTCAGTTCTGCAACGAAATTAGAATTCATAAGTGCCGCAAATATAATCAACTGCTTCGTTCGCGAATCATTTGCGGCACCAGACCTGTATCAAATCAGCTAATGTAGCGGTAGATCGGATCCAGTTCATAGGTATGGTCTATCTGGCAAACCTGATCCAGCGCGCCATTTTCAATGTGGTACACCCAGCCGAGCAGCAGGGGGCGTTGCGTCTCCTTCCATGCCTGTTGAATAATCGATGTTTTGGCGAGGTTCAATACCTGCTCCTGTACATTCAGCTCTGTCAATCGATCCGCCCGGGCGTCCAGATCTTCAATGGCTTCAAGCTCATCGCGATGGAGGCGATAGGTATCCTTGATGTTTCGAAGCCACTTGTTTAACAAACCAAAATTACCATTGGTCATTGCGGCCTTAACACCTCCACAGCCATAATGTCCACATACAATCACGTGCTTTACCTTCAACACATGAACGGCATATTGAAGCACGCTCAGCAAATTCAAATCCGTATGGACAACGAGGTTCGCAATGTTTCTGTGAACAAAGATTTCCCCCGGTTCTGTGCCGGTCACTTCGTTTGCAGGAATCCGGCTATCGGAACAACCGATCCATAAAAACTCTGGCGTTTGAATTTGTGCATGGCGACTGAAATACGACGGATCGTTGAGTGTACGTTCCTGAGCCCACGCTTTATTTTGTAACAATAATTTTCTGGCAGCTTCCATAGTTAAAAGATTGGTTAATGATTTAGTCTTTTTTGAAAAATGAACTGGTGGATGAGTAGCTTTTCTTGAGCTCGACCTGGATGTTCCGGGCCGGTGCATTCTGAATGAAATCTTCGATGGTTTCCTCAATGTCCCGATCAATAAATTGAGTCGTGCCTCCGTCAATAATCACTTGTGAACCATCCGGAATTGACTCAAAAGTTTTTCTCAACACGCTTTTGTTGAGGAACGATACATCCTTATTTAGCTTAATGAGAATGTATTTGTCGTCGCGGACGATGGCTATCGCCTGGTGAAAATTGGTCTTTAGTACGAACAGGAGCCCGGTAGCAATTCCAATAAAGATTCCGATCAGCAGATTGGTAAACAAGATGGCGACGATGGTCACCACAAAAGGAACGAATTGAGCAAATCCCCTTTGATAGGTTGACTGAAAAAGAGATGGTTTGGTGAGCTTGTAACCTGTGATGATGAGAATGCCAGCGAGTGCCGCGAACGGAATTTCGTTAAGCACTCCGGGGAACACAATGATGGCAACAAACAACAAGACACCATGGATCACGGCGGACCAGCGGGTTCGCGCACCGGCATGCACGTTCGCAGAAGTCCGTACAATAACAGCGGTGATGGGCAAGCCGCCGAGCAAGCCTGAAATGATGTTGCCCACACCCTGTGCTTTCAACTCGCGATTGAGTGGGGTAATTCTTTTCAGTGGGTCAAGTTTGTCGGCAGCTTCGATACTCAGCAAACTCTCCAGACTGGCCACAAGCGCAATGGTGACTGCGGTCGTGTAAATCTGAGTGTGCATCAGCCAGCTGAAATCCGGGGACGGAAGATCGGCTACAAACGAGCCAACACTTTGCACTTTGGGAAGTACCACAAAATGCTCCGGTGCAATTTGCAGCGAAGGAAAAAACGCCTTATACAAATACGTAAGGCCAACACCCACAAGTACAGCAACGAGAGCACCTGGAATGAATTGAAGAATGGCGAGACGCTTCAGGCGGGGTTGTTCCCAGAGCAACATCAAAAGTATGGCGACAACGGCAATGATGACAGCGCCCCAGTTGGGATCCTGCAAGGCCCGGATGATCTCCGTAAACGTGTTTTGTCCGTCCTCCTGAGTGAAACTTTCGTCCCCCTCAAAGTCCTGATCATATCCCAGGGCGTGGGGGATTTGCTTGAAAATAAGAATCAAGCCGATGGCGGCCAGCATGCCTTTAATAACCGCCACGGGAAAAAAGTGGCCGATGGATCCGGCTTTCAGAAAGCCCAGTACAATCTGAGCAACGCCCGCAAGGATGACGGCGACGAGAAAACCTTCGAAAGAATTAATATCACTTAACGCGGCTACCACGATCGCGGTAAGTCCCGCCGCGGGCCCACTCACGCTGATTTGCGAACCGCTCACTAATCCCACTACAACGCCGCCTACAATCCCGGCCACCAGTCCGCTGAGGAGTGGCGCTTCAGAACCAAGGGCTATTCCCAGACACAATGGTAAGGCCACCAGAAAAACCACAACGCTTGCCGGCAGGTCGTGTTTCAGGGATTGCCCTGAAATAAAATAATCTCGCATGATTGCTTAATCGGTAAAAGGATTGGAAAAAAATAAAGGAAAATCTTCAGGTAACTGACTTAACTCCTCGGAGGAGGAGTAGTGATTTCGAATACAGGCATCGTAAATTTCATCGAATGGCCATGAAGAATGTGGCTCTGCCGTTGAACCATTGCCGTGAAAAAATGAATATCAAACGATGAGTACAATTTGGGACCTGACTTGGAATTGCCTTCGTCGTTCTCGGATCCGTCTCTGTCATCTTCCGGGAGTTCCTCTGCCGACATTTTCACCAGAACGGAAAGCCAATGCGTGTGCGCATCTCCCAGCGTCCCGCTTGCAGCAACGAAAAGGCACACGTGGGTTAACAAAAACCCTGCGAGGACGCCATGAATGACGAACTGACGGTTGCGGCGAAGAAGTTGCATTTGTCTTAAAGCATAAAGCTAATCAGTTTTTTTTATTTGACCCATCATCCTTATTATTGACGATTGACATTCAACTTTTTCCATTTATGAACCAGCCCGATGCACTCAATCTTGTCGCCGACTTTCACCGAACTTTTAAACATCCCGTGGTCGACAATCCGGCCATTCCTTCCGAGGACCGCTGCAAACTGCGGGTGGCGTTGCTGGCGGAGGAACTGAAAGAGCTTGAAGTGGCAATTCTCGAGAAAGACATTGTTGAGGTTGCTGACGCCCTCTGTGATTTGCAATATGTGCTGGCTGGAGCCATACTGGAGTTTGGTCTTGGTGAAAAGTTTAAGGCACTGTTTGAAGAAGTGCAGCGCTCCAACATGAGCAAAGCTTGCCGCAACGAAGAGGAAGCCAAAGAGACCGTAGCCCATTATGACAAGAAAGACGGGACAAAGTGCTATTACCGGCAGGAGGGTGATAAGTGGCTCGTGTACAGGCAATCCGATAATAAGACGATGAAGTCGATCTATTACAGCCCGGCAACGTTGGCGCCCATCGTGGGGAGCTAGATTTGCAAATTATTGAATATCCGGAACGACTAGTCTAATGAATTGGTCGTTACCCAATACCGCCAGGCCACGATAAGCTTATCCATTTTACCAAGTTTGTTCAGGTCCTTGGCGCTGATGCGCGGCAGCAATATCTTGTTGCAGCGGGCAAGGAATCGGAAAAGCGATTGTCTCAGGCTCATATCAGGTGCCCAAATTGATTTAAATCTTTATATTTAAAAACCTTAACCCAAGATATGGAAAATAACGCTACAAGCCCGTTCCTTGAAATCTGGCATTCCGCCATGCTCTACGGCTCGATCCTCATGTTTGCCTCTGGTATTTTAGTGTACCTCCTGCATGTACTGAGTGTCAGCTCAAAAAAGACGCCGCGAGAAAAATATGAAGTCATCAGCAGGCGCGAAATCAAGCGTCTGGAATTGATGTTCATCCTGATCGCCATTGGCTTTGCCATGCTGATCAACCGCTACGGCATCGACCGCCTGAGCGAAATGGGCGTTTGGTTTTACGTTCGTCTGTTTATTTCTATGGCCGGCGGTACCCTGGTAGGATACGTCGCGTTCCTGATTCTGGAATATTACTACCCTACACGCCTGGACAAAAAACTGCGCAAGTGGCGCTACATGCCCCGTGTCAATCCTAAGACAGGGAATAAGATGAGGTTGCTGGAAGAGCACGAAGAAGATGTTCACCTCGACTCCGGTATGAAAGCAGAAGAAGATGTGTTTTCAATCGACTACGATGTGTGGTTTGATGAAAAGACAAACGATGTGCTCATCGAAAAATATCCGGGTCATCTGCAGGCCGTCAAATGTAACAACTGTGGATTCACCACCATGAAGGTCGTGCGCGAAGAAGTGACGAGAGAAGCAACGGCTGAGACGCCAGGGGAGCTCATCAAATACTATGAATGCTCGTACTGTAAGTCCGTTCGTGCGACTGCTTTCAACATCTCCACCATGGAAGCGGACGATTTCAAGAACGAGAAAAGCAATAAGAATCAAGACGTTGTGCTCATTAAGGTCGAAATCCGGTCCGCGGGTGGCGGTTCCCGTTTCTATGAATTTGCGGATTTGGCGCAAGCCAAAAAGTTTCTTTCCGAGGTCGACCTGGAACGCGAAAAGTAATTTCAACAACAGGCATTGTATTTGGTCTGAAGGAAACGGAAACGTCATTTTATCCGTTTCAACACATATTGAAGCAGAATTGAAGAGCTATGATTAGAATTTCGGGATTTCTTTCGGGGTTGTTCCTATCGGTGACCGCCCTTGCAAACGCACCATTGACAGACACCACCACGCTAAAGGCCAAGCCGGTTTTTGGGAAAGAAGCAAAAGTGGTTACGTACATCCTTGACAATCACCATTATCGCAAAATTCAGCTGAACGACAGCCTTTCCGCGGTTATTCTCGACGACTATATCAAGAGTCTCGATAACAACAAAAGTTACTTTATCGCTGCGGACATCCAGTCGTTTCAGAAGTACCGTACGCAGATTGACGATCTCACCAAGAATGAAAATGTGCAGGTCGCATTTGACGTGTACACCGTGTTCAAAAAACGGTTCGACGAACGCATGCGCTATGTATTGTCAACCCTTGTAAAACAGCAATTTGACTACACCGCTGATGAATATTTTGAAAGCGACCGCGACAAAGAACCCTGGGCAAAATCAGAGGCAGAACTCAACGAAGTCTGGAGAAAAATTATCAAGAACCAGGCGCTGAGCCTCAAGCTCACTGGAAAAAGCCCGCAGGATATTGAAAAGACATTGACCGAACGCTACGAGCGGCTGATGAAATCCTATGCCCGTGACGTGTCCTCACAGGATGTATTCAGCATTTACATGAACAGCATCACGGGCGCTTATGACCCGCATACCAACTACATGTCACCCTCTGAAGCGGATCGGTTCAAGCAAGCCATCAGCTTGTCACTGGAAGGAATTGGCGCACGCCTGCAACTGGACAACGACTACACGAAAGTTGTCGAGCTCGTTCCGGGCGGACCTGCGATTAAAAGCAACCTGATCCATGTGAACGATCGGATTGTTGCCGTCGGACAAGGAGAGAAGGGGGAATGGGTTGATGTCATCGGATGGCGGATAGATGATGTTGTTAAATTGATTAAAGGCCCCAAAGGCACAACGGTCAGGCTACAGATTTTACCCGCAGAGCTTGGTGTTTCTGCCAAGCCGCAGGAAATCAAGCTGGTTCGGGAAAAGATTAAGCTCGAAGATCAGCAGGCCAAGAAGAGCATGATCAAGTACATGAAAGACGGGAAGGAAACCCGCGTTGGCGTAATTGTGCTGCCGAACTTCTACATGGATTTTGAAGCGTATCAGAAAGGCGATCCAAATTATAACTCCACTACCCGCGACGTCAGAAAATTGATCAAGGAGCTACAGGCTGAAGGAATCAGTGGTCTGGTGATGGATCTGCGTAACAACGGCGGGGGTTCCCTGGCTGAAGCAATTGACCTCACGGGAATATTCATCAAGGAAGGCCCGGTGGTCCAGGTGAAGAATTCAGCTAACCGGATTGAAGTTGGTAGCGATGACGATCCAGAAATCACCTACAACGGTCCGCTGGTGGTTCTTACCAATCGCTTCAGTGCTTCTGCTTCAGAGATCTTTGCAGGGGCGATTCAGGATTATAACCGCGGCGTAGTCGTGGGCGAATCCACCTACGGAAAAGGAACCGTGCAGCAAATCATTGATTTGGATCGTTTCATTAACGACCCGAGCAATGACGTTGGCCAATTGAAAATCACATTTCAAAAGTTTTATCGCGTGACCGGAAGCAGCACACAGCACCGGGGTGTTGTGCCTGACATTAAGCTTCCTTCTGCCCTTGACCCAGAGCAATTCGGTGAAAGTTCAAGCCCGAGCGCGCTCCCATGGGACGAAATACGCGGTACGTTGTATCAGAAAACACCACTGATCAATGCGAAGATATTGACTGCACTTAATAAACTCTACGCCAACAGGTTGAAAACTGATCCGAAGCTGGCGAAGCTTGTTTCGGACACGGAGGAAACGCGAAAGAGTTTGAAAGACACGCGCGTTTCGTTGAACGAAGCTGTGCGCAAAAAGGAGATTGAAGAGGCCGAACGCAAAGCGGCCAGCTCACGCATGAACACACGTCTTCAGGATCAGGAACTGCCTCAGGTGTCTACACTTGAAGACCTTGGCGATGAATACCTGAGAGAAGGTGTCCTGATCGTTGGTGATCTTCTTTCTTCCAAAATCGGCTGAGAAAAAATTGAACTGTAAAAGAAAGCTGATCCATTTGGGTCGGCTTTTTTTTTGACCGGTGATGGCCGCTGAAGACTTAAAAAATGTATCGGCTGGATTAGATAAAAATTCAGGCATTTATTCCTTATTTTGGAAACTCTGTTAGCCCATGAGTGAGGAACTACTCAAAGCGATTATTCAACTTTTTGCCATTGTTGCACGCGAACGAATTACCGAACGCGAGCGCACCAACGTAAAGGAGTTCCTGTCTCTTCACCTGAACCGTGAGTCCACTGCCTATTACCTGAAACTGTTCGACGAGTTATCGAAGAGCAATCAAATTGAACGCAGCCAGCACCTTGGCAATCTGGACGACGAAACACAACAATTCGTTGACGACTGGGCCAAGATCATGCAGATTGTCAAGCAGGTCAATCAGGCGCTGACGATGCAGCAGAAGATGGTGCTCGTGGTGAAGATCATTGAGCTTGTTCACTCAGAGAGCGAAATATCCGATCGTCAGGGCAACCTGATCTTCTACATTGGCCAGGCGCTGAAGATTCAGAAGGGCGACATGCAGGCGCTTCAGAACTTTGTTGTTGGCCAGGATATGGATGAACTGGCCTCGCGCAACGTACTTATCATTGACGAAGGTTCTGACCAGAATGATTATCCCGGGCCGCGTATTATTGAAAAGAACCTTATCGGTCTGATTGCCATCCTTCGTCTTCCTGAAGCGGAAACCTATTTCATCAAATACCTCGGCATCACCACGCTTTACCTCAACAGCGTACTGTTGAAAAGCAGAAAGGTGGATATTTTCCCAACGGGGAGTACAATCAGAGGTGACAAGATCGAATCGATCTACTACAGCGACATCGTCGGCAGATTTTTAACCGACGAGAATAAGTCGCAGATCACCTTTTCTGCCGATCACTTATTCTACCACTTCCGCACCGGGCGGGCAGGACTTCAGAATGTGAACATTGCCGAGCAGGGTGGGAAGCTGATTGGCATTATGGGCGCGAGCGGTTCAGGAAAGTCCACGCTGCTGAACGTCCTGAATGGCAATGAGAAGCCTTCAAGCGGACGCGTCTTGATTAATGGAATTGATATTCATGAGCATCCCGACAAAGTGCAGGGCATTGTTGGATATATTCCTCAGGATGACCTCCTCATGGAAGATCTCACGGTGTTCGAAAACCTTTACTACGCCTCCAAACTTTGTTTCGGACAATATACCAGCGAGCAGATTACTCGCGTTGCAGAACAAACTCTGCTGAGCCTTGGTCTTACAGAAATTCGTGATTTGAAAGTGGGGCATCCGCTGCAAAAGACAATCAGCGGAGGACAGCGAAAACGATTGAACATCGGACTCGAACTTCTTCGGGAACCAGCGATCCTTTTTGTAGATGAGCCAACGTCCGGACTTTCCTCCCGGGATTCTGAGAACATTATGGACTTGTTGAAGGAATTGTCGCTGCGCGGCAAGATGGTGTTTGTGGTCATTCACCAGCCTTCATCCGACATCTTCAAGATGTTCGACACGTTACTCATCATGGACTCGGGTGGTTTTCAGATCTATTATGGCAACCCGATCGAATCTGTAGTCTATTTCAGGGATGTGATCAATGCCGCAAACCGAACGCAGGGTGCCTGCCCGGAATGCGGAAACATCAACCCAGAGCAAATCTTCAGCATCATTGAAACCAAAGTTGTTAATGAATACGGGCGCCTGACGAATACCAGAAAGATATCTCCCGGCCAATGGTACCAGTATTTCAAGCAACGAACCAAAATACCCAAAGTTCAGCACGTCCAGGATGAACTTCCCATTGCTCAGCAAATCCCCAACTGGCTCAAGCAGCTTCAGGTATTTGTGACCCGCGATGTACTTTCAAAATTATCGAACAAGCAGTATCTGGCCATCAATATACTCGAAGCACCACTGCTTTCGTTTTTCATCGCATTCATGGTGAAGTACTACAATGTATTTGACGGAAACGGGAGTTACAGCTTTTACGACAATCAGAATATCCCTGTGTTCTTTTTCATGAGCGTTGTGGTGGGGTTATTCTTCGGACTCACAATGAGCGCGGAAGAAATTTTCCGCGACAGAAAAATATTAAAGCGCGAACAATTTCTGCACCTCAGCCGAAGCAGTTATCTCGTTTCAAAGATATTCGTACTCTTCTCGATGTCCGCGTTGCAGACGCTGCTCTTCGTCTTAGTCGGAAACTACATCCTCGAGATTCCGCTCACCGAGATACGATACTGGTTGATCCTGTTCAGCTGCAGTTGTTTTGCGAATATGCTGGGATTGAATATTTCGGCGTCGTTCAATTCAGCTGTAACGATTTACATCCTGATACCCATTCTCATCATTCCACAACTGCTGCTCAGTGGTGTAGTCATTCCTTTTGACCGGTTTAATCCCCGCGTCGGCAAGCCAGTAGGGATACCGTTGATAGGAGAGGTGATGGCCTCCCGTTGGGCTTTTGAGGCCTACATGGTGACGCAGTATCGCGATAACCCGTATGAGAAACAATTCTATGAACTGGACAAGGAGATTTTTCAGGGTGAGTTCAAGAAAGTCTATTTCATTCCGGAACTTGAATCTAATCTTGCCTATTGCATCAATCATCCCTCAGGATGGAACAATCCGCGCGATGAAAAGATGACCCGCGCGTTCCAGCTCCTCCGCACGGAGATCGGATATGAACTTGAGAAGGTCGGAAAAGATAAACTTCCTGAGGTTAACGAACTGGCTACTGGAAAGTTTGATTCCGCTGTCTACGTAAAAACAAGCGCCTTCCTCCGGAACCTGAAACAATACTATGCAAAAAAACAGCTGAAGGCGTCCGACCGGAAAGATCGTTTCCTGGATTCTGTAACCCGTACTTCGGCAATGGAAGATTCCATCCAGGCCGTTCACCACCGTTACGTCAACAAGGCAGTATCGGATGCCGTTAAGAACATGACGAGCCCCGACAGGATCATTGAATTTGACGGCCAGCTGATCCAAAAGGCCTACCCGATATTCATGAACGAACACCGTCCACTGCATCCATTTGACTTTTCTGCCAACCTGTATCAGCCGACCAAGCACCTTTTAGGCCGGTCTTTTGATACTTTTTATTTTAATGTCGGTGTCATCTGGATGATGACAGCAATTCTGTTTGTAACTTTGTATTTCGATGCGCTCAGGCGGCTTATTGGCGTTCTTGAGGGCAATCGAAAGTATCGTCGAAAAGATAAATAAACAGCAATCAGATTTATGATGAACAAATTGAAAGTGATCGCTGCTCTGCTAGCGGTGGTCTTGTTGATGACCCAATGTGAAACAAAGAAGGAAGCGGAAAGTGCATCTTCAGAAAGTCCGAAGGAAGAAGCCGGCGAATGGAAAGCAATGGATGATTTCCACATGATTATGGCGGAAACATTTCACCCGTTTAAAGATTCTGCCAACCTCGCGCCCATCAAAACTCAGGCAGCTGAGCTCGTCGCTTCAGCGGATGCGTGGGTTAATTCAGGACTCCCGGAAAAGATGAACACGGAGGAAGTGAAAGCAAAACTTCAGGAGTTGAAGAGTGAAGCTCAGGTTCTCGCTGACCAGGTGAAAACGTCAACAGACGCCGAAATCGGAAAGCAACTTGAAAAGGTTCACGATAAGTTCCATGAAATTCAGGAGATGTGGTATGGCGAAAGCGGTCATAAGCACGAACACAAACATTAATTACCAGCAAAAAAGGCTGTCTGCGAGACAGCCTTTTTGTTTATATTCAAAATGCAAAAGCGGTTAATCCCTCAGGCGATCGGGAATACGCACCATCACGTCATTCTCGAGCAACTCAAGAAAGCGTTCCGCATTGGCAATCATAATTTCTCTTCGTGCGAGTTCAGTCGCATATACCTGATCACGACGCAGTCCCGAATACTCTTCTCTGAGTTCCCTCAGGACCTCACAGAATCTTTCGATCGACGCAACACATTCCTGTTTTTCCTGGAGCTCGTCCGGGTCGACCAACTCCTCCACGAGGCCGTTGTAAAGGCGCTCGGTGGCCGCCACTTCCTCATAAAATTCAATCAACAATTTGGTGTTGATTCTTTTCTCAACAAGCTTCGAAACAAAGACCGATGTTCGCATAAAAGGCGCAATGTATTAGGCAAAGAAGATCCTTTTGCCCCGCACATACATTGAACTTTCTGCCGAAAACCTACATGGATTGGCAAAAACAGGATATTCAATTTCTCAAGGTCTCTGTAAAAGCGCTTAGAACTGACGTAAATTGACATTAAATTAGCCAGATGAGTAGAGTGCTAATCCTTTTAGCGCTTTCTATCCTGACCCTGCTTCCAATTCGTGCAACAGCCACGCACGTGCGCGCAGTGGATCTTCAGGTCGAGCGCATCTGCGGAACGCAAACTTTTCGCGTTCGGATTATTGCCTACCTCAATTCTTCCTCCAGGTCCCCATTCGGTTCAAATACCGAATTGTTTTTCGGTGATGGGAGTGTATTCAGAGTGACGGCCCAAACTGCAGTGCTTCGCCCTGATCTCGGCACCAACGTCAGTGTGGCTATCGTGGAGACCACGCATACCTACGCAACACCCGGTATCTACAAAATTGCCCTGATTGAACGCGACCGCAGCAGCAACATTCTGAACATTGCCAACAGCGACGACGTCCCTTATGTCACGTTAATTGAAATCAATACCAGCGCAGAGTTTGGCTGTAACCGGTATCCCACGTTGACAGTCGTTCCACTTGATCGCGGTTGCTCCAAGGCTGCCTTTACACACAATAGCGGGGCCGTTGATGCCGACGGAGATAGCCTCAGCTATAGTCTCAGTGTTCCTTCCCGATCCCCAAATGAGTTCGCCCCCTATGTGCCCCCCAACAGCCCGAGATTTTATCCCAACTTCAACGCCGGTAACGAGGAAGAAAACGGCCCACCGTCCTTTCAAATTGACCCGCTGACGGGAACGCTCACATGGGATGCACCGGGAGCTATTGGAGAATACAACCTTGCTTTCATCGTGACGGAGTGGCGTAAAGATCCTGCAACGGGTGTGTATCGCAAGATTAGCGCAACGACGCGAGACATGCAGGTCATCATTGAGGATTGTCCGAATACCAGGCCCGAACTAGAGGTGCCGCAGGACATCTGTGTGATTGCCGGTGAAAGTATCTCCAGCAGCTTCGCCGGGAGGGACCTCGACGGACATCCGGTAAAAATTGAAGTATTCTCTCAGCTGCTTACGCTGGATAATTCGCCCGCCATCTTGCAACCGGACGTGCCCTCGTTTGTCCCGTCCATACCGAGTGCCATCACAACGTTCCGGTGGAATACCAACTGCAGCCATGTGCGGCAACAGCCTTATCAGGTTGTTGTCAAGATAACCGACCAACCCGCTGAGGGACCAAGACTGGTGACCTTCAGAACCTGGAACATCCGTGTCGTCGCCCCACCGCCGGTTTGGGAAACAGTAGCCCTTGACGTTGTGAAACTCGAAGGACGGTTGAGCTGGGAAGAATTTGCTTGTAATAATGTCACGCAGTTTCAAATCTGGCGAAAGGTAGGCTCGTTCGCAGCTCTTTCCGACAAATGCAAAACCGGTATGATTCCCAACTCGGGTTATCAGCTCATTGATCTGGTGTCTGGAGATACGCGATCATATGTCGATACCAATGGCGGAAAAGGATTAAGTCCAGGCGCCATATACTGCTACCGGATTGTCGCTCTTGTCGCTGATAGCAAAAGCATGGTATCGGAAGAACGTTGTATCGGACCTGTCAAGGCAGATGCGCCTGTGATTACCCACGTGACGGTTGACAAGACCGCTGAAGATGGACAAATTACGATTAGTTGGCGGCGTCCGCCCGATATTAACAAAGTACAGTTTCCAGAACCTTATCAATATGAAGTGTACCGGGCCGTTGATTTTTTTGGTGATGAACAAATTCAACTGATGGGATCAACTACGGATACTACGTTTGCCGACCAGGCAGTCCATACCAGAGACTCTGTTGTCAATTATCGGATTGTACTTTATTCAAAACCACAGTTTTCTACCTCGTTTATCCCGGTAGATACTTCAGCGTCCGCATCGATTGAGAAGCTGATGGGAGTTGCAGGCGTTGATCAAATAAGTCTGAACTGGAGAGACAGCGTGCCCTGGTCCAATGTAGTTGAAGCAAACCCCTGGCACAGAATCTACAGAAAGGAGGGTCTCGCTACCAATGACAATGAACTTTTGCTTTACGACAGCGTGAATGTCACAGAAAACAGTTTTCGCTACGTGGACGTCCGGGTGGATCGAAACAAGATCTATAGCTATAAAATCATGACGCGGGGAACTTACGGCAACCCTGACATACCCTTGCAGGAGAACTTCTCCCAAGTAATTTCTTTGTATCCTGATAATGATCTGCTACCATGCGCGCCGAACGCCAGCATTGACAGAACAAACTGCGAACAGTTTACCGAACAATATTCCTGTGGTGAGATTAATTTCAGCAACAAACTTTCCTGGCAGTCGCCCGAAAACGACTGTCGCATCGACATTGACTATTATGAGATTTTCTCCGATGATGCAATCAACGGCGACTATACGCTGCTCGCGACAGTGAGGGCTTCCTTATTTGAACATTCGGGATTGTCTTCATTTGCCAGGTGTTATCGAATCAGAGCAATTGACACAAGAGGAAAAGCAGGGCCACTCAGTGAGCCCGTGTGTAATGAGAACTGTCCCAACTTTCTTCTTCCAAATGTATTCTCCCCGAATGGAGACGGCTGTAATGATTTGTTTACATCCCGTTACAATATCAGCGTAGGCCCGGACAGCCCTTGTCCTCCGTCAAATCCGGACCAGTGCCCGCGATTCGTTAAACGCGTCGATATTATCATCTATAACCGATGGGGTAAAATCGTATTTACCCAATCCCGCGGGAACACGGAAAAGGTTTTCATCGACTGGGACGGGCGGGATCAGAATAACAACGAACTCAGTACCGGGGTGTACTATTATGTTGCAGATGTTGACTTTGATATGCTTGCACCGGAAGCGAGAACACGGCAATACCGGGGCTGGATTCATCTCATCCGATGATTCGCTGGCTCGTTAGCGCAGGCATATAACTTTTCTTTTGATCCAATGAGATAATTTCTATTTTTCGACTCAAGCCCATGAAAATGAAATACCCGTTCTTCGCGATTATTCTTGTGACCTTATCTGCTGCCGGATGCAGCTCGCCCAGCAGCACGTCCTCCGAACAGCAGAGCGCTACTGCTTCCGCCATCAGCGACGATTCGTTAATGACGCTCATTCAATATAAGACTTTTCAATACTTCTGGGACGGGGCAGAGCCTACTTCAGGAGGTGCCCGCGAGCGCTTCCATGCTGACGGCGATTATCCGGAGAACGATCAAAACGTCGTGACTTCCGGGGGAACAGGGTTTGGCGTGATGGCCATTCTTGTCGGAATCGAACGAGGGTTCATCACCCGTCAGCAAGGATACGAAAGGTTATATAAGCTCGTCACCTGGCTTGAGCGTGCAGATCGATTTCACGGTGTTTGGCCGCATTGGTGGCAAGGGGAAACCGGGAAGGTGAAGCCTTTCGGCACCAAAGACAACGGCGGTGATCTGGTGGAGACATCTTACCTGCTTCAGGGTCTTCTGTGTGTTCGCGAATACTTCAAAGATGGCGATGCCAGCGAAAAGGAGCTCGCCGCAAAAATAGATAAGTTATGGAAGGAAGTTGAGTTTGACTGGCACCGCAAGAACAACCAGAATGTACTCTACTGGCATTGGTCGCCTGACTATGCGTGGGAGATGAATTTCCCCGTGGAAGGATATAACGAGTGCCTCATCATGTATGTATTGGGGGCAGCTTCTCCAACGCATGGGGTACCCGCAGAGGTTTACCACGATGGATGGGCCAGAAAAGGAGGAATCAAGAACGACCCAAACCATCAGCAATATGGTTATCATCTCGACTTAAAACACAATGGTGCTCCTCAGTTCGGTGGCCCATTGTTCTGGGCGCACTATTCATACCTCGGACTCAATCCAAAAGGGCTCAAAGACCGGTATGCAGATTATTGGACACATAATACAAACCATACACTCATCAACAGGCAATACTGTCTCGAAAATCCAAAACAGTATAAAGGCTACGGTGAGAAGAGCTGGGGTTTAACAGCGAGCTACTCCGTGAAATTTTACGCAGCCCACAGTCCCAATGAAGACATGGGTGTCATTACGCCCTCTGCTGCGCTGAGCTCGTTTCCATACACACCTGAACATTCGATGAAAGCAATGCGCTATTGGTATGACTCGCTGGGATCAAAAGTTCTCGGTGACTATGGCTTCTATGACGCTTTCAGCGAACACCACAACTGGTTTCCACAGAAGTACCTCGCCATTGATCAGGGACCAATCGTGGTCATGATGGAAAACCACCGGAGCGGACTTTTATGGAGATTATTCATGAACGCACCTGAGGTTCAGGCGGGATTGAAGAAGTTGGGCTTCGAATATGAAGTGCCAAAAAAATAAATCCATATAATAATTCACCCGGGCTGGTTATCTTCCAACATGAACCACGGGGAACATCTCAAACAGAACGTCATTGTCCGTTTTCTTCGTACGCGCCTGACGCTGGAAACGGACAAAGCAGACGATGCCGAAACAATTGAATACATTCGGAAGAACGTGGAGTTCAAAGGTCCGAACCTCTGGATTCTTGTCCTCGCGGTCATCATCGCGTCGGTGGGGCTGAATGTGAACTCAACGGCCGTCATCATCGGAGCGATGCTCATCTCACCGTTGATGGGACCAATTATCGGGATTGGTTTGGGTGCGTCCATCAATGATCTTGATCTGCTTAAAAAGTCGGCGAAGAACCTTTTTATCGCAGCGCTCTTCTCTGTCGCCGCATCCGCACTCTATTTTTCTTTGACTCCTCTCACTGAAGAACAATCAGAATTACTGTCGAGAACCAATCCTACCATCTGGGATGTATTAATCGCATTGTTTGGCGGGTTCGCCGGCATCATAGCAAATACCCGGCGTGAAAAGACTAACGTCATTCCAGGAGTTGCCATTGCAACGGCCCTGATGCCTCCGTTATGTACCGCAGGGTACGGTCTTGCTCACGGCAACGTGTACTACTTCCTGGGTGCCTTCTACCTGTTCTTCATCAACGGGGTATGCATCAGTCTTTCTACCCTAATCGTTACGAGAATACTGCGCTATCCTAAAACAGAATTTATTGATCAGGCCCGCGAGCGCAGAGCAAGACGATTGATTGGAACGCTGTTTATCATCACCATCATTCCGAGCATTTATCTGGCTTATCGCACAGTTCAGCGGAGCGTTTTCGAGCAACAGGCGCGCAAGTTCATCAAGACGGAAATGCAGTTTGCACAAGCCCGTGTGATCAGCTTTCAGACCACGTTTCGCACAGACTCATCCGTCATTGATGTTTCTGTGTTTGGCGAGAGCCTCTCGCAGGGCAGCATTGATACACTGAAGTATCACCTCGCACATTACGGACTCACGAATACACATCTTAATGTTTTTCAGGGATATCATCCCGAAAACAATCGTTCCAATCTTCGCGACAAACTGGTGCATGAGATCTATCAAAACAATGAGGAAGTGTTGCAATTAAAGAACGAGAAGATCCGGGCGCTGGAAGATGAAATTTCAGAAAGCAGGAAGGCAGCTGAGTTGAGTGTCGTGATAGCCGGAGAACTTCGGGTACTTTATCCAGCCATTCGCTCATTCTCCCTGAACCGGAATGTTGTCGTGCGGATGGACTCTCTGCAGCAGGATACGGTGATGCTTGCCGTCATTGGTACCGCGCCGATGGGCTCACGTGATCAACAGCGCATCCGGGCGTGGCTTACGGAACGGCTGAAACCTTCGCAGACACGGGTGGTGTTTCAAGCGTTGCCTTCAAAGTAGCAGTCGAAGGGCAAGGAAAAAAACGGTCTGGATTCCGAAAAGCAAAACATAAAATTGATGCGGTCGGATTCTAAGCAAAGGAAAAGCAACGAGACCCGCCATAGAAATCAAAAACCAGCAGATATAGTTAAAGAGAGGTATTTCGTTTCGCGCCCAGTTCCAGTAACCCAACTGGATGGCTACTGGCTCCATCAGCCAGTCAAAAGCAGTTGCCAGGACAGCGCCGCCAAAAACAATACAAATTCCAGCAAGCCTCGGAGAAACCTTTCGGGCAACCATGGCGCACAACGAGCCAGACCCCAGCAACACCAAAGCCCAGTTCAGTCCGATGACGAGAGGAACATCCCATAACTTAAAGCCAAGCACTTCTCCATATTGGTAATCACCAAATAACAAACCCGTATTCACGCCGATAATTTCAGCAACAAATCCGAGCAGGCCGGTGAGAACAACAAAAAAAACCAACTCACGTGACGGTCTCTCTTCAGTGGAGAAAACAAGAATACCCATGAGCAACAAATGAAAGGGTGTCATGTCGTAAACAAACGGATTCTGAAACACGATCAGGCCGACCAATCCAACAACATGAAAAAGAATGGCGATGAATCCGACAATGACATTTCGGTTAATCCAACTCGCTTCTTTAATAAAAAACCAGGTCTTCATAAACTCAATTCAAAACCGATCGGTGTTTTTCAACAATTAACCCTGCTGTTATTTTTGCTCCAAGAAGACAAAGCGGGATGCCGCCGCCAGGATGAACACTGCCACCAACGAAATACAAACCCTTCATGTCGGCGGATTCATTGGCATGTCTGAAAAACGCTGCCATCCTGCTGTTTGAGCTGGTCCCATACAACGAGCCCATATACGAATAGGTATCTGCATCAATGCCCGCAGGCGTCCATACATGCTCAGCCTCGATGACGGAATCCAAATTAGTTTTTAACATCCTGTTCAGCTTTGCAATCACATTCTGACGAACCTCTGTGATGTCCGGTCCTTTTTCCTTCGGGTGCTGCGCGGGGGCATTCACCATGACAAACCAGTTGGCTTTTCCCTCGGGCGCCTGACCACTTTCCATGACCGAGGTATCATTTATGTATATCGTTGGATCGTGATGGACTCGTTTTCGAATAAATAAATCATCGAACTCATCCTGATAATTTTTTGAAAAGAAGATATTATGAAGTTCAATCCCAGGAATCTGTTTACCAATACCCCAGTAAAAAATTAAAGCGCTGGACGATCGCTCTTGTTCAAGTACTTTCGAAGCCTTCCGCTCATTGCTCAACAAATTGCGATACGTATAAAACGCATCCATGTTACTTACAACCAAATCCGCAGGCAACTCGTCTTTAGTCGTTTTGACGGACGTCACTGTCCCACGCACAGCGCATATCTCTTTAACTTCTTCCTGCAGCCTGAAAACAACGCCCAGGCTAAGCGCAAGCTGATGAAGAGCCTTCGTGATGCTGATCATTCCACCCATGGGATAAAACGTTCCCTCGTTGTGTTCCAGGTGTGGAATCATACTCAACATCCCCGGTGCGACAAAAGGATTGCTTCCGTTATAGGTCGCAAAACGATTAAACAATTGCACTGTTTTCGCTTCCCGAAAATATTGCCTGTTTAACTCATCCATGCTCCTGAACAAATGCCTGTACCGGGTTACCCGAAGTGCTTTTACCGTCCGTGGATGTAACCAGGTCGAGGCCTTGTTTAAGGGATAGTTCAGAAATATTTTTCCGATGCGCTCATATATCGTTGACGCGTCTTTCAGATATCGTTTTACCGCACCTCTCTGCTCTCCAAGTACCTGGTGAACTTCTTCATCAAACTGATCAGGGTTGGTCCAGCCGTTCACTACTGTTCCATCCTCGAAATGATATTTATTCGCAAGTTTGACCTCGTTCACCTGAATGAAGTCTTCCATTTTCTGGGAAGCTAGTTCAAAGAGTTCACGAATATTCGCCGGCTGAGTAAACAGAGAGGGGCCACGATCGAAATGAAAACCATCAAGGGTAAAAGCGCTGAGCTTGCCGCCGACGAAACTATTTTTTTCAACAACGGTAACTGAAAAGCCAGCCGCAGCAAGGCGGATTGACGAAGCCAAACCGGCTACACCGGAGCCGATAATGACTACCTGAGGTTTCATACCTGCCAACAACACCAATCAGTGGGGTTTTGTTTAACAATTTAACCCGCAACCTATCAAATTTCCTCGTGGCGTAAAACGGTAGAAATCAGCTGCCCGCAAAATTTCTGCACTTGAAGCAACCGACTGATTTGCGTTAATTCGCATTCACACATGAAACCCCTTTTTAAGTTTTTATTTCTTCTTCTGGCAGCGTCTGGTTGCACCTGGACTGGCTTTCAGGAGGTGTCCAAACCCGCCAATTTTATCGAGGTCTCTGTCGCAGATTCTGTTTTTCACTCCAGGTCTTCCAGGGGAGTTGCTGTTGCCGATTTTGATCTGGACGGTGACGACGACATCTACGTGACCAATCTTGATTCCGCCGAGGGAAATAAACTTCTGCTCAATGACGGTGCGTTCAAGTTCAGAGACATTTCTACAGATGCAGGAGTGAAGTGGGTTGGGTCGTCCAAACTTGCCGTATGGTTCGATGCAAATAACGATGGGCACCTTGACTTGCTCGTGGGCGGACCAGGACACAATGCATTTTTTTTAAATAATGGCCATGCTTCTTTTACCAACCAAAAGAATGGGCTTGAGCTCGGGCGGGACGCCTCTGCATTTGCTGTGGCGGACTTTAATCATGATGGATGGCTCGATGTGTACGCTTGCAACTTCATGAACGAAAACAACCTCTTCATCAATGTTGGCAATGGCGTATTTGAAGATCGGAACTGGAACTCGGGAGCACAAATTGGACACTTGCTCAGCATGGGCGCCGTGGCGCTCGATGTTGACAACGATCGGGATCAGGACATCTATTGCATCTATGACGCCCACCAGCCAAATCGAATGTTCAAAAATGAAGGCAACGGATTGTTCGACGAATCAGGCGCACGAATGCGCATGAACTACCGGGGGCAGGGAATGAGCACCGACTTTGCAGACTTCGACCACGATGGAAAGTTTGATTTTTATGTGACAAATCTCAACGACAATGCCTTGTTCATGCAAAAGGACAATGGCGTCTTCGAAGAGGTAGCCGCACGAACCGGAACCAACGACAAGGGTATGGGCTGGGGCGTTGTCTGCCTGGATTATGACAACGACACCTGGGCCGACATCTATGTTGTCAACCAGTTTCACTATACGCCGTTGCCTAATTTGTTGTATCGGAATATCGAAGGAAAGAAATTTATTAATGTAGCAAAAGATCAACCGCTCGAGAGCAGGAAAGATGGATTCGGCGGGGCCGCCGCGGATTTTAACGCCGACGGAAAACTTGACCTTGTTGTCGCCAATGCCAGTGCAGGTGGTATTCAGTTGTTTGCAAATAAGGAGAATAACCAGAACCGTTTTGTTCAGCTAAATCTTGTCGGAGAAAAGTCGAATCGCTACGGTGTTGGCGCGAGAATTGAAATTCAAACCAGTAATGCCATCCTGATCGATGAAATCACCACGGGCTCTGGCTATGCTTCGCAGAACAGCTATACGTTGCATACCGGAGTGGGAGCAGACTCATTGATCCAGGAGATCAAAGTCTTCTGGCCCGAAGGCACAAAACAGATCTTCACCAATGTCAAAAGCAACGCGCGGTACATCATCGACGAAGTACTCGGTATTGAACCCTTCAACCAAAATCGCTACGCCCAGTTGGTGCGTAAATCGGTGACCATTGAACCGGCGCCCAGTTGGTTTGCTCATCTCAAACCCGATACCACGACCAACGTTGCGCGCTTCTGGAATGAGATTTTGCTTGAGTGTATCCGCAACGACTTCGCGAGACCTACAGTTCATGCAAGAAATCTTTACCACGTCTCTGCATGCATGTACGATGTATGGGCGTACTACCATCAACAAAACTTAGTTCTTCCGAATAATTTGGCGCAATCGACGAAACGCCCTTCCATCGACGATAAATCAATTGAGACTGCGATCAGCTATGCCGCCTTTCGGATGATCTCACATCGCTTCAGAAACTCACCCGGTGCGCGGTATTCCATCGGCAGGATGGAGGCATTATTTAAAGCAAGAGGCTTTGATCCATCTTTTACCAATGCGAGTCTTCGCTCAGGGAATCCTGCGGCCATTGGAAATTATTTCGCGCAGCAGTGGATTTCGTATGGTCTTTACGATGGCGCAAATGAAGTTCATGATTATAAAAATGAATTCTACAAGCCCGTGAATGACCCGTTCGCACCGACGAACCCTGGGAATGCGCCATGCGTACAGCCCAACCGTTGGCAGCCGCTTGTTTTCAGTTTGTTTATTGATCAAAGCGGCAATGTTATCCCAGGGAACGTTCCTTCATTTCAGAATGCGGAATGGGGAAATGTAAAACCCTTTGCGCTTCGTGAATCAGATAGGAAACTACTTCGTCGTGATGGACAAGTATTTCCCGTGTACTTCGATCCGGGTCCTCCGCCCAGGCTGGATTCTTCTGATGCCAATGCAACAGCATTGTATCAATGGGGTTTCAGCCTCGTACCGGAGTGGGCGACTCATCACGATATGGAACAATTGGAATTGATTGACATATCGCCGGCTTCTCTTGGTAATATTCAGTCTTACCCGCGGAACGTCGATGAGATGAAGCAATATTATACATGGGATGCGTGTCTTGGAAAAGGCTACAAAAAAAATCCGCGTACTGGTTTGCCCTATGAAGCGCACACGGTAAAGCGCGGAGATTTCACGCGCGTGCTTGCTGAATTCTGGGCCGATGGCCCCAAGTCCGAAACTCCTCCGGGCCATTGGTTTACCATACTGAACCACGTCACCGATCATCCCGATTTTGTGAGGCGATGGTATGGACAAGGTGAAGCGCTTTCCGAGACAGAGTGGTACTTGAAATCCTATCTGACCCTGGGTGGCGCGATGCACGATGCGGCGATCACCGCCTGGGGCATCAAGGGATATTATGATTATGTGCGTCCTATAAGTGCAATCCGTTACATGGCCAGCCTTGGGCAAAGTTCCGACAAGCGCCTTCCAAATTATCATCCATGGGGTATTCCACTCAAGAATGGCTACGTCGAAATCGTCAAGGAAGGAGATGATCTGGCCGGAGAGAATAATGAACACGCAGGCAAGATCAAACTCTTCACCTGGCGCGGCCCGTCGTATGTTAAGGATCCGGAGACACAAATTGCGGGAGTCGGATGGATACTGGCAGAAAACTGGTGGCCATACCAACGACCCACATTCATCACGCCTCCTTTTTCAGGATATATATCAGGTCACTCGACTTATTCAAGTGCAGCGGCTGAAGTTCTTACTCAAATTACGGGAGACCCGTTTTTCCCCGGCGGTCTTGGGAAATTCAGCTTCGGAAAAAATGCCTTTCTGGTTTTTGAGCAAGGGCCATCGACTGACGTTGTTCTGCAATGGGCCAGATACAAAGATGCAGCCGATCAGAGTGCATTGTCGAGAATATGGGGCGGCATCCATCCCCCGCAGGACGACTTGCCCGGACGCCGGATTGGAACTGAAATAGGCAGGCGCGCATGCGCACATGCGAACCAAATCTTTCGGTCGTTGCCACCCATGTAACTTCCGGCTCATGCTGGCAATGAATTTTTAGCACCCTGCAAGATTCATTGTACTTCGATGGAAGAAGGTATTCGTTCAATTCAGGAGGACTATTCCTATCAAAAGGCCGGCTGGCCTGCACAAACTATTTTCTGGATACTCATGGGAGGCGTCCTCCTGTGGGGATTGCTCGGCGGACTGGGAGATGGTGCGGGAGTTCTAAGCCAGGCCAATTCCATTCAGGACAACTCTGTGGTTAGTTATGCCAGCCGCATGCGGGTCGAAAAACCAGCAAGCCTCACCATTCAATTCGTGCAAGCAGACGGAGCCATATCGGTATCCTTTCCTCAACAGTACCTGCGCAACGTAACCATCACGCAAATCACTCCGGAACCAGACTTCTCTGAATTAATACACGGTCGGATCGTGTACCACTTCCGCGGTCGGGGAAAAGGGCTGACAATAATTTTTTCGCAATTGCCAAAAGCGACGGGTAGCCACACCGTTGAGCTGCTCGCCAACCGTGAGGCTCATACCGTCAGTCACTTTGTATTCTTCTAATTGTTCATCACCATGGAGTCCGTCATCATTCGATCGGCAATCATATACTTTTTCATCTTTCTGGTTCTGCGAATGGCAGGCAAACGAACCTTATCTGAGATGACAACCTTCGATCTGGTACTCGTACTGATTATTTCTGAAGCAACCCAACAGGCATTACTAAACGACGACAAGAGCATTATGGGCGGCATGCTCGCCATTCTGACGCTCGTCTTTCTGGACGTTGTGCTGGGACTGCTCAGCGCGCGTTCCAAAATCTTCGACAAGGTGGTGAATGGTGTGCCCATGCTTCTGATTCATAATGGCACCATGTACCCCGACCGGATGAAACGGTCTCGGATTCAGGAGGACGATATACTCGAAGCAGCAAGAAAATTGCATGGACTGGAATCGATCAATGAAATTAAAACTGCTGTATTGGAAAAGGACGGTTCAATCAGCATTATTCCCAAGTATCTCGATAGATTAAAAGAGGCTAAATGACGCTTGCCGATAATTCGGTTTCCAACCGGATATAAATCGCAAAGAATTAGAAATTTACGGTTATGCTCAATTAACTTTCGATATGAAGCTTCATATTCCGGGACTTGGTGGCGATCAACAAGAGCAACTATATTACTTGTCGAATGCGATTCCTCAACTTGTCTGGATTGCCGGGGCCGACGGAAAAGTAATTTTTTATAACGAGCGCGTTTCGGAATACGCCGGGGCAACACGGCTGGCCGATGGATCGTGGCAATGGGACGGATTGCTTCATCCACACGACACTGCAGCAACCGTAGAGGCATGGGCGGAGGCGGTAAGGAGCGGGGAGACCTACGTGAAAGAACACCGGGTGAAAATGAAAAACGGTACATACCGTTGGCATCTCAGCCGTGGCGTCCCTAAGAAAAATGACGACGGAACGGTGTCCGTTTGGTTTGGGACGGCGACAGACATTCATGATCAAAAAACAAACGAAGAGCTGATCAAACTCGCGCAAGAGTCGGCGCAAATGGGTTCATGGCACTATGACTTTCAACTGGAAACCATTACCGCTTCCGATCAACTCAAGATGTTACTCGGCCTTGATCCAACTGCGGAGTTTTCATTTGAGCTATTCATCAGCAGGGTGGTAGAAGAGGATCGCGAAAACATTGTTAACGTGTATCGGGACCTGAGCTTGATTAATCCTCAGCATCCCCGCTTGGAACATGAATATCGCATTCGAATGGATGATCAAAGTATTCGATGGCTGAAAGCCAAGGGAAGAATATTCTTTAACAGTGCTGGTAAACCGATTCACTTCGCTGGCCTGATGCTGGACATTACCCATGAGAAAACCGTCGAGGAGAAACTTAACTACCGCAAGGCCCTGCTGGAGGCGCAGAGCGATGCCATCCCGGATGCCTTGCTGGTCGTGGATGCCCGTGGAAAAATTCTCTCGTTCAATAAAAACTTTCCTTTGATTTGGCGAATACCAGAACACATCATTGCTGAAAAGAATGACGACCTCGCCCTTGCGTATGTGAGCAAAATGGTGGTGGACGGGGATGCATTTCTTACAGGCGTGCGCAAGCATTACGAGCACAGCCGGGGTTCGACTCGCGAAGAAATTCATTTAAAAGACGGAAGAATCATTGAACGTTATGGCAACGCAGTCCTCGGGGATGACAACACCAACTACGGGTGGGCATGGTATTTCCGGGACATCACACGCGAAAAAAATGCCGAACGAGCACTTGAGCAATTGATAACCGATCGCACCAAAGAACTCCAACGATCCAACGACGACCTCCTTCAGTTTGCGCACGTAGCCAGCCACGACCTGAAGGAGCCCGTCCGGAAGATCAAAACGTTCGCCAGCATGTTGAGAACAGAATTGGGCGAAGTTCCCTCTGAGCGCGGGCGGCTGTATATGTCAAAAATCGAATCGGCAGCCGACCGGATGTACCATATGATTGATGGGTTGCTGACTTATTCCTCGCTTGGAACAGTTGAAAATCTGAATGAGAAGGTCAGTTTAGAAACAGTCATCGAGAACATCAAGACCGATCTGGAGCTCGTGTTCCTCGAAAAAAAGGCAACGCTGATGCACGAAGAACTTCCGGTTCTGAAAGGGTCTCAGGTACTGATTTATCAATTGTTCTTCAACCTCATTAACAACTCGTTGAAATTCAGTAAACGCGACGTGCCATGCATCATTCACATCCGAACGTCGGCATATCCGCATCAATTGGGCCTGGACGACCGCGAAAATTTCATCACCATCGAGTTGAAAGACAACGGCGTGGGCTTTGAGGACGTTCACGCAGAGAATATTTTTAAAACTTTTACGAGATTGCACCCGCGAAAAGAGTATGAAGGTACGGGTTTAGGACTCGCGCTCTGCAAAAAAATAGTAGAACGACATGGAGGACAAATCAGGGCAACGGCAAAAGTCAACGACGGGGCATCGTTCACAATCGTACTTCCTCTGTTCCGGGAATAATCAACTTTTTAACTCATCAGTTTGGAATCCTTGACCGGTGGCAGTCGAATAAAAAAAATCATCAACGGTCTGAAGCCAGAACACGTATTGTACGGGTTACTCATAGTCGCGTTGTTGCTGCTTGCCGTCAACGTCGTTTTTTCCATCGCAGGTTTTCAGTGGAACTATCATTCCGGCATGGAATGGAGATTTTATTTTGACACTCGAAAAACATTCCCTTACTACTTTTCCTTCGCACTTATGGCCATCGTCATGGCCCTGGTTCTCGCGATTCTGTTGCTGACCCGGCATAGCTCCAATACGAAAAATCTTTGGCGTGCGCTCGTCTTCCTGTTTCTGGTTTTTGGCTTTGATAAATTCCTGGGCATTCACAACCGCATTAGGGAATTCACCATGAGTAAGATGATGTGGTATGATCCAAACTCTTTGCTCCACTACACGTGGACGATTCCCTACATTATTTTAATTGGTATCTTCCTCTGGTATATACGAAACGATTTTCGCAGATTGGAAGACAACACCCAGCGGCAGTTTATTCTGGCCGGAGCAGTGTTCGCAACCGGAGCGATTATCGTGGAATTTATCGGTACCCGATACTTTGTGTTTATTCACAAAAAGATGGACCTCATACTCGTTCTTTTGAGAACACTCGAGGATTTTCTCCAGATGATTGGCTTAATCATCTTCGTCCATGCACTGTACAAAATCATTCATGCAGAGCTGCAGGAGAAAAAGTCTGGAAACAACATCAACTGAGGGTAGACAGCTCCATCGACAAATTCCTTTTTGCAGCAACTTCATAGTGCGCGGAAAAATAATCTGAATAAAAAATCCGCTCACGACGAATAAACTGCTCCAAAACTTTCTTCCTCCCTTTCCGATACATAAAATCAGGAAAAATCCAGTACTCCTGTCGAATCGACTGAACATACCTTTCGTACGTGGCGGGATCGCTGCCCAGTATCGAAAGGTCAGCATCCACAAATAATTCGGAAGACGCATCATACGCCTCGTGCCGCTTTGTCGCCAGAATAAGCCGTTCACACGGTTGTAAATATTTCGCCTCAACACCCAGGGCGCTCAGTTCGCGGCGGGCGAGCGCAGCGCTTCGTTCTTCATTGTTGCTGCTGGTAACCTGATACACGGCATCGTGAAATGCAAGTGCAAGAACCGCAGCCGGCCAGGAGTCAAAGCGATCCTTCAAAGGAATCATTTCGTGGAGCATGTGTTCGAGATGGTTCAGGTTATGATAGTGACGCGAACTCCTGGAATACGCTTTGACCAGCTTCGACCAACAGGATTGAATGCTGCTTTCGTCTGTAGCTCCCGTCAATTTCAACGCATCAATAAAACTTTGTCCGACCTCCATAGCCATCGAAAAATAAAACAATTACTCTAAGCCGCAAACAAGAAGCGGCCGGATGTGTTTCTTATACAATTGAGCCTATGAAACTGACCAAAACAGAAATTGAAAACCTCCAGCAGCGCTATCGCGCAACGTTAATCAATTCACTTTCAGGAGTAAGGCAACAAGTTCTGGTAGGGACGAAAAGCAAGGAGGGATTCACCAACCTGGCGATCTTCAATTCTATACTTCACATTGGTGCGCATCCTGCTATGTACGGGTTGTTGTTCAGACCAGACACAGTACGTCGCGATACGTTGAATAACATACTGGAAACAAAATCATACACGATCTGCTACCCGAAAGCCGCCGACTACAAGAAGGCACATCAGACTTCAGCGAAGTATGATCACAACGTGTCGGAATTTGGAGCCACCGGATTTACAGAAACGTACCGCGACGGCATTTATGCACCTTTTGTCAGCGAGGCTCCGGTTAAGATAGGGATGGCGTTTGAGCAGCGTGTAGACATACCGTTGAATGGAACCATCATGATCATTGGTAGTATTCAAACCGTCGAGTTTGAGGATGCATTGCTAAGCAGCGATGGCTATGTGGCTCTCGACAAGGCAGACATCCTGACCGGTTGCGGACTCGATTCTTATTTTTCCATCCAGCCCATCGGTCGGCTTTCGTACGCGAAACCCGAGCGCGATCCTCAGCCGCTGATCGTCTGAGCAGTTTTACTTTTTCTCCACGATTAATGACAGGACGGTCATGTTTTCATCGTCTTTCTCGTCGATGATGAGAGGAGCGGAGACAATACGTGCGGTGTCCTCACCCGCCTGAGCACGCACCCGCACTTCCGTGCCTTTTTCAAATTCACGTTCTTCTCCGGGCTTCACCCTTGTTCTGATCTGGACAGGCTTGCCTGCCTTGAAATCATCAAAGCTCATTGTATCGTTATCCGGAATTTCAATATTGCGCATCGTGATAGGTTTGCCAAAAAAGTAAAAAAAATGGTGCCAGCGACATTTCATTAAAGCGCCGATTGAAGCAGCACCAGTGCGAGCAGCATCAGCAGATTGACCAGCTCACTCATGAACAAAGACCTGTAGATCAACAAAATAAAAAACACAGCACTTCCAAGATACAGAGCGGTAATGCCCATAAATACCGCATTCAACACCGGGGAATCTGGAATACTTCCGAAGCCGTTGATAACATGATAAACCCCAATCGCTGTGAACATCAACCCCGACTGAACCGATGCCACCCTGACAAAAAACAAAATGCGGGGATGGTGCGTAAATTTTTTTATAGACGGGATTTCAGCGTACTCGGTGTACCATATCCGATAAAAACCTAAAAGCAAACTGACAACACCGGCCATCACGTGTACAATCATGGTCCTTCGAAAAAAAAATATCCTGCCCGGAGAAGGGCAGGATAAAAAAATCCTCAGTCAACTTTATCCATAAACAATAAACTTCACGAGGATCAACCGATCCTTTCTCAACTCACGAGGAGCGTAAAGGTTGATTGTTTTCTTTGACTGGATAAATTTCTTGCAGGACTAGACATGGTACCTCCTTTCTTTTGGTTGAACATGAGCCGTTTCGTACTGTTCAAGTAAATTATGATGCTTCAGATTCGGCCGGTGGCGACCACCACCAATTTTGAAACACACAACGCGATGTTTTGGTTTAGACGCGTCGAAAGTAGTATCCGCCACGAGCCATTAGCCAATCACACAGATGAAGGTTTTCCGCTTAATTTCAACTTTTTAAATTCCACACTTTGATGACTTTCGCAACAGTCTTAGTCATATTCTCTGTCGGTTATGAAGAAATCTGCTGCTGTCACCGTCACCCTGATTGTACTGTTTGCGCTGTTATCGTTTCGCGAGCGTTCGCTAACGGTGTATCAAAAGAACGTCGTCCAATACTTCCGCGAAATTGCGCTCGGCTTTGAATACGGCACAGCTTCTCCGGTTGTGAGAAAATGGTCGTCTCCGATGCGCGTCTTCGTGTCGGGTCAATGCGGACAATCAAACCTGGCAGAGGTTGACCGGGTGATCGCAGAACTGAATGCACTATTTACTGATGGCTTTCATGTCGAGCGAACAACCACCAACGCCGGAGCAAACATGATCATGTTTTTTGGCTCAGCTGAAGAGTTCGCGCGCCTGCATCCAGCGGATGCCACCCTGGCCAATGAGAACTCCGGTTTGTACAGAATATTCTGGAATTCACGCAATGCCATTACCAAGGGGCATATATTCATCAAAACCACCGGTACGTCCTTACGTGAACAACGGAGTGTACTGCGCGAAGAACTCACACAAGCACTCGGCCTTGGAAAAGACTCGGAGCGCTATGCAGAGAGCATTTTTCAATCCGCTTTTACAACGCCTGTACAGTACGCTCCGATCGACCGCGAACTGGTTCGCATCCTGTACCACCCTCGCATGCTTGCCGGCCTCACCGCGGAACAGGCAGACGACGTTGCGGAAACCATCGTTTTAGAAAACAGCATTCTGGAGTAACAGGAGCGCGTCCGCTTGATTTTTATATTGACGGTCGGCGTCAATCAAAGGCAGTTTGGTATATTTAACCAGCACTATACCAAACCTCATGAGAAAATTTTTACTGCTCTTCTTCCTCATTCTTGCCAGTCAGTGCATTCATGCACAGCATGCCGACTCACTATTTAAATACGTCAAATTCAGGAACATTGGACCGTTCCGAGGCGGCCGCTCCGTCACTGCAACAGGGGTTGCCGGAGATCCCGCAACGTACTATATGGGTACGACGGGTGGTGGTGTCTGGAAAACAAACGACGCAGGAACTACATGGAAAAACATCTCGGATGGCTTCTTTACAACGGGGTCCGTAGGCGCAATCGCCGTGTCTGAGAGCGAACCCAACATCGTTTATGTCGGTATGGGTGAACATGCGCCAAGAGGCGTCATGACTTCGTATGGCGATGGTGTATTCAAGTCGCATGATGGCGGAAAGACCTGGAAGAAACTGGGGCTGGAAAAAACAGTTCATATTGCCCGAATCGTCATTCATCCCCGCAACCCGGATATCGTTTTCGTAGCCGCGCAAGGTGCGCTGCATGGACCTTCCTCTGAGCGTGGAATTTATAAATCAACCAACGGTGGCGCTACCTGGAAAAAGGTTCTTTATGTGAATGACCTGACGGGCTGTTCCGAATTGTCGATGGACATGAATAACCCAACGGTGCTGTACGCGACCATGTGGCATCACCAGCGCCTTCCGTGGAAAGTAATCAGCGGCGGACCAGGAAGTGGCGTCTACAAATCAACCGACGCGGGAGAGACCTGGGAGAAAATTGAGAATGGACTGCCAAAAGAACTTGGCAAAATGGCCATCTCAGTAAGCCGTGCTAATTCAGACAAGGTTTACCTGCTGGCAGAAAGCGACACTGAAAAAGAACTTGGGGGATTGTTCGTCTCGACGAATGCAGGCAAGAGCTGGTCGCGCATCAGTGATGATCACCGGCTTGTTCAGCGCGCATGGTACTATATTGAAGTGTTTGCCGATCCGGTCAATGAAAATATCGTCTATGTGATGAGTGCGCCAGCGCTGCGCTCACAGGATGGTGGTCGCACGTGGGAGAATATTTATGGTCCGCACGGTGATTATCACGACTTATGGATCAATCCCAAAAACAATAAGAACATGGTGATTGCCGATGACGGAGGCGCAGGCATCTCGTTCAACTTTGGAGAAACTTTCTCTACTCAGTCAAATATGCCGACGGCCCAGTTCTATCGAATCAGCACCGACAATGCTTTTCCCTACCGCATTTATGCCGGACAACAGGACAATTCCACGGTTCGAATTCAAAGCATCGCACTGGGGAGCTATGGAATATCTCAGGAAAACTGGACTTCATCAGCCGGGGGTGAAAGTGCATTTCTCGCCTTTGACCCAGACAAGCCGGACGAAGTGATGGGAGGAAGTTATTTGGGTACAATTGATTTACTCTATCCCGACGCGCGGGCGGGTACCAACGTGATGGCTGCGCCCATTCAGTATCTCGGCCGTGAGACGAAAAATATGAAGTATCGCTTCAACTGGAATGCGCCGATCATTTGGTCGAAGCATGAGCCCGGCACATTCTACCACGGAGCCCAGTATTTGTTGAGGACGCGTGACAAGGGATTGACCTGGGAAGAGGCTTCGCCCGATCTCACGCGTAATGAAAAAGACAAGCAGGGCAAAGGGGGAGGACCTTATACCAACGAGGCTGTCGGAGCGGAGAACTATGGCACGCTCAGCTACGTGATCGAATCTCCAAAAGAAAAAGGCGTGATTTGGACAGGCAGCGACGACGGCTTAGTGTATTTGACACGTGACGGAGGAAAGACATGGAATAATGTGACGCCGAAAGGACTTGCCGAGTGTTTGATTAACGCGATTGACATCTCCGCCCACGACAATGGAACTGCATACATCGCGACAACGCGATATAAGTTCAACGACTTTACGCCGGCCATCTATAAAACCACTGACTATGGGAAGACGTGGGTAAACATCAGCAAGGGAATTCCCTATGGTGCCTACACCCGCGTCGTTCGCGAAGATCCGGCACAGCGTGGCCTGTTGTTCGCAGGAACTGAAACCGGATTATATATCTCTTCAAATGGCGGCAACAGCTGGTCAAAGTTTCAGCTGAACCTGCCCATTGTTCCGATCACCGACCTGCAGTTTAAGAACAACGATTTGATTGTAGCAACCATGGGCCGCGCGTTCTGGATACTGGACGATCTCGGTGTCATTCGTCAGTTTACGGGACGCGAATCGTTTCATGTCTACAAGCCCGAAGACGCCGTCATCGGGAACTGGGGAAGTCCGTTGAGCGGGCAGATTGGAGAAACCTTCAGCGGCACCAATGAGTACGAAGGGATCAACCCTGCCAATGGTGTCGTCATTTATTACCATCTCCCTAAACTAAAAGACAACGAAGAGTTGAAAATGGAGATTCGGGATAACGAAGGGAATCTTGTGCGGGCATTCTCATCTGAAAGTGACAAGGATTATCGAGGCTATGCCGGCGGACCTCCTCCAGCACCAGTATTACCAACGAAAAATGGATTGAACAGATTTGTCTGGGATATGCGCTATCCCACAATGGCCGGAGCGCCCACAGCTTATGTCGAAGGAAGTTACCGGGGTCACAAAGCAATTCCAGGCACTTACAAAATCACAATCAGGTACGGGACTTCGGAAGCAACCACCAACTGCGTCATTCTGCCAAATCCGCTTTATCCGGTGACACCTGGTGCTTACCAGGAATATCATCAGTTTATGTCAACGATGGAGCAGGCTTTCACCGATATGCATCTGAAAGTGAATGCCATGCTCAAGGTGAGAAATCGTCTGGACGAGCTCGTAAAAGAAATGGGCAGCAATCCGAAGTTCACCCAACTCGCACAAGAAGCCACTGCGCTTACTGAGAAAATGAAAGCGTGGGACAGTGACATGATCCAACGAAAGGCAAAAGCATATGATGACGTCGATAATTATGAGAACAAGTTCACTGCGAATTTGCTGTTTCTGATCAATCATTCAGAAAGTGACGTTCCGCGCATCAACAAGCCCAGCCGCGATCGCTTCGACGAACTGATGAAAGAGTGGGCGACGCTGGACGCGCGTCAAAAAGAGATTATGGAGAAAGACGTGCCGGCCATAAGCAAGAAGCTGTGGGACGCTGGCGTGGGACCGATTACAACTTCTCTGAAATAAGTTTTCTGGAGGAACCAGGTAGTTCAAGAATCAAGTCGCTTCCAAAATACATAGCCGGGGTAAAATATCCCGGCTTTATTTTTTCCTGCAGCAGCTTCGAGACGATGTGAACAGATGCTTCCGCCGTCAGCAAGTAACCGTTCAGCGTGGTGAGTTCTGCCGACACCGAACGACCTTGTGCATCGCGTACCTCTCCCCACAACACAGTGCCACTTTTCTGCATCCTTTGCCGGGACGGGCCGTCGGGTTTTTTCATCACCTGATTTTTGAGAGCGTTGCGAACAATATTCATCTTCAGGAACCACTTCATGTATCGACCGAATCTGACCATTCGGTATTGGCTTTTTTCCATAGCCGTGTACACGGCAATGTTTGGAATACCTGTGGAATGAAAAGCGGTTGCAATATCGCCCCAGGGAATGTTCACACAAAGGCGTCTTGACCCGGCAAAATTGACGTCAAGCGTTAGAGAACCAAGGGGAACGCTTACATAATCTCCATCTTTTCTGATTGTACTGTCAGAGCCCAACGACTCAATCATGGTCAGCGTGGTGCCGCGACTAAGTCCACCTCCGGAAGCAAATGCGAGCCGGAGATGCGTTGCAGAGGGAAGGCATTCCTTAAGATAAAGCGCAAGGCAATCGGAAGGCACTACATCGAAGCCGACACCCGGCATGACCAATATGCCGCGATCAGCATAAGCCTGATGGTTACGCGCAAGTTGATCGAACACCTGGTATTCCCCGGTGATATCCACGTAGTGCGTTCCGGTTTCCAGACAAGCAGCCACCATAGCCGATGCCGTATAAATGAACGGACCACCGCAGTGCAGAACGATTTTTGTCTGCTGAAGCAGCTTCACGAGGCCAGCGTGATCATCACAGGAGACAACAACGTAAGGAAGCGATGTTGCCGCCGCCTGAGCCGATAGTTTATTTGAATCACGGCCAGACAACAAAACCCGAAGATTTTTTCGGGTCAGTAAATCAACGATGAGTCGGCCGGTAAAACCATAAGACCCGTAAATGACAACATCAAAATCCGCCATAGCTTGAGTTTAAAATACTGTACGAATATATCAGTGTTGACACATTTCTAAATCAGCAAAGAGAATTCTTAACGGTTGAAATCAAAGATTTAATTACGATATATCAACAATGGCCTCTAAGGAAAAACGTTCTCGCGCTCAGAAGTGATAATGCGACTTTGGTAGAATTTTTGAAGCAGGGCGATTTCTAAAACCCAAATATGAACCCTGCGGTGATCATCACAATTATCTTTCTCGTTGGTACCCTTGCCTACACCATTTTTGAATTGATTCAAGAACGAAATAAGAATAAAGAGATTCAGAAACTTCACCGGGAAAATATTGAACGCATTTTGAATGTGCAGAATGAGCTGCGTCGCACCGCGGAAGAAAAGGCGAAAAAACACCACTAGCGCGTCTCAGCCCAGCTTTGCATGAAATTCTAAACTTTCGATATAGCGACATATCCCCGAAGTGAACTCTGTCGTTTCATTTGAAATATCAAGATTTTCTTCTTGGTACACATCTTTGGATTCAAATTCTTTCTTAAATTTTAGCAGTAAACCCCACGTCTATGCCACTGCGACGGACCTTGATCCATTTTGTCTTTTCCCGGATAAGCGACTCCCTTAAAAAAAGCTTAAAAGAAAATCTTACGCTTTGCCCACATGTTCAAATGACTTCCGACCGTTTTAAAGGCAACTCAGTCTGGAGAGCCGCCCATATCTTGTTCAAGACACAACCCGATTGTCTCCCTTCATGAAAGCTCAGGAAAAGAAGACAATTCTATACATCGACGATGAGCCCGATAACCTCATGGTGTTGAAGGCAGCGTTTCGTCACGAATACAATGTCATTACCGCTGAGTCTGTCCGTCAAGGATTGTATTACTTGCGTGAAGCATCCATCGACCTGATCATCTCTGACCATCGCATGCCGGAAAAGACCGGGTTGGAATTTCTGTCCGACATGGCGACGGAATTCCCGGAGATCAGCCGCATTCTGCTCACTGCATTTCAGGAGCCACAATTGATCATCTCGTCGGTAAACAAAGCCCATATTTTCGCCTACGTCACCAAGCCGTGGAAGAAAGAAGACCTAGCTCAGTTGATTCAGGCCGGTATTCAGGCCACAGAACTCAAGAGGCAAAACAGGGAACTGGTCGAACACTTGTCACGCACCAACATGGATTTGCAGAAAGCAAATCTCGAAATATCGGCGCTGAAGAAAAGAGCCGAAGATGAAAACCGCTACCTGAGGGCAGAGATTGCCAGTGAAAAAGGAACGATTGAAATGGTTGGCTCCGGGAAGCTGATGCAAGACGTTCGTCAGCGAATTGATCAGGTGGCCTCCGTGCACACAACGGTGCTGATTCTTGGCGAAACGGGAACAGGCAAAGAACTCGTCGCCCGCGAAATCCATAAGCGAAGCAATCGAAGTGAAAAACCCTTTATCAAACTGAATTGCGCTTCTCTTCCGGCCACGCTCGTGGAGAGCGAACTTTTCGGATACGAGAAAGGTGCCTTCACCGGAGCGCTTCAAAGCAAACCGGGACTTTTTGAGATCGCTCATGAAGGATCCATTTTTCTGGATGAGGTCGGTGAGCTGCCCCTTGAACTTCAACCTAAATTGCTCCGCGTGCTTCAGGAGGGAGAATTTTATAAAGTAGGCGGCACAAATGTCATTAAGGTCAATGTTCGGGTAATCGCTGCAACGAATCGAAATCTTCTTAAAGAAATTGAAAAAGGAACGTTTCGTGCAGACCTATTCTATCGCTTGAACATTTATCCCATCGTTGTGCCTCCGTTGCGTGAGCGGAAAGAAGATATTCCCCAATTGACCTCAACATTAATTGAAAAACTTTCGAGAAAACTCGGATTACCGACAGTGCAGATCAATCAGACTGCATTGAACGAACTCGCAAACCATCCCTGGCCGGGCAACATTCGCGAGCTGGAAGCAGTACTCGAGCGGTCTCTGATCTCGAGCCTGGGTGGGACTTTCCGGATTACAGATATCGGCGCTCAGGCTGTGCAACAAAGTGGGGGAGAACAATTTCCCCTGATACCGCTAATGGATCTCGAAAAGAAGTTTATTGAATACGTTTTGCGGAGATGCGACGGAAAGATTTCCGGCAAAGGCGGTGCCGCTGAAGTGCTGCAGGTCAATCACAATACCCTGCGCTCGAAGATGGTTAAGCTGAAAATCATCTCGTCGTGAAGTATTACTGTTTCGATATATCAAGAACGTTCGTTGCCAGATCAAAATTTGCACTGAACGAACAAGCAATTTGCAAATACAAACGGTTGGATTCATAGCCCCAGCGGTTGGCACAAAAATTCGGGGGGATGATAAAAACCCACTGCATTGCTGTATCAACTAAACGTACCTCAAAGACAATCCGTCTCCATTGCCGTCCTGGACTATGACCGTGTCTTTCACTTTATCCTGAAAGAATCAATTCCATTCTGGGCGCCTGACACGCAAGTCAAATTACAGTTCTTCGTAACACCGGAGGAACTGCTCTACTCGCTGCTGCAAAATGCCGGTAATCCGGATTCACTACCAGACTTGATTCAATGTGAACTGGACTCAGTTCATTTCGATGGATTCCAGTTCCTGGAAAGTTTTCGTCGATTAAGTTCTGTCCTTTGCCGCGAATTGCCCGTCTGCGTTGTCAGCAATACCATTTTGAAATCTGACAGGCAGCGACTGCAAGAAGAACGGTTGGCTGATCTCTGGTTCGAAAAACCCGTCAATCAACAATCCTTTAACGCTATGGTCGCATTAGGCGTAACGAGTGCTGCCCGGAAGAAAAAATCACCATTCTCGAATTGAATCTATGAGCGGGAGACAAGAATTCAGTCTATTATCCTTGTCAGAAGGTTTGCTACTGGCAATCTTCCTCATGCTGACGTATCCATGGACCAGCAACGGACTTTCTGATTTGGAAAGCCAGGTGATCGCCCTTAGAATATTGGAGATTCTGGTCACGCTGGGATTAATTGTTCACCATCGGGGATTGTCGTCCAGAGACCTGATGTTCGCTAAAGTTTCAGCGGGCCTCATCATTATTTTTATGTTGATTGAGTTTTACCACTCCAGCCGATTCTTCCTCCTGAAAAATCAATCCAGCTATAGCTTGTTAAAGATCCTGATCACCTGGTTATCTTTTTTACTCTTAGCCCACCACGTAAGAAATAAGAAATTTGGACGGCATAGCTGGCGCGTCCGAAGATGTCTTCATTAGCTACCCGGAGAATAATTCAATCACTCGTTCGGGCCTTTACAGGTGGCAATACGCTCATCACATCGCAGCGCTCAAACAAAAATTCATCGCCACATTATTCCTGTTCCGATGGCGTATCGCTCTCGTCATGTGGAGTATTTAAATTGAAAGCCTTTGTAATCGTAGAATCTTTTTACATATTGAGTGCGCCTAAATCCCCACTTTTATGGCGAAGCCACGTCTATTATATGTTGACGACGAGCCGGAGAATTTATTCGTCCTCAAACAAGCTTTCAAACCAGATTTCGAAATCATGACCGCGAATTCAGCTGCTGAGGCGCTGTCAATTCTTGATAACCATGAATTCGAAATTATCATTGCCGACCAGCGTATGCCGCAAATGACTGGTTCGCAATTTCTTGAACACCTTAATCAAACTGACAAGGACAGCATTCGCATATTGCTCACGGGTTATTCAGACATACAAGCGGTGGTGGACGCGATTAATCGGGGACGCATCTTCTACTACTGCACAAAACCATGGAAGAAAGAAGAGCTGAAGGCGGTACTGTTAAAGGGGTTGGAATTTCTGGACCTGGAGAGAAAGAACAAAAAACTTCTGATCGATCTCTCTAAAACCGTCAAAGAGCTGGACACTTTTATTTATCGTGCGTCTCACAATCTGAAAACACCCATTACCTCGCAAATCGGACTACTCGGTGTCCTGCGAATGCAAATGGGAGAGAGCCAGCACGAAGTACTTGATCGCATTCAGGAATCTATCAACCATTTGCAAAAAACAATTAAGTTGATGGAAATTCTCAGCGAATCCGGATATGAGTTTCTGAAGGAAGAATACACCATTGACTTCAAAAATCTTTTGGAAGAGATCATTCCATCCTTTCAAGAAGTTATCGAACAACAGGCTATTGAAGTGGTTGCTGACGTCGATGACGGACGGGGATTCCTCTCATACCGGCCACTCTTGAAAGTTGTCCTGGAATGCCTTCTCGACAACGCGATATCCTACCGGCGCGATGGTTCAGAGAAGCATGTTGTTCACATCGTTGGTCGCTTCAATCAACACGCCGGACAATACGAACTCACCATCAGCGATAACGGAACGGGCATCAAACAGGAAATGCTCACCCACATCTTTGATGCGTTTTTCAGAGGCAATGTTCAGTCGACCGGAAGCGGACTCGGCCTGTTCGTTGTCAAGAAGATAATCGACTCAATTGGAGGCCGCATCGACATCTCTTCTGACGGGTTGACGCGAACCGAAGCCAGAGTCATCATCCCGGGGATTACGGTATAGACTCCGTTCTTGATATTTAAAAAGCTGTTGTTGTCATTTCAATAACGACCAAGGCTTTTAAAATCCAACATGCTGATTTTTAACACGTTATAAAAAGGCATCATTCATGGATTTAAGTGTTCAAACATTTAAATCCCCATGAACACACAATTCACCATTCTTTTCCTTGCCATCGCGCTCGCCGCCTTTGGCCAGAACGACAAAATCACAACCGACCGCCCCGACCAGACGGAATCACCGGTACTGGTTTCACCCGGATGGATCCAAATTGAGACCGGCGCCTCCGTCGAACGCGTAACCGTGGGCGGGGCATCCGTGAAAGACATCACGTTCAATACCACACTCGTGAAGTTTGGTATCACGAGACAATTCGAACTGCGACTCATTCAGGAATACGCTGCACGGCGCGGCGCCGATCTTGAAACGCCAACAGGATTCGGCCCTCTTGCCATCGGCACCAAAATTTTTCTGGCAGAAGAAAAAGGAATATGGCCAGCGATCTCATTGATTGGCCACGTGCACACCCGCACCGGAAGCACTGAATACAGACCTTCATTCGTTGCACCAGACCTTCGCTTTGTGTTTGCGCATACGCTGTCCGATCGCCTCGCACTGAGTTATAATTTCGGCGGCGAATGGGATGGAGAACGCGCTGCATCAACGATGATCTACACCGTGTCGCTCGGCATTACACTGACTGAAAAACTCGGATGCTTTATTGAATCGTATGGTTTCTTACCCGAAGACGATCGTCACGACCACCGCGTCGACGCGGGCCTCACATACCTTATCAACAACAACATTCAGCTTGATCTCTCTTCCGGGCTTGGGCTCTCCAGTACTTCACCCGACAACTTCATCAGCGGTGGCATCAGTTGGAGAATGAATACGAAGAAATAAACGATTTATCAACTCACGCAACTCAGACAAGATTCAGACTTACAGAACCATCCATAATCCCCACAATCATGAAACTCACTAAAGCAATCAAAATAACTGCCCTCCTAGCAATCACCGGAATTTCAATCGCCCTGCTCATCCACTATGTTGAGAGCAACATTTTGAAAACCTACGAAAATAATTTACCCCTGATTGCCCTCGGAGATAATGTGAAGAACCGCTCAACGCGGGCACATCTCTGGTTTGAAGAATTAATGGCAGGTGACGAGTCCATCAATTATCAAAAAGACGTCAAGCAACAATTCAAATCCTGCATGACGATCCTGCAGGGAGCATACTCGGGAAAACACACCGAAATCGGAACCTTCATCCAATCAACAGACCATGTGACGTTGCAGGTGTTGGAAGAATCCATCGAATCGATGGAGACTTTGCTGGCCAGTGCTGAAGAAAGATGGTATTACCGAAACAAGACATTGAAAGGCGACTCGTTATCTGGCGAAGAAGCGGGTGGTGTATTGGATCAGAACTTTGATATGGCTTATGATGACTTCCAGGCAAAAATGGACAAGCTGGTCACTCACGTAAATGCCATCGTCAATGCCGATACTCAATTTCTCAATAAGCTGGCTAAAGTCTCCGTTGCAGCCGTGCTCGTCATCTTTAGTTTGATATGTTTCGCAATGTTCCGTTCCACAGATAAGGCTGATGGGTTTGCAAAAAGAAACGAAGAAAAGTTGCATAAAGAAACAAGCCGTGTAGCCGAACTCAACCGATTTGTAGAACTGGTGTCCAATGGAAATTTTCAATCTGAATTGAATCTGGAAGAGAACGACAACCTGGGAAGCGCCTTGGTGCGCATGCGTGATAAGTTAAGGAACAGTCAGGAAGAAGAAGGAAAGCGCAGTTGGGTCAATGCCGGACTGGCTCAGATAGGAACGATCCTAAGGAACACCGATAGCGATCTTCAAACTTACTACGACAGCATCATCCGTTTTATCGTCACCTACACAAAGAACGTTCAGGGTGGACTATACATCTTAAACAACGACAACGGAGCGCAGTCCTATCTTGAGATGGTGTCTTGTTATGCTTATGACCGCAAGAAATTTCAAACGAAACAAATTTTGCCCGGAGAAGGACTGGTGGGCCAGGTGTTCATGGAAGGAACAACCACGTATATGCTGGAAGTACCAAAGACCTACGTCCAAATTACTTCCGGTCTCGGACATGAAACGCCACGTATGCTCGTGCTGATTCCTTTGGTTATCAATGAAAAAACATTTGGTGTTCTTGAAATCGCCGGATTCAAAGCCCTCGAAAAATACGAAGTTGAATTTCTTGAAAGACTCGCCGAAAACATTGCTTCGTCTATTGCCAGTGCAAAAGCGAACGCCCATACGCGCAAGCTGCTTGAGATCACCCAGCAGCAAGCGGAGGAAATGCGTGCTCAGGAAGAAGAAATGCGTCAGAATATGGAGGAACTGACAGCCATTCAGGAGGAAATGACCCGTAAAGAAAAGGCTTATCTCGAACGCATAGCTGCATTGGAGCAGAAGTCTCTTCAAGTCGTGAACTGGTAAAAAATAAATTGTGTGGATGGATTGGCGGGGCGAAGGCTCCGCCTTTCTCTTTTGGAGGCCAGTCGCGAAAGAACTTCCGTGCCTCGTATAAAGCATTATTGAACGGCATTATTCTTCAAGGAGCTTAAGCAATGTGCCGAAAAGCACAGGCTCTGAGACCGCCTGAAAGCAGCCGACTGATCGGAAAGCACCACCACTTGCTCGTTTTCCGTTCAACGGGAGTCTGCAAACGGGAAATTAGCTCGATGAACCCTACTAAACTTTTCCTCCCATTGTTTGTCGTGGCAGCAGCTGCCTATGGACAGACCGACAAGATCACCACTGATCGACCGGACCAGACCGAATCGCCCACCCTTGTACCCATAGGTTGGATTCAAGTTGAGACCGGTGCATCCATTGAACGCATTACGGTCGGAAACACGAAAGTAAAAGACATTACATTCAATACCTCGCTGGTGAAGTTCGGTCTCACCAAACAGTTCGAGCTAAGATTGATTCAAGAGTACGCAGGCCGCGAAGGGGTGTCGGAAACACAAACAGGATTCGGACCGCTTGCGCTCGGCGCGAAAATTTTCCTTGCAGAAGAGAAAGGCGCATGGCCCGCTGTGTCTTTAATTGGTCATGTGCACACACGTACAGGAAGCCGGGGATACCGGCCGTCGTTTGTCGCACCTGACCTGCGCTTCGTATTCGCACACACGCTTTCCGACAAGTTTTCATTAAGCTACAACTTCGGTGGCGAATGGAATGGAGAAGAAGCCGCATCGACAATGATCTATACCATTTCACTTGGAATTTCACTAACCGAAAAACTAGCTTGCTTTATTGAATCTTACGGATTCCTTCCGGAGTATGCATCTCAGGACCACCGCGTGGATGCCGGATTTACCTATCTCATTAACGACAACTTGCAACTCGATATATCTTCTGGCCTGGGCCTTTCGCCAAACTCACCCGACAATTTTTTAAGTGGGGGCGTTAGCTGGCGATTCAATACACGGAAGTAGAACCTGTCAACCAAAAAAGCCATGAAATTCACTAAAGCGATCAAAACAGCAGGCCTGCTCGCACTTACAGGCCTTGCCATCACACTACTTATTTACTACGTTGAGAGCAGTATATTGAAGACTTACGAGAATAATCTTCCGCTTATTGCCCTTGGAGATAACGTGAAGAACCGATCGACACGTGCCCACCTTTGGTTTGAAGAACTGATGGCCGGTGACGAGTCAATCATTTACCAACGGGACGTCAAGGAGCAGTTCGAATCCTGCGCCGACATTCTTCAGGGCGCATATACTGGTTCACAGACTGAAATTGGCACATTCGTCAAATCCTCCGACAAGGTCACGCTGAATGTATTGAAGGAGTCGATAGCATCTATGAAGACACTGATTGCGAGTGCAGAAGAACGTTGGTATTTCAGAAATCAGACCTTAAAAGGCGACTCACTTTCCGGAGAAGAGGCAGGCGGTGCATTGGACCAAAAGTTCGACGCGGCATACGATGATTTTCAGGGAAAGATGGATAAGTTGGTAGAGCACGTGAACTCGATCGTGGCCGAGGATACAAGTTTCCTCAATAACTTGTCCATCATTTCAATTGTATCGGTTGTGATTATTTTCGGCATCGTATGTCTGGCGATGTATCGATCGACAGACAAAGCTGAAAACTTCGCAAAAACGAGTGAAGAAAAACTATTGAAAGAAACACAAAGGGTTGAGGAACTCAATAGGTTTGTGGAGCGTGTTTCGAACGGCGACTTTCAATCGGAGCTGCGACTCGATGAACACGACAATCTCGGTCAGGCGCTTGTACAAATGCGCGACAAACTCAAGAACGGTCAGGAAGAAGAGAGCAAAAGGAATTGGGTGAATGCTGGTCTGGCGCAAGTAGGCAATATCCTTCGCCGGTCTGACACTAACCTGCAAGAATACTACGACAGCATCATTCGCTTCATTGTCACCTACACAAAAAATGTACAGGGTGGCATATATGTTCTGGATGACGCTGATGGCACGCAGCCCATATTGGAGATGGTCTCCTGCTACGCCTATGATCGAAAGAAATTTCAAACTAAAAAAATACTTCCAGGCGAAGGCCTGGTTGGGCAGGCCTATCTTGAGGCGGAGACCATTTACATGCTGGAGGTGCCCAAAACGTATGTACAGATTACCTCAGGCCTTGGACATGAAACGCCTTCAATGCTGATACTGCTTCCCTTAAAAGTTAATGACAAAATTTTTGGCGTGATTGAAGTGGCAGGATTTCGCGCCCTCGAGCAGTTTGAGGTCGACTTCATGAAAAAACTCGCAGAGAATATTGCCTCTGCCGTCGCCGGTGCGAAGGCCAATGCACACACGAGGAAATTACTTGAAATGACACAGCAACAGGCAGAAGAAATGCGTGCGCAGGAAGAAGAGATGCGCCAGAACATGGAAGAACTTACGGCAACTCAGGAGGAAATGAGACGTAAGGAAAAGGCCTATCTGGAACGGCTTGCTGCGCTTGAACAACCATCACTTCAGGATAGTAATTGGTGAACGTAACGCTACAATAAGTTGGCGGAGCAAAGTGCTTCGCCTTCTTATTTTCTCTTCAACTTCCCTTCGATATGTATTTCAATAAACTCGACGGGAATTGTGGACGTTCGCTCGTACCGGGCAGTGCCGCGTTTTCTCTTTCGGACTTTGAACTCAACATAGGGGCGTTTCCGACGAATCACTTTGGCAATCGCCTCGCATCGTCGTCTCTCGATACGATTTCGAAGGTGGGCATAGAACACCACACGACGTATTTTTCGGAATTCACCGATGATGATTTTTAATTCCGCTGTATTTGCAGAGTCGAGTTTGTGAGCTTTTGGTGGAAAATGAATATACACGGATTTCTTCGTGATTCGTTCCGGCGGTGGCAAGGCAGCCACAGAAAACGACACGAACATGAGGAGCAGAAAAGTCAGTCGCATGGAGTTTTTTTCCGGTCGCCCACCAATCATGTGCCATTGCACGAAACCATCGAAACACCCAGCAAACAGCAAAAATGATTTCTTTGGTCACTACATTTCAACAAACGAGTTGAAATTTCAAGAGTATGTCATAACACTTTTAACAATCGATGTTATACCCCTTGTTGTAAAAACGCCAGCAGATTTGCCATCTCTTGTACCGTCATACTTTGTTCGAGACCTTCCATCATGAGCGAACTTCCAAGGGAGCGAAATGATTTCAGCGCAGATTTTTTGACGGTGACTTCGGAACCACCAATCTTCCGTATGACCAACTGCTCGTCGGTTTCTACGGAAACAATGCCAATGTGCACTTCACCGTCCTTCGTTTCTACCCGGTGATTGATGTACATTGGATCGACCGCAGCATTCGGGTCGAGTATGTCATGCATTAATGTCTCTTTACTTTTCCTGCCAATCTCACTGAGTACGGGACCTACTTCTTTTCCAATCTGACCAAAGCGGTGACAATTACTGCAAATGGTTTCAAAAACTTTTGCTCCGTCCGACGCAACACCTTTCAACGTCAGCGCTTGTTTCATACCATCCATGGCAGCCTGACGGTTCACCACACCGGAATCGCGGAACAGTTTCTCCGCCCGCTTCTGAATTTGCGTATCATCAGTCCACGACAACAACATGCGCCGGCGTTCAAGATCAAAATTCATCTCGCCGATATTTATTTGTCCTTGTTCCAGACCCGTCAGCAGCGCGTCGTGATGGACCTCGATGTACAGCAACAGGTCCGAGGCATATCGTCTCACTTGCGGACTCAATGTGCTCCATACAGACACCAGGCGCACACCGATTTCCTTTTCCTTGAACGCTGCCAGTTGTCTCATTGCTTCTTCCTGTACCTGCATGGGTTCCGTTGTGTTCAGGCATGCAAAAAGCACTTCTGCCTTGGCACTGTAGGGAAGCAGGCGAATAAGATTCATCTGAGACAGCCTCACGCTGTCGGGTTGGTTCCGATCGGAAATCACCGACAATGCGCGCTTACTGAAACTTATAAATTTTGAAGAAGGAGGGAAGCTGGCCTTTTGCCTGAAGAGTGCCAGTTCCGTTAACAGTCCTCCTTCGCTTCGTCGTTCCAGAGTTTCGCACATAGGCAACATGGAACGACTCGCACTGGAATTGATTCCATTTGATAACTCATGAACAACCTGCGCCGTGAATTCATCATCGAATGGAACCTTCGTGAGTTGAGCCAGAATGCGCTCAATGTGGTCACCAGACTGACTGGCAACTGCGCGGGCTATACTGATCAACACATCACGCGGCGGTTCGTCAGTCTGAGCCATCATCTCAAAAAAGTAAACGGCGTCGTCTCCCGCAGCAAGCGTCAGCGCGGCAACGTTCCATTGATCACGGTTCATCAACGCAGACTTTTTCCATTGAGCACGAAGGGTCTCCCGGTGCGGCAGGCGCTCGTTCCCGGTAAGCAACGACAAAGAAAGCGCAGCCTGCATCCGGACGCGCGATGCGGTATCCAACAACATGGAACCAATACGGGAAATTAACTCCGGATTCTTCTTCCATTCCTCTTCCGCAATTCTGATGGCGCTTTCGCGCACATGTGCAGAGGCGTCTTCTAAGGCCGTTGTTAATAATTCCTTGTGAAGCATTCCCTTCACCGACAACAGCCACAACAAATTTACTTTTCCATAGTCGTTCGCTTTGGCAAATCGGTGATGCAGCGCTTCATACCAGGCGGCATCCTGTTTCTGCTCAAGGGCAAGACGGTGCGCCGTGCGACGAACCCATTGGTTGGTATGCACGAGTGCATCCATCAAGCCGGATGGCGACTGAAACATGAAGAAATCAATTTTGGAATGCGCGCCCGGCTTCTCAATTCGATAAATGCGGCCCTCGTCCTTTCCGGCATTCATATCCAGTGTCTTTTCAATATCGTCGGGAATCCATTCAGGATGTTCAATCACCTTTCGGTACATATCCACTACGTATATGGAACCGTCGGGTGCCACCGTCATATTCACCGGCCGGAAAGATCGATCCGTGCTGGCGGCGAAATCCCGTCGCTGAAGTACGCGCGATGCGGAAAAAGATGAACCGGATGGGGAGAGTTTGTCAACATGAATCAGGTTAAGAACAACATCGGCGACCCAGATCGAGTTTTCATATTCAGTTCCGAAAGCAGCGTCACCATAGAATGCAATCCCGCAAGCACCCGAGAAGTATCCAGACTGCTCCGGGTGATTAACGCGCGTTTCCTGTTCGCCAACGGGGTATATACGCGCCAGACCATTCTCTTCATGATCGGAAATATTCGCCAAGGTGTGCCCCGGTACAATTTGTCTTCCCTTGAGATACCGGTCGGGAAAAACAAGATGGGAAACGTGTTCAAGATTATGCGTTTCAAATACATCGCCAAAATGATTCAGGGCCAGCCCGAATCCACCCGAAGATTCACCGAGTCGCTCAAGCTTTCGAGAGCCGATATGAAACCGGAAATCCTGACCCCGAAGATCAAGTCTGGTGGTGGTATCATTCCACCAATAAGGCGACCCGTCATTCCCTCCATTTGCGGCATAAATCCAACCGTCCAGGCCCATAGTCAGACCGTTGTAATTATGCTGGAGGTTTCCTGTAGCAAAGCCACCCATCAGCGTATCAACCTGCTCGGGCCGATAGTCCATGTTGTCGTCGTGAACGAACAGCAAATAAGGCGGAGCCGCCACGAGCACGCCTTTTTGATACGGCATAAAGGAATCAGCCAGAAGCAGGCTATCGATGAAAACGATTTTGTCATCATACATGCCATCGCCATCATTATCTTTCAAAATCAGTATGCTGCTTTGCTTATCCTCAAATGGGTAGCCCGGCATTTCCAGAACCATGGCATCCCCACGTTCATTAAATTCCAGATCTACGGGATCCTTAATGAGGGGCTCCGAAGCTACGCGGATGATATTGAAACCTGGTTCCACCTGAAAATCTGGTGGCGTGGCCGGTCTGTTGCAGGCCCAAAAGGCCGCGGCAAGGAAAGGAAAAACCAGTAGGGATGAGGTTGTATGAGTTCGGGTCATCGTATGCGAATTTACAATTCAGCGAACGAAATCTTCGCATCGTCAGCCCACAAAAGAGGGCAGGACTTTTGCTTCGAATATCCGGCGACGAAGTTCAAAAAACAACAACCCATGAAGTATGTATTTATTTACCGCAGTATTGCCATTCCCTCTTTATTCATCACATTCGTCGTCTGCGTGCAGTTGGTGATTTTTTTCAGCCAACCTCAAATATTGATGCTGCTCATCTGGGAGAAACTTATTGCGCTTTGCGCGATCATCCTGCATTTATACCATTTCAAATCCAGATACTTCGTTTTCTTCAATAACCTTGGAATCCCGGGGAAAAGATTTTTAAGCCTCGTCATTGCGATTGATTTGATCATATTCTGTCTTGCCGTCGCCGTCGTTCTAGTATTTATTTAACAACTTATGGATGGACTGCACTACGATATTCTGGAAGTAGACGGCGTGGAATTCAGCTACGGCGCAAAAAGAATACTCAACAGCGTTTATCTTCAATGTAAACAAGGAACGCTGGTTGGTTTGCTTGGTCGTAATGGGTCGGGAAAATCAACGCTGATGAAAGTGATGATTTCCGAACTGGACACTGAAGTGAAGTCCGTCAGAATTAATGGAACACCATTTCGCAACCGGATGACGCGTGGGTGTTCTGCCATCACATACCTTCCGCAGGGACCAATGATTCCGGACTACATCTCCATCATTGACGCGTTCCAACTCTACCAGGTTGATGTTTCAAAAGCCATCAGGGAATTTCCTGAGATCGAAAAACTACTGCGCCATCAGCCAAGGTTACTTTCAGGTGGCGAAAGACGACTTGTGGAAATATTACTTGTCACGTTGTCTGACTCAAAATTTTCGCTCATGGATGAGCCGTTTTCCGGACTTTCCCCTGTCTTAATTGAACGCGTGGGAAAGCTCTTTACCCAGTACAAGAAGAAAAAAGGTTTGATCATTACGGATCACTTATACAGACAAGTGGTGTCGATGTCGGATACACTTTATGTGATGATCAATGGCTCAGTGAAAAGACTACGCGACGCGAATGAATTGGTACGATACGGATACCTTGAGAGGATTAAGCAACAGGGTTAGAAGAAAACAGTTTACCGGTGCCGCGCTGCACTGATATTCTTGCGGATGGCGTGATATAAATTGGTATTGAAAGACTTGGTGTAGAACCGCGACACTTCTCCCTGGTGTGGCAGTGTAAGCAACGAGATGAGAACAAGAAACAACGCGTAAGGTGACATTTGGATATTCAAGTAACGCCACGCTGATAAAACCAAAACAATGCCCGCAATACTGATTAAAGAGAACGGCAAGGCAGCACGGGTGAAATCCATCAATGTAAATTTGCCCGCTTTTTTCAAACCCGAAAGCTGCAGCGAGATCGCATCCATTGAGTGCCATACTCCGAAAAAGATAGCGAACCCTGTTAACAAGTTCGTACTCCAGACCAGAAATACGATCAAAGCGAATTCAACCAGGTGTTGAAGCACTTCTTTTGCTTCCAAATGATTGACTGCGACGGAGAGCCAGATTGCAAAAGCAACACCTGCAATATTCAGCATGAAGTAACGGAAATGTACGGGTTGATAAGAGGGACGCAGACCTTCAGTGTACGAGAGGGTTTCCTCGGGATAGAGGAAAAAGAAAATGAACAATAAAGAAATGCCCCAGGAGATAAACAGAATAGGACGAATGATTTTCGGCAATGCTGCGGATGGTGAGGCTATTGTCCACTGCGTTTCACCAAAGTGAAATGCCGACAACACCAGAAAAACAACCAGAGAAAAGGTCGGGAAGAAAAACCACACGACCGCGTACGCCCCGAGTTTAAAAAGATAATTACCAAGAAAACTCAGACGAACTCTCGTGGATATGACGCCGCTTTCTTCAAAGTTATGCAGCACATGATCTGTTGCGCCATGAGGAATACCGAGGAAGCATACCAAAGGCACCGCAAGCGCCAGAAGTAACAATTCCTGAGACGCACCCGAGATCAGGAGCAGGTGATAGCACCCTGCAACGAGCACCGAAGCTGTAATTTGAAAAGTCCTCAATCGCATCGTTAATAGCAAAAAACTCCCGCCTCATGGAAGCGGGAGTTGGTGAATCACTGCTTAATTGTATTCAAGTTCTTTCTGCTTCACCGTTGCCTTGTCGGCAATGGCGATCGAATACACCACCAGACCAAAACCGATCTTGTTGATGGCATCAGCGATGTTGTAGAAAAGGTCGACATTCTTGCTATTCCATCCCAGGCCGACATTTAACCATCCGCCAGGCATACACATGTAACCGATTGGATAAATTGCCCAACCCACAAGAACGAACCACGCGAGGGTGCGGATACCTTTCACAACGGTAGGGTTACCGCTGTTATCGGCAAGTTGTTTCACTTCGCCAAACCACGCTGTGTACAGGATATACACATAGCCGAGGGTTGAAAGAACGCCCCAGGTCACCGAGTGTCCGGTGCTGCCATCTGTGAATGCTTCGCCATAGTATCCGGTAACAAGCATCCAGACACTGGCAATGATCAATTTCCACAAAAGGCTTAACTTTGCGCCCGCGGGCTTCGTTAAAAGATAGAACTCCACGCACATCAACGGCACAGTTAATGTCCAGTCGATGTATCGGAGTGCGGTTGGGTTGGTCCCAGTCACGGTGTAGTAGTCGCGCATGTAGTAATAATGCACGGCGGCGATACCGGTAATGAGCCCCGACACCAGGAGGGAAGTTTTCCATTTGCCATTCACCTGACTTCTTTCGAAAAAGAAAAAGATGGAGGCAGCGAACATAGCCATATACCCTGTAAAAAAGGTAAAGGCAACGGGGTCATCCTTGGGGATGGCCACCAGATCAGCTAGCAATAGCGTTTTCATAGTAGTAATTGTTGTTTAAAGTTTATGACCAAAGCTTAAACAAACGATTGTACCGCTATTGTTTAGAAAAAGGCTCGGAATTTTTTTCGGGCCTTTACTTTTTGTTTCAATTCCACTTCATTCTTCCCCAGAAAATTGGGCTTGATGAGCCGGAAACGCAATTTTCAGTCGAAATTGAGACTTAAAAAAAAAACATGGAGTTGGGCAAGATTCCGAAAATGCGAAACACACTCCGGTACGGTATTCCTGGAATGGTGCTCATTCTGGCGCTTTTGAGTGTCGGATATTGGCTTGGTTTAAACCGAAACAGTCCGCGGATGCTGTCCTCGGAACCGGAGAAAACGCGAGCAGACGACGGAGTCTGGTTTCGACCCAGCCAGCAAATCGTCGTGAAGGAAGACACCCTTCTTCCACCTTTGGATTCCCGGACGGTCTGGCTTGAAGTCATTCGTTCGGACCAGCGAGTCAGAGACAGTTTTCATATCGTTAGTCAGCGCTACCCGGAACACTCACCAGAAACCAAAAGGGCCTGGCGTAGTTTGCAGGCCACAGATGAAAAGAACCGGAGAATTGCGATAAAATTACTCGGTAAGGAGGGGTGGCCGCGCCGTTCAGTTTATGGAGCTGCCATCGCCGACGCACCGTTTTACGTGGCCTTACATTCATCCGGAAGTCCAGGCTTCCAGGAGAAATGCCTGAAACTGATGGAGGAACTGTTAAGAGACCATGAAGTCAACGTGCTACACTACGCCATTCTTGCTGACCGAATTTCGTTGCTGAAAAACGGTATCCAGCTTTACGGGACGCACCAGATTATCAAGGGCTCAACACACACGTACGAGCCATGGGATAATATTGACTCAGTTGACCAAAGGCGCAAGCAACTCGGGCTACCAGCACTGGAAAACGCAGGCGTGGAGATGGGGTGGATGGGCATGGGAGCTGGCCTTGCTCCAAATTAAACCGTGTAATATTTTCTGAGACGAAAGTTGCGCAAGGCCAGACGCAACGAACTTGAATACATTGTTTCAAATGGAGATCTCCGGGTTTCCAAAATATGGAACCAATCAAGCGAACAATCACCCAACGTGATCGACCAATAAACGAACACGAACGCTTGCAGTTTAGATAAGAGAAGACTTAATTTGGGTTAAACAACAATTAACCCCATGAAACGTTCTCTTCTACTATTTGCCGTTTCGGCGCTGTTCATCTGCGCATCAACTTATCCGGCGAACGCACAGGATCAAATTTCAAGAAACTACACCAACGCCATCAGCAAACTTTACGCGAAGGATTTTGCTTCAGCGAAACAAATTCTTGAGCAGGTAAAACGCGATCTCTCCAACACTTCCCGAACAAATGATAAACAAGTAGTCAATAAGCTGTTGAAGAATATCAACGACCGCAGTGATTTTGTGATCTACAGCACAAATGGCGATGAATCAGTTACTATCAGTTTCGATAATGAAGGTGACGTCGGTGAGTTGACCAAGGACGAGTTTCCAGACTCGTTGTCCGGAAATTAATCTTTGCTTCAAACTCAATTAAACCTAAACCATATGAAACTGAGGATTCTGTTTTTCATCATTCTTTTTGCCGGCATCCAGCAAGCCGGATTTTCTCAATCCTACTTTACTTACCAATGTAATGAGTTTTCAGTACTGCTGAAGTGCAATAATGCCAACACCCAGGTTCTGGACGTGCAGTTCAGCGCGAAGGACTCAAAGGGTCAGTGGCGCTGGAATAAGTATGACGTATTCGACTATGAATCTTTTGAAGACACAGAGATAGGAGGGTTCATTTTCTATTGCAAAGACGGAGTCGGCAAATCCTTTGCAGTTGACTATTACCGTGATGAGGACTATATCCTTGTACATGCGATGAATGCGGACGGTTCCTTCGGCAGGGAGTGGAAGCTCATGAGACGCGAGGAATAAGGTGAGATTTAGGGCGCGCATTTAATTTGACATTCGCCAACTTCAATGCGCGTCGTAAATTCATCTGAGGCGCAATCATTCATTGTGTACCCGCAAGCACGCGAGTCCAACTGACCCACCCCAGACGTTTTCCTTCGAAAATTCTTTACAGAACGTCCACGCTGCGCCGGGATGGATATCAACGATAAAGCATAATTCATTAGGCGCGCTCTTCAGAGTCAATCACGCAAAGCGCTAGTTTTTCTTCAATTTAATACCATAATCATAAAGTGCGTTGAAGATTTCAACGTATGCCATATCTTCTTCATCCGGAAGAGACGTATTAAAGAAAATAATAACCGCAATTTCCTTGTTCACATCTGAAAGCATAAAGGTTCTCACTCCCGGGTCGGTACCATTATGCCCGATTCTTGTAACATTTGCTTTAGTAGCCCAAAAAATACCTTGATTGATTTCATTTGGATCCACATTGTCGGGCTTATTTGTCTCCGTGTATTGGAAGCGAAGCATTTCCTCAACCGTTTCCTTTTTCAAAATTCTTCGATGTTTAAATTCCCCTTCGTTCAGGAGAGCAATGAAAAAGGCAGACAATTCTTCCACCGAAGTTCGAACACCACCATCCGGATAAGTAATCCCCTCATACAATTTAACAGGAACAATTTTGCCAGACTTTTTTTCGTATAGTTTGGTATGCTTGCGTATATCGATATCATTCAGGGACCAGCCGGAATTGCGCATTCCCAGAGGATTGAATATGTATTTCCTCGCTAACTCTTGTAGTGTTTTATTCATCTTCCGTTCGATGACGTAGCCGGCAAGTCCCGCACCGATATTCGAGTAATCCCGGCTGGTACCAGGCTTAACGTTAAGGAAATTTTGCAAGGAGTAGTATCGTCCTCCCGGCACAAAATAATTCTTCAAAAATTCTCCTAATGGTTCCGGCTTGCGACCGTCATAAAAAATAGTACTATCTGAATAGAATGGATAGCGATCGGCGAGGCTGGAGGTATGTGTGGCCAGATGTCTTAATGTAATCTTTTCGTTGGGAAAATATGGATTAATCAATTTAAAATCCAAGTAATGATTGATATCCTCGTCCAGATCAACAAATCCCTCTTCGACTGCTTTCATGATACAAACGCCTGTAAAAGTCTTGCTGATCGAAGCAATATTCATAATGGTTGATGTGGAAAAGGGAATGTGATTTTCTTTGTCTGCGAAACCATACCCTTTGGACCATATCACTTTTCCGTCGACAATAATCGATGCTCCCATTCCGACAATTCCGGTTTGGTTCATTTTGTTCTCAATAAAACCATCTACTGGTTGTCGTGACTGAACCGATTTTGCTGATTGGCCAGAAGCGACGTTGATATCAAGCAGCATGGTTAATAGCACCAGCGAAAGAAGGTTCTTATTCATTTTATATTGTGTTTATTCTTTCTGTGAAAATGGATGCAAACGTTTAGCGTCCCCTGATGTATTTCTGACTATAGGATAATAACCTGGTAAGTCTGAATACCTTCTTCAAATCGAAGTCCATGGCTGCCACAATACCGTGCATCGCGACTAATCTGCCGTCGAAAGCCGTTGGATTTTGCCGACACAACGTATCGAGGGCGACTTTTGCATCCGCATATCCTTTTGCTTCCAATTTTTCCAAAACTGAAATTGTGTTTTCTTCTTTTGTAAAAACCCGATCTTTTGGTGTATAGCCCAATTGTTGAATGACCGACTCGGCAACCTCCCAGGTTGACCAGGGATTTTGCCCCGTGATCAGGTTACCGTCTCTGCTCACTTTGTTTAAGTACATAAATCCCTCATTGAACTTTGCGCCATTCTCAATGAGCTTGTCCTGCAGCAGAAAAGGAAATAGTTCTTTAGCCTCGGGTATGAGCAACAACTCTTCCCGGTTTGTAAAACAACTGACCTGCCGGTTTGACAACAAAAACTGCCCATTGCCAAGCCTTACATTCGCTAGCGCAGCCGGACCGTGGCAAACAGCGCTGACTACTTTGCCAGATTCCATATACTCTGTGATGATCGATTGAATGAAATAGTTGTTCGGAAAGTCAAACATGGCTCCTTTGCCGCCCACGAAATACACGGCTGCGTAAGCTGAGGGATCAACGTCTTGAATAGGAATGCTCCCTTTGATTTTAGCCTGGGCGGAGGTGTCATTCAAAAATGCGTAATCATATTCCGTCATATCCTCGCCATCGATTACCACGGGGGGTGTACCACCGAGGGGACTGGCAACATCCACCTCAAAACCGTTGGCCTGGAATACATAATAGGCGCGGGACAGTTCTGTTAATTCAAATCCTGTACTTTTACCGCTGCTTCCGATTTGTCCGGTGCTGGTGACTACGGCCAAAATCTTTCCCCGGGAAGCAATGGTGTCGCGCGTGAGGTAGGGGAGTCCGGACGGGGACGTCTCCTTCATCCTGGAATATGATTCCGGTAATGGAGGAATCAGACTGATGAACCAAACTCCAAATAATACAATCGATACAACCAGTCCTGCCAGTACAAGTAGCGAACACTTCATGAATCTTCTTTTGCCAGACATAATTTTGTTTTCGGGCAAAAAACGGCCTTAGCGACACCAGAAGCGCATTAAATGATCATTTCGAAAGAGGAAAAGATCATTTTTGCTGTTGCAGACGATAGGCCATCGGCGTTTCGCCCGTTTGCTTCTTGAAAGCCGTGTTGAAGCTGGAGATGCTGTTGAAACCGACCTCATAGGCAATCGAGGCGATGGTTTGACTTTTAGAATCGGCAAGTCGGAGCAGGCGTTTGGATTCCTCGATCCTGAAGGCGTTTACAAAATTATTAAAGTTGCTGCCACTCTTTTGATTGATTACCTGGGACAATATCTGGGGGGTGACATGCAGTGATTCACTTAATGATTTCAGGGTAAGGTCGGCATTTTGGAATTGCTTTTCTTCCGAGATCATCTTCAACACTTTTGCGTAAATGAGTTGGCTTTGTTCTTCCGAGACGGGTGTCGTCTTATACTTTGTATGGTCTATGCGGCCAAGGTACCCCTTATTGATGACCATGAAGGTAATGATGTACGCCACGGCAGAATATAATACAGGACCTACTACATATGGGATGGCATCATCAAACAAGTTGAGCACATAGGCGACCCAAATCACGAGTAGTCCATAAAAAAATAGTCTGAGCAAAGCAAAGACATCGCTGCTGAGACCAGCTTTCCGTTGTTGGGAGACGAGCCGATAACTGAACAAAAGGTACACGAGCAAATGAGCGTAGTAGCTGATGAAAAGGGTAATAAAAAATGCGAACGGCAAGGTTGCCTTGTGTTGTTCCTGTAGCAGTAATCCAATAGCGAAGCCGATTGCCGCCGGTACGAAATGAAGGGCATGTTTCGCAGAGAGGCTGAATGATTTCTGTATGCAGGAACGCGCGAACAGGTAATACAACGGACCGATTGCCATCATGGTACTTAGCCCCACGAAGACAACTTTAATGTCAATATCGTTGGCGAATTCGAGAAAAACGGATTTTCCCACCCTGAACGACAACACCAGCAGCAGCGCACTGAGCAACCTGTTGGAGAGCGGATTTCCTTTTTTGTACACCCACAGAAACAAAGCGAGAAACAATCCGTGGACAACCCCGAGACCATTAATGATCACCAAAATGATACTATTCGCACTCATTGAATGCAATATTAATTCAAATGATGTATTTAAATGTTAGTGGCTGGATCTAAAATAGCATTGCTCAATCCCGCTGTGACTGAAACAATGCCGAAGATGAAAGTGGTCCAGATGGATATGACCCGTTAAATTTGCATCGACTGACAATTAAAAGTTCCAATTAAGAATACCACTGAAAAGCCGTTTTGAACGCATTTTTGTTGCAGCTACCGGAATCTTAATATAAGCTAAAGTACTTCCAAAGAGGAGCCGATTCCGGAAATTTCCTAAAATAAAATACACAAATAAGTTGTGTCGAAGTGAGAAGCAGGAGTTCTTTAAGAAGATATTCAAAGAAACCGTACGTAATCTCCCATGAACGCCACGATTGTTCTCTTCTCACTTTGTTTGTCGTTTTATTCCAATATTGCTTTTGGGCAAAATGAATTAGAATCTTTGGTGAATACCAAGTGGAAGTTCAAGGGATTTGTCTACAAGAACAAAACTAGTATCGAGGCTTGTCGGGCTGACGTCGTCTACTACATTGAGTTTAGACCAAAAGGAGTGCTCATTGGGGAAGCAACTGTCACTTACCGGGGCCGATATAAAATAAAGAATGGATCTTTAAAAATAAGAACATTTATCCCAAAAGGAGTCCCGCCTACGGGCGGCATTCACGGAGAATTAGAATGTAGGGTGAACTATGGCAAATACCTCGTTCTCGGAGGGAGGTTTATCCAGAGCGGTCAATATCTGAAAATTGCTTCCAGCGAGTACGTTAGCTTGATGTTCGAAATTGTAAATTAGAACAGCCGTCAACTAATGAATAATTTTGGAAACGATGGATCCTCGACACTGATGTTCAAAAACATTATATTTTTCGCTTTGGCTTGGTGTCCATGTTTAGGCCAAAAACTTGTTCCAAATGGCAGCTTTGAGGATATCAGCCATTGCGTGGATGATGAGTATGGTCAAATTGAGGTTGCAAAAGGGTGGTTTCAACATTCCGGTAGCACCGATCATTTTAATCGATGCAATAAAAAAAAGAATTTTGTCGGAATCCCCTCGAATTATGCAGGTAGTCAAGAATCCGTTTATGGCAATGGTTATGCGGGCCTTTGGAAAACAGGCGGCTACGCTCATGCGGATACATGAAATCTATATTCAAAAAGTAATTCAACAAAACGTAGTTCCCTACGACCACAAATCCCTGCTCACGAATTGGCATCTGGATGACGTACCGTTCCGTAAAGAGTTTTGGGAAAAGTTTAGACCTGCCGAATTCAATAAATAGAATTCTGTTAAAAAATGGTAGGTACGGCAAGTTCGGTACTTCTTACGCTCCGAACATGTTTACCGACCAGCTTAGTGCTATGTTCCAAAAAATTCTTGACTTTTATGAAGTGAAAATTCCAATTGCCAATTAAATAAAACCAGCTAATATGAAATATTCAAAGCAGTCCGTTGTTGGAGGAATTATTTTGGGTGTGAGTATTCTATATGGTTCATTCTTCAAAAAGGACTATCGGATAGATTTAAAAAAGAAGAATACCGAAATAGGCATTGGAAAGATAACAAGAGAATACATACCGACTAAATCAATGAGTCATTCCCTTACTTATAAGTTCGACTATGCAGGAAAACAATTCTCAAAGGGGAGAAATATAACAGGTGTTCTTAATAGTCCTCACAGATTTGTAAATAAGTTTTTTCCTGTGGTATTTTCTAAGGACGACCCAGCTGAAAGCGCAATCCTGATTACTCCTGATGATTTTGCTTTTTTTGACAGGGATTTTCCTGACTCATTGAGTTGGGTTATCCAGTGGGTTAAAACCGAGCACTAATTTCGCGAATGATTCATCCTGCTTGTTAGTTTTTGATAACGCGTTATTCTCACGCTGCTGGGAATTTCTCGCTATGGCTGGATTTCAACTTAACAGAACACAAACCCGAAAAGTCGCCAGAACGGCCTAAAAACGTGCTTATTTTGTTATATAATTTATAGTATGACGAATACATTATGTATAGTTTGAGTTATCATCAATGAATACTCAAAGTGAAAATAATTTCTTACTTTCAGTATTCAAAATAAAACTTTACCTGTAATAACTTTTAAATTTTGCATATGTTACTATTAGGTGTTGTACATGATTTTAAATTGATCTGCAAAAGTATTGATCAGATCATCGACAAAGCCGGTTACAAGTCTGACTATGTCCGAGAAAAGCTAGGATACTCAAGACCAGGTTGGTACAAAAAACGAAAGGCTGCCAACTTCTCGCCTGAAGAACTTGAAGAATTGATCAAGTTGATCCATGCAGAACAAATGGAACACGATGCATTTTTCGAAATTCTAAAACGCTCGAAAGTGTCTGGATTGTTTTTTCCTGTTGAGGCCGAAGAACTTATTCGAGAGATAAGATGATCGTCAAAACCACTAAACATTTTGAATTCTATCTAAAGAAGGCTCCTAGAAGGATTCAAACAAAGGTCGTTGTATTTTATGATATGCTTAGAGTGTCGAAGGACCTCGAGGGCTTTGAGATTGAAAGAGTAGAGCGAAGAAACAACTATTATCGATTGCGAATTGATGACTGGTTGTTAGGCTTCTACTATGATAAGCATGGTGGTGTGACGCTTCTTGCAATCGCGAATAAAGATCTTGTGCTGAAATTTATTCTTGAAGATGACCCAAAAGAAGTGAGGTGATTTTCTTGATTGCCATCCCAATACTATGTATATTATATCATAGTATTATTCCTAATAAAACCCCCTTGTATTATGTGTCAATCTCAAAAAGAGATCTTCGACTATTGGTTCGAAGCAAAAGAATTTTCCGCCCCGCTACTTGTTCAAGTAAAGATGAGTGAGAGGAATGTTGACAAGGTAATCGCATCAATGCTCGATTCTCAGATTTTAGATCACCCGCCCCGGGCGCTTGACGGTCCGACTACTAACGAAGAAAAAAAATATTTGAAGTTGGGGATCGTGTGGGAGCTGTAAAGCTCCCTACGATTTCTTTGACCAAATTAGATGTGCTAATCTGCTCGTGGTTCATCCTGGGCTGTATTCGTGTTCTTAGGCTTTTCTTTAGCAGACTCACGGCGAATTATATTTAGAGCAAAAAGTATTTCTTCCTTTGAAAATCCAGACTCGGCCATTTTGACGGGCAAATCATTTCCTTCAATTTGTCCAAACAGCCTTCGTAGCATCACTAAAATGAAATCACCGATCTGAAAATTCGACCGCCCCTGCAGAACATCTAAAGCTACTTGAATCTCTTCGGGTGAATAACCCTGTTCATTCATTACGCTTGAAAGTTCCCTTAAAGTAGTTTCGCCTTTAAAAAGCTTTGCCAAAAGCCCAGATGCGAAACGGCGGCTTGTTGCATGCGCATCCAGTCTAGTCGAGGCAATTCGCATCGCAGCGCGAATAGATTCTTGGGAGTATCGTCCATTTCTTTGAAGATCTGCCGCAATCTCATTCAAGGTCTGACCTGGACTACTAAGAAGTCTCGAGATTATTATATTGGCCAGCCTGTCCAGGTTCTTTGCGGCGGCTTGATCGTGTTCAATTCTATTAGGGTCGTCAAGTGAAGAATTGAGAACATTCAACTGAATTTGAAGCCTGTTTCGTTCGTCAATTTGATTCGTATTAGAAAGTTGAGGCTCAGCCATTTTTCCTGCTTCCTTAATTGCTTCAGCTATCCTGAGGTCTCCGTCTTGTAAAAAACTTTTGAGCTCAGAATTAACGCGATTAGCAAGAGCTTCAAAATCGCTTTCGGCCTTATCTAGGCTCTGAGATTGCTTTGCCAGTAAAGCCTTACTATCAGATTCAAACTGCTTTAACATTTTTTTACTCTGTTTCGTAGTGTACCAGACAGCGAGTGTTGCCGCTATAGCTCCAATGCCTATAAGCAAACTAAAAATTGCAATTACTACTCCATACGGACTGAACCAATTTGTCAGTTGTTGATTAGTTCCTTCTAAAACTTCGATGTATCGAGCGTTGATTTCTGCAATCTGCTTTGCGCTGTAAACGCTGTCGACGACAACTACTATGTGGGTGGTGTCTTGCATATGGTTAGGAAAAAACAAATATATGTTGAAACAAACATTATGTCATATTTTTTATATTGGCCACATGATGAGGACGGCGCTGAAGGGGTGCATAGTCAGAATTGAGTATCGGCCCCTCTTGGTTCCCCTTCAGGCCGGGCGAATCATGTGGTAGCGTTTGCGCATAGCCATCGGGATAGAGAGAAGGAACATTAACTCGCGAACGCACTGTATTTCTGCATTAGACGAGCACCATTAAACGATAGGGCGGGAGTATGCAGGTTGAGTCAGGTCGCCCCGGAGGCTTCCGGAGGGGCGTGAAAAAAGAAAACGAGATGGGCCTAAGGCTCCTCTCGACCACACGCCTGTGGCTCGCGCCTTGTCTGAGCGGAGCGAGTAGCGCACACATCGGCGTAGCCTCCGAATAAGACAGGCGAGTTGAGCTGTAGTACACGATCAGTCTGGCGATGCTTGTTGAGTCGAGTCGCCCCGGAGGCTTCCGGAGGGGCGTGAAAAAAGAAAACGGGAGGAGCCGGAGGCGGGAGCCTCCGGCTCCTCCCGGCCACACGCCTGTGGCTGGCGCCTTGTCTGAGCGGAGCGAGTAGCGCATACAAGGGCGAAGCCACCATGCGGGGGCCATTTAACATAAAGTTATTATATAACGCGCGCAAAAACACGGCGCGAAGCGCTCCGACAATCGCCCGCGGGTTATATAATGCCACTTTATGTTAAATGGCCTTTGGGCGCGTTTCCTGGCGTGTCTTTTTGCGGGGTGAGTAGGAAAAGGCTCTTAGCTGCGGCTTTGGTGGGCAGGGCAGGATGTGTGGCCGTAGCTAAGTGCCTTGTGAGCGTCGGCCCGCAAAAAGCATGACAGGAAGCGCGCGAAGGTGAGATAAAGAAATTTCAATCGTACTACACAGATACACATCATGGCCCCAGAAATGGAAGAGAATCTCGAAAGTGTAAGCGCCAAGCGCGCAAGACAGATACTATCAAATCAAAATTTGGTGTTGAGAAACGTGCGTGTGACTGAGCCATTGGGCATTGACGATTGGGTTCTTACCGCAAATTCATCGATCAAGTCGGCAGTTTTGGATAATTGTATATTAGATGAACTGACGATTTCGAATACTCGAGATAACACTATCTCACTGAGAAATGGAACATACGTGAAAGTTCTTAAAATCGATTCACGGTCTTGGGCGAAGATGTTAATTGCTCCCAATGACTGCTTTTTAGAAAAAGTCTTCTTAACCCTGCAAGCGGGGTCTGCTGAAATCGATATGAATTGTCAGCAGTTGACTTGTACAAATAACAACAATTCAAACGGAACCCATTTAACAATTCAAGGAAGGATTGAGAACCTTTCAGTTATAAACAGTTTGAATGTTCGCATTGACCTCACTTCAGGTCTTCACAGCGAACAAATTGAATTTGAACATATTCGTTCGGACAGCCTAAAAATAAACATCGAAGCGAACGACGTGCGTATTCTCAAACTTCATGACAGTCTTATAGGCGATTTAACTTTTGACACAAGTAACACCGGCGAGCTCGATACGATTTCCATAGAATCATCTCGACTCAGTGGGATAATCATAAAGAGCAAGGAACTGCAAGAAGATAAAAAAGTAAAATGTCTGCGGGTCAGCGGCATGCTCTCAGATGAACAGGCAAAAATGCCAAATCCCGTGCTCATGTCTATGCAAATTCTAAATCAAAAAATCGAAAAAATCATTTTACACGATGCGGAACTACGAAGTCTTGAGCTTAAAAACTGCCGCGTAGAATCAATCCGAAATACAGAAGACAATCAGCAATGTTCCACAAAAATAGATTACCTAAATATTGAAGCCTCAAGGGTTAATAATGTTTGCATACCAAATCTCAAATCCAAAATAGGAATTAAGATCGATCGAACTGAAATTAGTCACTGCCTTGATCTTCATGAGCTCGACATCCCATTGTTTGATCTTCATCTCGTAAATCTAAACACGGCGCGAGTAAATCTTGCCCAGACCAAAATTAAATTCGATGGGCTTAGCTTGAATCTTGTCACATGGCCTCGCGGGCATTATTTAGATGACCCATCTATTCAAAATAGCAAAACAGCGTGGAACAAAGTTACTTGTTGGTTAAGGTCTCTTTTCAACAGAATTGAAAATAAAAAACGTATTGAAGCGCTTCAGAATCTCCGCGAAAACTACTCACTATTAAAACGTAAGTATCTACAAGAAGAGAACAAATTTGAAGCTAGTCAATTCCTAGCAAATGAGCAGCACAGTGAAAAACGAATAAAGTTTCGACAAATCTTCGGACTAAGTTTGCGAGGCCTTTCCGACTGGTTAATTCTCGTTACCAACGATCTATTCTCCCGATATGGGCAAAGCTGGTTAAGGCCACTGTTTTGGTGGGTAATAATTCATTCTGTGATTTTAAGCTATGTTTATTGTAGACTGGATTATGGGTACGAGCCGTTTTTTGTTAAATGGCACATTGATCTAGACAATACCATTGAAGGGGCGAAGCTATTTTTTCAGCTTATGATTCCATTTCACGATGAAGATGCTTTAAAGACGGACACTAGTGCTCAAAGATATCTTGTGGATACTTTCATCAGGGTGTACTCTGCATATTTCTTGTTTCAGTTTATCCGGGGAACAAGGAAGTACAATTTCTAATCAAAAACAGATATGCAAATTTGTCGATACCCCCTTATGATAAACCTTGCTGGTTATTGTCTTAAAACCATCAAATGCCTTGTAGGCGTAAACTCCTTTTCCTAAGTCAATGAAAAGCTTCTTGTCGGGAAGGTCGCAGCTGAAATATTCCTTCTTTGTCGGTTGCTCGAGCGTGCTTTCACCCGGATATAAATAGAAATTGAAATCGCATGAATTGGACGTAATTACAAGACCTTGGCGCAAAGGTGTAGGGTTGGGGTTTTCGTCACAACAGAAAAAAAGAAAAATACAACACAAATACCAAACAAAAATGAAGGCTAGCCATGGTTTGAAAAAAGATAATGCCAATCGTCTTGCCATAATGAAAGATATAAACTTGCACTAAAATGTGTACCAAAAAAGACCGCTTCCGATCGGAGAATGTATCTAAATCGGTGTCTGAGGTATTCTGTGAAATGATGTAAAGACATCAAACGCATCAGCTAGGCTTTCGCGGAAATCCTTGTTGAAGTCACTATAGCCTGGGCCAGGTTCCGGATCTGGACCTTGGTAATAAGGCAATCTGATAAGATATTCCAAAGTGCGTAGACTCCTTGGGAACTTTAAGACACCTCCCTCATCTGTGGTAAATGTGGCCTGATCTTCTAAAAAATGAAGCTGATAATTGGCAATAGTCTCAAGACAGCGTCTATACAACTTCCATTTTTTAGAAATAGTAATACTCGGAGTATTCAACTCTCTGCGAAATATTTGCCCAAGTCTGAAATCGGTTACAAAAAAAGGAAGCAGGACGTCGAACACCTGAAAAACGCCAAATGAGTAGGACAAAAATTCGGCCTCAGAATCTTCAGCTGAACGAAGTTTAGAATATGGAATCAGAAATCTATCCTGAATGTAGTTATCAAAAGCCCTTAAACTAATGTCATAGTTTTGAATAAGCTCGGTAAGAATCCAGACCAAAAAGTCATGAAAAACATTTTCTTTATGGAACACATAATCAACTCCAAGCGTAGTTTCAACAGAATTCAATCGAGCAGAGATTGCACGATACAATGCATCCTTGTTAGTGAAGTGAAAGATTTGTTTAGAATAAAATCTATCAATGAAGCCGTGAAAGTCGGCATCTTTTCCATATCTAGCACCATAAATATTTTCCAAATTTCGCACATCACCAACCAAAATTATATGGTCAAAATTAAACTTGGTTTCGTGCCTATTGATAAATGAACCAAAAACATTCATAATTCTAAAGATGTGCTCTGGATCAATACGATCGAGGTCATCAATCACCAAGACTACTTTTTTCTTTGCTCCAACTGGTCCCTTCAATTGGCCAATTAACAATGAAATGACTTGAGACGGCACATCGTAGCTTCTAAAGGAACTACTATCGACCGTGTCAACAAAGTCTTCAACCTTTTTTGCCTGACGCAGGGCATCGTCATCACTAGCCACTAGCTCTGCAGCCGCATGCAGTTCCTTACCAACCTTGTAGACTAGCTTTAATGCTTCACCTCCGGCTTTTAAAGAAGCTCCGATTTTAGGTAGATACGTCAACATTTCCAGTGGAAGACTTTCGGCCAATACTTTAGCAACACCTGGAAGCGCAACAGCCGGAACCTCCGAAATCCATTGTCTGAAAGAAAGTCCTTCATTCGCAATATAGGCGTCAGGATGAGACTTGAGACTTACAAGAATGTCATATTTGAGGTATGTAATTATGTCGTCGTTTGAGCTGATCGAATAGTCTGTTGGATGCAAATGAACAGCAATGAATTCAGTTTTACGATTTTCAAAGAAGGCCGTCAAAAATTTCGTTTTGCCAGTACCGAAAGGTCCGGAGAACAAGATTCTTGAGTTGTTTGTAGCTGACAAGAAGTCCTGAAAAAGGCTCTCTTGAACGTCCGTTCTAAGAATGAAAGACATAATCTTATGAAAAGTTTCGTGTGTGGGAGCAAATATAAGACTAGGGCTTTGAAACAGAAAAATACTCGATGTAGCCTGTGAACTTTACTTGGCTTGCGTATAGATTAGGTTGAAGGTAGTGAAGTCTAATTCTGATGCGGTCGAGCTGATCAAATCGTGTGTCCTTTAATCCATCCAATCTCGTCTGCAGCTCGCTCAGCTCCTTAACAGCCTTCTCACGTTCGTAAAGATCCATTTTAGGAATAGTCCGATTAAGCGAAGTAATTCGATCACGAAGCCTACGTCGCTCCGCCTGAAAACCATTCTGTTCTGTCTGTAGTCTTGCTCTTTCATTTTTTAATAGTTCGATTTCTTCTTCTTTTTTTCGGTCCACACTATCGCGAGAGACGACAATCGTCGGGTTAAAGACGAAGTCAAAACTGGCTGACGTGGTGTGCACTAATTCGTTGTCCTGAAGAAGATCAAAAGGGTGTGACGCTTGAAGCTTGAGTCTTAATATAGGTCGGTTTTTGATAATTGTGAATAGGCTATCCTCCGTGACGTTGTAGAAGATCAACTCCTCAGATTTAAACTCGCTCTCTGTCACCTCCAAATCAAGTACCTTAACCCTCTTAGATTCATCAATAACGATAAACGAGCTATCGAAAATAACAGCCTTCCCAGGTGAGCTCGCCACGAGTATTCCCTCGCCGGAGAATCGTTTTCCTTGTTGATTGCTAAAGTCGTACTTAACGCTAAGAATTTTCTCGTGACGCTTCGCCTCAGCTGCCAAATGTTTCAGGTCATTGAACTGCTTATTATAGGTCGTCCAAAATCCATCTGAGAAAAGATTCTGGCACGAGAGTCCAAGAACAATGAAAATTGCAAAGCAAACGGCCTCTGTTTGAAAGTGCGAGCTCTTCAGTCTCAGCTCAGGATTGCCAGGAATAACGCACGGATTACGCTTCGGCCAGAAAAGCGGAATACCCGACTTCGTCATCATATCGAAAAGCAAATGCGAGAAGTAGGCGAACCCGCAGATTAGGGTCACGGAAAAATCTTTACGGAGGACATTCTCTGTAATCGCGACAGCGAGTGTTAGCGGGATGTAAAAAATTAGACTGTGGGTAATGGTCCTGTGGCCGAATCGAATGTTAAGCCATTTCGCCAAAGGGTAGAACAGTTTTCCGATTGGGCTCTTGAGATGATCAACGTCGGGTAGGATTGCAAAAAATATCGTGAAGAAAAGTAGGATGGGGGATGAGAAAATATTGACATTCCAAAAGCTCGCAAAGACTCCCGTAAAGACAGTTCCTCCAACCACGTGATTCGTTCCGCTCATATCACTTTTCGTTTTGTGAAGTTGAATACGTATCGTGAAAATATTAGCAGGATCATGGCGCACCCACCAATAAATCTCATTGAATCATTTCCAATCTCTCCGGATAGGTACCGAAGTACAGCCATACCTGTCAAAGCAAGGATCACGATAAAGCTCATGTCATATTCACGCAAACTTCCAAAATGCCGTATCGATGTGATCGCGTCAGGAGTTATAACAGATTCTTTCCTTAATCGCTCAACAAGTTCAAATACTACCCTTGGGTTTCCGCTACTCTGTTCCCAGATATGATTCCTAAATAGTTCGCTGTCGTTGATTTCAAGGTCGTAGGATAAACGATGAATTAGCTCGAGGCAGGAGGGCCGCTTTAGATTTTCAATTTTAATGGTTTCGAAATTCCAGAGAAATGAAGACTTGGTTACTTGTACCTCGCGGGCTGTGGTGACGATGCAGAAATGATCCTTAAGCTCCTCAAGGGTTTTGATTCCTTTTGGTGTTATTCGATCACAGTTGTCTATTATCAGTACGTACTCGTAGCGTGTGGTGATGCGCTTTATCTCTTTACATAGATTGATAACCGAGTCTTTCTGTAGATGTTGTTGTGCTTTCGCCAAATCGTATTCAGGATACAGCAAGTTAAATACGTGCTCTTTGTCATTTTTATACAAGTACAGCAAGCATTGAGTCAGGGTCTTTTTTAGATCCGAAAAGTCATCGAATCGTAGTATCTTTTTGTCCGTGGAAAGATGATTTAGAATATGCGTTTTGCCGACTCCGATGGCACCAATCAGGATCACATTACAGTTTTTAGATACCAGGTCAGTGACCTTTACAAGCTCTTCCGATCGTCCGACCACAAATTGAGATGCTTCATTTGATATGTTGATTATTGATGGTTTTGTCTCCGGAAAGAAGTAGTTCTTAACCCTTTTGAAAAGGCTGACCTTTTGTACTGTCATTGCTGTAATTCGCTTTCGCAGTACCTCCTGAGGAATGTGTGTATAGATAAGTGTAGTGTCGTAATTTGTGTGTCCAAGTATTGTCTTGATTTCATGCAGCTGAGCTCCAGATGCCAAGAGCTGAGTCGCACATGTATGGCGCAGCGCATGCGGATGAAGGTTTGAAAATTCGGGATAGCGTTGCTTGAGTCTTTCGCATAATCTGTTTATTGCCTTTCTGCTTATTGGATTACCGTCCTTTTTTGCAAATAAGAAATTGTCTGGATTTTTGAATTTGACCGTCTTCAGGTATTCTGCCAGGCATGAGTAGAGTCTGTCACTTATTGGGATCTTTCGCCATACTTCCTGACCTCTTTTTTTTAGCGACTTCACTGACAATGACCTTGTCTTAAAATCAAAATTCTTCATCTGCAGATTGACGCATTCGGAGACGCGTAAACCGCAATCCATCATGATCAGCAGAGCACATCGGTGCCTGGGATTTGTTACTGCCTGGAGCAGCCTCTCGCACTGGCGCTTGTCTAAAAACTGAATCTCTTTGAACATGGGCTTTTTTGAATTTTAAAAGTTTTTGTGATTTTCTCTTACCTACTTACCTAGAAGTCGAAAGTCTTTAATTCCAGCCTCCTTTCAGGGATTTTTGAGGTAGGATAGCTAGTTACCTGTCTTTCTGACATCTTACCAATAGGTAACTTAGGTAAGATTAGGTAAGATGAGATGTTACCTATAAAGTATCGTGTATTTGATGTTACAGGCCATATTTTGATTTTAGGTAAGATGGGTAAGTGTTTTTTTATTTTTTCTGTGATTGCTCGCCTCGTTGCTGTGAAGTTTCCCTTTTTAAGGGGTCTGGGGGGGTTGACGAAATGTCGATTTTGTCCACGGTGGAAGGTCCCTGATAGTGGACAAAAATGCTCCATTACACGGTTAGTACTTGAGGCGCTTGATGTAGTAGCCATAGACCTGTTTTTGGGGATGTTTTACTCTTGGAAATTTGAAGTGGGTGAGGGCTCGGCCAATCATTACCGGAGTGAGTTTCGTGACGGTATAAGGCTGAATTATTCCATGTAGCTCGGTGCTGGTCACAAAATCTCCCTTCTCCTCGGAGGACGGTTCGACAAAGTTCTGAAGGATTTCAAATTCAGGTGCGAGAATTTTGAACTGCGAATTTCTTTCTTCATTGCTCTTGATGTCTTCTGCATCCAGCTCGCATTTGAATCCAGATTTGTAAAGTGAATATGCCTGGCTCCAGACATCGTCAATGTTAACCTCTGCTTCGCCAGTGATGTAGTTGTGATAGGAGTGGTCGATGCCGCCGGTAATCCTAAAGCAAAGCCACCGAACGCTTCCTGTTTCGTCGGATAAGAACTCGTTCATGTTCGTCGAGCCAACAAATGAGCAGCGCCGCTGCACGACCTGTGCGCGGCTTTCGTAAGGTAGCCTCACATTGACTTTGTCCTGGCTAATCCAGCTCTTGAGCATGTTGATATCACTTTTTGAAAGTTGCTTGAGCTCGTCGAGGTTGATGATGAAGTTTGTGGCGAGTGCAATCAGGGAATCCTTTGTTTCAGGATTGATGTTCTCGGCGATGTAGTCATTAAGGGCAGGAGGGCAGAGAAATCGCAGGAAGGAAGTCTTTCCGGCGTTCTGGGCGGTATCGACCAGTATTAACGCTTGCTTGTTATAGTAGCCATCAATTAGCGCGCACTTAACGGTTCTGACCAACCATTTCTTGAAATGATCGGCAAAAGCAGGGGAGTCGTCGGTCTTCACGTAACTGGCGAGCTTCGATATGTAATCTGGCTCATTCTCATTCCATTCCTTCAAATTCTCGAAGTAGTACTGAAGGGGATTATATCGCGGGCAGAAGTCGGACTTCAAGAGCGCCTTCAGGTTATTCAATGAGATTTTAATTCCAGCTTTATTGAGCTCGATGAAAAGAGAATTCTCATTTACCTCCCGGAACTCGAACTGATCCAATAGGCTGAATTCGAACACATGCTTAATGGTGTTGAATCGAAAATTGTACTTTGCTGTGAGGTAGTCTTCAGCCTGATGAAAGACTGTCTTTCCCTGACTCTTTTCGCGTCGGCTTTCGTGCGTTTGCTTAACCCGTTTAATCGCCTCGTCAACAAGTTTTTTGAAGTCTAAGGTCTTGTACTTTGAAAAGAAGATCGCTAAGTCTTTTGAATCGTCGGGAAGAATGATTGGATTAATCCCAAAGGTCTTCTGCAGTTTTTCACTCGCCCTCTTACCAGCATCGTCGTTGTCATAGCAGGATAGGAGATACGTCGCTTTTGTTTTGAGCTTTTTGATAAGGTCTTCCTGGGGAAGCTGATTTTCGCTTTGTAAGCTGATGGCATTAAAACCGTGCGCATTTGCCGACAAGCAATCTTTTTCGCCGGCGGCGAAGATGATGTATTCGAGCGGTGGTGCGGGTAAGAATTCAAGTCCGAATATGTCGCTGCTGTTTTGAGACTTAAATCCGAAGGATTTCTTTTGCCCCCGGAAGTTCAAGTCGTTGTTAAATGCAGCCGGTATATCCGGGATGTATATTTTAATTCTGCCGCCAATATTATAGCACGTTACAATCTGGTTGAGTTGTACGTAGTCAAAATGGTTTCGCTTACCGGAGGAATTAGTAAACTCCAGGATGGCCACTTGACGAACTTTGTATTTAATTAGAGTTGCTTCGTCGACGCCGAATTGTCTCCAATACGCTTTGAATAGATCGGAATATTGCTTGTACTCAATTCTTAATTCCTGATGGTCTTTCAGCCCGAGACATAAATTCTTATTAATTCGGTTTAGAACTTCAAAAAATGCTGACTTGCAGTCGAGCTGTTCAATGTCAGCGACAAATTGAAACACGTCGCCCTGATGGCCTGTATTGTGGCTCTTGAAGCGCCAGCTTCCGCGCTCCTGGTAAAAACTTAATGACGGATTGTCGTCGTGGCCGCCGAAGGGCGACCGATAATTTCTTTTTAATGCAGGATCAAATTCGGGGACATAGAATTTGATGATCTGCTCTTGAGTGGTAACTTTGAGGAGTTGGTCTTTGGTAATCATGAAAAGCGTTATTTGATTGATACATTAGGACTAATACCAAAAAGGGAGCTGCTATCTCCCTTTTTTGATTTTATAAAGAGCTCATTCCTGAGCTGAATTAATTCCAGATATTTTTGAGCTGCTGAATTCCTGATCTGTAGGAAACTTGCTTTCGCTGTGAGAAAGTCTGACGGCGTTATTTCGTTTGACTGATAACTGCGCTGCGTGATCTCAAATCTTGCACGATGAATCTCGAGAAGCTCCAGCGAGGCATTGTATGTAACAATCTGCGCAGTTAGATTCTGATGATGCATTTGAACTTCAATCCATGCTGCCTGGTATTGTGCTTGCCATTTTTCACGAATAGCCTGGACACTGGCTTTGTTCACTTGGCGCGCATTCACGGCTGAAAAAAGCTCTGACAAATTCCAGGACAAGACCGGCGCGTTTGTGGAAAAATTCCATCCGGGTGACGGTAAATAATTCAAAAAATTGGCCTTTGTCCGCGTCCTGAATTGGCTGAGCTCGACGTCCGAAAGAGCTAAAAAATGGCCTTCTAAGGCCTTTTTTAATGTGTCTAAACATGGGATAAAAGTCTCAGGCCGTATTTCTGTTTGCGCGGTCGCACCGGTGTAAACTAGAAGTAGACATAAAAAAGCCGAAATTTGATTAAATTTGAGGGTTGATGACCAAAACGCTTCCAAAAAGCGGCTCAAACGGTTTGATGTTTTGTTATATAATTTATATTATGTTAAATACAACCCAGACACCATGCTATTTAACCGGTCAAAGGCTACAGGACAGCTGATCACTCCTTCCGTCAGGCTCATCAAGGGTCCTACTTAATCTGTACTTATTCTACTTTTTTATCCACATCTCCGAAAAAACCAGAACCGCTATCAGATTTATTATTTCCGTCTGGCGGTCAGTTTGTACCTGTATCACTAAGTAATCGTCAGAAGCGCGCTTCATGTGTTGCGCTGAGAGTAATACTTCGTCACTCGTTGCATCAGTAAATCTAAAACCAGCGCTGCGTTTATTTTGAATTATTTTGAAATCCAACCGATTCTCACGCTCACCAATAACTCCTGCATCATTGGGAATATACGTTCCCAGTACCTCTCTATTATTGTCAAATATGAATCTAAACCCACCGTATTCCACAGTGTAATCCTCGCCCATATACACGATTTTGTTTCGGAATAGTTCGGTGTTGGGGATCTGCTCCGCCGTACCAATCGTAACTGTATCGCTCGTGCTCATACATTTCAAGAGCCATTTATCACGAGTTGAATTCGTCTTCAGACGATACTCAATGGTGCGGCCCGTTTGGACTGAGACCTCTCCTGACCCGGCCCCAAAAAATATATTAACTGCTGCTATCGGCTGATAAGCCTCATAAAAAGAACCTTTAAAGAATTCTTCGCTTAAAGCTTTGCCGGCCCGTTCTTCATTATAGTCTGACTGAACAACAGATTGTTGGCAAAAACCATTTCCTGATAATGCCAGGGTTGTTATTGAAACCATGATGCTGGTCCTTAGGCCTCTCATAGATCTATTTTTTATGTACCGAAAGTTATAGGTACTCTATACCATTTTATTGTATTGCTTTTCAGCGATCTGGCGACCACCCCTTACTGGGCCGGGGATAATATAGCAGTAATTTTTTCGGTGTGGTCCCCTCGCCCGAAAGGCAGCAGCCTGCCTCGAATATAATCGTTTCATTAGAGGTGTTGACCATGGGACTTATGGAAAACTTGTCCTGATTACGTAGTCCTTTTTTGTTTTCAGGAAACTATTCCGGCTAATGCACTATTTCACTAAATTCGTCAATAGAAAACGCTTTATGAAAAAGGCAGCCCTCCTCTTATTCTTTTGCGCATTCATCTCTTGTAGTGAAGAGTCGCAGGAACTTATTAAACAATATTCCCGTGATTGGGAAGCTGATTTCGGAATAGATTACCGAACGACATCACACCCTTTCGCCGATAATCTTTACGCCAGTTCCGGCACCCTGCTTCCTGATGGAACCATGGCAATGCAACTTGTTGACACTAAAAATCCCGTCACAAGACCGGTCTTGCTGAAAATAAAGCCTGATGGCACTGTCGAGAAAACGCTCCCTCTCTCAGAAACACTTCTCTTCAATAGTTTCCGCAAGACCAGCGATGGAAAACTGCTTTATCTCTCGACAAATCCCTCGGGCAGCGAACTCAAATTAACGCGGATCAATCTGGCTTTCGAACTCGAAGAAATAACCATTCCCAAACCCTCCAACTTCAACCTTTTTTTCCCCTACGCGCTGGGAGATGATGCGGTCTATTTTGTCCAATCAAACACAGCCGGAGGTTCTGAAATTGCTCGGGTTGACTTTACAGGAAAGACTATTTGGCAAAAAACCTACGATAAGCCAATACCACCCGGAGCTTTGAGAGTTTCTGAACAAGGCGATCTATTCTTCCGGGGATATTCCCATGATTCCAATATGTTCGAGGTGAATTTGATATCGGGAAAAAGTGGCAAGCTCGTGTGGAGTAAAACTATTTCTTTTGATAACTGGCTTGGACGCGCTCCGGTAGTAACCGTAAACTCAACCAGCCCTAACCTAATCTTCATTTACGTATTCGACCTTATCAATAAAAATGTTCAATATGAGATCAGACGAATTGCGGATGGTGCCGTCATCCGATCGGGCCTCATGAACGCTCCAACCGATCTGGAAATAAGCTTCATGTATCCGCTGGAGTTGTGCGAAGACGGTGGCATGCTCTTCGCCGTCCAAACCAACACCCTGACGCTCGTGAAAACGGATTCAAAAGGAAACCCGGGATGGACAGGTAGTTTCAATTCCGGTGGTGTTTTTGTTTTGGAAGGCGAGCGCGGAGAACTTTGGGTACTTCAGGGTACTTACGTGCATAAACTCTCACCGCAATACCGAAGCGAGTAAATCACGAAGTTTTGCTCTTCGTCCCTCCCGCCTCGCGAATGAACACCTCTTGTGCCAGCCCCTTTTTGTGCTTGATAATTAATTCAACGACGCCTGATACGGCGTCGCTAAGTCCATGACTCCGAATTAATGGAATGTAGTTCTTTTGCTTTTCATACAATTGCTTTTCGCCGTGCTGGATCATCATGCTCTCCAAATCCGGCGGTACCAAAAACTCACCGCGCTCTCCTCCTATCTTCTTCCTGAATTCAGCGAGAAAAATATGGATGCCTTTCGGATCACAATCACCAAAATGAAGATAGGGATTGGGTATCATCCGGAGCCACTCTGCAACGGCTGCACTATTCTGATAACGCCAAACAAACAGGGGCTTCAATCCATTAAACAAATATCGCTGGCGCTCGATCTCCCTGAAGTTCTCATGCCCTTCAACAACGACTACAGTCACGTCGTTTGGAATTTTGAAATGCGTGAACGCTGAAATAAATGTGTACGCTCCCCTCACCTTCCGCACAAGAATTGGCTGACCGTCAAGTTCGCAAAGAATATCTTGATAGCTGTTGAGCAAAAAACCTTGAAATACCTTCGTCTTCCTGAACTTGCTGTCTGATACAGCCTTCACTGCATCACTCCGTTGTGTGTCCTCCTGCTCCAGGTAAACGACATAATCATCCAGCGAGGATATTTCAAATTTATTCTGAAGATACCGGATGAGGTTTGACCAGTCGGCGCAGAAAATCTTCCGCTTTTGGTTACCAATTAAACGAAAATCCAAAACCCCATCCTGTAAAAACTGGCCAAGCATCCTCTTGTTCGACGAAGAAAACAAGGCGGCATTTAACTCGTCCGTGCGAAGAGCCTGTAATAGTTTTGCAAATGAAAGATTGATGCGAGATTTCATTACGGCTCCACACTCATCGTCAACAATGGCACTACCTTAACATTGCCGTGGGCATCTTTCCTGAATTTATAGGTGTAATTATAGTGCGTTTCCAGTTTGCTTTCGTTGGGCAAGCCGTTGATGAGGCAAATGTTGCGTTCATCAGCAAACGCGATCAGTTCTTTCAGATAGGGTGCAGAAATCTGCCCTACCTCATCAATGATACAATGCACCTTGAAATCACGCGTTGTCTTGTCCGTGGACTCTTTGATAAATACATTGAGCAGGGTGATGTAAATAACAGCCTTCACCAGCATGTCTGTTCCGGTCGACCCAACTTTATCAATTTTCTCGATCCAACCGGTGTCATTCTTGCCTTCTTTGATTCGGAACCGCAGCTCGAACAGATCCTGAACATTGATTTCCTCATAGTGTTCCTCGCTGATTGTTTTTTGAAGATCGTTCAGCAAATCGACAGAACGTCGATCGATCTCACCCTTTCCCTTAATACCTGTATTAAATAAATTGGCTTCGCCATAAAGAAACGGGTTCTGTTCTCTGAAGTCACTGATTCGCTGAAGCTTCCGCAATACTTTATTCTCGCTATCCTCAGATTTTAGCTTGATATATTCGATCAGCTTCGAACTTTCAAACGAAGCTTTGCTGAAATCGGCTTCCATTTTTCCGATCATCTTGTTGATCCTTCCGCGATATTCGGTCAATGCCCGCATCTTGCTTGCAATGGCATCAATCAGCATGCCGTGGCTTTTTGCAACCTCGGCAATTGAAATTTCGATTTTGTTCTCATTGTGGAACTCCTCGAGGTAAGAAGCAAATCGCTCAAACTCGGCTTCTCCCCCGGCTGGATTGATTCTGAAGTTGAAGTGATTATCCGACCGGAATCGTCCTGCAAATTCACTGATGTTGTCCCTGAACTTATCAAACTGACTATGATACTCGTTGTCATTCGCCTGGAGCTGCGAGCATAATCCGATAATTCCGATTTCTGATCGGGCTGGCTGTGCCGGTTCAATCAGATGGCGTAGCCGATCATACAAAATCCGATCTCTGAAATGATTTTCGAAATGGTTTAGTCCTTCTGTGTAGGACTTCAATTCTGTGGTCAGGTCCTCCAGTTCTTTCTCGATGTATTTGCGCTGCTTCTTAAACACCTCTCTCTCCTTCTGAAACTCGTTCTCAGCAACCTGAATTCCTTCCTCGAGGCGTTTCTTTTCCTGTGCAAACTCGTCTACCCGATCAAAAAGCTCACGCTTATCCTTTCGATACTCGCTGATCAGTTGCGCAGAAGCCTCGATGGCTGCCAAATCTTTCCGCAGTGACTCTATCTCCTTGCTCAAACTTTTGATGCGACTATCGTCAATGCCCTTCTTCTTTAAGACCGCAGACTTCTCCTTTTGAAATCTGGTCTTGCGTATTTCCAGATCTGAAATCTTGTCTTCCTTCTCATCATTCAATCGCGCGATCTCCTTTTCGAAAGATTTATTTAACCTCGCCAGCTTATCGTTGATATTATCCTCCAATTTCCGAACACCGTTATTCAGTTCGGTATGAATAGCAGCCATCTTGCCATCAATGACCTCCAGTTCCTTCTTCAACTCATCCTGAAGAACATAGATAGCGATCAAATCCTTCTCTCGCTGCTCCTCTCCTTTTCGCCTAAGCTCGTGTACATCCAGCTCGTATTGACGCAACTTCTGTTCACCCTGCTCAAGCTCATATTGCATCTGCGCAATGTCGTTCTTTAGTTGCGCTATCTTCTTACTGAGTGAGGCGAGCGCCGCTTGTTCGTCGCGTGTACGCTTCTCCCGAAACTCCAGGAATTCTTTGTGCAGAACAGATATTTGCTCTATCAGGTTACTCCGTTCCTGCTCATATTGCTCGACCGACATGGACGTCACCTGAACTGAGCCAAGCTCCAGTTTAATTCCATAGAATGAGTCGACCGCTTTCTTAATGAGCTGCGGATTCAAATCCTTATTGAACAAAATATCATCCTTACAAACCTTTCCAATTGTTTCGCGCCAGTCCGGGTATTTGTCCTGCAGGAATCCAAAAAACGATGATTGATGTGTCTCAAGCTTTTCGTCAATTCGTCTGACCCCGGCTTCGCATCTCGAAATTTCTGCCTGACTTTCTTTCGTGAATTGTTCCGTTGTAATCCGATTGCGTTCAATGATATGGCTGCTTTCTTTTTTAAGCGCATCAATAGCACTGTTCTTAATTTCAAGCTGAGAAGCAAGCTCGATTTTTCTACTGCTAATGGACGAGATGTTTTCCGTGAGCAGCTTAATGTCGCTGGCGAAATATCTTTTTTCACGAAGCTGGCGTTCCTGGTGGCGTGCATCGTTCAGGGCCAGTTCGCAGTTTCGTTTCTGATCACGCAGCCCGTCGGCTATCTTCTCCTGCTCCGATTGAAGCTTCTCTTTTTCTTTAATGAAGGCGTCCCGCAACTTGTTCTTTTCCTCTTGCAGGTTCTTATCCAACTGAAGTCCTTGTGCCTGTAGCCGGAGCTCAAATTCCCTGCGTTCGTTCTCTAATCCATCAAACAATGTTCTGAACTGTTGCTCAATATCACTAAATCCTGCTGTCAGTGTGGCATATTCGCTTTCACGCGCCTGCAGCTCCTCCGTTAGCCGGGGCTTCTCTTCAAACTCGCGCAACAGATCAGCAATACCTTTATCTTCATACTCCAACAAGCGCTTATCTGCCTCTTTCAACTTTGAACGCAAGGCGCCGATTTCCTGATTCGTCTCTTTGTTTCTCTCGCGATGATTTTCCTCCAAGGCCTTGAACTCATTATCGAGCGCAGCAATCCGCTGACGCTTTTCATCCGCCTGCGCGCTGATGGTGTCCTTCTGAATCGCTGCAAACTTCAGTGCGCCACCGAGATCGGCGGCCAGGGTGCGCTGGGTTACTTTCAGTTGTCGGATGGAGGAGAAATTGTCGCGGATAAGCACACTGCGCTGGCCGCTGTCTTTCCGAAAATAGGTCTCGATGTCCTGGTATCGCTCTGTAAACTGCCTCAGCTGACGCTCAATGGTCTTCAGTTCGATCGTTGTGTGTTTTGAACCGATGGCATTGGCGATGCATTCCTTGACAAACTCTGCACGGATGACAGATTCCGAACTAAGGAAGATTGAAGTGATGGCCAGTGGTATGTTGTGGTAATTTGCATTACCCTTCATTAATGCATACTTCTTATAGCGCTTGTCGGGGTCTGCTCCATAGATGATGTTACGATACCGCTCAAACGTTTCAATCTGATCACTATAATCGAGTTTGGCTTCGTTCAACTTTGACAACACCATTTTTGGCTGGAGCGCCTCTTTATCAACGATGTAATAGCCTTGTTCAAATGCGCCATCGACAAACCGATAAAAGAGCTTGGTATTCCTGTACACCATGACGTGAAAGAACCCCTCTCCAGTCGCGATTTCATAAATGATATATGAATTAGGATACTGAAAATAGTAGTCTTCGAATGTCTTTTGGGATGATGAAATACCCAACTGCCTGGTGTTGGCGCTGTAGAAAAACAATATCGCCCGCTGCAGCGTCGTCTTACCCATGTTGTTTGTGCCAACAAAGCATGTGTTCCCTGCGATGTCCACACACGAGTAATCCGTATTGGCGATGTTGATGAAAATGATCCGGTTGAGGATTCGCTTATTTTCCATCGTCCTCGATTGTTATCAACGAAATAACCTGTTCAAGATAATCGATTGCATCCATAACTTTATAAGTGTCTTCATCCTCCTGCTCAAAGAACCCTGATTGTGCCATATCATTGGCAATCTCTGCAACTTTGTCAACCATCTTTTCTCGTCTGGAGAGCGCCACAATTTTTTGTTTCAGGCGTTCATTGGAAAAACACTCTTCGGCAATTTGCGTAATTCTGTAACGCGTGCCAACGGAAGGCTTTTGGTCCATCGATGAAAAAAAGTCCATGACATCTATGTAGTATGCGAATTGTTCAAGCTTTTTTTCCACGGACTGGTTCGGTTCATCCGGCTGGCTGAAGTAGTAATAGTTATGGCCGTGCTCCAGGACGTAGCCTGTATGCGCAAACAGCTCTTTTAGCAACACGTAATTTTCCTGATGTGCGATGATGTCGTACAACCTGCCCTTGCTTCCATTGGAGCTGATGAAATGTCCGCGGCTCAGGATGCTGAATATCTCCGGAGCCTGTTTTGGAATATTATTCACGATCGTATTTTTTATTCGGTTGAATGATGGCGTATCCAAGCTTTAATTTCTGCTGTTTCTCATTGACATAATCCATTTTTCCAAATCGTCCTGAGAATGACAGCCGGTTGTCGTAGTCAATAGAAATGCCGACGTAAAGTGATATGCGCTTCTCCAGGGACAGTTCTCCGACTTTCTTTGGAAATTTGTAATTCAAAATAAACTGAAAAAGATCAAGTTCAGAGTTCATAAATTTATCCACCAGACCTTCGATATTCAGACTGGTTGATTCTTCAAGAACACTTTCATCAAATCCATCCACCATTTTACCTGCAGGCTTGCGGCCCGAATTCCTCAGCAGGTTCAGCTTTGTTCCAATCTTGCGAGTGAGCTCGTGACCCCGATCCGAATGGAGGAAGTCAAGGGAAAGCCTGGAGCGGAGCAAACTTCTCCGTTGGAAAGTCAGACCCTTTACCTGTGAGACTACTTCGATAAAATTTGTTTTGTATTTCAGTTCCTCATAGTCTTTCAATTCCTTGAGACGCTGAATCTTTTTATAAATGGCCGCCTGGTATTGGATTCTATTGATGTAGTCGATGATCTGAGACTGGATTTCATTGAGGTAGTCGCGGTTCCGGACGAGCACGTACCGGAGATCGATGACAATAGAGTTCAGTTCGGCGTCAATGATGGTATTAAAAAATCCCTGTGCTTCGAAGATGATCCGCTCTGATTCTTTTATCAGATTGATGATGTCATCCCGCTTCGCCTTGTACTTATCAAGTTCCTGTAACTTAATGAGGTAGTTGTCCTGATTTTTATAAGTATCGTCGATGTTTTTATGAAGCTTCATGACTTCACGCGACGTCGTCGAACTGATTTTTTTTAAAGACCTTTTGATGGTTCGCAGGAACTTAGCGTTGTTATCGATGCGATAGTATTTCAGACTTTCACTGAGTGCCTGAATATTGTCATTGATAAAACTTGTCGTTACTTCTCCGATCTCCAGAAACTCCTCAATGAACGTAACGATCCGGTCATCGAGCCCAATGACGTTGTTATTCTCGTGAATGATTTCATACATCACGAGCTTTTCGAGCTTCTCGTCCGACATATCATCGCGCGCGAGGATCTCGGATTTATTGACCGAGTCTTTGCTGCCGAACAACAATTCAATGACATCCCGGCTCTGGTAGATCAGGTTGACAAGGTCGCGTATGGATAATGGGTGTTTCAAAACGCCTGACTAAATCTCATCGTTTACAATCCTTACCGGCATGAGACTGCGAGGCAACGTTTATGAATATGAAGAACGAGTCCATGCCTGCGCGACGGACACCAACAAGTGCCATAGCAGAACAACCGAACAGGGGCTTTTTGAGATCCATGCGACAAATTAAACACATCCTCCGACTAAATCTACTTGAAAAGGCTATGGCCGTCATAACGCTCACTTGACATGTCAACATCAGGCTATTGATATTTCAAGTTTTCCGTTCCCATCCTTCCCAGCGAGCCCGCAAAGTTCTCTAAAATGGAACAAATCTCAAATTCAAACGTTGGCAGCTCGTTTGCGCCGGCGCGGGCAAACCTCAATATCGAGGAAAAAAACCTAAACCAAACTCGCTCATGATCAATCTTGTACCATCGCAAGGTCTAAAACGCATAGGCTTTGCAATCTCTGTTTTTCTAATTATTACCATCCCTTGGCAAACATCAAAGGCCGAATTAAACACTCCCGTTGAAGTCAAAGGAACGGTCACCGACGCGACAACCGGGGAGCCACTCCCAGGCGTCAGTGTGCTTGTGAAAGGAACAGCCAATGGAGTTACGACCGACGCATCGGGTCAGTATGTTATTCAATTGGCATCGTCTGATGCCGTTCTTGTTTTTTCATTTGTAGGTTACAGTCCGCAAGAAGTGCCCGTTGCCGCAAGGACGGTCATTGATGTGCGACTGGCTGCTGAAGTCAAGGCCCTTCAGGAAGTGGTTGTCATTGGATATGGTGAGCAATCGAGAGTGAGCACAACCGCTGCCCTGAGCCAGATAAAAAGCGATCAATTAAACAAAGTTGCCTCAAGCAGTTTTGCCAATCAACTCGCTGGAAAAGTCGCTGGTATCGTAGTGAACGAAAACTCAGGTCAGCCTGGCGCAGATCCCCAGATTGTCATCAGAGGCGCAGGAACACTTACCGCGGGAAGAAGTCCCCTTATCGTTGTTGATGGATTTCCGCTGACAGAAGGTTCTTCATTAAATTCCATTAACCCCGTGGACATCGCGAGCATCGATGTACTCAAGGATGCGTCTTCTGCCGCCATCTACGGGTCACGTTCTGCAAACGGTGTGATCCTTATCACGACAAAGAAAGGCAGCAGCGATAAACTCAATATCAGCTTTGACTCCTACTTCGGCACGCAGCACCGCACCGATCAACTTAAACTCCCGAACGCCCGCGAGATGGCCATCTTTTTCACCGAGGCGCGTGATAATGCCTACTTGTCAAAGGCTTCCGCAACGGTTCCGCGCAGTATTTCCGATTCGAGAGACCAACGAAGAGCGAAGGGCGCGTCGCTTCGAGAATTAAGACTCAACTACCTTGAACCCTACCTCGTCGACAAACCCTCACCAGACCTTGCCAATACGGACTGGCTTGAAGAAATATTCGTGGACGCGCCAATGTCCAGTCATAACATCGCCTTAAGCGGAAAGTCAGGTAAAACCGATTACTACGTCTCTGGGAACTACTTCAAGCAAGATGGCATCGTGATAAACACTGGACTTGACAGATTCAGTGGCACATTCAAATTGAATTCAAAACCAACAGAGAAGTTTTCGTTTGGGTTTTCCTTGTCGCCATCATTTCAAAAACAAAAATTGTTTGACAACACATCGAACGACCGCAGTGTAGATCCGATCCAGATGGCACTTATCATGTATCCATTCTTTAAGCCCTACAAAGCCGACGGCAGTTTAGCGATCAGCGAACAAATCATTGCGAACACGGCCGAGGACGGGCCTCTGACCGAAAATCCTGTAGCAATTATGAAGCTGGTCAAGAACCAACGAAACACGACTCGATTCTTTGGCAATACTTTTCTCGAGTTCGAACCATGGAAAGGCCTAAAATTGAAAACGATGCTCGGTGGTGATTACCGCATGGCTTCACAAAATTTCTTCAACCCGTCAAAAGTAGGCCAGTACCGCGGTGCCGCTCCGAAGCCTGCAGTGGCCAGAGAAAATAATGAATCCATTGTCAACTTTATAACGGAACAAACAGTCAATTATCAGAAAACGATCGGCTCCCATGATATCCGGGCTTTGGCAGGATTTACATTCCAAAAAGAAACCCAAGCGTCCACGATTGTAACTGGTGCTGGCATCCCTGACGACAAGATAGAAAACATCGCCGGCGCGACGTCCTATTCAGTTCTGGCTTCACGGTCCATCTGGACCCAGGTCTCATACTTTTCGAGAATTCAATATGCTTTCAAAGACAGATATCTACTATCGGTCGCACTTCGAAGAGACGCATCATCGCGATTCGGGACAAACAAGCGCTGGGGAACATTTCCGTCAATCTCCGCCGGCTGGATAGTCAGTGAAGAATCCTTTTTTCCAAAGGGTGAATATTTCCAGTTCGTGAAGCTTCGCGCAAGCTGGGGTAAAGCCGGTAACAATCAAATCCCGCCTTATGGTTCACATCCTATCGTGGGCCAGGACAACTATGTATTTGGAAACTCGGTTGCTGGGGGTTTTGCCGCAACTTCTACCATAAATACTATTCTATCATGGGAAACCAGAACATCTGCCGATTTCGGAATTGACCTTGGCATTACCCGGCAGCTCAACCTGACGGTGGATTACTATGACGCAACCACAAAAGACTTATTGCTTGAGGTGCCGGTGCCGGAACAATCCGGATTTACAACCGCACTTCAAAATATTGGAAAAGTCGGCAACAAAGGAATTGAATTTGATTTAACTGCACGTGACATTAAGATTGGTGCCGTACGCTTGGCTGCCAATGCAAATCTTTCAGCAAACCGAAACAAAGTTCTCGCACTTGCCTCTGGTCAAAAAGAAATTCTAAGAGGAGCGAACAATTCATTCAGAACGAGAGTGGGTGATCCAATTTCAGAGATCATTGGTTATCAGGTTACCGGGGTGTACAAAACACAGGAGCAGATTAACACAACACCCCACTTGCCGGGAACGATCGTTGGTGATCTCATTGTGGCAGATATTAATGGAGATAAGCAAATCACACTTGATGACCGGAAATCCCTTGGTAATTATCAACCGAAATTTACCTACGGATTCGGAAGCGAATTCTCCTGGAAAGGAATTGATATGAGTTTCAGTTTCGCAGGCGTGAAGGGTCGCAAAATTTACGACAACGCCATGATTAACTCTGAAAATGGTGAAGGCTTTTCAGTTCCAACGAAGTACTATTTTGATAACCGATATCAGCCGGTCACAAACCCTGATGGATTCCTTGGGATGCCAAACATGGGTAATTTCTCAAGTGCACGCAGAAGCACAAACTCATCAAGTCTTTTTGTTCAGAGTGCAGACTATCTCCGGCTTCGGAATATCCAAATCGGATACACCATTCCGGAAGAAGTTTTATCACGGATTAAACTGCAACGTGCCAGAATTTATGTCTCTGCAAACAACCTGTTTACAATTACTAAATACAGAGGCTTAAATCCTGAGGCAACAACAGATAACGTCCTGACTTCAGGCTATGGATATACCAACTATCCAATCAGCAAATCTTTTATCGTTGGTGTTAACCTGACTCTCTAAAAAATCCTTTTGCAAATAAATATGAAAAGAATATCAACCTTATTGCTGGTCATTATTATCTCGACCAGTTGTGAAGACCAACTCTATCAGAAGCCGGTTTCTTCCAAAATCGTCAATGAGTTTCTCCAGGTGGAAGCAGAAGTTGAACAGTATGTGAACGCCACCTATGCCACGTTACAAAGCCCGGGACTGTATGGACTATACCTCATTGCACTCGGCGACATTTCGTCAGACAATACTTTTGACGAAGTTCCAGCCAACGACGGAGGAATCTACGGAGAACTGGATGAATTCACTATAACTCCTAACAACGCCCTCATCGCTCAGACCTGGAAAGATTCTTACGTTTGCATCCAAAGAGCTAATGTTGTGCTCAACCGCATCGCAGGCGTGGCCTACAAAGATGAAAAAGTTAAGAACTCCCGTAAAGGCGAAATGCAATTCCTGCGGGCGCTGATGTATTTTAACCTTGTACGGCTTTTCGGCGATGTACCATTGGTCACAACTGAAACAATCAACCCAAATACTTACTTCAAGCAAGCCCGCACACCGGTATCTGAAGTATATGCCCAAATCATCAAAGATCTGACAGAAGCAGTAACGGTCCTCCAGCCTTCTTCTTCCCAGCCGGGACGCGTGATCAAGACGGCTGCCCAAACGCTCCTGGCAAAAGTGTACCTGACACAAAAGAGATATTCAGAAGCCAGAACATTGCTAAACGAAGTCGTATCTTCAAAGGCACACGAGCTCCTGAAGAACGTCTCTGATATCTTTGCAACGTCAAATGAGAATAACAAAGAGATAATCTTCGCCGTACAGTTCGCAACTGGTGTGAATGGTGGAACTGAGGGTAACATGATTTTTCAGCAGTTCAGTCCATCCGGTATGGTGTCAGGTTCAAAAGGCCATAACCTTCCAGCAAAATCGTTGTACGCGCTCTATGAACCCGGTGATACGCGCAGGGGTGGTTTCGTTGATGTGACTTCCGCGGGAATACCATATTCAAAAAAATATCCGAGACCCTCAGGAGCAATCACCGACGGTGGAAGTGACGTTGTGGTTCTACGTTATGCGGATGTACTCTTGATGCTCGCAGAGGCAGAAAATGAACTCGGCGTCCCCGAAATTGCTTTAGATAGACTCAATACGGTCAGAACACGAGCATCGGCTAGTTTCCTTCGGCCGAGTTCGCAGGAAGAACGCCGTCAGGCAATTGCGCTTGAGCGCTCGCTGGAACTGACAGGTGAAGGACACCGATGGTTTGATCTGCTACGAACAGAAAAAGCAATTACGGTGATGAATGAGTGGTTTAAAGCCAATGGCAAGAGTACGGTCATTGATGAGAACGACCTGTTGCTACCCATTCCACAAGCGCAGGTGAATACAGGAGGATTGAAACAGAATCCGGGATACTAGCATGTTCCGTGTTAATCATTTGACTTTAAGGCTAGCCTTGATAGGCGCTATTGCCATCTTACTGGTGGATAGCGCCTGCGGGCAGTCGTTGACGGCTCAGGAAATTGATGTTCATTTCAAGTGGGTCAGCAAACAACTTTCTAATCCTAAAACAAGTGCCCCACTCATGTGTGCGCATCGGGGTGACTGGAGACACGCCCCGGAGAATTCTATACAGAGTCTCCAGAACGCAATAGAAAAAGGATATGACATTGTTGAACTTGATTTGAAGAGAACAAAGGATGGGGTGCTCATTGTGCTTCATGATCCAACACTTGACCGAACTACAACTGGTACAGGTTCTCCCTCCGACTACACATTAGCCGAGTTGAAGCAACTTCGTCTGCGCCACGCCACCGGACATCCGAGTCGTCATTCCATACCCACGTTGGATGAATTTCTTGATGTCGCGAAAGGGAGGATTCATCTATGTATTGACAAGGGCTTTGACTACTTCGAGCAGGCGATGGCGCAAGTGAACGCCCGGGAAATGGAAAGTCAGGTGATCTTCAACATTCCGGCAATGACATACGAAAAGCTCCAATCGCTCAAACTATCAGGAATGAGCGACCGACTGCTCATCAATCTGTTGCAATTCCCCAAAGACACCGCCACAGCCGGCGAGATTGTGCGCAGTTACATACCTCGTGGAAGAACCATCATCCATCCAGTTCTTCCATCGGACACGCTTGCCATTGTACCGTGGTTCAAAAAAATGCGGGCACTGGGTATTCATGTCTGGCTCAATGCCCTATGGCCCGAGCACAGCGGCGGACATGATGACGACCGTGCTGTTGAACTTCGTCAGCCGGAACAATCCTGGGGTTGGTTGATCAAGACCGGGGCCACTATCATACAAACCGATCGGCCAACGGATCTCAAACAGTTTAATAAAAAAAGCAAAAAAAATAAAAACCCATAGTATGAATAAAATAATGTTAATGATTCTATGCTGGGCAGCATTAGGTGCTTTGCCAACACAACAAGCATTCGCTCAAGCCCTCAGATACGGTTCTCAAGCCGGAAACGACAACGATGACTTTACGATCAATTCTGATAACTCGTGGAATTACTCTAAACTTAGACTCCAAACTGGACCATACATTGCGTGGAATATTAGATCCTTTAACGAAGAACTTTTTTTTCAGTTTGATAATACCAGTGATCACGCATCTGACGGACGCGTGGCGCTAAAATTAACTCCGAAAGGTGACCTGTTTACCCAAGGGATCATCAACGGCAGCAATAGCCTCTACATACGTGGTGATAATACCGTGATTGGAATCGACAATCCAACAGAACGAATTCGTCTGGGTTTCGTTTTGCAGTATGGTAAGCAGCCAACACTTGCATCATCCGCTGGCAACCCGATCATATTCAGTCAATCCTCGGGATCACTCAATCAGTCTGATATCTACTATTCTACCTTCACGGAAAGAATGCGTGTCGCTGCAAATGGAAATGTAGGGATAGGGACTCCCGCACCTTCTCAAAAACTCGAAGTAAACGGAAACATCAAAACGACCGGGATGCTTGTAGGCACTATAACAACTCCCCTCGAAAATACCGCGCTTCAAGTACGAGGAAGTATGCATGTTGATAACTCGGCCGGTGACCAAGTTTTCCATGTGTCTTCAGGAAAGCAACTCGTGTTTGTGGGTAAAGATGCTTATACGCGGTACTTAGCCACACAGTCTGCAGCAACTGGAAAAATACAAAGCAACAACTTTTCACTTTGGGTGAGCAAAGGCATTGTTACCGAGGACATCGCTTTTGCAGATGTGGCATCATGGTCAGATTACGTATTTAAGAAAGATTTCAAATTGAGACCACTGTCCGAGGTGAACACGTACATCCAGAAAGAGGGACATTTGCCCGGCATGCCCTCAGAGGAAGAAGTGAAACAAAATGGCTACAAGGTTCACGACATGCTCACACGCATGCTCGCGAAAATTGAAGAGCTGACATTGTACAGCATCAAGCAACAGGAAGAGATCGAGCGCTTGAAAACAAGGCTCGAATCGGAGAAAAATCTCCGGAAAAATTTTGGGAGACAGCATTCATCAAATCAACGATGATCTCCATGAAAAGCACAAAGTATTTTCTTATACTATGGCTAGCCCTTGCCGGGACATTTGAATCGTGGGGGCAAAATTCGTTTCTGATAAAGTCGACTCTAGGTCACAAGACATTAGACTTCAGTTGCAAAATTAAAGGCAATACAATACCGACTGGCGGTTCGATAACTCTAACAATTTACTCGGCAGAACGACCTGAGGTAATGCTCTATCGTGCCAAGTGGACGAATAGTGACCACCTAACCCCATCAGCGTACGTCCATTCAACCAATTTCCCGGAATTAGATGTCTCCTGGTTTTGTAACCAACCCGGTTCTGCTAACTATTGCCAGCTATTCAGAAACCCATTAGCCGGACCAACGTCTATTTCACTGCGAGTCGCATTGTTGAAAAGCCTCATCCACAAAAACGACATGAGATATAAAATTCCAATACCTGTTACTATCGAACTAAAACTCGACAATGTCGTTCTTGGAGATATTTTCAGTGTATCTATTGCGGGTAGCAGAGCATTTACTGCGTCAGATTTTGTTCAGAAAGGTTACAACCATGAACACTACTGCAGCACAAACGGAGAAACTCCTTTTTGTCAACGCGCTACAAAAATTCGCACCGTTGATTTGAGTAAAGAGGAAGACATCCAAATTGCAGCCCACCGGGGTGTCTGGGGTGAGTATGATAATGAAAATACGATCTCAGCATTTATTGCAGCAAAGAACTTTGCCGTCACGAGCACCGAAAACATATTTTTACTAGAGTCTGATCTCGTTCCCTATGGCCCCGTCAGTCTTGATTCTACCAACTCAAACTTTCTCAAACCCGAAGGTCTGATCTGCTCCCACGACTTTCCTCTTGATCGGTTCGCCGACTACGCCCCAGAGACCTATGTGTACAACCTAAGTCGCAACCAGATTGCAGGAAAAAGAGTCCGCAAACCAAGGTCCAGCGAGCTATCACAAGACAACATTATGTTCTTTGACGAACTATTAGAGTTTGTCAAACAAAACGACATGATGGTTTGCGCTGATGTCAGAGAACTTTATCCGAGACGACCTCTCTCGTCCACCGGCGAAGCTCTCAGCCAAGTTTGCGAAATCCCCGCTCTCTGCGTATTGGACAAAGGTAATAACAAACAAAAAAGTCTTGCATTTAACGTAAAGAATGCAATTGAGACGGCTAGAAGCAGCGGAGCGCTTAAAAATTTAATAATCAAAACTTACTACAGCTACACCGAGGTTCGAAGGCAATTGGTAGACGTAGCAGGAATGGACCAGTCATACTTCAACAAAATTTTATGGATTCCTATGCTCAGTCCGAACAATAGTTTTTTAAGAGCTGGATCGACGACAGACTATGACCCCAGAAAATTTCAGCTATGGCTGGACGGATGGTTTGCACACAATGACGCAGTTCTCTATTACGAAACGAACTTCAGAACCGATACCGGAAACCAGACTGGACTATTGTGTCAGGATGTATTTCCCTTTTTCGAGGGCACAACACAAAAGTGGGGAAGTGCTATGGAGTACATTGTAAAAGTTGCAGGCCGAAGACCTGGAATATTTGGAGAAGAACCCATAGGCAGCAAAGGTGTTGTTGACCGGTGGGGAAGATGGATTTTAAAATATCCTGCTGATGATCGTAGAACGGATCACATCTGGTTGTTTACGAAACCTTTTATGAAGTATGCGGTGTACACAACCGATCGACCTGATATATGGAAGCAATTTAAAAACAACTAGATTCGACTATGAAAGCAAATATTTTGTTCGCAATCCTTCTGATCATCACGATTGAGGCGTGGCCCCAAACTGGAGCGTCAAACTTCGTTGCAGCCCTGGAACTCGAGCCACTACAAACCGAGCAAGATGGGACATTGACATTCACCTCAGAACTTAAAGCTTCGATACCACAATCGTGCGATTGGTTTGTCCTTACATTTCAATTAAATAGCAATTTTGTGGAAGAGGAACATGAAAACATCTTGGCCTTAAAAAGAAATGATGAAGATATACTAACCTTTGGAATCAAAAGGCTCTCGCCGTCTGATGTAACCACAGGCGCTTTATGGATCGTCTCGAGGCCATTATACATTAATGGTCACCAAAAAACGATTAAGTACAGAATTTATGATAGTGTATCTGCATATGGAACCATTTCACTTTTTATTAGCAGGTATTTCTTAGGTATCGCAAGAGATGTGGCGGATGGTAAATGGGAATTCTCTCCATTACTATTTGGAGTTGACTCAAATACAAATTATGCTTCGAGCCTGTTAACCGGAAATAATATGGACTCGTTTCTGAACAAAGTCAGTACCGCAGTCGGAACAATTTCACTCGTCAGTCAGACGGTTACCAACTTAAAAATTTGGATAGATACTGAACCCGCTGAACAACTAATAGTCCGACTCGGTGGAACCGATGCTCGTAATCACGTAGTCAATGCACGCTCAGCTCCAGCGCCTCACATTGTGACGGGAACAGAAGGCCCGGAATCAAGCGAATCCGGTTCCTATGGTGTATATCCAAACCCTGTAACCAATCGCGTCTTGAATGTATCAGGAGCCTTCAAAAATGGAGAAGTAATTGAATATGTTGTTTTCGACCTGGCAGGCAGAAAGATTGCCAGTGAAAAATTAACCGCCCTGGGTTCTGAAGTAACCATTCCACTACCGGATGAAGTTCAACAGGGAATGTTTCTGCTTCAGGTCCATTCTAACTCCACCGGTAAAAGAAAACAGCTCTTTTACGTTCAATAAAAAATTTACAAGAAACATTTACCCAATGCCGCCGCCAAGCAGCATTGGGTTTTTCTTTCACAAGCCCTACCGAGCCCATCAATTCGCGACCTAACTCAGCGCTGCCAATTTTCAAGAAATGCTTCTTTTCGACGTTTGGAAACATCCAGCGAAACCCCATTGGAAAGTGTTACCGTTCCTCCTTCGCCGCGCGTATATTCAGTTGAACAGCCTTACCGCTTTTACTTGAACGGATCGCCGCGTCGAGTATTTCCATGACCAGCATATTGTTATCCAATGCAGACGGTTCCCACGGAGACAGGGTGACTTTGTTGCGAACGACTGCCTCGAAGAAAGTGAACGGATCGTGGCGTGGTGTCTCCAGTGGCGTGGCTGGCACAATTTCCTCTGGTTCGGTTTCCACCGTTCGAAGACGCGTCCCGCTTCTATCCGCAATCCCATAAGCTGAAGACGTATAGACCTCAATATCTTTCCGGTTGAACGGCCAGTTCCATGAGGCCTGCACAACGCCCTGGCTATGGGCGTAGGTAAGCAAGATAGTAGCATCATCATCGACCATTGGGTAAACATCTGGCTTAAGCCGGCGAATCACTGCATAAACGGAGGATGGACGCTCACCTTTCAAAAGCCACGTGATTAAGTTCGCTCCATAACAACCGAAGTCAATCACGGCGCCTCCTCCATTTAATTCCGGGTCGGTGAGCCATGCTAGAAATTCCTGGTTCACACCAATTTCTTTAGGCCCCTGATGCCCATCATGCACAACAATTTTCCTGATCGGCCCTGTATTGGAAAGTCTCGTTATCATGTCCATATGGCTCCCATACCACGTCGTCTCGTAGTTAGTGAGAACCTTGATTTGATACTTTTTCGAAAGTTTTTCGATTTCACGCGCGTGCTTTAGGCTAACCGCGAGCGGTTTCTCAACCATGACGTGGATTCCGCGCGGAGCACATTTCTGCACGACTTCCAGATGTTCGTAAATGGAGCCAAAAGCAGCTACGCCCTCTGGGCTTGTCTTAGACAACAATTCGTCTAAAGAGCTATACCAAAGCGACATGGGTAGCTTGTACTGACTCATATATCGCTCGGCCAAAGCCTTATTTGGTTCGGCAATCCCAATGATCTCGAAGTCTCCGTCGCCTGCTCTGTTCAGGATCCAATGAACGTGTGTATGGGTTAATCCTGCGACGGCGATTTGGAATTTCTTTGGCGTCTGTGCGAGCGCCAGAACACCCGTGAGCGTGAACAAAGCGATGATGGTGTACTTCATAGACCGAAGATAATCGGTTCGCCTTGTCAGACCAACCGCCTTGCGATTAATAACTGCTGCCGCCCGCTCACTTACTCCACCTCTCTAAAAATGCCTCCTTCTTACGTTTAGAAACATCCAGCGAAACCCCATTGGAAAGTGTCACCGTTCCTCCTTCGCCGCGTGTATAGGACTTTACCTCCTTGAGATTGATCAAAAAAGAATGATGAATCCGGAAGAAATGGTGATGACGCAAAAGGTCTTCATAGTCTTTTAAAGTTCTCGATATCGTGAACTTTCGTCCATCTTTCGTATGAATGATGGTGTAGTTTCCCGATGATTCCCCGTAGATAATTTCGGAAGCATCGACAAAGACAAGACCATTTGTCACTGGGAGCGCTACCTTCAGGGGCTGCGCCGAAGTCTGCAGATGCTGCATCAACATCTGAATCTGATCTGATATTACAGACTTACCTTTTGCTCGCCTTTGCCGTACTTTATCAATGGCATCATTCAGTTCACCGACATCAATTGGTTTCAGCAAATAATCTACAGCAGAAAACTTAAAGGCACGAATTGCAAACTCAGCGTATGCCGTTGTAAAGACGACATCGAACTCCAGATCCTTTACTTTCGGAAAAAGGTCAAATCCTGTTTCGCGTTGCATTTGCACGTCAAGAAATACCAGGTCTCCTTCTTTTCTGCGGATCGCTTCCGCAGCCTGATCAACCGTCTCACACAAGGCGGCAACTTCAACCCCCTGACAAAAATCTTTAATCAGAGTCTGCAAGTTCTTCCGACTCTGTTCCTCATCATCAACAATAATGCAACGAATAATCATACACACTCACATTATTTTTAAACACATTATTCTTCGATACCCAGACGAAGTATCACACGAGTCCCGGATAACCCATCAATTTTACATTTATCCACTATCTCCACTGTATATTGATCATGTTCACTCAACAGTCGCAGTCGTTCCTCTGTGATGTTCGTACCCATAGACTGATGCGCGGGGAAATTTCTTTGCTTGATGGCCTGTGCCTCTTCAAACCCCACACCATCATCATCAATGGTCACCGTGATTGCCCCGGACTGTCTCGAGATTCTGATATCCAGGTTCCCTTTGTCTCTTTTATTGTTCAGACCATGAAGAATCGCGTTCTCCACATAAGGCTGTAGCAATAGCGGAGGAATTTCAACAGAATCTGTATCGACTTCCTTATCCACATCGATTTGCCACGAGAATTTGTTACCAAACCTCAACTCCTCAATCTGAATATAATATCGCAGAAGTTCCAGTTCTTCGGCCAGTCTCACTTTAGCCTGGATTGAACTCGTCAACACACCTCGCATCAGTTTTGAAAACTTAGACAGATAATTGATGGCATTTAATCTGTCGTTGGTGGTGATAAAAGCCTGAATGGAGTTCAGCGCATTAAAGACAAAGTGTGGGTTCATCGCTGTACGTAAGGCAGCCAGTTTCATTTCGCCTATTTTTTTGTTGAGTTCCCCCAACTCATGTGCTCGTTGTATCCTGTCTGTAATGTCATTACCCACAACAGAAGCACCCACAATAAATCCATCTTCAACGATGGGATTGAGCACATATTCATATACCCGAGAACCAAGCGTGCCTTCTGTATGCATCGTTCCTCCTTCAAAAACTTTTTGATAAAGACCAGTCCATGTGTCCTGAATGTCGTCGGCAGAGTTTGAAAGCGTTGAAAAGTCAAGTGTATCACCGAGCGAAAGTTTCCTTCCTGTAGCGCCGTGCCAGAACTCCGAAAATGTACTGTTTACCGCTATCAACGTATTCATCCTGTCTACAGACCAAACCACCAGGTCATTGGTGTTGTTAATGATCGACGCGAGTTTTGCTTCAGAAAGCGCCAGCAAACGAACTGCTTCACGGGAATCCGTCACGTCTAACCCAACACACTGAATTTCTGACGGCACTCCTTGGTTATCGGTCAGGCACATGAATTCCCAGTCTGTCACTACAATGCCCTTTGTCGGATGTGGTTTCCTCAACGTGACGCGCACAACCTGGCCAGGGTTTTCAATAGCCTTGATCGTCGTCTGGTAGCACATTCCATGGTCTGAGGAAACCACCGTTTCCATCGCATTCATACCTATCAACTCCTCCGGGGTAAAATTGAAGGTCCTGCAAAATGCACCGTTGACATACGTATAGTTACCTTGCAGATCCGTTCGCACCAGAAAGCTTGACTGAGTATTCAACAAGGACTCCAATTGCTTTTTCGTTCGCTCGAGTTGCCTTTCATTTTCTACCTGGTTCGTGATGTCGATGAATGACAATACGATGTATTCTCTTTGTCGGTTACTTCCGTAAACGGGCGCCAAACTTAATAAGATCCATTTGTCCGTTTGCCCTTTCCGCCTGAGTCTGAATTTAAACTCTCCGCTTGCATCAGCATACTTTACCAGCAAATCGAAGAAGAAACTTGAATCAATGACGTGCTCATCGTGACTAACAATAGACAAATCAGTGAGTTCATGGCAGCTTTTGTTGATTAGATCATGGGTATCAATTGATAAAATAATGGCAGCTTTTGCATTGGCAATATTGATTCTTCCCTTCGAATCAACACGGATAAGACCAACCCCCATACGCTCAAAAAGTTCCCTTAATCGCTGCTCGTTTAACCGAACCTCATCATTCGCGGTCTTGGCATCGTGTATGTCAAATATAATTCCATCCCAAACAAGCGCCCCTTCCTGGTTTCTGATTGCACGCCCCCGCAGGTGAAGCCAGCGATGACCGATTGCCCTGCTCCCTGTGTACCGAAAGGATAACTCCAGCGTCATCGGTCCGTCCGTGTGGAATGCAAGCATTCCGTCGAGTAACACCCGGTCAGCGGGATGTACCTGTTGAAAGAATTTGACCGGATCTGGCGAAAGCTCTTCGCTTCGGAACCCAAGCGCTACTCCAGGCTGCGTTGAAAAGAATTTACCTGAAAGTTTATTTTCACTGTTGCACGTCAGCTGGAACACAACGCCTTTGTGAATATTCTGAATCAGCGTTGCCTGCTGATCATAATTCCGTTGAAGCCGTTCATACAACCCTCGCTGATGGTCTACGTCCAGCAGCAACCCGTCCCAAAAAAGCGTATCGCCCACGTAGTATGGCTGCACGGACACATATATCCATCGGTAGGCAGACCCAACTCGTACACGCACGTCTGTATCGATTGGTAAGGAGGCTACGCGCGCCTTCTCTTCCATCGTCCTGAACCTTGCCAAATCCAACTCATGCATCAGGTCGTATAACGTCACTCTTCCTTCATGAAAATCAACTGCCGGCCGTCCGAGAATTTTTGCGATACCTGAACTAATCCAATCGTATCTGGCCGTCTCCCCCTTCTTCTGCACCACCCTGAAAATACCACCGTTTGGAATATTCTCTGAAATTCTCCGGATACGCTCCTTCGCCTCAAGTAAGTCGAATTCAATTTTTTTTCGCTCGGAAATATTCAGGGATACAAACGAAACGCCGACAATCTCACCATTATCTGCAATGATTGGTATATAACTTACGCTCCACCAGTGATCGTAACCGCTAAAAGGCACACGTACTTCAACCTTCGTCTCTTGACCTTCCAACGCCAGCATGTAACTCGCGACAAATGAATCCTTCGTGCTTGGCTCTGCATAATCCAATATGGAATCGCCGACGGCAACAGACTTTTTATGGATGGCATAGATTGTTTCCCACGCCATCTTATTGAAAGCAGAAATACGAAATTTCCGATCAAGAATGATCATCGACTCACGCGTACTATTGATATACGCATGAAGCAACGTATTTTTGTGAGAAATTTCATTCTCAAATAATACTTCACGACGGACGGTCTCAAAAAGGATAAAAGTCCCAAACTCATTACTGACCTTAACGTACTCAATTGGCAAAGAACTGCCATCGGCGCGCAACAGCTCCATCCTACCTGTAAGCCGCGTTTGATCCGTGTCTACCAAGCCAACCAAATATTTTGGATCTACAATATGCGAGAGTGAAGTTCCAGGAAGAGCGAAACGCTGGTATTGAAGATGTTCATAGACGGATCGGTTTGCAAAAGTAATTTCCCCTGGAGCGAAGCAATGTATTATCGAGTGTCGCTTTGCTGTAAAACGACTTGAAGGAGAAGCCCATTCGTTGTTGGTTACTTCAATCTGCACGGTAGCCAATGAGCCATACCAATGGATACGAACGAGCCCGGTTAGATCACTATTTTCCCATTCCAAATCGACAATGCCGTTGAAATCTATGCGCATTAAAATCAGCGCATGCAAGGAGGGACAAGCCTCATTCAGCAGTGAAACCGAAATATTGCTGGTGGTTCTGGCGAAATTGCGGACGAACGCATCGTTTGCGCTCCGTACAACTGCCTGCTCATCCACTACAAGAGCAGGATGAGGCAATGCGGCAATGAGATCCGTCATGCTCAGAGAAGACAAGAAAAAGAATTTTAGTTAGTGGGGCATCGTCGCCGGGTGAGCGATTTATGCAGAGCAAAAATAAGACAATAATGGCCTGGCGCAAGTCCAGGCCACTAAAATCAAGACTCCTTGTGTACGAACGTAATTTTATGGGGAGATTTATCAAATATCTGGTCTGAATATGCGGTGTCTACCGAAATGCTCATGACACGTCCAGCCTTATCCACAACCTGCCAGCTACGGGCAATCTCGCGCTTATCGCGAATAAACTTGTCATGGAGATGCGTCATATTTTCACGGTTGCTCTCAGGCACCACAATCAAAAAGCTTTTACCAACAAGCTCTGTCTTTCCATAGCCGTAAATTTTTGTATAAGCGTCATTTACGGCAACGAAATTACCCTTATCATTTGTAATGCAGATTCCGATTTCACCAGAAGTTTCAATTATCGACTGTACGTTCTGGGGTTGTTCTGCGATTTCACTTTTGATTCGTTCGGTTTCCAATAAGTCAATCATAGTAGTTTTAGTTTTAATTTAAATTATTGTGTTTCTAAAGATTTCATGGTCTTTTTAAGCATGAGGTACTCGCGGGTTAACTCTCTGTACTTCTGTTCCACGCGCTGCAAATCCTCTTCATTTGCCTTGACTTCCAAAAGTAGTTTGTTCACCTCCTGCTCACGCTTCTCAGCCTCCGCATTTTTACGACTCAACTCTTCCTGTGTTGCCTTCATCTCCTCCATACTTTGCTTCAGTTCCTCTTCACGATCCTGCAGTAAGGCGTTCTGCTGACGCATTTCTGTTATATCCACACAGAACATGATGACCTTTTTTGGATTCTGATGCACATCAAGTACCGCACTGTAGCCCGCGCGAATGTATTTTGCTTCGCCTGTACTTGACCTAAGTTTAAATTCACCGGCAGCAGTGGCCCCATTTCTTAACCTCTGCATCCATGCGATATAATCTGTTTCAGGCATTGCCGATTTATCGAATAAGAACCACTGGTCTTCGCCTTTCAGTTGTTCTATTGAGTATCCCACTATTTGAGCAAAGTTTTCATTTGCTGCCATTATCAACCCATCGATGCTCATTTCCACAAATGAAATTCCACTCTTATTCATACCCTCCAGACGTCCTTCCATCTCCAGACTATATCTTCTGATTTCCTCTTGTGTGGCCGAAAGCTCCTCCATATTCTGACGCATCTCTTCTTCTTGCGCACGAAGCTGCTCGGCTTGTTCAGCGGACTCCTGATAGAGCCTTGATGTATGCTCCGTTGTACGAACAGAACGAATCGTCGCCGCAATGGCTTCGCTTACTCGCTCCAGGAATTCAAGCTTGAATTCTGGCAACTCTTCAAAAGAAGCGATCTCAAGTACACCTTCGATCTGGTTGTTATTCATTAATGGATAAAGGACAACTACGCTGGGGACAGCTTCTCCAAGTCCGGACGTAATGGCAATGTAATCCGAAGGCACTTGGCGTAAATAAATTGGCTCTCTCTCCAGGAAACACTGACCGACCAACCCCTCGCCGGGCTCAATGAGCTTATCGATGAATTTCTTTCGACTATATGCATAGCAGCCCGTCATCTTCAATAATTCTTTGCCCGATTCGCTGGAAAGTATGAAAAATGCACCTTGATTGACCTCCAGGTACTTAATCAGGAAAGCGATGAGCTTATCGCACATCCCGCTGATGTTTCTATTGTTATTCTGTATCAATTTACCAAGTTCAGCAAGCCCGCTGTTGATGTACCTTTCATGGCTTTCTCGTTCGGAACCTACTAAAAGATTGGCACGCATCGCTAAAAGCGCCTTGCTGAGGTTATCATTTGCATCCAGCTCTATCTTCGTATTCAGCGATCCCGCAGCTATGTCGTTCGCAAACAAAATATTGCGATCCATATTTGTTTTGAACGCTTCCAATTCCTGAAGACGTGTGTACTGATTAGTTAACAACTTCATCACAGAGTCGCGAAAGAGCGAACCCAGTACGCCCGTCGCTAACGTTAATCCAACAAATACGAGAGTCCACATCCCCGTATTTCCGTCCGAAGTTGCTGACAGGATGAGCAGCGTGGTAGCGAGTAAAGCGGAAAAGATGATCGATATGTTACGAATCGGGATAAACAAAAGCACGGCAGCCACGGTCATTGCCACACCACATGGGAGCATTGAAAACGAAAAAAGACGAAACATTAATGCACACGAAAAAAGCATTGAAGCGACGAGCAAAATGTCCGATGCTTGCTTTCTGTTTCCGATAAGACTAAAAATCAATGCAGCAAATAAAGAGGCGACAACCAATATGGGCAGAACCATCGCGCCCTTCCATAAACCTGTTCCTGCGGCCAATAGTCCTACCGTGACAGAAGCCGAAACCGGGACCCATTCCGCACCGCTTATTTTGCTCTTGAGAAGGTCATTTGCATTCATCATAAAATAATGTGAGGGTTTGTATTTTTTGCAGCAGGCGTAAATCGTATCGGCAGCGCACCTACGCCGCGTGTAAACATTCCCGATTCACGCGGAAACTCGGGCGCGTTTAATGCAATTGCTGACGTCCTGTCAAAGAGTTGATTAAATGCAACTTCGATCTCTGCTTTCGCCAGCATGGCACCAACACAAAAATGGCGGCCACTGCCAAAGGCAAGATGTCCGGCCGAGCTTGTAAATGATTTTTCTAAAGCAACAGGTCGATTGATGTCAAAGACATCCGGATTTGCAAATTTCGTTTCGTCACGCTGCGCGGAACCCAGTAACAAAACGACTTTTGAATTTGCGGGAATAACGCCCCCTGATACTTCCACTTCCGCATTCGTTATGCGCATTAGCCGATGAGTCACCGGGGAATACCGCATGGATTCAACAAAAGCATTATCAATTAATTTCCTATTCTCGCGAACCTGCAGCATTTGCTCGGGACACATCAAGAGATTGCGCAGCATCAACGATAACATCTTATCTGTACTCTCTCCTCCTGCCGTAATCAGCAAACTGATGAATGACTTTATTTCCATATCATCCATTTGTACACCGTCAATCTCGTGCGTACACATTAATGAGATCAAATCATCACCTGGATTCTCGCGCTTCCTTCTGATGATTGGAAGCAAGTGATCAGTTATTGCTTCCTTAGTTTCAAAAGCCTTGGCTGTAATTGCCGGCGTTTGGCCCAAATCAGCAATGAAATCGACAAACGATCGGTACCAGGCAAGAAATCTTGGTTCATCACCAGGATCGAGTCCGAGAAGTCCCGAGATTACCAACACCGGAAATCTGGCGGCATATTCTGCAGCGAAGTCGGCCTTACCCGACGAAATAAAGCTGTCGTAAATTCTTGCGGAAGTAGCCTCAATGATGGGCATTATCTTTTCTGCCAATTGCCGTCCTCGTATGGAGGGCGCGACGATGTTTCGGTATCGCGAATGTTCTGTCCCATCCATTTGGATAAAGGTGCGTCCATGAAGAGGCTCTGATTGAAACTCGTAGTTTTTTACCGTGAACGCTTCGTTGCGCAGCGCGAATTCAATGTCGGTATAGCGGCTCAATACGTGTGCGTCGAGGGGTTCAAAGTAAAACAGCGGAAAAGACTCACGAAGTCTTTTATAAAGCGGATACGGGTCCACGTTGAATTCTGGACCCAGAATGTTCATTGAATTGCGGGGTATAGAGGCGGTCATATTATTGTGTGGTTATGATATCAAAGGTGAGCGACGCAGGGCACGGCAAAAAACCAAACTGATCAGGCGGCGTGATTTTTTGATCAGGTGGCGGGCAAGTCTCACTAATTCAATTTCCGTTCGCATATTTACCCGGCGGATTAAACCATCTGCCCATCAATTCGTCTAACTGCCTATGAAACGCTCCATCACTTTTGCAACGCTGCTATTCCTATGCGCTTGTTCAGACAAAACCGCTGATCCTGAGCCAGTAACAGAAATGTACTTTCCAGACAACGGAGTCTCTACCTGGCAATCCATCACGCCTTCATCTCTTGGCTGGAATGAAAGCGCCATCCCGGAACTTGAGGATTATCTAAGTGCCACGAACACCCGGGCGTTTATTGTCCTCAAAGACGGCAAAATTGTGATCGAACGATATATGGGCAAGCAGTTTGACAACACCACCAACTTTGGGCAAAATAGTAACTGGTATTGGGCCTCGGCCGGCAAAACCCTGACCGCATCGCTGGCCGGTATTGCAGAATCAAAAGGAGAGCTGGACTTGTCCTCAAAAACTTCTGATCATCTGGGTGTGGGATGGACCTCATTATCACCAGCACAGGAGTCCCTGATAACGGTTCGGCATCAACTGACGATGACAACAGGACTTGACGATGCTGTCGCTAACCCGGATTGCACCACTAAAGCCTGTCTGGTGTTTAAGGCCAATGCAGGAACAAGATGGGCCTACCACAACGCCCCCTACACGCTTCTAGATAACGTCATCGCTCACGCGACAGGAAAAAGTCTGAATACTTACCTCAATGACGAGTTGAAGACCGTCACGGGAATGGACGGAACCTATATTCAAACAGGGGATAATAATGTGTTTTACAGCACTCCGCGCTCCATGGCAAGATTTGGACTGTTATTACTCAATCAGGGTAAATGGAAAGACACGCAGGTGATTCCCATGGCTTATTTTCAAAATATGACCGCTGCGTCTCAAAACTTTAATTTGTCCTATGGTTTTCTCACCTGGTTGAATGGCAAGTCCTCGTTTATGGTACCCACACTGCAAACTGTATTCAACGGCTCACTCTCCCCCGACGCACCTGCAGACCTTTTTGCAGCTATGGGTAAAAACGGTCAATTAATTAATGTAGTGCCCTCGCAGGGTCTGGTGGTTATTCGAATGGGTGACAATCCTGATAGCTCATTGGTGCCTTTCACGTACCAGAACGAGTTGTGGAAGAAGTTGAATGCTGTTATTCAAAATTAATTATTGATGTAAATAACAGTAGGCGGTATTAACCATCTTGCTTATTCACAAAAACTGCTTATTACATTCAACTGCTTCGGCTCATCTATGAACAATATCCACTAAATAAATCGTTGCTAAACGACACTGCATCTTCCAGACAGGTACGCGCTCCAGTTGCGGTGGGCGTAATGATGAGTTCTTCGATCTTTGTGAGTAAAGACAACACGTTGAGTGCGATGCGCGAGGGACACTGGCATTGTTTGAGCCCCTTCGACTCCGCTCAGGGCTAGCCTCTATTGGTACCAAGCATTCACGCTTTGCCCTGAGCGGAGTTGAAGGGCGAGTGCCATGTGGCCCGACCCGAGGAACTGCGACGTCAGGAGCAGGACCGAGGGACGCGCCCAAATTCTCCTTCGTCATCATCAATAACTTCTCGTAAAAAAAAGAGAACTGCCCTCTTGAGACACTCTCTTTCATTTATACGATCTGTTTATCCTCATTCAACTACTCCGGCCATCTTCAATACTATTTTGTACTCTTTCTCAGTGACCTTCCCAACCGACATTCTGGACAGTCTGACTAAATCCATGTTCTCCAGCTTAGGTTCTGCCTTAATTTGCGCCAGTGTTACCGGCTGAGACAGTGTCTTCCACGGTTTCAAATCAACAGCAACCCAATTGGGATCAATGGTTGTCGGATCCTGGTATGCTTCTTTCACCACTTCAGCAATTCCGACGATGGCTAATCCTTCGTTGGAGTGATAGAAGAAAACACGATCTCCTTTTTTCATCGCCTTCAGGTTGTTACGCGCACCATAATTGCGCACACCATCCCAAAACGTTTTTCCATCCTTCAGGAACTGCTCCCAACTATATTTAAAGGGTTCCGATTTCACCAACCAGTAATTCATAATTGCCTTATTCGCGTTTTCGCTGGCAATGTAAATAAATAATATCCGAATGATCAACTCATTCCTTCGCGCCTTCGAAGGTAAATCCCATGGCCTCCATTTTCAATTTCCTCACTACTTTCCCATCATCCCTGATGAATGTTATCTTCGCCTGACCGTTTGCATCAAATGTATCTGTCCCGATGGACTTAATCTCGCCCGACTGACCGTTGGCGTCCATGATGAGCTTCCCTTCCCTGACCGACATCACAATGTATTCGAAAGGCAGTCCTGTCATCTTGTACTTTCCGGCATATGCATTCAAATCAACTGAATTGTTGTCCACATTACCAACAGTCAAAGGAGCAGTATTGGCAGATTTAAATGTAACGTCCATGACTATCATCAACGAACCAGAAGTCTTTGCCTCCGGATTTGTAAAAACCAGATATAGATCATGTTTACCGGATGTTGGCTCCAGATTAATCGACACGGCCTTTCCTCCAAATCCTCCGTCACCGATAAATTCAGATTTACCAATCAGCTTACCACCCGGCTCATCTAATCTCAATTCGATAAATCCACCGAGCGCATTCAGCTGCGCTTTGGGAGCGACTGCCAATACCTCAATATTTGTTAACGAAGTGAGATCAATGTCCTTCAATGTAATATAACTTCCGGCCTTGGTTGGAATAACGAACTTTCTTCCACCAAAAGACATCTTATTTACATCCTGAAACTGATCGAAATTATGGGGATTGATGACAGGATTTCGTAACGTGAACGTTTCTTCCCCTGAAAGTCCTGGAACTCCTGATCCCCCCGCATCGCGATATGCTGCGCGGAAAATAAACACACCTTCTCCCTTATCATTTGCTGGCAACTTCGTTGTGTAGGTTCCTTTTAATGGAAGTGTATTCACCTTTGGCTTGGGCTGAGATAAGTTCAAAATATACCGTATCATTTCTGATGCGTCTGCTGTTGACAACTGAGGGTGTGCCGGCATTGCTACTTCGCCCCAAACACCACTACCTCCGGCGATTACTTTCTTTGTTAAAGTTTGCTCGGCAGTGGTCTTTCCCTTATACTTCTGCGCGATCTCCTGATAAGTCGGACCAATTGATTTCTTATCCAGACTATGGCAGGCTTTGCAATCCGCGCCCTCCATTAACTTCCTTCCTTTGGATACATCCACGGCTTGTTCCGCTGTCCGATGGCCTTGGGCAATTACATTCTTATCAAATCCTTCTGCCAGATAATCGATCGATACAATAACCTGTTCGGGTTTGATTTTTCCGTTGGCGGTTGATCCATCTTCTTTATCCGCCACGGAGACGTTATAGTTGTAAACAGTATTGGGGAAATAAAATGACTTGTTTGCATTCAACAGATCGAACTTAACCACAGGTGTTTCATTGCCTGCATATATCTCAAGCGACTGGCTGGCTATCGCACCTTTGGCGTCCGTCACCGTCAATGTCGCTTTATATACGCCGGGAAGATCCATTTTCACCGATGCCTCCAAACCATTTAATACCTTAACAAATCCTGTCTTTGAAGTGACCTTCCATACGTAACGCAGCGAATCACCATCGGCATCTTTAGTTCCATCTGCCGAAAGTTTGACTGTTAACGGCACGGCCCCACCCATCTTATCCGAATTCATCCGGATGATCGGCTTACGATTGCCACCATTATATTCAATTCTCACTAACCTTGCATCATCATTGCCTGTGAACCAACCTGAACCATATTCCAGCATATATAAATCGCCATCCGGAGCAAACTCCATGTCCATAGGGTTAGAGAATTTATAGCTTGGCATAAAGCGCTCCATGGACACAAAATTCCCTTCATTGTCAAGTGTGACGGCCATGATCCAACCACGCATCCATTCATAAATAAATAACTTACCGTCATAGTATTTCGGGAATGCACGCTTCGCAGCCGGGAACATATCTTTATGAAACACTGGTCCAGCCATCGCATTTCTTCCGCCTGTACCTACCAACGGAAATTCTTTTGACTCTCCATAGGGATACCAAATGAAGGCCTTTTCCGCGGGAGGCAACTCATTCAACCCTGTATTATTCGGAGAAGTATTGATCGGCTTATTTGCATTCCACAATTCCAACGACTTTGCCGCGGTGAAATCGTATTTATAATATGCCTTATTATCGCCTACAAAATGAGGCCATCCAAAATTACCAGGGCGTCGTGCCTGTCCTACTTCATCGTGACCTGCAGGTCCCCGTAAAGAATCCGGATTATTTGCATCAGGTCCAACTTCTCCCCAGTACACGAATCCTGTTTTCTGATCGATTGAAATACGGAAAGGATTTCGATGACCCATCGTATAAATTTCCGGTCTGGTTTTGTCCATTCCCTTCGGAAATAAATTTCCTTCGGGGATGGTATATTTTCCATCAGCCGTCGGCTTAATGCGAATGATCTTGCCTCTCAAGTCGTTGGTGTTAGCCGACGACTTCTGCGCATCCCATGCAGAACGGCCTTCGCGCTCATCACTCGGACTATACCCATTGGATCCGTGAGGATTGGTATTATCTCCTGTTGACAAATAGAGATTTCCATTTTTATCAAAAGCAATAGACCCTCCGGTATGGCAACATTGTTCTCGTTGTGTGGGAATCTCCAGCAACACCTTTTTGGAAGTCATATCCAGTACATCACCATTCAACGTGAATCGGGCCAATACATTCTGAGACTTTTTAGGGTCAGAATAAAATAGATAAATCCAACGGTTTGTGAGAAAATTGGGATCTTTTTGAAGTCCGAGAAGACCATCTTCAGCTTCGCTCTCCTTCCCTTCCTTATCCACATATTTTGTACTTACTGGAATTGTGGCAATTGTCTTCAGCTTCTTCGTACGCGTGTCGTATATTCTGACTGCGCCTCTTCGCTCAATGAATAAGATCCTTCCATCTCCCAGCACACTCAACTCCATCGGTTCATTCAACTTCTCCTCGAGGATTACTTTGGTAAATCTGTTTTCCTCCGGCTTTGCGCGCTGAAAATCCAGCTGCTTATTTCCATTCATGACATATTCCAATCCCGCCCACAGATGGTTCAGAAATAATGGTTCAGAAAATGTTTCGTCCGTGTGCCCCATTGCTGTGTAGAACGCTCTTCCTCCGTCAAATTCATGATACCAACTCATCGGGTGGTTGGCTCCATTCTTTCCACCCCTGTATGACGACTCGTCGATTCGCACGAGCACATTCACCTTCGGATTCATTTGCTTAAAGCTGTAGAACTCATCGCGGCGTTCGAAACTTTCGGGCATTCCTTTCGTCATCGGATTATCTCTGGCAACGACAATGAATTTTCCATTCTGCACATTGTCGGGATTCGGATGATCCAGGAAATATGCACCCGCCAATCTCCCATACCATTCCCATTCATACTCACAATCGGTTGCCGCGTGAATGCCCACATATCCCCCGCCTGCCTGAATGTAGCGCTCAAAGGCACTTTGCTGATCGGCATTTAATACATTGCCCGTTGTGTTCAGCCAAACCACTGCGTTGTATTTCGAAAGCACCTGAGCGTTGAACCAGGATGCGTCCTCGGTGAACTCCACCTCGAAGCCCTTCTGCGAAGCCATCAACGTCAGCGCCTTTTTTCCAGCTTCAATGGAGGTGTGTCGGAAACCATCGGTTTTGCTGAAAACCAATACCTTACCCGTTGCAGGTGCCGTGTTGTTAAACGACCAAAACAAGCCGGCTGAGACCAGGAGAAAAAACGCATAGGCCAACCGTTGCAGTGACCTTTTCTGATAAATCCGGAAACGCTTTGTGTTCATGTGTGAGGAATTATTGAAGGCCGCAACTGCATGCATCATGACCAAAGCTAGTAAAATTTTTATTGTGTAATAATGACGCAATGAAAAAATTCCGGAACGCGCCTCAAATAACAAGCACGATGCCCTCTTTAAGCGCCTTATTATAATTGCGGACATCGAAAGAATACAGCTTCGGAGAACGATGCTGTCCAATTTTCTTCACCTCCCGGGTGTCCTTAATCAACCCGAGAGAAAACAACTTCTTTGGAAAATTACGCCGATCGAGTTTTCGGTCAAGGATGGTTTCATACAACGACTGAATTTCCGGAAGCGTAAACTTTTTTTCCAGCAAATTCAGTCCAATGGGCTTGTGATATAAGTGGATCCGAAGGTGATCCACTGCAGCCCTTATCGCGTGGTCATGGTCGAACAACAGCTTTGGGATTTTATTCACATCTACCCATTGATAACTCTCAATGAATATATCCGGTTCTGGAACCACTTTCTCATAGTCAACTAAAGCAAAATACCCCACCGCGATCTGGCGATCGGAAAGCCAGTTGTCGGAAGGTATTTGCGGGTATGTCACCCGATTCACACGAAACGGGGTATCTCCAAAAACGTGAAACTGCTGCAAATACACCTTATCCAACTCCGTACGTTCTGTCAGAATTCTTTGTGCCGCGTCTTCAAGTCTCTCCGATTTCTTAATAAAACCACCGGGCAACCCAAGCCCACCCAGTTCATTGTATTTCCCAACCAGAACTTTCAGCTGACGTTCATGATAACCAAATATTACAAGGTCAATAAGAATATTGGCGAGGTACTCTTTACCACCATTTTCCACAAAATCGATAAGCTCTTCTCTGGTTTTCATCGTTCATCAGACCATTAGCCTTAAAAACATTCCAATCAAACCAAAACAACCGGAATGCGCAAGTAACAGAGTAGGATAAACGCTGAAAAAAGGCATTCAACAAACGTCCATCCTTATCGCTTTATGTCCTGCATACACTATTTTTGCACCGCATGAAAACCGGGAAAAAGATATTACGCATTTTTGCTATTGTTTTGGTTACTCTTGTTGCGGTGTTCCTAGGCCTTATTGCCATATTCTCCACCCATCAAAAGGAGCTTGTTCAAAGTGCTCTGGAAAAGGTAAACCATGATTTAAATGGCCATGTCACCATCCGCGATTCCGACATCTCCATTTTTGGCAATTTCCCTAACATCAGCATCGACTTGCATGACGTGCGCATTCTGGAATCAAAAGCAGCCGATGCGGACACTTTACTAAACGTACAGGATATATTCATCGGTTTCGATTTATTCAGTCTCGTAAGTAGCCAGCCTTCCATCAAATCCATTAAACTCAGCCGCGGTAATATCCACCTGGTTCAGCATGTTGATGGCACATTCAATGTTCTCAATGCACTTGCTTCCATTGATTCTACTCAATCGGATACAACTGCATCCGCCCCCGTCACGCTTGACCTTAAACGTATCCATTTATTTCAAATCGACGTACTCAAGATCAATGAAGCTTCCAACCTTACCATTGAGGCCTTTATTGACGAGGCGCATTCACGCTTCAAGACGGCACCAGAACATATAGTTGCCAGTCTTAACAGCGCGTTCACCCTCAACGTCATCACTGGAGCAGACACCACCTTTATCAAGCACAAACATTTTCAGGTAAATACAGAGCTGGACTTTAATGAGGCGAACCAGGTTCTCACCATCAAGCCGTCTGAGCTGACGCTGGAGAATGCTTCGTTCCGAATGGAGGGAACTGTTGATGTGGACAACGATGCTCTCGTGGATTTCAAATTTGATGGAGAAAAATCAAATTTCGACCTCTTCCTCGCGTTGGCTCCTCCCGAATTGACGCCGGTGCTACAGCGATATGAAAATGCCGGAAAGATCTATTTCAAAGCTTCTGTTAAAGGGAAAACCACCAACGGACAAATGCCACTGGTTGAAGCCGACTTCGGATGCGAAGACGCTTTCTTCAATAACACTACCTCAAATAAGACACTCGACAGTCTGTTCTTCAAAGGTCATTTTACTACGGGGACCTCAGGTACCTTGTCGACGATGGAATTCTCTCTTGAAGACTTCACGGCTCGTCCGGAAGCCGGAACGTTCAGCGGAAAACTTCTCGTCCGCAACTTTGAATCGCCCGAAATTGATATGCGTCTGCGATCACAATTTGATCTTGATTTTCTTGCGAAGTTTCTCAACCTCACCGAACTGCGCGACCTGAAAGGGAAAGTTGATTTGACCATGAACTTCCATGACATCATCGACCTCAACAACCCGGAGAAAAGTATTGAACGTCTTAATGAATCGTACTTTACAAGTTTGGAAATTGAGGGTCTATCCTTCTCGACTCCCTCCTTCCATCTGCCACTCCAGCGTCTGGATGTTAGTGCGCGGATGGACGGGCACGCCGCCATCATTCATAATTTCAAACTGAAGATTGGCAATTCCGACCTCGAGCTCCAGGGGAAAATCAGCGATCTGCCTGCGCTCATTCACCATACCGCCATTCCTGTTACGACCAGCCTCAACATCAAGTCAAATATGCTTGATATTAAAGAACTGACCTCGGGCGACACTACAAAACGAAAACCGTTTGACGAGCAGATCAAAAATCTAAGCATGGCGCTCCACTTCACAAGTTCTGCCAAGGCGATGACTGAGTATAAGAATCTGCCTGTAGGCGAGTTCTTTGTGGATGACCTCAACGCACAACTCACCCACTACCCGCACAAACTCCATGACTTTCATGCTGACGTGTACATCGACGACAATATATTTCGTGTTATTGATTTTACCGGTATGCTCGATGAAAGTGATTTCCACTTCTCCGGCAAATTGAAAAACTATGACTTATGGTTCAGCGAAAAACCAACCGGGGATACACGAATTGAAATTGACCTTTCTTCTAAAAAATTGCAACTCGACGATTTGTTTGCCTATGGGGGTGAGAATTACGTACCTGAAGATTATCGCCATGAAGAGTTTGACAATATGAAAATTAAAGGTTTTGCAGAATTACACTTTAAAGAGAAGATGCATTCTGTTGACCTTCAGGTAGAACAACTTCAGGCTAAAATGAAAGTTCATCCAATGGCCTTCGAAAACTTTGCCGGCCGCTTTCACTACGAAGACGATCACCTGGTTGTACAGAACTTCCGAGGCAAATTGGGTAAGAGCGAAATGAAAGTGAACATGAACTACTTTCTTGGTTCAGATTCTACCATCAAAAAACGAGATAATCATTTTGAACTCATTTCGCCGAGGCTGGACTTCGATGAATTATTCGCCTACAATCCTCCGCCTGCCGGCAAGGTGGCAACACCTCAGGAACATGAGCAGGGATTCAACATTTATGACCTGCCCTTCTCTCATATGTCTTTTCACTTTGACATCAAACAACTTAACTACCATCGTTACCTCATTCAGGATTTTTACGCCAAGGCAAGAACGACACCAAACCATTATATCTATCTTGATACGCTATCACTCGGTGCGGCGTCCGGCAAGATTCACATGAACGGATACTTTAATGGTTCAAACCGAAACAAAATATATTTATCGCCTGTCATGCACTTCGAAGGTGTGGACTTAGATAAACTACTCTTCAAGTTTGAGAACTTTGGCCAAGACCACCTGGTTTCCGAGAATCTTCATGGTAAAATCAGTGGAAAACTCACTGGAAAAATCCATGTTCACCGCGACCTTGTACCAATTATTGACGATTCTGAAATCCATCTTGATTTCAAGGTTACCAATGGCCGTCTGGCAAATTACAGTGCGCTTCACGCCATGTCCGACTATTTTAGGAACAAGAACCTGGACAATGTATTGTTTGACACCTTAAGCAATCAATTGGACATCCGCAACGGAGTATTATCTATACCAACCATGAACATCAATTCATCCCTGGGTTTCATAGAAATATCTGGTAAGCAGGATATGAACATGAATATGGAATATTATGTTCGAGTTCCTTGGAAGCTGGTGGCAGATGCAGCCAAATCCAAGTTATTTGGTTCAAAAAACGAAGAAGAAATTGATAACGAGATCATCTATCGGGATGAAACCAAACGGGTGAGGTTCCTGAATGTGAAGATTAGCGGAACTCCTGATAAATTTGATATCTCACTCGGTAAAGACAAATCCAAAAAGAATTAATGCTTACTTGAAATTCCGACCCTCACCAAATATTTTAGATTGACTGGGAGAGTGTGTTTTGTCAGAAGTTTCATCTGCACGGGACATGGCCACCTGGATGGCCTCTCCCTTAGCTGACATTCTCTTTTTCAGAATACCCGAAAAATCTGTACACTTTCTGACGATGACGTGAATAACTTCTCCTTCCCGTTGAAGTTTACCTTCCACCATCAACAGCACACTCTGAATAATTTCCTTTCTGTATTTATCGAAAAGATTGGGGAACACCACCAGGTTGCTTGTTCCGGTCTCATCTTCAAGCGTAATAAAACAAACTCCCTTTGCTGTACCGGGACGTTGTCTGACCAGAATTAAACCTGCGACCTTTACGATGTCGCCGTGTTTGGCATGTGCAAGTTCCGAAGAAGGCAAAATCCTGAATTGATCCAATTGCTCCCGAATCAAACTGACCGGGTGAGCTTTCAGTGAAAGAGAAGTGGTACTGTAATCATAGACTACATGCTCCGGCAAGGTCATTTCCGGAAGTTCTACACCCTTCTCATCCTGATCCATCTGATCAGAGAATACATTTAACTTTTCCATAGAGGATGTTTCCCAAAATGCCTTTCTTCGATCCATGTGCATGGATCGAAAAGCGTCTGCATCAGCCAACATCTGCAGCGAAGCATCAGACAAACCTGCTTTTTTAAGATCTGCCATTTGTCTGTATCCCTGATTTCTCTTGTCAACCAGTAGTTTCATATCTTCTTCGCGAATGCCGTTGATTTGTCTGAAGCCGAGGCGCAACGCCTTGTATCGACCATCTTGTTCTTCAAGGGTATTATCCCATTCGGAGTAATTGACATCAACAGGCCTCACCACCACTCCATGATTTTGCGCATCACTCACAATTTGAGCAGGTTGATAGAATCCCATCGGCAAACTGTTCAGCAAAGCGCAGGCAAACACATCCGGATAATAGCATTTCAACCAGGCACTGACATACACCAATAAAGCAAAACTGACAGCGTGACTTTCCGGAAAACCATAACTTCCGAAACCCTCCAATTGCCTGAAGACACGGCGGGCATATTCTTCAGAATAACCATTGCCAACCATTCCCTGAACGAGCTTTTGTTCAAAATGTGAAATCAATCCCTTCATCTTAAACGTGGCCATGCTGCGTCGCAAAGCATCCGCTTCAGCAGGTGAAAATCCGGCCGCCACAATGGCAATTTTCATCGCCTGTTCCTGAAACAACGGAACCCCTAGCGTGCGGCCTAGAATTGATTCAAGCTCTTTGGAAGGAAATGTAACCTCTTCCTTGCCATTTCTCCTGCGCAGGTAAGGATGTACCATATCACCCTGTATAGGTCCTGGTCTTACAATCGCCACCTCAATCACCAAGTCGTAAAAACATTTTGGTTTCATCAATGGCAACATGGCCTGCTGTGCCCTGCTCTCAATCTGAAAGACCCCAATAGTATCCGCCCGACTCACCATATCGAAAACACCCGGATCTTCCTGTGGAATGTTGGCAAGTGTAAAATCTTTATTGTAATGCTGATGCGCAAGATGAAAGGCTTTTCTGATGCAGGTGAGCATTCCTAAGGCGAGTACATCAATCTTCAGAAATCCGAGCGCCTCTATATCATCCTTATTCCACTCAATATTTGTTCTCCCCGGCATGCGCGCATTGAGTATGGGACAAAGATCGGTTAGTTTGCCATCGGTAATCACAAAACCTCCTGTATGCTGCCCAAGCTGCCTAGGGAATCCCATAAACTCTTGTGTGAGTTCCAGTACTTTTCGAATAAGCGGGTCGTCTGGATTAATACCCTGAGCCCTTATTCTGTTTTCATCAAATCCATCATCGTTGAAATCCCAAATGAGTGCTGATAACCGATTAATGGTATCTATTGACAAACCCATTGCCTTTCCAACATCCCGAATGGCTCCCTTATGGTGTTGCTGCGTTACTGTAGCAACAATGGCAGCGCGTTCTCTTCCATACTTGTTGTAGATATATTGAATGACCTCTTCCCGACGCTCATGTTCAAAATCAACGTCAATATCAGGAGGTTCATTTCGCGCAGAAGATATGAAACGCTCGAACAGCAAATCAAATTTTGATGGATCTACAGATGTAATTCCCAAACAATAACAGACTGTCGAGTTTGCCGCAGATCCCCTGCCCTGACATAAAATACCTTTGCCTCTTGCATACTGGACAATATCAAACACCGTCAGAAAGTATTCGGCATAATTCATCTCTTCAATAAACTTCAGCTCATAGAGAATGGTCTGCCTAACCTTATCCGGGATAACTTCACCAAACATTTTGGCTGCACCAATCCATGTATGATAGACGAGTTCTTCCTGAGGAGTTCTTCCCCCGGACGTGATCTCCTTAGGGTACTGATACTTCAGCTGACTGAGTGAGAAGTTGCATTGTTCGCTGATCCATAAAGCATTTTTAATGGCATCGGGGTATTGCCGAAATAACCTATACATCTCATCTACTGGCTTAAGGTATCTTTCAGCATTAGCATGCAGCTTGAAGCCCGCCTGATGTATGGTACATTTTTCCCGTACACAAGTCATGACATCCTGCAACTGACGTCTGGATACATCATGATAATATACATTGTTGGTTGCTACCATGCCCATTTGAAATTCACGGGACAAAGAGGCTATTCTGTGCAATCGCTTCGCATCATCTCCATGATATCCTTTCCATGCAGCAATAAATAATGAAGTTCCAAGTCTTTGTCTGAATCGCTTTACATCATTTAAAAAGAACTCATCAAAATTGAATTCCTCATTCAATTGTTCAGGTGGAATAATTATAAAAAAAGAACCTTCTGCGTGCTCAAAGACATCCTGTGCATACAAATGACATTCACCTTTTTCCGCTCGAAGATTTCCCATGGAGAGCAATGCCGACAAGCGAGCATATGCATCTTTATCAGATGGATAGGCCAGCAAAGAAGGTCCGTCGATCAAATCAACCTGACAAGCAGGTATAAACTTAATGCCCCTTTTATTTGCCTCGACATGTCCACGGACAAGACCTGCGAATGTATTGTGGTCGGTAATTGCAATGGATTCGTATCCAAGCTGAAAAGCCTGTTCAATCATCTCTTCGGGATGAGATGCTCCTTGCAGAAATGAAAAATTGGTGGTCACCTGAAGCTCCGTATATCTCATATGCAATAACCGTTTTTAAGAGAAGAAACCGTGGATATACCATTGAAAGGTCTTATCCTCATAATGTCCCAGACGAAATAACCAATACCGTTTACCTGTATCATCTTCCACACGGTAATAGTCTCTGTGTTGACCATTCTGAATCCACCACTCCTGTTCAATCCGCTCCGGTCCATCTGCTTTCACGATCGAATGTCTTTTCCCCTGATAAATGAAAAGCATCGGAGGATAATCCGGGATGGGTGCCGTGACCTCAATCTTTTCAGGAGGGGAAAGAATCCGTAAAGGACGAGGTTGTCTGATATTCCATGGGACGAGTGAATGAGCTTCAATGGAAGAAGCTTTAGTGAATGAACGTTCCGGCCAGTGATGCTCAGCAGGAAAATAGCGGCAAATTTTTTCCGTCCCAATTCTGATTCCTATTCTATCAATGAGTTCACTTAATCGCTCATCATCAATAGCCCCAGTTGAATCCCACATACCTTGTTGGTGAGCGAGGAGTTCTTCAACCTGATTCGTATCAAGCGTAAACAATTCAATTCCTGGTCCTGGCTCAAATTGCTGAAGCCGAAGCGAAAACAATTTGGCTATATGCGTCACGTGATGGGTTGACTTGCTGGTTGTGATTTGAATAGATGTCTCCTTTCCATCTATTCGATACCCCTTAAAGATTGCCTGACGCAATCCCTTCTGCTCCTTCTGCAGACGACCACATAATTTTTCCAGTAACTTCTGCAAAGCAATTTCAATTCCACCCTGTGTGGAAATGGGTTCGAGGCAATGAAGCCTTTCGTGAAAAGGCTCAGGCGGAACAACAGGATCAATGGATTCAAAAACTTGTCCTCTGGCCTGCTCTATTCTGAGTAATACATCATTTCCAAATCTCTTACGAAGTGCAGAACGTGGAATAGCTGCAACTTGCCTGATGGTATGCAACCCCAGCTTATGCATTTTCTGAATTTGCTCTTCTTCAAAATGGAGTGCCTGCGGGGGCAGAGACTGATAGGCTTCCCAGTCAGTCCCGTCCTGAATATGCCTATTCGTCTTTGCATATCGCGCCAATCCCCACGCAACGGTGCGGGTATTGGCCATGGCCAAACGAACCTGAAAACCAGCATGATGAAGACGTTGCTCGATATGCGTCAGATATTGGCGTTCCCCACCCCATAAATGAGCACATCCGCTTGCATCAAGAATTAAACCATCAGGAAGATCAACTGCTACTGTAGGTGTAAACCGAATTGACCAGAGCGCAAGTTTTCTGAGAATCTGTTCTTCTTGTGCTGGTTGATAATCCGCAACCATGAGATCCGAAACGACAGCCCTTGCATCGGCAAGAACTGTGTCTGGCAATACGCCATGCTTCGAAGCTTTTTGATTAGAAGCTTTGATGATCATTCTGCCGCGGGAAAGCATCTTAAGCACAAAAGGCTTTTCTTTAAACTCCGGATTGCGGATGCTGAACCAATCCGTCAGTAAATACGGAAACCATATGGAGACTATGCGACTCATGCGAGTTTATGAATCCTTTCTGGAACCCCGGAATCAATTGATTTCTCAATTTCTCTGAAGGATCCCTGATGCCATTTTAAATTCCAATGGGAAGGTTTTCCGTTTTTGATCTTTAATAAATCTGCTTTCCAGCATGGATGACCCAAACCCGGAAGATCATCAATAGCATCGCTTTCAATTGATGAAATTTTCCATCTGGATACGCACGCAGTAGATTGAACAGACTTCGATTGAGGTCGTATGATAAAAGCCGTAGCGAGGCTTTGCTCTGTGGCTAGTTGCAAACGGCGGGAAGCATTGAAATCCATATTTTTTACTTCGCCGATTACAGCTCCAACGGCCGGGCATTTTAAAGCTTCTTCAATTACCCACCAGAGTTCTTTCTCCTGGCGGACGTCAACAAAAAGAACATGGTCCGGAGTGAGGCCAAAAGACTTTAAAGCAGGTGGAAATACCGGACGACCCTGGTGTATCCATAAAGTAGTACCGGCTGAACCCAGGAGAGAAGAAATCAGGGCACAGATAAAACCACTTGTTGCTGCCAGATCTTCAGCCGATGAATATAAAAATTCATGAGAGGCGGCAAGTGGGAATGCACCTTCTGGAAACGCATTTTTCAACCATGACAAATTATTTTTGGTAACCGCATGGGAAGGCTTAAATCCTTGTAATCGAAGAATTTCTGATTTAAGCCGCAATACAATATCGTTCTTTAATGGCGCTGTCATGAGAACTTCGTTTTTCCAACGGGATCACAACAACACAAAACTATTTTAATTAGTTTTTATGATCTAATTTTATTAGTTATTTTTATCCACCATTTATCCACACCGACAATAACTGTCAGGCTATACGCAAAATGACTTTCAAGAAATTTGCTGATAGTATCATTTTATATTTCTGGAACCGACGGTGTATATTGAAAAAAAAACATATGAAAAGACTTCTTCTGACCTTTGTGATTGCCGGTATTGCATTCACGTCATTTGCGCAAGAGTTTGAAATTCCTGCTGGTTATTCCTTTAAACAAAAGGGAGATTATGAAAAATATCAGTCTGAAGTTCTCAAGGCTATCCAATGGCTTCAGGACACGCCCTTGAAAGCCAATCCTGAAAAGAGAAAAGATGTTAACGCTTTTGTACTTCAATGGCTTACAGGAACTTCTGCAGTTTCCATTGAAATCAAACAAGAGATAGTCACTTTTATGAAACCCAATGCCGATCTGCTGATGATCTTTATGGGAGGTTGGTGCCGACATGCTTTAGAAACCGGTGAAAAGGATAAGGTGGCTGGAACACTAAAAGGACTTGAGGCTGTTATGGATTTTTATACAAAGAACCGCTCTGATTTGAAGCGTGATAAGAATGTAGAGAAGTATATCGATATGAAAAATTCCGGGAAGCTTGAAGAATATGTGCGCAAAAACGCATAGCCTCCCGGGGACAACTATAGTGAATTACCTGATCTCATAGTCGGCCGAGGCCACACCTTTCGTCCAGTTGGAGGTGTTACCGGCTACCAGTTCTCCGTTGACATAGATATTGGTTGTGAGATCAGGTGTTTCTGGTTTACCCGTCTCAAATCCATCAACAAAGCCATCAATGTGGAGTGTAAATGGAGCCTGCACCTTGAATGTTCTTTCCCATCCCGACTGATAGGCAGGAGGTGCACATTTGCATTCCCGCTCTCCTTTTTCATTGATAAACTCACCATACCAACCAGGAGCAGTTGTAATTACTTCATATTTGACCGTGTAGGTTGTTTCTTCTTCCTGACAAGAAAGCATGAAGATAGACAGCACAAGGGCTGAGATTCTGATAAGGATTTGTGTTTTCATGGAGTGTGTTTACATCACCCATAACTAAGGAAATCAAAAAAGATACAGACTCCTTGAAAAAAATCAGGATAAGTCAAGGATGCCCCTTCGTCCTTCCCATTGGCCTTCGCAACGAAATGGTACAAATCGGGCAAACAGGTCCTCACTAAACCATCCTCTTTGCTTTGCAAGTTTGATGACAGAGGCGTGACCCTCGCTTCTATAGGCATAATCCATCATAGAGGATTCATCTTTCCAGCATGAAAAAGTAGCCATTTGAAAAACGGGGTACTCTCCAATCCCTTTTTTCAGAAGTAAACCTTTTTCTTCGACAAGTCCCGTCTCACTCTGTGGTATGTGCTTCCAGAAATCAAGCATACGACGAGGCGCAATTGTGGCTCTTGTAATTACCGCAACGGGGTCGCTGGGGGTAACTTCCACTTCCTTGCGTTCAAAAGGATTTATGCCGTTCCAGGCGCCTTTTGATTTGGCAGAACGCATGTACAGCGTGCTTATACAGGTCGCTCTTGTTTTATAGGATTGTATGAGGCTTGACGATTTGAAGAATTCATCAGCAGTACGTTCATTGGGCCACGTCTGGAGGAGTGCATACGTCGACCAGTCCGGAACCACACTGAAACCGCTTCGTGAACCGGTACCAAGCAGTTTAAAAAATTCATGACTTCTCTCGTTTTTCAATTGAGGGATGGCGCGCTGCATCATGGAAAGCGCCCAGAATTTGCTGGCAAACGTTTCGAATTTAAAAAAGGTGAGGGTAGTCATATTCTTTTGTCCAATGAAAGAAACAGAGAATACAGTAAGATGTTACGAGAAAACTATCAAGCCGTTCAATCAGTTTTTCATCAGAACAAATCCCCCCCAGTAAAACGGATGAGGATATTTCCGGCGCAGGTTGATTTGGGTTCGCCGCAGTGCTTCTTCGATTGATTTTGATCTTGTCCATCGATCATAGAATTCTGTCATAAGTTCCTGGGTTGCACGGTCGTTTACTTTCCAAAGACTGACGATGAGGTTGCGTGCGCCAGAAGACATAAAGGCACGCTGTAGTCCATAAACGCCTTCTCCGTTCTCGATTTTTCCTTGTGCCGTTTCACACGCGCTGAGGGTAACCAGTTCGGTTCCTTCGAGGTCGAGGTTGGATGCCTCGTAAGCAGTGAATCGTCCATTACTGTTATTTGTTCTCGCTAATATCAATCCTGATTGGAACAGTGATTGGGTTAACGACACGTCTGAAGTAGCTTCTGAAAAATAGCCATGCGTCGCAATGTGAAGCACAGCCGGGTGTTTGACTTGATTTAAGACTTCTTTCCGTGCAGCGGAATCGGTATGAACGCGTGTATCCATTCCGTTGTTTTTAAATATCTGTGCGATACGATTAACCTCAATTCTTGTTCCCGGAAGCCGGTCAACAGGCGTTTCATCAGGTTGTCCAAAATCGGGATCTCCAATAAGAACACCTTCCTTTTTACTCAAAATGACTTTTGAATTTTTAAAAGAGGTTACATCTCCTGTGTTGGAAACCAGAACAATATTCTTATCGTCGAGAACATAACGACCATTGGGTTGAAGGATTGTGGAAAGATTCACCTTATGGAACACTCCGTCTGGTGACAGGTAAATTTTGTGAACTCCGCGAAGAGCCTGCTCCAGCGGTTTCCAGAATTGATGATAAGACAACGTGTCTTGAAGCTGTTGTGCAATGGCATTTTTGTACCAATTAAACCAGCGCTTTTCAAGAAGGCGTCCTTCGGGGAAAACTACTAACGCAGGATGATTTTTTGTTTCAGGTGTCAAAATCAATGCGACATACAGCAGACTATCCGTCACATACCTGCCATAATGCCTGAACCTGATTATTTCAATTGCCGCCTCACCCCTCTTCAGGGACTTTTGAATCGTTACCCAATCGGGAGATGGTGTTCGCAAATTGGTTTTATCATTTGCGATGGTCGTAAATTCTTTCTCAATTCGCTGGCTGAGTTTTAGAAGAGAATCCGCTTCTCGACCTCGTCTGCTTTCGACAGCAGCAGCGTGTTGATACAGTAGCGAGACCCAGCGATTGTATTGGCGGATAAGTGCAGTATCCTGACTGTTGAGGATCGTTCTTCTAAGCTGATGGGTGTTTTTAAGCAGCAATGACTTGCCCCGGACGCGCACATTGTAGGCTTCGTCAAGAATAGAAGGATTTGTTTCTGAACGTTCAATGGCGAATGACATAAAATTCCGGAGTATCGCAGCGTGGTTCATCCAAAGCGATGACTTCTCAGATTCGTTCATAAATTCAAAACCAGAATAGGCATGATCAAGAAGTGATTGGGTGAGTTCTGACCATAACGAATCGCAGGCTTTTAAGTTTCCCATTTGCTTGTTGATGTTAACAAGGAGTTGTGACGTGGCGGTAGTTTGAGAAAACGAAAGCTGCCCTGTCGGCAATTGTAATGATTGGTTAAGGTATTGCTCAGCTTTGGGGACGTCACCCATGGCGGCAGAAGCGCGCGCCATATTCTGATAAATCGTGAACAGATCCCGAATGATGCGTGGATTTGATTTCTGCTTCTCAAGCTCGTTGGACGCCTTCGTAAACATCTCGATGGCTCCTTGGAAATTTCTCTCGTCTGATAGAATTATTCCTAAGGTATTGGTCAGCAGTATTTGCAATGGGTCATCAGCAGGCAGAGAGGCGGACCGAATGATATCGTTTAATTCACGTCTTGCCTCATTAAGACGATCAAGACGATAAAGAATAACAGCTAAAAATTGTCGTTTGGCAAAATAACTGTAGGACTTGCCCTCACGGGACAGAATAAGCGAAGTGAGTTTATGAAGTGATGCAAGCGCTTCCTCATACCGTCCCATTTTTTCAAGGTATTGAATTCGCTTCCATTCAGATAAAGTATAATACTCTTCCTGAGCCATCGAATCGGCGATGGAGATCTGAACTGCAGCGTCTAAAAACTTTTCTTCCTCTTCCTGCAGATCAAGGTTGCCTGACACGTTTGCAACTTCCGTGAGTAAAATCGTGTGGAAAGACTTGTCTGGGTAGTTATTCATTTCAGAAAAACCAATAATGATTTTGCCAACTGACCGTGCCTGGGCCCATTGCTGTGCCTCCCGATGGGAAGTAAATTGATCATACTTCATATCCAAATAAACCGTTGGATATTCCTTGGAAAATATTGCTGAAGCAGAATCAAGTTTTCGGAAATACAGGTCAGACTGTGCAAAAGAATCTAATTGATTATGTGCAAGACCTTTAATTCTGAAACGGTCAGCCAACACGAAAGAAAAGATAAGATTTCGCGAAGGAGACTGATCCGAAACCTTTGAAAGGACGGCAAGCGCATATTCGGGCTGATTGTTTTTCAAGTGGGTTTCAGCCAGTTCGTTTAAAGCCATGAGATACTGGTGGGTTTGTGGACCGTGCAGAGCAAGCGTACCCGAGGCATATAATTCGAAAAGCGGAATTGCTTCTGCAAAGCGCTGTTGCTTGGCAAACTGGATGGCGCGTTCACGGATTGCCTGAATTTCTGTGGATTGCGCACAGACTTGCGAAGATATCAGCAAGAGAATCAGGGCCATTCGGGACAGAGACATAACAGAGCAGAAGGGGCTACTATTTTCAAAAATATGTAAAGCGGTATGAAAACAAAATTGATTTCAGGGAGATTCAGAACAACCACTGAATATCTTTGTTTCTTTTGAGGAGTTACCGTCGCGTGAAAAAGTGGATTGTCCCCATTCTGATTGCCTTTGCCATTATCTCAGGCGTCCCCATCCTGAAGCAGGTCACCAAGCCGGATAACGACATCGCGTTATGGTTTCATCAGAGCGATCCTGACCTCCTGGCCTACCGTGACCATCAAAAAGTATTTGGTAACGACCGGATTATTTCAATTGCGATTCATGATTCGTCCGGAGTTTTGACAAAACAATTTGTTGATAAACTGGTGCGGCTAACGACCGCCTTAAAGGCCCTGCAGAATGTCGCTGATGTGTCCTCCATAATTGACGCGAAGGATGTGGTGCGTCAACAGGATGGTATGGTCACTCGGATAAAGTTCCTGCCCGTTCTCCGGTCATCAAATCCAACACTCAGTGATTCGGTCAGTTCAATGATTCAAAACTCGTCTTTGTTTGTGGGGAGATTGATCAATCGCGAAGGGACCTCACTACTCGTTCATGTACGACTAAAACCCGACTCAGAGATCAACGGCGAGGTTGGAGAGGTGATTGAAAACATCAAAAGTATCTCCCGCGAAACATTCCCCGAAGGCTGTTACATCTCGGGAATGGATGTCATCGTCCATGAGTTAAATAAATTGACCGCGGAAGACATTAAGCTGTTCATGGGAATCGCTTTTATGCTGATGCTAACCATCAGCACATTGTTTCTTAAAAAATTTACATTGGTATTTTACGCGCTTTACACAACCATCGCTGTCGCATTCATGACTTTGATGGTATTTGGCTTGCTGGGGTATCACCTTAACATATTTACTGTACTCACCATTCCGCTCGTCGTCATTTTATCCCTGATGAATTGTATGCACGTATCGGCTTATCTGGGAGAAAGCGCTCGCATTATTGACGTTTGCCGTCCGCTGCTGTTTGGGTTTGTCACAACGGTGATTGGCTTCTCATCCTTGTGTCTGTCGCAAGTGCGGGTGATGCAGGAATTTGGATTGTTTGCATGCATTGGTTCCTTGTTCAGCTATGGCCTGCCTTTGGTGATGGGTTTTTCATTTCAAGGACAGTCACTTAAAAAGCAGGAAAATGATCACGACTTATCTGTCGCAGGATTTATCGGTTTGGTACTGAAAAGAAAAAGAATATTCGTGGCGATCATGATTGCGATAACGGTCGTCATGGGATTTGGCATCTCGAAAGTAAAAAGAGACATGAATATTCTGGAGTATTTTCCCGACGACCATGCCGTAGTCAAAACGAACAATTACATGGAGCTGCATTGGAGAAATTACCTCCCAACCGAGCTGGTGCTTGCATCGCGCCGGGAAAGTTTCTTTAGTCCGGCCCTTGCAGGTGCTTTACATCGGTTTGACAAAGCCGTTCAGCATGAACTGAAAGATTCTTCCACATTCACCATGACAACGGTCCTGGACAGGTTTGCTGAAGTTGGGGCCAAAACGGATTTAACAAAAATATTTCAGCAGCCTTTCGCGTCCGGAAAGATGATGAAGACATTTCGTGAAAGTCTTGATTCGTTGCCGAACTTACTGGCCACTGAAGATGGTGAGCAGGTGCGTTATGTGATCAATACGCCCTATGAGAGCAATGTAAAGATGGCAGAGAAACTACTGCGAATAAAAGAGATTGGACATGAGCGACTGCCAGAAGGCGTGGAAGTAAACGTTGTTGGATTTCAGGCACTATTTCTAAAATCTATGGATGCAGCCTTCGAGATCATGCGTAACTCTTTGCTCTCCGCTTCAGTCGGTATATTGATATTGATGTTCATATTCTTCAAGGATATTCGCCTTGCCCTCATCGCCTTGTTACCTAACTTGTTTCCGGTGCTTATCATTTTCGGAATAATGGGATTTGCGGGAATGAACCTCGACTTGGCGACTTGTTCAATCGGAGCAGTTTTTATAGGGATTGCACTGGACGATACCATTCACATCCTGTATCATTTTAAAAAATCAAAAGGGTGCGGCGATGAGAAGATAATCAATACGTATCGGCTTCCGGGTAAGGTATTTTTACAAACTGCCCTCATGCTGATGGGTGGTTTTGCCTTGATGATCCCGGCAAGTGTAACTCCCGTTTCGAACTTTGGGGTTCTCGCGGTCGCAGCATCCATTTCTGCAATCATAGGCGATCTGGTGCTAATGCCGTTATTGCTTCGTTTTACGACGTCTGGAATCTGATGTTTTTTGCTTTTTGTTTTTTAGAATTTCCTCACGGACAAGTCTGCCAGATTCAGTAAGGTGATCGAGTGACCATTGACCCTGGGCAGACGCTCCCGGGACCAGTGCCGACGCAGATTCCTTTTTATCAGAAACAGCCCAGTTGCAATGTGAAATGAAGTTCGCGTCAAGGAAATCCCACCAAAGTCGCGACTCGGCCACATCAACTAAACCATCCCCGGATGCTTCGCAGGTGCCATATTCTGTTACCATCAATGCAACGCCACGGCTAAGCGCATTTTCAGCTTTCGCACGAAGACTCGCCTTGTGGGTTGCAGCATAATAATGAAGGGTATAAACGAGATTGCTGCCAGAAACAGGATTTGCCGCAGCTTCATCAACATCCTGAGACCATGTGCGTGTGCCCAGAACGATCAGGTTATCTGGATCGTGTTGACGAATCGCAGCCACCACCTTTTCGTGGTACGGTTTAATTTCGGTCGACCAGTCGTGCTTAACAGGTTCGTTCCAGGGCTCGTAGATAAGATTGGGTAAATGACCGTATTGACGGGAGATGTCTGTGAAAAACTGAATGGATTGGGTCAGGTAAGGTGATGCGTCATGAACATGAAAATCCAAAATAACATAGATACCCTGCCTGATGGCTTCATCAACAACCAGTCTGACTTTCCTCATTTCTTCTTCCGGCTGTGACGCGTAGCCTCCGTTGTCAACAGCCATTGCAACCCGGATAACTTCAATATTCCAATCCTTTACCAACCATTTGACAGCGTCCGCTTGATAATATTTGCCCATCCATTGACTCCAGAAAAGTGACATCCCTTTTAGTTGAACAGGCTTCCCTTTTTTATCTACAATTCGGTTTCCGTCCACCCGCAGTTGTCCGTATTGTTGAACAGGATTTTGTGCCGCACTATTGCCCAATGCAATAACCGTCAGAATAAATATTGTGTGAAGTATGCGTGTTTTCATAAGAAATTGAAGACATTAAAGTTAAAGAAATACCATCGATGTTTGAATCATGAGAACGATTGCCATTTTCACTATTTATCTTGCGGTACTTACATCTTGTGGAGATAGCCCGAAGCATGACTGGTCGGAGTATCTGGGGGGCTCAGATAGGAACCACTATTCTGCTTTGGATCAAATCGATACCAATAATGTAGCGGAACTAAGTCGGTCGTGGATTTACCATACCGGAGACAGCGGGCAAATGCAATGTAATCCGATTGTGGTAAATGGAGTGCTGTTTGGAATGACGGCTACCGTACAGCCGTTTGCGCTCGATGCAGCAACAGGTGAAGAGATTTGGCGTATGAGAGACTCGACGAAGACAACGTGGTATGGAACGAGTCGCGGAGTTGCGTATTGGGAAGATGGCAATGACCAACGGATCCTCTACACGAAAGAATCATGGCTTTGTGCGGTAGATGCAAGGACGGGAAAATTTATTGAGTCATTTGGGACAAAGGGCAAGGTGAGCTTAAAACAAGGACTTGGGCCGCGGGCAACAGATAAGTTTGTAATCTCGAATACGCCGGGAACAATTTATCAGGATTTGATCATCATGCCATTAAGACTTTCGGAAGACATTGATGCAGCCATGGGCTATGTGCAGGCATTCAATGTACGTACAGGTAAACTTGAATGGGTCTTTAAGACCATACCGGACCCCGCGTCGCCGGGATACGAAACCTGGCCTGAAAAGGCTTATACAAATGAGAATGTAGGAGCGGCAAACAACTGGGCCGGGATGGCAGTCGATCGGGACCGGGGAATTGTCTTTGTACCAACGGGGTCTGCTGCTTTTGACTATTGGGGCGGGTTCAGGCTGGGCCAGAACTTATATGCCAATTGTCTGCTGGCGCTGGATGCAAGAACAGGAAAGCTTCGCTGGCATTACCAGATGGTGCATCATGATATTCTCGATCGGGATCCTCCTGCTCCGCCTAATTTGATCCGAATCCAGCGGGATGGAAAACAAATAGATGCCGTTGCGCAAGTGACGAAGCAAGGCTTTGTCTTTGTATTTGATCGTGAAACCGGCGAGCCCATTTTTCCGATTGAAGAACGTCCAGCGCCGTCTTCGGATGTCCCGGGAGAAGAAGCATGGCCAACGCAACCTGTTCCTTTGAAGCCACTTCCCTATGCCAGGCAATCATTGACAGAAAATGATTTAAATCCCTATTCGAATTATAAAGCGGAACTGACCGAGCGGTTCAGGAAAAGTCGATTTGAAGGTCCGTTCACACCGCTCACAACAACGGGGACCATTGTGTTTCCCGGACTGGATGGTGGCGCTGAATGGGGAGGCGCCGCAGTTGATCCTTCGGGTATCATGTACATCAATAGCAGTGAGATGGCGTGGCTGCTTGCGTTGAATCCGCGAGATGAAATGAAAGAAGTCATTCACCCGGGTGAAAAAATTTATGCTTCTCAATGCGGATCATGCCACGGCTCGGAACGAAAGGGAAATGCAGCGAGCGGGTTTCCCGCATTAATTGATTTAAATAAAAAATATCAGAGAGACCATGTATTAAATATCATCTCCGGTGGAAAAGGGATGATGCCGGCATTCAAGTCTCTAACAGAAGCACAAAAGAAAATATTGGTCGCATTTCTATTTGGAGACAAGGTTGAAAAAGACAAAGAAGAAGTTGTGGACGCGTCCGGTAATCAGCAAGGTTACCGGATTTCGGGATTTACAAAATTTCTTGATAACGATGGGTACCCGGCCATAGCACCACCGTGGGGAACATTGAATGCGATAGACTTGAATAGCGGAGAATACAAATGGAAGAAAGTATTCGGAACGTATCCTGAACTTGAAGCAAAAGGAATTCCTCAAACCGGATCGGAAAGTTACGGAGGGCCCGTTATCACCAAAGGAAATGTTCTGTTTATTGCAGGTACGAAAGATGCGAAGTTAAGGGCCTACAGTATGGTTTCGGGGAAACTGCTTTGGGAAACTAATCTTCCGGCCGCAGGCTTTGCTACGCCCGCTACGTACAGCGTCGGAGGTAAACAATATATAGTTGTTGCTTGCGGAGGTACAAAACTTGGAGCGGGCAAAGGAGACGCCTATGTCTCCTTTGCATTACAGGACTAGTCCAGGAAGACAGGCAACATCACGGTGAATTGTGCACCATGGTGCCCATCACTTGTTGCAGTGATTCTTCCCCCATGACGTTCTACGATTTTTTTACATAAAGAAAGCCCCAACCCGGTTCCCTCATATTTATCCTTACTGTGAAGTCGTGTAAATGTCCTGAAGATCACTTCCGCGTACTCCGGGTCAAAACCAATACCGTTGTCCTCGACAACAATTTCAACGAAGGAATCGGATTGGCTTTTTAGTTTGACGCCAATCACCGGAGCCGAATTTGTACTGGAGAATTTTAGTGCGTTGACAATCAGGTTGTAGAACAACTGGTAGAGTAAAGTCTGGGAGCCCTTGATCAGAGGAAGTGATTTTTCCACATTTAATACAGCTTCTTTCTCCTGAACGATAACTTCCAGCTCGACAAGGATTTGATCAATGATGGCATTGACTGACACACGTTCATTGAATACTTCCGTCGAGGAACTTAGTGATGAATACTTAAGGACACCATCGATCATGTCGTACATGCGCTGGCTTGATAATTCAATCTTTTTGAGAAATCCTTTCGATTTTTCCGATAATATATTGTCTTCGTCCAGTGTAAGCAGGTTAGCGAATGTGCTGATTTTCCGCACAGGCTCTTTCAAATCGTGAGATGTGACGTGTGCAAACTGCAGGAGATCTTCATTGGACCGGCGCAACTCAAGCGTACGCTCGCGGATGAGTTGCTCAAGCTTTTCATTCAGGTTCTTCTGGTCATTGATGTTGGTGAACGCACCTATCCAGTTGGTCACTTTTCCGTTGTCATTTTTTAAGGGCTCTCCATGCACATAATGCCATTCATAGAATCCCGATTTCTCCTTCAGCCTTGTTTCAAACCGATAGGGTTTACCTGTGCGAAACCCTTTGATCAATACTTCATTGACCCACAGCAGATCGTCTTTATGGATGAGCTTCTGTAAATCATCCATATCAGCGGGCTGAATACCTGTTTGCGATTTCCATTGTGAAGAGGTGTACACGAAGTTGCCTTCGTCGTCAGACATCCAGATGAGCTGGGGTAAAGACTCGGTGAGTGTTCTGAATTTTTTCTCACTGTCTTCGATGGCCGATACGCGTCGTTTATCCTCGGTGATGTCACGAACTTCAATGACCGTTCCAATAGCCTTACCGTTGAAGTGAATTGGACTGGCGGTAAAGGCAACGGGGTAGAACGCTCCATCCTTCCGAATGAACATCTCCTCACCTTTCATCTGACGCTGCTTGGGAAGCGCCTGGTCGATGGGGCATTCTTCCAGCGGATACGGTCGTCCATCGGGGTAATGGTGGTGAATGAAATAATGAAGTTGCTTTCCTTGAACCTCCTGAAAGCTAAACCCGGTCATGGATTCCGCCGCTTCGTTCATATAAATGCAATGCTGATGCTCGTCCATCATGAATAAGGCAAGCGTTGCATTGGACGTAACCGATTCCAGTAATTGCTTTTGATGAGAAAGTGATTCCGTGAGGCTGACCAGTTTGGAGATATCGCGGTTGATGCCGACTGCACCAATGACTTTGCCGTCTTTGTCCTTCAACAGGTTTACCGAGCTCATAATGTGAATCAGGTCACCATTACGCCGCCTTTGCATCACTTCCCCTTTCCATAGGCCCGTATCGGTAAGCGTCTTAATGGCGTTAAGTTCAGTCTCCTCAGAGGAATAAATTGTTGTCAGTATGTCGCGGGTCTTTTTGCCCAGTACCTCCTCTTGCTTCCAGCCGTAGATTGCTTCTGCGCCTTCATTCCACAACATGATTCGAAATTCATTGTCAGTACCGACAACCGCATCGGATAAGTTTTGTGTGATGGTTGCAGCATAGCGAAGCTTTTCTTCTACAGTCTTGAGGGTATGAATATCTGTGGCTGTACCAATCCAGTTAACAACCTGACCGGAAGGATCTGCATAGGGAACGCCTCGACTGAGAAACCATCGGTATTCTCCATCCGCCATTTGCACACGATGCTCAATTTCATAAACATGAGAAGAGGAAAGTGCCTTGTTCCATTTCTGAGCCGTTCGTTCGAAATCGTCCGGATGAATCAGACCGTTCCAGGACCACGTACCGTCTTCCATGAGGCTTGCTCCGTAAAACTCTTTCACCTTACTGTTGTAGTAAGTCACGCGTCCTTCCGCGTTGGTAATCCAGACGAGTTGGGGCATGGCATCCGCCAGTTTCTGGAATTCAAATTCACGACGTTCGGCTTCTTTGCGGGCAATTACCTGACGGGTAAGATCAGTCGCCACCACCATAATGCCCTCTGGCTTTCCATCTCTGGAAAGAAAGCGCTGGTAGATGAAGTTGAGGTAGTACGTTTCAGGGATGTTATTGTGCTGAAATACAACCGCAGTTTCTTTGCCTACATATTGTTCACCTGTTGCAAAAACATGCTTAAGCAGCTCGATAAAACCCTGGTCCTTCAGTTCGGGAAAGACGTCTTCCGTTTTCTTACCCAAGATATCGTGATCTATTCGATTAAGTATCTTGAGCGCCATAGAGTTGGCATATTCAAAGACCAGATCTTCTCCACGGAGAATGGTAACTGCAATGGAGAGCTGATCAAAAATATTTCGAAAACCGAGTGAAGGCTCACCGGTTAATTGCTCCTCAAAAGAAAGTACTAAGTTGTCGTTCAAGGAAGCGAGCTTCTTGATGCGATAAAATTTATCGGAATCATGCGCCGGAAGCTGAATGGAATGACCCGACTGCAGTTCGTGGAGTGCCTGAACATAATTTTCAGGAATGAGGCGAGACAGTGTGATCGTCTCCCTGGAGTCGAGGGTGAATGCGAGGCGGAGACTGGGATTGCTGAATGTACATGTCCCATCTGGCCGGAACAGGGCGACAGGAACCGAAAGATTCGAAAGCATTTCGAAAAATGGCTCGGTGGACTTGTCAATACCAGATGAATCTTTGTTCACGTGTTACAGTCTTTTCCGAAATATAGCAAAGCCGCCTCTGCAAATGAATTCTCAGGGTGGAACCACCGCGCATAAACATGTAGCCTGACCGTTGCAGTTGCACTAGTCCTGAAAGTGCGCGAGGTTGACAAAAACAGGCTTGAGTATTTGTTCAATCTTTGATCGTTTTGGTTCCTGCCAGTCAGGTAGTTGCAGATGCATGCCCAACTCGTCAGGCTGCTCATCCACGGTAAAACCAAGGTCACTGGTGGCTACTTCAAACAAAACTCCTCCGGGTTCTTTAAAATAGATGGAATGAAAATACTTCCGGTCAAGGACGGGGGTTACTTCCAGACCCGTATTGGTCAGTTGCTCACGCAACGCAACCTGAGAAGCATCGTCTTTAATTGCAAAGGCAAGATGGTGGACGATACCGCTGCCGCTTAGTCCCCTAAGCGCTTCGGGCGCGCACAAAACATCGACGAATTCTCGCGACCGATGGGCAGGTGCAAAACGAAACCGATTCCCCTGTTCAGCGATCAGGTGATAATTCAGATGTGCCGATAGGAATGCTGCTGTCCGTTCATATCCATCCTCTTCCAGCGTCACGCCGAAGAAGCCACGGATCTGATGCTCAGAAGGAACAGGCCCCGAAGGATGTCCCATGCCAACGGAATGGCTATGCGCTACCAGCTCGAGGCCGGTACCGTCCCAGTCTTCGAGATAAATAAAAACTTCCCCATTCATTCGCTCCTGCGGCGGCTGATGATTGACATTGAATCGTTTGAGGCGCCCCAGCCAATAGTCTATTGAGGCGATTGGAATGGCAAAAGACGTAACCGTGAGTTGGCCTTTGCCCTTTCGCCCACGCACAAGGCCTGCATATGGGAAGAACGTAATGATGGTTCCAGGATTACCAAGGTTGTCCCCAAAGTACAGATGATAGACATCAGGACCGTCAAAATTAATTGTCTTCTTGACGAGACGAAGGCCCAGAACGCCTGCATAAAAATCGATGTTCTTTTGGGCGTCTAATGCAAACACGGTGACGTGGTGTAATCCTGAAACGGGGTCGAGAGGTTTTTTCATCGCAATAAAAGAGGGATTTGTTGAATGAACTTCTATAAGAATAAAAGCATGAGCAATATACCGTTAATTCACTGTAATACAGGACTTGAATCGATCCAAAAAACAGGTCACTTGAAGTGTATCGGGGCAAATCCGAAGGCTTTTTCGAGGTGTCAACCGGCCAAATCGTCCACTGGCCTCCCCACAGTCGCTGATGTAGAAGCGGCACTATATTTTAGCCGTCCTTATCATTAAAACCAACCGCCATGAATTTGTTTGATTCAGTGAAAGGATTAGTCCTGCAGAAATTGCTTGGGGACCGCGAGCAGGTCATGCTGACGATGGTACGTGGTAATCAGGGAATGCTCCGTGAACTCAAACGTGCACAGATAGAAGACGCACTGATTGGGATCGTGACACCGGTACTGGGCAATGGCATCGCACTCTCCAAAATAGTTGAAGTGACAGAGGACGATGATCCAACGGTCACCGTGAAAGTGTTTAACGTCCACGGTGAATTCATGCCCGATAAGAATCTGCCGCTTAAATCTTTAAAGGGAGTCAGTCCATTCACGCGTGCAGAGGCGTGAGTCTGCCAAAGTGAGTTGGCTATCCCAAATCTTCCTGTTTAATTAGGAGCTTGAAAGCTCCGGAAATTCGCACAATCGATATTACTCGCTACGCGATGCCGCTGCGCGAGGGCGGCTCACTTCCCGGTCTGGCGGAAGCGAACGACGGCTTTTTATATGTAATCAAATTTCGGGGTGCCGGGCAGGGCCGGAAGGCGTTGATAGCGGAGTTAATCGGCGGACAGGTAGCCAAAGCGTTGGGGCTTCGCGTTCCTGAAATCGTCTTTGCCGGATTGGATGAATCCTTCGGCAGAATGGAAGGAGACGAAGAAATTCAGGATTTACTGAAAGCAAGTACGGGACTCAATCTCGGTCTGCATTTTCTGTCGCGAGCCATTACTTTTGATCCGGCAGCCATCCGGGTCGAACCGGATTTGTCTTCACAGATAGTGTGGCTGGATTCCCTGCTCATGAATGTTGATCGCACCGCGCGCAATACCAATATGCTTTGGTGGAAGAAGGAGCTATGGCTGATTGACCATGGCGCAGCACTTTATGTGCACCACAACTGGAATGAGAATGCGTTGGGCTACAAGAGCTTTCCAATGATACGAAATCATGTACTGCTGCCCTGGGCATCGCGTCTGCGCGAGACGAATGAAGAGATGAAAACGAAACTCACGGGGGATTTTATCAGGGACGTTGTGAATCAAATACCAGATGTCTGGCTTTCGGAGGATCTAAACTTCCCCGATCCAAACATTCATCGAAATGCTTATTTTTCTTTGCTGATGAACAGGTTACAGAACTCGGACAGTTTTACCAATGAAGCCCGAAGCGCAAGAGAAGCGGTTATTTGAGTATGCCACCATCAGGGTCGTCCCCCGGGTTGAGCGCGAAGAGTTCATCAACATCGGGGTCGTTGTTTATTGCGCCTCCATTAAATTTTTACAGTGCAAAATCTACCTCGATGAGGCGAGGCTCGCGGCGTTTCCCTCCCCACCCGATATTGACGAATTGAAAAAATATATCCACGGGTTTGAATTGGTTTGCAAAGGAGGAAAAGACAGTGGCCCGATAGGTACCCTGTCGCCCGCTGAGCGATTCCGGTGGTTGACCGCAACACGCAGCACCATGCTGCAAACCTCAAGGGTCCATCCGGGATTGTGCGAGGACCCGGAATTGATGGTGAATAATTTGTTCGCGCAAATGGTTTCCTGACATTCTCCCCTGCCCGGATGCGGACATAATTTTTTAAAATTGAACAGCTCCCCTCGTTTTGCCATTCTGAAAACCCTGTCCGCGCTGCAGAAACAAAGCATTTAAACAGGATGCAACGCAACGGTATGGTTATGCGTCTGAGAATAAAAAACAGTCATGATTAAGAACTACCTGACCACCGCTTTGCGCGTCATGCTTCGCCAGAAAGCATATGCAGCCATTAACATCATCGGGCTGAGCGCAGGGATCGCAGCTTCACTCATTATCATCATTTACATTGCTGACGAAATCGGGTACGATCGCTTTCATGCGGATTATGATAAGATGTACCGGGTCGGATTCTCCGGAAAGCTGCAGGGGAACGAGTTCAATTATGCGACCTCTCCTGCTCCATTAGCGGATGCGTTGATGCAGGAAGTCCCCGATGTGAAAGAGGTCATTCGCCTCGGAAGATGGAGAACGGTACCTGTAGCCGTTGATGAAAAAGTATTTACGGAGAAAGAAGTCATTCTGGCGGATTCTAACTTCTTCAAATTTTTCACATTCAAAGTATTGTCAGGTGATCCGGAAACTTTTCTGAAGGGTACCAACAAACTCGTCATTACGGAACGTGTTGCCAAACGTTACTTTGGAGATGAAGATCCGGTTGGCAAGACCATGCTGTTCGGAACGGATAAGCGCAACTGCATGGTGACCGGGGTTGTCGCCAACCCGCCACATAATTCTCATTTCACTTTTGATATCGTTGCCTCCTCAGAGACGTGGTCTTATATGGCAACTAATGTGCAATGGACAAGCAACAACATCTATACGTACTATAAGCTTCACGACAAAGGCGACATGCAGAAAGTTGACCAGATGTTGAAGGCGATGGTAGAGAAGAACATGGGCGCTGAACTTGAACAATATCTGGGAATGAGTTTCTCCGAATTTATCAAACAGGGCAACCGGGTTGGATTGTTTTCACAAGCCGTCTCGGACATCCATTTGCATTCTGATCTTGGACAAGAACTTGGTGCCAACAATGACGTGCAGTATTTGTACGTGTTCGGCGCAATTGCTGCACTTATTCTCCTGATTGCCTGCATCAATTTCATGAACTTGTCGACGGCCCGCTCAGCAAACCGTGCAAAAGAAGTTGGTGTCAGGAAAACAATTGGTGCTCTTCGGGAGAGGCTTGTATTTCAATTCCTGGCCGAATCCACGCTCTACAGTATATTCTCGATGATGGTAGCGCTATGCATTATTGTCGTCGCGTTGGACGGGTTCAACGAACTGTCAGATAAGCAACTGAGCGCGGATTTCCTGCTAAAGCCTGTTGTCGTCGTTGCTCTGATTCTTTTCACTTTAACAGTTGGCATCATGGCCGGCAGTTATCCCGCTCTCTTCATGACCGCCTTCAAGCCTACAGAAGTATTGAAAGGGAAGCTCAGAGCAGGATTTAAAAATTCAGCGCTGCGCAATGTGCTTGTTGTGGTCCAGTTTGCAATTTCCATTGCATTAATTTTTGGCAGCATGGTCGTTTACCAGCAAATCAAATTCATGCAGGAAAAGAATCTGGGATTTGACAAAGAGAATGTTGTCGGACTGAAACACACGATGGCGTTGGATAGTGAGGCAAAGGCTTTCAAAAATGAATTGCTGAGCAATCCGATGTTTCAAAACGCGAGTTTTGCAAATAACCTACCGCCGGATGTTTCCTGGAATAGTGCGTTTCGCAAAGGCGGATCGGATCAGGATCATCTGTTGACATTATATCAGGTCGACCACGATCACCTGGCTACTATGGGCTTTCAGATGGCTGAAGGAAGATTTTTTTCAAAGGAATACAAGACTGATACTGCTGCGATTGTTTTGAATGAAACTGCATTCAGGCAAATGGGTTTCAAAAATCTGGAGGAGGCCGAGGTACTCTCCTATCAGGGTGAAAAACCCACACCGCTCAAGGTCATTGGTGTCATCAAGGACTTTAATTTCGAGAATATTAAAGACGCGGTGAAGCCGATGTGCATGCTGCTGAGTAATGAGCCCAATTATGAAATGGCCATACGCCTGAACAAGGGCAACGTTCAGGAACAGCTCAGCGCGCTCGAGAAGATATGGAAAAAATATGCAGCAGGGTCACCATTTGAGTATTCTTTCATCGATCAAAACTTCGATTTAAAATTTCGTGCGGAGAAGCGTATCGGAAGTGTAATCCTGATTTTCACCATATTATCAATTGCCATCGCCTGTCTCGGTTTGTTCGGCCTTGCCGCATTTACAGCAGAGCAGAAGGCAAAAGAAATAAGTATCCGGAAAGTAATGGGTGCAAATGTTTCTCAACTGATGGTGCTGATGTCCCGCGACTTTACCATTCTTGTGATGATTGCCTTTGTGATTGCCAGTCCGGTCGCCTGGTATTTTGCAGAACAGTGGCTGGGTGGATTTGCCAATCGCATAGACATCAATTTCGGTTACGTTGTTGCTGCCGGCGTCGCTTCGTTTGTCATCGCAATTCTGACCATCAGTATGCAATCGCTAAAGGCGGCTACGGAGAACCCGATCAAGGCCATGCGTTCAGAGTAACTAAAAATCAGAAGGTAATTTTGTGAAATGCTTTAACGGGGCGTGAGCGAAAGCGATGTCGCCGCGCTTCCATAAGCGATGTTGAGCAAGCACCATGATCCTTAGGGACTCGGAACGAAGCTCTATTTCGTCGTAAGCACCGAGAAAGCGAACGGCATAGATTTTCATTTTATATCCCTTCGATGATGAGCGTGAGAGACGAATGGCTTCCGGACGGATAAGAAAACTTTTTCCAGCTTGCGGCTCTGCACCCATTTTTTTTACCACTCGCAAAGGCAATAAGTTATAGGAACCAAATAACGCTGCCGCATATTCATCTGCTGGCTGCTGGTAAACTTCCTCGGGACTTCCCTGCTGAATGATTCGACCATCTTTCAGGATGACAATTTTATCCGCCCACGACATCGTGTCCTGTGGATCATGTGAGACAAGTATGAATGAAATGCCGAGCTGTTCGGAAGCATCATCAATGACCGACTTCAGAATTCTCTTGTGAATAATGTCGAGGTTGGAAAAAGGCTCGTCAAGAAGAAACAATATGGGTCGCCCAAGCAGTAGTGTGGCAAATGCAATACGCTGTTGTTCACCACCGGATACTTCATTGGTCCGTCGCTCCAGCAGGTGATCAATCCTGCAGATAGAAATTACTTTTTGAAACAATGCATCGTCGACCTGTGAAGCATACTCAAGGACCTGTCCAACGCGAAGCGATTTACGCAACTCGTGTACTTGCGACAAATAAGCGATACCTGCGTGGCCTGCAATCAATTTGTCCGATGGCCCGGTGAGCGTTTCGTCAAAGAAAGACAGCGTGCCGGAATTTGACTGAATCAGTCCGGCAATAATTTTCAACAACGTACTTTTCCCAGAGCCGGTTGTACCCGCTATCGCGACGCGCTCGCCTTGATTTTGTGAAAACGAAACAGACTCCAGCGAAAACTTTCCCGGCGACTGGAAGGACACATCGGATAACTTGAGCACGACTGATGAATTTACCTGGTGAAATTAGGAATCATTTCGGAAGTACTTAAAAAAAGAAAACCAACGGCGACCGCTGGCTTTCTTTCTATTTGTGGATGTGCAGATTAAGTCTTACTACCCAGATTGACCCCTTTCAATTCTTCCTGAAGAGTAAAAGGCTGATTTCGAAGGCGTTTACCCGTGGCGCGGAAATAAGCATTTGCAACAGCTCCGCCCGTAGGGGGAAGTGCAGGCTCACCGAGTCCGGTTGGATCAATACCATTATCGACGAAGAACACATCAATCTCAGGAATCTCCTTCATCCGGATAAGTTTGTAGTTGTTGTAGTTCTTCTGTTCCGGTGCGCCATCTTTGAAGGAAAGTCTTCCAAACATCGCATGACCAAGGCCATCAACGATTCCACCACGGACCTGCTGGGTTGCGCCGCTCATATTCACTACAATTCCGCAGTCGGCAGCGGCGTATATTTTGGTCAGAACCGGATTCCCTTTCCGAACCTCAATCTCCGCGATTTGCGCGACGTACGAACGATGTGAGAAATAAACACTGAACCCTTGTGAGACACCTTTCTTCTTTCCCCATTGCGCCTTCTCTGCGACAAGTTCAATGGTCTTGCGCATTCGGTCTACATCATACCGCACTGGTCCGGCAGGATTGTTTTTTGCTTTATCCAGTAGTTTCAAGCGAAAAGCAACGGGATCCATATTGGCCGCAGAAGCTACTTCGTCGAGGAAAGACTGCTCTGCAAAGGCGAGGAAATTCGTCACGGGGGCACGCCATGCGCCAACGGTGATCGGCGATTTATACTCGACTGTTTCAATCAATAAATTATCAACTGACCCTGAGGGGAAATTATCGTGTCTCGTACTGTTGCCTTCATTAATGCCAACGCCGCGTAACTTATACGCGATCATATTCCCATCCTTGTCAAGGGCAGCTTCAAAGCGATAACGGACTGCAGGGCGATAGCTTCCACCGGTCATATCATCCTCGCGGGACCAGATCACTTTGACCGGAGCCTTGATGATGCTCGAAAGCTCTGCAGCCTCAAGCACATAATCGGCTTTCAGACGACGACCAAAACCTCCGCCAAGACGCGTGATGTCTACCGTGACTTTATCCGGTGATATATTCAGCAACTTGGCAACTTCATTACGGGCCAGATCAGGCGTCTGCGTGGGCCCGACGAGTTCGACGCTGTCCTGCTTCACATGAGCAAAGAAGTTCATGGGCTCCATGGGACTGTGTGGCAGGAAAGGGCACTGGTATTCACTCCGCACAACTTTCGCCGCTGCCTTAAATGCAGCCTCCACATCGCCTTCTTTCCGCCTCACCTGTGCCTCACCCTTATCGAGCAATTCTTTAAATATCCGGTCATGGTCTGCAGAGCCTTCAAGTTTTGTATCCGTCTCGTACTCGACCTTCAAAGCCTTTCGCGCCTTCATAATTTGCCACGTTGAGCGTCCGACAACTGAAACGTTGTTTTTGAAAGTAACGACGTCGACAATACCGCTCATTGCTTTTGCAGCAGAGGCATCGACCGATTTTATCTTCATTCCAAAAGCAGGAGGACGCTGAATCATCGCGAGCATCATTCCTTCGCGGACGAAATCAATTCCGTACAGAGGCTTGCCCGTAAGCATTTCCTGATTGTCTACATTCCGAATGGCCTGACCAATCAGCTTAAAATCCTTTTTGTCTTTCAGTTTAACTTCCGCGGGTACTGGAATTGCTGCAGCCTCTGTTGCGAGTTCGCCATACGAAAGTGACTGACCGTCTGCGTTGAAGACCTTGCTGTTTTCGGTGCGAAGTGCGGCAGGATTAACACCCCATCGCTTTGCTGCCGCTTCCACCAACATCTGGCGCGCTGTCGCGCCCGCTTTCCGTAGTCGTTCCCAGGAATGAGGAATTGCACCACTGCCCCCAGTGAGCTGACGTTCGAAACGTTTGGTGTCTAACGCAGCCTGAAGTACGCGAACCTGTTTCCAGTCGGCATCAAGTTCTTCCGCAACAATCATTGGAAAGGAAGTCTTGATATTTTGACCAAGTTCCGGATTGGGTGAATAAATAGTAATGATGCCATCGGTACCAATCGCCAGGTAATTGTTGAAGGTGAGGTTTCCTGCAACGGAGTCGCTACTGGTCATCACCTTCATGACGGCAGCCTCCCCCTCGCGGGTATTGAAACCCAGGAAAAAACCGCCAGCAGCAGTGGCCACTTTCAGAAAATTTCTCCGTGTCGTCTTCATTCCAGTCGTCATGTTATTTCAATTTAGTTGACGCCAAAACAATAGCTTCCTTAATGCGATGGTATGTTCCGCAGCGGCAGATGTTTCCATTCATCGCGGACTCAATTTGCTCTTCTGTCGGATTGGGAGTCTTTGAGAGCAGCGCAGCTGCCGTCATCATCTGACCCGCCTGGCAGTAACCACATTGAGGCACGTCCACTTCATTCCAGGCCAGTTGGACCGGGTGGTCTCCATTTTCCGACAAACCCTCCACGGTAACTACTTCTTTGTCTTTAATGGCGGATACCGGATAGGTGCACGAGCGTGTAGCCACTCCGTTGACAAGCACGGTGCAGGCTCCGCATTGCGCAATGCCACAACCGTACTTGGTTCCCACCAGTCCAAGCGAATCGCGGAGCACCCACAGCAAGGGTGTGTCTGCCTCCACGTCTGTCTCGAAAGTTTTTTTATTAATTCTTAAAGAAAATTTTGGCATGGTTCACGAGTTTTTTTTGGCCAAGAAATATAGCAGGAAATCGGTGCAAATGAGCATAACAAATCCACCAGTGGCGCACATCAGTTTCCCAGATGCAGAATTTTAACCTGTAAAATTTCCAGAAGCTGGAATTTTTTTTTGAGAATGTGAAAAAATCAGGGTGATGTAAGAACAATTCGAAAAAGGTAAACTTTTCAGCAACGCGCGTGCCGAAACAAACGATAGCGCGACGTTTTCAACGGTTTTCGGACATGAATGGCAGACGAGCGTCAAGTAAGGTCATCAAAAAAAAAACAGTATAGGTACCGTTGGTTTGCAAATAATTGTATCTTTGAAGTGTCTATAGGAATAAGTTGGCTTTAAGAATTCGTCACACACTACCTGTGATAAGTTCTTTCAGCTCATGATTTTACGCGATCAAGTAATTGCATGAAAAAAGTTCTTGTCATTGAAGACGATGTACCGTTAAGCTGGCTGATTGAGCGAATCCTCAGTAAGAAGTTTGATGTGGTCACGAAGAACAACGGCATCGACGCATGGTGCTGGTTGGAAGACGGAAACGTTCCTAATTTGATCATCTCTGATCTCAAGATGCCGAACCTGGATGGCGTCGAATTACTCGAAAATCTTGCAAACAGTGGATACCTGGAGAAATCCAGGGTGATGATTCTTTCGGGAAATGAAGACCCCGAGAAGAGAAGTATATGTATGGCTCTTGGCGCAGTAGCCTACGTTGTAAAACCTTTTGAGCCAGAGTCCTTCATTGAACAAGTTGAAAGAGCTTTAATATCCGATAATACACCAAAACCTAAAGTTGTCTAATCTATGGAACTGGCTTTAATCTCTCAGGACCTGTCTATTCCTGAGTCTAAAGTGGAGTCTGTTGAAATTGCCCGTCGACTTGTCATCGTGGACAATTCAAAATCTGCAGACTTCAGCTACCAAATCGGTGACGTTGGCCTGACCTACGTCCCGGAAACCCGTCTTCAGAAGACGGTCGAATCATTGAAACACGTTGACGCAATCCTCGTCAAAGAAGAAAGCGTATCCGAAGATCTTGGGTCTGTCAAATTTCTTGCAAAGTCGCTGGCCATCCCGGTATTCCTGTTCACAAACAAGAATGATGACAGGGCAAAAAACCTGGCGGCTCAATTGAAGCTGGATGCGGTCCATGGTGGCGCGTTCACCGATGCATTCTTCAAAAAGGTTGAGTTTCTCAAGAAGATTAAGAAATATAGAAAAGACGGAGGCCTGAAATCTCAGGAGGCGCCGCGCATATCCAACTGGACATTGAAGAGAGCATTTGATATTTGCGTCAGCTTCTCTGCATTGTTGTTCCTCTCCCCCATCATGTTGCTGGTGGCGTTGATCATCAAGCTGGAATCCAGAGGGCCTGTGTTCTACATTTCCAAAAGAGCAGGAACAGGGTACCGTATTTTCAATTTCTATAAATTCAGATCCATGCGCGTGGGTGCCGATAAAGAATTGGCAAAACTTGCCCACATGAACCAGTATTCCGAGAATGAGAACAACGCTTCTGGTTCCGCTGTGTTCTTCAAGTTCAAAGATGATCCCCGCGTTACCCGCTTTGGATCGTTCCTCCGCAAAACAAGCATTGACGAAATTCCTCAGCTAATCAACGTTCTGATCGGAGACATGTCGCTGGTGGGCAACAGACCGCTGCCACTTTACGAGGCTGATAAACTGACGAAAGACCAAATCGCCTACAGATTCCTTGCCCCTGCTGGAATTACAGGACTTTGGCAGATTAAGAAAAGAGGAAAAGATAATATGTCTCCTGAAGAAAGGATTGCGCTCGACATCGAGTATGCAGTAACGAACACTTTCTGGAAGGATATGCAGATTCTTTTCTCAACCATCCCTGCGCTGTTGCAGAAGGAGAACGTATAATTAACAGTCACTTCAGATGTTGATTCTGGAAATCGTTTTGCTCGCCTATTTCATCTACGTTGTAGGATACACCGTTGTATTTGCAGTAGGCGGGCTCGGTTACACCAGTACCCCTTCCGTTGCCACGACGTCACATCGCAGGTTTGCCGTTCTCATTCCCTGCTACAAGGAAGACGCGGTTATTCTTGATGTTGCCGAGAAGGCTTTGCTTCAGGAGTATCCTAAGGAAAAGTACACCGTTTTCATCATCGCTGACTCTTTGCAGAAAGAAACGCTTGGGAAACTGCGCACTATGCCGCTTTCTGTTATCGAAGTCGTCTTTGAAAACAGCACCAAAGTCAAGGCGCTGAACGCCGCCCTATCAAGCATTGACGACAACAGCTTTGACAATGCGGTGATTCTTGATGCAGACAATGTGATGGAAAAAGATTTCTTGTCACAAATGAATGCCCTTATTACCGAACGCGGGCTCAGGGCAATTCAGGGACAAAGAAAACCTAAGAACAGCAACAACAGTCTTGCGTTTCTGGATGGCGTTAGTGAAGCTATCAATAACCACATCTACCGTCAGGGGCACACTGCATTAGGTCTGTCCTCCTCCATCAGCGGTTCTGGTGTTTGTTTTGAATTTGCTTTGCTTAAGAAAAAACTGGCCCATATGAACTCCGTCGGCGGGTATGATCGTGAGCTGGAACTGCGCCTCATTGAAGATGGGATTAAAGTATTCTACCAACGTGATGCCGTTGTCTATGACGAGAAAACATCGAATGTGAACGCGTTTCAGAATCAAAGACGCCGCTGGATCTCCAGTCAATATGTATACCTGGCCCGCTATTTCGGTAAAGGTATGAAGGCGTTGGCGGAGGGAAATTTCACGTTCTTCAACAGTGCCGTGCTCCGGAATATTCAACTTCCAAGATTATTAAATATTGGTCTGTTAACTTTATTTACACTGCTCGCAATCCTGGTTTCCAATTATCTGGTACTCGGGACAACGGTGTGGCTTGTGCTTTTCGGAATTCACACGATTGCCATTTTCATCTCAATCCCAGGAGAGTTTTACTCGAAAGAGATGCTGATTTCGCTTGTTCGCCTGCCCGGCATATTTTTGAATATGATTTTAATTCTGTTCAAACTGAAGAATGCAAATAAGAAATTTTTGCATACACCCCACGGGCTTGCGGCGCAGAAATCGCAATGACATCGCAGCAGCAACATCCTCTTGTGTCCATCATCACCGTCAACTTCAATCAGGCTGACGTGACGCGCGACTTACTCAGGTCGTTGCAAAATATCACCTATCCCAACGTAGAGGTTTTCGTTGTTGACAATGGCAGTTCATCGGATGATGCTGACCGTCTTCCCCAGGAATTTCCCAACATTCAGTATATCAAAACTGGAAAGAATCTTGGTTTTGCAGGAGGCAACAATGTCGCTATTGAAAAAGCGAAAGGAGATTTCATCTTACTGATCAACAACGATGTCGAGGTGGTACCGGGATTCCTGGAGCCACTCGTTCAGGTGTTTCGCGACCATCCCAAAGCAGGGTTTGTTTCGCCTAAAATTGTCTATCATAATTCCGGTGAACGCATCCAGTATGCAGGCTCATCGAGAATTAACCCATTTACCGTTCGCGGGACAAGAACGGGATATATGCTTCACGATGACGGCGCTTTTGATCATATCGTGAAGACCGAATTAGGTCACGGCGCTTGCCTGTTGGTATCGCGAGATGTAATTCATTCCATAGGAGCCTTGCCGGAATTCTATTTCCTGTACTTTGAGGAACATGACTGGACAGAGCGTGGAAAAGAGAAAGGTTTCGAAGTGTACTACGCCGGGACGTCGAAAGTTTATCACAAGGAGTCGGTTTCCACAGGAAAAAACAGTCCTCTTAAAACCTATTATCTTGCGCGAAACAGGATTCTGTTTATGAAGCGAAATACAACGGGGTTTGTGAGGGTTATCGCATTTATTTATATGATGCTCGTTGCAGTGCCGAAGAATGCTTTGCAGTTGCTGTTCAAATCTGAATTTGAAAACTTCAAGGCTTACCTGCGAGGCGTTTCCTGGCATTTCCGAAAAACGACTGCATGAACAGGAAAGAAATCAGTAAGAAGTTTCAGGATATCCGGAATGAACACCCCGGTGTTTCCGGTCTGTCTCTCTATTGGATTTTCCTGAGCAGAATGGTCAGCTATGTCGTTCGGCTTGTTGCGGCAAAATATTATCTGAGAAATTGTAAAACAGGCAAGCTGGTGAGCACCCGGGGCAAGCCACTCATTATCGCCAAAGGTGAGATCACGATTGGCGACAGGGTCGTTATCTGGTCTTTATTTGACCGGACGAAGCTATCTGTTCGTACGGGAGGAAAACTTGTGATTGGTGATGGGTCAAGATTGAATGGCGTGCATATTGCAGTAAAGGATTATGTAGAGATTGGAAAGAATGTCCGCATTGCGCCCTACACGCTGATTATGGACAGTGACTTTCACGCAGTGGATGAGCATGACGTGGATGGCAAACGTGCTCCCGTTATCATCCATGACGATGTTTGGCTGGCGTCGAAATGTTCGATCCTCAAAGGGGTGACGATTGGCCAGGGCGCGGTCGTGGCCACCGGTGCAGTAGTGACGAAGGATGTCCCGCCCTACACGGTTGTCGCTGGTGTGCCTGCACGCGTGATTCAACATCTTCGCCCGACAAGCGAACAGCATAAGACGCTGAATTGACGACAAGAAATTTAGACGCAGGTTCCCTGAACAGAATTTGCGGAATAAATAACAACAACCCTTAAATAATGACGCATCACTACCGAGCCCATGCGTTCTGGCTAACCCTGTCCTTGTTCGTGCTGGCAGGCATGCTGAAACCCAACTCATCTTTTGCACAATGCAATTGTAACTTTACCATCCCCGCCGGAACCGGAACCGTTCAGTTTGACGGTGTCGCCCGCGGACTGAAACCCGGCGACGTGATTTGTCTTGCCGCCGGCGTGCGGGAAAGGATTACGTTTTCCAATATTGTCGGCACGGCAACCAACCCGGTCATTATACGCAACTGTGGTGGCAAAGCAGAAATCGGCGGGCCCTTGGCAAACAGCGCAATTACTTTTACACGTTCAAAATTTTTCCGGGTAACAGGCACAGGTGATCCTGCAATTGAATTCGGTATCAAAATCATTGAGACTAAAGCCGGCACACAAGGCATACTTGCCGCAGATCTTTCGTCCGATATTGAAGTTGATCATGTTGAGATTACAAAAACGGGTTTTGCGGGGATTATGCTAAAGTCGGATCCAAGCAAGGATTGCGCGAACAAGATCTACGAACGTCCGAACTTCACGATGAACAATATTCACATTCATGATTGTTACATCCACAACATTGGCGGCGAAGGCATCTACTGCGGAAACAGCTTCTATCTCGGTACAACCAATTACTGCGGCAGCCTTCAGTATCCACATGAAATACGCGGCGTTAATATCCATCACAACGTTTTCGAAAATAACGGGTGGGAATCCATTCAGGTGGGTGCAGGTGTGCAGAATGTTGAAATTCATGATAATAAAATTTTCAACTACGGCGTGGCGAACGTCAACACGCAAAACGGAGCAATTCAGGTTGGAAATGGTTCCACTGGAAAAGTGTACAACAACTACATCAACAAGGGGACTGGCATTGCGATTCTGATTCAGGGTATTGGTGACCATACCGTTTACAACAACGTGATTGTGAACTCGGGAACGTTTGCCATTCTCATGGCTGTGCGACGCACCCCGTTGGCGACCGATATTGTACCAAACGGATTTCTCGGTCCTGTCCGCATCATCAACAATACCATTATCAATCCTACCGCGGGCGTAGTCCGGGAAAGTCTCGTAGGGCCTCCGGGGAATGTCATTTACAACAATCTGGTTGTGGGAGGAAAATCTGCCTGGCTCGAATTGCGCAATGATACTGACTGGAAGCGCGGCAACAACTTATACCTCGCTTCAGTCGCCGATGCCAAATTTGTGAATCCAACATTGAATGATTACCGGCTTGCTACAGGTTCTCCTGCCATCAACGCAGGTTTTAATGTATCGACCTTTGGCGTCACCAACGATTTTGACGGAAAGGCACGACCTTCGGGAGCCGCCTACGATGTGGGTGCATTTGAGTTGTCCGGGAATGTAAAACCGGTAGTCTCCGTTGGTGCCAATCAAACACTGACGACACCCACCTCCACCACGACACTGACTGGGTCGGCGACGGACATCGATGGAACAATCGCCTCCTATCTCTGGACAAAAGTGAGCGGACCCGCAGTCACGCTGGCCAATGAATCCACGACGACGCTGACGGTATCCGGACTTGTTCCTGGTGTTTATGTTTTCAGGTTGACTGCGACAGACAACGGCGGAGAGACTGGCTTCGCCGATGTTACGGTAACAGTGGTCGACGCCGCTGCTAATCAGAATCCCGTTGCAAATGCAGGCACAGACCAGACCATTACCCTGCCTCAGAATACAGCCACGCTCAATGGCTCGGCAAGTGACGCCGACGGGACCGTCTCGTCGTATCAGTGGAGTCAGGTGTCGGGCCCTGCCACAACGCTCACGAATGCGAACCAGGCAGTTTTATCACTCAGCAATCTGCTCCAGGGAGTTTACGTTTTTAAATTGACCGTGACTGATGATGACAACGCGACCGGTAGCGACGACGTTGTGGTTACGGTAAACGCCGCCGCTACCAATCAGATCCCAGTCGTCAATGCGGGAGTTGATCAAGTGATTACGCTTCCGACGAATGCGCTTTCACTTCCAGGGAGTGCCAATGACCCTGACGGAACAATTCAATCCTACCTCTGGACAAAAACCAGTGGCGGCGCTGCAACGCTCGCCAACACTACCACCGCTTCACTGGGATTGACCAATCTCGCCCAAGGCGTGTACATCTTTCGGCTCACCGCTACGGACAACGCAGGGGCTACCGGTTTTGACGAAGTGCGTGTCACGGTTAATGCTGCAAACCAGGCACCCATTGCCAATGCAGGCCCTGATAAGACCGTCACTTTGCCAACAAGCACGACAACCATCACCGGATCCGGTTCCGATGCCGACGGAACCATTGCTTCCTATTCGTGGGCAAAACTATCAGGTCCGGCCGCGACATTAACCAATCCATCGCTTCCGACCGTAACGGTTTCTGGCCTGGTGGCCGGAACCTATGTGTTTCAATTAACGGTAACAGACGACGACGGTGCTACGGATACGGATGAAGTGAGTATTGTTGTCCAGAATGCCAACGTGGCGCCTTCGGCAAATGCAGGTGCCGACGTCACCATTCAACTCCCCGTCAACACGACGACACTCAATGGAACAGGAACGGATTCCGACGGAACAATCGCAAGCTACCTCTGGGAAAAAGTCAGTGGCGGAGCCGTGACGTTAGGCGCTGTTAACACCAATTCACTAAGCTTAACCAACCTCGTTCAGGGAAGCTATACTTTTCGACTGACCGTCACAGACAACGGAGGCCTTAGCGCATCTGATTTGGTGACGGTAAACGTACTCCCGGCACTTGTTAATCAGGTACCCGTTGTGAACGCCGGCGCCGACCGGGTAATTACACTGCCCGCCAATAGTGCAAGCGTTACTGCGGTTGCTTCCGATCCGGATGGAACGATCGCCTCATACCTCTGGACAAAAGTGAGTGGTCCTACCGCCACACTGGCCGGAACAAATACTGCAACCCTCACTGCTTCCGCAATGACGGCTGGTGATTACATCTTTCGCATTACTGTCACTGATGACAAGAACGCCAGTGCCTCCGATGATATTCGCATCCGCGTGAGCGCAGCCAACCAGGCTCCGATTGTGAATGCGGGGCCTGACCAGATCATCGTCCTGCCTACAGACCTAACTACGCTAACGGCAACGGCCTCGGATCCGGATGGAACGATTAGCGCTTATGCCTGGTCACAGATCTCCGGACCTGCTGCGACACTCACTGGAAATGCAACGGCTACCCTACTGGTCACCAACATGGTGGCAGGGACGTATATCTTCCAGATTAATGTATTGGACGATCAATCGGTGACTGCTTTTGACCAGGTTAAGGTGATCGTGGAGACGCCCGCCAATCAGACACCTGTGGCAAACGCAGGTTCCAACCGAACCATCATTCTACCGACGAATACCGTTGTTCTCAACGGCCAGGGCTCTGACGCGGATGGAACAATTGCTTCATACCTATGGGTCCAACTTAGCGGAGGAGCAAGTACGTTATCCAATACCACCACTCCCTCATTAACGGCCACTTCACTGGTCGCAGGTAATTACACGTTTCGGCTGACCGTCACAGATGATGACGGAGCGACCGACTTTGATGATGTCCTGGTTCAGGTTCTTCCTGCGACAACCAACCAGCTTCCCATCGTGTCCGCCGGAGCCGATCTGACGCTGACTCTTCCGGCCAACAGCGCCAACATCATCGGACTTGCCTCTGACGCCGACGGCAGTATAACTTCCTATACTTGGGTAAAATTAAGCGGTCCATCCGCTTCATTAATCAATTCTAACACGCCGGTACTGACTGTGCTGGATGCCGTTGAAGGGTTGTACGTCTTCCGTTTGACCGTTCAGGATGATAAGGGTGCGACCGCTTCGGCAGATGTTCGGCTTACCATTTTGCCTGCATCCGTCAATCAGAACCCGACCGTTTCGGCGGGGAATGATGTGACCCTCACATTGCCTGCAAACACGGCGTCACTAAAAGCTACTGCGAGCGACAACGACGGAAACATTACCACTTTTGCCTGGACGAAACGATCCGGCCCCGCTGCAACGCTCGCTGGAGAGACCACCGCTAACCTGAGTTTGTCCGGCCTTGTTGAAGGTTCATATATTTTTCGGATTACAGTAACCGATAACGCCGGAGGTTCCAGCTTTGACGAAGTGACCGTCACGGTGCTTCCGACCGGTTCGAACCAGCCTCCATTGGTCAATGCGGGAAGTGATCGAAACGTATTTCTCCCCACCAACCAACTCAACCTGACGGGTAATGTAAGTGATGCAGATGGCACGATTAGTTCTTTGAGCTGGACCAAAACCAAAGGTCCCGCTTGTATATTAACCAATGCCACCACCGCAACCCTCACCGTCTCCGGACTCGTCGAAGGACAGTACGTGTTCAGGTTGACGGCGACCGATAATGGAGGAGCGACAAGTTCTGATGAGGTCATTGTCGTTGTTTTTCCTGGCTCCGTTAACCAGCCACCCGTCGCCAATGCCGGAGCGAATCAAACCATCGCTTTACCGCAATCTTCCGTCACATTAACAGGTTCCGGCTCTGATGCGGATGGCGTCATCCAAAGTTTTGCATGGACGCAGATTTTCGGACCGTCGCTAACCCTCACCGATGTCAACAATCCAACTCTTGCCGTCAACAACCTGACCGCTGGCGTCTATAGATTTCAACTCACCGTACAAGACGATGACGCAGCCACATCTTCCGACGTTGTTGAAGTGACAGTCGTTCCCGAAGGCACGAACCTTCCTCCTACTGCTGATGCTGGCCCTGACCGCACCATATTTCTACCACAGAACAGCATTCAGCTCACCGGACAAGGAGTTGATGCAGATGGTACCATTGCATCCTACGAATGGAAGAAACTTGCCGGACCTGCTGCAACCCTGGCGGGTGCAACGACCAACATACTTACCGCCTCTGCGTTGGTGGAGGGTGTTTATCGGTTCAGTCTGACGGTGCGCGATAATGGCAACACGATCAATACCGATGAAGTAATCGTTACTGTTCTTCCCGCGACTTCAAATACCACACCACAAGTGAATGCCGGAGCTGATCTTCAATTGCGTCTCCCCTCGAATGCAACCACGTTGACGGCCACGGCGTCGGATCCCAATGGCACAATCGCGGCATACGCATGGACCAAGAAAAGCGGTCCTGCAACGGGCACCTTAACAGGCGTTGCTCAGGCACAGCTGTCACTTTCCGGACTGGTCGAAGGGATCTATGTACTGAGTATCACGGTCACAGACAACGATGGGGCTACTGCTTCTGATGAAGTCGCTGTAACGGTTCTTCCGGCGGGGATCAATCGCCCGCCACTTGTGAGCGCAGGACCTGACCAGGTTCTGATTTCTCCGGCGGCTACTGCTAGTCTGAATGGTAATGCCATTGATCAGGAAGGTTTTATTAAATCATTACAGTGGGTTCAGGTTGCCGGACCAACAACTGCGGTATTGACCGGAGATAATACGAGCGTGCTCAGCGTGGCCGATCTCGAACTTGGCACGTATCAATTTGAATTTCGCGCGACCGACAATGAGAATTTACTCGCTTCTGATCGGGTTAATGTTGTTGTCCAGGGAGCCAATCAATTGCCATTTGCCTTCGCGGGAAATGATACGACTTTGTTTCTGCCGAATAACTTCATCATCATCGAAGGCATTGGTACCGACGCCGATGGTTTCGTGACGTCTTTTGAATGGTCACAGGTTGCAGGAACTCCCGCAGTTTTAAATGTGGATGAGAATCCGATTGTAGGTATTACCGAACTTGCCGAAGGTAACTACACCTTCAGATTTACAGTGCGGGATGATAAGGGCGGTACCATCAGCGACGAAGTCAATATTTCTGTGATGGAAGATCCGGTGAATCCCATTGGCGCTGCTAAATTTTTCTCTCCGAACGGAGATACCGTCAACGACACTTTTACGATTAGAAACATCACGATGATCAATAACTGTCCGATTCGAATATTCAACCGGATGGGACAGCAGGTATTCCAATCGAGTAATTATGAAAACAACTGGGATGGAACGGTGAATGGAACAGCGGTGCAGACCGGGGACTATTACTTCGTAGTGAGTTGTGGGAGTTCAAAAAAATATACTGGAGCCTTCCGTCTGATCCGCTAAGCAATGAAAACCCGACACATTCCACTTCTCCTTCTGCTGTTCACTGCACAAGCGGCTATCGCCCAGACACAGCCTGTCTTTAGTCAGTTCTATGCCAATCCTTTTCAATTCAATCCCGCTTTCATTTCTTCGAATGGTTACAGCGAAGTTAATGTGTTCTACAGGAAGCAATGGATGAATATTTCCAATGCACCCGAAACGATGGCGCTTAATTTCCAGGCACCTGTCGGGCGGAGCGTGTCTATTGGGTTCACCGCTCTTTCTGATAAAACAGTGCTGCTCACCAATACCAGCATGCTGGCCACTTTCGGTTATCGCATCCGCATGGGCAGTCATCACAACCTCAACTTCGGAATATCTGCCGGACCGGGGTTCAACCGCTTTGACTTCGAGGCGATTGCTGAATCGAACGACCCTGCGCTGATCAACATTGTTTCAAATAATACCTACCTCAGTGCGCAGGCAGGCATTAACTATACCCTGAAGCGCCTGACCATCGGCTTTGCGCTTCCGCGACTGTTTGAAAACAAAGTCAATACAACCTCTTCCTTTGATGATGTTCGTTTCAGTCCAACCGACACCAAATTTGCGTCTCTCGCGTACCAGATTCCCCTGAGGGATTTTACACTGACACCACAAGTTCTTTACCGTTCGTTCGGAACAAACCAAGACCAGATTGAAGGCGCCCTCATTGCCCAGTACAAGAACATCTTCTGGATTGGAGGATCATACGTGTCAGAAACTGGCATCAACGGGTTCATCGGTATTAATCTGAAAAGGCTGCTGCGCATCGGTTATTCCTACCAGCATCCGACCTCAGCGTTCAAAGATGTTGCCGGAGGTTCCCATGAAGTGTACCTGGGTTACAGGGTTGGAAAAAACAACCGTGAAGAAGTGTTTGAAGCAAAGCAGGCACAAAAGGACTCTGTGGTGCTGGCCGGCAAGGAACAGAAACCAACTTCGCTGCAGCCGGAAGAATTGAAACCGGAGGAAACAAAGCCGGAAGAAAAAACAGCTCCCATCGTCACCAATGAAAAGCCAAGGAAAGCTATGCCGAACCTTGAGGTCATTGAACCGGAGACGAAGCCTGCAGAGACACCAAATCCAGTGATAACTCAGGAAAAGGACCCGCAACCTGTGCTGAAGGAAAAAGTTGAGGAGCCAAAAACAGAACTGAAAAAGGAAGAGCCAAAGAAAACAGAACGTCTGCGTGGTACTTTCTATCACATCGTAGTCGGAGCATACAAGGTGGACGAGAACGCCACCAAACAGGTGGAAAAGCTTCGTTCGATGGGGATAAGCGCCGAACAGGTCTTTGATGCGTCGAAAGGCTATCACTACGTAACGCTCTATTCCTCAAAGGATAAAGACCAGGCCGTTACCAGGTTAATCAAAATCAAGATGGATCCCCGGTTCTCAGAAGTTTGGATTCTGAAAGTGAACCACTAGCCATTTCCGGATTGCCGAAACCGGTTTTTCAGGCGTCCCTGCGCCTTGGAAACCCATACCTCAGCATCTGGCAAAATCTTACCATTCCACCAGAAAAAGTACGCTGCTAAATTTTGGAAAAAATTGCTGGTTGAACTCCAAAATGCGGAATTATACCGTTATTTTTGAGGTGTCTATAGAAGTTTAGTAAAGTTTAAGGAAAAGAACCTGGAAATAACTTACATGCTCAACCGTTGGCTTTTAATCGGTGTGCTTGTTCTGTCATGCACATCCCTGTACAGTCAGGAAACCCTTCGTTACGACAGCGGCTACTCCTGGCGCGGTTATGACGGAACCACTGTCGCTCCACTTTGCCCCAACAAACTTTGTACAAACTACAACATGGTGGGATCCCTCAATTCCTCCTATCGCGAGTTTGCAGGTTGGAAGGGAACGAATGCGAATTCTGCGAGCGCATTTCTAAACTTCCGGGTCATTTTTCCTCCGGGTTACAACAAAAAGGACAAGACGAAAAAGTATCCGATGATCCTGATGCTTCACGGTGCGGGAGAGTCCGGACGAATCTGGCAGGGACGCTTTAACTATTCAACATCCCAACCCGAGTTTGATAACAACAGCAACAGTTTGAAGCACGGCGGTACGGAACATCGCGACGCGGTGAACCGTGCGGCGACAAATGCGCGCGCGTTCCCCGGGATCGTTGTGTTTCCACAGGCGAGTTATAGTGGTTCATGGGGTGACTGGAACGGAGGTCAATTGAGCCAGAACCAGGAATTCATTATCGGTTTCATTGAGCTGTTGATTGCCGACTATAATGTCGACATCAACCGTATTGCGATTCAGGGATTATCAAACGGTGCAAAGGGAACATGGGACACCAGCATCAAACGCCCCGACTTGTTTGCAGCTATGCAGGCTTTCTCGGGTGTTCCGAATGATGTAGACATCGCCGTCGACTCGCTGCTTACCATGCCCATCCGACTTTACCAGGGAGGCACGGATACAAACCCGTCACCCGGCGGCGCCCAGACCACCATCAATGCGTTCCTCGCCGAAGGAGGAAATCCTCAGTACTTCTTCTACCCTACGCTCGGTCACAATACCTGGACGACGGCATTCGCCATGAATGATTTCTTCTCCTGGGTATTGCAACAAGACAAGCGAAAGGTGTATGTGTTTGGTGGCAGTACCGAGTTGTGTGTTGGTGCCACTAAGAAACTTGGTTTCTCTGCGGGTATGAAAGCTTATCAGTGGACCTTAAACGGCACCCCGATCTCAGGAGCGAACAAGCGCTACCTCACGCTCAATCAAGTCGGCACCTATGTGTGTCGTTTCCAAAGACCCAACGACAATACCTGGTATGAATCATTTCCAGTGAACATCACCTTACGTGGTGCTTCCTCGGTTAATCCGGTGTTGACTGTGAGCGGGTCACTCATTGCGCCATACACCAATGATCAAGGTGACGGTATTGGCTCTGTTGGCCAAACCCGTACGATCTTGAACGCGCCCGCAGGATATTCAGAGTATTTCTGGTATAAGAATAACGTCTTACTCGGAAGCTCGACGACAAATACAAGAACCATCAGCCAGCAATCGGGTCAATTGTCCGACGCGGGGGTGTATCACGTCGTTGTCCGTGAGCCTTCAGGTTGCTTGAGCAATCCCTCCAACTCATTGACCATGGTGTACAATCCGAATGCGCTGAAGGCAAACAATACTTCAGGCCCTTGGCATACAAATCCCATCGGAGCATTTAGCGGACGCCCTGGTGTTGCGCTGGTTCCCGACAACGGGGGCATCCGCATCACGTGGTCCGATTCCTTCACTAATGAAGAATATTTTGAAATCTGGCGGTATCGCCGTGGTGAAAATGGTTATCCTGGAACTCAGGCGAACTATCAGATGATCGCGACGACAGCGGCTAATTCGACCAGCTACGTCGACAACGTCGGCTTGAGGCCGAATGCTCAGTATTTCTATTACGTCCGGGCAGTTGGATTGAATGACGGGCGATTCTCTCAGGTGTCTTTGACAATTACGAACAGCGACGACACTCAGCCGCCGACCGCTCCGGCCGATCTGGAGATCAATACCATTACCAGCAATTCTATCAACATCAGCTGGTCTGCCTCAAGAGATAATGATGTTGTCTACAGCTATGAAATGTTCCTCGGTGACAGCCTCGTTGCTACCTTACGAGCCGACACCATTGCAGGCGGCGATCTTACAGATGGAAATCCCGCGCCACCAACAACGTACACCTTTAGAAACCTCGACCCGGGCGTAACCTATCTGCTTAACGTAAGGGCTTCTGATTTTCGTGGCAATCGTTCTCCCTTCCCGTCTGCTCTTGTCGGAACGACACGCCTCAATCCGAATGGCATTGCGTTCAAGTACTATGAAGGCACTGCATTCAGTGGAAATCTTCCAAACTTCAACAACTACACACCTGTCTCAACCGGAACCCTTCCCAACATCAGCATTGCCAGCAGACGTGTTTCTACCAACTTCGGTTTTCTGTTCGAAGGATTTATCGAAATTCTCGAACCGGGTCCTCACGTCTTTGGAACACGAAGTGACGATGGTAGTAAGTTGTTTGTGAACAATGTCTATGTCGTGAACAATGACGGTGGACATGGTGCGCAGACGAGAAACGGAACGTACAATTTCCCGGCTCCGGGGTTGTATCCAATTCGTCTGGAATATGGTCAGGGGACAGGTGGTTTTGAATTATCGTGGGACTACGACACCCCAAGTGAAACGCTTCAACCGATTCCATCTTCCCGACTTTATCTTTCTCCGGTTACCGTAACCAACTACTATTCGAAGGCGACTGGCTCATTGAATGACCTGAGCACGTGGGGTCGAAATACAGACGGCTCTGGTGCTGCTCCGACTAGCTTCACGGCCAACTACCAGTTCTTCAACCTGCGCAACCGGACCAGTGCATCAGTCGATGACGCGCTGACAATTTCCGGAATTTCAAGTCGCCTTATCGTTGAGCAGAATGTGACGCTGACATTGAACGCGCGACTGAATGCGAAGGTATATGCGAATGCAAACAGCTCCATTATCGTAGCGGCGTCGCCCATGCCAGATTTTACCGTGCTTGATCCAACATCCACCGTTACGTTCAATGTAGCGGGTAATGTTCCCAATGCGGTGTATGGAAATGTGATCTTCAATGCCACTTCACCCGACATGTTTCTCCCTGCGAGCAACATTGTGGTGAAAGGAAACCTGCAGGTCAATAATGATGTGAAGTTTAAAGGAACCACTACCAATGCGTCGATCATGACGGTGGAAGGGAATCTGACTTTCAGCGGCACGGCAGGAACACCCGCCAATGCCGCAGAACGCTTTTCACTTTATTTCGCCGGAAGGAAAAATCACATTCTATCAAGCAGCAGTGATTTGGATTTGTATGCGCTGGAAGTAGAAAATGAAGGCAGTGTGGAGGTCCAGATTAACAAGACCGGAACAAAAACACTTCGAATCGGAACGACTGCCGGTTCGGGCGGATTGATGCTGCGCTCCGGATCACGTCTTGTGCTCAATGATGCGGAACTCCAGGTCTCCGGCAGCTATGGTGTCAACCCTGGCAATGAGGGTGGTCTCATCAGCATCAATGGTGGAAGCATTCAGGTAACTTCGTCAGCCACGACGCCATCTGCACTCTCTTTCGACGCGGCTGGAAATGTTCTTCGAAATCTTTCGCTCGCCATGGGCGCAACTGGCCGTATGAATTTGCTCAACAACTGCGAGATCACTGAGGTGGTAACGGTCACGAGTGGCATCTTGAGTGTGAATAACCTTAAGCTCCGATCAAACGCCAGCGGAACAGCGCGGATTGCCTCGCTGCTGAATGGTGCACGCGTGGAAGGTAATGTACAATTCCAGCGTTTCATGGAAGGCGAAGGAGCCATCTATCGCTATGTATCCTCCCCCATCAAGAACTTTACCGTAGCCAATCTTCAGCAGTATGTTCCGGTAACTGGAAGCTTTACTGGAGCCACGGTCATTCCCAATACGGTTGCGTCCATGTACTTCTATCAAAACAATGCATACCGTGCGTTCCCTCCTACAGGTGGAACCAATCAGGACACACTGAGAACAGGACTAGGCTATGCGATGTATGTTCGTGAAGCGGTCAACCCTACAACGTGGGAGGCTACTGGTCAAATGAATCAGGGAAACATTGCCTTCACGTTATCCCCGGGTACCAACAGCTCCAACGATGGATGGAATTTGCTTGGTAATCCATACCCTGCTCCCATCCGCTGGACCGATGGAAACACGGGAGGCTGGACTTCGTCAGGCATCGCACCGACGGTGTATGTTCGGGAAAATTTCGCAAGCGGTTTCCGTTGGCAAGTTTTCCGTACAGGCATCACCACTGGAAATTTGGGCGCATCCGAGCAAATACTCACAAACGGTGTCATTGCACCTGGCCAGGCATTCTGGGTTCAGGCAACAACGGCAACACCATCTTTGACCATTACGGAGAACGCTAAGTTTACCACAACGGGAGGAAGCTTCTTCCGCGAAGATGAACCGATGAGAGCCATGACCATCCTCGTCTCTAACGGAACATTGGAAGACGTCACTTACCTCGTTCCCGATCCGAAAGCAAACAACAACTTCGTTAAGGAGGAAGACGCCGTCAAATTTGGCAACAGCTTCTTCAGCATTGCATCACGTTCTGCGGATAATATCGACGTGGCGATTAACTTCTTTAATGCAGCTACCTGTGGCAAAGAGGTTGCACTCAACCTGGCGAATGCCGCAGCAGGAAATTATTCCATGAAGTTCGACGGCATCGAAGTGTTCAATGGCCCGGTCACGCTCGTAGACAAATTCACCGGAACGACCACTCAGGTTGCAAATGGTTCTGTCTACAATTTTGTGGTGACGAGTGATGCCGGCTCACGCGGTGCGAATCGTTTCGCGATCCGCAGTTCGGCAGTCATCCAAACCAATATTGACCTCGCAGGCAGCGAACCTTGCGGAACAGGATCATTCGTCCGTGTTTTGAATCCACAAAATTCAACTTCTTACCAGGTCATCAGAAATGGTCAGGTGTTGTCTGATAAATTGATGTCGTCCGGAGGTCAGGAGTTGCTGCTGCCGCTTTATGCCGGTGCGCTTTCAACTGGCAACCATGAAGTTCAGGTACGCGCCGGCGAAGAAGGTTGCGAAGTCCAGCTTCCGTCATCGGTGTCTCTGAACGTTCTCCCGGAAATAAGAAAAGACATCTCTTATCAGGTTTCTGATCCATGTGCTTCCACCGCTTCTGTCGTGCTTGAGAACGCGCAGCCACAGATCAGTTATCAATTGTTCCTGAATGGTGCACCCGCCTCAGCAAAATTATTGTCAACTGGTTCATCGCTTGCGCTTCCTGTGCTTCCCACAGTTCAATCGCCATGGGGTGGAACGGATAGCTATGAACTCCGCGCATCGTATGCAGGAGGTTGTGACGGTATCGTTGTTGCAAGCAACGTGGAGGTGACATCCCGACCGGATTTCAAGAAAAGCCTCGCCATCAGCAAGACTGGTGAGTGTGAAAATAATACGTCGATCATTGTGCAGGCTCCACAAGACCTGTTCTCCTATCAGGTAGTTAATAACAATCAGGTCATCACGGAATCGCAAATGAGCGACGGATATGATCTGGTATTTGCAGTTTCTGACGCCATAACTCCAGGTGTGCATGAATTAAATGTACGTGTCGAGCGCAATGGCTGTTCTGAATCATTGAAGCAACCGATCACCGTATTTGTTGACGGCGGCGTGCGCCCGGCAGTCGAGGAACTCAACGCGTCATTGCGGTCATCCATGGAAGGCACCAGCTACCAATGGTACGTCGACAATGAAGCCATTAGCGGTGCGAATGACCGCAGCTGGACCCCTGTCCGCTCGGGCTCATACCACATCGTCGTGGACAACGGCTTCTGCTCATTTGCTTCAGTCCCGGTGTCGTTCACGGTGACTTCACTGGATCCGGAAGCAACGGGTAACGGCGTTTATCCGAACCCTGCCGAAGGCCTTGTTACGATTTCATTAAACGAACACCAGCGTGTACAACAAGTTCGCGTCCTGAATCTTGTTGGTCAGGTTGTGCATTCCGAAAACGTTTCGTTCTCTGCTCCCGGTGGAAAAGCTGAGTTAAACCTCGGCCATCTGAAGGCGGGAACATACATTATCGCTGTGGGCCCTCATCGCTTCGCTGTGGTGAAAAAATAACTATGTCGTTAAAGAAATTTTCTCTTGCTGCTGTTGGTGTTGGTGTCGTTGCAATCCTCCTCGTGTATGCAATCATGTCGTGGAAGCAGGAGAAGTTTGTGCTGGATGAGGCCACACGGAAGCTGGCGCCTGGCAAATTTGTCGAGCTGAAGTATGGACCAGTACATTATCGGCTCGATGGCCCGGACTCAGGAAGACTTGTACTGCTGATCCCGGGAGGGGGAATTTCCGGAATAGAATCGTTCGAGAATACCATTCCTGGATTAAATGATCGCGGCTACCGCACATTAACTTACGATCTGTATGGTCGGGGTTATTCTGCAAGACCTGCGGTCGAAAACCGCCCCGAACTTTTTCTCGAACAGCTCATGTCCTTGTTGGATACGCTTGGCATTCGGGACACCATGCACGTTGTGAGCATGTCCATGGGTGCGTTGATTGCTACTGATTTCGCAACGACGTATCCGGATCGTGTTGGCAAACTCGTATTCATCGATCCATCTCTCGCTGGAGAATTCAAGATGAACCCAGCCCTGAAGGTTCCAATTGTTTCAGATTTGTTGATGACGATGTACTGGTATCCTCGCGCGAAGGAGAACCAGCGAAAAGAATTTGTCAACCAGGACGTATTTGAAAAGTACAGTCAGCGGCTCGAATACTTCATGCAATTTGAAGGATACAAAGCGACCAATTACTCAACGTGGATGCATATGCTCACGGTCAATAAGCTTCCTCAGCTGAAAGAAATTGCGTCGAATAAAATACTGCTGATCTACGGAGACAAAGATCCTTACTTCCCGGTTCCGCGTAACACAGAGCGAATACAGGAGCACTATCCGACGCTGCAGGTAAAGGTGATCGAAAATGCGGGGCATATCCCCCATCTGGAGAAACCAAAAGAGGCTAACGCTTACCTGCTCGAATTTTTTCAGGATTAGTCTTTTCCGTGAGCCTTCCGGTACCTGGAGAAAAATCTGAGGATGGGAGGATTTTCGTTACGAGATGTCTTCGCATCATGGTCCTCCTGCCTCGAGAAATAATTCAGCATTCTTGAAAGCTCAAGTGCGAAACGCGCAAGCACAGAATGGATAAGGCTGCCTTCTTTGTCCAGCGTTCTGGAGTGCGTCCACACCCTTGCTTTCCGGCTACGGACACAACTAATTTTTCCGGACTTTGCCAGCGCAAACGCCATTCTTCCGTCTTCTCCGCGAACGTTGCGCATATCAAACCCAATCTGCAATCCGGCGTTGCGGAGGTAACCCATACTCATCCCAAGGACGTTCAGATGTGGTCGTTTCAGGTGCCGAACTTCCTGCATGACGTCTCTCAAAAATTCATACAACACAAACTGCCACCGCGCCTTTTCATGCGAGAAGAACGAGTGCCGGCCATAAACACAACTAACGGAGGGCTGTTGCAAGGCTTCCGTCATTATCTGAATCCACGTGGGCGGGTAGAACGTATCCGCGTCTCCCATCAACACATAAGTACCCGAAGCAGCTTGCTGACCTGCCTCGCGCGCGGCGCCGCTGCCTTGAACGCCCATGAATACGTAACGAACATTCAGGCTTTTGATAATTTCGGCCGTGTTATCGGTCGAATTGTTATCCACCACAATAATTTCGAAAGGGTACGATGTCTGGCTTCTGGAGAGCGAGTCGATACATTTGATGATGTTTGCTCCTTCATTCCACGCGGGAATTACAACAGAGACAAGAGGCGAAGAACTTGTTTTGTTCAGTCGGGAATTGATCAAATTCACTTCCGTCTGCGCAGGATACGCAGGGCTGAGCCATTGTTGATCAAACCATCCCGGAAACTGTTTCATCCGTTGCAATTTTGTCTAGGTCCTTGTTTTTAATTTGGAGTTCCTGAGCGCACAGGTTCAACACGTCAGCAGCACGGTTCTCCCAGTTGTTTTCTTTAACAAACTGCAAGCGACGTAAGGCCTCTGATGGTGAATCCTCTAAGAGCGCGTGATCGACAAAACGGATAAAAGAAGCTGTGGAGTCAGCGACATAGGCCACCAGATGGAAGGCGCTGATGTCTTCAGAAAAGTCGGTCGTAATAACTGGTTTTCCAGCGGCAAGATACTCATTAATCTTTAATGGATAAATGCTTCTCGTCAGCTGATTTTTCAAAAAAGGTATAATGCAAACGTTACTGTAACTTAAATAAGCAGGAAGTTCCTGAAGTTTCTTTTTGCCGGCAAAATATACATTGGGCAAATCGGCCAGTCCGGTGGTCTTATATAAGTCATTGGCAAACGGGCCGATCATCAACAGTAGTTTATCGTGATGGTGGGCCGCGAGCTTAATCAACAAATCGTAATCGATCCTTTTGCAGATATTTCCCACATAGCAAATGATCTTTCTGCCCGCCGCTACCTTGCGAAGATCGTCCGGCATGGGGTACTGATGATGAAATACCGACTCAAAAAGAGCCGTATCCGCCGCATTGGGAATCAGATGAACTTTTGGAGAGTAGCGTTCGGATCTGCGCTTCAGTTCTGTTGAGGTTACCAGTGTGAAATCCGCTTTGCGAATTAATTCTGCTTCACGGACCGGACCATGGTTTTTCAGATAAGAACTTTGTGAAATATCATCGACGTTATAGTAAATCGTGAGCAAAGGCGTCTTTGTCCAGTTGAAGTAACGGCCATATATTGGGTTGAAAGAATTGATGAAGATAAACGGCTTCATCCCGTGCTCCCTGATGGTTCTGTTTAATGCCGCGCTGATGATGCGATCATTGATCCATGAAAACAAATTATATAACCTGCCAGGAGGCAACCAATTGACGGGAAGGATCAGTCCGGGTGTCACAGCAATCAGATTGGCGTGTTTTTCATCCGGACGGCTATAGATCTTCCGACGCAGCAGGAACGCCCCCAATCTTTTTCTGATTTGCTGCGCATTGAACCTCCCGATCAGATCTTTCAGGGTAAATGGCGTGTCAATGTAAAAAACCCGCGTGTGGGCTGCGAATGCCTTTGATATCGAGAAGGCCGACGACGAATACGGACCATCCCACCTAGAAGACGGAAACATGATGATATCGAATACCGGTTTCAGGTCCTCTTGAGAACCCTTGTGCTGAACATGTTCCATCCCGTCTTGTACCAATTAATAATTTCAGGAAAAACATCAAACGTGTTGATGTCAAACTTTTTGTAGAGGATAATTTGATTGAGAATAAAAACTGTGAGGAATGAAAGCAACGTAGCCCAGGCGCTGCCAATCACACCAAACTGCGTGAGGAAAATATAATTGAGAATGATATTCAGCACGGCCACGAGGAGCAGCAGGTAAAAATTGATTTTTGGTTGTTTGGTTCCGTCCATGACCGTCCCAAACTGTCTGTTGAAGGGAATGATCAAGGTGTAAAACAAAGTCACCCGAAGAATGGTCGCGGACTCCACGTATTCCTTTCCGAAAATGATGGCGATGGCGAGCTCAGCAAAGATGTACAACGGAGTCACTATGGGCAGTGTCAATGCCAAAATCAGGCTCACGGACTTGACATAGACGTCACGAACACCTTCTTTGCCCCTTTCCTTCAGCCGTTGTGCAACCTGAGGAAAGAATACACTCGCGATGGCTACGGTGGGCACTTCGACTAGATTAGAAATCCGAATGGCAGGATTATACAGGGCCACACCCGCCGTAGATACCAGTTTACCAATCATCCAGCTGTCGGTGTTTTTCACAAACATGGAACTGATGTTCGTCCCAAGTGTAAATTTTCCATAGTGAAACAATTCCTTCATGGAAGCCCGATCCCAGCGCTTCGCAAAATCAAATGCGCCGCGGACATAATAATACCCAACAAAGGTGGTCACGATGGTTGCCCCCACCTGCACCATGGCGATAGAGGACAGCGACGGAGTCTGGTGCGTAAAGTATCCGAACATGATGTACACGGACGGAATCCCAAGACGCACGATGTTGCCAACAAAAATTCCTTTGAACTTCAGCTGGACCTGCTGCATATATTCGAAATGGTGCTGAGGAACAAAAACGATTGTATTGACCGCGTATATCAAAAACAAATTAACCAACTCGCCCGCATTCCAAAGATCAGCCAGCGGTTTCCCCATACCCACCAACAAAGCGGCGATAGCCAAAGACAAGAGGACGTGCAGGATCACCGATGAGGTGAGAATGTGTTTGCGTTCATCAGACTCTGCACTTACATAATTGGTCACAAAGGGATTTCGGATGAACCCCACCCGAATCATTTCCAAAATCGCCGTAACACTGGTGAATAAAACCCAGGCTCCCACTTCGGCCTTGCTCATCATCCGGGCCAGAAAGAAGATATTCAGGAAACCAAACAGTACGATGACTATCCGATCGAGCAACGAGAAGAAACCATGTGACAGATTCTTAGACATGTTCCGCGTAAGTCTGTTTATTCTCCTGCTGACGAATTTCGTCACGCAATTTAAAGATGTACCTGGCCACGCGCATCGTTACTTTGAGACGTGTTTTCAAACTTCCTCCTCCTTTGGCCTCACCATGCTGTCGCTTTCCGAAATAAACCGGCACCGTGATGATTCGGCCAGCGCGTTCAGCCCAATACTGCGCATACAAGTCCAGTGAAAAATCGTGGGGAGCTCCATTCGCCAAATGACGTTCATAGAATTCCCTGCTGAATAATTTTGGCTGAGCACCAATGTCTTTCAATTTCTGCCTCAGAACGACCGACGCAAGGAATCCCATACCCCATGTAAAAAAGGCTGGAATCAAGGCGCGTTGCTTTCTGTTTCCTTTGACAAAAACTTCAGGATCGTTTTCTTTTTGGAACGCAGAAAAAGCAACAAGAACATCAGCCGGATCAGTTTGCATATCTGCATGCGTCCACGCCATGACTGAACCTCGCGCCGCCTGCAGGCCTGCAAGGATGCCATAGCCGTAACCCTGATTCTTCACAACATTCACAACGCGTATCACCGAGTCGGGTTGTATTTCACGTTCAAATACAACGGCAGACTGATCGGTCGATCCGTTGTTGACGAGAACAACTTCTACATCAGACCGACCTTTGAGGACTTCGCTGAATCGCTTCACGATCAGCGGAATGTTTCCCTCTTCATTATAACACGGTACGACGATTGACAACACGGGCATGCTCATCATGGTCTTACGTAAACTTCAATGGTGGCATCTCCTTCTTTGCGAGGTGCAACAAAACTGTCTTTCAAGCGATACTTCTGTTGCAAACACTTCCGCACATCTTCCGGAAAGAAGTTATCGAGAGCAGGGACGATCTCAAACATCACCAGGTCATACTCCAGGGCCGCAATATTTGCGCACAGCTCATCGCGTTGTTTGTCGAAAAACACCACGTTTTTATGATACCAAAGCGGAAGGCCCCTGATGGGTTCATAATTCCACTCCAGCGCGAGCTGCGTGAGCTCGGTCATATTCAACACCTTTAATGGCTTTCCGGAATTAAACACACTATCCTGACGCACGCGTTCAAGTCCGGCAAGTGTTGCCTCTGGCAATTTAACACCTTCAAAAACCTTCATCGACGACAGTTTCCATGTGCTCTGGAACGGAACCTCAGCAGGTTTGTCGCTATGCGCAGCAGGCGCAGAAGACTGCAGAATTCTTCCCGCATATTTCCAGTAATCCGCGGAATACCAAAACGCAATACCTGCGGCCATGATCAGTACCGTGACCAGTCTTCCCGGGAAATATCGCTCGGGTATGACAAACAACAATAACCCAATTCCAAATCCATGGAAGAACGTCGTGTTGTCGAGAGAATTTCCACTCGTTGTCTTGGTAATCAGTGCCTGCACCACCATTCCTGCCACCAGGAGCAAGAACATATTCCGGCGAGTATCTCTCCAGTCAAATTCCCTCGCCTGAATCTGCATGAGAAAAACAACCAGCAGAAAAAGGAGATAGAATTTCTCCCAGGGAGACTCCTGCATGATGTTGGTCAATATTTTCGCGATGCTCAGACGGCTTTCGTGAGGAGGCTGGCCGTAATTAAACCAGTAGCCGAAATCATAAGGCAGCAGCGGAAGTATGAAACAAGCTGCTATGACCGCATATGATCCAATGTAAATTCCAATTGATTTCCAACCCCGATGCACCAGGGCATGATAACCCAATAAAATCACATTAAACAGAAATGCAAGCCCTCCGTAATCCTGCTTAGTGAAGAACACGAGAAATGTAAACAACGCACTCAATGACAGAAAGAGGATCAAACGAACGAGCTTGGACTGATCCAGTGCAACAAACAGAAAATACAAACCCGCCAGTTGATAAACCAGCGCGGTGTGATTATACCACGGCCAGAAGTACAAGAATGAATATGACAGTGAAAAAGCAAGCAACGCCAGCATTGTGCGGCGCTCATCCAATCCCGCGCGAAGCATGAGCGCCCGGAACGTTAAACCGCCTGCCACATTCATGACGACTTGTCCCAGAAGCAAAGCCTTCAAAGTGGGACCGAAAATATAGAAGGCAGCGAGTGGAAGAATAAAAAAACCATAGCCAAAAGGCATTCCAAAATCTTCATAGGGTGTCTGTCCCAGATACAACCGATACGTTCCCTCCCATGGAAGATCCAGGTGAATTCTGAAAGGCAGTTTGAAGAAAAGCGGAAATAAGGAAAATGCAGCAATGATGCCGAAGCTTAGAATTCGAATAAGAGCAGTAGTGCGTTTTGTATTTAACTCTGTCATGATGAAGCTATTCTAGTTCCTCCATAATCTGGATGGCATTCAATAAGAATCCGAGAACATGTTTTTCGTTGTCGATGTGTAACGGAACCATACTCAGGAAAAGCGACAGTTCACACATCCGGACGACGCGATAATCCCAGTCTTTGCTTTCAAGAAAATTGCGGAAAGCGTCGCGGTGCTTTTTCTGATCGGCATGATTACGTATTTCAAGGCGAAGTTTTAAGGAGCCATCCAGTGACAGATCAAAAAGTCCGTTGTTGATAAAGTCATAATGCCCAAGAATTGAATGAGACAATTTGGCTACATCATAAACCGAATCGATATACGCATCCTCCACTTTCAGACAACCTTTCGGGTCAATCAGCTTCAGGAGATTAATTCGTTTATCGTAGAGAATATTTGAAAAACAAAAATCCCCGTGGCTCAATGCCATCGTCTTTCCAAAAGACCTGGAGACTGAAACCTTCTCAAAAATCATCTTGTACTTTTCGTACAAAGCATCCAGTGATGCGAATGAAGTCGATGAAGCGATAAGCTGATTCAAACGCGGAAACACAGGTGTTGCTTTCAACTGCGCATACCGCTCCATTACTTTTGTCAGGTACAGGTCGCGCGCATGTGCCTTCATCGCTTCTGAGTCCCCTACCTGTTGATCCCGTGAAGACAGGAAACCAAATAAGCGCTCAAGCAAGACGGGAAACTCATCTGCATTGATGCTGTTGTGGATCCACTGAATGGCCAGATCAGGAACATTCAACCGTTCGACACTGTAGGAAGCCAATTCATCTTTGGTCCTGAAATCGGAAGTTGGAAGGAAGTATGTCTTCATTCGGGCAGGCAGCAGGTGATAAAAGGTGTACTCCTTCTCCATCTTTGCCTTGTCCCTGGAACTCTTGACGATAACTTCTTCCTGTCTTTCAATCGAATTAAAATAACGCAGGCCGAAACTGCTCTGCAGAAAGTTCACAAAATCGAGATACCCGGTGATGTCAATATAAAACGTCTCCAGGCGCAGTCGTTCCAGCTTATTGTCAAATTGAAGTGCGAGGTAATAACGCAACTTGTCCGGCTCGGTGCGAAGCAACGTCAGCAGCGAAATCATGTCTTCGCCCCTGATGCGAAGGAATGAACAAATTTCATCCTTGCTGTAGATCGCGAAATGATCATCGATGTAGCGAACCTTATCGAGGAAGACTTCGAACTTCTCGCGATTGATGATGGCAAATGATGAATTGATAAAATAGTAATGGTGGTAGGTCGTGAAGGTCAGGTGTTCGATCAACCTGTCCAACTCATCTGCGTTCCGCACATGAAAAAGAGTCATGTGTTCGCGTTCACCAATGATTTCTTTCACATGACTGCTCAGGCTCTTGCGTCTGAAAATTAAATCTCCCCAACAATCGATGTGCACCATCGACCGAATCTCCTCGGGGACCAATGTCATGTCAAAGAAAACTACCGCTTCGTTTTTCATATCACGCAGCATTTTTTACACTCCTCCATTGTCTCAACCGGTCGACGATGTAAACCGCGAAACCGATAAAAATTGCAGGAAGAAAAATGAAGAACTGATAAATCATCGAGAGAGAGAAATATGGAAAGGAGTTGTTTACGAGGTAAATGAGATAAAATGCAAACTGCAATGCGCCCAGTCCAAGCGAACCTGAAGGGATCAACGAAGACAGAAAGACGAAAAATGCCAGCAAGAAGAAATATTCAATTTGAGGGAGATAATCGATGATGAACAGAAGCCCTGCGATCTCTGACAGCCAGATGAGGGACGTCAGCATGACAATCGTCGATACGCGGCGCCGGATGATCTGCTTGATGTTCATAATCACTGAATACGCACGGCTTGTGATGGCGAGCACGCGCACCACCCATCGTTTGGTGTAGCGTTTGACGAGAAACAAATTGAGCCAGCGGATATTTTCCGGAAGAACGTAATAGATAAACAAAACACCCAGAATGAAAAGACCGCCGATGAAAACGGTGAGACTCAGATCAAAAATTGAATATTTGGTAAAATACAAAGCCACAAAAAGACCAACGAACAAAAACAAAAAGTCGATGGTCCGTTCGGCAATAACGGTCAGGAACGTTCTTTCCGGGTCCCTGAAGATTTTATTAAACTCAACAATGCGATAGACTTCGCCAAGCTTAAAAGGCAAAATCAGGTTGATTCCGTTGGTGTAGTACTGTTTTCCAATCAGGTTTACCAGGCTGAAATCCTGACGCCCCATCATCAACGCGACACGAAGGGAACGCAGAAAGTGAGAGAAAAGGTAAGCCAGAGATGATAAGGCAAGCTTAAGTGGACTGATTTGCTTCAGATACGGGAGGATTGAAATTTCTTCCGTTTGCAGAAAGAAATTCAGAATCGAGTAGACAAAGACAACGCCGACGGAGATAGTGATGAGCCGATAGACAATTTTCATCCCGGTGTTCTTTGTGCCGAAAGGTAAAGTAAGCCCTATATATCTTTTTTACCAAATGATCATTGTTTAATTTTTAACAAACATATCTCTATAATTGCTTCACCTTTTCCTATTGATTTTTACATGAAGATCGTCATTGACTTAGATGGAACAATTTGTCCTGTGAGAGGAGAAAACGAATCCTATCAGGACCTGCTTCCCCACCCCGGCGCAGCTGAAAAAATATCTGCCCTGCGCAAACAGGGTCACTACATCATCATTCAGACAGCACGAAATATGGCGACCTGCCAGAGCAACCTGGGCAAGGTTGTGAAGAACATCGGGAAAATCACGCTTGAATGGCTTGATAAACACGGCATTGAATACGACGAAATCTATTTCGGAAAACCCAATGCAGACCTGTACATCGACGATCGGGCATTGCGATACGAATCGTGGGGCGTTATAACGGAGTCCCTACTGGACAAAATGGCAAAACCAAAATGATAGTCGTGATGCCCATGGCGGGCCGTGGTTCACGCTTTGCGGGAAGCGGTTATGCCCAGCCAAAGCCCCTGATTCCGGTTCTTGGAAAACCGATGTTCATTCATGCCCTCAGAAGCATTGAAGGAATCCATTTTTCAAAACTGATCATCGTGGCGCTTGAAGAGCACGAACGGGATTATCACATTTCCGGCTCGATTGCCCATCTTGGGCAACAGGTTGAACTGGTGCTGCTCCCGGACGTCACGGATGGACAATTATGCACCGTTCTCGCAGCTTCTGCCCATCTGCGGAAAAATGAAGATCTGCTTATTGTGAGTTCGGATACGATTGTTGTATCTGGTATCGGCACCGACATTCAAACCATGCCCGAAAACTGCAAAGGCCTGATTTCCGTGGCCAACATGCCAGGTGATCGCTGGAGTTTCGCGCGGACGGATGTTTCGGGAAAAGTCGTCGAGGTAGCAGAGAAAGTACGCATTTCCGATCATGCGAGTACCGGACTTTACTATTTCAGCAATGCGTCTGAATTTGTTTCAATTGGAGAAGCAATGGTGCGCAACCAGGAGAAGACGAAAGGTGAATACTATGTGATTCCCGTGTACCAGAAACTTATTGACGCCGGGCATTTCGTCGGCATCTCCATTGCACGCGAAATGTGGGATCTGGGAACACCGGATTCACTGCATGAATTCCTCAGGCAACATCCGGAAAAAACAAACTAGAAAAAGGATTCCCGCAAGGATACTGGTAAGGCGTGTAAATTCTGCCAGAATATTGAATCAATTCATCATCGCGCTTCTTGCTCCAGAAGTAGTCGGTGGACAACAGAAAATTGCCCGTAATATCCGCGCGGAATTGTTTGTACTTATACATGCGCGGAAGCGGAATTCCCAGCGGAATCAGCCGCGTATATATCTCCAGAAACTTCCACTTGGTTTCATCAAAGCGAAATACATTCAGGCGAGCGGCCTCCTCGGCATAACGCGTCATATCTTCTGGATTCACGCGGAGTTTGCTTAAATCTTCTTTGAGCACGCGGACTATCAAACCTGCGCGTCCCGGGAGCGTTGCATAGAAACCACCTGCGGCGATGACGCCTGCAAGCGCTGTGAACCCTGTGTACCGTAAGAATTTTCTCCTGTTCATCAAATCAAAATTAAAAAGACAGCCCGGCACTTCGAAGCGACAAAGCCGCTATGGTGAGTGTCGGATTGGCTGCGGTGATTGTTGGAAATGAACTTCCGCCGAGGACGAACACATTCCGGTATTTGTGATGAATTTGCCGGCTGTCAACCACACCGTTGTTTCCATCAGCAGACATGCGTGCTGTTCCAAGAATATGATACTCCGTCTCCTGATAGCCATCATCCGGGAAAATAGATTCCACAGGTAGTGGCGCGAATATCTTGTCCAGCATCGACATCAGTTTTTCTCTGCCTTTGTCCACATAGACGGAGGCATTGCGGTAATGGATGTATGGCTTTTGTTTGTCCTCAGAGATGCGCACTTCATTGCTGTAATCGGGCAAATCTTCAAAGACAAACTTGAATCGCGCCAGGTGGCGCCACTTCCCATGTTCCGCGCGTATAATGGGTGCGTTGTGACTTTCCAGCATCCAGCCCGCATGCTCCTTCCGGAATTCCCCGTCGTAGTGCATGTAGGCGTTTGCCGTCATCGCTGACCCTCCGCCAACATTATCCAATTGATGGAGATATACATTGACGAAGAAACCCTTTTGCTCGGAAATACCTTTTCCAAGAAATGGACTCTCGTCACCGGAAGCGCGAAGGATGTGGGCATTAAAAATTGCATTTGCTCCCAGCGCTATCAAATCTCCACGTGCAATCACCTCTTTGCCAGATTGCGTGTACTGCACACCTGTCACCTTTCCTCCCTCGATATCGAGTTTCTCCACAACGGCCTTGTACCCGACCTGCACGCGTGGGTCACGATAAACCGATTCCATGCCGTTCTCAATGGTGAATTTTGCGTTGACCGGGCAAACGGAACACGTATAGGAACTGCAGCATGCGCCCCGTCCGTTAACACTCCGGCTTGCCCGCGCGGTTGGCTGACTGAAATACAGCTCAGCACCATAATGCTTCTGCATCAACCGGTCCACGGTACTGAGCGCATGCGCAGGGAGGGGATAATTTCCGGTGCGTCGAAAGGCGGTCAATTCGGGCCCGCTGACGGCCATGATTGACTCTGCTTCGGTATAATACGGCTCAAGTTCGTCGTAGGTCAAAGGCCAGTCTTCGCCGACCTGATACAGCGACTTCGTTCGGAAATCATTGGGCATAAAACGAAGCGTTGCGCCCCACCAGCAATTTGATCCACCTCCGAAGTTCGGAGAAAATACCCACGGCTTGGCCGGCGTATGATTGGCAATGGTGTTGGTGTGGTCTTTCACATCTGAGAAATACGCAGGCAGCTTGCCCTTCTTCTCACCGATGCGATCGGCATGCGAATACATCACACCTCTTTCCAGAACAAGTACACGTACCGTTGGCGACGACTTCTCGAGATATTTTTTCAGAAAAAACGAAGAGGCAAAGCCTGTGCCTGCAACAATGAGATCGTATTTCTCCATGTTCATGTCAACGAAATACTCAAGCCCACCGAATTAATGAATAGGCCTGTTGGCCGCATCAATTGCTTCCAGAAAATGACGATATTCTGGAATTGATTCAAGCTTCATATTCACCAGGCTCTCCAAGGTGAACTTGATCTGATTCAGGTCAGATTGTGCCGTGAGCTGATCCTGCAGTTTTGCATAATACGCATCAGAAGCGGCCTGCAATTTATCCAGCTGAATTTCACCGTTGTTGAATTTTGTTTTTGCCTGTATGGCCAAATCCTGATAATCCTGAAGAATCCAGTTTTTAATTCTGTACTTCTTGTATGCTTCTTCGAGTTTTTCAACACCGGCATACACATTCTCTTTCAGGGTCAGCAAAGCTTTTCCTGCTTCCAATTTTCTTTTCACCACCTCATCATTGGCAGCCCTCACCTTGAGCGGCGTCAGGAAGATCGTTCCCAGGCTTACACGGATTCCGAAGTTGTATCGCGGGAAAAACTGCGCACGGTTTTGTGTGTCGTTCGTCGGGTTGATGGTAAATTCGTTGATGTTACCAACACCATAGATGTCCTGAAGCCACGACATCTTTTCGATCTGTTTTGCGTGTTGGCTTGCGTTCACCTCCTGAGCGGCGATCTTTGTATCGGGAGAATTCACTTTCGCGATCTCCAGAAGCTTTTCCCTGAAAGCCTCCCGCGCGTCCGACTCGGATTGGGCAAGTGAAGTCAGCGCAGGAACCATTAAACCAATTAAAGCCAGTATTTTTCTCATGCAGACGTTATTTCTTTATCAAAATCGGGTAATCGTACAATAGAAGCAATGATTGCGTAAAAGATAAATGCATTGGGTAACTGCATCGCTGCAATTTGCGGATAATTCGCGACGGCAATAGAAAACACGACGGCAACAAGACCCGCCATATATGCTTTCAACTCCGGACTGCGAATGCGATAATAACCGCGTATCCCGACAATCAACACGACAGCGAAGAACGCGCAATATATCGCAAGCCCGAGATAGCCCATCTCCACTGCAATTTTTACATAGGCGCTGTCTGCAGGAAATCCTGCCACCGGAGAATTGGGATTAAGAATGGATCCTTGTTTCCCAAGGCTGCCCAGCCCCGCACCCAGCGGATGACTGTGAATGAATGGCTTGATCTTTTTCTGATTCTCAATGCGAACCTGCATCGAGGGATCTTCCGATGGTTTAAAAGCCGAACGAATTCTTGTGAGTGAGTTGGTCGAAATCAAAGGCCCCACACTCTTGATGTCGGAGAAGATGATGGCCGCACCGATTCCCAATGCAAAAGCCGTGAGTGCGATCGTTCTCCAGTTCAGGGTGAGCAGCGCAAAGAAAATAAATCCACCAGGCAACATGGCATACGCCGTACGCGTGCCCGTGTACACCGTTGCGAGCAACATGATTCCCGCGCACATCAACAATACTACTTTTTGGATAAATCGTATCGGTGCCTCCAGCAGTGTAATACAAAACAGCGCCGTGAAGGCCATGAGGATTCCATATACCGTCGGGTCGTTGAAGAACGAGAAGATGCGGAACCGTCCCCAGTTATAAAACAATTTGAAGCGTTCGGGATCTTTGGTCACCCACTCCTTCTCGCTGGCGGGCAACCCATTAAACTCCTGAAATAAACCGTAAAGAGCGCCGATCACAGAAAGTACAATCCAGAGCCGAATCAGCTTCCGAAAAAATGACAAATCATCCATCGCTTCCAACACAATGAAGTAAAGCATCATGTGACCTGCAACCTGACGAATCACATAAATCCACGCCTCAACCGAAGCCATGGGATTGAAAAGTTCAAGAAGGTTATAGCACAACCACAACCAAATCACGCCACTGACGGGGCTTTTCACCAGCGCATAGTCCTGCCGTTGCACCTTGCGATACAACATCCCGACAAAAAGCATGACGATGAGAAAGTCGACGATGATACCCAGAGGAACATCCCCTGCGAGCCGGTTCACGCGTGCGAGAAAAAAACCAACAATGATGAGGATGAATATTCCAAATCGAATATTGGCAACACTATAGGCAGCCACGGGAATTCCTATCAGCAAACCAAGCGAAAGCACGGCCGCGATAATCCCGAATTTTGCAATGGCAAATGACAACACCATTGCAGAAAGGAAAAGTAAGGTGTACGATACCGCAGCGTGCTTTTTCAGCCTCTCGTACAAACCGAGTGCTGCTAAAAACGAACTGGGTTGTGAACCTGCCTGCATGTTTGCTTCAGAAGATGATCAAAACAAAAAACAAAATCATCATAACAATGCTGAGTATGATGAGCGAAACCTCCATCACCTGGTGCATTGCATTCGCCTTGTTGGCAGTCTTTACTTTTTTAGAAGCCATGGTGAAATCAATCAGGTCGTTCTGATGCCCGCCAAATCTTTCAGACTGACGCGATTTAACACCGCTCCCATCAGTTTACCTTTCAGAGATTTCAGATACTTAATAGAATCTCTGTCCATGCTCGAAATCGTCGCATTGGCGTCAAAGACAACGAGAACCTTTTCTGCGTAGTCGACCAATTCCTTTGTATCCGAGAATTCATTCAACGCGGGGCCTTCGAGCAAGACATAATCGTATTGCATGGCGAGGTTCTTCAACATCTCGCTAAAATCCTTGCCAGCGAAAATTTCAGACGGCGAATAAATACCGCCCAAATTTCCAATCACATCAATGCCGCGGAATCTTGTTTTGTAAATCAATCCCTGGCTGGGTTGCTCATCTACTTTCTTGTTGGATTTTGCATTCGCAGCAGGCTCGTCATCTTCAAACAGATGTTCATCATAACGCGCGGCCTGAGCATCCTGAGGCAACAACATTTTTTCATTCACCATACCTTTTCTCAGCAGCTTGTTCTTATCCACTTTCGGTATGAGCGTTTTGGTCAGCGTACTTGTCTTGAAATTGGTATCGATGATGAGCACGCGTTTATTGATCATGCTCATGGTATAGGCAATACTGGTGGTCAGGAATGATTTGCCCGCACTGGGCTGCGTACTGGTTAAGAGAATGATTTTGCTTTTCGAATGCTGTACTTCAAAGCGGAGCTTCCGCAAAAAATGAACAAACAAACTGGAACTCCGGTCGCGGCCTTTTTCAAGGAAGAATCGCTGCAAATCAAATGTGCGCATATCCACCTCGTTGACCATACCCACGCTGCGCAGGCCGGTTTGATATTCCAGGCGCTCGGCAGTACGGATCTGGAAATTCAAAAACTCCACGCCGAGAATGACCATGATACAGAAAACAAGACTTCCAACACCGGCGAGTCCCGCGAGTAACACAGCCTTGGTCGGTTCAGGCTCGTTGCTTGGCTGTCCCTGAAGTATCTGACGCAACGTACTGCCTATCAGCGATGCTTTGTTCTTTGCTGAACTGTACTTCTCCTGTGCCTCAATATAAGCGTCCGACGCGGCGGCAGCTTCTCCTTCAAGTTCGGCCAGTCGCGTTTCTTTGGACGACAATCCCGATACCTGGAAACGCGCCCGACGCAATGAGGCCTCTATAGATGTTAAATTAGAGCGAGCAATCTGCAGGTCAAGGGTAACCTTCTCGCGCTCGTTCATCAGCGACTTCAATTCGTCCTTTGTTGACGCTTTTGTCAAAGTCTCCAGTTTGGCGAACTCATTCTGCAACTCACTTCGCAATTGCGCGATGCGATCCTTATTTGCTTCAGCATCTGCTGTGGAAAGTTCCCGGATGTCGGCACGCAGCTTTGCGATGCGCTGATTCACCTTGACCTGATCCTCCGTGGAAAATCCATTAAAATTTTGAATTCTGTTTTCGATGTTATTCAGCGAAAGTTCCAGTCCCGAAATTTTCTTAATCTCGTTGTCACGAGCCGACTCGTATTCTGCTACCTGTGAACCTCCCTCAGTACCAGACGAGATCACACCGTTGCTCGACTTAAAGTTATTCAGCGCATCCAGTTTTTCATCACGAATACGGCGTCTCTCCTCCAACTGCGCCTGCAACACTTCAACAGATTCCGTTGACCGGTCCTGCTTCAACACGCGATTAAAGCGGATGAACTCCTGGCACAGAATGTTCACGGAAAAAGCAGACAAAAGTGGATTCTCTGTTGTAATCTCCACAGTGATGAAGTCACTCGAACTCTGGCGTTCGATATAAAAGTTTTCAATTAAGGTTTCGGCATCGTATCCGTAAGCGCGGACCACCGAAATGGCTTTGCTATGGGCAGAATCAAGAGGGTTTAATGTTTTGAACTGAATAAGGCAATCGCGCAGTACGCGCTTGATGGACTCCGCCTCTTCCGGTTTTGCCAGATTGAAAGGCAGGTCATCGGAGCGCTCGAGTTTCCGGAACGGTTGCTCCGATTCCAGGTCATGAAGCATTAATTGATAGGTGACGAGGCTCATAACCGGAATCGACTTCATCGACTCAATCGTGTTGATGAATCGGGTGTTTACCTCAAAAGGAGTAGACGCCTTCTCCTCTGTTAACCGGATAACATCGTCGGTCGTATAGCCCGTGGCAATCTGAGCCTTCGATTTATACTGCTTGTCTGCCCGGGAAAGAAAGAAAATGGTACAAACGATTGCAAAAAGCGGAACGGATATTAAAACCCATTTCTTCCGTTGCAGAACGCGAACAATAGCTACTATATCCATGATAAAACGGCAATTTACTCAAAATTCAAGTTCCTTTTCGGGGAAGGGTATAATTTTAGAACGTGGGCCAATAGCCCTACCGTTAGGGGAAATTTAACGTAATTGCACCCTGCTTTTTCTGCATCGTTTGCTCATGGAATGGACTATAGCGCTCTTCTGGACTGGTCTTGTTACCGTCCTATATGCCTACATCGGTTACGGGATTATTATCTGGCTCATCGCGAAGCTAAGACCCGCACCAAAAACAACGCTTCAGGCACCTGCACATTGGCCCGAAACAACGCTCATCATTGCGGCCTATAATGAGGAAGACTTCATTCGCGAGAAGATTGAAAACACACTCAACCTGAATTACCCGAAAGAGAAACTGAATGTGTTCGTTGTCACCGATGGGTCGACCGATCGCACACCGGAAATTGTTCGGGATTTCCCCGGCCTCCGGCTTTTTCACGAAGACAGCCGACGCGGAAAAATTCATGCGGTCAATCGGATCATGCCCTTCGTCAAAACCGAAACCGTGATCTTCTGCGACGCCAATACATTTCTGAACAAAGATGCCATTCAAAATATCGTTCGACATTATGCGGATCCCAAAGTAGGCGGAGTTGCGGGAGAAAAAAGGATCATGAAGCAGGATGCTGAAGGCGCCCCCGCTGCAGGGGAAGGGTTGTATTGGAAATATGAATCGTTCTTAAAGCGAAAGGATTCTGAAGTTTACTCCGTTATGGGTGCCGCAGGTGAATTGTTCAGCGTTCGCACTGCCCTGTTCGAGGCGCCGGATGAGAATATGGTCATCGAGGATTTTTATATGTCCATGCGCATCGTGGCCCGGGGCTATCGGTTTATTTATGAACCAGAAGCCTATGCGGAAGAAACCGCCAGCGCTACCGTTGCGGATGAGTGGAAGCGCAAAGTGCGAATCTCAGCAGGTGCATTTCAGGCGATGGGACGTCTGATGTATTTACTGAATCCCTTTCGCTACGGCGTTGTTACTTTCATGTATTTTTCGCACCGCGTGCTGCGGTGGACGTTCGCTCCCATCGCGTTGCCCGTTGTTCTGATCACTTCTGCGCTCCTCGCTCGTTATGGAATTGTCTATCTCCTCGCCTTCCTTGGCCAGATTGCCTTTTATAGTCTCGCTCTGCTTGGTCATGTTCTGCGGACGAAAGCAATCACCATTAAAGGCTTTTTCGTTCCTTATTATTTCACCGTGATGAATCTCTCTGTATTCGCGGGATTTGTGCGGCATCTCAGAGGCCGGCAGTCTGTCGTCTGGGAAAAAGCAGCGCGCGCAAAAAAACAAAGTGCCTCAGCGTGAGGCCGACGGAATCAACACCTGAAATACAGTTCCCTCACCGGCAACAGACTCAAATGAGATTGATCCATTCAGTTTATTCACAACTTCTTTCACAATATATAAACCCAACCCGCTGCCCTGACTCTGATGGGAAGCGCGAAAGAACATATTGAATATGCGGTCCTGGTGTTCAACAGAAATACCCTCACCGTTGTCGCGGATGACCATGTGCGCGCGCGTGGCGTTGGCATGAATACGCAAATCAATAAACGACTCCGACTTCTTGAGGTCCGCGTATTTGATGGAATTGGAAAGCAGGTTATTTAATACAATTCTCAGCCTTCTCTCGTCACTCATAAATTGTTCCTCCTGCTGAATATCAACATCAATGCGAATGCGGTTGATGTTTTCATAGAAACGGAACTGCTCAAGTGTCTCATTCAGAATCTTCTGAAAGTCGATGGGCTGTGGCTCGATGTGCAGGCGCGTATTTCTCGAATAGTCCACGATATCGCGGATGAATGAATCGAGTCGAAGCAGGTTCTTCTCCTGCAAATCAAGAAGATGGGTGAGGTTTTCGGGTGAATTCTCGAGGCGAGCCACCTGAATCAGTCCAAGCATGGACGAGATGGGCGCGCGCAAATCGTGCGAAGCACTATACACAAAACTGTCGAGTTCGGAGTTGGTCTTCGTCAGTTCCTCGTTCTTCTGCAAGTAGCCAGCCTCAATCTCCTTTTGCTTGGTGATGTCCTGTACTGTTCCAACTATCGCCTCCGCGGTATTTGACTCGTCGAAGCGAACGCGTGCATGCGCGCGAACCCAGCGAATCGATTTATCGCCCAGCACAATCCGAAACTCTGAATCAATGATTGACTTCAATTCGAGCGCACGTTGTACACTTGCCAGCATGGTCTCCCGGTCATCGCGGTGCATCATCGCCACGAAGTCATCAAATGAAATTTCCTTCTGTGACAGCCCGAAAATTGAAAACGTATTATCCGACCAGTAGAGTTCGTTGTTGGAGAGATTCCATTCCCACACACCGATCTTCCCGGATTCCAGCGCAAGATCGAGGCGCGCCTGTGTTTCTTCAAGTCTCCGGGAAACTTCCACAATGCCGCTGACATCCAACACGACCACCACCAGGCCCACAACGTTTCCTTCGTCATCTTTCACCGGGTCGTAGCGATTTTCCCAGAAAGAACGATACAGTTTTTTATCACCATATTCTTCCACGAGCGTGAAGCGCTCACCGCGCAATGCCCGGTCGAAATTCATTTTCGCCTTTTCGCGATCGGGCGATTGAATAAAGTCAAGCATACAGTCACCATGATGGATGTCGACATTCCATATCTTCTTCATGGTCACCAGGTGGGCCTGATTGAACGATGTATAACAATACGACCGATCAAGCGAAAAAATGATGATACCAGACGAATGGTCCAGCGCTGTCGGCAAAAAATTACTCGCGGGGTTCATGCAAAAAATCAACTACAAATAAAGCATCTTTTTGGTCAAATGCACCTGTCACTGGTCGGGGAAATGGAGGGGTTGGTGGAAAGGGTGAGCGTCCCATTGCAACATCAAGTAGGTCTGCAGAAGGCGAGCAAGCTGCTGCCTTAGTTTGAGAAATTGTGATTACGTGATGTCGCTAAGGGCATGCAGCCTGGCTTGGGCGCTTTAAACTAATTTTTATTGCTTAAATTAATCGGGAAATAATTCTCCATCCAAAAAAACCTCCGTCCCTGAGCGTTCGTAAACTCAGAACTCCTTATTGCTTCCTTTTGGATCTGTGGATGCACGAATAGACTCGTTATCAGATTCACATCAAAAAAAGCCTTATGATAGGGGATCTTTTTAACGATTTCATATCGACCCTTGGGATTGATTTGATACAATACTACTTGCGCCTCCGTAAATGTTTTTAGATCAGTTCCAAACTCAAGAGTGAGTTGCTTTCTGGTTATTGACCATCGTGACTTCAGTGGAGTTTGGGCTTCAATAAAAACAGACTTGTCAGACTTATTGACAAATGACACCAGAACCTCTATTGAATCCAACCGGGCAACGAATTCGACCTTCATTCTGTAATCTTCGGAGTCCATCAAAAATCTTTGAGCAAAGCCGGATTGAGAGAAAAGAATTGTTATGATAACAATGAGCGACAAATGAATTTTATTTACCATGATCTTCTCTTTTGTTCTGGACAGACGCAAGTGCGTGCGCGTAACGCCTCAAATTAAATTGATTGATCGTCTTAATCAACATTCCCAAAAAGCCGATATTGGTCCAATCCATAGCAAAGCTTGCAGTCAGCGAATGGTGTTGTAGGCTTCGGGCGAATCATTTCATCCTCCTAATTACGTCGAGGCATGCGCGACACGCGCGCCAGCAAGGAGGTGAGATCCAATGCAACTACAGATAGCCTAAGGGAAACCAGATTCCTCTTGTCGCTGGAGACGCCATATTAAACCTCACATGGTTGGGATCCAGGGTGGATACATCAACATCTTCGACTATTCTTTCAATCCGGGGCAATACGTTGCCACGAAACAATTGCGTCGTGAGCATTGACAACGCATCTTTTTGATCGTAAGCAGTCACGCCGCACCCCAGCTTTGCGCCCGGAGGAATATATTCTGCCTCCTCAAAATCAAATTCAAACCAGAATCTTTTCATGAACTGATCAACGTATCACAGGAAGCACCAACACAGGAACCAATGAACCATTAACAACGTTTCCCATTCATCAATCAATTGTTTATTTACAAATCAAAAACGTCGTCCATGCAATATACCGATTCTTACTCCCCGGTTGGTTATGAATATCGTGAAGAGATTGAAGCGCAAATCGCCCGAGGTACAAAAGGCAAAGTATTTTTCTGGTCGGGTCAGGAACAAGTGGGCGAAGCCATTGGGCAGGCCATAGACTTGAAAGAAATTCCCGGCCAGGGTCTCTTTCTCGTGCTCGACGGGGGTGATCAGATCCGCATCGACAAAATCATCACCATGTTCGGAAAGATTGGCGCTGCCTACGACGAATATGACTCATTTGCGAACCAGTGCCTGTCGTGTAAAGCGGGCGTGCCGGAGTAATCCACAAAATCAGCTGCGACCATGCAGGCGACAAGCGAACCTAACGGACTCTACCGTTTTTTAGTAGAAAAACAAACAATATTTACTTAAGAAAACCTTTTTTGATGTCCTCCACCACCCCGGGATCGAGCAACGTGGAGGTGTCGCCGAGGTTTTCCAGTTCGCCTTCCGTGATCTTGCGCAGGATGCGACGCATGATTTTCCCGCTGCGGGTTTTGGGTAATCCGGGCACAAACTGAATCTTGTCCGGCTTGGCAATCGGTCCGATGATGCGGCTTACGGTTAACGCAATATCCTGACGCACCAGGTTCTCATCGTGATGGGTCCCCTGATAAATCACATAGGCATAAATACCTTGTCCCTTGATCTCGTGCGGATAGCCGACCACCGCGCTCTCCACGACACCCGCGTGCATATTGATGGCGTTCTCTACTTCAGCGGTGCCAATGCGGTGACCGCTGACATTCAACACATCATCTACCCGGCCGGTGATTCGGTAAAAGCCATTTTCATCCCGAAGACATCCATCACCCGTGAAGTATAAATCAGGATACATGGAGAAATACGTCTGCTTGCAACGTTCGTGATCGCCATACGTCGTGCGCAGTATTCCGGGCCACGGGAATTTCATACACAGGTTTCCGCTCACACCGTTACCCTCGATTACTTTTCCGTTCTCATCGACGAGCAAAGGCTGAACTCCGGGTAGCGGCAGCGTTGCAAAACTTGGCTTCGCCGGCGTCACGCCTGCAAGGTTGGAAATCAATACGCCTGCAGTCTCCGTTTGCCACCAGGTGTCAACGATCGGACAACGCTTCTTCCCGATGTTTTCATTATACCAATGCCACGCCTCTTCATTGATGGGCTCTCCTACCGTGCCGAGTACTTGTAATGAACTTAAATCTTTTCCTTTCACCGGGTCCAATCCGAATCCCATCAGACTTCGGATGGCCGTGGGGGCCGTGTACAAAATATTTACTTTGTACTTTTCTACAATTTCCCAGAATCTTCCTGCATCAGGCCACGTGGGAATACCTTCGAACATCAGCGTAGTCGCACCCGCCGATAAAGGACCATAGACAATATAACTGTGTCCGGTGATCCAGCCAATGTCGGCCGTGCAGAAATGAACCTGACCCGTTTGATATTGAAATACATTGACGAACGTATAGGTTGTCCAAACCATGTATCCGGCAGTCGTGTGCACGACTCCTTTTGGTTTGCCCGTGGATCCGCTGGTATATAAGATGAACAACTTGTCTTCTGCGTCCATCACTTCTGCGGGACAATCGGGATTGCCCATGGTCTCTACTTTCTTAATCTCATCTTCCCACCAAACATCTCTGCCTTTGATCATACTCACCGGTGTACGTGTGCGGGTGAGCACGATGACGCGCTTCACAAACCGACACTGCACAAGGGCGTCGTCAATCACACTCTTCAATTGAATCTCTTTATTGCCGCGGTAGGCTCCGTCGCACGTGATGACAAACTCTGCATTGGCATCGATGATGCGATCGGCTATGCTCTGCGCACTGAACCCGCCGAATATCACGGAGTGAATCGCGCCGATACGCGCGCACGCAAGGACCGCAATGGCCAGTTCGGGTACCATGCCCATGTAAATACAAACGCGATCACCCTTACGCACACCGTTGTTCTTCAGCACGTTTGCAAACTGCACCACTTTATTATACAACTCGCGGTAGGTGAGCACGCGATGGTGTTCCTCCGGATCGTTGGGTTCCCAAATGATCGCCGGCTTATTTCCGAGCAATCCCAAATGCCTGTCGAGGCAGTTTTCCGTAATATTCAACTGACCGCCTTCAAACCACTTGACATCCGGATCTTTAAAATTCCAGTTGAGCACTTTGTCCCACTTGCGCTTCCAGTAAAATGATGAAGCCACATCGGACCAGAATCCTTCCGGATCCATGACGCTCTTCTTGTACGCGCTTTCATACTCGGCAAATGTCTTGACTTGAAAAGGATAATGCATAAGTCTTTGGCTTTGGTGGAAACATGGTGGCAATTCGCCGTTGCAATTGCACATGCTTCAGACGCTATCTTACTAATTTCGCTTCGGAAATACTTTAAAAATTCCTTAAAAGTTATTTCTGACATGTGCCTGCTGAAACACGGTGGTTAAGGTCGCTATGATTTGTATTGAGCTGAGCTGTTTTAAATGAGCCATTGCCGGATCTTGAATGTGTTTTGATCCAACTTCAATATATTTAGGAACCTACTCCAAATCGTTCATGGCAAACACCGCAGAAAATAAAAGCATCTGGACTGTCATCTGGGCATCATCGCTGGGAACACTGATCGAATGGTATGATTTCTACATCTTCGGAAGTCTGGCCACCGTCATTGCCAGCCAGTTTTTTCCAAAGACCGATCCGACTGCAGCGCTGCTGTCGACACTGGCCACGTTTGCCGCGGGCTTCATTGTTCGTCCATTTGGTGCGCTGGTCTTTGGTCGCCTTGGCGATCTCATCGGGAGGAAATACACCTTCCTGCTCACGCTTGTGCTGATGGGCGGATCCACGTTTGCCATCGGCTTAATCCCCTCCTACGAATCCATTGGTTTTCTGGCACCTATACTCGTTCTCGTCCTGCGTTTGTTGCAGGGGCTCGCGCTCGGCGGCGAGTATGGTGGGGCAGCAACTTATGTGGCCGAGCATGCACCCGATCACAAGCGGGGGTTCTTCACATCGTGGATTCAAACTACCGCAACGCTTGGGCTATTTGTTTCACTCGGTGTGATCCTCGTCACCCGTCACAGTCTTGATGCCGACATGGATGTATCGATTGCCAAGTTCAACGACTGGGGTTGGAGGATTCCGTTTCTCGTCTCCATCGTTCTCGTCGGCGTGTCTGTGTATATCCGCCTGAAAATGCAGGAGTCTCCCCTTTTTGCCAAGCTAAAATCAGCAGGAAAAATTTCTAAAAATCCCCTGCGCGAAAGTTTTGTGCACAAGACGAATCTGAAAATGGTATTGCTTGCACTCTTTGGAGCCACAATGGGTCAGGGTGTTGTTTGGTACACAGGACAATTTTATGCACAATCGTTTCTGGAGAATACGTGTAAGTTAGATTTCGACCAGTCGCGCACCATCCTGATTTGGGCCATTCTTTTTGCGACGCCCTTCTTTGTTGTATTTGGTGCCTGGAGTGATCGGATTGGTAGAAAGTGGATTATGCTTGGCGGCATGCTCCTCGCGGTGCTCACCTACCGCCCGTTGTTCAATGCGATGGTACAGTTAACGGATCCCCAACGATACGTTGAAGTTGAGGCGCAACGCGAGGTATCAAGAACATCCGCACCCATTCCAGGAACTTCCGATTCGTTGCAAACAGTATCCACGAAAAGATTTTTTGAAAGTGGAATGACGGTGAATGAGAGCGCAACGGATACGCTATACGCGGACGCCAATCCGCATGCTGTCAGAAAGGATGTGAAATTGACCAAGACCGTGGGCACGAGTCAGTACTGGACCTTAGTAGCCGTCGTCTTTGTCCTCATCCTTTATGTGACCATGGTTTACGGACCGATAGCGGCTTTTCTGGTTGAACTGTTCCCGACAAAGATCCGCTACACCTCCATGTCACTTCCCTATCACATCGGCAACGGCGTGTTTGGCGGACTGACTCCTTTTATCGCGACGCTGCTGACAACGATTCACACGGGCGACAAACTCGTCGGGCTGTGGTATCCGATTGTCGTCGCCGTCATTTGCCTGGTGATCGGAACGCTTTATGTATCGAATCGAATTGACCCAAACGTAAACGACTAGATGATGAATCAGATTAAACGATTTGCTGGCATTCTATGGATCCTGACCAGTCTGGCAGCGCTGTACTTCTTAATCACAACGGCGGTTTCGGAAATAGAGCGGAAGCCGCTGCTCGATACTAAAATTCAATGGGGTGTTTTTATCGTCGTGTTTCTGCCGATTGCCTTTGGCATGATGGTGTTCGGATACTTCGCCTGGAAAGGTGAATATGATCACCTGCCCGAATCGTCGCGCGAGATTGACGATTGACGAAAAAAGATTTACAGCGATCCCCCCTCAACAAGCAACGCAGGAACTACATGGCTGACCGGGGTCAGGTCTCCATCGATCATGGTCTTCATCTGCTCGAACGCAAGTCTGCCAAGTTTTTGTCCGCTCGTTTCGACGAATGTGATTTCCGGGTAATAGAGTCTTGGAAAGAATCCGTTGCTGATGGCAATCACACCAATATCTTCCGGCACCTGAAGCTTCCGCGATTGGATGCCCCGCATCACCCCGGTCAGGATCTCATCACTCATACAAAAGACGGCATCATAACTATTGGGGGGTTGCATGAGCAGAAGTTCACGGGCAGCCTCCGTGCTGTGCGCATAGACCACGTTAACCTGATCACTCAGGCCCGCACTGCGGAATACCTCGTTAAAGGCTTCAAGTCTTTTTCGGGTAATTGAAAAGCGCTCGTCTCCGAAGATGGCGAGGATGGACTTTTTGCCTTTGGCGATCAATTGCTCCGCGCTCATCCGGGCGGAGGCATCATCGTCCACGCAAATGGTGGTGACTTCGGTGAGGGACGGAATCTTGTCGAAAAACAAAATGGGCATCCCCGACTCCTGAATCTTCTGAAACTGTGTTTCATTTTCTGAGCTTGAAGTGAGGCATACCATGATGCCGGCCACCCGGCGTTGCTTGCAGCTCCGGATGTTTTGCAATTCAAGTTCCGAACTGTCGCCTGACAGGAAGATGATCAGCGAGTAACCGTGGCGTTTTGCCTCTTCCTCCACCGCGGCAATAAAGGCATCGTAAAAGAATCCCGAAAGGTTCGGAACGACGATCCCAATTTCGTTGCTGTTGTTTTTGCGCAGCCCCACTGCCTGGAGGTTAGGTTCGTAGTCCATTTGCTTTGCTGCTTCGAGTACACGCTTTTTTGTTTCGGGTGCGATGTCCGGATGGTTCTTCAATGCCCGCGACACCGTCGAAGGACTGAGGTTTAGCATCTTGGACAATTCAAAAATGGTCGTGTTCTTCATCGCTCCCGAAGGCACAATTTACATTTTTATGAATACCGAACCACTGCCGCCTAAAATATCACGACGGAATGTATTCGGAATGACTTTATCTGAAAAGTCGTGATTAACTGATAATGATTATTTTGCACGATGCGGCAACCACAAACAGATGAGGGACTGAAACGCGAAGTGAACACCCTCGGGCTCACCTCAAACATCATCAATATTGTTATCGGCTCGGGCATATTTGTCTTGCCGGCCACGGTGAGCGCGGGACTCGGCGCAGCCGGAATTTTCGCCTATCTCATTTGCAGTGTGCTCATTGCGCTGGTCATGCTCTGCTTTGCCGAGCTTGGCAGCAAGATTACCACTACGGGCGGCGCTTACGCTTACATTGAAAATGCGTTTGGCAAGTACGCCGGTTTTCTCACCACCAATGTATTCATCTTCGGCGCTTCCGCGATGGCCGGGGCGGCTGTCGCCAATGCACTCGCCGACATGCTGGGGTTTCTGTTTCCGGTTTTCTGGGACTATGGTTTCCGGGTTGTTTTTTTTACCGTCCTGTTTGCCGCACTGGCGACCATTCACATCATGGGGATTCGACAGGGAATCACACTGGTCATTGCAACCACAGTCGGGAAGCTGATCCCTATTGCCATTCTCATCATCCTGGGCGTCGCTTTTATAGAACCGGAGAATCTTAGAATCGAATCCTGGCCACCTCTGTCGATGTTCGGCGAAGTCTCAGTTGTTCTCTTCTTCGCCTTCCTTGGCGGGGAAAACAGTCTGAGTGTAGGCGGCGAGGTGAAGGACCCGCAGCGGACGTTTCCGCGAGCGATTCTGTTCAGCTTTCTAATCATTTTGCTCATTTATCTGGCCGTTCAAATTGTGGCTCAGGGAATCCTCGGAGAATCCCTGTCGAGCGTCAAGGCGCCGTTGGCCGAAACGGCCAGCCGGATTCTTGGCCCCGCCGGAATCACGATGATGACCATCGGTGCATCCATCTCCATGTTCGGCTACCTCAGCTCCAACATTCTGAATATGCCGCGGGTGATGTTCCGGGCGGCCAAGGATAAAGTCCTGCCGATACCGGCGCTTGCTCAGGTTCATCCCCGGTTTGCCACCCCCTGGGTTTCGGTCGTCGGATTCACCCTGCTCACGTACCTGCTCACCATCACCGGAGAGTTCCGGCAGCTCGCCATTCTTGCCTCGTCCTCTGTGTTGCTCATGTATCTCGGGGTTGCGGCGGCGACCATCAAGCTCCGCAAGCGCTCCTTTTCCGGCGCGTCTTTTACAATCCCCGGCGGCCCCACAGTACCCCTCCTGGCGATGCTGGTGATCATCTGGTTCTTGCTGAGCCTGCAGACCGCCGACTTCGTTGCGATGGCTGTGTTCCTGACGGTGCTCACGATTCTGTATGTGATCATGCAGGGATTCCGGGCGAAGCGTTGACCCGGTTCAGCACTAAAAAAGACAGCTCAGATTTCGCTCCCGTCGCTCCGTTTCTTTCCCTCGAATACACCAAGATGACCTGACCTCGTAAGGGGTTCAGGGCTGTGATCGCAGCCGTGTTTGTGCCCGGTTTCCCGCAGCGCACCAGGCGCGGGTGTTGGGCAAAAATGAAATCCTCAACCCATTGAAGCGACCGTGCTGCCAATTCCGTCCACCGCATCGGGTGGTTTTTTGCTGTCGCGAAAATTATCCGTTGCTGGAAAGCACGACAAAACGGCATTGTCCTGAAAATGCCTGTAAACAACTCATTTATAATAGCTTATGAAAATTTGACCAAAACAGGGGTTTTCATTACTTCGTTAACATTAAAATTGAAATTGGACTTATATAACAATCATTCAATCAGCGCTTTATTTAAGGCCATTTAAAGCGTTTATAAGACTACTTGGAAGCGGCTATACTCCGGAGCCAGACCGATATTTAAAACTGCCTGAAGGCGAACCAAAACGTAGGTGGACGGTTTTAAATGACGTGATGAAGACGAGAACAGTGGGCTCCCCTTTTTCCCTTGACGCGATGCGGCAGGAGTCGGACCCTGCGGCCGACGAACTGGTCCGGAAGTACTTCGAAGACCAGAAACAAAACCAGCTGTACCATCTTCTGCGGACGCCGGAGGACCACCTGCGGCCGGGAGATCCGGTGAGTGACTTTGCCCTCACCTCACGTCCCATTCCGGCATGGTACGATGCCGACCGACTGCTTCGCGGACAGGAGTTTTTCAAGCGGTACGCGCTGGCGATTATGACGCTCCTGGGGGCGAAGTCATTGCCGTTTTGCTATGCTGCCTCGCCTGGAAATAAGGCGCTATATTTCACCGGAAAGATTCGCCAGACCACCGGGAAGCGTCTGGTCGAAACGGCGGCGTTCATCATCGAAGTGATGAAAACCGGTAGCCTGGCAGTTGGCGCGGCCGGGCATATCCACATCAATAAGACGCGGTTGATTCACGCCCTGGCGCGATACCATGTTCTGAAGTCGGGACGGTGGAACGATGCCTGGGGGGTGCCCATCAACCAGGAAGACATGGCGGGTACGAACCTCGCATTCTCTTTCGTCATTCTTCAGGGGATGATGGAATCGGGCTTCCCTGTCGGGCAGCAGGAGATGGACGATTTCCTGTTTGTCTGGAAGTATGTCGGATATCAGATGCATCTGAAAGAGCAACTCCTGCCGGGCACGATGGCTGAGGCTAAGGAGCTGGAACATGCCATCCGGGTACGCAATTTCAAACCATCGGAAGAAGGACGCGTGCTCACCGCGGAGCTGCTGACGCACTACCGCGAATCGTTTCCTGCGATACCCGCTTTCTTTATTGATGCCCAGATACGAACCTTCGTCGGGCCGGAAGTGAGCCGGATGCTGGGACTTGAAGGAAGTATGATTAAAGATGGTCTCTTCTCCGGACTCAACCTCATGCTCAAGTTGCGAAACCGGCTCAACCACGACGAGGACAGCTACAAGACGATGCTCGCCAATCACGAAGCCTTAAAGGCAAAGTTCTTGGCACCAGGTCGCTGATCACTTCAACCGCGACTCGCGGCCGCTCCAGAAGAACATGCCATGTTTCCGGAACGGGCGGAGATTTTCAAAAAGCATGGTATTGCCTTTTACCTCCCCTGAGGGGACCAGGTACACTTCCCTCGGCGAGTCTGGCTCACCACTGAAGCCCAAAACAAAATAGGTTTCAATATTGTGCTCCTGCTTCAAACTGCGGACCTCCTTAAGCATATCGGGTGAACATTGAAGGACTTCCCGGCGGACTTCCCCGTGATAGATAAGGATCACAAGAACCGATTGTTTCATTTCACCCTGAGCAAAATCGAAAAGGTACGATTGCGAAAACCGGCGCGTGATTGGATTTTTCCGAAGAGAAAAGTACAACGGATCGAACAGACTCAGGACAAAGTCTGCGAACCGTTCCGGCGCAGCCACGCCGTCGTCCGTTTCTTCCTGCTGTTCGGACCTGGCGGACTTTTTTCTTCTGCGCCGAAGAAAATAGATGACGATGACTAATACAGCGAAAGCGATTACACCCACGCCAACGGAAGCCGATGCGAGCGTGATCTCCCCTTTCAGGATTTTTTCCATGATTTATTTGTGCAAAATCAAATTGCCACAAGCCACCACGACTGGTAAAATATTATACCTGCTTCGTCTTTTTACCTTTGGAATGGAATTTTCAATCTTCCGCGTATGAAAGAAAAGATGAAGATGAGTGACCGGCCAATTGACCCGTCCACGGTTCCGGCGCTCCGCACGGTAGAGGGCATATCCCGGTTCTTTGATTCTCGCTTCAGGATACCGGGGACCAACATTCGGTTTGGGCTCGATCCGGTGCTTAGTTTGTTTCCAATACTCGGCGACCTCGCGTCTTATCTGGTATCCGGGATGTTGATTCATACGATGTACCGGTATGGGGCGAGCCGTAAGGTCATTGTCAAAATGCTGATCAATTCCACAATCGACACCGTCCTGGGGGCAATTCCGCTCATCGGAACCATCTTCGACATCTTCTACAGGGCCAACGACAGAAATGTAAGGCTGTTGAAAGAACACTATCTCGAAGGCAAGCATCAGGGATCAGGCACAGGGCTGATTGTGGCCATCATCGCACTCGCCATTTTGCTTATGGGGCTGTTGATGTATGCTTTCTATGTCGTCTTTCAGTGGATAGCCGGGCAGTTTGCCTGACAGGGAACAGTTCTTTTCTGTTGCTGCTGAAAAATTGTAATGAATAATATTTTCAGAGCCCTGATCGCGGGCTACGGCGCAAAAAAACTTGGCGGTGGATGTTTCGGAACTGTTCTCGTCTTTATTCTGATTTGGGTGATCCTGGGGCAGTGCCAGTAACGTCCCAAACAATAGTCGCGACAGAACCTGGTGGCATGGTCACGGGCAGCTGGGAGGAACCGCTCTTCAACAGGCATATCTGCTCGCGGGAATTTTCATTTTGAAGAATCACCACAACCTGGCCATCTGGTCGCCGGTAGGCCACATGCCCGACCTCTGGTCGGGACGATGACTTCACGCGGACAGAGCCCGGTACTACTTCGCGCGACGCGTGAGCGATGATGTAGTAAGAAACATTTCTCGTGATTGAATCGCCAATGGTTAAGGCACCCTGACATAAGGTACATCCGCCATCATCGGTATGCGGACCGAAACCAGGGTCATTAGCCAGGTTCCATTCAATTACCGTGCGGCTCCAGTTGCGAGGAGCGCCGATGATCAGGTTCTTCGTATGCCAATGCAGGTCACCACCGAACTCGCCATTTCCGGAAGTCCATTGCTCAGTGAAATAGATATTCTTGTCCGGATGTGCATCATGAACGGTGGATAGCGCTGTGATGTCGCCAAGGTAAAGATGAAAGGCAGAACCATCAATGTAGCGTCTGGCCACCGAGTCGTTGAGTATGGCGATGGGGTAATCGGGATGATCACCGTTGTGGTCAAAGACAATAATTTTTGTATCGATATTTTCTTTCTCGAATAAAGGACCGAGGTGCGCTGCGACGAACACGCGCTGATCGTCTGCCGTCATCAGCAAACTTGGCGTGTTATGTGGATTCTCAGGTTCGTTCTGCAGGGTGATGGCATGGATGCGTATTCCCTCCGCTTCCATGGCCCGGATGTACTTCACAAAGTAGTTCGCATAACTATCGTAATACTGTGGTAATAATTTTCCGCCCTTAGCCTTCCCGTTGTCTTTCATCCAGACGGGCGGAGACCATGGAGAAGCCATGATGGAAATGGATGGTTGAATAGTCTTGATTTTTTTAAGAACCGGGATCAGGTGTTTGTGATCCTCTTCGAGGGTAAATGCGGTGAGCGCCGGATCTGTTTTTCCCGCCGGCAGGTCGTTGTAGGAAAACACGTGATCATCCAAATCGGAAGCACCGATGCTTACCCGGATATAACTGATGCCAATACCATCACGGGAGAAAAGTTCGTGGAGCAATGTGTCCTGCACCGAATCCGGCAACTGATGGATCAGCATGGCACTTCCACCGGTGAGCGCAAATCCAAACCCATCCATTTCCTGATAGCGCTGGGCAGTATCGATGCTGATGATAAGTCCGGTGTCGGCCGACGCCTTCAGCAGTTCGGGCCTCTCCTTAAACAAAAAAGACTTATCGGCTGTCGTCAGAAACGCCTTTGCGCGTGTGTCGACATTCCTCGTGTTGCAGGCAAATACAGTCAGCAACACTAAAGCGGAGCAAATGGCAGATATTTTCATGGGTGGATCAACAAAAACCAATGCGTGGCGCAACGAAAGTGAAAAGAAAATTATTGGACAACAACATCAAATGCACTGTTCAAAATCTGTCCGTTGCGTTTAGCCTGGATCCAGATGCGATAACTTCCCGGTGAGGGGAACACATAGGGAAACGTAATGATGGAATGCTCCGGGTGATTGGGGTCTGCCTGCGGGTGCTGCATGCCACTCATCAGGATCGAGTCGCGCAATGCTTCCGGCATGGCTTCGAGACGGGCCATTACCTGGTCGATGCTGTCGCGAAAGGCGGCGGTGCGCGATAAGAGCGAGTCAACTTTCACCGGACCCGATTCGTTTTCAAATCGGGCAATCATTGCCTGCTGTGAAGCTGTGGAGAAGTTGCCAACCGGATGCAGGTGAATGTAGGTCGTGCCATCGGCCTTCATGACCACAGCATGTCCCATCATCCCAAGATAAGGTTGAAGATCGGCAGGCTTACCTTCGGGGTCCGTGATGCTGAACTTTAACGAATACAATTTACCAGAAACGTATTGCTGGTCACGTGCTTCTTCCCATATCACTGAAGAACCGTCGGCGAGAGGTGTGCGGATTCCTGGCTTCCCGCAAACCACAATGTCACCCGAAATACCGGAAGGCGTCTGCCCCACCGGGTTGGTCTTGTACCACGTGTCGTCTTTATCGGTACCACTTTCGCTGAGCCCCGTCATACTTGCAGGAACATCGCCACCAGAAACTACAAGCGTATCAGGAATGGTCTCTGAGAAACCACTTGAACGGGTGATGTCAGCAAAGATGAGATACTTACCCTCTGGAAGTGGTGGCATCGGCGTAACAAAAGTGACCGAGTCTTTCCGCTTTGGATGAAGATGTGCGAAGACATCCATGGTCCCGGATCGAACCAGAAACATATGCATCAACTTGCCGTGGTCTGGAATGATGAAGTTGATGTTTCTTGTCAGGTTCATGTTCACCAGCTTCGCGGTATCAATTGAAAAAACAATCTGCTTTTTCCCATCTGCAACTTCCACGCGTGAGCTTGCGCGATAAGGACGGTAAAGAAATCGGTTGTAATCATTCGCCCAGCTGTCCCACCATGATTTTCCCCCTGCAACAATCAGAACGAGCAGCACGGAAGCGATGGCAACGCCTGTAATTCTTCTACGACGTATCCGTTTCACTTCCGCACCGGGGATGGCGATGCCGTCACTTACGCTGGCGCCGATAATGGTCACCATGAGCACAACCAGCAGGACACACAAGGCAAACAAGATATAACCAAGAGAGGCAGGCATTTCCTTTTGCGCCGTGGAGACAGCCATCACCGGTACGAGAATTTTTCCACTGCCAGAAGCTCCGACAACTTCAATTTCAATCGACGATGCACCCGAGTTCATCAACCAGATCATTCCTGAATAATGACCGGGCTCTCCGGCAACAGGATTCAGTTCATCCGCTTTCGGCGTTCCCTCATCCCCTGCGTACCAGTACACGGGCTTGCCATTCATGGAAGTAATCCCCTGCTCGGAAGTATAGACATCCACGGTTGCCGTGCCCGGGATCACATCCGGAGGATTCACCATCACGGTCACCTGATAGCTACCTGCTTTACCTTCAAAAGTAACGGCGGGATTACCGATGTGCGACCCTGCGTAAAACGGAAGACACAGGAATAAAACAGCAAAGAATTTTTTCATCATCTTATCGAATAACCTGTTGCATCCACCGGCCAAGTGATAATCCTGTGCGAAGTGAAAGAAATGCGAAAGCAAGAGCGGTGAGTAAACCGATAACGAGGTTCATCCCTGAAGTTTCCATCCACGGCCCGAACGCATACCGGAATTCCCAGGTGGGATCAGATCCGAAATACCATTTCGATGTGCCCAGCAGCCAATGTCCTTTCGACGCCATTAATACATTCGCAAATGGCCATTGAACTGCGATAAATGACAGCACAAATACAGGAGCGAGTGCGAGCGCGAGCAGCCACGCGTTTTTCGAACGCATGCGCTGAACAAGTACGTCGATCAAAAACGCAGGTACGATCAGCAATAATGGAAAATCAAAAGGCTGGAAATTGGTCACAGGATTCAGCACGGGACCCAGCAATGGCGTTGCAGGGAAAAGCGGAAGTATCCAGGACATGAGCATCAGGAAGATGGTATATACCGCCGTTGCCGATGTTGCTCCCCAACGCGATTTTGCAGCCATTGAAAAGGCTACAAGAAACAAAGGAAACAGCACCGCAGAAATTTTATAAAATGAAACGTTGTGCATCTCATGCCTCGAGAGTTCCTCAGAAGCAATTGTAAACAACATCGTCAGCAGGAAACCGCCCGACATCGCGAACAGGAGATTAAACATTGGGGTATTTTCCTGGTGCGACTTATCGTTCTGGTATTTCAGCACACTGGCTAATGCTCCGAATTGGATGGTGATCATTCCCAGGAGGAGCACCGTATGCGGCGGTGAAAGAATGGTGACGTCAAGACCATACGTATTGTGCCACCAGACGTCGAACGGCGCAGAGGTCAGCATGGCGATGGCGCCCCATACACAAAACAAATTACCTAATGAGCCGTGGAAGATTCCCCAGAACCGAACGGTTCCTTGTTTTTCAATTTCGGTGCCTCCGAACGAAACCTTCAGAATCCGGAAGCCAGAGAAGAGACCCGCCGTAACACCACCCAGATAAATGGCCAGGTGAGGCGGAGAAAACAAACCATCCCGCCCAATGCTCATGTGCCATGAAATGTCCCAGATGAGACCGATCATGATGCTGAGCGAAGAGAGCACTGTGGCGTAAATATAAACGGGAACTCCGGAAAAGCTGATTGCAGAACGAGCTGGCGTGTTTGCGGAAATGCTGATACTTTCCATAATTTCTTTTCTCGAAATTAATGAAAGAAAGTCAAACAGCCATTCGAGGGGTGTTACTCAGACCCGCGCACTATTCATTTTTTTTCTGGACAGCCACCGATGCCAGCATGGAAATAACCAGCAGGAAGACAATCACGATCAACGAAAGCTCTACCGGAATTTTATACCAGTCAGAAATACACATCTTGGTGCCTACGAATAACAGGATTGCCGCCAGGCCATACTTGAGGTAGATGAAATACTTTTCGATTCCGGAAAGTGCAAAGTAAAGTGAACGAAGACCGAGTATGGCAAATACGTTGGACGTATAGACAATAAATGAATCGTCTGAAATCGCGAGGATGGCCGGAATGGAATCCACAGCAAACACCAGGTCGGTTGCCTCGATGAGCAACACAACCAGAAACAACGGAGTCGCCCAAAGGACCTTCTCTTTCCGAATGAAAAAACGATCGCCGTGAAGCTCGGTCGTTACGCGAAACAATTTACGCGCAAGACGAACCACCGGGTTCTTTTCCGGATCAATTTTATCGTCACCGGAAGTCACCATTCGAATGGCCGTGAAGATCAGGAAGCCACCGAACGCATATATCAGCCAATGGAACTTGTGGATGAGTTCGATACCCGTGAGGATGAAGATCACACGCATGACCAAGGCTCCCAATATTCCCCAGAACAATACCTTATGCTGATACTTCTCAGGAATCTGAAAATAAGAGAAAATCAAAATCATGACGAAGATGTTGTCCACACTCAGCGACTTCTCAATTAAGTAGCCGGTGAAGAATTCAATCGCTTTGTCTTTGCCAAAATGGTAATACACAAAGAGGTTGAAGAACATGGCCAGTGTGATCCATACCCCCGTCCAGCCCAGGGCTTCCCGCAGCGTCACCTGATGTGCCTTGCGATGGAACACGCCCAGATCAAGGGCGAGCATTCCCAAGACGAACAGATTGAAAGAGATCCAGAGTATCGTTGTTTCGTTCATGATTATTAATTAAAAAACATAGAAAAATCGCCCCGGAGGAACGGGGCGATTGAAAAACGTCCGTGCTCACAAACAACCCTATAGAATTATGAACCGGTACGTTCTGGGTTATAAATAAACCTAAACCTAACCCATTGTCTTAATGCGCCGGCCTCATCCCGCGAGAGCCAGCGAAGTGATTTTTTATATTCCTTCCGAAACAGGCGGCGATCAAAACTCACCTTCTCCAGAATTACTTTGACGTAAGAAAGCATAGATGATTTCATAAGCGCTTGTGTTGATTCAGAATAAGTTCGTCGGCAGAGCGGAGCCGATTCAAATTCTGAAAACGCAGAGACGCTTATACAACGACCCGGCGGGTGATGCCGACACGGATGTTGAAGAGATAGAAGAACAGTTCAGCTGATGAGCCGTGAAAACTGGTGTCGTCAGTTCGCAGAAATTGGGAACACTTCGGCGCGGAACGGATACCTGCACGGCACTCAGGGTTTCGGGAGCACTCTCCTCACTCAGTTCCGTGGAGGGAATACTGATCGCGAAAACTTCGCCGACATTCGTCAGCGCAAGCATCGTACAGAGCAGTATAGCCAGGAACCGGAACCTCATGGTAGTATTACTATCAAAACACTCAGTAATACTAACGAAACATTTTCTAAAATGTTTAATCAGGATAAAAAATATTAGACAACCGGAAATTTGAACGTTGAGGTCAGGGGAATTCTGCGTCCGGAAGCCTGAGATTCCCTGGCCGCCTCAATGATTTCCAAAACGTGGAGGGCATGTTCGGCCGCGATGAGCGGTTCGGTACCGGTGGCCAGGGATGCGGCGATGACCGAAGCCCCCTCCTGCCACACATAGGTGCCCGCGTCAGGAACAAACCGTTTGGTGTCTTCATGCTCGACCGTGGCCATATCCACGCCGGAAGGCGCCCAATCATACCCTACCAGGTGCATATTACCCTTCGTACCAACGATGGAGATCGTCGGCTTGGTCTGTCCATTTCCCTCGTGGCCATACGGGTCAAAATAATTGAAACCGCTTTGGACGTGAGAGAGTGCGCCACTGGCGTGCTCCATTAATATCATCGCGTTGTCTTCCGCAACAACTTTAATTGGCTCCTTGCGATTGGATACTTTTCGTTCCGGTGTAATGATGTTCAACATGGCTACCACGGAACGGACGGGACCGAGAAGCCCGGTCAACGAGGCCAGGTTGTACACCGCCAAATCAGGCATGCTCCCTCCGCCTTTTTCATAGAAGAAGGCAGACCACTCCGGTCCGAGGTGACCGTAGTGTGCGTGGGCCGCTGCAATGCGTCCAAGTTTACCTTCCTGGATCGCCTTTGACATGAAGGCGAACTGCGGACTGTTGACAACGGCGGGGGCACCCCATATTCTTAATCCTTTTTGCTTTGCAAATTCTAACAGCGCCTTGCCTTCCTTGTACGTATTCGCCATCGGCTTCTCGCTCCATACATGTTTGCCAGATTCCAGCGCGATGCGATTCAGCCTGCCGTGTTCCTGCATATCGGTCAGGTTGACGAGCAGGTCAAACGGTGCTCCCTTCATCATCGCTTCAATGTTTGGGTACTGGTTGGGAATTCCGTATTGCTTCGCGGCCAGTGCGGCACGCTCGGGAATGATGTCACAAGCGCTCACCAACTGCACATGGGGTGATTTGGAAAGATGCGGCAAATATTGGGTGGATACGCTGCCGCAACCAATCACACCAATCCGAATCTTCTTTTGTTGAAATTCTGCTTTGGTTAATACCGGGGAAATCATAACACCGGCGCCAACAGCAGCAGCCTGACGAAGGAACTCTTTTCGCGATACCTTTTTCATAAATTGAATGATGATGCTCAATTTAATGAACAGGAATATCAACGCAAAGCGGGCGCGTTATTAAGGGCTGACGAGGTTAAGCGACACGTTGAAGTATAGGCTGTTTGCAATACTGTTCTCCATGAGGTAAGCCTGGTCGCCGCCAAAGCCACGGAAGAAATCTTTGTCGTCGGCATTGAAACTCCAGTTGTAGCGGAAACCGCCCTGTACAGAAATCCAGATGAAGTCTTTGATGCTTCGCTCGATCATCAGACGTATTCTTAGTTCACTCCGACGTAATTCCAGACTATTCAGATTCCCATTAAATACATTGTCCCGGTTGGCAATCCGATACGATTGTCCTTCCAGCTCATATCCAAAAAAACCCATCGTACGCGGGCTCCAGTTTCGCCGCAAATGACCTCTTGCCGGAAACACTGCTTCAACACCCCATTTCCGCGAAGGGAACGTGTAGTTGTACAGGAACACCGGGATGTAGTTCGGCTCGCCGATGCGGTATGTTCTGGAAATACCGAAGCCATACATCAGCCTGTCGTGCTTTTTCCATCCATATACAGCCGTGCCGGAGTATCTCGTATGTCGCAGCGCAGGCAATTCTTCGAAGTCAAAATTTCCATTGACATCCGCCTGGCCCTGCACCAACACGAAATTGTTTTCATTCAGCGGTTTGAAGATCGTGAAGTTGACTCCCGCCGTGCGAAGTCCGTAATCCTGAAGCGAACGCCCCAATGCGTTTTCAGCTTCACCCTCGATATCATAAAAATGCTCCCAGTAATTTGCCCCGATGGACAGTAAGATGTTTGTTTTGGAAATCACCGGCACGTTGGCCGCAAGGCGAAGCCCCCTGTTCATCCGGGTTCGGAGTGTCGCCGCAGACGAACCTGCGACAGCTGCAAGATTGAGATCATACGGCGCCTGGTAGTCATACCCAACGGATATCAGTTTATTCGGACTCTGATCAAATACTTTCGAGGTGCAGAACCGTTTCGCATCTCCCGCGAGCTCCGCATCTGCGTACATGCTGAAATCTTCCTCAACCTGAAGGGTATCCTGCCCGAAAATAACACCGCTGAACAGAAGCAGTGCGGCAATCAAACCAGAAGCTCTCATTTCTTTTTCAATTGAACGCGCTTCCAGACATCCGTTCTTCCAAACAGGGAAACACCAATAAACCCACGGACTTCGAGGGTATTCTCGTCGGTGAGCGTCATGGTGCAACTATATGTACTTCCGTTTTCGGGATCGTAGATGGTTCCGTTTTCCCAGGTCTTGTTTCCGGCGTATGTGAATTTGTCCAGCATGCGATAGCCGAGCAGTGGTTTTGAACGAAGGGATTCGTCGGGGTTGTTCTTATCGGTTTTTGGTTTGCCCTGCTCGTTGTTGGGCTCCTTCAGCCACACGATGCGGCCGAAGAATGTGTCTCCGCTTTTGTCAATTTTTACGCGTGCTTTTCCGCTCCCCGTTTCCCACACGCCCACAATGGCGTCGGCTTCAACGGACTGGCTGTACGCCGGAACCGCAAAAAGCAGCCCCGAAATCGCGATGGCAATTGAAATGATTGTTTTCATATCAGCGTGTTTCAATTCGACGTTTACGTCTTAAAGTTAGTAAAACCACCTTAAATGATAGTAATACTATTAACAATCTGAAATGAATTTGGTTTAGCCCGCCTAACTCCCGGGCCGGAGGTTAATGGTCATGACAGGGCCCTGCTCCTCTTTCAGGATTTCCACGGAAGGCCTGTGCGCAAACATGCGGAAGATGCCCTCCCGCCGCGATTTGATAACCGCAACAAGGCCCGCTTGCATTTCATGGGCATAGGCCAGAATACCTTCAACCGCATCCTGCTCCGGCAGAATGGCCACGACGTACTTTTCCAGTTTGGCGATGACCGCAATCTGTTTGAAATATGCTTCCAGCATGGCGGGGTCATCGGAATCAGAGGTGCGCACATGAACCAGATGGACGCGTGCATCAAAGCACGAGGCGATGTCCCGCACACCCGCAAGCGCATCCGCAAAGGTGTTGTCCTGAAGTACACTGGCGCCGACCACCAAATCGCCAAAGCGCGCTGGGTCATAACCCGACCGCACGGAGATTACCGGACACGCTGCTTTTCGAATCACTTGCCGCGTATGAGTTCCGGCCTTTACTTCCGTATCCGCATCTTCGTCTGAAGTGCCGATGACGATCAGGTCAATGGTGTGTTCGGACAAAAAATCATCCACACCTTGTTTGAAATCCGAGTCGACAAGATGAATGTGAATCGTGATGTCCGTGTGTTGCAGGGTGAATTGGCTGAGGTATTCGCGCATGGCTCTCAGATATTCCAGATTCCATCGCTCCGCATCGGTGTCGCGCAACTGCACATCTCCGGTGACCAGAAAGCCCGCGTCATCGGCGTGCGGTGCATAATGAACAAGATGAACCTGAGCTCCACAACGTCGGGCGATATCAATTCCCAATGACACACCGATTTCAGCAGAGGAGGAACGATCTACAGGAACTAAAATATTATTTATCATGGCAATGGTTGATTGCTATCGCGACAAATGTTGTGCACGTTCACGTTGTGCATTTTATTACCCATAATGGCTCCGTTGTGCGCGCAGCAGTTTTTGTATAACTTGAAAACTAACAAACTAAAAAAGACTATGAAAAGAAAAGCATCTGCCGTTTGGAATGGTTCAGGCAAAGAGGGTAATGGTCATTTGACAACGCAAAGCACCGTACTCGAAAAAACACAGTACTCGTTTAATTCGCGATTTGCCGAAGGCAAAGGCACCAACCCCGAAGAACTCATCGCAGCCGCGCATGCGGGTTGCTTCACGATGAAGTTGAGCTTTGTTTTAGGCGAAGCAGGTTTCACACCTGAAGAACTCCAGACTGAATGCGTCATTACATTTGAGAACGGCGCTGTTACGGAAAGTCACCTGATCCTGAAAGCACGTGTTCCAAACATCGATCAGGCAAAGTTTCAGACCTGCGTTGAAGATGCAGAGAAAAATTGCCCAATCTCGAAACTATTGAATACACGCATTACCTCGGAAGCACAACTACTTTAAATACTCACAAACAACGCCAGCGGAAATTCATGGAATGCATCAAAGAGCAGAATTCCGTTTTCCGCTGTCGTTTGTTCATTGGTGAAAATATTCCTCCAATGACGCGGAGCTTCATCCGGTAGGTGTACAATCCGATCCTCTTCCGGCTCGTCGGCATAAGGAGATACCGATTCCCTGAATCGCGCCATCGCCAGCGGGACTGCAACCACCATCCATTGCTTTTGATAATGACGGGCAAAAGCAACTACAATCGTGTCGCGACCGGAAACAGTCAACGGTTCATATTCGCCTTGAAGGACGAGTTCTGGGTGCTGCTTGCGAAATTGCAGGACACTTCTTATCACGAACATCTTCTCAACGCCCAGAAGTCTTTTTGCTTTCATCCATTCGAAGAAGTCAGGACTCCCTTCTCTTCTGATGATTTCTGCAAGTAATTCCCTGCGCAACTCGAAGTCGACTTCACGGCGATTATCCGGATCGACGAAACTCAGATCCCACAACTCCGTGCCTTGGTAAATATCGGGAATACCCGGCGCGGTTGCTTTCAGGAGAACCTGACCGAGACTGTTCAGATGAGCATAACGTAAAACCAAAAGCAGGAACGGATGAAATCCATCGAGAAAGTTATGCTCAGGTAAAAGAATGCGGCGAACAAACTCAATGCATCCCTGCTCATAGTCGACGTCGGGGTCAGTCCAATCGCTGTAAACTTTGGCCTCGCGAAGTGCTTTTGTCAGATACTGTTCAAATCGTTTCATCCAAATATCATCCACCGCCAATGTTTCCGGGTATCCTCCGACGAGTGACTGGTAAATAAAGTACTCGTCATTCTCCGATGGAATTCGCTTACCGTTCTCGTGACGAATCCAAACCTTGTTGGTTTCCATCCAGGAAGTGACGTGCCGCTCCCACGTGTCTGGTAATTCACTGAGAATGTTTAGTCGCAAGCGCGAATCCTCTCCCCTTTTTGTGTCGTGCGTTGCCGTCGCATTCAGTGAATACGGCGTCGAGCGCTGTCGCTTAATCATCGCTGCGTGAAACTGATCGATTGTAATCCCCAGTGTCGAAGGTGCGTCGCCTACTTCGTCATGAGAAATCAAGGGGTTGTAGACATAGAACGTGGTGTCTTCAACGCCCTTTGCTGTCAGCGGACCGGTGAATTGCATCAGCCTGCGGACAAAGTGAAGCATGCGATCATCGGACGAGTCTAAAACTTGATCACGCAGGTAATCCATGAATGGTGTGTCTTTCGTCACCAGACGAATGGCATCGAACGTGTCCTGAAGAACCTTTCTGTTCTCGTCTCCCAGCGGCATTTTATCGGGATAGATTCGGTACACCGGCATCGCCAGCATCAATTCACCAATCCCGTCACGAATTTGCTGTTCAGAAAAATCCTTTTGAAATCCAAGTTGAATAAACAGGCGGGTCAAATTGTCCCACTCCCCACCCATATACTTTGAGAGCATCAGCCGCTTGTTGTCCAGCACCAGTTGTTTATAATCCCGAAGTTCAGGTACGAGGCGCTTATATAAGTTAAGTAGCTTCCTCGCTCCGCCTTTATCTGTGAACAGCTGACTGACAAACGAAAGAAATTCATAACCACTGGTGCCCTCTACAGGCCAGCGCGTTGGCATCACCTCTTTGGCCTCAAGAATCTTTTCAGCAATGATGTAGCAGGAAGAGCCGAAACGCTGACGAAGTCTTTCGAGGTAATCAGCGGGATCGTACAGACCGTCGATGTGATCGACCCGAAGTCCGTGAATCAATCCCTTGTTAAAAAGGCTAAGAATATAGGAATGATACTCCTCAAAAACATCCGATTCCTCCATCCTCAGGCAGATCAGTTCGTTGACGACAAAGAATCGTCGGTAATTCATATCAAACGACGATCGTTTCCAATTCATTAACTCGTAATACTGAAGTTGAAGTATCGATTCGATCTCTGCCTGATGTTGATCGATAGCTTGCTCTATTTGTGAACGAACTTCCGGCACACTGATAATCGCTCGCTTCGCCGAAATCCACTCCGTGTACGGACCAGTCTGTAGCTCCGTAAATTCCTTCAACCATTTTTCCTCTCCGAACATTTTCTCATAGGCTGGGAGACTGAGTGGATAAGCATGATCGAAATACTTCACGCTGATTCCGTCATTGGTCAACTGCAAACCGATTTCCCCCTTGGAAATACATTGTTGCAAATCCTCGCCAAGCACCGGAATACCCAGCTTGCCCGGACGCGCCGGATGATTCCAATCGACGTCGAAATACGCATACCAGGGAGAAGCAGGTCCGCGCTCCAGAACATCCATCAGGCGTTCGTTCGTCGCATCAAAGGCCATGTGATTGGGAACAATATCCTGTATCCACTTCATCCCGAGCGTCTCCATTTGTCGGATCAATTTGACCAATTCCTCTTCCGACCCAATTGCCGGATTGAGGCGGTGCGAATCAATCACATCATAACCATGACTGCTTTCAGCCCTGGCGGCAAATACGGGGGATGCATATATATGTGAGATTCCCAGCGCGTGAAGATATTCCAATTCACGAAGAAGGCTGCCCAAGTTAAAGTCCTTGTGGAACTGTATTCGATAGGTAGAAGTTGGTAAATGCTTCATCAGATTTCATATATAGTTACTGACCAGGGAGCCAGATGGACATACTGGTTTTGATTACGCCATACCTGATCATATTCGTCGGGTACAAGTGACGAGGTGTCGAAAATTCGTTTTGCGCGTGGGTAAAAATTCGGGTACACACCCGCGTTGTGGCCAAAATTGAAAAACATCACGAGGTGATCCTCCGGATGAATTCTTTCTACTGCGAGAACTTTGTCATGCACCGGCCATACGCGCACGTGATTTCTGTCATAATTTTTCATCGCGGGCCGATGTCTTCTGAAATGAATCAGAGACCGGTATAATTCAAGGAGCCCGGTGTGGTGCCCATCTGTATCCCATGAAAGTTTACATGCGAGAAAAGTTTTTTCACTCTGCGGATCAGGCGTGTCGCCTTCCCCGGTGAAATACGAAAACTCCTCGCGCCTGCCTTTGCGAACGGCTTCCACCAGTTGTTCGTCGGTATGTGAAATGAAATACTGAAAGGGCCGGCGCTCTCCGTATTCCTCGCCCATAAATATCAATGGTATGTGTGGCGAAAGAATCGTCACTGCCGCCAGAAATTTCAGTTGCGCTTGTGTCAGCCTTGAAGACAACCTGTCACCGAAGAGCCGGTTGCCGATCTGATCGTGGTTCTGCATGAATACAACGAACCTGTCGTAGGGCAAATCCACGGGAACACCAAAGTTCCGTTTTCGGTGAATGGAATACTGTCCTGTGTACACGTACGAATCGCGGAACGCGCGAACAACGTGGTCCAGCTCACCAAAGTCTTCATAATAACCATCACGCTCACCGGTGACATACGCACGCACGGCATGATGAAACTCGTCCATCCACTGGGCATCCAGCCCATAGCCCCCACGTTGCTCTTCGCTGATATACCGGGGATCGTTCAGATCAATTTCTCCGATCAGCAACTTTCGCCGTCCTGTCTCCTTTTCAATGGCTTTTACTTCTGCGCTCAGTGCACGCATCAGGTGTAGTGCACTCTCGTCGTGAATCGCATGCACGGCATCCAGTCGCAAACCATCGACGCGGCATGTTTCAAGAAAGTACCTCGCCTGCCGAATAAAGAAATTTCGAACACCATCGCACCAACGATCATCGAAATTGATTGCCTTCCCCCAGTTTGTCCTGTATTTGTCCGTGAAGTAAGGACCAAATAATTCCAGATAGTTTCCCTCGGGCCCGAGGTGATTATATACCACGTCGAGGATGACCGCGATCCCGTGGTGATGCGCTTCATTAACAAGACGGAGAAAACCGTTGATGCCACCGTAGTCGTGATGGATACAATAGGGAAGCACGCCATCGTACCCCCAATTTCTGTTGCCTGGAAATTGCGCCACAGGCATCAGCTCAATTCCTGTGATGCCAAGTGCCTGCAAATAGGGCAACCGTTGGATGATTCCCTCAAACGTTCCCTCTTCCGAAAATGTCCCCGTATGGATTTCATAAAGAATTAAATCAGCGGCATCCACACCTTTCCATTCCTGATCACTCCAGTCCAATTCCGCGTGAACAACTTGCGAAAGCTGATGAACGCCGTCCGGCTGCGCCAACGATGCGGGATCAGGATATGGGCCCTTCCCGTCAATCAAATACCCATAGCGCATACCCGGGCCCGCATTTTCTTCTGTCATCCAGTAGCCATATTTTTCCTTTCGCAAGTCCCGGCGCTTGTTATCCAGAACAAGCGATACCTCTGCCGCGAATGGAGCCCAAACCCGAAATACAGTAGTGCGCGATTCGGGATCGTAAATCGCGCCAACAACAGGATGCGTCACCAGATTTATCAGTTTTTCACCTCTGTTGAAAAGAGCATGCCACGGTACACCTGCTTCATCGGTATAATTATTTAACTCAATGAGGAAAAAGAATCCATTGGGCACGAAGGTATTTCCGGGAACTCCGTTCCCTCTCGGCGCCACCTATGACGGTCGCGGGGTAAACTTTGCACTTTACGCAGAACATGCGAAACGTGTTGACCTTTGTCTTTTTCAACAGGATGACGAAAGCGAATACATCACCATTAATCTTTCGGAACGAACACACCACATCTGGCATGGGTATCTGCCCGATCTTCACCCCGGACAACGCTATGGCTACCGGGTTCACGGACCGTTTCGCCCCGAACATGGATTCCGGTTTAATCCAAACAAGTTGTTAATAGACCCTTACGCGAAAGCAATTGCCGGTACCATCAACTGGGATGATTCTCTTTTTGGTTATGAGATCGGGCACAGTGATGGCGACTTAAGTTATAGCCACATCGACAGCGCACCGTACATACCAAAGAGTGTTGTCATTAATTCATCGTTTGACTGGCAGGGTGTTGAAAAGCCCCGAATTCCCTATCACCAGTCCATTATTTATGAAACGCATTTGAAGGGTTTTACGAAAATGAATGAGCAGATCCCAGAGGACATCCGGGGAACTTATCTGGGTTTAATTCATCCTGTAAGCATTGCTTATTTAAAATCTCTCGGCGTGACTGCCGTTGAGCTCATGCCCATTCATCATTTCGTTGCTGATCGTCATTTGAAGGAACGAGGCTTAACAAACTACTGGGGATATAACACGATAGGATTTTTTGCTCCCGACGCGCGCTATGCCGCTGCAGGTGCCCTCGGACAACAGGTTGAAGAATTCAAAACCATGGTGCGTGAGCTTCACCGTGAAAATATTGAAGTTATTCTTGATGTTGTTTACAACCACACCGGCGAAGGAAATCAAATGGGACCTACCCTGTCCTTTCGGGGCATCGATAATACTTCGTACTACCGCCTGAGCGGAGAGGGTCGTTATTACATGGACTATACAGGAACAGGCAATACGCTCAATGCCAATCTTCCAAATGTTCTTCGACTGATGATGGATAGTTTACGCTACTGGATTACGGAGATGCAGGTAGACGGATTTCGTTTTGATCTCGCTTCCACGCTTGCGCGTGAGCTCCATGAGGTGAACAGGCTGAGTTCATTTTTTGATATCATCCATCAGGATCCCGTTATCTCGCAGGTAAAACTTATTGCGGAACCCTGGGACATCGGCGAAGGCGGATATCAGGTGGGCAACTTCCCTCCCGGATGGTCAGAGTCGAATGGTAAATACCGGGATTGTATTCGCGACTACTGGCGTGGATCAGAAAGTATGCTTGGAGAATTTGCCGCACGTTTTACCGGTAGTCCCGACTTGTATCAAGGCGATTATCGCCGACCGACGGCGAGCATCAATTTCGTCACCGCACATGACGGATTTACGTTGAACGACCTCGTCTCGTATCATGAGAAACGCAATATGGATAATGGCGAAAATAACATGGACGGAGAAAGTCACAATCGTTCCTGGAACTGCGGGGCGGAAGGTCCAACCGACGACGAGAAGGTTCTGAAGATGCGCCAAAAACAGAAGAAAAATTTCCTGACTACATTGATGCTTTCTCAAGGGGTTCCAATGATCGTTGCCGGTGATGAGATCAGCCGAACGCAGCAAGGAAATAACAACGCATATTGTCAGGATAATGAGATTTCATGGATCAATTGGGACAAAGCTGATCAGGATTTGCTGCAGTTCACGCAACGCCTCATTAGTTTTAGAAAATCACATCCGGTATTTTGCCGGCGACGCTGGTTCCAGGGCCAACCGATAAAAGGCATCGGCGTTGAAGATATCGCCTGGTTTCAGCCCGACGGCAATGAAATGACCGACGAACAATGGAACAACTCCTTCGCGAAGTCGCTTGCAATTTTTCTGCACGGCCGTGGACTTCACGCGCTGGGGTTACAGGGGGAGCAAATTACTGACGTTTCCTTTTATGTTATCTTCAATGCGCATGAAGAAGAGCTAATGTACAGCTTGCCCGAAGCAGCTTATGCTAAGGCTTGGGAAGTTGTTATTGATACTGCAGATTTACTGATGGGAACAAGATGCCGCGCAAATGAAAACATCATGGTTGCCGACCGATCCATTGTCGTCTTACAACAATCTGAATGAATTTGAGAAAGCGCTCCTCCGGAATCTTACTTCACCTCACCAGTCTGCCCGGCCGCTTCGGCATTGGCGATCTTGGACCCGAAGCATTTCAATTCGCCAGTATGCTTCGGCGTTGTGGCATCGGCTTCTGGCAACTGTTACCCGTCAATCCCATTGCATCAAGTCAGTATTATTCTCCCTACAGTTCTTCATCAGCAATGGCTGGCAACGAATTGCTGGTGAGTCCCGAGCTTTTGGCCATTGATGAATTTTTTACTGACAAACAATTAAAGAAGTTTCATTTGCCGTCGGCGAGCAAAGTCCGGTACGACAAAGTTATTGCACAGAAGACAGCCATGTTTCAGCAGGCATGGACGACCTGGTCTGACTTGCATCCGCTCGCTCCGGAATTTGCCGAATTCAAAAACACTGCGCGCGACTGGCTTGATGACTTCACGCTGTTTTCTGTTCTGTCGGAAAACAACTCCCATTCGCCCTGGAACACCTGGAAGAAGGAATGGCGCGATCGCGATCCCCATGCGCTGAAAAAGTTCGCAGAGAACAATATTGAACATATTGAATACGAAAAGTGGAAACAGTTTTTATTTGACCGGCAATGGAAAATGTTTCGGATGTGGTGTGCAAGTCACGAAGTCCGGCTGATTGGCGATTTGCCTTTCTATGTTGGATTTAATTCCTCCGACGTGTGGTCACATCGCAATTTGTTCAAGATCAACGCGACGGGCGACATGACCCATATCGCCGGCGTGCCTCCGGACTATTTTAATGAGGACGGGCAGCTTTGGGGCATGCCTGTATATGATTGGAATAAAGTTGAGGAAGAAAAACATCAATGGTGGATACAACGAGTCGCAAAAAACATCGCCATGTTCGACCTCATTCGCCTTGATCATTTCCGCGCATTCTCCGCCTATTGGGAAGTACCTGCTCCTGCCAATGACGCACGCGGCGGAAGATGGATTAAAACGCCAGGAAAAAAATTCTTTGCGGTGATGAAAGAACGCTTTGGTGGATTACCATTCATTGCGGAAGATCTGGGCGACATCGACGAGGAGGTCATCACCCTTCGAGACAGCATACCATTACCAGGGATGAGAATTCTCCAGTTCGCATTTGATGATGCGATGCCGCACAGTCCCTATATCCCCCACAACTATTCTCGCTCATCGGTTGCGTACACCGGAACTCATGACAACAATACCACCCGGGGGTGGTTCAGTGACGATGCAACGTCGGAAAACAAGAAACAATTGTCAAGGTACGTGGGTAAGAGCGTCAACGAAAACAACGTTGCCCGCGAAATGGTGCGGCTTTGTCTCGCTTCTGTCGCTGACCAGGCAATCATCCCGATGCAAGACCTCCTGAACCTGGGAGCGGATGCACGAATGAATACGCCTTCGTCTGTAAAAAATAACTGGTCATGGAGATTGAAAAAAGAACTCATGACAGAGCAGGTTGAGCGGGAAATTAAAACGCTCGTCGAGTTGTATAATCGATCGTCGCTCAACACCTAACAAAAAGGACTGTCACGTTTCCGCAACAGTCCTTGTTATTGATTTCAGAAAAAATGACAACTAACCATTGTTATCGGAAGAGTTTTGATTTTCTCCCGACTTGTTCTGGTTCTTATTCTGACTTCTTTTCTGACCGCTACTCTCCCCTCCTTTACGTCCAATCTGCGCCATGTGCTCGCGGTTGCGGCTCACAGCCTCGCCTCCTTTACGTGCGATGGCCCTTTGTTGTTCTGGATCCATCGACGCAAATCCTCTGTTAGCAGTTCTTCCTTCCTTACGCTCCATATGATACAGTTTATGGTTTTACTTTTCAATTATTAAATCCAGTAATTAATGTTAAAATAGGGTGCCCTCGCCCTCCCGATTATAAAAGTGTTGCTTGTGTTGACATTCGTAACCAACAGTAATATAAAATGAGGAGCAGACGCACCAGTTCCATTCATCGACACCTGCATATTCTGGTCGGATAATCCTTCTGCTCCCAACCCAAAACGACACGTATGCATCGTTTATGCTTTGCAGGGCATGTTGTTTTGAACACTGCGTTGACCCACACATCCGTGTTGAAATACGAAAACGAATTGATAAACGAAGAGTTGAGCATGAATATTCTTGATCACGTTTCAGGTAACTATGAACTTCATCAGAAAAAATTAAGTCCAGTTGCACGGACCTTTGTGAAGTTAGCATTGAAGGGAGTTCCAGCCGGGGAAATAACGGATTACCACGTGCGCTTCATTGGCACGGGGGGAACCGGAAGTGGATGCTCACTTCACTCCAGGTTCAAGTCGTGGCTCTCTCCGGTCCACCGAATTCAATTTCTTCGGTTGCGCAAACACGCACAGGTGCGCAATGTCAAGTATTTTGATCAACAATACTTCGACAGACTTTTTGACCTGTCGATTCGTTTCCCTTCACCTTGCAAATTATTCCTTCACGCAACAGACTGGAACTACGACAAGCAGGGAAAGAGACAAGAGAATTCAACTTCTGTTTTTGTCCCCAACGAACACATCATTCAGATGTCGGGGCTGTACAAAACACTCTTCACGCCTGTCGGGTCTGTTCATCCGTTCCGTCCAGATGCATTGGATGAAATTGATAAGTGTGCGGGCCTTGGTGTCAAAATGATCAAATGGTCACCCGAAGCGATGAACATTAATCCGGACGATGCGAAATGTATTTCGTTCTACGACCGGATGCAGAAGCACAACATGACGCTGGTCGTACAGCCTTCAGATTACCGTTTCAGGCACTGGCTTGGCTTCGCCAATCCTTCCAATCCTCAGTTGCTTCGCACCGCGCTTGATGCCGGTCTTCGTGTTATCGTATCGCATTGCGGAGGCAGCGGCCTGAGTCGCGATGTGCATAATAAGAGCGCCATTCGCACAAACTTCGAGATGCTGATGGAAATGATGGAGCATGAAGCCTACCAGAACACGCTGTTTACTGATCTGTCTGGCATGCTTCACCCGGGAAGAACGGCGAACGATCTGAAGAGAATCATTGCGAGCCGTGACCTTCACCCAAGATTAGTTCACGGCAGCGACTTCCCCAACCCGATGGCGAATATCCATTTGACGTTAACTTTATTATGGCGACGCGGCTATCTCAACCGTGAACAATTGGTTCCGTTGTGTGAGATCTATCAATTCAATCCTCTTTTATTTGATATCGTCACCAAACTTACCGTTCGCAATCCAGATAAATTCATGCGGCTTCCCAAGTCAGTCGTGATGAAGAACAAAGTATTGGAATCGGTTACCCCTGCGCCCTGAGCGCATTGAACCACGAAGCTGTGCGCTGAGCAAGTTCGCTCTCGAGGGTCGCACGCCCTGCGCGGAACCCATGGTCTGCGCCTTCCAGTAGCGACAGCGTTGCGCCAGTGAGGGGTTTGCATACACTTTGCACCAAATCCAATTGGGCCAGCGCGTCGCGGGTGCCCTGCAGAAACAACATCGGAACTTTCACCATTGGCAAATGTGCGGCGCGTTCCACACCGGGTTTTCCATCCGGATGCAGCGGAAAACCGAAGAAGACCATACCTGCAACATATTCCGGTTTTTCCTGCGCAAGAAAGTGAGATGCCATACGGCCGCCAAATGATTTTCCGCCAAGAATAAGCGGAGCGTTGGATAAATTTTCCTTTGCCCAACGGGTAACTGCTGCCACAGTTTGTATTGCAGTGGACGAATGATCAGGAATTTTCTTTCCTTTTTCGATATATGGAAAGTTGAAGCGCAACGTCCCGATACCACTTTCAGAAAGCGATTCAGCCAAACGTTTCATAAATGTGTGGTGCATCCCCGCTCCCGCTCCGTGCGCGAGCACCATCCAGCCACGCAGCCCCACGGGTGTAAGAAGTTCAGTGGACACAAAACCTGCCTTCTCGTTCACAAAAATTTTTGTCATCTATATTCGATTGTGCTTTAATAAATAATGTTCTGTGCTTCGGCGTTCCCATCCGAAAGCATTTGGCACCGCCTGCCTTCATCGATATTTCCTTTCGGCGAAAGCCGAAGTCCTTTTACGAGTGACATTCGTTTGCATCGATTAAATATTACAACGCCACCGATATGCGCACAAAGGACGTAACTTTGTCCCGTCATCACACGTTTCTCTAACGTGTCATTTTTTCAACTGACAAGATAATTTTTTTTGCCCGAAAATCGGGCGAACGACAAAAACTGAAGGGTAATATGGGTTGGACTACGTTGTATATTGTTGGCAATAGCGACTTCACGGAAGAAGTCCGGTCTCGTATTGAGCACACGAATTTGAAGATCATGCCGGGAGCTTTCGGTGCTGTACAAGGCACCTGTTTCCATGATATGTACTGGGTTGATGAGAAGGTGAACTTGAGAAAGCTCAAGGAAAAGATTGGCAGCAAACTCATCTGGAAATACAGACTCCGGTTTTTTCTTTCACTTGATGAGTTCATGGAGGTTCAGCAGGGCAAGCAGAAAAATTTGCTCACACTTGATGAGCATGATCTGGCGTTGATAGCGGAGATGAGGGAGATGCAGTATCCAAGAAGCGCATAATCAGGAAGGCTCTTCGCGCTTCCGGTACCCCTTGAACTTCGTCATCTTCGGCTTCTTCTTTTTCGTCCCTCCGAAGATGCGTTCCAGAAAATTCTTATTCGATTTTGAATCGGTGCAGTTCAGGCGTTCCTGAAGTGAGGTACTCATTGGTGCGAAAGTAGCGCGCATGATTCCGCGCAACTGACGATCTCTGTTGGCCTGCGCCAGCATTTTTCCTACTATCGGTAGTGCCGTCGCGGCGCCCTGACCTTGTGCGGTGCTCCGGAAACGAAGTGTGGGATGATCGGCTCCGACCCAAACCCCCACGACCAATGTTGGCATCGCTGCCACAAACCACCCGTCGGTGTTGTCCTGTGTCGTTCCCGTCTTACCAGCGATGTCGTTGCTCAGGCCATAACGCGAACGAAGGGCAGATGCGGTTCCGGAGTTGACGACGCCCTTCATCAAATGGATCATGATCTGTGCCGTCTCTTTCGAAATGACTTGCTTCATCTCTGGCTTCCTGAATTGTTCCAAAATCTTTCCGTGACGATCGGTGATCGCGGTGACGTAAACAGGCTTTGAGCTTTGACCTTGATTTGCCAACGCAGCGTATGCCGTCACCATTTCTGTCACTGAAACTTCGGCCACGCCAAGGGCAAGAGCTGGTACAGCAGGCAGTTCGCTTTCAACGCCCAGGCTATGCGCAAGGCGAATGGTATTTCGTATGCCAGCGCGTTCGAGTAATTTGACAGAAACCGTATTCACCGAGGAAGCGAGAGCACCCTGCAACGAATACTTTTTCTCATACGATTCTTCATTAACATTTCGAGGTGTCCAATCATCGGCGTTGGCGTACGACTCCTGACGCGCCGAGATGTAGCTGCAAGGGTCGACACCCTTCTCGATGGCAGAAGCGTAAACGATGGGCTTGAACGTTGAGCCAACCTGTCTTCGCGTGGAGAGCCGAACGTGATCGAATGGAAAGTATTGATGATTAATACCGCCCACATAGGCCATCACGTGTCCGTTGGAAGGATTCATCGCGAGCAGCCCCGCCTGAAGAAACTGGACGTGATGCCGCACCGAATCGTAAACACTCATCTTTCGTTCCTGTATCCCCTGCCACGTGAATACTCTCGTTCGGGCGGACTGTTTCAATCGTTTCAGCGCAGCAGCATCGCTCAGACCTTCCGATCTCAGTTGTTGATACGATTTGAGATTTCGCACAACGGAAGAAGTCACCTGGTCAACTGTGCGGCGGCTAAGCTGAGCCGCAAACTTTGGTTGCAACTGCTTGAGATGGCCACTTAACGCTTGCTCCGCATCCTCCTGCAACCGGGAGTTAATGGTTGTATAGATGCGCAGGCCATCGCGGTACAAATTATATTCACTTCCGTCGCTTCTGCGATTTTCTTTGCACCACTCGAGAAGTTGTGGTTCAATGAACGCACGAAAGTACGAGGCCTTTCCAGTCTGCGCCAACGGCGACCCTATGCGCAACGCCAAGGGTTCCTTCATCAGCTTATTCTTTTCCAGTTCCGTGATGAAGCTATATTTTTCTCCTTGCGCCAGAACTACATTGCGCCGTTCTTTGCTTCGTTCGGGGAACAACCTCGGGTTATATCGGTGAGTTGCCTTAAGCATACCGACAAGCGTAGCCGATTGAGTAACGGAGAGTTTCGAAACGTCGGTAGAAAAAAAACGCTCAGCGGCAGTTTTCACTCCATAGGTATTGTCCGCGAACGGAACTGTGTTGAGGTAACGCACAAGAATTTCGTCTTTTGAGTAGACAGACTCAATCCGTCGTGCAATAATAAATTCACGAAACTTGTTGATGGGCAACGAGAGTACAGCATAATCTTTCCGCGGGAAAGTATTCTTGGCCAGCTGCTGGGTGATGGTGCTGCCGCCTCCCGACGACTCGTCCTGAAAAAGCAGGGTCTTCAAAAGTACACGGCCAAGGCTCCTGAAGTCAATGCCTGAGTGTTTGTAAAAACGAACATCCTCCGTCGCGATTAACAGTTCTTTAAAATGTTTCGGAATTTCTGCCGAGCGGACCGGCGAGCGTTGTTGAAAAAAATATCTTCCCAGCAAAACACTATCTGCTGAATACACTTCACTGGCAATCGGCTGCTCCAACTCCCTGATATCCTGCTTTGCAGGAAGTGGTCCCAGCAGTTCCAGCCAAACCAGCAAAAACAGAAGTATAAAAAATCCAACAATACTGCCTGATGCCACCAAAACGATGCGGGCGATCCCACGACCGATACGCTTTCTTTTCTCCTTCATCCGCCATAAGAACGAAAAAACTTATTCCGGCTGCAGGCAAAAGCGACTGACGGAAACACGAGCCGTTGAATTGAATATAGTAACGTCGGATCGAAGGCGTGTCGTTGTTGCGTTTTTAAATTGCCTTAGCAAAAAAAGACCGCATCATTCCTGATGCGGTCACGTTTTTCAATCGTTGATTTTGCTACGGTTGTTGTGCGTATCCCCAATACGCATCCACATTTCCAAAATAAGTATGATCGTTTGTCTTCGGCCAGTGACTCTGGTCGAACCCGGGACACTCTTTGAGATAGGCCTTGTCGCGGTTTAAGACCATGACCTCACGTTCCCGGTCAACACGCAATTCATCAAAAGGAATCGCGAAAAGCTTTCCACCAATTCCCATAAATGCCCCAAACTGAAGTACGGCGTACTCAACCACACCAGAGTGGAGATTCACCATCAGGTTATCAATCTTTCCAAGATCTTCACCTTCCGGGTTGACAACGCGGTCGCCAATAATTGAAGTAGCGGTCAAGCGCTCCAGTGGCTCATTCGCATGTCTTCCCTCGTGATTCAGACCGGTCTGGTTGTCTGCCTCAAAACTTTTCTCTGTCGTTCTCATAAACATGTTGTGTTTAGTTGAATAGGAATCAGAGACAAAAAATACATTCCCGACATATTCAACCAGCCTGTATATCACCACTGACGCATGACGTCAGCGACAGATGAATGAACTTTATCATTCAACATTTGCAACAGCTGCTCATCCGTCAAAGGTGTAGTATCCATTAAAGACTTCCATAGATTTGTCAATGCAGATTTGCCAGCTTGATCATAAATACGACGGGCCGCTTCATGGAGCTTACATTGATACCAGCCGTAGTTTTGAGGATGTTTCGTGGCGATCAATGTGTAATTATTCTCAAGCTCTGTTAATGTCGTGAACTGAAATCCGGTTGGCCCACTACCCACCACCATTTGGGGAAACGCTGTCAGTGCTGGTAATAATTCAGGATGCTTTTCAGCAATAAATGTATGCAGCATCATGTTCGAGAAAAGCTCTCCCATCCACTTACGCTGCATGGTCAAACCCGCCTGAAGGTGAAATGAATGACCCAGTTCATGAAGTGCAAGCAAATCAAAAAATGGTTGCATGGTCAGTTTGTTGTTTACGGTGTATGCTTTCCGCACCTTTTCAGCAAGCTCAGGGGGCATTTGGTCAAGCGGCGGCAGAAAGCTTCGCCAAAAGTCATTATCGGACGACGCCACAATAAGTGTCTTGTCATCCTTATAATGCGGCATGCCATAAACGGGAAAATTGGTGTGCTTACTCCAGTCCGTTTCCGACAAAACCAAAATTTTGATTTGAGGCTTAAACTTCAGTAGTTGGATAAAGAAATCATTTGCTTCTCCAGCATAGCCAGCAATTGATCGAGCGCGTTGCTCCTGCTCTGCGCTATAGTAAATCTCAATTCGTTTGTCGTTCAACAGCTTCAGTCCATTGAGCTGTTGAGCATTGAGGCTGGCAACAACAATGGAGAACATGGTAATGAGTAGTGCGCTGGAAATCTTCATGGTAAAATTTTTCTACCAAGTTATCCCAACACCTTGCGAGCCGATAGTACAAAAGCGACAAGGTTAAAACAGCAAGTTCGCCTGCATTCTAAAAGGAGTCCGCGAAAGTTCTTCCTCAAGAATTGTTGGGGTTACGCCAGCAAACTCTTTGAAATCTCTGATCATATGCATTTGATCAAAGTAATTGCAATGATGCGCGATGGTAGTCCAGGGAATTTCGTCATTTGCTTCCCGCAATTGATATGCCTTCGAAAACCTGACGATGCGCGCAAATGCTTTTGGGGACATTCCAATTCTCTCTTTACATTTTCGCTCAAACTGGCGAAGACTCATACACGAATCGGAAGCAAGGCTCTCAATGGTGCAGGAAGCGTGGTTACTGACAAGATTACGCAAGCTGCGATCCATGGGCAAGGGGGACTTTAGCCGTCTGACTTTACTGAGCAAATACTTCTCTACGATGACTTTGGCGACGTCGATATTATCGGCATTGACAATCTGCTCATTTACCGACTTCATTTCATGTCCAAGAATATCCGTTGCATCAAAGCCCTTATCAAACAATTCGACCATTGGAACATGAAGCAACCGGTGAAGCCCTCCGGGATGGAAATCAACCCTCACCGCACGGAGTCGTCTCCGAACCATGATGTTCACGCGGGTGTATTGAGGCCCGACAACCACGATGTCCGGCTGAACTGAAAAATTTTTCTGCGAAGGCCACCGTACGGCAATGCGGTCCTCGCCATAAAACATCAGCGACTGCAACGGTGTTGGAGGATAAGGTGTAATGACCGCGTCCGACTTTTCAGGCAATTCGATGTCGATGGTCACCAATTGCAAGACAAATTCCTGCAGGGCGGGATGTGGAAGGAAGACATGACCCATCATAAGCAGATCAATTAGGTACATCAATATACTCAACAGGTCAGGCTCCTCCTAGTACAAAACCGACATCCTGCTAGATCATCTGCATCGGATCAGGGTAAAGAAACGCGTAGCCCGACCGTTGGATAAATTTGCCAGGATTGACAATCTTGAAATCGGATGGCTGCTCATTAAATTCCGGAGCCTCTTCTCCTATTGCGGTTGCTGCTTTTGAATAAAAATGCCGGCGCGCAGGATGCTGTGGTGCCGCGGCGTGAAATGTCTCATTCCATAGGTTTTGCTTGATAACGGTGGTGATGACACCAATGCAATCGTCGAGGTGAATCATGTTCACCGGCTGATCCCCGCCGGATACATCCTTTTTTCCCCGGAGAAAACGACCGGGATGCCGGCCCGGACCAATCAATCCACCAAAGCGAATCACCGAAACCATCTTATTATCCATCTCCCGAAACAATTGTTCTATTTGATACAATACTGAATTCTTGTCGGCGTCTTCCTCGAATACTTCCGTGTTAAGGTCTTTGTAAACGGAGGTAGAACTGATGAAGACAATTTCCTGGATGGCGGATTGTGCGACCAGAGTCCGGACGTGCTGCATGGAAGAAAGAAAATCAGCCGGGGGCGTTGTACGGCGACCAGGTGGTACATTGAGCACAAGGGTCTTGCAGGAAGAAAAGAAGGATGATTCGCCACGGACCCCGGTTGATTCGAAACGCAGGACAAAAGGTTTAATATGCTCAGCAGCGAGTTCTGCGATTTTCTCTTCCCGGGTTGTGGTGCCTGTTACCGCGTAACCCGCCCGTTGTAACGCTCCGGCGAGTGGTCTTCCAAGCCATCCACAACCGCAAATACCAATTGTTTTCATTTTGCAATGATACGCGATTTGGAGCGACTGCTGTCGGCCAAGGAGACTTTACGCATGAAAAATAAAAAAGCGACGAATTTCTCCATCGCTTTTCCAACAAACCAATAAAACCAAAAAACCAAAACTATGAATTAACCTTCTTCAATAGTCAATGTTGCGGATGTCTTCCTCATCGTAAATTTTGAACGACAGACGAAGAACATTTTTTTTGTAACTCTTGTAGATGTGATAGACATTAGCGAACCCTGACATGGTTGCAAGGGTCAGTGCCTCATCAGCCGAACAGTTGGAAACAATGATGACGGGCATAATGGAACCAGACTGCGGATCGTCAACAGCGAAGCCAGAAGTAAACTCCAATTTCCAGTTGAGCAGGTGATCCAGCAAGGGTAATGCAGTACCGCATTTGAATACGCGGCTGTGCCTAAGCGGAATAAGATAGATGCTCTCGGTATCCAATTGTCGCAGCAAACGGCTGCCCTCCGCCGGCGTAAGAAACTCGAAGCTTCCGTTGCGACGTTCCATCAGCGGTAAAAATTTCGGATGATGTCTTCTGCCCTTCGTGCCTTCCATATGCGTGAATTACAAGACAAATTTATCTTCACGATACACAACAATCTTTGCGCAATGGTGCGAAAGCATACGCACGTGAATGAATGTCACTCTTCTGTCCCAAATCCGTGAAGCGGCTGGTGGAATATATCTTCGGCGCTTTTGTCGAACAAGTTTGCCATTGTATATGAAGGCCGGGCAAGTGAAGCAGGAACAGAATATTCAATAGCTATCGAAACCTTACAAAAAAAAAGAGCCGGATGCCGCCTGCGTCCGAGCTCTTTCAAACCCAATTAATCGCTCTATTGAGGTAAATCTTCAGGGCGGTGAGGTAATCATCCATCCCTGCTCCCGGATCACGGGAGCCTGGACAGACAACCAACAACCTAACCAATTAAACCCAAGTGTCATGATATCAATTTTGTGAAAATGGAATCTCCAGTTCTCCTGATTCGCGAAATACGTCCGGGCATACACGCGCCGTTGCTCCCGGAACAGACGACGCCAGTTTCATTTTTTGCATCGGCTTATGTGAAATGCTGTCAATGACTTTACGGACGACGCTTTGGTCGGCACGCAAACGATTCTCCGGGAACAGCCACGCATTATTGTCTTTGCATACAACCGACATGGTATTCCAAAATTCTTTATTCAACGGCGAAGCCTGTAGTTCATTAAAAAGACCCGCGAAGCGATGAGCCTCCCGGTTCACCATTTTCCACGCTTCGGGTGTTCCGCCAAACGCTTCAAAGAGATTATCCGAAATCGACTTCAAATCTTCGAGGTTGTACAGTCGCGTGTACTTTCGGTAGCGCAGTGATTCGTCAAAATTTCTTGGTACACCGAAGTCGAGCAGTACAGTCGTTCGGTTCTCTGAGAGGTTAAGCTCTTTGCGTATGGCGACTCCGTTGTTGGTGACCCCGATGCCGCCGCATGTCGTCGCTACCACCACATCGCAGTGCGGCGTGTATTGTCCAACGCTTCTCATCTGAATCGCGCGAGCTCCAAATTGAGTTGCCAAATCAAACGCAGTTCGAAACGGGTATCCTGCAACCAGCACGTTGTGGATGCCCTCGTGGCGAAGCGCGCCCAATACGCGACGGGCAACTTCTCCGGTTCCTATAACCAGGAACACTTTCTCGCGAACGTCTTCCAAATTGTTATAAATCATTTCAAAGCCGGCATCAACCACGGAGGTACTGTAATGATCAATACCCGTTTGGGTTCTGATGCGCTGCCCCCACCGGATACTCTCACGAAGCAAATTATCCAGCGTATATCCAATCGTTCTCTTTTCTATTGCCTGCTGATGACTATGCCGCAGCTCCTCCAGCACGCCCAGTTCCCCGGTGACGCGTGAACATAATCCAGAGGCTGTTGCAATAAGGTGGCGCACGGCTTGTTCTGTGTCCGCATAGAATCCCACGTACTCGGCAAACGAATCATGGCGAAGGAGGACAGCACCCAATGTATAAACGGACTCACCGACCGCATAGATGGCAAAGCGATTTCTGCCTGACAAAACGAAGTACTCCTGCAATCCAGCGTGCGGCAGCTGGGCAACAATTTCAGCTTCGCATCGACGCAAAGTCTCCCGTGCTGCCTCTGGCGCAATTTCGAGGTTTACTTCTGCCGCAAATATTTGGCTGGCCATCTCTCTTGTCGTTTAGTACAGTAAAGATAGATGGTGCCCAGACCGGCCGTAATACCAATATAGATGTAATTTTAACTCCTGTAAACTACCGAAGGGCTACGTAGAAACACTTAACAGCTTACCCGGGGCACAAATGCGCATAGTCACCGCGTTGCAGCGGTACGCTTCTTTTTGGGAGCTTTTTTAGGGGGAATGAGATCGGCGAGTGTGGCTCCTGACAGGATGCGGAGCGTCTCATCGCGAACAGTCGAGAAGACTTTGTTGATCCGACAGGTTTTTTCGTCTTCACAGCGGCCGCAGGACTCATAGAAGTTCAAGGAAACACACGGGAGCATGGCCACGGCGCCATCAATCAATCGGATCACCTCCAGAATGTTCACTTCCTGCGGTTCTTTCCGAAGGTAATACCCCCCCATCTTTCCCTTACGGCTTGCAAGAATTCCGGCTTGTTTCAGGTCGAGCAGGATCACTTCCAGAAACTTTTTCGGAATCCCTTTAGTATCAGCGATTTCATGGATGGTTACAACGTCTTCCTGATCGTGTTCAGCAAGATAGAGTAATGCATGAAGGGCGTACTGACATTTCTTGGACAGCATAATGGGCTCGGTTAGGTAACAAATCTTATCGGAAATAAATCCGAAAGCACTCGCTATAATAGCTATTTTTTTCTGTACCACGACAGCCCGAATACTTTGCCGGGGAAATCAGGTGCCCCTGCCCGGACCCAACCGGATGACTTTGCGCTTTCTGCTCCAGCGCCGGGTCTCCAAAAGGCGTTTTTCGATGGCGTCCGACCAGCGTTGCTGACTTTCCCGCATCGCTCCGTGCAACGTTTCCGCATCGTAGCGTGTATCCACTCCGTTGCTTTCCTCCAGCAGCTTTGTCACCTCGCGTTGAATCCGCTCGGGATCCCGGACACCAAGCGCCATCAATTCATCAATTCTTTTTCGAATTTTTCGTGCATAGAGTTCGGCGATGTCGAAGTGTAACTGTTCGTGGGCAAGCAACTTGTCAGAAACATCCCGGCGCCATGATTTGGTGCGATTGAAATAGGCACGCACATCAGAATGTAATCTCCCTCCAAATCTGAAAGGCTTTGCAACGATCCGCACAACCGAAGCGGCATCCGCATGGGACTCGGTATTCGGCTTACCTGAGAAATCAGACCAGCTCAGGCGGTAAAACGGATTCCATTCCAACAACTCATCCTGAGCCCAAGCGCCCGTGGCGATATGAAAAAGCAGTAACCAACTCCAACGCGTCTTCATGACGCACATGCTCAGCCAAATTAAATGCCAGAGCGCTTTGTCAATTCAACCGGTGCGCTAAATTGCAGCTGCTATGAAGAACTTCATCCTGTCATGCCTGTTCATTATGGCTTGCTCGTGTACCGGGCTGAGCCAGCGCATTGATCCTGTCAAGATAAAAAAACATATTGCCATCCTCGCTTCGGATGACTTTCAGGGCCGGGGAACGGGCACGGAAGGGGAAGCGAAAGCAGCGTCCTACATTGCCACTGAATTTAAGAGACTAAAGCTTCAGCCTAAAGGAACAGACGGAGGATTTCTGCATCAGTTTAAATTTAAGAAAGGTGCACACGGCGAAGGCGAAGAGGGTGTTTCCAAAAATGTCGTCGCCTACATCGATAACCAGGCAGAACACACCATCATCATTGGCGCCCATTATGATCACCTCGGCCTCGGCGAACAAGGCAGCAGTCTGGATGCCAATCCGGCGCAGAAAATTCACAACGGTGCCGATGATAATGCCTCAGGAGTTGCAGGCGTTCTTGAACTGGCCAGATACTTCGCAAATAATAAGACCAAAGAGAAAAACAACTTTTTGTTCATCTGCTTCTCAGGTGAAGAACTGGGTTTAATTGGGTCCGCACGGTATGTGGAGAGTGCAACCATTGATCTGAGCACAACGAACTTCATGATCAATATGGATATGGTTGGCAGACTTGATCCCAACACAAAAACACTGGTTGTCAACGGTACCGGTACCAGTTCTGTATGGGAACCATTGCTTCAACAGTTTAATGGGAAACCACTCCAGATTAAAACCGACTCCAGCGGAACGGGGCCTTCTGACCATACCTCATTTTACCTGAAGAATATACCTGTTTTACACTTCTTCACGGGCACACACCAGGATTACCACAAACCGTCGGACGATGCGGAAAAGATTAATGCTGAAGGCGAAGCAAATGTTCTTGAACTCATCATATCAATCATCGAATCGCTGGACGGAAAAGGTAAAATTGATTTTCTGAAAACACGTACAAAACAACAGTCCTCGCGGGCTTCATTCAAAGTCACCATGGGCGTGATGCCGAGCTATGCTTCGGATGTTGAAGGCTTAAAGGTAGACGGCGTGACCGATGGAAAGCCTGCTTCTGCAGCGGGTATCCAGACGGGTGATGTGATCATTCAGATAGGTGAATACAAAGTGAAGGATGTGTATTCATACATGGATGCGCTGGGTAAATTTGAAAAAGGACAAACGGTGGATGTTGTTGTTCTGAGAAAAGACGAAAGGAAAGTTTTCCGCGTGACCTTCTAATCCGACCGCTGGCAAATTCAAGCGCATCCTCAAACAGAACAGGTTTGCTTTCTGCGTGCTTATTCATCAAATTAAGCACGAATCCTAACCTGTATGCAAAAGATTTTTATCCTGATTGTACTGGCAAGTCTTGCTGTGACTTCGATTGCACAGAAAAAGAAAGACACCCCGCAGCCAGAGGCTCCAAAACCAACAACACTCGAATCGAAGGTTGCTGGTATGAAGAAATTCTCCGGCTTTGTTCCATTTTATTATGATGAGAAGAATGACAAGGTTTTTCTCCTCATTGAGAAATTCAATGAAGAATTTCTTTACATCGAATCACTCGCCGCGGGCGTAGGCTCCAACGATTTGGGGCTTGACCGTGGTCAGCTTGGCTCTGAACACGTTGTTAAATTTGATCGGCGCGGCAACAAAGTTTTGTTGATAGAACCCAATCTCCGGTATCGTGCCATCAGCGACAATCCCGACGAACGGAAAGCGGTTGAAGAAGCTTTTGCGCAATCTGTCATTTGGGGATTTAAAGTCGAAGCAGAGGAAGCAGGACGCACTCTGGTCGATGCTACAGACTTCCTGCTTTATGATGCACATGAAGTAGGTACCGTACTGAAAAACAACAATCAGGGAAACTATTCCCTCGACAAAACACGCTCCGCATTCTTTCTCCCGGGAACAAATAACTTCCCGAAAAACTCAGAGTTTGAAGTAACCCTGACCTTTACCGGACAGGCAACCGGACAGTACATCAGAAGCGTTACCCCTTCGCCCAACAGCGTCACCGTGCGTCAGCATCACTCCTTCATTGAGTTACCCGACAATGATTACAAGCCGCGCAAGTTCGATCCTCGTGCAGGATATTTTTCCCTCTCCTATTTCGATTACGCCACGCCAATAGCCGAACCGTTGGAAAAGAGGTTTATTACCAGGCATCGCCTGAAAAAGAAAAATCCCGCAGCGGCGGTCAGCGAGCCCGTTGAACCCATAATCTATTACCTGGATCGCGGAGCACCTGAACCCATCCGCAGCGCCCTGCTGGATGGCGCGAGATGGTGGAACCAGGCCTTTGAAGCTGCTGGATACAAGGATGCGTTTAAGGTCGAATTAATGCCCGAAGGCGCTGATCCGCTTGATGTACGATATAATGTTATTCAATGGGTTCACCGCTCGACACGTGGATGGTCATACGGAAGCAGCATCACCGACCCGCGCACAGGAGAAATCATCAAAGGACATGTTTCGCTTGGTTCGCTGCGTGTGCGCCAGGATTTCCTGATAGCCGAAGCGTTGCTTGCACCCTATGAAGACGGCAAACCAGTAAGCCCTGAAATGGAGGCTATGGCCCTCGCGCGATTGAGACAACTCTCTGCACACGAAGTTGGCCACACACTGGGTCTGGCACATAGCTATGCTTCAAGTTCAGAATCGCTGGCAAGTGTGATGGACTATCCTCATCCTATTGCGGAAATTGACAACGGCAAAATTACATTGGCGAAAGCCTATGACGACAAGATTGGTGCATTTGATAAGATATCGATCCGTTACGGGTATGGAGAGTTCACCGGCAATGAAGAATCAGAACTAAACAAAATACTTCAGGATGCGATCAAAAGCGGACTGACCTTCCTTTCGGATCAAGATGCCCGTCCTGCTGGCAGTGCACATCCCTTTGCCCATCTCTGGGACAACGGTAAAGATGCAGCGGATGAATTGATGCGGGTTCTTCAAATCCGGAGTCTCGCGTTAAAGAATTTTGGTGAGCGAAACATTCGTCCCGGCGCGCCAATGGCAACACTGGAAGAAGTGCTTGTGCCGTTGTATTATTTCCACCGTTACCAGACCGAAGCTGCCTCTAAACTCATCGGTGGTGTGAATTATCGCTACGCCCTTCGTGGCGACGGTCAGCTCACGACAGAAAGCGTGAGTGCTGCCCAGCAACTCAAAGCCCTTGATGCACTATTGAAAACCATTGATCCTGCAACGCTTGCGCTACCGGACAATATCATCAATCAGATTCCACCACATCCACTCGGCTACAACCGAACGCGCGAACTTATCAAGTCCCGGATGGATCTTGTTTTCGACCCGATCGCAGCAGCGGAAAGCGCTGCTGATCAAACCTTCATCATGCTCTTCAACCCTTCCAGGGCGAACAGACTAGCTATGCAACATAGTCGCGATGCACAACTGCCTTCGCTGCAACAGATCCTGGACAAAACCGTAGCGTCGACGTTGAATGCACCAGGCTCAAGTGACTTCAGAGGAGCCGTGCATATGACGGTGAATACCGTTCTGGTGCACAACCTGATTTCACTGGCCAAGAGCCGCGAGAGCAATGCGTTGGTGAAAGCAATCTGTGAGTCGAAATTCAGTGCGCTCAGCGCATCTCTCAATTTGAAAGCAACAAAAACAACAGATGCAACGTGGGCAGCGCATTACCGCTATCTTGCCCGTTTGCTCTCCAATTACCAGGACGACCCGGAAGAATTCAAGCCAGAAATTTTTATGGCTCCGCCTCCCGGGCAACCTATTGGGACTGACGACTTTCTGAACTTCTGTTCCTGGGAAAAATATTAAGTTACCTTTGCGTCCAAAATAAAATTCAGGCACCTCGCGTCTTTACGAGAGGTGCTTTTTTCTATATGAACAAACAAGTCAAATCAAACAAACCAAAAGTTTCTATTGCCCACGTATTTCGCACCATTGTGTGGCCACGACGCGGCATGCTGGCTGTTGGTTTGGTACTCATTATCGTCAGCCGTCTTTCCGGTTTGGTCCTCCCCTATTCTACAAAATATCTTGTGGACGACGTGATCGGAAAAGGCAACGTCTCGTTGTTGTGGCAGGTTATGCTGTTTCTGCTCGGGGCGATCATCGTTCAATCGGTCACCAGTTTTTTGCTGACACAAATACTCTCCGTAGAAGCGCAGCATTTGATTTCCGTGCTCCGCGCAAAAGTTCAAAAACAGATTCTCAGATTGCCCATTCGGTTTTTCGATAATGCCAAATCAGGGGAACTCGTATCGCGTATCATGACCGACGTTGAAGGTGTTCGCAACCTTGTGGGTACTGGTCTGGTGCAGCTGGTGGGCGGCACACTCACCGCCATCATTGGCCTCTTTATTCTAATATCGATCAGTCCGATCATGACACTCTACGTGCTTGTACCACTCAGCATATTTGGAGTTATTTCGATGAAGGCTTTCGCCAGACTTCGCCCAACGTTTCGTGAGCGAGGAAAAATTAATGCAGAAGTTACCGGAAGGTTGACCGAGACACTCAATGGCGTTCGGGTAATCAAAGGGTTTAATGCGGAGCAGCAGGAGATTGCCGTGTTTGAGAAAGGCGTTGAGAAATTATTTCTTAACGTAAAGAAGAGTTTGCTCACCACAAGCTTTGTCACCAGCGCCGGAACATTTCTGCTCGGTTTGGCGAGTCTTGGGATCATGGGTATTGGCGGATACATGATTATCGACAACACCCTGACGGCCGGAGAATTTTCTTCGTTCTTATTACTCCTTGCGTGGATGGTTGCTCCAATCATTCAAATGAGTAACATCGGAAGCCAGCTGACTGAGTCCTTTGCAGGATTGGATCGAACTGAAGAAATTATGAATCTGCCTCAGGAAGATGATCCATCCATCCGGACAATTAAGGTTGGCAGACTCGCCGGACATATCCGTTTCGAAAATGTCGGTTTCGAATACGAAACAGGAAAACCTGTCTTAAATGGAATTTCATTTGAAGCTCCTGCGGGTTCCGTTACTGCACTCGTCGGCACTTCTGGTTCCGGTAAGACAACCATTGCAGGTCTCGCAGCCTCCTTCATCAACCCAATAAGCGGACGCGTTGTGATTGATGGACAAGATTTATCGCATGTAAACCTGGACAGTTATCGGGCGCAGCTCGGTGTCGTATTGCAGGATGATTTTCTCTTTGAAGGAACCATTCGCGAAAATATACTCTTCCCAAGACCGGGCGCAACGGAGCAGCAATTGATGGAAGCCGTGAACGCAGCACACGTTGATGAGTTTACCAACCGATTTGAAAACGGACTCGATACCGTCATCGGTGAAAGAGGTGTAAAATTATCGGGCGGACAAAGACAACGGATCGCTATTGCCCGGGCGCTGCTTGCAGATCCAAGAATTCTGATTCTCGATGAGGCAACTTCCAATCTTGACACAGAAAGTGAAGCATTCATTCAACAGAGCTTGAAAAAGCTTATGCAGGGAAGAACCACTTTTGTGATTGCGCATCGCCTCAGTACGATTCGGGCTGCTGACCAGATTCTGGTCATTGAACAGGGCATCATCGCCGAGCGCGGCACACACGATGAACTGATACAACGTCAGGGACGATATTTTGAACTGTACACGTATCAAGCCAGGATCTAAAGAAAGAGGCTGCCCACACGAGCAGCCTCTTTGATTTCAAAACAATAATAAAACAGAACAGCGATTAAAGTGAACTGCCGGATGGGCCTGAAGGTATATTCACATCATCACTTTCTGCACGTTTTCCCTTGCGCTTTCGCTTCACCGGCTCTATGCGCTCAGGCGCAAAATCTCCAGAGGAAGGAATTCCCCCTGATTCAAATACCGATGCGAATTCCTGCAAATCATTTTGCATCATACGCTCAACGGCAGGACTGAATAATTTAGCGGCAAGGCTTCCGACATCTCCACCAGGCAAGCGATAATTAATCGTTGCGCGAATTGCTGTTGAATCCGGACCAGCATCAGTAAATGACACTTCACCCGCATTGTCAACAGTCGAGCCTTGTTCTGAAGACCACGCAATGCGTTCTCCAGGCGCGTCTTCTGTTATCATCGCCTCCCACGTAACCGAACCTACGCCACCGGGAAGTTTGGCTTTCCATTTTGACCTTGTATCGCTCAGTTCAGTTACTTCTTCAAGGTGACTCATAAAGGAAGGAAGGTTACTGAGGTTTCTCCAATATGCGTACACCTCATTGCGCGGTCTTGCAACGGTCATGGCACCAGTAATTTCCATAGCGCCTGCTCTCCGTTGTGCAGAATTCCGACCGAGAAGATTATTGAGGCTGCAGTAGCCGGTAAGTCCCCTCGTCAGCAGATATGCACCACCTATCAATGAGCCGATACCAGTTGGAGAACCAAGGTTCCGGATACCATAAATGAGTGCTGCACCTCCAACAACTCCGGAAACTATCCGTTCAGTGTTTCCTACATTCACCTGACTGGAACCAAAAGCCGGAGGAACAGCAGTAGACTGTTCCCCCTGATTGAATTGATTAAGAATATTAGCGTTTTCCATTTCTTTGATTAACCGATTACGAACTAGAATCTTCTGGCGGTTGTCGTTGTATCGGTGCCGGTTGTATCCGCACTGAACAACGTATTGATCAGGCTGTCCGCCATTTCCCGATGTTCCCGGATGCGTGGAAGATACTTATTCACATAGTCCTTCAGCGCTGCATTGTTACCGGTCGATTGATAATTTTCAAAAGCAGAGATTGCCTCGGCGTGCATAGATACTTGATTCGCGAGATAGGTTGAATCAAAAGAACGACCTGATAATGACTGAAGCTGTGTGCGGAAATTAACCGACGCTGAGTCCAGATCTTCGTTGAACTGGTAGCTGGTGTTCTGCACCTTTGACTTCAATTCTGCCTGTGCATCCTGATGCTCCTCAATGGTCATCTCTGCAAAATCGCGAACCATAGAGTCTGCTGCTTGTCCCTGAGCCACGCGTCCGAGCTCGATCTCAGCGATATTGGTCATTGAAGCGCGATCCACAAAACGTTTGTCAACTGCACTTAGCGCACGGTTATCGTTGTCGTCGTCTTCGTCATCATCACAAGCCCACATTGCCGACACAGCGACAATACTAAGTCCTAAAACAAATTTGTTCAGTTTCATAATTTTCAATGATTTAATTAAACTGAACATAAGAGATAAACTATTGTGCAGTTTCGCCGCTGGTAGAAACGTAATCAGGGACGAGGAGTCTTACAATACGATGAGTTACCTTGAGCAAACATATTCAGCAGAGAGTTGTCCGAAACTGTTTATAGAAGTGTGTACGACTGTCCCCAGCTAGCGGCGACGCACGCGGCTGATCAGCCAGATGATGACCACGACAACAATAACCACGAAAAAGATTCCTGTGTAAAAGCCGGCTCCAAAGATATCGGCAATGGCTTCACATGACGTTAACAACGGCATCAGCAGCAGGAATGGCAAAAGACGATGAATTTTAAATGACATAGAATTATTTTTTGATATGTTTTGAACGATTTGGAGATTGCTCGCGCACCGGTGAACCGCCATTCAAATCAGGCTGTGCCTTCAATGAGACGGGTGGTGTCCGTTTCCTGATCCTCATATTCAGAAACTCAACTCCCAGGGAAAATGCCATGGCAAAATAGATATAACCTTTAGGGACATGGATATGCAAGCCTTCCACAACAAGCACCAACCCAATCATCATCAGAAATGAAATCGCCAACAATTTCATCGCTGGATGCTTATGTATGAATGCGCTGATGCGTCCGGCAAAAATCAACATAACGCCCAGCGAAATAACGATGGCGATGACCATGATCGCCACATTCTCCACCAGGCCGATCGCGGTGAGTATCGAATCGAAAGAAAACACAATATCGAGAAGGACAATCTGGAGAATGGCCGAACGCAGGGACAATACAGCTGCATCCCGATGATCCTCAGATTCTCCCTCGAGTTTCGCATGAATCTCCGATGTACTCTTGTAAAGCAGAAACAGACCTCCTGCGATCAGAATCACATCGCGAAAACTGAGTTCAAATTCCTGAAAAGTGATGATGGGTTGCTTGAGGCCGATAATCCAGCTAATGCCAAGTAGGAGTGCAACTCTGACCCCGAGTGCCAGTGCAATTCCCAAAGTCCTCGCTTTTGCCTGTTGACTCTCCGGAAGCCGGCCCGCGGTAATAGAAATAAATACAACGTTGTCAATACCTAAAACAATCTCAAGAAATGTAAGCGTCAGCAAGCTGATGATTCCATTGGCGGTCAATAATTCTTCCACGGTGATTCTCCTCCCATCGTCCTGCAAAAATGATTATACCAACTTATACAGAGCACGATGTGCAGGCCCCGGGCATCCGCTTTGTAGCAGCAATGAGGTGAGAGAACAAGAGCATCCTTTTTATCTGCGGTTCGGAGTAACGCTACTGACCATTGCGTTGATTGTTGGCGGAATCTATGTGTCCAAGGGCATCATTTTACCGTTCTTCTTTTCAATCCTGCTCTCGTCGCTGCTGATGCCCTTTTACAAATGGCTTGAAAACCTTGGGCTTGGGAGATTCCTGTCCATTACAATCCCGATTACTCTTGCGGTCACTTTGTTCGGCGCATTGATCTATTTTTTCTACCTGCAAATCAGTGGATTTATGCAGGACATTCCAGAACTCAAACTACAATTAGGAGAAACCTTAGAAGACGTCAAACGATGGATTCAATCCAACCTGGGCATCAGCATCTGGAGCCAAAACCAGTACATTGAAGAAACAACCAGGCGAATGAAAACCAATTCACCTGAGATCGTCGAGAAGACATTTTTTACAATTACTGAGGGCGTATCTTACTTCATCTTCCTTCCCATCTATTCCTTCCTTCTCCTCTACCACAAGGATACCATTCGAAAATTTTTTATGGAATTGTCAACGGATGGAAACTCGCTCAAGGTGCGGGAAATTCTTTATGAGGCACAGGTGATCTCCCGACAATATATCACGGGACTCATGATTGAAATGGGGTTGGTCTTTACCATGAACTGCATCGGCTTCCTGTTGCTCGGACTCAAATACCCATTCTTCCTCGCGCTGGTGGCTGCCATACTCAACGTGGTGCCTTATGTCGGGATGCTCATTGCAAACATATTTTGCAGTCTGATTGCATTAACAACTACAGGCGAACCTGCAACCATGCTCTGGGTGGTTGGAGTACTTGGTCTGATACAGATCATTGACAATAACATTCTGATGCCTTTGATTGTAGGAACAAAAGTGCGTCTGAATGCACTAGCGATCATTCTCGGTGTACTCACGGCTGGCGCTGTTGCCGGAATCGCAGGAATGTTTCTTGCCATTCCTGTTCTGGCAGTCACCAAACTCGTCTTCGAGCGCGTTGATTCGCTGAAGCCGTGGGCAATACTTATCGGTGATGAACGTGGGGATAACTCCGAAAGTAAAAACATCTTTCATCGCACACTGTTCCGGACACGCCAGCGTAAGGAGGAAAACAAATCTGAAAACAATTGAGTGTATGTATCGTCCGGCTCAAGATAAGATTTACGCTCAATAACTTTTTGAAGAAGCTGGTTCTCTTTTCTCCTCTTCTTTCTGCTCGCGTTTCTTCTGTTTTCGAAAATATCGGCGAAAAAGAAAATTGTGCCGGAGAGCCTCCATGTTTTCGTCTAACTTATCCGTAGCAGATTCCAGATTACTTAATGTATTGCGTACGTTATCTGCCGCTGAAGAATCTGTGAGCAGGACACCCGCTGCATTATCCTCCTTTGTCATTTTCCCAGTCACAGCAGATAAATCTCCAGCGATTTGCTCAGCGCGCTCACTGACGAGGCGTAAATTTTCCAGCGAAGCATTCAATTTCATAGCATAGCCAGAGTCATAGATCAGCTTTGACGCCAGTCCGTCACCCTCGCGGACTGCCGTAAGCAGTGAATTCAACTTACTGGTTGCCTCAGCCGTATTTTGTCCGGAAACACGAAGCTGAGTAATGGTTGCCCGCAACTCCCTGGCTATACGCCCCTCGTGGAACAACTCCCCAATCACGCCCTCTCCTGCATTAACCTGTCTGATCAACGTACGAAGATCGGCGGTAACCGCTCTTGTATTCTCACCAACATCCCTTGCAATATCAAACAGTTGCTGCGTATCTGTCGGAGACATGGTCCGAATGGTATCACTGGGCCCCACTTGCTGCTTACTCACTCCTGGTCGGAGCACGACGATTTTATTTCCAACAAGCCCGTCCGACCCAATAGACGCCACCGCATCACGTGGAATGAATTGGCTTTGCTTGTCACGAAGCGACAGATCAACAACGACCCGACCCTGGGCGAGGATTTTCACATCGCTCACCGTCCCGACCTTCACTCCGGAAAGCCAGACGTTATCACCTTGCTTTAAACCTTCAACATTTCTGAACACAGCCGAAATGGTAAATGTCTTTGAGAAGATGTTGTTCTCGCTACCAATAAAAAATACGGCAACCAGAAACAGTAAAACCCCAGCCAGTACAAAAGCACCCAGCTTGACTTGTTGCGCCATTTCGTTCTTTTCCACAGTCAGTTCATTTTAATTACTTAATATCTAAAAAACGGTTCCAGCGCTGGTTCACCCGATACGCGTAGCTCTGAAAATGTACCTTCTACTTTATTCTTTCCATCCACCAGACCAATAATCCTGTCAGACGTTTCGCGCGCGCTGCTGATGTCGTGCGTAATGATGATGGACGATGTATTATACTTCTCGCGTACCGACAAAATCAGTTCATTGATTTCCATAGACGTAATTGGATCCAGACCGGCAGTTGGTTCGTCGTATAACATGATCCTGGGATTGAGAATGAGCGTTCGGGCGATTCCAATCCGTTTCTTCATACCGCCTGACAACTCGGCGGGCATCAAATCCACCGCATGCTCCAGTCCGACATCATTCAAAGCCTTCGATACCATCTCGTCAAGTTTGTGCTGATCATGAATACCGAGATTCCTTCGTAACGGAAATTCAAGATTTTGCCGAACAGTCATGGAGTCATATAAAGCACTTCCCTGAAATGAAAAACCGACCTCAAGGCGAAGTGCATTCAACTCATTGGCATTTAATTGAAACACATCCTTACCCAGAATCTGGATGCTTCCTCCATCCGGACGAATTAACCCCACCATGCATTTAATCAACACAGACTTACCGGTTCCGGAACGTCCCAGGATAACAAGATTCTCCCCTGAAAACAGATCCAGATCGACGCCATTGAGAACCTGACGATCGCCAAAAGCCTTCGTCAGATTTCGGATGCGAACCACAGCTTCCCGTTTCTCTGTCATCGGAATAAATTCACAAATTGCAGCGACAATAAGTCAATAACGAATATCAATATCATGGATACAACGACTGCGGTATTGGCCGCTTTCCCGACACCAGTCGTTCCCTTCTCCGAGTGATAGCCTGCGTAGCAACCGACGAGCCCAATGGCAAAGCCAAAGAACGCCGACTTGATTAATGACGAGAATATATCGAGATAGGAAATATTCTCTTTGACTTCGTTGAAATACAAAATGAAGCTGGAGTTGTTGAAGAAATTCACTGTTATAAATGATCCCAGCAACGCAACCACATCTGCATAAACAACCAGAATCGGCAACATCAGGGTTGTTGCAGTTATCCTGGTCACCACGAGATATGAAAACGGTCTTGTGCCGCTCACTTCCATGGCATCTATCTGTTCGCTCACCTGCATGCTGCCGAGTTCAGCACCAATATTTGAACCCAGTTTCCCAGCACAGATAAGTCCGGTAATCAAAGGACCGAGCGAACGAACTACCGCCTGCGAAACAAGAGATGGAAGCCAGGATTCCGCTCCAAACGAAGCCAGTGACGGACGAGACTGCCGCGTGAAAACAATGCCAGCGAGAAAGGCCGTGAACGAAATAAGAAACAACGACTTGTTACCCATCTGAAAGCACTGCCGGAGAATTTCCTTTCCCTCATAGGGCGGAAACAAAAAGTCCTTAACGACCCGTCTTGTAAAAGTAAAAACGCCGGATAAGGTAATCAGTAAAGGTCTCAGCTTCATGTAAAGAACCGTATTCTATTCATATGCCATTGTGCATTTTCGAAGCAGCACTGAGCAAACCGCCAACGCCGGGCTGCCTTCATGTGGAAAAAATTGTACAGCAGTAAAATTGAACCAGATCGGGAAGGCATTACATTTTTTCGACGCCTTGTACCCATGAAACAACCGAACAAAAAGAAATCTTTAGGAATACGAATCCTAAAAATTGCGGGATTCACGTTGGCCGGCATCGTTGCGTTGTTGCTGCTGATTGCTGGTCTCATTCAGCTGCCATATATACAGAATAAACTAAAGGACAAGGCTACCGCCTTTCTGGAGAAGAAGATCGGAACGACTGTTGAACTTAACCGCATCGCCATTTCATTTCCGGAGAACATCGTTTTGGAAGGACTTTACATGGAGGATCAATCCGGGGATACGTTGTTATCGGTTGGAAAGATCTTTTTGGACACTGATCTATGGGCTCTTACACGAAACGAGATAGTTGTAGACGAACTCACCATATCGGAAACGCGCGCAAAAGTATCACGGGAGGAATCGGACAGTGCCTATAATTTCTCCTACATCATCGAAGCGTTTGCGTCCAAAGATTCGGCAGTTGCAGATACAACCTCGTCTTCCTGGACCTTTGCAATTAATCAACTTGGTCTCGAGCAGTTCCGGGTATCATACGCAGACGGTCTCGCGGGTAATTTTGCCGAAGTTGATCTGGGAGATTTTAATGTAGAGATGAAGACTTTTGATCTTGAAGCCATGCGGATCGAGGTTGAACAAATTCTGCTGGCTAACTCATCAATCAACTTTTCGCAAACCAAAGTTCCGGAAGTCACGGAAGAGGTTGCAGAAGAAAATCAGCCCATCACCTACGACATCGGCGTTGGAAAAATTCAACTGGACAAGGTGCGAACAGTTTATGATCAGAAAGCATTGGGTCAAAGCGCCGTTCTAAACATTGGGCACTCGGCACTTGAAACGAAAGACATCGACCTGAAATCGAATAAGATTGCGCTCGCTGCTTTTTCCCTGACAGAAACACAAGTGAGTTACACACAACGTGCAGGCTATCTGTCGGAAAAGGAACAAGAGGTTCAGGACCCGGAACCGGCAGCAGAAAAAAAATCTGAACAGCAACCTTGGTCAGTGACCCTCGACGAATTAATGCTGGATGAAAATTCAGTGAGCTACCACGACAGCACCAAATCGAAAAGTGGCCCATACGATAACATTGACCTGACAGACCTGACCATCCGCGCGAGCGACATCTCCAGTCGCGGCATTGAAACACAGATTCAGTTAGACGAACTATCTTTTGCATCTGAAAATCTGCTGACCTTAAAAGAGTTTTCCGGGGATTTTAACATCGCCAATGATCAGGTGCGCATTGCAGACCTGATTGTACGAACTGAGGGAAGCTCGCTGAAAGGCGCAGTTGCCATGTCTTTCCCCTCTATTTCCGAAATCATCAAAAAACCAGAGGCTTCCATCATCCGTCAACTTACCCTGAACGCCGTCATCAAGCCAAAAGAGTTTGAATCATTGGTTCCAGCCATACAGCAACAACTTCCTCAATTTCCGGGAAATGCAACGGTGAGGCTGGCGGCATCTGCAAAAGGAAGCCTGGATGATCTGACGATGCAGAACTTCTCGGTTCAAGCCCTTGACGACACTTATCTCCGGGCAAGCGGACGCGTTCAAAATGTCCTGGAACCGGATGACTTGATGCTGCAACTCACCATCAACCAACTATTCACGTCGAAGTTTGACCTGCGCCGGATCATCGGCGACAACCGCCTACCCGACTCCATCAATATCCCCGATTGGATTCGTCTGAAGGGCAACTACCACGGCGGCACTGACGCGGGTGACTTCCTCATCGACCTCCGATCACAAACAGGTCAGCTTTTTGCAAAAGGCCGAATGAACCTCGATTCAACCTCTGCGTCCAGTGGTATTCAAATGTCCGCGACCGCTACGGAAATACAACTGGGCAAAATTCTGCAACAGCAGGCGCTTGGCAATTTCTCAGCGAAAATTGATGCCGATTTGAAGGGCAGCAACGTCAACACGATGAGCGGAGCCATCAACGGAATCATTGCCAGCTTTGATTACAATGGGTATGAATACAATAATCTCAAATTGAACGTCACGGCAACTCAAGGGGTTTACAACGCCACCACAGAGATGGCGGACACAAACCTGAACTTCACGTTAAAAGCGAAGGCAGCGATGAATCAAACCGTAGCCAAATATGCCGCAGACCTTGAACTCAGGCAAGCCGACTTTCAGGCGCTGAAGCTCAGTGAACGTCCCCTCAAGACACGGGGCAATTTCAAAGTCTCCGTAGCGATGAATGCATCCGACATTCAAACAGCCTCCCTCGATATCCGTAAAGCGGCCTTATTTAACGGCGACGACATCTACACCATCGACTCACTGCTCTTCGCAACTCTTGATCAGCAAGGGCAATCTGAGATAACGATTGACTCCGATCTGCTTAGCGGCAAATTTGAAGGGTCGTTTAATATTCAGGAAATAGGCGTAGTCCTGCAGAACTACCTCAACAACTACTATCATACGGGACCCGTACAGAATCAATCAGACAGCATCCATCAACACTTTCGCTTTGACCTCAAACTCCATAAAACAGAATTAATTACCCAGGTCCTCCTTCCGGAACTCAAATCATTCGTACCTGGAACAATACATGGTGAATTCGACAGCCGTTCCCGGAACCTTGATATGAGAATTGATGTGGAAGATATTCTCTACAACAACATCGGCATCAAGTCAGTCGTGTTCAGCACCAATTCCGATTCGATTGCCCTGAACTACAACATCTTTCTCGATAGTGTATCCATGGATACCATGCTCGTTCACCGTCTGGAACTCAACGGTTCTTTACGCAGAGACAGCGTGCTTTCAAATGTGATGTTGTTTGATTCAGTCGGTAAAACTAAATACCTCGTAGGCGCTTCCTTCTTCAGTCCTCCAAACCGGGAATATGTTATTAAAATTGACCCCAACTCATTTGTCCTGAACTATGTTTCGTGGGCGGTTGACCCGAATAATCTCATTCGAATTACTCCGGATGGAATACGCGCGAGAAATGTCGTCCTTAAAAATCAGCGTGAGCAAATCGCACTTGCCTCGCTCCCTGATTCATCAAAACTAAAAGTATCTTTTCGTGAGCTCAATCTGAACTATCTGACCAGTATGGTGACGAGTGACCAGCTCGTGAGTGGTCTTCTGCATGGCGACGTCGTAGTGGACCAATCGCCCGATGGCGCGTTCACCGCGGATGCCAACATACAGGACTTAAATTTTTTCGAGGTAAATCTCGGAAATATGGCATTGCGTGTCTCTCAAACTTCCTCGGTACAGTATGACGTTGACTTCTCTCTTATCGGACCAGCAAATGACGTTCGCGTGGATGGCTTCTATCAAGCTGGAGAAAATCCGTCAATGGACTTAACAGCAATCATCAAGTCGATTCAGCTGGAAAGCCTTCAGCCATTTCTAGGCTCGCAGGTGCAGGATATTAAAGGCGTGTTGAGCGCCAACATCAAAGCCTCCGGAAGTCCGTCCAAACCTGAAGTCAGAGGAGAACTGCGTATGAACGATGTTGCGTTTACACCCGAAGTTACGAATAGTACAGTCAACATCAGAAATGAAAAAATCGAATTCAACGAACAGGGAATTGTATTTAACGAGTTCACCATTGAAGACAGTAAAACCAACAAGGCACAGGTCAACGGAAGCATTCAAACGACAGACTATAGCGACTTTAAACTTGACTTATCCTTGGCAACGAGAAACTTTCGGTTAATCGATACGCGGGCAGGACAAAATGAAATGTTCTTCGGACGAGTTGACGTCAATGCCGATGTGCAAGTGACAGGAAATCTCACGCAGCCTTCTATCAATGTGAGTGCATCTCTGGGAGAAGGAAGCGAGCTAACCTACATCGTTCCACAAACGGAAGCAGGAATACTGGAACAGGAAGGAATTGTCCGGTTTGTGGATAAGACTTTCAAAGACGACCCGATGCTTACTTCAATCAATCCAGCTGATACCATTGAAACCGGCTTCTCTGGCTTCAACCTCACCGCGCGGATAGAACTCAACGATACCGAAAAGTTTACCGTCATTATTGATCCCACCACAGAAGATCAACTTACTGTGAGAGGGAATACAACGCTCACCCTCAATATGGATCCCACTGGTGATATGCAGCTCACGGGCAGGTATGAGATCACCGAAGGCAAATACAACCTCAGCTTCTACAAATTTCTCAAACGCGAATTTGACATTGAATCCGGAAGTGTCATCAGTTGGTCCGGTGATCCACTGAACGCCGACATGGACATCCGGGCAATTTATAATATTGAAACGGCACCGATTGATTTGGTGCAAAGTGTACTGGCTGGCGCCGACCAGCAAGAAATCAACCGATATAAACAACGTCTTCCGTTTCAGGTATATCTCCTCCTCAAGGGGCAACTGCTCAAACCTGAAGTAAGCTTCCGCGTTGACATGCCCGAGCAGGAGAGAAATGCGATGGGCGGAAATATCTATGCACGAATTCAGGATTTAAATACCCGCGAGTCTGATCTCAACAAACAAGTTTTTGCGTTACTTATCCTGAAGAGATTTATATCGGATAATCCGTTTCAGACTGAAAGCGGTCAGGGTGTAGAAGGTACTGCCCGAAGCAGCGTCAGTAAGATTCTCTCGCAACAACTCAATCGATTATCACAGAACGTGAAGGGAGTCGAACTCAGCTTCGACGTGAAGTCATCGGAAAATTTTGAATCCGGAACCGGGCAAAATCAGACACAGCTGCAACTTGGTCTCCAGAAAAATCTGTTCAATGAACGGCTCGTCGTCAAGCTGGCCGGTAATGTTGACATCGAAGGAACTTCCCGACAGGATGAAGTCACAGATTACATCGGCGATCTCGCACTGGAGTACAGGCTTACTGAAGATGGTCGATTCAGAATCACCGGATTCCGCAACAGCGACTACGATATGATCGATGGAGAGCTGACCGAGACCGGCGCGGGTCTCATCTACATCAAAGATTACAACCTGCTGAGCGAACTGTTTAAAGCCAACAAATCAGGCCAAAGAAAAAAATGACATGACAAGAATTTCGATAAACATCATTTCTCTTCTGTTTCTCAGCTCATGCACAGCACTCAAATTTGTTCCAGAGGATCAAAAACTTTATACAGGCGCCTCGGTCGAAATTAAACCCCTCGAGAAAATCGGTGCAAAATTAAAAATCAAACAACTCGTCAATTCCAATGTCAATCCGCAGCCGAACACGAGCATACTCGGAATGCGGCCAGGGCTTTGGATCTATTACAAGATGGGCAATGTCACGAAGAAAAAGGGACTGAAATATTTCCTGAAGAACAAAATCGGCCAGGCACCCGTGTACATTAGTGATGTTGACCCGGAAAAGACGTCCAATCTCATTCGGGGCGAACTGATTAACAATGGGTATTTTCAGGCACAAACGAGCCATCAGGTAAATATCGAAGGCAAGAAAGCAGAAGTCATTTATACCGCCTCGGTGCGCCGCCCCTACCGTCTGAGGAATATTGACACACCAACCATCGATACACTTTTTGCGAACATCGACTCTTTGAAACGTGACAGCTACCTGCGCAAAGGACAGCGATATCATCTTGAAAGAATGGAAGCCGAACTGGAGCGAATCGAAGAAGCCATGGAGAATCTCGGCTACTACTTCTTCGATGACCGGCATTTGATATTTGAAGCCGACTCGACTGTGGGAAACCGGCAGGTGGATCTGACGCTGATGCTGGAACCCGGTGTTCCGGAAAAAGCAAAGCGGCGATACACCATAAGACAGGTGAACGTATATCCCGATTATACGTTCCTGAGTGACACCATTACCGCAAAAGCGGATACCCTCACCGTTGACAACATCCGCATCATTGACAGACTGCAGAACTTCAGACCGAGGGTGATTGCCCGGGTGATCAATCTTCGTCCAGGTTTATTTTATCGGAAAATTGATGAGACTTACACACTTGAACACATCATGAGTCTGGGCTCATTCAAATTTGCCAACATTAAATTTACGGAGCTGGCCTCTGATTCGTCGGGGTTGAATGCGTCCATTTATCTCACGCCCCATTTGAGAAAATCGTTGCGTCTGGAATTTCAGACGGTCTCCAAATCAAACAACTTTGTCGGGCCCGGCGCAAATATTCGTTTTACAAACCGGAACTTTCTCGGCGGCTCCGAACGCTTTGAACTGGTATTGTCGGGAAGTTATGAAGTGCAGGTCGGACGAAAGATACCTAATCCGCTAAACGCATTAGAACTGGGAATTGAGAGCAGGCTGACTGTTCCAAGATTCATTGCACCATTCCGGATCAATTACAGCTCACGCCGTTACCTGCCAACCACCGATGCGCGCCTCGGATACCGGGTGCAGAACCGCGTTGGCTTTTTCAAACTGAATTCCTTCAATGCATCATTCGGTTATACCTGGCGGGAGAATACCCTGAAGACCCATGAAATATTCCCGATCGATATTAATTATGTTCGCTTAGGCGCCATCTCCCCGGAATTTGAAACGCTCCTTGCCCGAAATCCTTTTCTCGCACGGTCATTCGAAAACCAGTTCATTCCTGGAATCAGATACAGCTATACATTGAATACACAGGTAAATCAGGAGCGACAACAATCCTTTAACGTTCAGAAAATACAGCGACATAATTTTTTCCTTCAGGTGAATGCTGACGCTTCCGGCAACCTGATGCGACTGCTCACGGGAGAATCCTTCTCACGCAACGAAACTGACCAGGGAAAAAAAATATTTAACCAGGCTTACGCGCAGTTTGTCAGAGGTGAGATCGATTTCCGTTACTATCTGAACTTCAGCAAAACGAATATACTGGCCACGCGACTCATCACAGCGCTGGGCTATGCTTACGGTAATTCGATTACAATGCCCTACATCAAACAATTCTCTATTGGGGGATCGAACAGCCTCCGGGCATTTCCCGCGCGTTCCATTGGGCCAGGGAGCTATTACTACGCATTAGACTCAGCGTCAGAAAACCGCACGTTCTTCATCGACCAGCGCGGTGATATTCGCCTCGAAGCCAATGCAGAATTTCGTCATGACTTTTCGAATACAATTAAAGGAGCAATATTTATCGACGCGGGTAATATCTGGCTGGTGCGCGATGATCCAAACCGACCGGGAGGTAAATTCAGATCGGGATCGTTCACCAATGAACTTGCTGTCGGTACCGGTCTCGGCGTCCGGTTTGATTTTAGTTTCTTCGTCCTTCGGTTTGACCTCGCCTTTCCCTTGCGGAAGCCGTGGCTTGAATCGGATTCGCGATGGGTACTCAGCGACATTAATCCGCTCGACAGTCGCTGGCGCAGAGACAACCTCATACTCAACATTGCCATTGGTTATCCGTTCTGAATCCCCAACTTTTGTGTATGCTTTTCCTCCATTATCCCTCTTGTATTGCGACCTGTGTGCGGGTATATGATTGAACACTACTATTCACATAAAACAATATAAACGATGAAAACAAGTTTGATATTTCTTTTGGGTGTAGGGATGGGAACCGTGCTTGGTTTAATCGTTGCTCCTGAGCCTGGTCGTGTCACAAGAAGAAAAATACGAGAAGAGGCTGACCGGCTGATCGACAAGGCCCTTGCAAAAGCTGAGTTGAAAAAGCTTGAGCATGTCACGGATACTCCGGTACAAATGAATGAACGTTATACTTTATCCTGATTTCTGATGGCTAATTTTTTTCACCGGGCAGCGGGCGCCATTGTGGCTCCCTTCCTATATGCAAAACGAGAAGTGCAGCATCTTAAAGAAGGCCTGAAAGAAGATGCTCAGGATATGCTGGCCAACGTACTGAAGCTCGTCGCCATTGGTCTTGTTGGACTGATGTTCCTGATCTTTCTGAGCATTACCATTGCGGTCGCCATCAGTGAAGCAACAGGAAATGGATTTTTAGGATTTGCCATTGTCGCGGGATTTTACTTACTGGCCGGAATAGGCTTATACATCTGGAAACAATCGCAGGAAAAGAAAACGCCGTTTGACAATACACGGAAGGCGGTCAACTTACCTTCGTAATTTCAGAACCGGAAATATGCCCGGGTGTTGTTGTAGCAAATGTCCTGAACGATAGAACCGAGGAAACTGATATCTTCGGGTAAATATCCCTGATGCACGTCGCGTCCAAATAAATTACACAGGACGCGACGAAAATACTCGTGTCGCGGAAATGACAGAAAACTTCGCGAGTCCGTTACCATGCCGACAAACTTTGCAATCAGTCCCATATTGGACAGGGCGTTCATTTGCGCCTCCATTCCGTCCTTCTGATCCAAAAACCACCACCCACTGCCATATTGAATCTTAGCAGCCACACTTCCATCATTGAAATTCCCAATCATGGTTGCAAACACGGCATTATCAGCTGGATTAAGGTTGTACAGGATGGTTCGCGCCAGCTTGCCCTGGTTATCCAGGTGATCGAGAAATCTTGCAAGCATGGCAGCCTGCGGCTCGTCACCGATAGAATCAAAACCGGTATCGGGTCCAAGCATTCGCATCAGTCGTGAATTGTTATTACGCTGAGCACCGATATGAAATTGCTGAACCCATCCGCGCTCCGAATAAGCCTCGCACAATCGAAGCATAACGGCACATTGAAGAACGCGAAGTTCGTCTTTGCCTGGCAGATGACCTTTCAATAATTTGTCAAAGACAGCTGGCGCCTTCTCCAGCGCTTCAGGTTCATACCAAAGAACCGATACACCATGATCTGCAACGCGACAGCCGCGTGTTTCAAAAAAGGCCATACGTTTTTGAAGCGCATGAATCAAGTCCTCAAAGTTCTCAATTGTTGCATCGGATACCTGAGACAACTTGTCGATATACTTCAAATAACTTTCCATCTCCATCACCGTCCAAACCTTGTCGGGACGAAACGTGGGCAGCATCCGGAAATCACCATTGGAAGAGGCAAATCGAGCGTGATGTTCCAATGAATCGACAGGGTCATCGGTCGTACAGATAACCTCCACGTTCATCCGCCTGAGCAGGCCCTTAACCGACATGTCTTGCTCCTGCAGGCGCGCTGAACATTGATCGTAAATTGCCGAAGCATTTGAACTGCTGAGCAAATCGTCAATACCAAAATAGCGTTTCATCTCCAGGTGCGTCCAGTGATACAATGGATTTCTCACCGTGTAAGGAACAGTCCCGGCCCACTTCAAAAACTTATCTCTCGGATCAGCATTGCCCGAGCAATAAGTTTCGCTCACTCCATTGGTTCGCATTGCGCGCCACTTATAATGATCTCCTTCAAGCCAGGCCTCGGTGATATTCGAAAATATGCGGTCATCAGCAACGTCAGCTGGCGACAAATGATTGTGGTAATCAACAACAGGCATCGTGGCAGCATACTCATGATAGAGAATGCGTGCAAATTTATTATCCAGTAAGAAATCGTCGGTGATAAAAGGTGCCATGATTAACGATCGGATTGCATCATACCAATAATTCCAAGTTCAAGTCCTCTGAGTTCTGCAAGCCCGCGAAGTCTACCAATTGCAGAGTAGCCGGGGTTTGTCTTCTTGTGCAAATCATCCAGCATCTGATGACCATGATCAGGTCGAAAAGGAATAGGTTCTTTCCGCTGCTGTTGCACCTGCACCAGCTCGCGCATGACGGCGAACATATCCACATCGCCTTCGAGATGATTCGCCTCGTAGAAACTTCCATCGCCATCACCTTGTGTATTTCTCAGGTGAATAAAATTGATGCGCTTGCCCAGGCGTTTTACCATTCCCGGTAAATCATTATCCCGACGAACGCCATAAGAACCTGTACAAAAGCACAAACCGTTGGAGTCACTGTCATAAACGTTAAGCAGGGCACGCGCATCGCTTTCCGTGCTTACGACCCGTGGTAACCCGAGAATCGGATACGGAGGATCATCCGGATGAATCGCGAGCTTCACGCCGCAAGACTCTGCAACCGGTGCAATCGAAGAGATGAAGTCAAACAAATGCAATTGAAGACTGCGGGCATCGATATGCCGGTAAGCATGCAGCGCCTCACGGAATTGTTCAATGCCATATCCCTCTTCTGCACCGGGCAGGCCGGCAATGATATTTCGCTCAAGGTTCGCGATCAGGTCAGGTGAGGCATCGCGCATGAAATATTCTGCGCGGCGAATGCGATCTTCATCATAAAGTGAAAACGCCTCGCTCCTTTTCAGTATAAACAATTCAAATGCAGCAAAATGATCGGCATCAAACCGCAGCGCTTTCGATCCGTCAGCCATTTCAAATGAAAGATCCGTGCGCGTCCAGTCGAGCACCGGCATAAAGTTGTAGCACACCGTATGAATTCCACAGGCAGCCAGATTTCGGATGCTCTCCTGATAGTTGGCGATGTACCGATGATACCCCGGCTCATGACGTTTGATGGCCTCGTGGACAGGAATGCTCTCAACAACTTCCCAGGTAAGACCCGCCTGCTCAATGCTGGCTTTTCTTTTCATGATTTCCTGCTGATCCCACACTTCACCATTGGGAACATGATGAAGCGCAGTCACTACGCCTGATGCTCCGGCCTGGCGAATATCGTTCAGGGAGACTGGATCGTTGGGGCCAAACCAACGCCACGTTTGCAACATGAATTTCAGTTCTGCTTGCTTCATCATTTTAGCTCATAACTCACAAACGCAACGTACTGGCTATCGGGCGACCATGAAGGCACATTGATCGTGCCCTGTCCGCCGAACAAATCAAACAGTTTTTTAACCTTTCCTCCCTTCGCCGGCATCAACCTGAGAGAAACATTCTTATAAGGCGGATGTGACCCCGGCTCAACGTCGGTTCCAAACGATATAAAAATCAGATGCTTTCCATTAGGAGACGGATGAGGAAACCAATCGTTGAACTGATCATCAAAAGTAAGCTGAGTCGCATTGGAGCCATCTGCATTCATTCGCCAGAGGTGCATATTTCCTGTACGCACGGAATTGAAGTAGATGTAACGACCATCAGGGCTGTATTCCGGACCATCATCAAGTCCCGGTGTCGTGGTAAGTCGCTCCTCCACTCCTCCCAAAGCAGAAATACGATATACATCATACTCGCCGTTTCGCTCCGCACAATAGACAACCATCCTGCCATCGGGAGACCAGCCATGCCAATAGGAATGACCTTCAGGCGTGACGAGCCTGGGAGTACCGCCGGACGATGGAACCGTATAAATCAGAGATTTCCCAGTAGCCCGATCGTTGTGACTGATGGCGAGTTGACTCCCATCCGGCGAATAGCCATGGTCATTGTTGCATTGATCTGCCAAACCGGTATCGATGAGCTTCGGCGTGCCGCCAGAGACGGGTATTTCATATAATCGTCCTTCCTGATTGAACAACAACACTTTCCCATCACGACTCCAGTTGGGCGCCTCAAAACGAACCGGCGCCTCATAAACAACCCGTCGTTTCCCGGATGCGACGTGCAGAACTTCAAGCCTGCTGACCACGGCCTGAGACCAGCCTAATACGGAAGTCATCAGACAAGCAAAAACAAAAGTTAACTTTTTCATGAGCGTTGCTCACGTTAAGCTACTACAATTGATGCTGATTTGGAATCCTCACTTCGAAAGATGTTCCTTCCCCATAGGTGCTGGAGAATGTGATGGATCCGTTCAATTTCTGAACGGCTTTCTTGACGATGTAGAGACCAAGTCCGTTTCCTTTGGATCTTTCGTTGCCGCGGAAGTACATGTCAAAGACCTGATCCTGGTACTGCTGGTCAATCCCCTGCCCGTTATCGACGATACGTACCAGTACATGTCCTTCCACCTGCATCACCTGTATGCGGATAAACGGCTCAACAAAACCGGCGAATTGTATGGAGTTCTCAATGAGATTTTCAAGAATGATTTTCACCATGGCGGGATAAGAGATGAGCGGTTTGATCGACTGCATATCTATCTCGATACGGATGTGTTTACGTCCAAGATCTTCGTGGTGGCTTGCGATGATTTCGTCAATAATTTCGCGCAGATAAACTTCCTTATAAACAAGCTGCTGAGCACCAACATCACTGATCGACTGCAGTTTCACAAGCATCTTGTCGAGGTTGACCGCAGTCTCACGAACTTTCGTGAACAGCTCAAGGGCGTGTTCTTCACGCACCGTAATCTTCGCGACCTCTGCAAGTCCCATGAACGTTGTCAGCGGCCTTCTGAAATCGTGAGAAGCCCGATAGAAGAATGTATCGAGTTCTTTGTATGCCTCCACCAGTGCTGAAGTGCGGTCCTGAATATTCCGTTCCAGTTCCCGATTAATTTCTGCTATGGTTTCATTGGCCTCTTTCAACTCTTCAGCCTGCGCAAGAATCTCTTCTTTTTGCTCGAAGATCTCCTCGTGCGCCTTTTTAATTTTCTTGTTGAAGCGGAACGCATTGACCAGAATGTAAACGAGAAAAGCAAGGCCTGCAACGAAAGAAATGATCAGAATAGTCTGAATGTTGATTCTCGAACGCTGCAACTCGATCTGATTGTTCTGCAGATCGCGCTGCTGATTGAGGTAACGGATCTCCTCATCCTTTTTCTTGACCTGGTAGAACGCCTGCAGCTCTGCCAGTTTACCGGCGGATATCTCACTGTACAAACTATCACGCAGTTCCGCATATAGCTTGTGAAATTTCAGACTGTTATTGAAATCGGATTTCGCCTCATACAGTTGCGACCAATATTGATAGTTCTGCATGAGAAGAGATTTCGAACTCGCCTGCATCGCCATCTGCTGCGCTTCGCGGAGAACACGTTCTGCCTGAGCATAATTACCCAGTTCAATATACAGGTCACCGATTGTATTTAATGAAAGTCCGATTTCATACTTATTGCCGGCCTTCCGGTCCATCTCCAGCGCGCTGAGCTGAAGAACAAGTGCATCAGCAGGCTTTTTGCGGGCCTGCAATACGAGGGCCTTGTTGAACAGTGAAGAAGCAACGCCTGGGAAGTCGCCGAGCTTACGCCGAATGGTTAATGATTGGCTGAACCAGTAGTCTGCCGAATCATATTTCCCGGCATCAAGCTGAATAACGCCGAGTGTATTAAATGAGTTGGATAAACCCTGCTGATCATCAATTGCCCTGCGTATGGATATCGACTTGTTGGTATAGTCCAGGGCGGTATTATATTGTTTCTGATTCTTGTATATCCACGCTACGCTGCTATACAGCCTTGCCATCTCTGCCCGAAAGCCTATCCTTTCCGCGATGCGAAGTCCTTCGATATAGTATTTCAGCCCGACTTCATTTTGTCCCATCGCCTCGTACACATCGCCAAGTCCGGAGTACACCCGAACCGACATCTCCGGGTACCGTACCTTGTCCAACAAATCCAGCGCTTGAAAAAGATAATTTAAACTTTTTGCATTATCCCCCAGATTCCAGTAGAAGTCTCCGAGCCTGGTTAACGAGTAAAGCCTCATCAAATCGTCATTCGTAAGACTGATCAGCGAGTCTCCCTTCAATATAAAATCCTGACTTCGCTTAAAGTCGGCCGCCTGCGTGAGAATCGTGCCCATGATGAGGTATGCTTCCCCCATGAGTTCCGGATCATTGTCTTTTTTGTAAATGTCAATAGCTTTCTGGATGTACTCAATACCTTTCTCATTGCGCCACTGCGCGGCATACACGCGCGCAAGACCTTTGTAGCAATAGGCCAGATACTTTTCTGTCTTCAGGAGATTCAAAACTCTGATGGCCTCTTCATACGCAGCGTAGGCAGAATCATACGTGGCGGTCGAAAGCCATACTCTCCCCTTTTGCGCAAGCGTGTAGGCGTACAACTCATCGCGGGAAGCATCTTTGAGGGCTACGTTATACATGCGCAGCGCCTGAGGCAGGTCGCCGCGGGTAAAATAGTAAATACCGTCTATCACGTAAGCCTCACGAATACCACGTTCGTAACTTTCCGAAACTGCCAGTTCCAGTGCGCGTTGGGAATAATTTCGCGCATCCATCGAACTATAGTGAATGCTTGCGGAAGCCATCGCCAGCAACAGGTCAACCCTTTCTTTCGGATTCGAAGTCTGCTCCAGTACAACGGACAGGCTATCCACAATCCTTTGCTGCGCACAAAGGGTGAGCGTCGTCAACAGAAAGCTTGCAATCAGAAAAGGGCGCATGGGGTGTTACGGTAAAAGTATCCATTCATTTAAAGTCAATCAATACCGCCGGACAACTATTTAGACCAGTTTTTCTCAGACCAGGACGAAACCCTATAAACGTTGGATTGTTACACGAATCGAAATAAAATATTGATTGATTCGGTGAAAATTCCATGGAAAAAATTGTTGTAGATTTGACGCATCGGGTCGTTGCTTTCTGCCCCGGTGTCAAAAGCTTCCTCTACCTTTTCGCTACAACCTAAAAACCTTTCAACCCCTATGAATAACAAAAGATTAGTTCCTTTTATCATTCTTGGCATTATTGCGCTGTTTGTTCTTTTCAGCCTGTCATCCAGCATTTTCTACAAAATCGGTCCTTCCGAGCGCGCGGTTATTTTCTATCCGTTCGGAAGTGGTCTCGACAAAGAAAACATCATCGAACCCGGAACCCACATCAAGGCTCCCTGGAATGATGTCATCATCTACGAGATCTCAGAAATCAGTTCAGAAGAAAATATGGACATCAACGACAAGAACGGTCTTCCCATTCATGTTGACGTCACTGTTCGCTACTTCCCCATGCCCGATAAGATCGGCTTCATTCACGAGAAATTCACCAAGGAATATGCAGGTCGTCTCGTCATCCCGGAGGTCCGTTCCGTTGCCCGGCAGGTGATGGCTCGTTATACTGCCGAAGAAATTTACTCTACCAAACGTGCTGAAGTTGAAATCGGCATCAAAACGGAGACAGAGAAAATCCTCAATGCAAATTACGTGAACGCCACTGCCGTACTTATCCGCTCCATCAAACTTCCGGAGCAGATTCGTATCGCCATCGAGAATAAACTCCAGCAGCAACAGGAAGCGTTGGCTTATCAGTACCGGCTTGATAAAGAAAAATCAGAAGCCGAACGTAAACGAATAGCTGCAGAAGGTGAAGCCCGCGCAAACAACATCGTCAATAGCAGCTTGACCGACAAGCTGTTAAAAATGAGAGGTATAGAAGCAACGCTCGAGCTCGCGAAATCACCCAATTCGAAGGTCATTGTTGTTGGATCAGGCAAGGATGGAATGCCATTAATCCTGGGAAATAACTAATAATAAAGATTTTCGATTCAAATTTTTGCAAAGCTGAATCAACCTGTATATTTAAAACTTGTGATTAAATCTTATCAAAATGCCGAAAACCGCTGAACTAATCATTGATGGAAAGTCATACACCCTTCCTGTAATAGAGGGCTCCGAAGGTGAAGTTGCCATTGAAATTGGCGACCTCCTCGAAAAGGCCAAAGTGATTACGCTGGACCCGGGATACAAGAACACCGGTGCTACCAAGAGTGCAATTACTTTCCTGGACGGCGACAACGGAATTTTGCGCCACCGTGGCTATTCAATTGAAGATCTGGCTGACAAGTCCTCTTTCCTCGAAGTCGCGTACCTCCTTATTTTCGGAGAGCTTCCTTCGCAGACCCAACTCGACAAATTCACTTACGATATCAAAACCCACACGCTTGTCCACGAGGACATCAAGAAGATACTAGACGGCTTCCCGTCAACGTCTCACCCGATGGGCGTGCTGGCTTCCTTGTTCTGTTCGCAGACAGCCTTCTATCCAGAGTCGCTTGATCCCAATCGCTCTGCAGAAGGTGTGTATCTCAGCATCGTCCGTTCACTGGCCAAGATGCCTACTTTCGCAGCCTGGGCATACAAGAACGCTGTGGGACATCCGGTCAATTACCCGGACAACTCTCTGGACTACTGTTCACGCTTCCTGAAAATGATGTTCGCGCTTCCTGCGGAGCAATATGACGTTGATCCCGTGGTCGCGCAGGCGCTGGACAAATTGCTTATTCTTCATGCTGACCACGAACAGAACTGCTCTACCTCCACGGTGAGAATCGTGGGTTCGTCCAAGGCGAGCATCTACTCGTCCATCAGCGCTGGAATCAACGCGCTGTGGGGACCGCTGCATGGTGGTGCAAACCAGGAGGTGATTGTCATGCTCGAGAATATCCGTCAGGATGGTGGCGACACAGAAAAGTGGATCAATAAGGCAAAAGACAAAAACAGTGGCTTCCGCCTTATGGGCTTCGGTCACCGCGTATATAAGAACTTCGACCCGCGCGCTAAGATCATCAAGAAGGCGGCGGACGATGTTCTGAACAAGCTGGGCGTCAATGACCCCGTGCTGGAAATCGCGAAGAAACTCGAAGAAGCAGCGCTGAAAGATCCATACTTCGTTGAGCGCAAGTTGTACCCTAACGTTGACTTCTACTCAGGAATCATCTACAGGGCGCTGGGTATCCCCGTCGATATGTTTACCGTAATGTTCGCCATGGGCCGTCTGCCAGGCTGGATTGCTCAGTGGAAGGAAATGCGCGAAAACAAAGAACCTATCGGTCGCCCGCGCCAGGTGTACGTGGGTCAGCCATTAAGACCATATGTTGAAATCAGCAAGCGTTGATTGGTGCTTATGAATCTTCAGGAAGAATTTGATAAGGCAGTCGCGCTGTCAAAGCAATTGACAAAACGCCCGAGCAACGAGGAGTTATTGAAGCTTTACGGACTCTTTAAACAAGGGTCCGAAGGCGACGTGACCGGCGAACGCCCGGGCGGTTTTGATTTCAAGGCGATTGCAAAATTTGATGCCTGGGCTGAGTTGAAGGGCAAATCCCGGGAGCAGGCAATGACGGAATACATTGCTTTCATGAACGATTTGCATAAGCTTTATGCCTAACAGGTGAACCTGTTCTATCAACCTGGCATACCTCAGGGAATTTACCATCTGGATTCCGATGAATCCCGTCACTGTGTCAAAGTACTGCGGAAGACCAAGGGCGACTCCATTCGCATCACCGATGGGCGCGGGAAATTTTACGATGCCATCATCACCGATCCCAATCCTTCGTCATGCGCGTTTCAGGTCATGGCTGAAATGCCCGAACCGGTACGCGAGGAACGAATTCATATTGCCATTGCCCCGACAAAAAACGCCGACCGAATCGAGTGGTTTGTAGAGAAAGCCGTCGAGCTTGGTGTCGACAAAATCACCTTTCTGGAAACTGAAAACAGCGAGCGGGTTTTTCTCAAACTTGAGCGCCTTCAGCGCGTGGCGGTAAGCGCTATGAAACAATCCATCAAAGCTACATTACCAGTGCTGCAAGGCATGATTTCATTGACGAAGTTTATGGAAGAGACGGACGAGCAACAGCGCTTCATTGCCTATGTCGATGCCACAAATCCCGACCACCTCCACCAACTTGCAAAGCCCGCCTTGTCCACGGTTGTAGCGATTGGACCTGAAGGAGATTTCACCCCATCAGAAATCGCAGCAGCTACCACCAGAGGATTCATAAAAGTCAGTCTGGGTAAAAGTCGGCTTCGTACTGAAACTGCAGGCATGGCCGCTTGTCATGTGCTGAATCTGATCAATCTTTGAGTGCGTTTTACTTTCAGGTGTCATTTCTTTGCCTGAACTTGATGCCTCGCCTGCTATGATACTGAACTATATCTGGGTTGCCTTTTTTGTCATTGCTTTCATCATTGCGCTCGTCCGGCTGATTGCTTTCCAGGACACGGCCATTTTCCCGCAGTTGATGCAATCGACCTTCGATATGTCAAAGAGCGGCTTTGAAATATCTATCGGGCTGACGGGTGTAATGACGCTCTGGCTTGGCCTGATGAAGATCGGTGAGCGCGGAGGTATGGTGAATGTACTGGCCCGGATTATGGGACCATTCTTTGCCCGGCTGTTTCCGGAAATTCCACGCAACCACCCGGCTACTGGCGCGATCATCATGAACTTCTCTGCCAACATTTTGGGACTTGACAACGCCGCCACGCCACTGGGATTAAAAGCCATGCAGGAACTTCAGGAACTCAATCCCAATAAAGACCAGGCATCCAATGCGCAGATCATGTTTTATGTATTAAACGCATCGGGTCTCAGCATCATCCCGCTGTCAATCATCGCCGATCGGGTTGCGATGAACTCCGTCAATCCAACAAGCATATTCATACCGACCTTAATTGCAACGTCCTGCTCAACCGCCGCCGGATTGATTTATGTATCGATTCGCCAACGCATCAATCTCTTTGCTCCAGTCGTGTTGCTGTATCTCGCAGTCTTCGCCGGCTTTATCGGATCGTTGGTGTGGTACTTCGCGGGGCTTTCTCAGGAACAAATGCAACAACAGTCCCTCCTGTTCACCAGCATCGTTATCCTGACGATCATCATCACTTTCATCGCCATGGGCCTCCGGAAAAAGATTGCCATCTTCGACACATTCATTGAAGGAGCAAAAGAAGGTTTTCAGACCTCAATCAAAATCATTCCGTTTCTGGTTGCAATCCTCGTCGCCATTGGTGTCTTCCGGACTTCCGGTGCGTTGGATTATATCACCGATGGAATCGCGTACGTTCTTTCAGCGCTCAATGTGAATACCGATTTTGTTGAGGCGCTTCCGGTTGCGCTGATGAAACCGCTGAGCGGACAAGGCGCACGCGCCATGATGATCGACATTTCCCAAGCGTCCGGTGGACCCGACACATTTGTCGCAAACCTCTCCGCGGTGTTCAGGGGCTGCGCTGAAACTACCTTTTATGTGCTCGCACTTTACTTCGGCAGTGTGCAGATTCGCAACACGAGATACGCCGTAACGGGTGGGTTAATCGCAGACGTATTCGGTGTGGCCGGTGGTCTTTTTGCAGGCTATCTGTTTTTCCACTAATTGGAAATTCATCACCAATTGACGCGACACATAAAGTAGGCCAAACGTTTGTTAAAACGCCTCAAGGAAGTTATCATTGTTATATGGAAAAGAAAGCGGAAATTCAAAAGACCATCTACGATAACGCTAAGTCTCACTTCCTTGGTAATTTCCCGGACAATCTTCCAATCGAACAGGCATACGTGCACATCGGCATGTATCTGGGCTGGATAATTGACAGTGGTTTGTTCTCAGAGTACTTCGAAGACGAAGCGTCGAATCAAATCTTTCGCTTCCGAAGACGTGAAATTTCATGCACCATCCTCAGTGAGATCTGGGATGGGTATCTGGGTTACGAACTTTTCAATCGGCAGGGAAATATGTTCACCTACTACTATTATGGTGGTGGACTATACCGAAACGACTATGACGAGATTCTCGTGAAAAACCTCCCGTCGATCTATCACGTTGTTGATAATTGGGAAAACTACGAGAAGATTAAACTGCGCATCGACATGCGATTCAACGACTGGAAGAAACTCGTTGGTGCCTGATCAATAATTGATCGTTCAATTAAAAAACTGAAGGAGGCTGTCTCAAAAGGACAGCCTTTTTGTTGCCAAAAAAAGTTTTTAATGATGACGAAGGGGAATTTGGGCGCGTCCCTCGCGCATCGCACTCAGCGTGCTGTTTCTTGTCCTCCTGTAACTGCGCTGCCTTAACTCGCACCCATGGATGCGACAGACGTTAAAGATGCGGGCAATGACGATCGGATGCCTTTGTCTGACGAAGACATGTGAGATTATCGAATGAGCTTTCCGTTTTTATCGACGACCGTTTCAGCGTTGCTGCTTTTGACAGACAGCTCGCCGGTTTCGGCAGCAAAACTTAACGATTCCGGCACAAAAGCAAATTCAAAGTTATTGCTCCATGCGAGCCCGTCGGAGCGATAAATTTTGGCGATCGTTGCCTTGTATTTCTGCGTTGGTGTAGGCTTCGTTGAGACAAAAAGAAGATAATATACCTGCCCATCACCATCTGAGTGAGCCAGAGCCTTGGCAGATGAAGCATCTTTGTATTTGAAGGAAGTTGCCTCCACCGGGAAGAAGTACTTGACCGCCGCCTTTCTCGAAGGTGTGATCATATAGAAAAATCCTTTCGAATTCACTGTGTCCTTCGTTTGCAGACCGACAACAAAACGTTCATCCTGAATAAACAACGATCGAAAAGATTTGCTGGTAATCTGATTCTGAAGCGGAATGGAATCAGCACCGTCCACAAGCCAGTTGACCATACCCTGACGCTGTTCCAGTTCAGTGGCCTTGCGGCGCTTTTCACGCTCTGCGTACTCTTTTAGCGCGCTGATGTAACTTTTCAACACAAGGGTATTGCTGTAGGTATTCGTGATGAAGTGCTCGTAATCGGTTGCTTCTGTGTCAATATCCTGATTAGCGAGCCGGCCAGAGGTGCTATCCAGTTTATTCAGGTAATGGAGCTCTTCATTCACCAGCTTCAGTTGGAGATGAACATTGAGCGAGTCTTTATATCGACGATGCTCCATCAAAGACGAACGATATTCCAGGTCCGCAACCTTCATTGCAAAAACATCAATCGGAAGAGGCGACTCATCGTATTTCTTCAGTTGATCGAAGATCAGCTTGCTGACAAGTTTGGTTAAGTCATTTCGCACCGATACCGAATCCGTATTCAGACGTTCCCGAAGCTTGTTGATTTCAATATCATAGGAAATCAAGTTTTCGCGAATAGGAAATAACTCCTTTTGTAAAGTTTGCCGCACGGATTCAGCGAAGGACTTGTAGTCCCATAATTTCAAGTCCTCTTCGAAGAAGTTGGCCTGCTCCCCGCCCTGCCCTTTGAAATCGGTAATCTCCTGTAGCGTGAGCTGATGATTATACCCTGTCTTGCCCATATTCGATGAACTGGACAGGTAATTATCAAAAGCCTTCATGCTTGAATCGAACTTGTTTTGAAGGCTCGTCAGCATGCGTACTGTTGATTCATCCGCGCGGAGATACATCTTGTTGGAAGAAGGAAATTTCTCCTGAATCTGGCGATAAACACCCTGTGCTTTTTGGTACATCGAATCCGAAAGAACAAAGTAGTATTTGATCATCTTCATCCTGTCGGCGCGCTCGCGCAAACTTTCAACGCGCTTTTGGATATCAAATTGAATGTCGGAAAGTTTGACACCAAATTCACCCGTACGCAAATCGCGACGGTTATATGCTTCGTAATATTCTTTATTCTTGCGGACCTGCTTTTCATCGATCATGCCAAGCGCCTTTGAAAAATTCATGATCGCAGAGTCCATCACCTGCCGCCCTTCATCTGTCTGTTTCAGGACGTCCATTCTCGCGGCCTTATCCTGGAAGATTAACCCCATAAACAGGTAGGCGTTGGGGTTGTCCAGATTATCCTTAAGATATTTGCGCAGGAACGGTTCAGCCTGTTCGTATTGTTTATTGGCCAGAAGCGCGTAGATGTCTTTGTATTTTACCTTTTGCGCAGATACTGAGGTCATTGCGAAGGTCAGCACGAACAACAAAACAATTGAATACTTCGACATCGGGGGGATCAATTATCTTTCAAAATTAAATAAATTAACCGACAATCAGGGTAAAAAATGAAAAAGGGGCTGAAAGACGTTTTGAACTCAAAAACAGCAAGGACAGTCGGTCCATGGGTGCTAACTATGCTCATCATTGTGGTTCTGCGTGTCACCGGAATGGCGGGACCAATTGCGGGTTTTGTACAACTTGCGCTCGTGCAGACGGGCGTGCTGAATGTCGATGTGGAAGAAGAAAGCGCGCCGGAAGACTTCGACTATAATTTTGAAGTCCAAAATCTGGACGGTCGCATCATGCACGGCAATGAGCTCCGTGGAAAAGTCGTCTTCATCAACCTGTGGGCAACATGGTGCCCTCCATGTCGCGCAGAAATGCCCTCGATCCAAAAGCTCTATGATCAGGTGAATCACGACAGCGTTGCCTTTGTGATGCTTTCGATCGATAAGGCCAACCAGAAGCACAAAGTGAAAAACTACATTGAAGAAAATGAATTCACCTTTCCGGTTTACACCCTATCAGGACCTGTTCCGAAAATGATGCAGGTACCTTCAATCCCCACGACGTTTGTTGTTGGTATCGACGGAAAAGTGCGTCTGAAGAGCACCGGAACAAACAATTACAATACAAAAAACTTCAAAAAGTTTTTGCGGAAACTGATGCGGGAAACTTCGCAGGAAAAAGCGGCGAATTAGAAGATCTATTACGCCCGCGAGCCAGGATAAAGTGCGAGCAGTTCCTCGCGTACGCGTGCAAGTCCGGTGGATGCTTTGTCTTCAATCATTCGGATCCCCCGCACGTTGCCTACATCCGGCAACTTGGGATCGACCACAAATTTTAATGCTGAACCCGGAACGCTATGAATTAATCCGGCTGCCGGATAAACCACCAGTGATGTGCCTGCAACAATAAACACGTCCGCCTTCGCAGCGTGTTCCTCAGCCACCGACATGAGCGGAACCATTTCACCAAACCACACAATATTCGGTCTCAGTTGAGATCCTCTTTCGCAGGTGTCGCCGGACTTGAGCTCCCACCCGGATATCGGATAGACAAGATTTGGATCCACGGTGCTCCTGGATTCAAAAAGGCTTCCATGAAGGTGAATAACGTGGCTCGAACCAGCACGCTCATGGAGGTTATCCACGTTTTGCGTAACAATGACGACATCATGGAATTCTTCAAGCTCAGCGAGGATCTCATGCCCCCGGTTAGGCTTCACCTCGAGCGCCTTGCGTCGTCTCTGATTATAGAAATCGAGAACCAGCGCGGGGTTCTTTTGCCACCCTTGCGGGGTAGCCACCTCCATGATGTCGTGACCTTCCCAAAGCCCGTCGGCGTCGCGAAATGTTGGGATTCCGCTTTCGGCGCTAATGCCGGCACCCGTGAGCACGACGACTTTTTTCCGGCTCATAAAAAGAATATCAGGACTTCTTCGACTTGGTCGTCTTCGCGGTCTTGCGTGCAAATCCTCCACGCCCCTTTTTCTCCGGTGCTGCTGCAGCCAGCGTGAGGCATTCTTCCAACGTCAATGACGCTGGTTCCTTCCCCTTCGGGATCTTGACATTCTTCTTACCCGCTTTGATATAGGGACCAAAACGCCCGTTGAGTACCTGAATGTCCGGATTCTCATCAAACAACTTGATCGTTTTGTTCGCATCCGCCACGCGCTTATTTTCAATCAACTCGACAGCCTTCGCCAACTCAATCGCGTAAGGATCCTGATCCTTCGGAATCGAGACAAATTTTTTGTCGTGAAGAACGTAAGGACCAAAGCGTCCGATGTTAACAACCACAGGCTTTTCTTCAAAGAGCCCGAGATCACGCGGCATCTTGAACAACTCAAGCGCATCTGCAAGCGTGATGTTCTCAATAAACTGACCAGGTCGCAGACTCGCAAACTTCGGCTTCTCGCCGCCATTGTCGTCGGGGTTCTCTCCTATCTGAACGTAGGCGCCAAACTTGCCCAGTTTTGCGTAAATGTTTTTGCCTGTTTTCGGATCAACGCCAAGCTCCCGGCTCTTTCCTACGGATGACCGTTCAACCAGCTCTGTCTTCGATACCTTTTTATGAAACGGTTTGTAGAAATTCGCAATCATCCGGCGCCACTCGAGTTTGCCGCTCGCAATCTCATCGAACTCCTGCTCAATTTCCGAAGTGAAAGAATAATCGGTGATGTCGGGGAAATGCTCAACAAGAAAATCATTCACAACCATCGCCGTGTTGGTCGGAAACAATTTATTCTTTTCCGCTCCCGTGATTTCAGAATCGTCCCGCTTTGAAATCTTATTTGACGCAAGGGTCAGCACCCGATACTTGCGTTCCACACCTTCGCGAATTTCTTTCACAACATATCCGCGCTTCTGGATGGTGGTAATGGTCGGCGCATACGTGGAAGGACGGCCGATGCCCAGTTCTTCGAGCTTCTTCACCAACGAGGCTTCTGTGTAACGTGCCGGATGTCTCGTAAACACCTGACGCGCCATCAATTCATCGAGCGTCAGTTGTTGCCCAACTTTCAGCGGAGGCAACACCTTGCTGTCATCTTCTTCATCGTCATCATCACCGGACTCGATATACACTTTGAGAAAACCATCGAACTTCACCACCTCACCCGTTGCCACGAGGGAGTAATCATTTGTGGATATGCCAATGGTCGCTGTTGTTTTTTCCAACTCCGCATCTGCCATTTGCGAAGCAATGGCCCGTTTCCAAATCAATTCATATAACCGGCCTGCATTGCGATCCATGCCCACTTCAGTGACGGAAAAATCAGTAGGTCGAATCGCTTCGTGCGCTTCCTGAGCACCAGAAGATTTCGTTTTAAACTGTCGAGGATACAAATACTCTTTCCCAAAAGCAGACTTGATCTGATTGGATGCACCTTGTCTCGCTTCATCCGACAGGTTCACCGAGTCCGTACGCATGTAGCTGATCTTACCAGCTTCATATAACTTCTGCGCAACGGCCATAGTCTGAATAACAGAGAAGCCCAGTTTACGCGCTGCCTCCTGCTGCAGTGTTGAAGTTGTAAATGGAGGTGCAGGTGTACGCTTGCCCGGCTTGGTTTGCAAATCAGAAATCTGAAACTTCGCCGACTTGCATGACTCTAAAAACTCTTCCGCTTCTTTCTCCGTCTTGAAACGCTCCGGTAACTCCGCACTCAATGTCTTTCCTTTTCCAAGATCAAACTGAGCGGTCACCCGAAACGCTGACTGAACTTTGAATTCATTGATTTCCCGTTCGCGCTCGACGATCATGCGCACCGCAACGGACTGTACACGCCCCGCACTGAGGCCTGTCTTGATTTTTTTCCAGAGTATCGGCGACAATTCATAACCCACCAGTCGGTCGAGTACACGGCGAGCCTGCTGCGCATTCACAAGATCAATATCAATCCCTCTTGGTTTCTCCAACGCATTTAAGATCGCCTTCTTTGTGATTTCGGTGAAAACAATGCGTCTTGTCTTCTTATCGTTCAAATCAAGCACTTCTTTCAAATGCCAGCTGATCGCCTCTCCCTCGCGGTCTTCATCGCTCGCCAGATACACCATCTCGGCGTCCTCTGCAAGTTTTCTCAGCTTGGATATGACTTCTTTCTTATCGGGACTGACTTCGTAAGTCGGTTCAAAATCATTCTCTATATCAATGGCATCACCACCCTTAGGCAAGTCGCGCACGTGTCCCATGCTGCTGGCAACCTTGAAATTTTTGCCGAGATATCCTTCAATGGTTTTTGCCTTTGCCGGTGATTCTACAATTACTAAATTCTTTGACATCCTGTTATTTTGGTACTTTCGAGCGGGTCAAATATCCGCAATTTTTATAAAAATCAAATTTGATGGCTTTTAACCGGGCTTTCACACGATGGAATGTTGTTTCTTTGCAACAAACAAAAAAGCGATCCGGTATAAGATTTATGATGAAGAGAACCCTGTCACCAAAACATCAGTTCCATCCTTAAATAATTTCTATGTCGAAAGAACTCTGCCTGCTCCGACATGCTGAGAGTGTTCCAAAAAATTTTTACGAAGAGGACAAAATGCGTGAGCTCTCACCGAAAGGCATGCACGAAGCAGCACAAATCGCCGAGTTCTGTGAAAACCGAAAGCTGCGCTTTGATTTGATCACGTGCAGCAGCGCGAAACGCACCAGCACAACGGCCATGGTACTGGCAGAACAGGTTGGCTACGCAGAACATCACATCGTCGACGCCGATGAACTTTATGAGGCTTCGGTGAGAACCTTGCTGGACTATGTTAACCGTCTCGACGACAGGCATGAACGGGTGCTTTTGATTGGCCACAATCCGGGCATCTCTTATTTCGCGGAACTGCTCACACGCGCGGAAGTCGGCGATATGCCGCCGGCAGGGCTTGCCCACATCCGATTTGAAACCGACACCTGGAAAGCTGTCAGTCAGGGTACAGGTGAACTGGTGGTATTTACCTCGCCCGCGCAATTGATACAGGAATGAACGAAGAATTCGACCCCAATGGGCCGGGAATTCGAGGTAAGATCTTTGGATTGCCCGGCAGTCCGGAATCCGCTTCCATTATCCTGTTGCCTGTCCCGTGGGAAGTGACTGTCTCCTACCGAACCGGAACAGCACAAGGCCCTGAAGCTATCTTGCTGGCATCCAGCCAGATTGACCTGGCACACAAGGATATCCAGGATGTTTGGAAGCTCGGGGTGGCCATGCTCCCCATTCCACACGAAATTCTTGAGGAAAGCAATCGGCTCCGGCCGGTGGCAGCAGCGCATATCCGCAATTTTGAAACTGAACGCGTTGATCGCCCCAATCCGGCTACTGAATTAATCAACGAACATTGCGAGAATCTGCACATTTACATCCGGAACGCTGCCCGGCGGTGGCTGCGCGAGGGTAAGATTGTCGGGCTCGTGGGCGGCGATCACAGTACGCCACTGGGGCTGCTGCGCGCGCTCTCAGAATCGAGGGAACCGTTCGGAATCCTTCACCTGGACGCCCATATGGACCTTCGGAAGGCGTATGAGGGTTTTACCTACTCCCACGGCTCCATCATGTTCAATGCCTTGAAATTGACATCTGTGACCCAATTGGTTCAGGTAGGCATCCGCGATTATTGTGAAAACGAGATTCAAGTGGCGGCGGCGTCGAATGGCCGCGTTTCGGTCTGGTTTGACGAAGACATCAAATCCCGCATGTTTCAGGGCGTTACCTGGGATGTGATCTGCGATGAGGTCATCGCCCGGCTTCCGCCACGCGTGTACATCAGTTTTGACATCGACGCACTGCGACCCGATTTATGCCCCAATACCGGAACCCCGGTGCCTGGCGGACTCGATTTTGAGCAGGCGATTTACCTGATTAAAAAGCTGGTTTCGTCAGGCAGGAAAGTCGTCGGATTTGATTTAAATGAGGTTTCTGGAGCCGAATGGGACGCAATCGTCGGCGCGCGCGTTCTGTGGAACATGTGCTTGTGGACGGCTGTTTCACAGCGGAAACTGTTGCGCATCCGCTAAAGACATTCGCAGGATTGGCTATCTTTGCGACCTTGATCATGAAGAAGGTAGCATTTTACACATTGGGTTGTAAACTCAACTATTCCGAGACCTCCACCATTTCCCGGATGTTTGAGCAGAAAGGGTATCAAAAGGTCGATTTTACCGATACCCCTGACATCTTCATCATCAATACCTGCTCCGTTACCGAAAACGCGGACAAGAAATGCCATAAGGTGGTCCGGGAAGCACGTGGCATTTCGCCCGATGCCTACGTGGCCATTATCGGGTGCTACGCGCAGTTGAAGCCCAAAGAAATCTCCGAGATTCCCGGCGTCGACGCGGTGCTTGGAGCAGCCGAAAAGTTTCAGCTGGTGGATTTGCTGGACGGTTTTGTCCGGACACCCCAACCGAAGGTGTTCGCGTCGGAAATCAAGGCAGCAACTTCCTTCAATACGAGTTTCTCCATTCACGACCGCACCAGGACCTTTCTGAAGGTACAGGATGGTTGCGACTACTCCTGTACGTTCTGTACCATTCCGCTGGCAAGAGGAAGCAGCAGAAGCGATAGCATCGCGAACATCGTGGCGACTGCCCGGAAGATTGCTGCAACAGAGGTACGTGAAGTTGTGTTGACCGGCGTGAATACCGGAGACTTCGGATTGCAGGAGGGCCGTCGTGTGGAGCGATTTATTGATCTTGTCAAAGCCGTGGACGATGTCGGGGGAATTGACCGTTTTCGGATCTCGTCGATCGAGCCCAATCTCCTTTCTGATCAAATCATTGAATTTGTTGCGTCCTCGAAACGCTTTGTTCCCCATTTTCATATTCCGCTGCAATCCGGTTCAGACAAAATCCTGAAACTGATGCGTCGCCGGTACTTGCGTAATCTGTATGAGGAGCGCGTAGCGAAAATCAAATCGCTCATGCCTCATTGCTGCATCGGTGTTGATGTGATTGTTGGATTCCCTGGAGAAACTAAAGCAGATTTTCTCGAGACCTATCAGTTCCTGAACCAGTTGGATATCTCCTACCTCCACGTATTTACCTATTCGGAGCGCGAGAACACCCCGGCAGCCGAAATGGATGGAAAGGTTAGTCCGTCAGAGAAGGCAGAGCGTTCTAAAATGCTGCACGTACTGTCGGACAAAAAGCGCCGCCGGTTTTATGAAGAGAACATCGGGCGAGAGGCCGAAGTACTATTTGAAAATGATGTCGAGAACGGAATGATGCACGGTTTCACCGAGAACTATGTCCGCGTGGCCGCGAAATTCGATCCGTTGCTGATCAACGAAATCAAGAAGGTGAAGCTTACCGCAATCAACTCCGACGGTCTCGTCGAAGTTGAAGAGACCGAATCTTTTGTCACCCATTCCTGACGTCAGATGTACCTGAATGAAGGTTGAATTGCCGTATTTCGACGATTTTCTGCAATTTTGGTCAGATTCAGGAAGTGTAAGGTTTGTCTTCAATAATGCCTGAAAATCCTTACCCTCGTTTAGCGGAAAAAATCTTAAGCTGCTAAATAACAGCAAGTTGCGAACTCCTAATCAAAGCGTTGACGCAAATTGCATGTCATGCACGGAACGCCCGGGCAACCCTCCTTTTTCAAAAAAATTCGTCCCCACTGCCGCTTTCATTACCCAAAGAAGTAAGCGGCCATAGTTCAACAGCATGCCCCACCGGGCAGAAATACATTTGTATCGTAAACCCCGACACAAATGAAAAGAGCTGCTTTAATCTTCACATTCGCCATCATCGGACTGAGCGTTATGTCTTGCGGAATTGAACCCATCGTGCATTCGCATTGCCCTTCGTACTCTCATCAGAAGAGAATGACTAAGCATGGGAACAAGGCACAGGCCGCCTACATCAAAAAGAATAAGAAGCACATCTAAGGTTACAGGAGAAGCTCTCCGTCCTTGATCTCGAGTCTTCGGTCGGCCATCTGCGAGAGTTCGCTGTTGTGGGTAACGATGATGAAAGTCTGGTTGAGCGACTTCCTCAAATCAAAGAAAAGACGATGAAGCTCCAGCGCATTCCGGGAATCCAGATTTCCGCTGGGTTCGTCTGCCAATAACAAATCCGGCGCATTGATCAGCGCTCGTGCGACAGCCACGCGCTGTTGCTCTCCCCCGGACAGTTCGGAGGGTTTATGCTCCTTTCGCCCCGACAAGCCGAGCATATCCAACAGCTCTTCTGCCCTTTTACGAACAGCCTGTTCATTATTTCCGGCGATAAATCCAGGTATCTGCACATTTTCCAATGCCGTGAACTCCGGCAGCAGATTATGAAACTGAAATACAAAGCCTATGGAACGGTTCCGAAACTGCGCCAAATCACGCTGCGACTTGGCAAACACATCCGTGTCCTTGATGGTCACTTTTCCCTGATCAGGACGATCCAACGTGCCAAGGATGTGGAGCAGCGTGCTCTTGCCAGCACCGGAGGCACCGACCACAGCGACGATCTCCCCTCTCGACACCTCCAGGTTGATGTTCTTCAACACCTTCAGTTGCCCATAAGATTTTTGGATTCCCGTCGCCCGCAGCATGCTTAATCAGGGTTTTCTTGAAATAAAGATTTAAATAAAGTAGTTTCACGCCAAAACAAAAAATTCATGAATATCCACGAATACCAGGGCAAAGAGATTTTGAAACGTTATGGCGTTGCAATTCAGAGAGGTATAGTTGCAGATACGCCGGAAGGCGCCGTGAATGCTGCAAAAGAATTGCAGGCTGAGACCGGAACCAAGTGGTTCGTGGTCAAATCACAAATTCATGCCGGTGGTCGTGGGAAAGGAACGGTTAAGGAAACAGGTTCCAAGGGCGTCGTGCTTGCAAAGAGCATCGCGGAGGTACCTGAAAAAGTAAAGGCCATTCTGGGCGGCACACTGGTCACCATCCAGACAGGTCCGGAAGGCAAGCGCGTCAATAAGGTTCTCATCGCCGAGGATGTGTATTATCCAGGGGAAAGCGAACCAAAAGAATATTATATGAGCATCCTGTTGGACCGCTCCAAAGGCTGTCCGGTGATCATGGCCTCCACGGAAGGTGGTATGAACATCGAAGAGGTTGCTGAAAATCACCCGGAAAAAATTGTCAAGGAATGGATCGATCCCGCTATCGGATTACAGCCCTTCCAGGCACGTAAAGTTGCCTTCGCCATGGGCTGGACCGGTAATGCATTTAAGGAAGGTGTGAAGTTCATTCACTCACTCTACAGCGCCTACCTTGGACTGGACGCATCCATGTTTGAAATCAACCCTTTGCTGAAAACATCGGATGGAAAAATCCTGGCCGTAGATGCCAAAGTGAATCTGGACGACAATGCTTTGTTCCGTCACAAAGATCTCGCTGAACTGCGCGACATCACCGAGGAAGATCCATTGGAAGTAGAGGCTGGCAAAGCCGGTCTGAACTACGTCAAGCTGGACGGAAACGTTGGCTGTATGGTGAACGGAGCAGGTCTGGCGATGGCTACCATGGATATTATCAAGCTCTCGGGCGGTGAACCGGCAAACTTCCTCGATGTCGGAGGCGGAGCGAATGCAGAAACCGTCGAAGCCGGATTCCGCATTATTCTGAAGGATCCCAACGTAAAGGCTATCCTCATTAACATCTTCGGAGGTATCGTTCGTTGCGACCGTGTCGCCAACGGGGTTGTGGAAGCCTACAAGAAAATTGGCAACATCAGCGTTCCCATTATTGTCCGTTTGCAGGGTACCAACGCTGAAGAAGGTGCAAAAATCATTGAGCAGTCTGGTCTTAAAGTGAAGTCGGCCATCCTGCTGAAGGACGCTGCACAACGTGTAAAAGAAGTGTTGGCATAAGCCCGCTTTTTTTACTATTTTGCTTCGAAAATACTAACCTCAATGCCAAGAAGTGCGACACATCTGGGAACTCTTTTGCTCATTCTTTCGGGGATTGTTGCTGAAGCTCAGAGTTTCTATGCGATCAAACGTGAGAGGGACCTTATCGCCACTTTCGGATTGAACAGTTCGACCTATTACGGTGACCTGAAAGACCCAAGTGATATTCTCGACTTCCGTCCTTCGTTATCGTTAGGCGCGTTGTATTACTTCGATCAGCGTTTTGGCGTCCGTGCGGAGTTCTCGTACATCAACCTTCAGGGCGCGGATTCAGAAACCGGCGACAGTGGTAAGATTCCGAGAAATCTTTCGTTCACTTCCAACTCATTTGAATTTGCAGTATCCGGTGTGGTGAATCTTGTTCCTAATGGACAAAGGTTTTATCAGCGCTCTAATTTTAACGCCTACGGTTTTGCGGGTGTTGGATTATTGTATTTCAATCCCAAGGCAGAACTGAATGGTGAGAAGTATGCACTCCAGCCGTTAAAAACAGAAGGGGTATCTTATTCCCGCCTGGCGTTGGTGATTCCTTATGGCGTTGGCGGGCGATACAAGGTCAATCCGTTCTTTAACGTTGCCGTTGAATTGGGCTGGCGCAAAACATTTACAGACTATATCGACGACGTGAGTGACAAGTATGTTGACAACGCGTCTTTCACCGATCCAATCGCCCAGCAGCTCGCTGACCGCGGTCCGGAGATTGGCTATGCCATACGGACTCCAGGAACAAAACGTGGAGACCCGTCCAAGAAAGATGCCTACATGTTGCTTAGCGTAAAAGTTGAATATTATCTCCCGCACCAGTTCCGGATCGGTCAGAATAAGCTCTACTCGAAGAAACGTAAGCAGTTCAGGAGACGATCAAGACGTTAGAATTTCATTAATAACAACAAAGCCGCTTCAATACGAGGCGGCTTTTTTTATTTCATTCAAAATGGAGTTCACCCGACATTTGCCGTATCGTTATCCACTTGCTGTTCGTACCCGATTGCAATTCGTCGAGGAACGGAACGCTCTCTTAAACTTGGATGCAGACGCCCGGGCGTTGTCGGCCATTGACTCTCAGCCATGCTCATCTTCAATCGGGGCACTAAAGTTCTGGAATTCTACGCGCAGAATAGCGCGAGTTGGAAATCACCTCAAAAGCCAACGTGATTCAACGCAGTTTTTTCACTACTGAAAAACGCGATCGAGGACCTCGTAGCGGGAGTAGTTGCTCTTGAAATCAGGAACGAGCTCCTTCATTAAGGCAACCATCTTGAGTTCGTTTCTATCGTGGATGAGATCGATAAACAGCTCGATAAATTTGTTGATCTCCTCGTACTCATACTCATGCGTCTGTGCGATGAGAATTTTATCGTGATGTGTTCGGATGGTGTTCTCTTTATCGTTCAACAGTTCTTCATACAACTTTTCACCTTCCCGTAAACCGGTGAACACAATGTCAATATCTTTTCCCGGCTCAAGACCGGAGAGCCGAATCATCTTGCGCGCAAGGTCGAGGATCTTGACGGACTTACCCATGTCAAAAATAAAGATCTCTCCTCCCCTCCCCATGACACCTGCCTCAAGAACCAGGCGACAAGCTTCAGGAATGGTCATGAAGTAACGTGTGATCTCCGGATGCGTCACCGTTACCGGACCGCCTTCTGCTATTTGCTTTTTGAATAATGGAATAACAGAGCCGTTGGATCCCAATACATTTCCAAAGCGGGTAGTGACAAACGCCGTGTGCTTCTTCTGCAAGGAGTTCGCAAGGCGGTTGTTTAACGATTGCACGTAAATCTCTGCAATTCGCTTGGAGCACCCCATCACATTTGTCGGACGGACCGCCTTGTCGGTTGATACCATCACGAATTTTTCCACGCCGTACTCCACCGAAATATCGGCGAGCGATTTCGTTCCAAGGATATTACACGTAATGGCCTCGGCAGGATTTCCCTCCATGAGCGGAACGTGCTTATAGGCTGCCGCATGAAATACAATCTGAGGTCGCGCGTAATCAAAAATCTGCAGCATCCGATCGCGGTTGGTGATGTCCGCAATGAAGGACTCCACATTCAGCGATTTGCTTTCGAGGCGAACAAGTCGATCAATTTCATACAACGGACTCTCGGCCTGATCCACCAAAATGAGCGACTCGGGATGATAGTGCATCACCTGCCGCACAATCTCACTTCCAATGGAACCAGCCGCTCCGGTAATGCAAATGCGTTTACCACGCAGCGCACTCTCCAGGTTCTTATCCTCGAGCCGGATGGGTTCACGCTCGAGTAAATCCTCAATGTTGATTTCTTTGATCTGATTTAACGACAGCTCACCTTTCACCCATTTCTCAACCGGTGGAACGATACGAACGCGAACGTCATGTTTCAAACAAATGTCCACGATGTTGTTCTTGCGCTCAACCGAAAGGTCGTTAATTGTGATGATGAAATCATCGATGTTATTTGAAACGAGGAAGTCCTCAAAGCCTTCCAGAGAAGGAGTATTATAGATCTTCGAGCCGTTAATGACCTTACCCACTTTGTGGCGGTCATCGTCGAGGAAACCAACCACCCGCGAAGTCCGGGACGACTCGATCACCTGCTTGGTCACGATTCCGGTTTGTCCCGCGCCAAAAATCAACACATTCGAGTTTTTGATCAGCGCCCGCTTGTAATAAGAAAAGAAGTGCTTGACCAGCAGGCGATAATTAAACAGGAAGAGAAAAGACGCGAGGAAGGAAATGAAGATGACCGAGTAGGGAATCAGGTTTTCGTTGTAGTTGTAATAGTACACGAGATTACCGGTCGCAATCAGCACCACGTTGGCGACGAGCATATAGAAGATGCGTACGCCATCCTGCAATCCGGTATAGCGTATGATACCCTGATAACTGCCTGTAATGCCACTGGCCACAAGCCCCATCAGGACGGAAAAAGCAATACCCGTGAGGAAGTTATTATGCTGCAGTTCAGCAGCAGAAAAATTAAAACGGAGAAGATAGCCAATCAGGCTGGCAAGAGCGATGAGAACCATGTCGATAAAGACAATGACCCATCGCGGGAGGATCTTCAGGTTTCGGATAAACCGGACAATCAAGGATTATTCTTTTTTTGAGCTCATCAACCGCTTCACACCAAACAAGGAACCCAGAGCAATGAGGATCTCGATGCCCGAAATGGGCACGTCCGGAGGAGGAGGATCACCAGGAGGACCGCCGCCAGAGGGCTGTGCGAGACAGCTCAATGCAATTACCGCTGTAAACAGCAGGGAGAGTAAGCTTTTTCTTACCATCATTTGATCACTACGCGTTCTTGAACCATGGTCTTATCGGATGAACTTTTCACCTTGACGAGGTAATGTCCTTTCGGTAGTTGGTCCACATCAATAGATTTTGAAAAATCAGAACTGCCAAAGTTAACTGTTTTTACGAGAACACCGCTAACGGAATAGAACTCAATTGTTCCTGAGGATGCCCGTGCTTGCTCAAGCAGGTTAGAAAGGTCAGCCTTGATGATACCTTCAGCTGGATTCGGATAGAAACGGCCCGCACGTTGCTCAGTCAGGCGCAATGCCTCAGAAGCTGCCTCGCAGCCCTGGCTCATTACCTTAACCTGATATAGTCCGTTTTGAGTAGTATTCAACACCGGATTGGTTGCACCGGGAATTGCTTCGCCATTGAGGAACCACTGAACACCGTTGCGGATGTTCGTGCGCAGCTCCGTGCCGTTGGCAATGATTTGTGGTGTTGCCAGCTCAGGATCGGCAAATTCAATGTTCATCACAAAGCGGGTCGGGTCGGCCGAGCGAGGGTCGCTTGTAATGGTGAAGTTATAGGTCGACGCATCGGTCACCGTTACCGTTTTTTCTGTAAAGCGGTCTGTGATGGTAATCTTGTTGACATCAAGTAATGTATTGACGCGTTCAAAAGACATCGTGTACTCGCCGGCTTTGGTGTCTGTAAGTTTCAATTGAATGGCATTGGCGCACGCGCTTTTCGGCATCACACTCACAGCGAGCGTACTGCCGTCCGTACCGATGGCGGAGAAGTTGAAAATTCTGTTCTTCAGCTTATTGGCATCATACTGACTATCGAAACCCGCAGTAGCCTCCTCGTTGAATCCAACGGTGAGTACATCCGTCTTGCCTTCGGAAGTCAGGTTGATGAACATCTTTTCTTCAGAGTTTCCGGTACGATAGAAAACTGGATCTGAACTGGATACTTTCACGCTTTCTGTTGAGGTAAGTACCGGGGCACTGCCTGTGGTCTGGACCCAGAAAGCCTGTCCCTGCGCAATTACGCCGTCCCAAACGCCATTGGAATATCGATAAGTCAGATTGTTTCCGTCCCAGATCGCCGCAGCGCCGTTCACATTAGTCTTCTGCCAGCCCGAGGCCGCATTCCAGTTGATCGGGCATGCGTAGGGATTGGGCAACAAATTCCAACCGTCGTTGACGCCGGTGTCAAAAGCAGGGTCGTCGGTGAACGTAACGCCGTAGTTGTACGCCGAGGCACCAGCGAGCGTTGGCTGGTTGGCCAGCAACGTTCCGCGGACGTCAATGGTGTAATTTCCGCTGTAGTACATGTACGCAGAATATCCCCGAGAAGCAGTAAGGGTACCGTTGGTGGCAACTGTCGTCCAGCCCTGATCCACGTTACCCAGCGTGCTTTCTGTGTAATACGCGAGAGAACCATTCACAACCGTAATGTCATCGGTCAGCTCAGATACCGGAACGCTATTCACCGGGAAGCTGAAATTTCGCCAGGCTGTTGAAGAGTTTACGAAGTAACGCTGAAACACAACATTACCAGTAATAATACCGCCGCTCATCGCGCCAATGCGCGCATCCTGGTTGGCATCCGAGTAAAGAATGAAATTGCTGCTTCCTGAACCATCGGCATCAAACGTACCACTTTGCATCGTCAATAGACCGATCAGTGTCAGCGTAGTATTGTTCGTAAGCGTGCCTGTTGGTTTATTCACCGTCATGTTCACAATGCTCATCGAATTGCCAGATAAAGACTGGTTATTAGAGCCATTAAACGTTACCGTTCCGGAAGTAGGGAAAGTGATAGAGGAATTATTCGTCACATTTCCTGTTATCGCAATATTAGCTGACGCACCAAACGTCACTCCAGAAGATGCTGTAATATTATTGAGAGTAAGACTTCCAGAACCTGTGAATGACACCGCTCCTTGGGCAACAATAGTTCCAAAATCATCACCTGAGGTAATTGTTCCGGAGTTTGAAACACTCATTGCATTGAGCGTTGTCGTCACATCTCCAAGATTCAATGTCCCACCTGTCGCGACCGATAAACTTGATGAAATTGTCGAAGCACGGTTAAAGGTCAGTGTACCCGCCGATTTATTCACATTGACACCGCCACCGAAGGTGACTGTCCCCCCTGAGCCTTCAAACGACTGAGCTGAAGTTCCCGAAAATACGACCATCGATGAAGGCGTAAAGTTCGCGTTTACCTGAACAGTGTTACCCGAAAGATTCAGGGCCCCTGACGGAGCATACGCGGAGTTAACCGTCATACTAGTACCGCTGAAATTCAGCGCAAAGCCCGAATTCAAGGTGGAATTAATATTTAGAACTCCGGAAGATGTAATTGTTGAACTTGCTACACCCGGATTGAGGGGGGCATCAATATTCAGTGTGCCGGTGGCGGTTAGTGTAGATGTTGTTAGTGTTTTTGTCCCACCGCTCAGAGTCAAATTGCTGTAGTTCTGGGTACCAATCGTTCCGCGAATATTCTGCGGAGAACTCGAAGTAAACCGGATGGTCATCGTCGAAGGCATTGAAGTCAATGTAGGAGCGGCTGTGCCATACCACCAACCTTGATCTTGGCCAGTTCCACTGAAGGATGTTTCCAACACGGAAGTACCAACTAAGGACGTTGTTGCGTTGTTGACCTGTGCAGAAGTTATCAAAGATCCGTTATTTAAAACCAGTCCACCAAATTGTGAGTTTACCAGACCTGCAGTCCCGACTACAGGAACTGTCAGATTAAGAGTTGCATTTGATAGAACAGACAACGCCGTTACTCGTAAAGAACTGACTACACTATTATCCACTGAAAGTGTGAATGCATTTCTCACGAGAAAAGAAGAGAACGACAACGGAGAAACTGTGCCGCCAAAAATTCCGGCGGATTCTAGGGATGCATCTGCTGCCAGATTAAATTGAACGTTCCCCAGAGGAGTTAATTCATTCCAATAATTTATGATCTCATTACCGAAAGTCCAGGCCCCAGTTCCAGTGTTAACTCCAGTGAAAATGAATGAAGGCGTTCCGGCAATAACATCAGTGATCGGCTGTGCAGGAAAGTCAATTGAGGAATCCCAACCCCATAAAGTGCCGGTAACTGTAATTGTAGCGCCGCTAATATTAAGAGCTTCAGTGTCGTAGGAAAGGGCAAGATTCTTTGCCTGAGCCGCAGCATTTACTGTAACTCTGATGCCACTAGGAATATATACATCGTCATCGCCGCCTTGGGGGAACAGCTCTGTTCCGCATGATGTACCAGCGCAACTCCAGGTTAGGCCGTTATTCCAAAGTCCGCCATCAAGAATTGCTGTATACGTATTCTGTCCCGAAGCGGCCGTGGAAATAAACACCGACAGCAGTGCTACAAATTTCAGTGCCTTCATATTAAAGCCTGTATAGGTTAATCCCAAAAATAAACTATTTTCCAACAAGGAACAACAGCGTTCTATACCCCAAAAAAGTAGTAAGTAACCGTTTGCAAATACTGCCTTTTCCCCTTTTTGAACTGGGGAAATTTATACACAACGGCAGGTCATTGTCTGCGCCTAGGCCCTCCGTTGTTTCTGCTCCTGGTAGTAAAAACCAACCATCAGAAGGAACATCAATACAGGGTTTACAATCAACCGGTGAATTTGGGAAAGTAGTGGCGACGAAAGCTCGCTGTCGCCTTCAAGGGTGAGCTTAAACAGCAGATAAACAGGCAGAAACAAGAACAGCTCCGCCAGAAAGAGATAAAAGGCCACGCGAACATAATCGCGGTTTTGAAACAGGCCATAGATGATCAACAGGCACGCGCCGTCGTTCATGGCCATCCGCAACGCCTTATTAAATCCAAAATGCCAGTAGCGATGAACGTTAGAAAGCCCCGTCGCGGAAGCGACCATCCCGAAAATGTCCATTTTTTGGAAAATGTACACCGCCAGTAAAATGGTCACTCCCGCAACCAGTGGAAGAACTTTACGCCGGAACAGCATGACGATTCAGCCTCACCCATCCGGCCCACAGGATCAGTACAACAGCATACAGGATGGCGGTGAAGAAATACTTGTGGAAATAATAAAACATATCCTGGTAACGTAAGGCGGTCACAAACAACAAAGCTATCCGCGAGAGGTTGGCCAGATGAATCACGAGAATCCCAAGCGGCAAATACCACCAGTGCGATTTCCAACGGCCCCTATACGCAAAGAGGAACGCGACAAACACAATCAGTACGTTAAGACCATTACATCCTTCGTACACATTCACCACCACGCGGGTGCCCTGCATCAACGACACCGTTGCTGCATCTGTTTTGTCTTGTATGGTTGTATGAAAACCAAATACATTCAACACGCCTGATGTTTGTCGTGTCGCCTCGCGGGTGAGCGGATCGGCCTTTTCATAAGATTCAATCCACAAACCATACAGGATATTACCGGCGAGATAAATACCGATGAATCTCCCGAGGAAAATTAATGCGGGCTTGTATTCGCGGAGCAGCTGGATCATGTCAGAATAATTGGCGAATCAGACGGACAATGTGTGTGCACTCTTCGAGCGTCATCGCCGTGCCGGAAGGCAGACAAAGTCCGAACTCAAACAATTCTTCGCTTACGCCATTCGTGTATGCCGGGGCCGAAGCAAATACCGGTTGCTTATGCATGGGCTTCCACAGTGGACGGCTTTCAATATTGTTGGACTCGAGTGTGAGGCGAATGTCTTCGCGTGTCACTCGTGGATCACGAACAAGTATCGTAGTCAGCCATCGGTTGGAGTAACTTCCGGCCATTTCCGGTTGAAACGAGATGGTGTCAATATCGCGGAAAGCATTCACGTAGAAATTAAAGATGTCACGGCGCTTGCTCACGCGATCATTCAGTACACGCAACTGGCCAATACCAATCGCAGCCGAAACGTTGCTCATCCGGTAGTTGTATCCCACTTCGGAATGTTGATAGTGCGGTGCTGGATCCCGTGCCTGCGTTGCAAGAAACTTGGCCTTTCGGATCCATTCTTCGTTTCGGGATACGAGCGCACCGCCTCCAGAAGTGGTGATGATCTTATTGCCATTGAATGAAAATATCCCGAAGTCGCCGAAGGTACCCGCATATTGCCCATCGATGGTCGTACCCAGCGCTTCAGCTGCATCTTCAATAACAGGAATTTGATACTTCTTGGCGATCGACATGATCGCTTTCATCTGCGCAGGCATACCGTACAAGTGAACTACGATCATCGCCTTCGGTTTCCTGCCAAGTCTGATTCGTTCTTCGATGGCACGCTCCAGCAACACAGGGTCCATGTTCCAGGTCTCGCGATCGGAATCGATAAATACCGGAGTTGCCTGCTGATACATCACCGGATTGCATGTTCCCGAAAAGGTGAACGATGAACACAGCACTTCATCACCCGGCTTGACACCCAGAATGATCAGCGCAAGGTGGATGGCAGCTGTTCCTGAAGAAAGTACTGCCGCAGCAGGCATGCCGTGGTAGCTGGCAAGATCTTTCTCGAATTGTTCGATGTGCGGACCCACAGGCGAAATCCAATTCGTTTGAAATGCTTCCTGAACCAGTTTCCATTCATCGCCTCCCATATGCGGGGGCGATAACCATATTTTTTTACTCATGTAAATTTGAAATCGTCATTCATGTGAATTCGGGAGCGGCACAAACCGCGCAGGAACGCCGATGGCCATATGATTGGCCGGGACGTCCTTGGTGACCACGGCTCCGGCTCCAACGATGGAATTGTCACCAACTGTTAGTCCCGGTAATACGACAGCGTTGGATCCAATAAAGACATGATTGCCCAAGGTCACCTTACCGGAGATGGACGCTGCAGGCATGATGGATACAAAGTCCCCAATGCGCGAGTCGTGACCAATGGTCGCATGCACATTGAAAATGGGACACTTCCCTATTTGAATATCCACCGTAATTTTAACACCGGAACAAATGATCGCTCCGACGCCCAGTTGCACCGTTTCATCGAGCGTCACGTCAGGGTGGATCAATGCTGGAAATATATACTTCCCGTGGTTGCGCTCGTAAATTTGCCTTCGAATGTGAGGCGCAGCAATGGCAATCGCGACATGCTGATAATCACCAGTCGCCTTTGGGAAATCATGCGTGGCAAAATCGTCAATAAAGCCCGCGAACTCAAACAACGGTTTAGTCTGGTTAATGGCTTTCAACAAAAAAGCGGTCTCTTTTCCGAATCCGCCTGCACCGTATATAACCAACCTGTTCATTTGCCTTTGATAACTTTTGCCGGATTACCTGCCACCGTTGCTCCGTCTTGCACATCTTTCGTCACAACACTTCCTGCACCAACCACACACCATTTTCCAATTCGCACGCCTGGCAACAACACGGCTCCGGCACCGACCAATGTTCCTTCTCCGATGGATACATTACCACACAGTCGCGACCCCGGCGCAACATGTACAAAATCGCCAATGACACAATCGTGATCAATGCTTGCGGCAGTGTTCACAATCACATGCTTTCCAAGCCGCGCGAAAGGCTGAATGATCGCGCCATGCAAAATCATCGACCCCTCTCCCACTTCCGCATCCGTCGCCAGTATGGCAGTCGAATCAACTACGGTTGCAAATTGGTGACGCGTATGTTCTACAGCCGAGCGTCGTTGCTCGTTGTTACCTATGGCGAGTACACACTTTGCACCGGAAAACAAAGACGCATCGTACGTGCCCTTTAGAGGAACACCCATCAATTCGCCGGAAGTGAACCGCGGATCAAAAACGCCCACGACATGATGACCGGAGCGCTTCAGCGCATCGATCACAACTTTTGCGTGACCGCCCCCACCCTGTAAAAACACAGACGCTTTCAAAACCATTTTGCTTTCAATGTCGCGAAAAACTCCCAGATGATTCTATTACTCATCACGAGATTGTCTGTAGAGGGAAGAAAATCAGGTAATCCACCTTCGCTTGCCTCACGAACGAGAAAATTAGTCGGCGCTGCGAGCGGTTTAAATCCGGCATCCTGAAAAATTTTCATCGCGCGTGGAAGATGCATGGCGTCACTCACCAGAATCAGATTGGCCTCTTGTCCAAACCGAAGTTTAAATGCTTCAGCCTCCTGAGCGGTCGTCCGGGGACTATTTAACGAATCCAGACGCTCCGGTGCAACGCCGAGGCTATTGGCGGCGAGCCACGTCACCTCACCTGCGGTCCGGATCCCATTGGCCCGAAAACCAGAGACGATGATCATCGACGAATCCAGTTGATGATAAAGTCTGATGCCTTCATTCAGCCTGCCCTGTGTAATTAATGTCAACTGACCCAAAGGCGGCACTCGCTCATCGTTGATATATCCCCCTCCCAGTACAAAGATGTGATAGAACTGGTTCGGAGCAAGCGTTGACGGATCCAGCGGCGGATACGTTGATTCAATCTTCCCGACAAAGTATTTCGGAAAAAACGGAGTTGAAAACAGAACGAACAGGATGACGGCAAAAACTGTCATCGCTCTTGAAAAACGATCCCGTTTCAATTTCTTCAAAACGAAAGCCATCAGCATGATGAACAACACAATATTCAATGCATTGATCTCGCCTTTCAGTAAATGAAAAAAATCGCTCATGAATTTCCTGTAAACTTTTCCATCGTTGCCGCAGTGGCACTATTAATGCCCTCCGCCTGAAATACCTTTTTAATCGTCATCCAAAGAATGCGCACATCAAATGCAAAACTATAATGACGAACATAATAGACATCAAAAGCAAATTTCTCCTGCCACGAAATGGCATTGCGCCCATTTACCTGCGCCCAGCCTGTGATGCCTGGACGTACGTTGTGACGAAGCCGTTGCTCATCCGAATACAGCGGGAGGTACTCCATCAACAGTGGACGCGGTCCAACCAGCGACATATCTCCTTTAATTACATTCAGCAATTGAGGAATTTCATCCAGTGAAGTCTTGCGAATGATTTTACCAAATCCGGTCAGGCGGACTGCGTCCGGAAGTAACTGACCATGGGCATCCTTGCGATCATTCATCGTCTTAAATTTAATGACGAAAAATGGACGCTCGTGTCTGCCCGGACGTTGCTGGGTGAAGAAGGGCGTTCCCCGGTTGTTGATCAATAACAGCAACGCAACTACTAAAACAACAGGCGACAGCAAAACAAACGCAACGAGCGCAAGAAGCAGATCCAATTCACGTTTGAAGAACTTTCTATACATTCAGATGGCGTTCAATTTCACGAATGTATTTCGTAGCCAGTACCTGCCGGTCGAAATGTTGCTTCGCATAGACATAGCCACGCTGCCCCATAGATTCCAGCGCTTCGCGGTCGCGCATCAATTGCGCAATCTTCGACTCGATGTCATAGACGTCTTCGGGCTCGGCGTACAATCCGCACTGAGCCAATTCCACCAACTCCCGTGAGACACCATCGATGACCATCAGAATAGGCTTCTGACAAGCCATATAGTCGAAGGTCTTATTGGAGTACACCGTCTTGAACGTATCGACACGCTTCAATACTGAGGTGCCGACGTCGGATGCGAGGATGTACTTCATCACATCACGCTTCGGGACAGAATCAATGAAGGTCACATTGGACAGACCGCGCGCAGCGGCATCACTGACCAACTGTTTCTTTTGCATGCCGTCGCCGATGAGAACGATTCGGACTGCCCGATCGCGCATCCGCTCGGCAACATCCAGCAACTGCACAAGATGATTCGCGACGCCGTGGGCGCCAACGTAGGTCACGACAAATTCATTCTGCCAGCCCTGCGCCTTCCTGAATGCCTGCGCATCAAAAGAAGTCAATAAATGATCAGACAACGAGAAGTCACACGCATTGGGAATGAATACAATTTTTTCTTCAGGGATTCCCTTATATCGAACCAGTTTGTCACGGAATGCAGGGGTCAATACATTGATCAGCGCGGCGCGTTTGTAAATCGTTTTTTCCAGCCAGTATGAGAGGCGAATGATCCATTTGTTTTTTAATACTCCAGTATCAATGGCAGATTCAGGCCAGAGATCGCGGACTTCAAATACATAAGGTACTTTTTTCATCCACGAAGCGACGATAGCCAGAATACCGACAAATAAAGGCGGCGAAGTAGCGATGATGCAATGGTATTTTCTTCCCTTCAGTCTTGTGGAAATTCCACGCATCCCATACCAGACGAAGGAGAAATACGCCCATAATCTTCCGAGAAAATTGGTATTGTATTCCGGAGAAACAAAACAGCGCAGTACTTCCAGGTTCTGCTCGTATTCCGACAGATGAAATTTCAGCCCTTCATACTTCGGTGAAATTTTCCCGGTGACATAATTCACCATCCCGCACACCACGGTAACCTGATGTCCCTGGCTGATCCACACTTTTGTCATTTCATTAAAGCGTGATCCACCGGGATCATCTTTCTCCAGAAAATATTGATGAATGAGAAGGATTTTCAATCGAATGTGATTTCAGTAATTAATGCATTCTGGTCGGTGACCAGTTCCTGCTGCACTGCAGCTTCTTTTACCCCATACGTTGGAGAATACCACTTTTCACTTCGCACCGTGCGTGCTTCGCCGGCCTTGTTGGTTCGAAAGGAAACTGTCTGTCGTGGATCCGGATGCCACAGTTGACGAAGCTCCTGCCCCTGAATACCCGTCACCTGATCAGAGACCCGCAGACTATTTTTCCGAATCGTCACCGTGCGTGTATGCACTACGTTGCCCAGATGCGTGAATGCGGCAATCGAGCCCTTAAATACCGGCTCCCCATCAACTTCCTGCCATTCCGCCTCTATGGCCTGCGACCAATTCAACCAGATGAAACGGCCTGCTTTCTTCATCTGATCTGCGTTTCCGAGCATGATCGTGTTATGAGACTCCGTGCCGCTGAAATAGCGTACGGTTTCATAGTCGGTATTGTATTGAAAAGACCCAGCGTCCCGAAGGATATTGATGCCTTTGTAAAATACATCGAGGTGAAGATTATCTGCTTGAGATGGCCGGTCCTTATAGCGTACGCAATTGATCCAAACGAGTAGCTCTCCCTGACGACAGATGTATATTCCGCCTTGAGGAAAAACATAGGTGCCATCCGACACCGTAACTGGTAAAAAATCTTTCTGGCCCGCATGGGCGTGAAACCAATACACATCTTCGCAAGGAACATGTGCAAACTTCTCGCCGGTGAGCGTCACGTGAAGGGCGTTCAGCGCAGCAGTTTGATCACGAAAATCGCCGTCGTTCCAGCGAAAAAACAAGGACCCATCGTTGGCCCCATAGTTTGGAAGCCAACCAGACTTATCCCGCGCATGAAGCAGAAAATTCAGCGACGCATAAGCGCGCTGGTAAACAACCTTCCCGAAGGTGTCGTTACTCACTCTTGCGAAATTGATTGCGAGCGTTAGAAGTTGCACAACGACCCGGTGATAGTTGTTGCTGAACTGAAGGTATGTTCCGTCTTCGTAAATCTGATATGCAATCTCTTCTTCAAACCACTTTTTTCCCTGGACGCGCCATGTTGAGGCTTCGTCGAAAAACGGAAACAGTGTCCCTCCGATGTATAATGCCAGCGTCTCCGTAATCGCGTGGTTGTTTCTCACCGCGATCCTGGAGAAATCGATATTATCCTGCACATGCCGAAATTGCCAATACATGTGAAAGAGAATCTTCTCCCACCTCGCATTCGTCAGTGAAGCAGAATCACGGTAGAAATACAAGGCATAGATCCAGTTGAACAAACGCAGTGAAGTCTCCTGGCTGCATCGGTAATTCGGGCCGCAATTGATGGGGTTATGCGTAATCCAGCTCTCCATCTGGTCCCATACCCACGCCGATGAATCTGTCCCATGGTGGAAATCGTCCCGGATGATATCCTGAATAAATAAGAAACGGCTTGGCTCCCACACATATTTGATGTCGCCAAACTGTGATGAGAAGTCAGGAATCTTGGTCCAGTGAACAAGCGGATATTGGTAACCCGTCTCCGGATTTGTACACCAGCCATCCCGTTGTACCGATCGCCACACTCCGCTGAAGAACTGCAGTTCGCCGTTGCGTATTCTGTTCGCACGGGCATGCAGCTCCTGATTTGGTTCATGAACTAGTCCGCTGATGTCACGCGCTGCAATCAAAAAAGGGGCAGCATTTCTTTTCCATTCTTCAAGGGTGATCCATTTCCTGAAGGGCGGATCTACCGGAAAGCGGCGCCTGAGCAATCCCGTCTTTCTGGACAATTCGTATTGAAGACGGAAGAGCGTGTAGCGCACGCCCATATTCGAAGCAACCTGAACGTATGATTTGATTTTTCCTATCACGAATCAGAGATCGATCCAGCGCCCTTCCTGCAGGCTGCGAACGGCGCGAATACTTGCACGGGTGGTGTTAACCAGAGATGAGAAGCTGATCAGGTTATCACCGCCGGTTTGCATTTTGTTGAGCAGCAGCTCGAACTGTTTATGATGACCTTTATCAATCGAGGTTTTGATTTTACCCAAATTTGAAAAGCCATAGCCTGTGGTCTTGCGCCAATTGTCGATGATGGCGGTGCGCCCCTGCGTGTACACCTCTACGCGCTCTTTCGCATAAGCCTTGCTGCCATTCGAAAAATAATTTACAACGGCATGGCTACCGTCGGCAAAACGAAGCATCAGCGAAGCGTTATCTGTATTGCTTTCTGGTGAGGTGCCCATTGCGTTCATACAAACAGAGGTGACTTCGCTATCGGTAAAATACGCACAAAGGTCAATGAAGTGGCAAGCCTCGCCGATGATGCGTCCACCTCCGCTGTTCATATCCTGCACCCACGAATTTGCTGGGATGAACCCGGCGTTCATGGTCGCAACAATATTCATCGGTCCGCGACCAAGTGCTTTTTTAACGGCAAGGCTATGCGGCGAAAATCGTCTGTTGAACCCCACGTGCAGTAAGCGGTTAGGAGATTGCTGATACTGCGTAACAATATCATCCAGTTGTTCCTCTGTAATCGCCAATGGCTTTTCAACAAACACATGCTTTCCCGCTTTCAGTGATTCAATAACTTGTGCGGCATGTACATGGTGCCGCGTGGTGATCATCACCAATCCAACACTATTGTCAACTAATACTTCCCTGTAATCGGTTGTACTTTTTCCAATGGCATACTTCTTCGCGAGCGCCGTTCCCGATATTCCATTTGCGCTGGCAATGGCGACTACCGGTGCTTTAATTTTTTTCAACGCCGGCATCATCGTCATGCGCGTGAAGTTACCCGCCCCGACAATGGCAATACCACCGCTTGCAGGAACTACCTGCTGCTGTAGCACGACGGTACGCTCCAGTGCTTTCTCACCTTCATACACGAGAATGGAGGCAATACTGCCTGAGGCACCCATATTCGAATAGATGTCGCCAAACGACTCAAAGGCAACGCGTTCGGTAATTAGAGGCAATACCTGAAGATCCTTCAGCGACATGGCCTGAAGAATCGCCTCAAAGTTTCTCTGCTCTGTCCAACGGACAAAAGGCAATGGATAATCATGACCTTTCTGTTCATAGCTCTCATCATAACGACCCGGTCCGTAGCTGCAACTGACCTGAAAGCTCAATTCTTTTTCGTAAAACTCCGCGCGACTCAATTCGAGACCAATGACACCAATTAAAATAATTCGTCCCCGCTTGCGGCTCATGCGCGCAGCGCCAGAGATGATGTCGTTGTTTTTCGCGGATGCCGTGATGAGCACCGCGTCAGCACCAATTCCGTTCGTGTGATCTTCAACAAACCGAACGACGTCCGCTTGTTTCCCATTGACAGCAATGGCACCAAACTGTTCTGCTATTCGCAGTTTATTATCGTCGATGTCAATTCCTATGACGCGACAACCATTTGCGCGCAATAACTGCACCGTGAGCAAGCCAATGAGGCCAAGGCCGTACACCACGACGGTTTCACCAAGCGTGGGATTGGCAAGTCGAATTCCTTGCAATCCGATTGAGGCAATAACAGTAAAAACTGCTTCTTCCTGAGCAACGTTATCAGGAATCTTTGCTACCAAATGTTGAGGAACAGAAACAAACTCCGCATGCGGGCCATTACTGACAACTCGATCGCCGACTGCAAGACCGCGCACACCCTCACCTACTTCAACAACCACACCTGCGTTGCAATAGCCGAGGGGAAGTGGTTGATCCAATTTGTTAAATACAGCTTCCAGCGTAGGGAACAATCCCTCTGTGCGGATTTTATCCAACACCATTTTCACTTTGTCCGGTTGCTGTCGTGCTTTGTCAATGAGATTGGCTTTGCCAAACTCCACCAACATCTTCTCTGTGCCCAACGACACGAGTGAATGCGTCGTACGTATGAGCACGCCACCACGCTTCACCAGCGGCGCAGGAATTTCTTCGAGCGAAGTCTGGCCGGTTTTTAAGTTTTGGATGAGTTGTTTCATTGAATGCCTCCTTCCTTCAGATAAGAGACCACTGCTTTGAACTTTCCATTAGCAGTTCTTGGAATAATGTCTACTTTTTGAAAGTTTATGATGATGTCATCCCCTATCCGTTTTCGGAATTCAATCTCGAGCTTTTTTAAGTCTGTCGATGAGAAGGAATGATCAGGTATATAATTAACAAGGATTGATCTGGTATGATGTTGAACAACCTGAATCTCGCGAATGCCGTTTGCCCATTCAAATACTTGATTCATTCCAGTCACTTTCCGGCCGTCAGGTGTCAGGATGTAATCTTCCAAGCGCCCAACAATTGATTTGACACTATACGACTTTCGTCCACACCTACACTTCATATGATCAACTTCTGCAAGGTCGCCAATATCATATCTGAACAAAGGCATGGCGCTGTTCGCAAGACTCGTGAAAACCATTCTCTTGTAGCACGAGTTCGGATCATGTTCTTGATCAAGAAGTTCCAGAATACCAAACTCAAAATCAACATGAAACCGCCCGAACTCACATTTTGCCAGATTACCGCACGCTTCGGCCATTCCGTATTGTTCAGTTACCGGAACGCCGAATTGTTGTCTGATAACACTTTCAAAGTGGGGAGTCAACGCATCCGACCCAGTAATGATGTACTTAGGACGCATCTTCAGGTGAATACCCTTCTCCTGCATATACTTGGCTACGACATACATGGAGGAAGGATATCCTGTATAATAGTCAAAAGGCGTTGTTTGCAAAAAATCGACGATCGCTGGAAGATGCTTAGGTGATAAATGAAATGTGGATAAGTACATCTGCTTTCCAAAGTAATTCCATCGCCAAAACGGGGGTTTTTCTTGTCGGGCATCTATGGGAACACGCGCACCGAACGTCAGGTGCTTGTCTCCAAGGCGAATTCCGAAACGTTCTTTATGCCTTGCCCATACTGCCCACTGGAAGGCGAGTGTATTTTTTGTTTGAATCACTTCAAGCGCTCTTCCTGAAGTTCCACTCGTCAGTACTTTAATTTTCTCAGAATTTCGTAAGGAAGTGTCATGGAATGGAACTGTCGCATCGCGCAATATATTCTTGTTCATCAATGGCAAGGCCTTAAGATCGGTCGCACTCCGTACTTGCTCTGGCGTGACACCTGCACGGTCAAATACAGATTTAACCAAGGGAACATGTTGATACGCGTGCTTAGCCACCCATTGAAGTTGTCTGCTCTGGTATTCTTCAATCTTGGTTTCGCTCCACCACTCACTCTCCTTAAGAAAGTTCAGATGATTGAAAAAGTGCGCATTATATCTTGTTCTATAGTTTTTCAACCCAGCGAGGCTGAAAAACAAATTCTGAACAGGAACAGGAGCACGCTGATATAACCGAACCAGAAAAGAATCGGGACTATACATGAACGGAAACTGAAGGCTTGCTGAAGTACTCTTTCAGCGACTGCTCAGATATTTTTGGAGCAGAAAGATGCTCGAACCATGCGCGATACCAATACTCCAGAATTAACCATGCCCACACAAGCGCCGAATCTTTCACTGCCACGCCGTTGCGTGTCAGGTTATTCAGCATTTGGTAATTCAAAACGGAAATTTTCTTTTCAGATAAAAATTTATTGATGGTGTCTGCAAATGCGTGATTGAGCCACTGGTGGACAGGCAAATCAAAACCTCTCTTTCTCCGATAAATGACTTCAGAAGGAACCCATGATGCAGCAACCTCTTTCAATAACGCCTTACATTTTAATCCAAAGGCTCCGATAAAAAATGAATTTGGACATGAAGCTGAAAAAGCGTGAAGTCTTGAATTTAGAAAGGGAACTCTTGCTTCAATAGAAAACGCCATGGTTGCGCGATCCGTTCTCGCAAGCAAATCCGCCGGAAGGCGTGTAATCTGATCAATCAGCAAAGGTCCTTTTCCAGTTTTGAAAACCTGCTCATCAAAACGTTGCTTGTAACTTTCTCTGAACTGTCGAATAAGGGTCTCAGACGCCTCTCCAAACAGCGACTTCTTTTGCTCAAACGTTGTCAGGTGACTGGTTCCCAGAAACGGCAGGCCAGGATATTCAATATAATCAATAAGCTTGCGCTCCCCGATAAACCTTAGCAAAGACTTGAGCATTGACCACGGTAAAAATTTTTTCATACGCTTAACGAGGCGATATTTGAGGTACGAATAATATCCTGCAAACATTTCGTCTGATCCCTCGCCAGACAGCATCACCTTGACGCCATTTTGATTGACCTGCTCGGAAAGCAACATTAAGGCAAGGGCAGATGGATCCGATACTGGATCATCATTGTGGTACACCCAGTCCTGAATTTTTGACAAAAAATCATCGTCCTTCAAATACCTTGTATGAAGCTTAATCTTAAGTTGGTCGCTCACTTTTTTTGCAAACTCCGACTCATCCAGGGGACTGTTTGTGCCTATGTTATGTGCTTCAACATTTCGATATCGGGTTGCAAGGGTGGCGATCAAACTTGAATCCACGCCGCCAGATAAGAATACGCCCACCGGCACATCTGCAATGAGTTGCTCTCGTACCGATGCTTCCAACAGTCTGTCAAACTCATTCATAGCCGATGTTTTCAAACTCGCGGCTTCCGGTTCTGATTTTGCGTTCTCAAGAGCAGCAAACTCATTCACCGTAATTTTCTGCAACGACATATCAACCGTGAGCCACTTGCCGGGCGACACCTTTCGGATTTGCTCAATGAGTGTATTTGGATGAACAGGGCTTCTGAAATGAAAATACTCCAGTACAGCAGCCGTGTTCAGCGATGGCTTGAATAGCTGGGTACTGAGAATGGCCTTTGGTTCACTGGAGAACACGAAATATTCCCCGGGAACAAAGCTGAAATAGAGTGGCTTAATACCAAATCTGTCTCGTGCGATGATAAGTTTTCTTTCCAGGGTGTCCCAGATAGCAAACGCAAACATGCCTTCTAACTTTTCGAAGACATCAGAACCCCAGCATTGATAACCAACCAAAATGGTTTCTGTATCTGAGTGATCAGTTTTGAATGAAAATCCAAGTCCAATTAATTCATTTCGGAGCGCCGGACTGTTATACACTTCGCCGTTGTATATTATAACGAACCGGCCGTCATGCGAAAGCATAGGCTGATGACCATACTCAAGGTCAACGATACTCAGTCTATTGTGGCCGAATGCGAGAGTGCTATCCGAGAACTCTCCCCAGCTGTCAGGACCGCGATGTACCTGATAACTTCCCATTCTACGCACAAGAGCAATTAAATCATGCCGGTCCATAGATTGACCGGACAACATTCCAGAAATGCCGCACATGTGGGGTTTTGTAGAACCCGAAGATAGTGCGCGAAACTATTCCGACAAAAAAGCATAGGTTTTTTCTGCGGTTGTCTTCCAGTCATATTGCCTTGATCGCTCCAATGCTTTTATCGACATGAGCGGCAATAGACCTTTGTTTCTATAGATTTTAAGGATATTCCATTTTATGGAATCCACCGAAAGTGGGTCAAAATAAATTCCTGCTTCATCAAGCGTTTCAGGCATAGAACTTCGCCATGAACACAAAATAGGCTTGGCACTAGCCATAGCTTCAGTTAGTATCATGCCAAACGTTTCGCAGGAGGAACCAAAAATAAACACATCATGAGCGCGATAAAGCGCAGGTACCTCATCAAATGAGCGTTGCCTGAAAAGTGTTACCGCTTCAGCGATATCCCTGTTGCGGTTCATTAATTTATGAACCTTCTTCATCATCACCTTGTCGTGCCAATCACCAACAAGGGTAATTTTAACCTTGTAGCCTTCTCTGTTTAGTTGAAATACAGCATCAATGATTTTGTCCTGGTGCTTATAGGCAGAGAATACAGAAATATACAGCAGATCCAGCTCTTCTCTGGATTCCCAATCGCTTCTTTGTGCTGGCCGAAATATATCGTGGTCCACACCGTGCGGAATCACAGCAGACTTCTTCAGTTGTTTTCTTATGCGCATTGGTAAAGCATAAAAACAATAACGTGTCAGAAATATTACGCCCTCTGCATTTTTGTACGCATCAAGATGAAGGAACCTAAGCAACAACAGGCGTAGGGTCACCCACGACAACTTATATCTGAACAGTTCGTGCCATTCAAGGGGCAGCAGGTTCTGACAAATGCTGAAGAATGGGTAGTCGAAAGGAGGCTTTAATGTACCAGCTGAAAAAAGAACCGGGTCTCCATATTCCCTAAGAACAGCTCTGAAAATCTTTTTACGCCATGTCCACCAACGAAAGTAATTGCTGTTCAAATCGTCGTGGGTGTATTTCAATATCCATGGTTCGTCCGTAATCATATCCAGCGTTTTACGAGACGCAGCCACGATAACATGGTTGAATTGTACAGGACGGCATTCCAGAATTTTTATAAGATGCAGCAGACCGCCACCGGAATGAATGTTTGTCGCGTCTATAAACAATTTCTTCATTTCAAAATGCTAATTAAACTGGCAGCGGACGACTCTGGCGTAATGTGCATGGCCAATTCCCGGCTGCGTCTACCCATCACGCGCTTTTGGTCTGTTGACAAGCTAACCATAGCAAGAATCGCCTGCTGCAAAGCGTTGTTATCGCCGGTCTTAAATATTTTCCCGTTGTACCCATCCTTAACGAAGGCAAACCGAGCGCCGCAGGCGTCAGAGCAAATGATCGGCAAGCCGGCGGCAGCCATCTCGTGAAGTACCACTCCCCACGGCTCTGTCATGCTGGGTAAACAGAAGAACGCACTGGAACGGATCGCGTCCTTCAAATCGATCTGCTTGCTAAAACCGCGATACTCCACACATGGATGATTCGGAAGTATATTCCGCAAGGGGCCGTTTCCAAAGACGATTAATTTTCCATCGAAGAGACCGTTCGTTGATAATGCACTAACGGTTTCCACCAAATCGACAATGCCTTTTTCCGGGGCAAGTCTGCCGATAAATAAGATATCCCTCCCATCGTAAGACGCATCGATAGAAGCAAAAAGAGAAACATCTGCTGCGTACAAGTCGAAGAGAATCTGGTCAATTTTAAATCCCACTCTTTTTGCAAACTCAAATTGCCGGACACCGGATACCCAAATGTGCGTGCAGTAACGGCGATATAGAAAATAACCAAACAGACTTTGAAACACAGAGCGCAATGACCATCCCCTCCATTGGTTATCGGAGCCCATGACAACTTTTATACCTTGTGCTTTGGCACGGGATGCGGCACGAAGGTACAACGCATCCATTCTTCCAGACAGGTACACAATGTCAGGGTTCCAATTTGCCAATAGTGTGAAAACACTCCGTTCGTCCTGCGTACTTCTGGGAATGAATTCGACTAAATCACTCCACGGCTTATAAGGCGTCAAGCGATTTTTATCCCAATAGACAACCTTTATCGTAGCATCACGCGCCACGAGTGCGCGAAGAACAGCCTCTGTGTAGGGCATCACCTCGGAATACAAAAACAAAATTTTTGGTGATGTCATTGAAGTATTTTCTGATACAGCGTATCGTATTGATTTGCAATAGCGCGGGCGGAGTATTGCCTGACATGCGCGAGACCGCGAGAGACGCAGGTCTCATACCATGCTGAATCACTGAGCAGTTTTTCAAGCGCTGCGCGTATCTCATCAACGCGCGACGGATTGACGATTACCGCCGCCTCGCCACCAATGCTTCGCATCGGCTCTATATCAGACGTGATCACAGGCCGACCTATCGCCATACTTTCGAGAATGGGCAGGCCAAATCCCTCATAGGTCGAGGCAAAGAAAGTGATGTAGGCCTGATCGTAGCAGGAAACTAATTCTTCCTCAGACAGATCCCAGCGGAATTCATGGTCCAAGCCTGCGCGTGCGAGCATACCCCTCGTCTCATCATCGGGTTTTCGTACCAGCAACAGCTTTACATTCAGACCACGGCTTGCGTCGATCAGGGAAGAAAGGTTCTTATGCGCCCCAGAACCGATTTGCAAGACGATGCGATCTTTTCCGGCGTGAGATGGTCGCCGTGTGAAACGTGTACTAAGCGGATTATTGATAACTGCAATTTTTTCCGCAGGAATTGAAAACAACCTCACTACTTCCGATTTCGTGAATTCTGATATCGCCACAACTTGACGCGCACGGCGGAGCGGCCATGTCCAGAACACGTATCGATAGACAAAGCGCTTCCAACCCTTCAGCGTATTCGTGTAATGTCCGGTGTCGTGGACAGTGATGATCGTGTTTCTTGACGGTAACGTTAATGCCAGGTAATGGACTGCTCCGGTGATGTGATGAATATCTGCCCGCATCCACGGCATATTGAGCAGTGCGAACAGATCCAAAGCGCTCTTTGTGATGAATCGTTGGATTAAATACCGCGTTTCCAATTCTCCAATGATTGCGGCGAATACATTTTCAATGCTGAACTTACCCGATCCGGGATTTCGATAGTAGTAGTTGATACGCCTACTTCTTTCCAACTGCAATTAAGTTTGACGTAAATATACCTGCACCACTTCCGGTTTCAATCATTTTGGAGAATCTCCAGAGACAGACGCGGATATCCCACAAAACTTTTCGGATCATTCCAGTAAAATTTTTGGGAACGGGTCCTAATGGATAACACCTCACCTCGCGAAAGCCGATGTTCAGAAATACCTGACGAACGCTGAGGTGTGAGTAGGGAGACTCATGCGTGTAGTCCCCGTAGTAGATGCTGGCCATGTGTATGCCTTCTCCGTTAGGTACCTGCATGACGAATGTGCCTCCGGGTTTCAGTGAATTAAACACGAGGGAAATCAGATCGAACGCCTCCTGCCGAGGGAAGTGTTCAATAACGTCGCGGGCAATAATGAGATCAAAACCCTGCTCGTTTCCAAGAAAGGTGCGCAGATCTCCTTGTATCAATCCTGCGATTCCAAGCTCCTGACCCACCTTGATTTGTTCTTCAGAAATATCAATTCCCTCCACGCGTTCGAATCCCTGTTCGCGTAGAAAATAGACCAGTCCTCCTTCTCCACATCCGATATCCAAAATTCGAACATTCCTTTCTGCCGGCAGAAGATGTCCGTAATAGTAGTTCCAAACCTGAAAGCTGTTCCGGATTCGCTCAAGTGTAGGGCGGCCGTATAGCAAATCATTGTGGTGTGTGCGATAGTTGCCGTAAATTTTATCTTTATAGGAATGGCTCATATCAACGAATTGCAAATTTTTTCCGAATGATTTCAAGCAACTGAATAGCTCTTTGATCGAGGCTGTGTGATTTCATTGCACGCTGGTGTCCGCGTTGACGAATCTGTTCCCTTTGCTGTTCGTGCCTCAGGTAATAGCTCACCTTATCTTTGAGCTCTTCTTCGGAACCGAAACACACCATCTCCTCATCTTCCGTGAAGTAGTGTTGCACTTCATCGCTTCGCTGATGAAGCATGAAGCCGCCTGCGCCCGGGATATGGAATGTGCGCGAAGTGATCTGATCACCGCTGGAAGCGCCGACGACCTGCTCAGACAACAAGGCGATATTGATCACAGATGCATTGATCGCCAATGCGTACAAATCGCCGGAAACACTTGTACCCTGTATAAAGGGTTTTAACGATTCGCTTGCTCGCTCCCACGATGCCCCCCAAACCTTAAGCTGCGGTTTGAGCGAATTCACGAGATGCGTGAGATAAGTATTCTTGTGGCGTGAATAATTGCCAATAAATGAGGCTTCACACTGGAAACCCGCATTCGCAGCGACTGCCACTGGCCGATGCACTTGAAGATCAAATCCATGGGGTATGAAGGTGACCTGCGTTGTGTCGTATCCGAAATTTTGCTTTAAATCACCAGCTGCGAACGTCTTCGTTGTGAAAATGTGATCGTAGTGCGGGATACACGCAGGAATAAGTCCACCATGCGCCAGAAAACTCACATCTGGAAAGAAGTTAACAACGGGAATGCCCTTCGACTTCCAATATAATACTGACGAAGAGTCGACAAATGTCCCCTTGTACACCAGAACCAAAGCAGGCTTGAACGCATCGAATGCCAGGCGAAGTTGTTGATTGTAGTCGGCAATTTGCAGAGGGCGAATAAGTTTGTTCGCTGACTTTGCTTTGAATCCAGACGCCGCAGTGCTTACATACTTCTGCTCATTGACGACCTGCACCAGCGCGCCGTTTCGTGATAGCGCATAGAACAACCCAGAAGCATTGCTACCTCTCCATTCTTCGCCAATACACAATATCTTCATAGTTGATGAATCAACGATAGCCGAGCATCCGCGTCGACCAGGTGTAAAAAAGATACAACAAAAAATACGCGGTAAAAGTCACGATCACCTGAAGATCGGCACCGAGGCCTGCAATCGCTCCAAACAACAACAGGAACCTGAACGTCCAATCGGCCAGACTTAGTCCTTGGATCCGGTTCCACATAAAGGCAAAGAATAAACCAAAGACCCAGCATCCGACAATAACACCGGGCCACCCGAAATTCAAATAAAATTCTCCAGGCACGGTCATGTTAATGGAGTTGTTGATCTTCCCTTTTCGGCTCTTATATGCAAGTCCGGCTTCGAGGGCGAACCACTGCCCTTGCGCAATGGTGGGCTTCTCTGGCCAAAGAAATCTTGGAATAAAAGCGTAGGTGTAGTATTCCAGTGTTCTTCCTTCGTAAAAGCCCTTTTGTCGGGTGAGATTAACAATGTTTGTCACCTGATTTATAAAACTGAGCCGCGAGAACACAGTCTCTCCCCCTTCGTCCTGCGATGAAGTCAACCGGTTTGCGACAACTGATAAATCGCGGGAAGCGAGAGACTCAGTAGCTCTTGTTTTGCCGAGATACGTGAAGAGCGGCGGGATGATAATGATGAGTGCAGCGGCAACAAACTTGCTTTGTGCGGAAAAACTCAACAGCCTTTTACGTGCGAGCAACTCGCCAAAAAAGTAGGCAAACCAGGGCACAATGATCTCGTAGCGCAGATACGACGTCCGGTAGGCATAAAAGGACAGAAAGAACGTATAGAGCAAACAAAGGTTGATTTGAAAGGCATGCTGGTCTTTATGAGACTTAAAGGACAACAACAGCAGCGAACCCAAAACAAGAAGATTGACTGCAGAACCTATCGTTCCCGCTGAGGCCAAAGACACATACTTCGGAAGAATGAAGAAAAACACAGATGCGAGCAGTACTTGCCCCCATCCTAACGTTTGCGCACTCAGAGAAATGTCTTTTAAGTTTTGCCGCGAGTAGTACCTGATCGACTCGAGGATAATGAAGCTTCCCAGATGAAAGACTGCCAATCCTTCAAATAGGAACTGCGGCTTGTATAACAATAGGAAGTAACGAATTGAAACAGCATCTGTCACGGAAAGGGCAATGGTATGCGCAATTGTATTTAGCAGAAGTCCTCCGGCAAACATCGTTGACAAGTCGAGCCGCTGAAGTTGAAGATGCTTGAAATCCGAAAATAAGAAGCCCAGGCAATACACGTACGACGCGACCAAAATTACCGATGGTGATTGCAATAAAAACGCAATCACCATAAGCAACAAGGCTATCCAGCGGTTCATCATGAGTGACCCCGTAGCAATTCAGAAAGTCTTGTACGCAACCTTGATTTCATGTCGAGGTACCAGCAATACATCTGATCCCTGATCGTCAACGGTTCGTATTGTTGTCCTCTGATAAAAAGGCCCTGAAGTTCGGGTGGGAGAATGCCTTTGAAAGGAACTGCGCCAAGATAATTTGCCCTCGAAATATGGCCGATGTATTTTATCGATGGCTTCCATGCCTTCCACTTATGACGATACCAAGCCATTCGGTCAAACTGGTGGCTATGGCCCCACGTTTCAATCTTTTGTAACACCTCTGCATCAGAAAGAACCCATGCGAGATGCAGACAAAGTCCGGGGAGCATGTATGCCTCTTGAATCCGGTTGACCAAACGTCGGCTGGAAAATTTCACATCAGGCATGTTGACATTCACCGCAAAATTTGGGCAGGTAGTAACCGTTGCGAATGTGTTGCCCTGACGCACGTTAAGTACGTAACCTGTCGTTTTCCAAAAGACTGTCCATGGACAACGATAGGCTGGATAGTTGGGGTTCGCCCTGATGGCCTGAAGGTTTGCCAGAAACTCCGACTCTAGATAAAACTCATCGGCATCCTGAATGATCATGTAATCCATGCCGTCTGCACGCGCTCGTTTCAGGGAATGGTTGCGCTGGTCTTCCTCGCTTCGCCATTCTCCTTCCAGCCAAACTATTTTTTCGCGAAACGGAAAGTCATCGATAAAACGCTCGTTGATATTGGACTCGTAGTGCACGGCAGCCTGTTCGTTGTATGCGGTCCACGGCTTTTTGCTATGGGACAGATAAATCTTATCGACCAAAGCGCCCGTGTTCTGCACCATCAGACGCAGCGTATCCAATCCATAAAAGACGAGGGTATGAATTGCAAACTTCACGAGCGACTGAAAATTTGGAGGTATTGGTGGCAGCAGACATCCATGCTGAATTTCTTAAATGCTACAGGTGCGAGCGCCGCCAGGCGGCTTGTTTCATCCACATTCATGATGAGCATTCGCATCGCTTCTGCCAACTCATCCACATCAGGCCTACCGTTGCGCAGTTCAAGCAGGATGCCAGCGCGTTGGCCGTCTGCATCCATCATCTTTTCAATTTCACCCATGTTGGTCGCGATGACAGGCTTTCCTGCAGCAAGATATTCGATGACTGAATTAGGCAAGCTTTCGCCTTTAAAATAGGTGGGCAAAAGTCCAACGGAAAACGAGCGGACTAAGGCCTCCGGATTTTCTGCGTGCCCCGCAAAGCTGATCTTTGGATGATGATACCGGCTTCGCAATGACGCCTGCCAGGGGCTGGCGCCCACCAGTACAAGACGGGCGTCAGGATGTTCCTGTTCAATTTTTAAAAATGCCTGAATGGCTTCCTCCCACCCTTTGTCCGGAATTGCCCTGGACACGATTCCAAAATTGAATGTCGCCGACTCAACGCCGACACCTCTTGACTCCCCCTGATAACCATAATAGATCTTGGTTAATCGGGGTAAATGCGAAAGCGTGAATTTGTTGAAGATGAACTTGTTCTTTTCAGCGGCAACCACCACCGCATCTGCATGCTCCAGATTTTCTTTAGCATGCTCAAGCATGAGCGCGCCAAGATTGGCAAACTTGTTTTCATAACACCCATGCATGCTGATGACAAAATTCAGGGAAGGCGAGCGCTTCTTCAGCTCACGCGCGAACACATCGCCGAAGAACATATGGGAGTTCACCACCGTGATGCCCTGACTTGAGACAATTTCGGATAGTCTGTTCATCTGAAATTGGCTCAACAACGTGGCAAACTTTTTTCGAACCCGTGAAAACGGACGGAATGGCTTTTCAATGATCCAGAAGAGATACAGCAGCACCGGATGAATGGAACCAACGATGTGCACTTTCTTTCCAATCAACTTGCGCAACCTGGCATCGTAAATGGTTGGTCGGTTGTTGTACACGTGCACGTCGTGATGATCAGCCAGCGCATTTGCAAGACGGACTGCAAAAATTTGCGCGCCGCCTACCTGAAAATCCTCAATAACGATTAATAATTTCAAATGACTTACAGGAAGGGCTGCCACTCGGTTCCGTGACGAGGCGCAACAAGTCGCTCTGGATGAACATCTGCTTTTTCAATCACAACCATATAGGGATAAAAATGGACAGATTTGATCTCTTTTTGAAGCGCGTTGGGAACAACGCCATCAAAGCCTGCCTCTTTCCGCATGCCATTGAGGTTCATCGCGACCGCGTACGCATGAAAGGAGTAATCATTGAAAAGTTGATGAATATCTTCACAAATAAACACACCCCCAGGTTTGATGTGTGAGAACACTTCTTCAAAGGTGACGCGTTGCTGATTCGGCTCATGTCCCCCGTCATCGATAACGACATCAACCATTGGATGTGTCTTGCGAAAAGAAGCCCAAAATTCGCGGCTCTCCTGATCGCCAATCAATACGCGAATGCCCTTTTGTTCATATACCTTGCACGCCTCTTCGATGTCTACCCCGGTGATGGCGCAGCCGTCACCGAAATAGTCCCTCCACATTTCAAGACTGCCGCCGGAAAAAATACCAATCTCCAGCAACGACAAATTCTGTCCTCGAAAACGGCGAAGGTGCCTGTCGTACACACCGAAATAGTGTTCCCATTTCCAGATTCCATGACCCGTCTTCTTGTTCTGGAAAAACTCCCACAACCGGTTGTCGGCGTACCTCGTCGGAGCAGCTGTTGCAGCGGCGGGTCGATGCTGCGCAGACCACTCAAGGCCCTGTGCAAATGCGCGAAACGCGCGGATCCACTTCAGAAAAAGTTTTGGGTGGCGAAGGCCGAACAGAAATGATTGAAGAAGTTTCATAAATTAAGTTAACGGCGAAGTTTTAATAATGTACCGAGGAGATGCAAAAGAACCAGCTTCATGGCACCAGCTCTTTGTGTATTCACAAAAAGCACATCACGGTGATCACGGATGGAAAAATTCAAGACGACAAAGCCTGAATCGCGTAAATGGCGAATGACAGCTTGTACCCTGGGAAGCTGGCTCGTATCCATAAAGTCATGAAACTCGCAAGAAATCTGACCAATATGCGAGAGTTGTAATTTTGTCATCCCGCTGAATAGATCCAGCTCTGCGCCTTCGATGTCTACTTTCAGCAAATCGATCGCCTGAGCACTTGCGCGTTGAAGCAGTGACGACCACGACAACCCCTGCACCTGTTCAGAACCTGACAGCACCCACTGGGAAGCCATCTCGGGCTGAAGACTACCTGCCTCATCATTTTTTGAATGATAAAATGTATATGTCTTGTCTTCGCCGCCAACGACAACCTGAAATTTTTTATCGTGACTGCTCACATCCAGTCGACCAAATAGTTTTGCGTTCGGTTCAACCAGGATGTGACGGCCCTCGTATTTCTTTTTGTAGGCATAGAAGAACTCTCCCTTATTTGCACCGAGATCCACCACCACACTTTCCCGGCCGAGCAATGAGGTCACAAAGTGATGCTCCGAAATACAGTCAATGCTGAGAATTTTTTTGATGATGCTGTTAAAAGACATTTATGCAATGGATATGTTAAACTCATTCAGCCACAACGCCAGTGAAACTGTTCTCCAGAGCCTGCGAGCGCTCGTGACATCTTCCGCAAGCGTATCCTTATACTTTGACAGATCGTTTCTGAGGATCTGTTCGTCAACGACTTCACGATGAAAGACAAAGTTTTCAAGCATATCCTCGACAACCTGATGCTCGCGGTGAATCATCTCATGAATTGGCGCAAAAAATCCAACCTTGTCCTGACGGTTGAGAATAGCCGGGGGCAGGAACCCTCTGCACGATGATTTAAGTAAACTTTTACGAACACCCTGAGCGAGGAACGCTGATTCTTCAATCGTAGCGAGAAACTCAATGATACGGTGATCCAGAAACGGCATACGACCCTCAATTCCAAAATGCATGGCGTTGTGATCATCGTAATGCATCAGATGCGGCAAGTGAACGCCTTTGATAGACTCCGTCCAGACGTCATAGAAATTCGTGGGATTGGAAAGATGAATCCACGACTCCTGAACCTGTTGTACAATTCGCGGATGGATGAAGGACCGTCGTGCACCTCTCGATTTGCGGCGCAGTGCCATGGAAACAGCTGGCGCAATACCTGCAAGCAACAAACGAAGCTGGGCCTGACGGCCAAGGTGCAAATCCGCAGATTGCTTCATAAAACTCTTCAGCCCCTTTGATCGAAGTGCAGAAATCAGCAATGCCTGGTTGATCGAATCATAACCGAAGAATAACTCATCTGCCCCCTGACCACCTAACAATACTTTGATTCCCTGATTACGAACCTGCTCCATAATCAACAGGTGAGATATGATTGAAGGATCACCAAACGGCTCTCCCTGAATTGCAATGGAGCGGGACAAGTCGCGCGAGATGGACATCTTGTCCATATCCACAAAATGATGATTTAATATGCCGGATTGTTTCCAATGATCCGTTACCAACTTTGCATAGTTGCTTTCGTCATAACGGTTCCCTGAGTTGCGTGCCGTAAACACCGCCACCGAACCATGTGCATGTGTTGACAAAATGCCGGCGATCACGCTGGAATCCAGCCCTCCGGATAAAGTCATACCAATGGGAACATCCGACAGCGTTTGTGAACGTACCGCCTCAACAACCAGGTCGCGCAGATGCTCTGACTCCCGCGCACCGAATTGACGTTTCGCAGATGGATGGATACGCGGTATAGACCAGTACGATTTACGCTCAAAGTCCATTTCTCCCGAACGGATATAGGCGAAATGCGATGGAGGAAACGAACGTACTTCGTTAATGAATGTATGCTCACCGAGATGACCATAGTTACCGAGCGCGAGGTATTCGGCAACGGCGGTTGCATTCGCTGTCCGGCTCGGAAGGAACTCCAGTAAAGGTTTGACTTCACTGGAAAACATCCATGCATCATTCGTGCGGGCAAAGAACAGCGGCTTCTGACCGTAACGATCGCGCGATACGAAAAGTCTTTGTTGCCGAACGTCCCAGATGGCCATCGCCCACATGCCGACAAGATGCGGCAACATACCTTCCCCGAAACGCTCGTATAATGCAAGAATGGTCTCTGTATCGGAATGACCTTTGAAAGTCCAGTCTTTCAGGAATTGCTTGCGAAGCTCGAGGTGATTATAGATCTCTCCATTATAGACCATAATATAATCGCCACCTTTGGACACCATAGGCTGATGACCGGCCTCTGACAAATCCAGAATGGAGAGACGGAGATGAACCATGGTCACCTGCGCATCTTCCCAAAAACCTTCGTCATCGGGACCGCGGTGGGCGAGCGTTCGAACTGACGAAGACGCGAATGTCCTCCGCAGATTTGAACTATTGCTTAACGTGACCGCAATGCCGCACATGTTATCGGGTAAATTTGAGCTTAAGCATCCTTGCCAGCGCAATAAATGGTGAAAGTAAGATATGCAAAGGATTGATTGTTAATTCTGCGGTTGACAGCCAACCATCATCAGCTTGGTTTACTGCATGAATAATTTTAGCATTTGTCTTTTTTATATCGAACAGCGCCAAGCCGAGCTCCCTGGCTTTTTTACTGACAATATCCGCATGCTCCGACAACGCCTTAACCAGCAAAGAAACAGCTTGGTCGACATCGCCCACGTCAAACGTGGAGACAATTCCTTTGGACCTAACATCTGTAGCAACGTCAGCGATACCACTGACGAGAGTACTAACGACTGCGCAACCGTTTATCAACCCCTCCATTGCGCATAACGGCATACCTTCGTAGTTTGATGTTAGCAAAACAACTTTTGAGCGTGCCATTTCATTTCTCACAACATCCGGATCTCTCCAGCCTTGAATATCTAGATTGCTCAATTTTGCTGTCAGCTTTTCGTCTCTAAGAAATTGAAGCATTGGACCGTCACCAAAAACCTTCAATATAGCACCAGGACGCAGAGAAAGAAGTCTTATACAAATTTTTGGTATATCAGAAACGCGTTTTGATTCCTCTTCAAGTCGCCCCACCCAAATGATTTGATCTTGAAGATTAGTGTTGTAGATCCTCTCCTTGTCCGCGATTACTCCACAAGGAATTACCTCGCGCCTGATTTTCTTTCGGAGCCTCAAATCGCGGACGAGCTTTTCCTCAATCGCAGTAGACACTGGAATGACCAAACTTACAAAATCTTGGTATTTGGCTAAAAGATTAAAATAGGTTTGATCTCCAAATGAATGAACTATTGCAATCATTGGATTTCGCTGCGCAACCGCTGCACAAGCCATCCAACATGCTTCATCATCCGAAGGGATGAGCGGAACGTCTGGCGGAACGCTTCTTAGAATTATTTTTGTGTAACAATTCGCACGATACTCAATTGTTCCGAATTCAAAAAACGAATCGACTCCTGATGCAAATACCGCGTGAGAGAGCTCGCGAGGAATTAAATCAGCTATCAGTTGACGTGACTGACCCGAGGCAAAAGGCTTTTTAGGATTGACGGAGACGAAATATCCGTTCCCGTACTCGTGATAAAATGATATGAAAGAATCAGCCATCCACTTTGTAACACCTCCTCGGTGATACGGATGCGAAACAAAACCGATAGCACCGCTACGCATAATCTTCAATTGGCTGTTTGCGAACTACGTCGAATTATCATTTGATATTTTTCAGTCATAGCTTTCTCTGAAAGACCATTGAAAACAACGGGGCCCGGTTGTTGAGACTTGGGGTCGGCGACGAAACGAAAAAAATCAGATTTGCTTACAACATGAGTAAAATTTATACTCAGCTCTCTCTCAAGCGAGGCGATACCTCCCGAATCGTTGCCTACCACAATAAAAGGGAATTGCCAAGCGATTAATTCATAACATTTGGTTGGGACTACTTTTCTTTCAGGCGTATTGTAACCAAAAACAACTGCAAAGTCAGAGCGTTCTAATGTCTGTGTCAACTGGTCGGGACTGAGCCACCCTAGGTATTCGTATCTGTCTGAGGGTATTCGCTTGCTAAAGAAATTATCAGTTGATTCACTACCAGCATAGGCAAAATTAACACAATCACTTTCGCAAATTGCCTGAAAGAAAAAATTATGAATTTGATTCGTTAGATCTAAAGACCCATAATAAATCAGTCTTAGTGGCTTCTTTAACGGCCTTGGAAGAATACTTTTTGCTTCCATGATGGCGTGACGAATTGTCTCAATCCTTACTTTCAACTGGCTCGAGTCTCTCTCTGCCCATTCTGGCGAAACTTGAACCACAGCGCTTGCTGAACGAAGCATCTTCGAAAACCACCGTCGTCCAACTACCTTTAACAATGGTGACAATCCCTCGTCCCAAGTGTCCTGCAAGTCCGCAATAAAGTTGCATCCGTAAAGCTTGTGAACCTTGTTTGCAAGCAATAATGGCCCACGCGGTGTGAAGAAACTGATGACTAAATCGCTAGCCCGGATGATCTCTCGTTTTTTAATAACTTCAAGTGCGGCATATGCCCAGTGATATGAACGATCTCCATATCGCGCACTCACTACTAATGTTTGAATCTTTCTCGCCCAAGGGTAACTCACCGAAGGCTTCGTGTCTCGACCTGGGATGAGTATGACATCTCCGTGTTGCTGTATGAACCCATCGTAATGATCACGTGTAATTACCAAAACGTCGTATCCGGCAGCCTTCAATCCCCTATACAGCATCTCAGGTCTTTTCGAAAGCGCAAGGCCTTGCCTGGTGTGGTACCCAAGAAACTCCCAACAAAGCAACACAATCCTTTTGGGCACTCTCTCGTCTGATTTATCAAAATCGGTCATCGCAGGTCGACCCATTTCTTCAAACACAATATCCGCCAAGGTTCAAAATTGAACTGACGCTCACGTCGCTGGACTGAGGCCAGCATAATTTTCGCATGTGATGATTCGATCAGTCCACCCACCTCGGAAGCAAATGATTCGAATTCAAGTCGAAACCATTCCGGCCGATCTTCAATCATCCACTTATCCTCGGCACTCACAAATCCCATCTTGTCTCTTCGGTCGAGAACTATATCCGGGACAATTCCCCTGAATGCTTTTCGAAGAATATATTTTCGCTCGCCGTTTTTATAGACCATCGACTCGGGAAGGCCAAGGGTAAATTCCATCAACCGGTAATCCATAAACGGTACACGCGACTCCACAGAAAAGGCCATGGAGTTTCGATCTTCATACCGGAGCAAGGACGGTAATGGAAGTCTCTGAACCTGATTCATGAGGTGTTGCTGCAGTGAACCCATCGGATATTGTTTCACCTGAAAACCGTTGTGCCGTAGCCAGGTTTGCGGCAGTTCTTTACTATTTGGGGGGAAAAGGCGGCTAAGCAGAGGAAACGATTTTTGTAGTCCACTCATCAAAAAACCCTTAGGCCACTGCTGATGAACTTTCTTATATGAAGCCATCTCCCGATATAAATCTGCAAACTTTAACCCTCCTATCAGTCCTGCATACAACGCCACGTCATTTCCTCCATAGCCGGCCAGCTGCTCATCTGCACCCTGCCCGTCAATCATGACCGTGAGTCCCTGTTTGCGCGCTTCTTCAAATACACACCATTGACTGAACTGCGAGGTAGAGCCAAAGGGATAATCGAGGTGCCAGATCATTTTCGACAGGTCTTCCTGAAGTTTTTCAAAGGAAGGGAACACCTTATGCGATGCGGCACGCACGCGGTTGATGACGGTCTCCGCAAAAGACCACTCATCAAATCGTTTATCTTCATTGCATGAGGTGATCGTCTGGATCACATTCTTCTGGTGACCGGCGTCGTTCAGCACCTCACGCATGAGGCAGACGACCGTGCTGGAATCAAGTCCACCAGACAAAGCGGATCCTACCGGAACATCCGCGCGCATCCGGAGGCGCACACTATCTTTGAGCAGTCGTCTGAATTCTTCTTCGGCAGCGACTGCGTCTCCACGCCATGTCTTTGGTTGCAAGACATACCATTGCACTTTTTCAAAGCTGTCGCGCTTCAAATCATACGACAGAAAATGACCAGGCATCACCTGGTGAATTCCCTGCTCGAATGTCTCCTCTTCGTGGTCGACGAGGCCGAAGCGCAGATAGTCGTAAGCGATCTGCTGATTAATTTCAAACTTGTATTCAGGTAGCGAGCGAAGTTGTTTTACCTCAGAGGAGAAGGCAACGTAGCCACTTTTCTCCGTGTAGTACAAAGGCTTCACCCCAAACCGATCGCGGACCGCATACAACTGATGATTGCGATAATCAAGAAGCAGGAAGGCAAACATGCCATTGAAGCGATGCATGCATTCCCTGCCCCACTGAGCCCATGCGTGCAGAATGACTTCCGTATCAGAATTAGACTTGAAGTGATGACCCAGTTGTTGGAGTTCCTCGCGGATTTCAATGTAGTTGTAAATCTCGCCATTGAAAGAGATGGCAAGTCCCGCTTCAGGAAACAACATCGGTTGATGGCCTCCGGGAGAAAGATCAAGAATCGACAGGCGCCGATGACCAAAACCAACACGCCAATTTTTGTTATCCGGATCAAGCTGTTGGTATCCAAAATGACGCCGTGTTTCTTGAGCTGAATCGCTTCCAATAAAAATAGTTGGCGTATCGTCCGGCGACCAAAGCAAGTAGCCCTCATCATCAGGGCCGCGGTGCGCAACCATATGCGTACACTTCACCAACTCATCCGCAGAAAGTTGTTTTCTATTAATTATTCCTGAAATGCCACACATATTAACGATTCAATTCCTCAGCGAGCAAATGAGTAAACAAAGATGCACCTCTGGCATTCAGGTGTTCTGTATCCGCAAATGCATTACTATCGAGTTTTAAATTTGTGTAGTCCTTAATTGATAAGGAAATAGAATCCAACTCTGCAAAGAACTCGCCGGACCTGTTTCCGGGATACGCCTGATGTAGTGGCGTAGATACCATGACAAGTTCCAGTTCGTACTTTTTGCAAAGTGCCTGTATCTGGTTGAGATAAAACAACTGTCGTTCTTCCCGGTCGGCATCATCAACCACACTGCCAGCAATCATGTCATTCTTTGTCGGGTCGAATGTCTTATTGAGCGCCAGGAATCCTCCAAGATCGCGAAGTGACCGTTCACGTCTTTCTAAAATCCGTAATCCCTGGTACTTATCAAATTGCAACATGCCGTCGAGAAATGCTGCGGGACTGGATTTAAGTGCAAACCAGATGTCGTCTGCTTCGAACAGAGAAAGATAATTAGAAACTTTAGGGGCGACGTAACCAGGGTCTTCATACCATTGCTGCAATGCGCTGGAGAAGCTGTGTGGCGATAGACCCAGAATCACCCTTCTGATTCTGTTTTCAGGCAATGAAGTGAGATACTTTAATTTGACGAAAGAATGAAAATATGTATCGGCGCTTTTTGAGAGATTGATCGATTCTTTTAAAATAGAGTCTGATATCGCGCATTCCGTGTGCGAGTCTCCGAGAATAACAGTTGTGTACGGTGTGATCGAGTCTCCGTCTATTGATGAAGACTTCACGAATCCAATGGTGAGCACGAGGACCAACGAACAAAAAAACAAACCAAATCCTGCTATTCGTTTTAGAAAAATATTCATTAAAAATCGAAATAGATAAACTCCTGTTGTTTGCCCCGATACCAAAGAATTGAAATCATCAATACCGCATAAAAAGAGTAACGTATCATCCTGAATCGGAACAGACGCTTGGGAAAATACTGTATTTCAAATGCATGGCTTCGGTTTCTCATCACCCACTCCAACGTGAACATGATGAGCACCACAAGCAAGGTGAATCCCGGAATTACAGTAGGCACCGAAAAGATGCCGACACTAAACATCCTGGTAAATATTCCGAATGCTTGTGAGAGTGTTTCTGAGCGAAAGAAAACCCAACCCAGTGTGACCAGAAAAAATGTTAAAGCAATGGAAAACAATGTCTTCAGCGAACCCGTGGACGCAGACACCTCCACGTTACCAGTGTTCTGTCTGTTGAGGTTCAGGAACAACAATGGCACGTAGAGCAATGCGTGGAAAAAGCCCCAGAAAAGAAACGTCCAGTTTGCTCCATGCCATAATCCGCTGACGATAAACACAACGAGCACATTCCTGAACACGATAACTTTGGAAGCCTTACTGCCCCCAAGGGGGTAATACAGGTAATCCCTGAACCAGGTAGACAAAGAGATATGCCACCTGCGCCAGAACTCCGCGATGTCTCTGGAGAAATACGGAAAATTGAAATTGCGCATCAAAGAAAACCCAAGCGTTCTCGCTGACCCTATTGCGACATCAGAATAGCCAGAGAAGTCTCCGTAAATCTGAACGGCAAAAAGAAAAGCACCTAGTAGCAAGGTACTGGATGTTTGTGACTCGTAGTTATCGAAGATTTGATTTACATATGGAGCGCAGTTGTCCGCAACCACCATCTTTTTAAATAACCCCCATAACATTTGCCGAAGTCCATCGACAGAAGCGCCATAATCAAAAATTCGGTTTTTTTGAAACTGTGGAAGAAGATTTGCCGCACGTTCGATTGGGCCTGCGACGAGCTGTGGAAAAAAACTAATGAACGCAAAATAGGCAACAGGATCCTTTGTTGGCTTTAGAGTACCCCGATAAACATCAATGGTGTAGCTCAATGCCTGAAACGTATAAAAGCTAACGCCCACCGGCAGGATAATATTTACGGAAAACGAATCAAGGTGGTAACCGAACAGAGTAAAGGCGTCGACAAATGATTCAGCAAAAAAGTTGAAGTATTTGAAGAACGCAAGAATTCCAAGATTGACTGAAATACTTATCATCAGCCAAAACTTCCTTATTTTCTTTTGGTCAGTTTTCTCAATCTTAAGTGCAGTGAAATAGTCAATTCCGGAACTAAAGATTAAAAGGAACAAGAAGCGCCAATCCCACCAACCATAAAAGAAGAAACTGGATACGACAATGAAGAAATTTTGAGTCTTCAGCGTTCGATGGAATGCAAACCAGTAGAGTATGAACACAACTGGAAAAAAGATTACAAACTCTATCGAGTTAAAGAGCATTCTTAACCAGACTGTTTTGCAAGCTTAATAAATACAACCTTCGCTGCCGTTCCACAGCCTTTGGCCAAAGAAAAACTAAAGATGCAAGCTCTGCAGCTTGCGACGAATGCTGTTCGTTCAAGAACTCTAAAATTCTTAATACCTCGAACGACCAATCTTCCACTCCTGAAATGCGAATTGAAACTCCCGCATCTTTAGAAAGTAGCAAGTCAGTAACTCCCCCTACTTCTCCCTCCACACAAACCGGAACGCCGGCGGAAAGGTATTCACCCACCTTCACGGGTTGTGCTACTTTGTTCACCAGCGTTTCTTTGCGAATGAGAAAACCCAAGTCACAGGCGGTCAGCAATTTCGCAACTTCCTCCTGCGGAACGCTTTTGAATATGAAGCGCGACCGGAGCTCGGGCGCTATCTGGTTCACGATCGCTTCAATACGCTGCATATCCTGGGAAATGATCAATACGCGAACCTGAGGATCAGCAAGCAGTTGTTTGAAAAGCGGAATTGTTAAATCCTCCAGATGCTGATACCTGGCATAGCCACCCGAATACACGAGCAATCGCTCTTCAACACCAACTTGTAGTTCCTGTCGAATGCGGTCACGGTGCGATCGGTCAGCAAGAGACCTGACGCAGCATGGAATTACGTGCGACGGTTTCTCCGATCCAGCAAGTTCATGCAATAGCGTCTTGAGGTTCTCGCTGACAGTGACAATACCATCCGCCATCTGCAAAGCCTTGACGAGGTCTGACTTGAAACGATCGTGTGTCTGTCGGAGGTTTTCAGGTGCCTGAGCACTTTCCTCAAAACCATGTTGAAAAAGAAATTCAGCCGGCCAGTAACCTCGCACATCAACGACAAAGCGATCAACATTTCTTCGTTGATATTGGACAGCAAACTTCAGCAAACTGGCTTCGCCTCGAAAATGAAAAACGATGGGCAAATTGCCCTGTGCGTGCCATCGGCTCACCAGCCCGGATGGAAAATCATTTAGGCGATTCACCTCAGGAATTAACCGAATCACAATACCAGGACAACGTCTGCGAAGACGTGCTATCTGGTTGCGGCTTTGTCGATCAATACAATAGCGTAACGGTGTTAATACCCACACCTCAACAGACTGAGGTTTATTTTCGCCCCTTGTTTCGGATTGACTTTGCGCTTGATCAAAGGTCTGGCTTTGGACAAGAGGAAGAAGAACATCCTGCCACAGCACAACAAATACAAGCCGATAGGGCATCATTGCAAACGATGTAATGCGTTTATGATTTTTGATGCGGTAGATACATGCGTTCCTGGCTTTAACTGAACGGATTGCGCTGCGGTTTTTCCAATTGCCGTGCGGAGTACCATATCAGAAATCAATGCCTTTAGCCTTTCACTCAGTACGGGAACATCCCCCATGTTAATCAAATAACCGTTGACTCCATCTGTGACCACCTCGGGATGACCGCTCACATTTGTTGTGATACAAGGAAGACCGGTCGCCATTGCTTCAAGCAATGCGTTCGCTAAACCCTCCCAATGAGAAGGAAGACAAAAGATGTCTGCCATCTGATAATACATTGGCATATCCAAAGTGGGTATTTCGCGCAGGTTAATAAATTGCGTTGATAAGCCCCGCTTTCGCGCCTCTTCGTTCAAGTCAAGTTCCTGTGCGCCGCCATTCACTGCAGCAAGCACGTAGTCATCACGCTTAATACATGCAAGGGCATTAAACAAATCCAACCAGCCCTTTCGTACAATCGGCGAACCTACGCCAAGAATGATAACCTTATCTTCGGGCAACCCAAGTTTCCTCCGCAGCGCCAGCTTTTCAGACTCGTTGACAGGATGAAACTCCCGAGTATCGACGCTGGAATAAAATACTTCGTACGGCAGATTCACCCCTGAGATTCGATTGGCCTCTCGTCCGAGATAATCGGCAACGACGGAGCGCATATCGGCCTGTTCCCATGTCCAGCGAAAAGAGGCCATTCCTCTGTCATTCTCCAGTGGGATTTTGATCACATCATCCCCGATGCCCATCACTGCAGTTTTGATATTAAGTTCTTTGCCTGTGAGAATAACCAATCCCGCCTCTGTGAGCCATTGTGTGAAAAAATACACTGGCTTGTCACGTGGAATTCTTGGCCTAAGATACTGGGCAGTAGCTTTTGTGTAATAGTAGGCGTAGTCACTGAAAAATCGATTTGGCTTATACGAAGGAATACGCGGATGATGAATTTGAACACCATCAAAGACGCGTCGAATAGGGTGAAGTTGCTTTTTATTGTTTTTCCAATCCGCAAAAAAATCATTCAATGGCCAAAAGCCACAATCCTGCTGCGGAACAACTACTTCTACATCGGCGCCTACTTCCAATAAAGCTTTCACCTGTCGGTGAGTAAATGCACCCGTCCATTTTTCACCGGGACGGTCCGAAGGGTAAAAAGATGGGAAGTAGAAGATTTTCATTTCTTCTTTTCTGCAACGACGAGATTGGAGAGGTAAAGTACGTTTGTTTCCTTTTCACCGGTGAAGAAACCGTTACCCGAGCCAACATTTCCGCAAATCGCAACACAACCCATTAGAAAGTGTCTTAATGAAAATTGGCCATTATTTAGTATACTATGATTGAATAAAGGAAATCTGAACAGCCAGCTATACTTGAGTCTATGAATAATTTTTAACTGTCGCAGCGTCTGCTTTGAGTTACCTACTTTTTCAAAGTGGATTATGGTAAACCCAGATTTTTGCAGGAGATGCCGCAATGCAAACGGTGTGTACCGACCAAAATCAAAGGGCTCTTCGTGAATCGGCCAAACAAATGGACATGTGAGCAACAGCCTCCCTCCAGGCTTTAAAACTCGCGCGATTTCGTTTAGGGTATAATGCACATCAAAAACGTGCTCTAATACTTCGCTGCTAAATACAGAGTCGAACGAATCGGATGGAAAAGGAATATTTTTTCCATCGTAGAACACATCTATCTGCTCGTTGGAATGGTCGTGACCCGGGTTTTCGTAATCAATACCAATATACTCGCTGCAATGCTGGAACTCCTGCTTATACGGTTTACTACCGCACCCAAAATCGAGAAGCCGTCCTGACAGAAAATGAGCATTGGCGCGAATTCGGAGCAGAAGTCCGCGTTTTATCAAAAAATAAGGATTGCGAATGCTAATCCGGAATAAGTTCATTCGAAAAACTTTCAAGGTTAAACCACGCCATTCCTCTGTTTTTCAGAAATGGTCGCCCGGATTTCATGATGTCTACCGGTTGAATATCGATTCTGATCGCGTCTTCCACCTCGTCAAACCTCTGATGCCCGTAATTGTAAAGTGCCGAAAAAGTGAAGTAATAAATTCCTGGAAGAATGTTACTGGTATCCATCTTGAATCGAAAACGATTCAGTCCTGGCTTCAGATCAAAATGCACATTAAAATCACTATTGAAGAGCCAAGTAAGCAAATTGTAATTCTCATCAAATACTTTAAATGCCAATTGAAACGGATAGAACTCTATTTCCGAACGAATCAAGACCTCACACCATACAGGTTGACCCATCAGAAAAAACTCACCGTCCTCAGGCATCACTTTAATCTCCTGAAATACAATTTTACCCTCTCTCCTTCCTGTTGCAGTCCAATGCTGCATCGTTCCTGATTCACCAAATCCACTAAGATAGTCCTTAGTAACCTGAGATGCCGAGCCGTCGCTCGAAATCTTGCCGCGGTTCATCAAGATTGCCCTTGAGCACAAAGACTGAATCACCGGCATATTATGACTCACGAAAAGAACAGTTCTTCCTGAATTTGACACGTCTTTCATTTTACCAAGACACTTCTTCTGAAACTCCGCATCCCCTACTGCCAACACCTCATCAATAATCAAAATCTCCGGTTCCAGGTGTGCTGCCACTGAGAACGCAAGACGAACCGTCATACCGGAACTGTATCGCTTCACGGGCGTATCGATGTGTTTGCGCACGCCGCTGAATTCAATAATCTCTTCAAGCTTGCTGTCGATCTCGCGCTTTGTCATTCCGAGGATCGTGCCATTCATGTAGATGTTTTCTCGTCCAGTAAGATCGGGGTGAAACCCTGTGCCCACTTCGAGCAACGATGATACACGTCCGCGGATCGTGATTTTACCTTCTGTTGGTTCGGTGATGCGACTGAGAATTTTCAGCAACGTACTCTTGCCTGCACCGTTGTGACCGATGATGCCCAATACTTCTCCCTGCTTCACCTCAAAGTTCACATCACGCAGCGCCCAAAAGAGTGAATTATCATGATCGGAGGTGCTGTTCAGATTAGCAATTGTTCTGAAATTGCGAAGCGGTGATTTTAACGCCTGCACAATTGCACCTGACAAAGTATCGGAACGTTTTTCTTCCAGACCGATGCGGTAGGCCTTACTGAGATTCTCGACAGATATTACGCTATTCATTAAGCTACGTCGGCAAATGTTTTTTCAAGTCTTGAGAACGTGTACAGGCCAAGCAAAAGAAAGATGATGCCGCCCACTACGCTGACCGCAAGTTCATTCCATGGCATCGGTCCATTGCCAAGTACTGCTGTTCTGAATCCGTGGACAATCCCAACTAATGGATTGAGCGAATACCAGAATTTATACTTCTCCGGCACGGACGAAATTGGATATACCACAGGAGCCGTGTACATCAGTAACTGAATCAGAAACGTCAGCGCATGTTTGACGTCGCGGTATTGCACCGACCAGGCGGCGAGCATCAGCGATGGACCGAGACTGACTACAACAAGAATCACCAGCAGCAACGGTACCCAAAGCATGGACCACGTCGGCGCATGGCCGAAGATCAACATGAGTAGTCCAAGTACGACGAGACAGATAAACAAATCAACCAGTTTGGTGAGTGCTGATGCCAATGGCAGAACCAGTCTCGGGAAATACACCTTGCTGATCATATTTGAGTTCGTGGTGATGCTGTTACTGGCGTCACCAAGTACACCGGAGAAGTACGTCCACGCAGTGAGACCACAAAAAAGAAAAAGCGGTTTTGGTATTCCGTCCATATCAATTTTCGTGACGGTCGCGAAGGCCGTAAATACCAGCATGGTAGAAAGAGGCTGCAGCACTGCCCAACCGATTCCGAGAATCGACTGCGCATAACGAGCCTTCAACCCGCGAACGACCAGAAAGTAAAGCAGATCTTTATACGCCATCAATTCCGACCAGTTGATCAATCGGGATGATCGGCGTTTTTCAATAACCGTAATGCGTTCCATGATTACTCGTAATACCCGTGCCCGTTTTTCTTGCGACCATAGCCATAGCCATAGCCATAGCCATAGCCGTATCCGTAGCCATATCCATACCCATAACCGAGACCCGACTTGTTGATATCGTTGAGCACAACGCTCACGTTCTTCAACTTGCCCATCTGGTAATGGTCCTGGATGGTTCTCAAAAGAAGCTTTGGTGTATAGTTCTGACGCACCATGAAAAGACAATGGTCGGCATATTCAGCAAGACCAAATGCATCGCTTACTATTGCCAGCGGGGGTGTGTCGATGATGACAAAATCGTATTGCTCGCGGGCGAGCTGCACAAACTCCGCCATTTTTGGCGAAAGAATTAATTCAGAAGGATTTGGTGGGACGGGACCCCCACTCACAATATCGAGAAAAGGATTTTGTGTTTTCTGCACTGCATGCTCGAACGGTGCAATCCCCGCAAGAAACGAAGAGAGACCGACCTGGTTTGTCAGTTTGAAGTCGTGAAAGATTTTCGGCTTCCGCATATCCGCACCTACGAGTAGCGTCTTCTTGCCAGCAAGTGAGATGACGGATGCGAGGTTGATGGATGTAAATGTTTTGCCCTCACCACTGATGGACGAGGTCACCATGATCACTGCGTGGTCTTTGCTGCCAATAAAATAGTTCAGATTGGAACGCAATGCCCGGAACGATTCCGCAATGGCTGATTTCGGTTTCTCCAACACTTCGAGGTTGTTATCCGACGTCTTATGCCCCAGTCCACCAACAAAAGAGATCGTGGTGATTTTTTCAATATCCTCCCTCGACTGTACTTTGTTGTCAAACAATTCCAGTAATACGAAAATACTGAACGGAATACCGAAGCCGAGCAACAGGGCGTAGATGTACGTACGTGATGGTGTGGGAGAAATCGGACCGCCAGACAACATGGGAGGGTTTACAATTTCAATATCAGAGGTCGTTGACGCTTTGGAGATTCCCGCCTCTGCCCTTTTCTGGTTCAGGAAGATGTATAGGTTTTCCAAGAGGGAATACTTCCGCTGAATAGAGACCAGCTGCCTCTCTGCGAGTGGAAGATTACTCAACTCTCGTTCGGCAAATGCAATCTGATTGTTGAGAAAATCCTTTCTAATCTTTTCTGTCTCCTGCTGCTGCTTCACAGAAGAAATGATGTCCTTCCGAATTTCATCGAGGCGGCGGCGCGCTTCTATCGCCAGCGGGTTTTCAGATTTGGTATTGGTCTTCAATTGTAACTGAATATCGACCAGCTCTCCGACCAACTTTGACAATATTCCGTCATTGATGCCAACGGCACTTGGCAAAATGATCTGATCCAAATTCTGATTCTCTTTGAGATATTTTAACAGATATTGATAATAGTTTGCGCGCAGCCCGATTTCGGCACGCTGCAACTCAAGAGGCTGAAGTTTGGCGTAAATACGTGTTGCTTCAGAACCCATATCTGACGCAAGGTTTTGATTCTTGAATCGTTCCAGCTGTGACTCCACCCGGCGCAACGAGTCAGAAATATCATTCAGCTGACTGGTGATAAATTCAATTGTTCTGGTCGCGACAATATTCTTTTTCTCCAGGTCAAACTCTGAATACTCCTGAATAAGGCCATTTAGAAAATCGATATCCTTGGATGGGTTTGAACCGCTCATGGACAGATTGATGATCCCCGCCCCTTCTTCTGCCCAGGATGCATTCAGTCGTCCGACATAAGAACCTGTGTACGCCGCCGGGTCCTGATACGTCAACAGCAGCTGGTCTTTCATCTCCACTAGACTGGCTGATGCATCGGAGTTGGTCACGATCGCAAAGGTCAGCCCTTCGTACGTTACGGTATCATTAAACGCCAGCGTTGTCTCTCGCACCGACTCCCCTTCTCCCGTCTTCAGCGCAACTTTAAATTTACTGGCATCGACGACGTTGAAATAAAAATTGTATGAACCGGTTCCGGACGACCGAACAATGTTTGTCGTGAAAGGTAGGTCGTAAATCTCGGTAGTCAATACATTTCCTTCACGGTAGTACGCAACACCGAAATTAAGATCGCGAAGGGTGCGTTCAATCATCGGGTACGACCGAATAAGATACAGTTCGTTCAGGTAATTCCGAAAACCACTTACAAGCGGGTTGTTATAAAGTAATCTCCCTTCTGATGTTTCTTCTTTTTCCTTGATAAGAATAGAGGCTGTCACTGGATAAATTCTAACCGCGTACCTGTTTTTAAAATAGGCAATACCCAACGCTACACCGACCGATAAAACGACCAGGTACCAAAAGCGCAAGGCCCTGAATAAAATACGCTTGACGTCAATATTTGGCCCAGCAGATTGCTGTGCGGCGCCTGAAGTCGCGGAAGGTTTGTCCGTCACGGAACTCAATTTTGCAAAAGGTTAATGGTCAACAGAAGCACGGACAAGGAGGAAACAAAGAGCCCAAGGTTCTGACCGAAATAATTTCTGAAAGGACGTTGCTTCAATGGAGGAACAATGAGCACATCTCCCTGCGTCACATAGTAGTAGGGCGAATTGATGAAGTCTTCTTCGAGGAGATTCAGGTATTGAACCTCCACATTGCCTCCCTTCTGTCGAATCAACTTCACATTCGATCGATCAGCAAGGTCGCCCAATCCTCCTGCGAGTCCCAATGCTTCCAGTACAGACACGCGGTTGTTTCCCAGCGTGATCGTTCCTTCTGCCCGAACTTCTCCCAGCACGGTGATGCGAAAGTTTAACAGACGTACCCGGACCACCGGAGACTCTACGTATTTACTCGCCATTTTTTGAATGCTGTCCTGAAGTTGAAAAACCGTATAGCCGGCCACCTTCACTTTGCCTAAAACCGGAAGGCTCACCTCACCGAACTCATCCACCAGTTCTCCCATCAGAAGAAACCCGGCGGCTTGCTGCTGTACGCCAACCTGATTATTGATATTGCGGTTGAAAAAATCAAGCTCTTTGGAACTGAGACTTTCAAAACGGATAGATACGATATCGTTGGGCTGAACTTTGTAGGAGAATGTATCGACCGCATACGTGCGGACTACTTCATTGCGCTTCAGGTTCTTCTGGTTGACATCGCCTTTTTGCAACAGCTGAATCTTCCGGTTGGGAACACAGGAAGCGAGCATCGAGACGGCGACCAGAAGCGGTAAAAGTTGTCTCATCAAGAGGAAGTTATATCGCATGAAGCTTCAAATATAAAGGATTTTTGTAAGCGGATTCTTAAAGCTTCGCCTCCTCAGTCCCATCGGTGGGAAGAGCAGTATTCGTTTCCAAAAAAAAGTCGCTCAGGCCTGCTTCCAGAGCAGGAGCGCTTTTTCAGCGTTCAGGTTCTTCCGGTTCTTTTCAAACTCGTCCTCGGTGAGCACGAGCAATCGAATTTTCCGGTCAATTATCTTTTCCACCTTCTCCACGTAACCCCGTATCTGCTGCAGATCCAACGCACCGACAAGTACCAGATCAATAATTCCTGTGTCTTTGCCTTGCGCATAGTCGCCTGTAATGAAAGCGTGTTTCAGTTCTCCAATCTTTTGCGAAAGACGGTGAATGACGTTATCAACGATCTTGTCGATGCCCAGACATTTATGCACAATCTTCTGAAGCTCAGGATAGAGCGGATGGGTGGTGTTGGCGCTGTAGCTGATGGTGTTGCCTTTTCCGCTGGAAACAAGGTATCCTGCTTTGCACAGGTTGTTGAGTTCCAGCCGGATGGCGTTGGTGGATTCTCCGAATTCATCCGCAAGGCCGCGCAAATGTCCTTCCGAGTGCTGATTCAGAAAAAATCTGAACAGCATCTTCAGGCGCGTCCTTGAGGTAATCAGAGGTTCTATCACGAATTCAAAAATACAAAAACGAGTAGTTTAATTACTCATTTTTTGTGTCAAAAAGCACACGGGAAGGCCGATTTTAATACTTTTTGGGTATGTCCAACGGAGTGGCTACTGGCTAAATTCGCTCGAGGACAAATCCCTTGATCTCCACGCGGATGATTTGATCAATTCCTTCGATGAGAACGCACAGCTTTTCTTCGTTAGCACTTCCCTCCAGCACGCCCTGAAGACCACGAAGAGGGCCATCGAGTACGCGCACGCGATCGCCGGGCACAAAGGATTCAGCAATACCAGAAGCTTCGAGAAACAGACCGGATTCCGTAAAGCGCCGGATCATATCGTATTCATTATCGTGCAGTACCGCAGGCTGGCCGTTGTGGCGGATCACCCAGGATACTCCCGGGATTTGAAGCACGTCGTTGACCTGATGCGGTGCAATGCGCACGAAAATGTAGGAGTTGAACAACGGTACCTCTACCTTCTTTTTGCGATCAGACCACTGACGCATCACTTTGTGCAAAGGCAGGAATACTTCATAGCCGGCACGTCCAAGAAGCTCCGTTACCTTCTTTTCGTGACGGCTTTTGGTGTAAAAGACAATCCATTTCTTCTCGTTTTGTTCCACAACCTTACGTCTACTGGTTTTTCACTCAGCTAGTTTCAGCAGGTGTGCAACAATGCGCTCTGCGGTTTTTCCATCCCACAACGCCGGAATCCTGCCACGCTTCCACTGGTTGTTGAACAACCGCTCCAGTGCAGGGCGAAGCGCGGACGGATCACTGCCCAGCAATTCATTTGTTCCCTCGGTCACGGTTTCAGGACGCTCGGTGGAGTCGCGAAGGGTCATGCACGGAATGCCCATCACCGTGGTCTCTTCTGTAATGCCGCCGGAATCGGTAATCACCGCTTTGGAATGTTCGACAATGTAATTGAACTCCAGATAGCCCAACGGGTCAACGAGGATGACGTTGGAAGCATCCCATTGAATACTGGCTAATTTTTGTCTTGTACGCGGGTGCACCGGGAAGATGATCTTCTTTCCTTTTGTGTTCCCGGTGATGCCGCGAAGGACACCTTCGAGTTGTTTGGGATCGTCGACGTTTGACGGACGATGCAGGGTGACGACGAAGTAATCTCCGGAATTCAACTGATGCTCATCCCAAAAAGCGGGCTTTCGGAAATGTGGCCGCTGGCGCAGCAGGGTATCAATCATGGTATTACCCACGAAGAAGATTTGCTCCTCTCGCACGCCGCTCTTGCGCAAATTTTCATTCGCAACAGCAGAGGTGGTAAAAAAATAATCCGTGATGCTGTCGGTGACAACGCGATTGATTTCTTCCGGCATCTTCCAGTCGCCGGAGCGGATACCCGCCTCCACATGCGCCACTTTCATTCCCTGTTTCTTTGCCACAATGGAGCATGCCATCGTGGACGTGACGTCACCCACAACGAGGCACAGATCAGAAGGCGCTGTCAGCAACAACTGTTCATAGCCCGTCATGATCTTTGCGGTTTGTTCGGCTTGTGTTCCTCCACCGGCCCCCAGGTTCACCTGCGGATCGGGAATGCCCAGCTGTTCGAAGAACTGGTCACTCATGTTCTTATCATAGTGCTGTCCCGTATGAATGAGCCGGTAATGAATCTTTTCCTTCGCGCCAGCTTCGATGGCGTGAATGATCGGGGCAATCTTCATGAAGTTGGGTCTTGCCCCGGCGATGAGGTCTATTTTCATGGTGCGAAAATAAGGTAAAGTCACGATTTGCGTATCGCGCGAACGTGCCAGCCGTACACGAGCAGCTCTTCCGAATTCCTGTTATTGACGGAGAAGCGTTTGAGCATTTTCAACAGGATGTGCAAGAAGATGATTTCAAAAATATTCGACTTTTTGCCTGCGTATTTTTTGCCCATCGACGGAACACGGATCAGCTCCTGCGCGATGTATTCGAAGTAATTTCCGTTAGGCGTCATCTCCACGATCTCAAAGCCGTTTGGAGGAAGTTCCGTTTCGTAGAAGTAGCGACTGAAGCCGGTGTAAAAATGATACGGTGCAAAGTGGGTCATGCTGCAGAAAGGGGCTGTGATGATCAATTCCCCTCCGGGCTTAATCAATCTTGAAAATTCCCTCACGGCCTCGCGTGGATTGATGATGTGTTCGAAGACTTCCGTACACAAGATGACATCGAAGGAACGATCGGGTTCTGGTATGGAGGCAATGTCGGAGACAATGTCGAGCTTGCCGTAGTCCCATTTTTTCATTTGAAGACCTGAATCGAGCTTTCCCGGATCGTATTGGGCAAAATCCTGGGATACATAATTCAGGTGGCCGCAAAACTTTCGGTATTGTTGCTCGCCGGCTCCGGCATCGAGTAACCGTTTTCCGGGCGCGATTGACTTTAATGTCTTCTCCACCCATTGAATGCGAAAGGATTCATTGGTGCGGCCCACGATCGGCTCGGCGCCGTAGACGATTCGCTTCGCGATATTTTTGATGATTCCCATTATGCGTTTTTTTGAAACCAGAAACACCCGCAGCCATACCGCTGGCGTGCAAGCACGTCGTTCGATGGATTATCGATGAGCCCGTTCTCCTTGGGATTGTCGGAGATAAGGGTAAAATTCCGAAGGGTAAATCCTTCAAAATAGTTGATGACCTGATCTTTCGAATACACCCGATGCGCATTAAACTCAATGCGCGGCGTTGCTCCGAGGGGAACGACAAAAAGCAGCGTTCCGCCTGGCGCCGTTACACGCTTCAATTCGTGAATCGCTTTCAGATCGCCATCGTAGTCTAACGCGTCGCCGTACCGCCCAAGTCCGATGTGCTCAATGGTGTGCATACACGACAACGACGGAATGCTGTTGTCCGGAAACTGGAGTTTCGTCAAATCGGCGTGTCCGGACGTATGGTTGCTCAGGATGACTTCCGCGGGGCGGTAGTCGTAGTAATTGATCTTGATGAACGATGATACGATCGTCGAGAAGTAGAGGATGGACGAGATGTCGGTATGGACTTCGGGCCTCGTTTCCGCGAGTACGCGCGCTGCCCAAGCTGAATGATAAATGTAGTGCTTATCGTAGCCGGTGTTCTTGGTCCGATCGGACGTAATGGGAAATAAATCCGTGAACTTAAGTTCAAAACGTTCTTTATTTCTACCCATTCGAGTGAACCGGCTCAGCTCGGAGAGATATCCCGGACGTACCGCCAGGATTTTTCGGATGGTTTTACGGATGCGCATGTGAACGACCGCAAAGAAAATAACTTAATTGGAAATATTACTACGAATTGATCCGCCGAACGATGAAATGCGGGTTCAGAAGATCTTGGCGGTGGTACATGAGCGCGATTCTTGTGTTCGCCGCCACAATGCCCGTTTCACTTTCCAGAATTCGTATCAAGTCAGAAAAGCCAGGATGATTATGCAGGTAAGTCATTGGTTTGCAAAGCAGGATGTTGACTAAACGAAGAGAAAAACTTTTTTGTGCGAACAGTGCCATACCTCTTCACAGAACGCATCAAATTCCCGACATCAACGCTGCGCACACTTTCCGCGAGCTTCGCCAGGACCTCTTGCTTGTCTTCTGCGAGGCTATCTAAATTGTTCACCAGGTCTATCAAAAGAAACTCGGTCGTTATTTTTAACGGAAAGTGAGGCACCCTGCGAAAATCGAACACCTTGTTGCCGAGTTTGAATTTCCCGTGCCTTTTGTGATTATAAACTGCCTGCGTATTGTACAATTGCGTCAATCCAAGCCCTAAACTGTTGTAAGCGTTTGGTGACATGAGAAGATATTGATCATCCTTCAGAAAACGCTCAATCAGGATATGATCATCAGGAGGAACCGTTCCAAATGCGGCTTCCCTGGGATGGTAATAGATGCCAGGAGCAATCTTCTGGAGCGTTCCTGTCTTCACCAACTCTACCATGTGCCTGTCCACCGCTTTTGACCATTGCGCCAAATCTGCTCGTCTGTAAACCCGCCCGGGCTTGAGTCGTCTTCTTAATTCTTCCAGCCGTTTCATGTGAATATTTACCACAACAAAGATATAACACCTTGCTACAAAATGCATGTTTTTTGATTCAAAATTCATGCAAAAACGTGTCTAAACAGCTGATTACCAAATATTGACGATTGAACTGAATCAGATAGTAACAAGTTCAGAAAGCAAGGCTGCTATAAGAATGTAATAGACAATTGAATAGAAGCCCTTTATTCAGGATGACTTTCGCCGAACGACGAAATGCGGGTTCAGGAGATCTTCGCGGTTGTAGGTCAGCTCGAGGTTGGTATTCGCCTGCAGGAGAACGAAGCCAGCCTCTGCCACAATAATTTGTCCGGCGGCGGTGTCCCACTCCATGGTCGGCGCAAAGCGCGGATAGATATCGGCCTCGCCGCGTGCGAGCATCACGAACTTAATGCTGCTGCCCCGCGAGACAATTTCCGCTCCGGGATGTCCATCTATGAACGTCTGTGTTTTTGGATCCCGATGGGAACGCGACGCGATGATGCGCAAAGGTGATCTTGTTTTTCCTCCATCCAGACGGATAGCCTCACCGTTGCGGATTTCAAACACGCCCTCCCCTTTCGACGCGTAACAAATCTCGCCAGAGACTGGCAACGCGATGACGCCGAGTACTGGCTTCCCATCATCCACAAGCGCGATGTTCACGGCAAACTCGCCATTGCGCTTGATGAATTCTTTCGTGCCGTCCAGGGGATCGACCACCCAGCATTGTTTCCAGTGCCGGCGCTGGTCGTAAGGCAAGTGCTTTCCTTCTTCGCTGAGAATCGGTATTCCGGTTGGCAGCAGATGGCGAACTATTACGTCGTGCGCCCGGCGGTCGGCAAGCGTCAATGGAGAATCATCGCCTTTGCGCTCCGCCTGAAAGTCACCGGAATGGTAGACTTCCATGATGGCGGCACAGGCCTCACGGCTGGCATGAATGGCGATATCGAGGAGTGGATTCAGGATGTTCGAAATTATTAAACAATCATTCCGGCAGCAACCGTTTCGTTGGTGCCCTCATCGATCAGGATGACGCTTCCGGTAATTCTGTTTTTGCGGTAGCTGTCGATACACAACGGTTGGGCTGTGCGCAGTTTCACGCGGGCGATGTCGTTCATGGCCAGCTGCTCCACACCCTCGACGCGCTGAAGCGTATTGATGTCGAGCTTGTATTGTATCTCACGAACAACGGACCGCACTTCACGTGAGGTGTGCTTCAACGCAAACTTTGCATTCAGACTGGCCGCCCTGGGATTCATCCAGCACAGCATTACGTCGATGTCTTGTTCCAGCGCGGGCTGGTTATTGGGCTTGGCTATCAGATCACCGCGGCTGATGTCGATGTCATCTTCCAGCGTAATGGTTACCGACATGGGCGCAAAGGCTTCTTCCAGCTTTTCACTCCCAAATTCGATAGTCTTAATCTTTGAATTAAATCCCGAAGGCAATACCACAACGTCATCGCCCGGGCGGAAAATACCTCCGGCGACTCGTCCTGCATAGCCGCGAAAATCGTGGTATTCCTTGCTGTGCGGACGCACCACATACTGCACCGGAAACCTGCTATCGATGTGGTTGTAATCGCTTTCAATATGCACGGTCTCGAGCATGTGCAGGAGGGTTGCTCCCTGATACCATGTCATGTTCTCTGAGCGATGCACCACGTTGTCACCGGCCAGGGCGCTGATGGGTACGAACTGAATATCGGATACCTCCAGTTTTGACGAGAAGGCTTTGTATTCTTCGACGATCTTTTCGTATGCCGCTTCGCTGTAGTCTACGAGATCCATCTTATTCACACAAACAATGATGTGTGGAATTTTCAGCAGTGAAGCAATGAACGAATGCCTGTAGGTTTGCTCGACGAGACCTTTACGTGCATCAATGAGGATGAGCGCGAGGTTTGCCGTCGACGCACCGGTCACCATGTTCCGGGTGTATTGAATATGGCCGGGGGTATCGGCGATGATGAATTTTCTTTTCGGTGTCGCGAAGTAGCGATACGCAACATCAATGGTAATCCCTTGTTCGCGCTCTGATTTTAAACCATCGGTCAACAACGACAAATCAACATAGTCAAAGCCTTTCTTTGCCGAAGATTTTTCGACAGCTTCCAATTGATCTTCAAAGATCGATTTGCTGTCGTATAACAAGCGACCAATGAGGGTGCTCTTTCCATCGTCGACGCTTCCTGCGGTGGTGAATCGTAATAATTGATTTTCCATGAGTGTCTGATTAGAAATAACCGCTTTTCTTTCGATCCTCCATCGCGGTTTCTGAACGTTTGTCGTCGGCGCGGGTTCCGCGTTCTGTCTTGCGAGAAGCCGCTACTTCCGCAATGATCTTCTCCACAGTATCTGCATCACTTTCAATTGCACCGGTGATGGGCATGTCGCCACAAGTGCGGAAACGCACGCGTTTCGTTACTGGAATTTCATCCGGCTTCAATTTCAGCCACGGCGAAGTCGACAGGATGGCGCCATCGCGGTGAATCACTTCACGCTCGTGCGCATAGTACAATTTCGGGATCGGAATGTTTTCGGCGTGAATGTATTGCCATACGTCCATTTCGGTCCAGTTGGAAATCGGGAATACACGGAAATGTTCGCCGATGTGTTTGCGTCCATTAAACAAGTTCCACAATTCCGGGCGCTGATTCTTCGGATCCCATTGACCAAATTCATCGCGGTGTGAGAAGAAACGTTCTTTGGCACGGGCCTTCTCTTCATCGCGGCGGGCTCCCCCCATGGCCGCATCGAACTTCTGCTGCTCGATGGTGTCCAGCAGTGTGACCGTCTGCAACGCGTTCCGGCTGGCATGAATTCCAGTCTCTTCTTTGACGCGTCCTTTGTCAATGCTCTCCTGCACGGAGCCCACAACCAGTCGCACGCCGAGTTCATTGACCAGCCAGTCGCGATACTCCATCGTTTCAGGGAAATTATGTCCTGTATCGATGTGTACCAACGGGAAGGGTATGCGCGCCGGGTAAAATGCCTTGCGCGATAAGAAAGCAAGTACGATCGAGTCTTTCCCGCCTGAAAACAACAGGGCAGGATTTTCAAACTGAGCGACCACTTCGCGGATAACGAAAATGGCTTCCGACTCCAGTTCTTTTAAATGACTCAGGTAATAACGATTCATCATTGGTGGAAACTATTTTGCCGCCAGGGCAATGTTGGGTTTGATGGCGTTGATCAATTGAGACACCGCATCGGAGATGGACGTCTCGGCCGTGCGAATGTGCATATCCGGTGTTTCCGGCTTTTCATAGGGCGAATCGATTCCGGTAAATTCTTTTAATTCCCCTCTCCTCGCCTTGCTGTATAAACCTTTCACATCGCGTTGCTCACAAATCTCCAGCGGTGTATCGACAAACACTTCGAAGTATTTTTCCTTTCCGACAATTTGCTTGACCTGTTCGCGATCCGATTGAAAAGGTGAAATGAACGCCGACAACACGATGAGTCCGGCATCCGAGAAAAGTTTACATACCTCACCGATCCGGCGGATGTTCTCCACGCGATCAGGACCGGAGAACGTCAGGTCTTTATTCAACCCCGTCCGGATGTTGTCGCCATCGAGCAGAAAGGTTTTGAACCCCGCTGCCGACAGGTGTGCTTCCAACTGAATGGCCAGCGTTGACTTTCCCGAACCGGACAGACCCGTGAACCAAATCACGAGTGACTTCTGGCCCAGCAGTTCTTCGCGGCGCGTCGTGGTGACCTTCGATTCAACGGGGAACAGGTTTGTCATTCTAATATCGACAGAATTAGTAGGTATTAAACGGGCACAAATGTAACGGACGCGGGTCGTTATGCCAAAACCGCTTCAAATCTTCTATTTCTAACGATTGAAAATTACGGTTTCAGGTCCCAGTATGCCTTGATCATTTTCAGAAATGCTTCCATCTCGTGAAGCGGAATCATATTGGGTCCATCGCTCAGTGCCTTCTCGGGATTGGGATGCGTTTCTATGAAAAATCCATCGACACCCGCTGCCGCCGCCGCGCGCGCGAGGAAGGGTGCAAATTCCCTTTGACCTCCCGAAGAACCTCCTTTGCCTCCGGGTTGCTGCACGGAATGAGTGACGTCAAAGATCACGGGGGTGTATTGTCTCATGATTGGTAACGAACGCATATCGACGACCAGCGTGTGGTATCCGAAGCTGGCTCCGCGTTCTGTCAGGAGCACGTTGTTATTGCCTTCACCTCGAACTTTATCGACGGCGTATTTCATGTCTTCCGGCGCCATGAACTGACCTTTCTTGATCTTCACGGTTTTTCCGGTACGAGCTGCCGCTTTCAGTAAGTCTGTCTGCCTGCACAGAAAGGCTGGGATCTGCAGGACATCGACAACCGTCGCCACTTCCGCACATTGGTGTGATTCGTGGACGTCCGTAACCACAGGTACCTGCAGCTCTTTCTTCACCCGCTCAAGGATATGTAATCCTTCGTCCTTGCTCGGACCGCGATAGGAACCCGAGGAAGTACGATTGGCTTTATCGAATGACGATTTGAAAACGTATTGAATGCCGAGTGTGGCACAGAGTTCTTTCACTTTCGTGCCCGTCTCGATACAGATGTCGTAGCTCTCGGCGGCACATGGTCCTGCAAACAGCACCATTTTTCCACCTCCAACGGTCAGGCTATTGGCGATGCTGACCTTATCCTTGTATTGTTCCATGTTATTCCTTGATAATCTTTTCCATCAAGCCTTTACTGGTGAGTACGAGGTCTGCCACCTCCCGGAAGACGCCCTGACCCCCTTTGGCATACGTGACGAGATCGACCATTTCCTTCACATAGTCAAACGTATCGGCGGGACAGGCCGTGAAGCCCGCGAGCCGGAATACGGGCGCGTCGTTGAGATCGTCGCCGATGTAGGCAACTTCCTTGGATTTCAGCTTGTAGTGCTTGATTAACTTTTCAAACGTACCCGCCTTGTCAACAATTCCCTGATGGCAAAAATCGACCTTGAGTTCGGCGCACCGGCGTGCTACGGCACTCGAATCGCGCCCTGAGATGGCTCCGGTGATGATGCCTGCCTTTTTCAGATAGCCCACGATGAGGCCGTCCTTGACATTGAAACTCTTCACTTCCCGGCCGGCATCGTCATATATGATTCGTCCATCGGTGAGCACCCCGTCAACATCAAAAAAGATCGCTTTAACGTGAGAGGCTTTCTTTACCTGTTCTTTGGAATAGCGCAAGACAGCAAACGTTTTAGATATTAGTCAAAAATTGCCCGAAAATAGCAAATCCTTTTTATTTTTCGGCGTAACCTAAACTTCATGAGCTTACCTCGCCTTATCCTTGGCACCGTTTTGTCGGTAGCCCTCATCTACAGCCTTGATCGATCCTGGACACTCGGATCCACGTCACTCCCTCCGATTGGGCGATTGCTGTCCCCGTCGCATGGATTCTGGCAGAATATTGAAAGCGATCAACCTGACCCGCAGTCACTGGAAATTCCGGGGTTAAAGAGTCCGGTAGAGATTGCATTTGACTCGCTGATGATCCCGCACATCTTCGCGCAAAATGACGAAGACCTGTATTATGCGCAGGGTTACATCACGGCCATGCATCGTCTCTGGCAAATGGAATTTCAGACCCATGCGGCGGCAGGCCGAATCTCGGAAATCATTCCTGGAGAAGCCACGCTGGATTACGACCGCAAGCAACGGCGCCTGGGTATGGTCTACGGCGCGGAAAATGCGCTGAAGTCCATGATGGCCAACGACACGGCAAAGATGATGGTCGAGCAATACACGGCCGGCATCAATGCCTATATCGAGAGCCTTGGTGACGCAGACCTTCCGTTTGAATACAAGTTACTGAACTATAAGCCCGAGCCATGGACGCCGTTAAAGTGCGGACTCCTTCTCAAGAGCATGGCGCAGACGCTGAATATGGGCGACAAGGATATTGAAGTTACCAACGCGCTGAAGCGATGGGGCATTGACGTCGTGAATCAATTGTATCCGGATGACGAAGGTGTGGGCGAACCCATCGTAAGCCGTCCGAACGATTGGAAATTCAATCCTGTCCGGTTTGACTCGATCCCACTCGCCGTTCCTCCCCAACTGATTCCTCCAAAGGTTGTCGGCGTGAAGAAGCGTGACAAGATTGATCCTACCACCGGATCCAACAACTGGGCCGTGAGTGGTTCAAAGACCGCGACCGGTGCTCCGATACTTTGCAATGATCCCCACCTTCGTCTGACACTGCCTTCGATATGGTATGCCATTCACCTGCACTCACCCAGCGTGAATGTCATGGGTGTATCGCTGCCGGGCTCTCCGGCCGTCATCATTGGCTTCAACGACTCCATTGCCTGGGGTGTTACAAACGCGCAGCGCGACCTGGTTGATTGGTTTGCGATCTCTTTCGAAAATCAAAAGAAAGACAGCTATCGTGTCGACGGTGCATATCAACCTACAACAAAGAAAATTGAGGAGATCAAAGTGCGCGGAGCAGCAAGCTTTTACGACACGGTGGTTTACACACAGTACGGACCCATCACCTACGACGAGAAATTCCATGCGGATGAAGATTTGAACGGTTATGCTTTCCGGTGGGTGGCCCATGATCCAAGTGAAGAGTTGATGACTTTCTACAGGCTGAATCGCGGACGCAACCACCGTGACTATATGAAAGCACTGAACCACTACTCCAGTCCCGCACAGAACTTCGTATTTGCGTCGGTGCAGGGCGATGTAGCGATGCGCATTCAAGGGAAGTTTCCGGTTCGAAGGAAGAATGAAGGCAGGTTTGTGTTGAACGGAGAAGATAGTCGACAGGCCTGGCAGGCATTTGTTCCCAATGAACATCAGGTGATGGAGAAGAATCCACTGAGAGGATTTGTCAGCTCGGCAAATCAATACCACGCTGACCCAACGTATCCCTACTACCTGACGGCCACGCATTACGAAGCTTACCGGAACCGTCGCATCAATCAGGTGCTGGCGACATCATCGAAGATTACGGTGGACGACATGATGAAGTTGCAAAACGACAACTACAACCTGAAGGCGGAGGAGAGCCTGCCCTATTTCCTGGCGATGGTGGATTCGATGCAACTGAACGCCGACGAGCAGGAAGCAATTGATGTGCTTCGTAAATGGGACTATTACAACCAACGAGAGTCTGCGGGAGCAGTGTACTATGAAGCCTGGTGGGACAATTTACTTCCGCTGGTATGGGATGAGATGCAAAACGACTCCGTTGATTTGTACACACCGACCACCTATCAGACGATTAAATTGCTGAAGACTGTTCCTGCGCATCCGTTCTTTGACGTTGCCTCAACGCCGGCAAAAGAAACAGCGCGTGAACTCATCCGTCAATCTTTCAAGCTGGGTGTTCAGGATGTGGTCAAATGGAAAACTGCCCATAGCGGTACCGTTGCGTGGGGCAAATACAAAGACGCTGTCGTTTCTCACTTGCTGCCGCCGATGAAAGCGTTATCGTATCAGGTCGATGCCGGAGGAAATCACGACATTGTGAATGCCCATTCGCGCACGCACGGTCCTTCCTGGAGAATGATTGTGAGTCTGGAGAAAACGGGCATGAAAGCATTTGCTGTTTATCCCGGTGGTCAATCCGGAAATCCAGGCAGTATGTTTTATGGAAATATGATTGGTCGCTGGACGAACGGACAATACTACCAATTGCAGTTTCCGAAAAGCGTGTCGGAATTATCCTTTGGTAAAATCACTTTAACCCCTGCATCGAAATGAAAATCATCATACAAATTATAGCCATTGCCGCGGTCGCTTTTTTACTCAGCCTGTTTTTGCCGTGGTGGAGCATTGCGATTGCTGCGTTTATCGGCGCTGCGGTTCTTCCAACAGATAAGAATTTCCTGTCGGGATTTGTTGCCATCTTCCTGCTGTGGATCATCACGGCGCTGATCATCACCAGCGGTTCGTCTTCTGATCTGGCGAACCGTGTTGCAGGAATATTTCAAGTGCCTTCATGGGCATTGTACCTGATCACGGGAGTACTTGGAGGACTGGTTGCCGGCTTTGCCGCTATGGCGGGTGGCGGCTTACATAAGAGAAAGAAGAAGGCGAAGTATTATTGAGCCTCTTTTCGTTGTCCTGAACGAAGCAGGCTGAATTTGCAAACAGGATACAAATACATTGTTGACTCAAGCGAACAAGTTCCACATAGGGAGACTATGGGAACTTGTTTTTTTTTGAGAGGGATTGAAAAACTTAATTATTCATTCTGAATTTGATGGGGAGTACCATTCGCACCGAGACTGCTTTACCATTTTGCTTACCACTCACCCAACCCGGCAGCGAAGAGATCACACGAACCGCTTCGGCGTCACAGTCTGATTGAATGCCCCGGAGCACTTTGGCGTCTGTGACCTTTCCATCCGCGTCCACCACGAATTGGACATAAACGGAACCTTCAATACCAAGTCTTTTTGCACTCGCAGGATATCTCATATGCTTCGTGATATACTTGATCATCGCTTCCATACCTCCGGTGTAGGAAGGCATGACTTCAACAATGTCATGAACCTTATTGACTTCAACAGGAGGTTCAGCAACAACTGTTTCTGTCACTACCGTTACTTCGCCTTCACCATCTGGTGCGGTAACTGTAGGGTCAAGCAGCTCATCAAGTGCTTCTGTATCTGTCTCGACAGGTTCGGAAGTCACGACGAACGATGAGGCCTTCGGCTTGGCCGTCTGCGGTTTTTGTTTTGGTTGTTCTGGCTGCTGGAGTTTAGGCACTGGAATATCAATCAGCTTGACAGCACCGATCTTTTCCATAGCGTCAACCGGAGAAGTAACGCGACCTCCCGTTAGAGCGGGAAGAAAAAGCAGAATCAGTGCAACAGCAGAACTTCCGATTAGCCCTTTCATCAATCGGCCGTGGTAATCCTGACGGAGATCGTAAGCGCCGTAATCTTTGTTTCGGTTTTCGAAGACGATATCGTCCCAGCGAACCGCTTTAGTTTGTGTTTTCATAGCATGGCGATTTAGGTGTTCATATACACCAAGGATGCGGCCATGCATCGGATTCCATAAATCATTTTTTAATTCGCCGGAGAATTTTTCCGGGACAGTACGAAAATAGACTCCAATGAATCTACGAGTTCGCTGAATGTATTGGGCTTGATGAGGAAGTCGTGGGCGCCTAACTTATAATATTGCCGAATTTCTTCGGTGTCGCTGGTTGTTGAATACATAATCACCGGTATATGCCGGAGACGAGGATGCTTCTTAATTTCAATCAGGCATTTTCTACCGTCGAGCAGCGGCATGTTGATGTCAAGAAAGATGAAGTCAGGCAAATGGATAAGTTGAGTGAGTTGCTCGAGCGCAAGTTTCCCGTTGCCTGCGGTCATACATTCTATGCCGGTATGTATTTCCCACAAGGCTTCGCGAAACAGTTCGCAATCCTCGGCATCATCATCTGCGTAGAATATCAACATAGCCCGGTTTGCATTTATGACCATCAAACCTAGCGAAAAGACGATTCAACTCAAGCAACCATAAATTGTTTCTCCTATTAAGTCGACGAAAGGCCTGCTTCACACGATATGCAGATTCCCATATGGTTAGCAGCTCGTCCAAAAGTAGTACGTGCCAACGGCAGCGTTTAGCGTTCCAATTCCATGCGACGCAACCGGTCGCGCCATTGAAACAGCCGGCGGTTCAGTACAAGCAACCCCGCAACCGACAGGAAGATAACGAGACTTGCGACCATACTCCATGTGACCGGCAATTTGCTGACCAGCTGGCTCGCGCTTACCGTAACGAGGGTAACAAGCAGCGTAATTAATGCAGCAGCTTTTTTGTGAGAGATTCCAAGCAGCAACACGAGGTGATGAAGGTGGGTCGTGTTAAGAAACTCAATGACCCTAGGGAATAAACGTGAGGCGGTGGAGCGCTTCCAGTCTTTCCATCACATCGGTGATTCTTTTCTCTGTATCCTCACCCTTGATGATGTAGTCAAACGCTCCGTACTTCAGACTGTCAATTGCCGTCTTCATATTCTCCTGCCCGGAAAGCATGATCACCGGTATATCCTGATCGAACCGCTTGATTTTTTTAAGAAGTTCAAGTCCGGAGATATCCTCCATGAGGTGATCCAGAAAAATAACATCGGGGCGTTCCTGAAGATTATCGAGGCAGTCTAAACCGTTGGAGAACGTCTGTACCTGCGCGTAACCAAGGTTGAGCAAGTGTTGCTGACACAAGGTCAGATTAAAAAAATCATCATCAACGAGGTAGATTTTCTTAAGCAGCGTGGGCTCCATCTCTAATTGTTTTTTCTTCAGAGACGAAGTTTGTACCATTCAGAAAAAACGTGTTTCCAGTGAATAGAGGCCCGTTGGATCAACTTCCATTCCACGGCATGGAATCGTATTCCACCAATGGACCAATAAAAAAAGCTGCCCCGGTTTCCAGAGACAGCTTTTTTTGGGGAACAATTCCAATTAGCTCAGGACGTCATGCGCTTTTGCAAATCCGCATGAACTTCGCCGAGCACTTCGCATACCCGCGCGACGTCCGTGCCTATCCGCACCTCGTTTTTGGTAAATTCGTTGATGGATTCAAGGGCGCGAATCTCGTCGACAATTGGAATATTCAACGTGATCAGACCGGGCTTTACTTTGTGTGCAACACGACGGACAGTTTCCCAATCCTTCTCCGCCAAACCTTTTCTGAGAGCCTCAATTGTCCCCGGAACCTGACCACAGAATATCTGAAGCATCTTATTGACAAAGGCCTCGTCGCCGCGACTGGTATCGACCAGCGAGGACAAATCAAAGTTAGGCTTGCGCTGCGTGGTGTCTTTCGGCAAGAGCCTGACAATCGTATCCAGCAACATTTCTTCTTCAAATGGCTTTTGCACCACTGCATTCATCCCTTCCCGAACGCAACGCTCCATTTCATTCTTGACGACGTTGGCTGTAAATGCAATAATTGGCGTCTGGATAAGTAGTTCATTCCGGATGATCCGCGTTGCCTCAATGCCACCCATAAATGGCATCTGCAAATCCATCAGAACGATATCGAAGGTTTGCTCTTTCAATATATTAACCGCCTCGACTCCGCTCTCCACTTCGGTGACTTCAACCTTATGTCGCGAAAGCGCCTGCATCGCCACGAGTCGGTTCAATTCATTATCCTCTACCAGCAAAACCTTTCTGCCGTAAAGCAGATTATACTGATTTTGCGAAGGCTTGTCCTGAATTTCCAATGGATTTCCAACAGGAAAACTCAAATCGATCATGAATGAGGTACCTGATCCCTTTTGGCTGAATACTTCGATCGACCCTCCCATCAGCGAAATCAATTCCTGCGTGATCGCCATACCGAGACCGGTACCTCCCCGTTTGCGCGCAACGGATGAATCCTCCTGGCTGAATTTATTAAACAACTTGTGCAGAAACTCCTTCTCCATACCGACCCCTGTATCGGAAATCGACAGAGATACGTACTGCCTTCCTTCGCGAATTCCTTCATTTCGGCAACGGATATCAATGCCTCCCGTGTCTGTAAATTTGATGCTGTTTCCAACGAGGTTAAGCACAATTTGCCGGAGCCGTCCTGCGTCGCCAAGCAGTGCCGGCGCAATGGTGTTGTCGAAATCAACATCGAATCTCAAACCCTTCTCCTTTGCCATCGGTAACACAATGGCTTCTGATTCAAGAAGAACTTGTGCAAGACTGAATGTTTGCGTGTCGAGCATGAATTCTCCTGCGTCTATTTTCGATATATCCAGAATGTTATTGACGATCGACAACAAATGCTGACTTGCCGATCGCGCATGCTGAACATAAACTTTCTGCGGTTTGCTCAGGTTCGTCTTTCCAAGTTCGCGAACCATTCCGATAATCGCATTCAGAGGCGTTCTGATTTCATGACTCATGTTCATCAGAAAGTTTTCCTTTGCTTTCGAAGACTCCTCTGCCCGCTGCGAACTGATACGCAACTCCGCCTCCAGGTTCTTCTGCTCTGATATATCCAGGTGAATTCCGATTGAACCAATCTGCTCGCCGTGAATGTTAAAATTTGGAGCTCCACTGATGAACCACCACCGCTCCTCACCGGATTTATTTTTCACTTTAATCTCATAAGTATCCGAGATGTTCTGCTTACGCAAATTGTTTTTTTCGTAAATTACATCCCGTTGCGATGAGTCGAGGAACAGTTCAGCTGCTTTCTGGCCAATTAATTCGTTCGTATTGAACCCAGACAACTCGGTGAAAGACTGGTTGACATATAAGATCTCATCGTCCAGATTCACTTCAATAAGACCGAGGTTCATATTTTCGATAATGCCCCTGTATTTCTCTTCCTGCCTGCGCAGCTTTTCTTCATAATTCCGACGGTTGGTGACGTCGGTGTAATTCCATAGATGCCCTCTGTATTCCTCTGCGATGTAGATTGGAATATAGTCCCGCTCGAATACGCGGCCATCGGCCAATTCCAAAACATCGGCCTTGACCAACTTCCTTGCGGCGAGAACGTCCTGAATGCGAGCAACAAACTGATCGGGATTTTTGAACATCATCTTACTCTGCTCTGCAGCATTCGAACAATCCATTCCAATCATGTGCTCTGGCAATACCGGGATATGGAACATGTCACAAAAGGCAGCATTACAAAGCACAATGTGACGCGATTCGTCCTCGAGCAATAGGCCGGCCTGCAAATTACTCACCATAGTTGCCATTCTCTTCTCAGACTCCATTAATTGAATCTGCGATTTCGAACGCTCGAGCGCATGCGATACGCTGTTGCTGAAACTTTTGAACAAAGACAAGTCAGCTTCCGCCCAGCGACGTTCGGCCGACGTATCATTGAAGCCAGCAAATCCCCAGAGTGTTTCGTCATCAAAAACCGGCACCAGCAGTACAGATGCCACAGACGAACTGTTTCGGAACAGGTTCACTACAGGATTTGATCGAAGCTGATCGGAAGATAAAATGGTCGTCTCCCTGGCAAGCAGCGCGTCAGCAGCAGAACCTAAATCAGTGAAGCGATGTGACGCAAGTCTCTCCATGGCTACCTGGCACACATCCTCATTGACATCAAAATGGTGGAGCAGCAAGACGCCCGTCTCGGCGGATACCTCGACTAAGAAAGAATGACTTAACCCGGCCGATTTCCCGACGACATCGAGTGATGCCCTTACCGCATCAATGAAATTTGGGTTGGATATCAACTGATCCGTTGCCTGAGCCAGCGCATGAAGCATATTCTCCCGTCGCTTCAATTCAGACTTATCATTCGCGAGTCGATTCTTCTGAGAATTGATCTGCTCCAGCAATACACGGATTTCCTGCGTGCTCAATTCCTGTCTTCGTAGTAAGTGAAGCAGATCCACCATTGGATCGTGAATGGCAAAATCACTCATCACCAAATTACCGTGAAACAGATCGTCAACCCGGTCAACCCACGGCGCACCCACAAAAAGCAGAAACTCCTCCTGGTAGTGTTCAAATTGTCCACGCAGAATAAATGCTTTGCTGCGCGCTTTGAGGATGACCATCTGATTCGACATCTGGAACAGTTGATCCGCATGTTCATGATCGATGGAGGGCCGGCGCACTGAGAAAATATCAAAGAAATTTTCACCAGGCGAAACCGCTATTGCTTTGCCAAGGCTTTTTCCCAAGGAAACAATTTGACCTTTTTTATCAACCAGCAGGTAGAAAGGAAAAATCGCATTAAATGAATCAGGACTGAAAATAAATTGACCAGGATGTGTCATTACCAACTCACTTTAAAAGTCTCGTGAGAGGATCCTTCACTTCTGCTATTGAGTAAATCGATTTGGACAGGAACATGATACATCTTCCCGAGGCCGAGCAACAGTCCGTAAACAAAATCCTGCAGGCCTTCGCGTTTGGAGAAGTAATGCACATGAAGGCTCGATGTTTCTATATTTGAAACTTTGAATTCCGGGGGCGTCAGGTTGGGATACATCAACATGATGCGATTGTGAAAGACAGGCAAATTCACCAGAAACTCACGAAGCGAAGCTCCTCCGGACTCCATCAGTCTCCCGTATTTCTCCTTCCCGGTCCTAAGCACCCACCATTCTCCAAATGCAATGAGAACATCGCGCAACGTCATGTTCTTTTCATCCGAAATTGCCTGAGCCAGCTTGTAAGTAATTGAATCATCGTACGATTCGCTGCTCAGGAAGAAATCAACATCAACACCGCTCCGTTTCTTCACTGTATCCCACGTTTCGGATCCGAAGTTCTCAATAACCAGATCTTCAATTGCCTTATTTACAATTCCATACATAAACCTTAGTTTGACATGATCACTTCATTCCTTTTCAGCAAATTGTAAATCGTACTTTTCCCGATATCAAGTTTCTTCGCGACCTTGACAACGTTATTGTTATACTTTTTCAAATAGAACTGTATGATGTCGCAATTGTATTCATGAAGCGTTTTCTCCACTGCTGTAAACTCCTGGTTTCCGCGTGCCGTCGGAAATTGAATATCGGTATCCAGAATTTCAACGCCGTCACTCATCACGATCGCAAGTTCAATCATTGCCTTAAGCTCACGCACATTCCCAGGAAAATTGTACTTCATCAATTTCTCACGGGCTGCTTCTGAAAGTCGCGGTGACTTGATCTTATTGCTCTTTGCGTAGGTGTCGATAAAGTATTTGGCAAGAATGAGGACATCGTCTCCCCGCTCCCGGAGCGGAGGTAATTCAATGGGGAGTCCCATGACGCGGTAAAATAAATCCTCACGAAATGTTCCTGCCTGAACCATCTGGTTGAGATCCTTGTGTGTCGCAATAATGACCCGAACATCAAACTTGACTACCTCGTTCCCACCCACACGAATCACCTCACGTTCCTGAAGAACGCGCAGCAACTTTGCCTGAAGACTCATGTCGAGTTCTCCGATTTCATCCAGGAAGATGGTTCCGCCTGATGCTTCCTCAAATTTTCCAACGCGACGCGACACGGCACCGGTGAAGGCTCCCTTTTCGTGTCCGAACAATTCACTCTCCATTAACTCTTTTGGGATCGCCGCCATGTTCACGGTGACGAACGGATTTTTCTTTCGTTCGCTGTTAAAGTGAATTGCTCTCGCAACAACCTCCTTACCCGTTCCGGTTTCCCCTGTAATAGATACATTGATGTTGGAAGATGCTGCTTTCTCAATAACAGAGAAGGTGCGTCTGATTGCTGGACTCTGTCCAATAATCGTTTGATCAAAACTGAACTTTTGCTCCAATTGCTCACGAAGATGCTCGACCTCCTTGCGCAACGAATGCTTCTCCCTTATCCTGATGATCGAATTCCAAAGAACTTCTTTCGCGTTGTCGTCCTTTAATATATACTCATATGCGCCCATCTTGAGCAACTGGAGCACGACCGAAATTTGCTCCTGAGCACTAATGACAACAACAGGAATATTGCGATTGACAGCATGAATCTTAGAAAGCAATACGTCTCCCTTGATATCAGGAAGACCAAAGTCGATGCAAACGACATCCGGTTTCCGATGCATGTTCTCGAGACATTCCTTTCCACTTCTGAACAGGTGGACATCATAGTCCGGGTTGTGCGAGATGTGATATTTCAGAAGTTCACCGTACCACGGGTCGTCTTCCACAATAAAAATCCGAAAGTTGTCAGTCATCTTGTTTTGCGTTTAGCCCGACCGTTGTAAAAGCAGTTTGTCGGGGACATTGGCACAATGACATAAATCAAACCAGACAACACACTGTGTCTAAAAAGCGGTTAATCGCGTCGAAAATCCATTTTCTGGAAATCAGTTCATTTTTCAAAACAGGAATAGTGTCCATTCACCGGAAATTTTTTCCCAAACTGAAAAAGAGCGGAAAGGCGATCAGTGATTCGCGCGCGAATTCGCGGGTTTCGATTATGGAACCATAGTTGCCAAAGTCCTCTTAACCAAACTAGCTATGAATAACAGTGTCTGGATAGTCGATGACGACCCGTTCTACCTGAACTACCTGTCTAATTACCTGCATACCATCGGATACAACACCCGTTGTTTCCTGAGCGGTGAAGAATGCCTCGCCAATCTGAACGAGCAGCCCTCCGTGATTATTCTCGACCACAACCTCGGTAGTGAACTCAACGGTGTGGACATATTACGGCGCGTAAAAGAGGTATCGCCACAAACGCCAGTCATTTCCATCTCTGGCTATGAGCTCTTGTCCGTCGCACGCGAATCTCTGACAAGTGGTTCCGATGATTTCGTTCAAAAAGACAGCGCCAGTCTGCTTCGAATAAAATTATCGCTCGAAAAGATTCAACTAAAGACACGAAAGCAGCAGAACCTTACTAAAGCGAGAACACTCGTGTATGTCGGGACTATTCTTGCAGCGCTCGGACTTCTGGCTGCCGGCATTTACCTTTACTTCAACTAGCTAGTCAACAACAAATTTCCCGTACATCACCCCTTGTGCATCCTGCACATAGAGCAAATACATCCCTCGCGCAAGCTTGCTCACGTCAATTTGCTGCGCGCCACTCGTCCCCTCCTGGACGATCACTCCTCGTACATCTGAAATTCTGAACCAGAATTGTTCCGCCGGCGAAGCCAACAATACATTGATCTTCCCGCTCCTGGCCGGATTAGGAAAAATCTCCATTGCTGATCCTGCCGGCTTATACAAGTTGTGAAAAACCGTATTAGTGATGATGGGCTCGTTGTAATCGAAGAAAATGGCGGCGCGGTTCTCAATCTTCCCGTAGAAGCTTGAATGGGTACGGATCCGGAATTGAACAAATCCCTTACTGGCGATGGAGTCCAGTTCAAAAGGCGTGAGTTCAATATGGGGAAAATAGAATGACAATATACCGTCTCGTACCATCGGGTACAGGGGCTGATGGCTGGCCTGAATATCTGAAATGGACATGATATCAAAGCCAGCAGTCAGAGAATCAACGATGTTGACAAATGATGTTTTATAGGTACCGAAGTTTTCGAAATGAATCGTGTACACCAGCTCACTTCCCGACGCCACAAGATGTTCGTCACCAAATCCCCGGGGCACCACGGCAATAAGGTTCGGATCAATAGCCCCAACCACTTCGAATGTCTCTGTTCGCAAGTTATCCGTCAGGTTTGCATCTGTGGTTGATGATGTCGCGCTTGCCGTCACCGTGACCTGATCACCCACCTGGTTCCACAATGTCACGCTGTCGCGCAGGACAATAGTTTGGATCTCGTTCGCATCGAGCACCGGTATGGTCCACTTATATTCCATATTTGAACTTGTTGCAGACTTCTCCTGCCATAGGGGTAATGCGCGGTTGACATGGATGCGATCTGGCTTCACAACCTTTACTTCCACATTTGTCATGGCCAGATTTCCACGATTTTCAACCTGAACAAAAAAATCATCACCAAATCCTCTGCGCATTGCCGTTGTGAACATCGTCACGTGTGCATCAGCGCAATTACACAAGGGCTTCACCCCATGAAGACCACCGTTAACTTCAGTTCCCTCCTGCCCGATGGCGAAGACTCCTTTAAACCCGACACACTCAAATTTGTACTTATCAGACTCAGCGATAGCAAGCTTGTAATTTCCGGGGGCCGAATGAATTCTCACCATACCGTCGTCATCCGTAACGACCAGCTGCCCCGTTGGCTCAACCACGAATTTTCTCCGTGCAAGCGCAGGTTCTCCATCGTCTTGCAGACAGTTGTTGTTATTGTCAATGAAAAACTTCGCTGTCCATGTGCCGCCGGTGTCTTCAGTAATTGTCAAAAATTGATCTGCAGGAACATTGGTGACAATTTGAGTTATTCCTGAAGGCCAGTAAATGATGAGAGAATCCACACGATTTGTTTGGCCGAGCCCAAAATGAACGCGCTGGCTGTGCTGACTTCCGAAACCAGACTGACTGGCTACAAAAGAGGACTGCCACTTACTTCCGGCCTTGATGCGCACACGAGTACCAATTGCGGATCGATTGGAACGCAAACCGTGAAGCTTCAGTTGCATCCAATGATTCTGGTTGCCATTGTTCCAGAAAAGATGATTGGGCTCGGTGCTGTGTGTTGCTGCCACCAAATCCAAATCACCATCTTTGTCCAGGTCGGACCATGCATGAGCAATGGACTTTCCGAAATCGGCAACAACAACCTCGTTTTCTTTTTTTGCAAAATTTCCATTCCCGTCATTCATGTAAAGGAATTTTTTTCCTTTGTCATTACTCACATACAAGTCCAGATCGCCATCATTATCTACATCAGCGAAACTGCACCCGTGAGAATGTCCTTTGTCTCGAACGACTACTCCGGACACTACTTTACTGAAAACTCCTCCTTGGTTGAGATAAATAAAATTGTCTTTCTCTGAAGCGTTCGCAACAAACAGATCCAGAAAACCATTTCCATCCACATCGCCCCAACAACTTGCAACCGAAAATCCTCCCTCAGAAGAAACAATGTTATTGTCGAGTTTAAACCTGCCTTGTCCATCATTATGATAAAGGCGATTCTTGCCGCCTTTATTATCTGGAAGAAATACATCCAACAATCCGTCGTTGTCGTAATCTGCCCAGGACACACTGACAGAGTTCCCGGGAGTTTGCGACAATTCTGAATCGGCCAGCAATGAAAAATCTCCTTTTCCGTCATTACGCCATAACTCGTTGAATTTTGTTGGCCAATAGTTGCTGAGAAATAAATCGAGATCACCATCATTGTCAAAATCGATCCATGAGGCTCCGTGATAGTAGCCAGGTTGCCCGGCAAACCCGGGGGTATGACTCGTTCGAAACGATCCTGATTGGTTCAGAAGAAAACGATTTGGCTTCTTTGTATTGGTACAGACAAGACCGTCGACATCACCGTCGTTATCGACATCCGCCCAGGCGGAAGACACGGTTGGTGCCCGCTCGTTGATAATTTCAGACGTTGTATTGCGGGTGAAATTTTTGTTGCCCAGATTCTGAATCAAAATATCCGCGGCAACTTCCCGTCGTTCTGTCATGAATATATCGTCCCAACCGTCTTGATTATAGTCGACAAGGCTGACGCCCCAGGAGTCGCTCACCGAATTAAACAATGGATCTGTTGATTTTGTAAACATCAGCTGTGACTGATCAACGCTGTTGACAAAAACGCCTTCTGTGGATACCGACTGTATGGTTATTCCACTGGCGTTGCCCGTGACACTGGTGGTTATTGAACCCACGCTATTTGCAAGAGATAAAATACCCTTGTCGTTAGAAACCGTTGCGACGACGGCGGTTGTAATCGTATAAGTATTGCCCGGCTCCAGAACGGGTAATTCACTAAATGTTGCTGATTTTTTACGGTCATCCACAACGCCCTGCTTTACTTCGGGTGTTCCGCTCAGAGCCGATGATACAATTTCCAGATTTCCTTCGAGCTGTACCGTGATGCTCGACCCCTGCACGGGACTATCCTTCACCACAACGCGTGTAGTGATCGCGGAGGTATCGCCGGGAATTACTGCGGACGACGGCGCTATGGTACCTACTGAAAATGCTTGAACCTGTGCCGTTCCAAGATAGGCCATCCAATTGTCGTTGAAGTTGGTGTTGAAGACACTGACCGGTTTATCGGACTCTACGATCAGGTAGGGTCTCTCCGGTCCGCCCGCGACAGTACCCGTACCGTTGTAAATCGAGCGCCACTCGGTCAGGGTCAGGGCGCAATCCACATATCGCTCAGGCTCGATGGTGTATGTTCGGTTGAAGTCGAGACCGTTGGTAAAGGCATCACGTACCGTGACCGTTGCGCCAGTTCTTGAGAAGATGTAAAGATGCGACATGGCTTGTCCAAACGATTTTCCGGTAAATGGGTCAAGCACATTATGCTCGTTACCGGGAGGCGCGATGTATGCAATGAATTTTTTTCCTGCGGAAGTTCCGTTCTCAGCGGTCACCATGGTGCCCATGTCAGAAGTACCGGGGTTTCCGGTTTCAAGCCAGTTGGCTTCAAACACGCTCACCTTTTTGCCCGGGCTGCAGGTCACTCTGAACACCGTGGGGTAAGAGACATTACCATTGCTTTTTCCCACCCAGTCTGCAACACCGGAACGATTCAACGTCCACGTGCGCATATTAATCCAGGTACCACCCTGATACCGTTGTAGCGTAACGGGATTGTTATCATCCCATGAAATGATTCTGATTTCCTGCTCTCCCGTTGCCTGATAGGGAACAGCAAAATAAAATAACTCACCAGCAGAGCTGCCATTGGCCGATGGCACATTCCCTCCTCCGTCTCTTTCATTGCCAAACAACGCACCATACTGTAAAGTAATCGGCTTACTCGATTCGACAAGGTACGTGTGCCCGGTCTCCATAATATCTCGCCCAAGCGTTTGAAAATAAATGATGTCTTGTCCCCTGTTGAGCAGCGCACTCCCAACCACGACTGCTTCAGCCTGGTCTACGTTCGTGTACCCGGTAATTGTTGTGGTGGTCTTGGAAATACGTTTAATGGTGACGAGTGTAGAATCTTCATAGACAAATGTATTTAAGTCACGCTTAGACTGACTGATCTGCGGCGCGTAAACAATGAACCTTTCGCCGATACCTTTCTGGCTGACAGAAGGAACGAAGTCGTGTTGCCAGTCGCTGTTGGTCGACTGCGAGACCAACATGTTCTTATTCGAGCGAACGATGAAGTAGTCACCGTCTTGCTTCAGTGTGCCACCGGAAGCGTATCGTGCGTCATCGTTGATTCCGTTGTCGGCGATATATAAAACGTACGACTGCCCTGCAGCCAACGTTCCCGTCCTGGAGTCGTCGGTGTCGCCATCGGCGCCGTCATCGATAATTTGAAATTCCGTATCATCGAAAATGGCGGTGACAATCAAGCACACGTTTCGCTTGATGGGCTCATTGTTGGGTGGAACAAAAATGTTGAAGTAGTTTGATGCTTCACCCTGAGCCATGGCCAGGGAAGACGTGAGCGAGAGCAAGACTGCAGCGTAAAGATGTTTCATGGTTTTTGGCAGGAAACCGCCACTCAGAATTGATACCAAGGCCAAAAACACGCTGAATTAAGGGTTTCATGGGCGATTTTCTTCCAAGCAATGGAATCAAAGTTTGGAAAACAGCACCTTTTCCGGGCAATCGGGGGAGTTAGCACCCGGGGTGATAAATGAAACTTTTTACTAACTTCCGGACTGAAAAAGCCGGATTAACGATTTTTTAGACGCTATTGCCTAACCTTCCATGCTTTCTACTCTGAATTTTGCGGACATCAAACTCCGGAACATCTTCTTTCAGCACATCGGGATTCTGTGTATCGGCGTTCTTATCTTTTATATTGAACACCTTGAAATTGCGAGTTTGTTTTGGGAAAAATTGATTCTTCTAATCGTAGCGCTCGCGAAGTCATTTTACTTTATTGAACACTCCTTCCGGAAGATCGAAGAAGCCTCGATCAATAACATCAGCTACAATAAGTTTCTCGCCATCATCATGACGAACATCTTATTGATTGTGGTGTCCTTCGGCGCCGACTTTGCATGCCTTCTTCAAATTGATCCGAATTCTTTCAAAGGCATGTCTGACGCCAATTTCTGGGAAACAGCCTTCGATTCATTTTACTTCAGTCTCGTATCGTTTACGACCGTGGCCTACGGGGATATTATACCGATCACCAAGACCGCTAAAATACTCACGATCATTGAAGTGATTGTTGCCTACGTAACGACCATCATCATCATCTCGAACTTTGTACAAATCAAAGATTCGATGGAACAGCAGACGAAGGAGAAAGAAAAGGAAGAGGTTTAACACCCCCCGGGGAACACCATACTTGCTGACCAACCGATTAAGCTCAGTCATCTGTATCGGGCAATAGACTGCATTGGCTTTCATATGCTCAAGTACGCTTGCAATCGGTGCCAAAGCGCAAACCTCGTTTATTTATCAAGAGACATTCGGTAACCAGGTTTTGTTGACGTATCTTAACCGTTGACGACAACTGACCCTCTATGCGACTTCGAAAAAGCCTTGCCTGTATGTTTGTTATTGCGTGCACCGTTTGGCAAACTTCATTAGCCCAGCAACGCAATTTCATACAGGAATTTGAAGCAAGCCTCCCTCAGGCCGGCGATGAAGAAAAGGCATCGATACTTTTCGCATTAATTACCCACCATGCGGGAACTGACATGAAGAAAGCACTTGCGCTTTCTAATGAACTTCTATTCCTCGGAGTTAAGAATCACAACCCTGCCATCGAGGTTCAAGGCCTTACTGAAAAAGCAAATATCCTTCGCAGAAACTTACAACGGGACAGCGCGCGCATTTTGCTTTCAAGAGCAAAATCCCTCGCAGAAGCTGAAGGAGACGAGGGATTACTGGGGCATGTGTACTGGCGAATCGGGCAGTTTCATGAAAATGATAAATTTGACAGCGCCAGATTCTTTTTTGTCCTCGCTTATAACAATCACGTTCGTGCGGGCGATCGCTATTCAGCGGCGCTGGACATCGCGTATGAGTCCGTTGCACTTCGCAATCTAAACCGCATGGATAGTTCGGGCCTGCTCATCAAGCAAGCCCTACAAATGATTGACGAAGTAGTTCAGAAAGATTCCTCGTATTGGCCTGCGCGAAGTTCAGCCGTTATAGCCAGTTTTGCTGGCACGTACTTCAATCTCGTGAGCAAATATGAGCTGGGTTTAAAATACAACCTTCAGGCGCTCCGATTTTTTGAAATGATTGGCGACACCCGTTCTCAGGCTGCAGCCCATCATTCCACGGGTACGACGTACCGGCGACTGAACCGATATGAACCCGCGGCAACACAATTTCATCAGGCATTGATCAAATTTGCCAGGCTGGGTGAACGCGCTGGCATGGAGGCCTCCTACGTAGGTCTTGGGATATTATTTGATGACCTTAATAATTTTGATTCTGCCGAGTTCTATTTTAAAAAAGCACTAACCATTGCTTTGGAATTAGGCAGCAAAAATATGCAAGGCACCGTCCTCAACAACATGGGTGGGATGTATTACAGCGCTGGTCAATATGATAAAGCGCAGGAATTTTATCAACGTGCCTTTGATATCCGTGGAGGCGAGGCAAACGCCAATCTCCGGGACAGGGCCGCCGCGATGATCAACCTTGGACAATCAGCGGTAAAATCGGGACAACTGTCCAAGGCAGGGCCATATTTATTTAAAGGTCTTCAACTCGGTAGAGAAATCAAGGCTCCTGACTATGAACGTGCAGCACTCGAAGGACTTGTTGATTACTATAAGGCGAAAAATGACTTTCACATCGCTGTCAGATATATGGACACATTGCTGGTTGTCAGAGACAGCATTTTTGTAACGGACAGCAAATCAAGGGTTGCCGAAATGGAAGTACAGTACGAAACCGAGAAGAAAGAACAAGAGATTTCTTTATTGAAGGAACAGAACAAAGTTGCCCAGCTCCAGCAACTACTCTGGATGGGCGGGTGTGTACTGGCTGCCATTATTGCCGTGCTGTCGTGGTACACTTTCCGAAACCGACGGGCCAGAATCAACGCCGAGATGGCCGTTATCCGAAAAGAACAAGAATCGATTCGCAACGAACTGATGTATAAGGACCGGGAACTCGTCAATATGGCCACGTATATCACCGAGAAAAATACATTTCTCGAAGATATGATTACTACCATCGATCAAATTGATACGAAAAGTGAGGACGCACAAACTCAGCTAAAAAAACTATCCCCACTCATTAGGGAGAACATCAACATTTCCGGAAGCCGCGATGAGTTTAATGCTTTTATGGCCACGGTATATGGCGGATTCATCCGCAAGCTTGAGGAACGTTATCCCGAACTTACCGATTATGAAAAAAGACTCGCTACCCTGCTCCGCGTGAACCTGTCGTCAAAACAGATTGCATCAGTATTAAATATCTCCCCAAAAAGCGTAGACATGAGTCGATACAGACTGCGCAAGAAGATGAACCTGACCTCCGAACAAGACCTCCAAAATTTCCTGAACACCATTTAGCAAACTGCAAAATCAGCGAAATTTCGACGTTGTAGAGATGATGTAGAGACTGAAAACAGCTTCTTCAAAGCCGGACAGGCCCTTTCCGACTTTATTTTTGACCCGTGCTTTTTGGCACCACACAAAACATCATATTCCATGACCCTGAAAACTTTATCGACCATCGTGCTGCTGGCCATGTCTGGTCCTTGCATCGCACAAAAAACCAATGTCATTTTTTTTGCGGAAACCGGTGAAAACTTCACACTTCTCATCAACGGTGCTAAACAAAACGCAACCCCACAATCCAACGTGAAGGTCGAGGGCATACAAGCCGAGGCCATTCAGGTACTTATCACCTTTGAAAAATCTGCTCCCCAGCTGAAGCAGTTGCTCGCCCTCGAAGCCGACCGCGAAATGACTTTTGCCATCAAGAAAAATAACAAGGGCGCATATGTTATTCGTGTGCTGAGTGTCGTGGACATTCCTGCACCATCTGAAAATCTGAGCATATCGTCTACGCAAACGGCGACGCCAAGTAATTCTACCAGCACACCCCCGAGCGCCAACAATACAAACAATAATAAGTCCAACGGCAACAACACGACCACGGAGGCACTCTCCCTGAAAATTAGCGCCGGAACCAACGAACAAAACAACAGCGCCAGTATCAATATTGAAGTGGGTGGAGTCAATACAAGTATTAAGACGGAAACAATCTCGGCAACCATTACAGCGTCGCCGAAACCGGTCTCCAATTCAACAACGTCATCCAACGCAACGAAAGAAACAAAAGAGATGACTCCGTGTGCTACTGGAATGGGTGCTGCGGACTATGAGCGCGCAAAGAAATCTATTGAAGCAAAATCGTTCGCGGAAGAACAGCTGACCATCTGCAAACAAATCATCAAAGTCAATTGCCTCACTGTCGCACAGGTTGCCGGGCTGATGGAACTATTCACCTTCGAAGAACATAAGCTTTCTGTAGCCAAGATGGCTTACCCGAAAACTATCGATCAAAAGAACTACTACCAATTAAATGATGCATTTGAATTCTCTGCCTCCGTGGATGAACTAAATCAATTCATTGAAAAACAATAACTGAACCTCACCATAGAAAACTACTGGTCTTATGCTGAATAACAGAAACCTCTCAATCGCCAAGTGCTCATTTATATTCTTGCTGATGCTTCCTGTCGCATCCGCTCATACACAGCCAAGGCAACAACTTTGGAAAGTACAAATCGCTCACGACTGGCATCGCGTTAATTCGTTGGGGTACCTCATCGTTGGATCAATCGGGCGTCTGTCTGCACTTGATCCCGAAACAGGAAATAAATTATGGGAACGCAACGACCTTGGAACTTTGCGCGAACAACAAGTTGAGGACATCAATGGAACCAGCCTGCTCCGTATTGCCTACGGTGTTGAGCCCGGTGAAGAAGACCGTCCGATGATTGCCATGATAGACGTCGTCACCGGAAAGACAGTCTTCGATTCCAATACAGAAAATCTTGGCGTTCTGGCCACCTATGTGCTGCCAAAGTCAGGCAACATGCTGGTTGTGGGCGTAAAGCCGGGACAGTTCTTTGCGACATTGCTGATGTATAGTTTAGAAACGGGCAAAATGCTCTGGAAGAATGATCAGATCTTCAAGGCCACCGTGGGCGGAAAAGGTGGATTCCTTAATAAAGTTGCCGCGACTGTGAAGACCGCTGTCAATATGCAGTCACTGATCAGCTTCCCAGTCGAAGCAGATAATCAATCCATGATTATTGTTCACCCAAGTTATGTCATCAACTTAAATTCACAAACAGGTGAGCAGTTATGGCGGGCAGATATTGACGAATCACAGACGGCCTCTTTGATATATTCTCCTTACCAACCGAATCAGTTATTCGTGGGAACTTCACGTGAAAGTGAAGGCAACTTCATGAGCAATTCGGATCCCAATGCACGCAAGACATTTTTCTCAGTCTATTATGCCTTTGATTTGAAGACAGGCAAGCAGAATTGGAAAACAAAAGCGATCGGCGAACAATTAGTTGAAACAATACCTCTTGAGAACGGTCTCGCGGTATTTTTTGCAAACGACCCGAAAGGCACGTTTAACCTGCTTGACTATGCGACGGGAACAGGACTCTGGGGAAACAAAGGTAAGGGCTTAAAAACATCTGGTTCGTTGGTTGATTACATCCGGACGGAGGACGGCATAGTACTCGCCTCTGGAGGTATTGGTACCATGATAAGCAGGGGTGTTGAGTATTACCTGAACGTATTGGACGAAAAAAAAGGCGCTCTGCGATTTGACAAATCTGTGAAAGTCAAAGGCAGATTGATTTCGACAGAGATTACACCAAAAGGAATTCTTTTCATCACGACACATGAGGTCAACATACTCGACCCCTACACAGGAAATCTGGTACTTTCATCATCCATACAATCAGAAGCGCCAAGGAAAAACTTTCAGAAGCCCTTTCCTACCGCAAGTACAGAAACACACCTTTATGTATTCGCCACTGGAAATAAGAATATTATCGAACTGGACAAGAAGACCGGCACTACACGTCAGGTTAATGTGGCGCCGATAGAACTGGGCGGAAAAGAATTGCCAAAGTCAATCGACTTATTTCCTGACGGCATTGTGTTATCCTCCGACCAAAACGTGGTGATGGTCGGCTATGATGGTAAGATCAGGCACGCACAGTATTACGAGCCCCCAACGCAGCCGGGGTGGATTCGGGCAATAGCATTGGCAGAAGCGATCAAGGCAGCTTATGTTGGTATTCTCGCAGCAGGCGCTTCGGCAAGTATTACACAAAAAACATCTGGCATGCCCAATCAGGAGCAAGGACGTGTTGCCGCCGCAGGAAGTGCCGCGTTGAGTATTTATGCCTTTGCCTACGCTGGGCAGGCTTTGAAGGAGTTCAACAGACGATTAAAAGCAACAACCGCTACAGAAGATTATATCATATTGCTAAACGAGCCCGTCAAGCGCGATATCAAACTACTTCAGATCGACAAGAAAACGGGATCGTTACTGACAACAATGGACATTGGTCGGGATCGAGAACCGGTTTACAGCGTCGACTTTATTGATCGAAAGGTATTCTATCTTTCGCGTCCAAATGAAATCACCTGTTTTAAAATTAAGTGAAAAAATAAGAGGAAGACGTGCGAATCATATTCTCTTCGAGCCGACACCCTAATACAACGACGAGATGTCGGTCCGCATAACATCATGTTGAACAAAGCTGGAACCGCAATATTCGGGGAGATAAGCGATTAAAAAACCTTTGCTCAACGAGGATATATTGGCATAATCAGGATAACAACACCATAACCCTTCGTCGAGCAAGATGAGGAATAAAAGAAGTTTCTTTTGATGAACTGAACATTCCCGGTGATAAATCGTTTCATTTACGTTATCAAACTACCGTAGATATGAAAAAATCGATCACCGCCCTATCAAAAGCGCTTTTTGTATCCTTTGTCATGCTGTTCGGATGCAGCGATGACGACCCGGCACCGCAACTTTCCGGAGAATCAAAAGTGTATCAGCTATCCCCAGTGTCAAATCCAGCCATTAGTGGAACCGTTACATTTGCGAAACGAGAGGACAATGCGACGCTGATTACCATTCAACTCAATGGCACAAGCTCAGGAGCCACCCACCCTGCGCATATTCATGCAAATGCCGCGGCAGAAGGCGGGGCGATAATTCTTGACCTCACACCCGTAAACGGTTCAAATGGCAGAAGTGAAACTGTTGTAGAGGCCCTCAATGACGGCACGGAGATTAGCTATGAGCAACTGCTTGCGATCGATGGTTACATCAATGTACACCTCAGCGAATCTGATCTGGCCACACTCGTGGCGCAAGGTGATGTCGGGATAAACGAACTGACAACCACCAGCAAGACCTACCCCCTCGGTGCCGTATCGAATAATGCCATCAGCGGAACAGCTCAATTCACCAAGCGCGTCAGTGGATTCACATTGGTCACGATTAATCTGACAGGAACGTCGGCAGGTGTAACTTCTCCAGCCCATATTCATATCAACACTGCCGCAGAAGGTGGAGCCATTGCAATTGACCTTGCCTCTGTGAACGGTGCTTCCGGAAAGAGCTTTTCACATATTGAAGAATTGAACGATGGAACTCCAATCACCTATGACCAGCTCATGACATTCAACGGCTACATCAATGTGCACGAAACAGCCAATACCCTGAATGTAATCATTGCACAAGGTGACATTGGCAGAAATGAACTTACTGCAATCAGCAAGACGTACCGTTTGAACGCTGTCTCAAATCCTGCCATTAGTGGCACAGCTCAATTTACAAAACGAGTTAGCGGAGAAACTCTGGTAAGCATTTCCCTGACTGGAACAACTGCGGGAGTGACATCTCCGGCGCACATACATGTGAATACGGCTGCTGCAGGTGGTGGAATCGCTGTAGATCTTGCCGCTGTTAACGGAGCTACAGGGAAGAGTGCAACCAGTGTGCGTACGCTGAACAACGGAACGGCCATCACCTACGATGAATTATTGAACTTTGACGGATATATCAACGTCCACCAAAGCGCGGCAAACCTCGCGACAATCATTGCACAGGGGAATATTGGGGCAAATGAAGTAAGCTATGATGTATCTAACTCAGGTTCCTCGGATTATGTATTCAGCGGCGGCGGACTAAACGCCGTGAATGATCCCAGTTTGACGCTGAAAAGAGGCCGGACTTACATATTTACCGTGGATGCACCCGGTCATCCGTTCTTTATCAAAATAACCCAGACTACAGGAAATACCAATGCTTACAACAGCGGGGTTACGAACAACGGCGTAGCTACCGGTACAATCTCGTTCACTGTTCCTCTGGATGCACCGAGTACGTTATTTTACAACTGTTCTGTACACGCCTCGATGACCGGCGTGCTCAATATTGTTGACTAATTAAAAGATATCATTGGGTTAATTCCCGTTTATCACAAAGCCCATCCACGAAAGTGTGGTGGGCTTTTGCTTCTGCTGATAAAACTACCCTCTACAAATTCGAATTAAAATACTTCCCAATCCCCAGCCAATTATATTCCTTCAGCTTGTACATCATCAACTTGACGCGGGTTTGCTCTAATTCCCGGCTTACTGCCAAATCACCCACAGCGACAGGATTAAAACCAATACACGTCACCAGTTCACAAGCCATTTCCACTGCGTTTCCGTTGTTGCCCGCAATAAAGACGTCAGCTCTTTCCCGACCTTTTGATTGCATCACAAAATCAGTAGGGAAAAACGTATTAAAGGCTTTAACCACTCTTGAATGTGGAAGAAGTTTCTGAAGCTCCTCAGCCGAACTTGTCTTTTCGAACGCACGCCCATGGTAATATGCGTCCACCATTGCATTGGACGTACTGATGACCACCTTCCCAACGGCCACCTCCCGAATTCGTTCGGCAAACTTGCCCTCGTCTGTCGAATCCGTTGCCAGGATAAAGACGTCCGCAGACCGTGCTTTCTCCCTGAGTTCATCCGTGGACCACACGATAACATCTTCCCCGTCGTCGTTGACTTTCTTTCGTGGTGTCGCTAATTCAGAGCGTTCCTCAGAAAAAAGCAATACTTCATACGTTGAATATGGCATCAGACTTCCCGCTATTGCTGCGCCCATCTCACTCGTCGCGTCGATGATCGCAATTGTTTTTATAGCTGACATAACTATTCTCTTAAATTATAACCCAACAAACCTTACCCCTTCATTCAATTCGTTCTTTCAGATTCATTGATTTGTGCACTACACCCATCGTTCAGCGCAAAAAACGACATCTGACCCAGTCACCGTTGCATATGGGCTCCTTTCACCTGCATAAAAATATCGCGCAGACCTCGCAGCAAGTATGGCTTGTGGAGGTAATGCCGAACACCAATTTTTCTCGCGTTCTGCTCATCGCGCGCGCTGCCCGAACTTGTGAATATGACCAGCTCGCTTGCATAGGACTCCGGGACCCCCAGGCGCTTGAGCTGCTCCATGAATTCAAAGCCAGAGATACGCCCCAGATACAAATCAAAAATAATAACATCCGGAACTGCGCACGCCTCTGAAATGCTTGCTTTGATGTATTGCACAGCCTCCTTTGGATGACTTGTGCAATAAACCTCGTCGGCAAGACTTGATGTGACCAAAACTTTCTTATTGATCAGCAAAAGTTGCGCATCCGTATCCAGTAACATGATTCTTCTCATGACATAATACCTGATGTTCCTGCCGACGATGTACACACATCGGCGATTTGGATATTCTGTACGAAAAGGAGATTACGAATATTATTTCCATCCTCGTCATAGATGCGGAAGTACCCCTCGCGAAGGCCGTTGCGAAACTCTCCTTCACTCAGCACCTGCCCATTGGGATGATACGCCACATATCTGCCATGTTGCACACCATAGACGAAACTCTCCTCGATGAGCAATGCTCCGCTGTCATCATAGTATTCGCGCCACAGGCCGTGCTTCAGTCCATTGACATACGTTCCTTCGGCGATGAGTACAGCATGCTTATTAAATTCCTTCCACTTGCCATGGCGAATCGCCCGTCTTTTTTCCATCGTCAGTTTCATGTGCCTGGTATTTTTGAAACTACATGAACTCATTACATTGCCACACACCATAGGTTCTCCCCCGCAGGGTACAATGTCCCGAATGGTCGCACGTCTTGCACAAGCCATTTTTTGAATCAGTTGCAAAATCCGGGTTCAGTTCAAAAAGCTCGCATTGGATGATGGCCTTTCGAGCCGTCAGTTGATAGACGCAGTTCTCCTGATGTTTACATCGGGAACATATCGCCCTCAATTCTCTGGTGATGATATCTTCAATGATGGTATGCATGGAATTCAGTATTTGTGCAGAAGCTGATTTCCAAAATGCGTACCATTTCAAAAACGGGCAAAGCATGCTTGCAGGACAGGATCGGCAGATTTCAGCTGGAACAATTTGCTTCAGCTGGGGAAAAACGCTCCAGTAATTTTAGCGCTTACGGAGTTTCTGTCTCAGCGTTTTCCGATCGATACCGAGTATTTGCGCTGCATGCGAGATGTTGTTCTTGTTCGCGGCAAGCACATCAGCAATGTAAGCACGTTCAACTTCCGCCAGTGTCCGGTCGAGGGTGCGCGAATGTGTCGCAGAAAATCTGAAATTTTCCGGAAGGTCCGGGACGTCAATGGTTTGATCGTCTGCCATGATGACAAGTCGATGGACGAGATTTTGTAATTCCCGGACATTACCAGGCCAAGGATACGCCAGAAGAACTTTCATCGCTTTGCGCGAAAATTCCATTGGCTTTCGTCCCAGTTCGCGAACGTATTTATTCAGAAAAAAATCGAGGAGCAGGCGCACATCACCCGGCCGCTCTCTCAGGGGTGGCAAATCAATGGTGATGATGTTCAGTCGGTAATATAAGTCTTCACGGAACAGTCCTTTTTTAACCAGCTGCAAAAGGTCAACATTGGTTGCCGCGAGAATTCTCACATTAACCTTAATGGGCTTTTTGGAACCCACCATATAAAACTCTTTCTCCTGCAACACGCGCAACAGCTTCGCCTGCATGGCCAGGCTGGTGTTGCTGATTTCATCAAGAAAGATTGTTCCTCCATCTGCGGTTTGAAAAAAACCCGCACGTGTATCCGTGGCGCCTGTGAATGCGCCCTTCATATATCCAAACAACTCACTTTCGAGAAGTGCATCCGGGATGCCGCCGCAATTCACGGCAACAAATGGTGATGCAGTACCCGATCCGTTGTAATGAAGCGCACGCGCGACCAGTTCCTTGCCAGTTCCACTTTCCCCTGAAATAAGAACGGTAGCCTGTGTATGCCGAGCTTTTTGAATGATGTTGTAAACCTGCAACATCGCAGGAGAATCACCAATGATGCCTGTGCCCTGTAGGGAATGCGGAGCCTGGTACTTACGCTGCCCCGCCGATTTCGCGAGCACCCGATCGACCGACTTAAACAACTCTTCATCCGTAAATGGCTTTACCAAATATTCCTCCGCTCCTACCTTGATAGATTCCACCGCGCCCTGAATTGATGGAAAACCAGTAATTACGAGAATGCCAATCCCCTTGCGATTCTCTGAGACGTGGCGAACGAGTTCCATGCCGCTCTCGCCCGGCAACTTCAAATCAGTAATGAGCAGATCAATATCAAGGTTTGAAAGAAGCTGCAGCGCTGACTGCACCGAAGACGCGCTGTAAATCTGATACCCCACGCTCTCCAGGTTTCTTGTAATTAGTTCAACCGTCTCCGGAGAGTCGTCGACGACAAGAATATTTGATGCGCTTCTCTTTTGTGCTTTCATTTCTTTTTTGTGATAACGGGAAACTCAATCTCAACTCGTGTGCCCTTACCGGGATTCGATTCTAACTTGATTTTTCCATGATGCGCATCGACAATTCCCTGCACCACGGAAAGCCCCAGGCCCGTGCCCTGGCCGACCGGTTTTGTAGTAAAAAACGGTTCAAAAATCTTACGTTTCACTTCACCTGACATTCCCACGCCTGTATCCTGAACGATGAGGCTCACTGAGCTCTTTTTACTCTTAGTCTGCAACAGAATATCGCCTCCCTGAGGCATGGCATGAATAGAATTCGTAATGAGGTTCACAATCACCTGACTCATCTGCACTTCGTCTGCAAGAAAATCAGGCAATGACGGATCAAGGCGGGTTTGTATTTGAATGCCCCGGCTTTGAAAGCGGACATCAATAAAGTACAGTATCTCGGTGATGATCTTATTCAGGTTTGATCGCACAAGTTGCTGAGGCATTTGCCGCGAAAAAATCATCAGCTTCTTGATAATCTCCCGGGAGAAAAGCGAGGCTTTGATGATGCGCTCCAGATCCTCGGACTGTTGTGCATCCAATTGTCCCGATTTTTTAATCAGCTGCGCAAATCCAAGTATCCGCCCCAGCGGTTCATTAAGTTCATGCGCAATTCCGGCAGTAAGCTCACCAACAAAGGAAAGGCGCTCGGCGTGTTGCAATTGGATTTGCAATTCCTGCTTCTCCTTCTCCACAGCGGCCCGCTGGATAACCAGAGACAACTCCCGGGCTACCGTTTCCAGCAAGTGATTCTCTTCGGGAAGAAAAAGCTTTTTGCGCGTTGAATTTGTTGGCTGGCGATAGCCGACGATTAAGATGCCAAATTGTGTCTTATCAAAAGAAAGTTTGCATTCAATTTTGGTCTTTACTTTTGAAAACTGCCGGCTTGCATATTGTGTGGTCCCAACCCTGATGCAAACCTCGGCCAGCTTTGGGTGCTGCATCGCCGGCGGAAGTATTTCCAGAGTTTTGCTCAATATGACGGCGGGGTCGTTGTTCCCCTCCCATGCCAACCGCGATATTTCATATAAACATTTAAGCTCTTTGACCCGCTCCCGGAGTTTTAATTCGTTGGAGACCATGCTGATTGTTTCATGCAAAGGTAGCGCGAACACCAGTACAAAAGTCGCCAGAACCGAAAAATTTAGTGTCCACTAGCTGATGCATTTTTACCCAGTGGGGCGCGATGCTTCAGCTATCTCACCGCAGACATCATCTCGCCACATCCGCCAGATCCTACGATTTCTGAGGCACAAAAAAGAACAAGCTTCCCAACGCAAGAGCGAAAAGCATTGCCAGTAAAAAATGAAAAACCCTCACTCTTGGCACCAAAGACTTTAAAACAGCCGGTCGGTTGATCAGGTACATGAGGACTGTAATATGAATCAACGCGGATACGCCGTAGGCGCGAAGTTCATGCGAATAGAGAGCGGCAATACTGAATACAAACAAATCAATTGATATTCCAACCAATAACAACCATCCAAAAAAATTCCTTATTATGATTAGTACAAGTCCCGTCAATGCAATCATCCAAAACAGGAGATTCAGAATTAGCCACTCCCTGGAGTCACCGTGAAATGAAATAACTCCGGTTAGGAGTGTTCGAGTTCGGGTCAGGTCCAGCAGGAGATCTGCGACCATGACCACGCATATGATGATTAGTTCCAGGTAGAATAGTTTTTCAAGCCGGGCATGCTTAATTTCCATTGGAATTGTCGTTACTGCCTCCAGGTATAAGAGTGAAAGCCATGGGCAACCTTACGAAAAGGCCTTTCCTCTCCTGTACTTACTTCAACTAAACGTTCCTTTATCGTAAATAAATCTGACAACCCGAAATAAAGATGAAAGTAAGCCATGTAGATATATCGTCCATCAGGGCTCCAATGTATGTTGGCTATCTTGTCAGCAAATGAACATCTCTCAAGCAGTGCGTGACGCGCCTCATAGTCTCAAGAGAAATCAAATCATTGGAAAATATCAGGTGACGGAAATAAAAGTCTCGACCTCCGCCTGCTCCCCAAGGAAATACTTCTCACCATGAACTGTAAAATCTGCCCTATACGCACGCTTCGAATTAAGTTCCTCGTCACCCCAAATCTCCATCCATGTCTTCAGAATTGCATCAGGCATTTTGCCCTTGGAAACAAACTTTTGATAACGGGCGGGGTGGATTATCAAACCCGAAAAACCTTCTGGTATATGATCCAAATTGTTTACCCGCCCTCCGATAAAGGCAGTATATGCGCCAGTAAAGTCGGTCTCATAATCTGTATATACCGCATAGATTTCATCACTCAGTTTGCCAGGTATTTTGCCAAATACCTCCTCACCCCAAAACTTGCCCCATAGGGCCTCAAGGTCGCGAGCCGATTGGCCATTTGCATTGGTCGTGCGTACAGCAATTCCAATGACACAAAATTCGGGGATAAACTTCTCATGCATGACCATCGATTTTAAAATTGAAAATTAAGAATGTATTCTTTACCTGCGTTTCTATGGCGTTTGTTTAATAAATTCAAAATAAGAGGAGGACTCTCCTTCGAAGAGCTCCGACAACACGAGGCGGTCTTTCTCTTCAAAATAGACAACACGTCTGTTCATCACCCTATTCGTCCAGACTTCGTCAGAACCTCTGAAAAGCATTATACCGCCGTCGCCAATCTTCAAAACGAATTGCTCGCCCGAGTCAAATCCGGATCGACTCGTGACATAAAATACATCTTTCACACTCAGCACCTCCAGATCACTTTCCGGCTTTCCGGTCAACACTGCCACTGTATGCTCTGCAACTTCTTCCCCCCGAAATAAATTAAGCTCGCGCCTATCACGTTGCTCAAATGTATCGTTCTCAGGCGACGTATTCCGCCCACAGGAGGCAGATAGTACACACCCGAAAGCAATAACTAAAATGATCTTCATCTTATAACCAGGTAATGTTGAGAAAGATTGAACTTTTGGCTGCATGCTTGCATTTCACGTGCACTGCAAAAAGTTCTCATTTGTGTTCAATCGTTAAATACTAATATTCTTCTTGACTGATTTACTACCGTACTATATCTTTCGAATGCATGACACGACGGCCCGTCCTTTAGGTTTCTCCTGATGATGAATTTAGAGAAACCCTTGCATACCAACAAAATTTCCATACTAGACTACCATGCTTAGCTGGATAACTTGCTAACCCTCTTACACATGTATAAAAGCTCAAATCTCACCCTCTTTTACAAATACCTGTTCGGCCCCGTTTGGTTTGGTATATTTGCGACTGGAATCATTACAACTTGGAACACCGAGGATCAATTTTCACATGACTGGTCCAGAGCAGCGGCACTTATGGCGGGTTGGGGTCTGTTTTGGCTCATATTCTTGATGATAAGATTAAGAAACGTTGTAGCAACGGAATCACACCTCATCATCAACTCTTTTAATGGGCAAAAAGCAATCAACTACAAGGACATTGATTATATTTCACAAATAGCGATGATTCGCCCCGATTTAATTTCAATCAAATATCACGATGTGAGAACAGCAGAATCAAAGAAAATTCTTGTCATGCCGAGCACATCATCCCATGGCTTTAGCCTGAAGTTTCTGGAAGAGCATGAGATGACCAAATATATCAGGCAGCAAATCATGAAACAAAATTCCAGCTATTCGACTGAACTTGAACCCTCGAGATGGATCACTACTGGATTAATTTTTTTGACCGGCATCCCCGTCATGATTTATTCAAGTATAACATTGATGCATCTTCTTGACAAGTAAGAAGCGTACCGTTCCTTTACTACATGCAATATGGGGTCGATTTACAGATTAAAATCATGATGCTAAATATCACTCAGCGCTTATGAACACCGCGGTAGCATAAGATAGAACTTCGCTCCAACATTTTCCTGCCCTTCTGCCCAGATGTTGCCTCCATGTCTTTCCACTATCTTCTTACACAGTGCAAGTCCTAATCCCGTTCCTTCAAACCGATCCTTAGGATGGAGCCGGGTAAAAGTACTGAATATATGCGCTGCGTATTGCTGCATGAATCCAATCCCGTTATCTTGAATTGATATGCAAACAAAATCAGGATTAGAACTCGATACTCGATAAGAAGCGATTTGAATAACGGGGTTGACATTGCTTTTCGCAAACTTCAACGAGTTTGCAATCAAGTGGTCAATTAAGGTCGCAACTGCTGGAGCCCACCAATCTATTAGCAACACCGCTCGGGAAAAATCCGAAAACTAATAGTCCGAAACTCATTTTAGTGCAAATCCAGCCTACTAGCTGAGGTTTCCAAACTCAGCGACTATTTCAAGCCCATCGCAATTGGAGGCTTCTGAAAGTCAGTCAAAGCGCAGAACATTTACTTTCGTATTTTGCAAATAAAACTAACTGCTTATTTCCTTCGGCTGCCCACTCAGCCTGATTCGAACCACGGAGACCATGACCTGTTTGTTCGTCGTATAAAGTAGTCCATTCCTTACACTGTGTTAAAATTGATTGAATTGCATTATCGTAAACACTCACTCTTGTCTCACAACTATTTCTAAGCGCGTCAACAGTCCATCTAATTTTTCGAGCGAATAATTCTCTGATATCAAAGTGGAGTCTTTCATGCGCTAGTAGAGCTACCGATGTGGTGTCTTTAGTCCATGATCTACTAGGGAAAAAGTAAATATTCACGACATAATTAGGACACTTCCCATACCAAAATCCAGTTGCAGTAATCTCAGTTGCACAAACCGCTTTCCATGGAAGCCCATCAACCGGTACGCCTTGAAAATCTGACCATTGCAGCTTATACCCGCTTCTCCAACAAATGGAGTCTGCTTTATTAATATCCTGGCTGGACGCAACTTGTACTTGAACCGCAAGAATTAATATTTGAAAGAAATAAAATTTATGGCTTCTTCTCATTTGAAACTGTAATCGTTAAATCATAATTTTGTCCACTATTGATTTTTCCCGGAACAGAAGAGATCTGAGAGGCTGGTACTCCGCTTCTAATATCAAAGTCGCAGCCTGCCTTTGCTCGTGCGTTCATTAGCGGTTCGACTGATACCAATTTCTTGTTTAAGACAACCTTCTCTTTAGGGCAGACTCCGTCACCAACGTTTCCCTGGCCATTTGATAGACTTTTGACTGAGACATTGCAAATTCCATTCTGGTCTTTATTTACTATTTGCGAACTCGTAAAATCAGCGATAGCATTCTCAACCGCTTCACCGGCGTCACCTTTCTCGACCAATGACATTTTTACTGGCGAGCATCCCAAACAGATCACAAAAGCAACATTAATCAAATTAGCTCTTTTCATAGTTAATACAGCTCATCGTTAATATGGCTGATCCTGATCATTCCGACCGATTGTAATAATAGTTTTTCGAACTGAATTTTGCTACAGCTTTGCCTGCGTGGCTGCAATTGGAAACCTCAACGAACAAATAGGACGTGCACTAAATACGTTTTTGGCTTGCTAAATCACATGCTTAACCGAGCGCTCAGAAAATTCTACAACCTTTGATCTTGTCTTTGCCTTTCAAAATCTCGAGGAATTGGGGCTCGGTGAATTTTGTCTTCTTCATAACAGTTAAGCTCAAAAATTCTCAACCTTACCTGTTCGAAAAAAGCAGCGACGACCAAACATTTATAACTTCACCTTAAACCCGTTAACCGAGAATCCGTGCTTGAGTGCGGTAAAAAATTGCTCTGCGCGCCAATGCCTCAATATAATCGGACACATTGTTATAATCGAAATCTAAATCAAGGCAGATAAATTTTGCAGGATCGGGCATTGCTCTGACAATATATTGTTCCCTTCGAACTCCCCAGGAGACGGTATTGTCATCCGGTATGGGCAGTATTATTGTAACCTTTTTGTACTGTAGATCTTTATAAGAGGGTAATCTGGTAGAGATTAAAATTTTTTCTCCTCGGTCATAATGCAGTCTGAACTGAATGGACCAATTCAAAACTCTTGAGTCACCGACTCCTTCCAGAAGTGAATTGAACTCATATTCCAGCCGGTCGCTAATTTCATTTGCGTTAAAATTGATATCCAGAAATTTAATTATGTAGGATGTGTGAGCGACTGAGCACTTCATATCTAGTTCCGCAGCTTAAATTTTTAGCTTCTCCTTATTCAACGGTAATGAACGCAGCCGATCATTCCGACGGATTGTAATAATGGTTTTTCGAACTGAATTTTGCTACAGCTTTGCCTGCGGGGTTGCGATTGCAAACCTCAGCGAACAAATAGGACGTGCACTGAAAAAAGTTTTGGGCTATTCGTGTTCTGGTAGCCCCTGACTTGACTCTAGTAATTAGATGACCAAACAACTTTTGGGTATTTAGCTAATTTAATCGTATAGTCACTAGAGTAGTTACTAAAAGTCAAATATCTAATTCCCTCACCTTTTTTCAGAGCAATATATTTTAAGTACGTACTTCCAGAAGCGGCGCTTCTTTTGGTTGGAGTCAATTGAAAATACTGAAGACTGTCTCGTGAAATTTTATCGTACATTTTTCCCATTGCAACTACCTCATCGGATCTAGCGCTCGTATAACTAAATCTTAGGGTATCAAACTTTGGTGCATTTAAGATTAGATAAGGCTTAAATTTTTCTTTCTTCGTACTTCTATTGCTTCGATAAAATATTGTATCACCTTCTGCTTTTAGAATACCCGAAAACGGTATGAGCTCTGCGTCTTGCGTTTCCAGATTAATGGAATTATTGTTAAGATGCTGTATGGAAATGTTTGCAAATAGTTCTTTCTGAACCGTTAACGAGTCGTTAAAAAAACGATTGGGCATCCCGGCGAAAAATCCGGGCTTTTCCTGCTTGCAAGACATTATTGCGCAAGAGAGCCCAATAAGTACGACGATATTAGTCTTTTTCATTTTACTGCAACGCTTGTAATTCCCTGAGGACTTTTCCCGCTGGTGAGTCGGGCGGGACATTTTCATACATTTCCTGGCCTTTCTCATCAATGATTTTGTTTCCTAGCGGATCATATTGAACGCGGTTGATAATTCCGACCGATTGTAATGATAGTTTTTCGAACTGAATTTTGCTACAGCTTTGCCTGCGTTGCATCTTTTGAGAAACCTGAGACTTGCTTTGAATGACGGGATATGGCGCCCTGTGCTACCGAAAAAACTTAATCTATAAACACAAAAAAGCCCGCCTTCTCAGACGAGCTTTAATTGTCGGGAGTAACTGAATTCGAACACGGACCCTGGCGCCGCGGCGCCATGCGCTACCGGATTGCACTATCGTCTGACAAAAAACACAAAAAAAAAGCCCGTCTTCTCAGACGAGCTTTAACTGTCGGGGGTGACTGAATTCGAACACGGACTCTGGCGCCGCGGCGCCATGCGCTATCGGATTGCACTGACGTCTGACAAAAAACGG